>BNJS01001829.1_pt1 | contig 601293 bp, 671 predicted proteins | sample 8540461 | NCBI WGS metagenome assembly BNJS01 (sample SAMD00202454, study PRJDB9452) | human saliva metagenome | isolation source: human saliva | place: Japan
GGCCATGTATTGCTTCAGTCTGTACATACCAAGGCGGTTACCAAATGTTCCTGAATACCAAGGCTTGAGAGCCATCTATACCCGCATCACATGGAGGGAAGATTTGTGGCAAATGAAGAATGGTTTAAGAAGCTGTCCGCAAATGGACAGATTGCTTCCAGGTGACGCAGGCGTAACGTGACGTTGATTGTGTCAACCAAATGGCTCTTACAATGCAGTTGAAGGTATCATCAGCCCCTGACGGCAGGAGTTGCAAGATGTGCCACCCAGAGAATTGGTAGAAATGTTGCTATCAACATAGTCGGAGAAAAGATCAGGTATATTTGAAGTATACCAGATAGAAAGTGATTATTATGATGTGGTGTCAAAAGTATTTATAATCTAATGATAAGCAGGTGATTGGGCGTAGCTTTATATATCCAGAAAAATAGTCGTAATCCGCTCATGCAAAAATGGTTGCTTACCTTGTGTGTGCGTAACAAAAGATAATAGCCTCCCCACAAGCAAAGCCCCTCTCAAATTTTTATACTTTATTTGTTTGAGACTTGACGTGGTTGAGCAGCAGAGTATAGTACTCCTTTAAAAACCGGCTCGTTAAAAGTCCTGTTACCGGTTTAAGACTATCGCTGTCAGTAAAGCCTCTAGAGAATGATCCTGACGTTTATTTTATGAGCAGTCTTTTCCCAAAGTCCCGATATCCGAAGCTGATATTCTCCACACCACCGTCCTTTTTAGCACAGCGTTAGGCTGGAAGTAGACAGTGCCGTTAAATGTGTTGTAACAAAAGAATAACAAATGGCCAGACGGCCAACATATGACATATTTCCGATGTCTTTTCTTCGATCAAAGAGGTGTCACCGATTATGTCTCCTGCAAAGGCAGGTGCAGCCAAGTCTGTAGGTGAGGCCTATTTTCGCCCGCCTCTCCTGAGGTGCAGAGGGTCTCCTGTGCAGCATCCTCAACCACATCAGGCATGTGGCAGGCAGCACTTATAACGTTAACCGATTTGTACCGTCTCTGAAGTGGTTTTATCAAGTATTGTGGTTACAGAAGCCTGTATTAGAGTGACAGCCTCACCCATTCAAGATAGATTCCACATCAATGTATCACTTCGCTGGTACACTCAGCCAAGAGTCTCTGTTATAATCCTCTCCATATATTCATTATCATAGATATTTCCAAAATTTTATATTAACAACCTCCAGCATCCTCAAAGGCTCTGCCCCACCACAAAGGTGTGAAAATGAAGTCCGTCAACACTCTGAAGCATCTTTATAAGAGCATTTTCATGGTACTTAGGGTGATGCCGTCGCTTCCACCGGCGCAGGGATCGTAGATTTATGTCCTTCTTGCGTGAAAACCCCAGATTTATTCATTCAAATGCCGACAATTCCTGTTCAAGCAGTAACTCTCATATTTGCTGATTTTGTATAGAGTTAAAATAGTCGCAAACTTGTAATTTCCCATGTCCTCGTCTCATAAGCAGGAGAGAAGATATGATTCTCTTTTCATTTCCTCGGCAACTGCCCAGCCTCAAAAAGCCCACTGGCAGTAGCTCCCTGCGTGAGAGATATTCTCCTATGAGAGGTAAAGCTTGTGAAAAATGCTTTCTGTGTGCTAAAAATCTATGCCTGTTTCATCCATTATTCCTTTTGTGAATCTGCTTTCCTTATCTTATTTCCTATCTATGACATAGCAGGAGTTTTAAGCCTTCAAATGCCTTTAACCTTGATAGTTATTTGAAATCAAGTTAAACCCTTTTTATGATATCTTGACACAGAGAGGTTTCATCTCTGTGTCTGATAACCTCTTATGGTACGGAGAGGACAGGATCTCCTCAACCCGCCAAGGAAGTCCTACTTATTACATAGAGCCCATATGGATCAGATCAAATTTCTGTGGTTTACACCAGGTTTTCCAAAGTTCGTTTAATACAAGATGGAGCCTATCACAGGAATATAGTATAGCTTACAGCCCGATCACTTTGTGTGGTAGCAAGCTCTGTGGTCGCAGATGTTGTATATGTAGATGCCTTCTCGCTGTCCTACTCCGTGAAAATACATGCCGATATTGGTCTTCCTTGTACGAGGACCGTGAAGCTGTGATCAGGGAGGAGCCTTAAGGAACTGAATAGTGTACTATTTCTTTTCCTTCATATAATAGGGGCTGTAGAGAGCATACCCATTCTCGGCGGTAGTTCATATGTGGAGATAGTTTTGTCCAATGTTATGAAGAAGCGGGATGCGCTTAACCTCAGGCATATTTCGCCGTGCTCGAAGTTCCTCGTGTGTGTGGTGAAGGAGATATTATCCTTTTCGCCAACTTTTAAAGTTATACTCACGCTTTGTATGCTCATTGCAGGGATTTCAACCCACTACCATTTTCAAGGTAGCTGCCAGGTGCAGATACTTTCACGAAGGTTAATCCCAGGGCTGAAGGTTGAGCAACATGCTAGCCATGGTCACCACCGTGCCGCAGCGTCAAGTGATATCAACCGGTCTCTATCCTGTCAAAATAATGCTTTCTTTATGCGTAGGTGGTAGCAACAGGCTGCTGGTCTGCTAATTGTGATCAAAACCTGTACCAAGAAGGGCTGTAAGTCCTGCGTCGTACTTCTCAGTCTATAAGCCCACTGATAGGAATAATCAAAAGTGCTGAAAATCCTCTTTACACCAGCTTCGTAAGCAGCCTGCCCACTCAGGCTCTTCTGCATCCTCAGGCTCATAGCGTTAGCTGTAATCGATGTAATGTACGATTTTGCAAGAAGGCAGGCAATCCATAATGACGAAGATCCTGATACAAGGAAGTGCAACATTGAGTATCACGTCAGGTCTTGTAGCCTCTTATAAGCTCACACCGTCTTAGCTACGTCCATAGCATCTTAGTATCTCGCAGTAGTACACGGTCTTTTTGTCTTGCTCCCTCGCCGGAGCCTTATTAGCATCGCATTTTGACTTGTACTTGTTGTCCACAGATCTTCTGTAAAAACTTCGCTGTTCGACAGCATTTGTGGATTGCAACCCGCGCAACCCGCCGCAAATCACGATAACAACAAGCAATCTTGACATTATTTCTCCCTATTTTATATTACCACCTATCCCGCCATTCAGGAGCGAAGAACCGTCCGATGGGTTATATGAACCTCTCATCATCAAACCCCTTTATCGCTGCATCCGAAAAACTCCCCACAAAACCTTTCAACGTCCATTTGCCTCTCCGTCAGGCTCTGCGGCCCCTGTCTGCTCTATCTCGATATGCAGTCAGCCTCACACCTCCGTCACCTGCCCACAGGCACCCCCGGCGCCAGCTCGGATAGTACGTGGGCAACTATTCTGTTGTACAATCTGTCTGCTTCTGAGAAGATTATATTCCGTCAAGCATCAGGAACCCGTTGAACTCGTGGATTGAAAGGCCTCTCATTTTCTGGAATTGCTGGCGCTGTATATAGCTAGTTTTTCGACACCTATATCCATACTACGTTGTCGGTAAACTCTTCAAACGTGGATGTTTGTACATCGGACATCTTCCTCCTTTCTTTCAGTGGCAAGTGTCAATGGTAAAAATATTTCGTTACTATCAGCACTTCCAACCTCAACCCTGGTATCTTGTCACAAAATTCCTAAACTTTTGCATAGAGTATTGGTCAACAATATCTCTTTGTAATGAGTAAGCTCCTGAGCAAGTATAGAATGCCCTGTGGATATGCCATAACGACTCAGTCACCCTGCTGTACGCTTCCTTTACAGGCATGCAGACTCTTTCGGCGTGTATCGAATTGTGACTGATCCGTACCTTTGGGATGACTGCAACCACAAAGGCAAGACCGCTTTCTCTCTCTGGCATACAGCCCTCTGATATCTTCGAGCACCTACAAAACTGTCTATATCCTGCAGTTTCGTCGCCGCCTATTGAGATATAAGCCATCATATTCCATATCGCCGATAATTTCTATCTGTATATCGTATTCATCACTGAAGTAACCAAATCGTCAATTCACCCTGCAAGCTCTATATCCTTGTGTACACACAAAGCTTGGCAGTTACATCAAAGTCATAGACATTCTTTCCGTCTATGAGCTCTTTTCTTCCGTAGGCGTAGTAACCTGCCCATACTGCTTTATCTCTATTTCTATGCGTACTCCGCCATAGTTATAACCTTTTGCAAAAGCTCATGCCTCTAAGTGCGTATGGTTTCTTTTCTTGAAAGGTCTAGACTTGAAAAGCAGGAGATAAGCAGCTAGTGAGGCAGTCTGCAAGTCCTAGGTATTATCTGTCCTACATGACCCACATCTCAGGCTTTTCACCTGTTAGTAGGATGGAACTCTGCGTGAGGCTGCCACCCGATTCTGTGCATAGAAATAGCCGCCATAAGTCAGCACCTGCATCGCATTCCCGCGATAGAAGATACTAGAACCGAAATAAAGCTGGGTTCCGTGTGCCCCATCTACGCGTGATCACCCTTGGAGCCCTCGAGGGCATGTCGGTACGCCGCTCTTTAAGGTCGGAGCAGAGTACCGTAGTAGGTCGGATTATTTACCAGCACAGCCACCGGTCATCGTGATTATCTACGCTGTATCTGCGCGTCCATACCGAGAGCGCAGCATCACAGGATGAAATCTCAGGCTGAGTTAGACCGCATCGCGCCAGTAGAGCATGAGGGCATTGATTGGACGCCTGTGCACACTTTCTTGGGAGATACACCTTGTCGCCCGCCTCGCGAGAGAAAGCACCATAGCTCGGTACTGAAGCAGTGGGTTCCACCCACCATAAGAGAAAGGCAAGATGAGCGCGGCACCAAAGGCCTCGGGCCATAAGGTCTTCAGCCTCTGAAATGACGGAAACAGGGTCTGAGAGGTTATCAAGGCTTCCATACTCGTTTTACATCATGGAAACACATTGTGCGCCACGAAGTCTCACAAGCTCAGGGTTTCCACGTCCTCTTTATGTCCTGGCACGTCAGGGCACAACTCTCTCTCTTAAATGTTTCAAGAGCCCTGCACAAATAGGAGCCTCTCGCTATCTGCTAACGTCTCATCTCATTTTCCCTCATAATCTATAATATATGTGCGTACTGTACAGCTTCGCGCGCGATGCGCGCCAGCAACCTCTGCCGCGAGCCAGGCAGTACTCAAGAGATTTTATTTGACAGTTAATTTCTGGAGAGAATGTCAACAGCAGCTCAATCATCTTGAGCCGCACGTAGCTCTAAGAACAGAATAAGTGCGTAATAACTTCATTCAGAGTAGTCCAGCGTCAGGTTGCTGCCTTTCATTGACGTTTCACAAGACGATAATGATTGTAGAGTAATCAACTTTATAAAAATCCGCTTCAAACCCTATCAATACTGTGGAATAACCACCACGGCAAAGTGACCGCCTGTCCGTAGGCAAAAACAAAACTTTGGTCTGATATTTAGCATGACGAATCACGCAACTATGTAGAATAATCATAACATCAAAGGAACTTAGTGTCAATAGTAACGCCAAATTTATGTACTGAGAGTCCATAAAAGCTTGAGCGAAAACTTGGTAAAAATTTGAGGTGATAGTCTAAGAAAACAGGAAAGTTTGAAAAACTTAAAAGCTCAAAAATCTTCTTGACAATGGAAGAAGTTTGACCAATGACAGGCACATATAAAATTATATAGCATTCTTCAGGGCAGGGTGTAATTCCTGACCGGTAGGTAGCAAGTCTGCGAGCATTTGCAGAACTCGGTGAGCCTCGGTACCCGAATGACCGATAAAGTCTGGATGAAAGAAGAAATAATAGGATATTAACTTATCCTATATGTTTTCCTGTAGTCATAACCAGCCCCTGGCTCAACGGTCAGGCTCCTTGTCAAAGAATGCGGGAAAGGAGGAAAAATGATTTTATTAGGCGGTTTTGAAAGATGCAGCAGTTGGAAAATTGCATGGCTGTCATGTCACCCTGGCTGTGGTGGCTTTTGCTTCTGTACCGGCATTTGTTGCAGAAAGGGTCTTGGAAAGAAAGATGAGGCTGGCGGGTCGTTAAGGTAAGGAAACTCTGCACTTGCAGCCGAGTGTTATCAGCCATCTCTGCTGTGCTTATGCTTTTTGAGCTTTCCATGCACCATTTATTGCGCCAGGCTTTTTACAAGAGATTGATCTCTCAAAGGAGGTGCCCGTGATTATTGGTGCTTAGATGGGACCCGTGGCAGGCGTTGTTATAGAGCTTGTAAAGAGAGTTAATTTATTTATAAATGGCACATCATCTGCTCCTTTAGGAGAATTGTATTTCGTTGTAGGCTCTGCCTTGTGATACCTGCGTCCATTATGTACTTAGTTAAGAAAACCAAGAAAAGGGCTATAATGGGGCTTTCGTAGCAGGAGTAATTACTACTAACCGTAATAGGCTGTCTTGTAAATGCTTTTGTGCTTTTTCCCTTTTATGGAGCTGCCTTGGAGTGAATAGACAGATTATAGCAGCTGGAACAGCAGTAAACCCTGCGGTTAACATGTGTTTGTCCTTTTGTCTCATCATAGTAGCTCCATTCAATATCATTAAATTCAGTATTGTTTTCGGGATAACTGTGCTTATTTATCACAAGGTCAGTTATTTCGCTCAAATGGGGGAAATAATTGATGAATGGCGCTAGAATGTGTTAATTTGTTTTTGACCTAAGTAAATAATTGTCGCAGAAATTTTAATTTCACTTAGTCTGAATTCTATCTGGAAATTGTGGTAGAATGCTGGAAAGATATGTTTTGAAAAGGAGAGATGGTTATGTCTACATTAAGTGATTGTTGTTAAAGTTATGTGCTGCATTTTATGCATTGCACCTGCGGCGCAGTACCTTTACAGCTATAGCGAAAGCAGCAGGGACTTGGAAGCATCGGCGGTATGGGCTGATACCCACTGCGCAAGAATAAGGCCGTTCACTGAAGGTAATCTGGCCAAGCACAGCATTACAGTTGTTGCCCCTCGGCTTTATAGATGCTTCTTCATTTGCACTCACATGGTAGTGGTAATAAGTAGAACAAGAATGTTGTGCCTTAACTGTTGCATAGTATGTTGTTTCAGGTCTTATCCTGCCTCACGACACTTTGTAGCAGTTTTTCTCGCTATAATTATATATTAGATAGACAAGGGGTGATAGAGAGGTGGCTAAAGAATATACTTCTGCTAAGAAGATGAGGGAGAGAAGAGAACTTCTTTGCAGTTCTTGAGAGGAAAGACTACATGTCCCTATGAAGTTTAGGATATTGCATCCTTGTTTAGTAGCGCCTAAGGCTGAAAGAGGGATTTGCAGCTTATACTAAATGACATAATAAAAGAGGGAAAGCTTGTAGAAAATGGCGAGGATGCTACACAAAGCCTGATGCCGACCCTCGTCTCATGGAACATTTATGTCTACTGCGAAGGGCTTTCGCCTTTCTTAGAACCGCTGGTGGAGGATGGAGGAAGGATGTGTTCATTCCTGCCTCAGAAGTCTGGCAATGCCTTTGAGGGGATACTACTGTTGTTAAACCTCTCTTTAGCCAGTGCCAGGGAAAGAGTAGAGAAGGCAAGGTTGTTAAGGTAATTGAGCGAGCTTTACTACAGTTGTAGGCACACTTGAAAAAGCAAAATTTCGGCCTTTTGTAGTGCCCGTCAACACTACAGATTATTTCTCTGATATTTATGGCACCCAAGAATGCCTGCAAAGATGTGCCTAAGGGGTGTAGCGTTGGTGGTTGCAGAGCTTACAAGCTACGTGCGACGCTAAGGCATAGCCTCCTGAGGGTAAGATAATAGAGACTCTAGCTTGAACATGATGTGTTGGATACTTTCATTGCCAAGTGCTTACGGCATAGAGGTGGATGAATTTCCGAAGGAAGCGTAAGCTTGAAGAAGTGAAAGAAGGTCCTGCAGCTGTCATTAAGACTTACTGTTAAGAACAGGCTTTGACCTTTAGAGGAAACAAGAGAGCTACCATAGACGTGCTGTGAGTGACGCAAAAGACCTTGATGATGCTTGTGTCTGCGACTAAGGAAGTGCACAGGCGGAGAGGTTATCTCACCATTTGGGAGTGCATATTGCTGATGTTACCAATTATGTGAAGGAGGGCTCACAGCCCTCTGATAAGGAAGCCATTGCGCGCGTACAGTGTGGCTGCTAAATAAGGTAATACCGAGCAGCCCTATGGCGCTTAAACGGCATCTGTCTCTGTACCGAAATGTGGACAGACTGACGCTTTCCTGTCTTATGGATATAAATGAGAAGGGAGAAGCACCCCACGAAATAGCAGAAACAGTTATTAGGGACTGCACATAGGATGAATTATTCTGATGCAAATGTGCTTATTACAGGTGAGGGCGGGAGACTTTACTGAATTAGAGAAAGTATGAAGATGTGTACGAAACGCCGATAAATGCAGAGGAACTGGCGCTAATCTCTGTGAAAGAAAAATGGGTATAGAGACGAGAGAGGCTCTGACTGACTTTGACTCTTCCGAGGCTAAGGTAGAGGTTGATGACATGCCGAAGAGTTGTGAGATATATGGCTAATGATAGGAATGAGGCCACTCAGGCTGATTGAGGATTTGTCGGCGTTTATTGCCACGAAATCACAGGTGGCGGAAGACAGCTTCTAGCAGGAACTTCCTTGTGTGTACTAGAACCCATGAGAATCCGGATGAAGAAAAATTAGAGAATTAAGCATATTTATTAATAATAATTTGGGTAATAATATAGGAAGGGTGGAAAGAAAAGTCAAAAGACGGAAATTCACCCAAAGGATATTCAGAAGCTTTTAGCAAGACGAGGGGACCCTGAAGAGATGCTGGCCACAGGATGACCACGAAGTCTGAAAGAGGGCTACACACGACCTCCTGTGAGGCATTTTGGACTGTTGCTAAGTATTATTGCCAGTCTTTACCCTCCCCTATAAGGAGACATCCTGATTTACGATACTGCGATAATAAAGGAGGAATCCTAAAACGGCAGGCTATACAGACAAGAGGGCAACGCATTATAAGGTTGTCTTTACGATATAGCGCGCTTCGCCCGCGTGCGATGGAGAGAAGGGCTGATGAGTAGCAGAGAGAAGCGGATAAGATGAAGGCTGCATGAGTTTATGTCCGTTAAAATAGAAGGAAGAATTACGATGGCGTAACTGAGGGGTTACAAGCTGGCATATAAGTGCAGAACTTCCAAACACTGTTGAGTATGGTTAAAATCAGCAGTATAAGAGGATTACTATGAATTTACCGCTGAAAGAATGGAAATTAGGGAACATACTAAAAAGAAGTTTAGGCTTGGGTCAGTAGGTAAGAGTGCCCGGTAGTAGAGAGCAGAGGCAAGCAGATGAGAACCATAGATTTTAGGATGTAGAAGGAGAGAAGGATGTCTAAGGACAATTATAAAGTAGTGGCACAAATAAACAAACAAAGGCTAGTTTTTGATTATTTACAGAAGAGAGGTACGAAACCGAAATTACTCCTGCAGGTACTGGAAGTTAAGTCGTTAGAAATGGGCAAGGTCAGCATCAAGGAATCATACGTAAGCAGATAGACAAAATGGCGCGAGGTTATCATTGTAGGTATGCACATCAGCCCTTAAGTGAGAAGGGGGAATATTTCTCAACAAAGATCCTTAGAATCCATAGGAAGTCTCTTATGCACAGGGCTGGGATAAATAAGCTTGTGGAAAGGTAAAGATCGCAGGCTACACCCCTGCGCCTCATTAAGGCTTTACCTTAAGGGGAGCTCCTTGTAAAGGTAGAGATAGGTCTTGCAAGAGGGAAGAAGAATTATGACAAGCGTCAGGACATACAGAAAGACCAGAGAGGCGTGAGGCTGAAAGAGAGAGATTATACAGGTGGAGGACCTGGCTACGAAAGCTAAAGGAGAGGCTGTTATGAATGGTGAAAACTTTTAGAGGAATTATCAAATGGTATAGTTGAAATAATAAATAGTAATATTGGAAAGTAGGCTATATGGTTCAGTTGCAAGAGGGACAAATGATAAGGATTCTGACGTAGATATAATGGTTATATAGTAAAAATGAGCCGATAAATTTCTATCGAAGATAAATTATATCGGATTTTTATCGTTGACATGAATTTGAAATATGGATAAAGTGTTTTCTGTCATTGATGTAAATGTACGATGGAATTTATAAAATGGGCTGACACTTTGCTGTTTTATAAAATGTAAACAGAGAGGAATTGTAGCATGGGCAGCAGCTAATTGTTAAACACTGTAGATACGTAGTGACACGCTGGAAACAGTGATGAATTTGTGTTTAGCCATAGAAAGGTTGATATATGACTTTACATAAGGATACAAGGTTAATAAAAAGTATTTAGAAACTCTCAATGTATGTGATTTTACCTGCGTAGGTTATCTTTCATTACAGTGGTTACGGACCAGCTTCCTCACCCTGGTAAAAGACCGTGGGGCAGGTTGTATCGTGGTAGGAGCAATCTATGCCCGTAATCATAGGCTGTGTCATAGCCTACCCATTGTTTCCTGGCGCGAGAAGATAGAGCCTGCTTCAGAAGATAAAACCTCTTGTGAAAGAAGAGCGTTGCCAGGAGGTCCTTGCGGTAGCTCCAGGGAGTCGTTATTCGATTGGCATTGTTTTTGTTGGTTTTCCACCACTTGCTCTCAATCATTACCAAACAGGCAAGGGCGGCTAACTCCAGAGGACACATATCTGAAGGTATTAAGACCTACGTAAACTCTATAAAATTCGCTGTACTGGGAGCTTATGGATAGACTTCGACAAGATGAATATAAACTCAGCTGAGATAAAATCAAGTGTTGATACTTTGGCGATCAATATAGGAAAGTATCTTTTAACTTATCCAGTCAGGTTTCAGCAATATTGCAAAGCAACTTAAAAGACGGAGTTGCAACAGGATGCCCTCATCTCTCAGTGCATTTACCTCCTGCTTCGATATGCCAAAAGCTAAAATATACGGCAGGGTACTCTACAGCAATTCTACCCAAGAGGCAAAATCGACTATAGATACTCTGATAACCGATGCAGGATAGAGCGTTCTCTGGATATATCAGAGGACAGGCACAGATGGCGTTTATGCTTGCGTTGTGGTGTGTACAGGATGCTTTCATTAATCGACCGTGTACAATATGCTACTGTGATTGACTTCTCACTGGGACAGGTAGCCTATTCTAGGCGCGCCTATGGCTGGCTACGCTTTCCGCAGTCGCGTTGCAGGTATAGCCACAGGTGATTATGGCAGAGATGATGAGGTAGCCGCACTGCTCTCACTACGTATGACGAAACTGATAGATGGTAATCTCCATCTCATCCGGAAGCTTTAAGCTCGAGTGTAAATATTATTCATCCAGTCGATAGTAATCATTTCTCTACTGTAGGGAGCTAACACGCGTTGGAGGACTTTTAGAATGATAGTTGCAGTCCCTTCAGGGGCTCTGGCAGGTATGGTTTTGAAAGGCTTGGCTTAACTTAAAAAGAGAAGAAAAATGAAGCTAAAGAAAACACAGAAGAAAGTACAGCGTAGAAAAACAGACACGGAGGGAATAAGGTGAATAAATGGATGCGTTTGAAAAGATATTTAATACGAGCTTTGAACAGGCAATGCTTTATATCGCTAAGCCTCGTATTAATCCCTCATAGTTTGTAAAAATAGTAGTAACCATATTGTGCTTAAGGTTTTGTGACAAAGTCTTTCTTACCCTGCTAGAGAAATGGTATGAAGGGATTCCTTCAAGCCAAGTTGCAAGAATCTATAATCGGACATCATCGGAATAATTATGGCAGCACAGGCGCTGCGATACAACATCTCCTTGTAAACCCTATTGGGAGTGGTATCTCTTGCCTTTCGCTATCGCTTCAGAGTATTCTTACCAATATGTACCTCAGGTATTATGCTCTTATAACCAAGCTTGTACATGGTGACTAGAGGAGAGGCTTTCCGGAGTGGCTGGCATAGCATCAAGTATGGACCCTGATAAGCGTACAAGGATTCGCAACAGTTGACAACAAGGTGGAGCCCATAATTTCCATCCAGATGTGGCTTTCCTGGAAAGAATCTCTTTAATTACACTGGTGAGAAAACAGGAAGAAGGGTGGACGATTGAGACTTGCTGACTATAATGCTTCTACCGAAAGAGGCAGTAGCAGCAATAAAAGTGCTGTGGTGGAGGGCGATGAGAGGATATCAAAAGAAGAAACCTATATTCCTGTAATAAGGCTTTAGATTCAATGCAAGTGACATGGCAACCTATGCAGGCGTCTGGGTGTGAAACCCTGCTTTACTTGGATGTTTATTTTGATTTGATGGAAAACATAAGAGAATCATTTAAGGAAAACGGAATTGAATCTCAGCATATCCACATAGAATTGTCCATATGACTCTATAAAATGCGTAATTTTACCCATAGACAAACTAGGTAAAATTGAGTACAATATAATCTCATAAAATATTTTGTCATTTGTAAACGATACAATGGACTCTAATTACGGAGGAAATATGAAAAGAAAATTATTAGACTTTATATTAGCGACATCATTAGTGATTTCAGCTTGCGGGAAATGGTGGCAGCTCTTCTGCTGCTGAAAGAGTGGGTCTAGCCCATGCCATCAGGAAGTGCTGCGGGTAGGAAAGTAAGACATCATCATCTAACAGTGGCTCATCATCTGCTGACACAGCAAGACATCATCATCTAACAGTGGCTCATCATCAGCCGCTTTCTTCTGCAAAAAGAAGGAAGCACTTCTTCAGCAGGCACAGAGAGGGAGGCACAGAAATTCCTGCATTTGAAACAACGGATACCAAGGGAAACAAGGTAACTGAGAAAAATCCTTTTGCTGACAAAGACATAAACTATGGTAAATGTATGGGAACCTTTTGCGGTCCTTGTATCAATGAAATGCCTGAACTTGAAGATATATGAAAAGCCTTCCTGAGAATGCCAACTTATTGAGTTATAGCTGACGTTCCTGAAGGAATGAAGGACGGAGTTGACAATGCTAATTATATTGAAAAGCAGACAGGAGTAAAGTATACCAACCTAACACTCAGTGATTCGCTTGGCAGCTTTTGCAAAGGAGATTCTATGCAGTTCCATCCACAATCTTCGTAGACAAGAACGGAAACATCATCGGTGAACTTGTAATGGTGCCGATATTGATGCTATGTGAGAAACTTACAGAATGTGCTTACAGATTGGAAATATGAGTCTTAACATCGAAAAGCCCCTGCTGTCTTGACAAAATCTGATGATGACATGTAAACTTCTGTATATGGCATAGATTTTGAGGGATAATGGCAAAGGAGTACAATTCAAGGGAAAAATGAAGTAATCATGTATCTGAAAGCTCATAATGAGCATAGACTTACAGTTGCTGAGATTCTGGACGGACTTAAGGAAGAGGGTATAAGTATCAACTGCTCGACCATACAGAAATCTCGATAAACTGGTGGAAAAGTGGTGATATACTGGTTTTCAAGGAAATGACAGTGAGTCTGCATTTTACCAGTATTCGGAGAGCACAAGGAACTGTAATGCCCATCTTCATTTGCAGTGCAATTCCTGGTGAGAAAATATTTTCATCTTGATCTATGACTTTGTGGATGACTTATGGAGAGGCTTCCAAAAGCACCTAAGATGGGAGCTTGATGTCTCAAAAGACCATGACGTTGTAGGAACCAGAGAAATGTCTGCAAGTAAAGTTGATATGTAAATAAGGCATAGCTTTGCTGCGACCAAAAGCTGGACTTGTATCTAACGTTTGAAAGCGGCACAGGGCTGTGCTAGGCATATTTCACGTGTTTTATAACAACAAGGCAGATTTTATCAAATTTTGGGAACAGACGATTGATTGTAATTTTTGAACCACAAAAGACAATTATAGAACTGGTTTTATGGTTTTGAAACTTGGTGAACTATGTTATAATTAGAGCGGGCATAGAGAATTATGTATTTAAGAAAGAAAGTTACGACATTATGAAAAAGATAACTACACGAGAGGAGCAACCTATGACTTTACAGCAGTTAAGATATGTGATAGAAGTAGCCAGATGAGGCTCTTAGGAATGTAGCTGCAAAAACAGTTTTGCAGCCAGCCCAGCCTCTCACTAATGGCTATTGGGGAGCTTGAGAATGATGTGTACTATCTCTATATTTGAAAAAGAACCACAGGGAGTGGTAATCACTGCCGAGGGAAGAAGAGTTCCTAGGCTATGCCAGACAGATTATCAATCAGGTGGAACTCTTAGAGGACAAATACATAGAGGCAGGACAGATAAAGAAGAAATTCGGAGTATCGCCCAGCATTATTCATTTGCCGTAAAAAGCCTTTGTAGAAATGGTAAAGGGCTTGATATGGATAAGCATGAGTTCGCCATAGAGAGAGGCAAGAACCCACGATGTCATCCACGATGTGGTTACAGGAAAGAGTGAAATAGGTATACTTTATACCAATGATTTTAATGAAAAGGTGTTAAACGAGAGATAGCTAAGGATAATCAGCTGAGTTCGTTCATCTTTTTCACCTGTGAGGGTTACGCCTATCTTTGGACAAAGAATCATCCACTGTGCAGGAAGAAGGTCATAGATCTTGAGGAACTCGAGGACTGTCACCCGTTTTCGTTTGAGCAGGAGACAATAATTGTTTTATACGGAGGACACTTTGAAAATACGATTTTAAGAAGACTATTAAGTCAATGACAGGGCTACCAATTTGAACCTTATATGGGGCTACAACGCTTTTACTCGATGTTCAGGTCACTCTGCAGGAGCTAAATGGCAGTGGATTATATTGCGGTTAGCCAAAGAGGTGACTATGGATATTGGATATATCAAGAGGGCTCATATGAATATATGAGAGGAGATAGGGGAGCTTTTTACATTAGAAGAAAATCAAAAGTATGTCGGCTAAATAACAATTTAACAGGAGAACTTATTTGATGAAAAGGATAGAAACAGGAATTGATGGGCTTTTTGTGGTGGAGCCTGAGGTTTTTGGAGACATAGAGGTTGGTTTATGGAGGCTGGTCAAGAGAAATTGAGAAATCGGGATTGACTGCGAGTTTGCTAGAGGATAATCATTCATTTTCAGAGAAAAAGGCACCTTAGAGGACTGATATCAAAAAGGGAGAATATGCTCAGGCTAAGCTTTGTAAGGGTGCTAAGAGGCGGGGTTTATGATGTGGCTGTGACCTTAGGAAGAGCCTGCCCTTTCTTAAGTGGTTTTGGGGTAGAGCGAGTGAAGAAAAATAAAAGAGAGAGCTTTTTATACCAAGAGGTTTTGCCTATGGATTTTGACGCTTACTACAATGTAGAATTCTTATAAAACTGATAATTATTATAACAAAGAGTCCGAGGAGCCATCATCTACAACGATGAAAGGATAGCTGTGGGACTGGAGGCTTGAAGGCTTGGAATAGATGAGGTTATAGTATCTGATAAGGATGAAAATGGTGCCAAGATTTTGAGGGAGTGGATGAAAGTTGTTTTACATTTTTCATAGAAGTCTACCGATTTTTCTGCAGCATAGATGCTCTGAGTAAGAAATTTGAACGGTTATATTGAGATATATACCACCGCAGTAGAAAGGTGAAAAATGAAAATAATAGTAACAGGTGGGGCAGGCTTTATAGGAAGTGTATATTATGTACTTAAAAACATCCTGAAAACGAGTATATTTGTTTGAGGTTAACCTGTGTGGCAATCTTTTCTCAAACCCTTTGAAGAACTCTTTAAGAATCAAGCTTAGGTTTAGGGGTGAGATTGTTGATAGGGACTTTACTGTTTGCGAAGAAAAGCCTGACCAGGTGGTAAACTTCGCCGCAGAAAGTTTCATATAACCGCCCAGTGTGTTCCTGATGCCCAAGAACCAATATTGCAGGGGTGGGGATCCTCCTGATGCCCGCAGCACGCGGATCAAGGCCATCACAGATGAGGGTTTATGGAGACCTTTGCTCTGAGAGAGGACTTGTGCATTGAGGATACCCCTCTTAATCCCATCGAGGTCCTGTTCATCCTCGCAAAGGCATCGCGTGTCATGATAGCCCCTCGTCACCACGAACCATGGACCGCTGCTGACCATATCAAGATGCCCCAACAACTACGGCGCTTAGCGCTTCCTGAGAAACTGATTCCTCTGATGACATACAATGCTAGCACGATAAGGAACTACCTGTACGCGTGAGGGTATCAATGTTAGACCGGCTCTGAAGAAGACCATTGTATAGCCATTGACCTGATACTTGAAAAAGGGCAAGGTTACGAAGCATATAATGGGCGGGCATAACGAGAAGAAGAATACAGAGGGTGGTTAAGGCCATCTTGAAGGTTCACGGTCCCAGAGCCTCGATTAAATCACGTGTAACAGACAGACCAAAGATGACACTAAGATACGCCATAGACCCGAAGAAGACAGGAAAGGAGTTGGCTGAAAGCCACTTACTCCATTTGAAAAAGGGTATTGAATACACACATAAAATGGTATTTAGACAATGCAAAGTGGATGGAAGACATAATGAGTGGAGACTATGAAAAATACTACCAGAGGTGTGTACATAACACGTGAGAAGATGGCAGGTAAATGAGAATACTTGTAACCGGTGCAAAAAGGACAGCTGGGTATTGCTGTTATAAGAGATTGTTAGGAAAAACAGAGATTGACTTTAGGCTTGTGCTCACGGTATCTAATGATGCTCTTGGAATTCCTGTACAACCTAATGAAAGATGATGGTCTCTTAGATGAAAGAGCGGAGATTGGCAACCTGATATAAGAGATTATTATACGGTTAAGGCAGCTCGTTTTGGTTTCTTGCCGGACGTTTGTTATCAACTGCGTGGCCTATACTGCCGTGATGATGCGAAGACCGCGAGGAGGAGGCAAGGGCTGTGAATGAAACAGGAGGAAAAACTCGCCCTTTGTGGCAGGAGAAATGAGATGCCGCCTTGGTACAGCATTTCAACGGATTCGTATTTGACGGCTGTGGTACAAGGGCCTTATACAGAGGGTGACAAGCCAAATCCAGTAAGTGCCTACGAAGAACTACAGGCTTCGACGAGAAAGACAAAAAGGAAAACCTTGAGAAGTACTTATTATAAGAACTGCCTCGCTCTTCGGAGAGGGAAAAACTTTAGTAGGGACTATGATTTCACTGTCAGATAAAACTCTTCGTGTGGTTTCTGACCCGGATGGGCTCTCCTACCTCTGCAGCGAGCTTGCAGGATTTATAGTATATCCTATTCAGACTGATAAATACGGAATCTGGGTATGGAGTTTGTGACGGAAGCACAAGCTGATATGAGTTTCCAGTGAGATAATTTGAGACTCATAGGAAGAGAAGAGGTGGAGGTAGTGCCTATAACTACGGGGTGAATATCCACAAAAGGCGTAAACGCCTACATTTTTCTGTGGCTTTCAATGAAAGCTGCATAGAAACGGATCTCAGATTAAATCCTGAAGAGGCGCTTGAAAGAGTATCTCCCAAACCAGACGACAAAGCACCAATGAGGCTAAGAAAGTATTAACATATAATTACAACATTCTTTAAGATTTGATTACAAATGTTTGGCAGCCTGTTTACGTTGATTTTACAGGAGTTAGGTATAAAATATAGTCATAATATTACTATGAAAGAGAGGACTTAAATTGAACAACGAGAACGAAAAATATTGGAAAAGGGTAGAGCAGCTTGAGGAGGCTGCTGAGAAACTTGAGAAATGTATAACCGCAAGACTTGAAGGTCTGGCTGAGAAATGGAAGAGATTGGAAAATGAGGCAAAAAGAAGAGGGTCTTTTAAATAAGATACTGCAAAGAAGACCTTGGCAGCATCTTAGGATGGGGATGCCTTTGTTATAGTATCGTTAATAGCCCAGGAAACTAGGATAGCATTGATTAGGATGCTGCACACAGGCGATGGACCGAGTACCTGCAATTATGACTTATATTGTATCATTTTTCCCGCTGTACTTTATTGCCTTTCCGGTCCTTTTAATCGTTATCAAAAAGCTCCCTAATGACAATAGGGAAAAGGAGGTCTAGGGTTTTCCAACTTTGTTAAAGTGACGTTTTTGTATGTGTATACCACTATGTATCTTGGGAATATCTTAGGAACGGACTTTTCTGAGGTAATCGGAGGCTTTTGGCAAGACTTCAACTAATAATCTTGCTAATCTAATTACAAATGCTGACCTTACAGGCACAATTATCTTTGTTGTTATTGTTGGCCCTATAATGGAGGAAATAGTATTTAGAAAGATACTTATCGACAAGACTGTGAAGTACGGTGAAAAGAAATGCAATGATGCTTTCTGCGCTTATGTTTGGACTTTTTCGATGAACCTTTTCCAGTTCTTCTATGCCTTGGTATAGGGTCTAATCTTTGCTTATATTTACATAAAGAGCAGAAAGATTGGATATTCAATAGCTTTTCACGATGATTATAAAACTCTATGGGTCTGGTTGTTGCAGTGCTTGTGTCTAAGAACTTCACCGAGGATGTGATAGTCAAGCTTCAGAGTGGCAATCCTGAACTTATTTTCTCAGGCCCAACCCCTGGGATTATAATGTCTACTGTATATCATTTACTATTATTATCATTTTCTTTGTAGGACTTGTTTTACTCATTATCGGAAGAAAGAACATGAGACTTGATGTAAACGGCGCACCATTTACAAGGAGAGAAGAAAAAGGCCTTTGATGGGAACTTTGAATGGCATTTTTATAGCTGCCTGCATCAATGATGGGACTTTCAACGCTTGCGCAGCTAAGCTAGGAGAATATGAAAGAAGAAAAGATAGTTTATGTAATAGGCCATAAGAATCCCTGATACTGATTCAATTTGTTCTGCCATATCTTATGCGGAGCTAAAAGAATCTTACTCAAGGCGGAATTAAATATGTTCCAAAGAGGGCAGGTCAGATAAATGAGGAGACAGAGTATGTCCCAGGCTTGGGATAGAGCCGCCCGGCCAAGATGCCTGATGCTGGGACTCAGGTAAGGGATATGGAGATTCACAAGACTCTTTTGCTGACTCAAGCCTTACCATCAATGAGGCGTCTGGGAGCTTATGAAAGAGGCTAAGGCAGCTTCTTTACCTATTACTGACAGCGAGGGACGACTTGAAGGCATAATAGCTATAGTGATATTGAGAAGTATTTTTATGGAAGTGCTGATGACACTATACTTTTCAAAGGCTAGAACTCAGTACAAGAGAGAATGGCGGATACTAAATGGAAGGCTTGCGCTTTGGTAATGAGATGGATACTGCATAAAGGGTCAGGGGTTATAATTGGTACTGATGATCCCAAACTCCTTGCATCCAATATGGCAGCAGATGATTTGGTTGTACTGGGCAATCAGGAAGGATACAGCTTGCTGCAACTCAAGGGCGGATGCCAGCTGTATAGTGACAAGTGGCGGACACACAGCAGATGAAGATGTTGTACTAGCGGCAAGAAGAAGAGCTGGTGTCATCATAGAAAGCTCATGGATACCCTATACCATAGCATACTTTTATCAGTCATAGTGAGGCCTGTAAGATATCTTTGTGAAATGTGAGGGATAGTAACCTTCCATTCGAAACTGATTGACAGACGCAATCAGGAAACCATGGGTAAGTACCGCTACCGTGACTTCCCTGTAATAGAGATGCAGACGGACGCTGTCTCTGGCACAATTTCCAGAAGAAACCTCATCAATGTAAGGAAAAGCAGCTCATCCTTGTTGACCACAACGAGCGTACTCAGACAGTTGACAACATAGAAGAGGCGAGAAATCCTTGAAATAATTGACCACCATAGAATAGGCTCCTCTTGAGACCATGGGACCGGTTATGTTTAGAAATCAGCCTGTAGGCTGCACCGCAAAACCATTATATATCAGATGTGTAATGAAAGAGGAATAGAGATACCTAAGAAGAGTAGTAGGGCTTCTCCTGCTGCAATTATCTCCGACACTTTATGTTCCGCTCACCCACCTGTACAAAAGCCTGACCAGGAGGCTGTACAGTGCTTGCGGGAATTGCAGGCATAATCATAGAGGACTTTGCCAATGACATGTCTATGGCGGGCAGCAATCTCCCAGAAAAGCTCCAGAGGAGATATTTCTATCAGGATTTTAAGAAATTTCATGGCTGGTGAGACTGCTTTTGTGTGGGACAGATTAACTCTATGGATTCAAAATCACTTGCACAATGCTGAAGAGAAAAATCAAGGCCTATATTGCGAGAGTGAATGGTAAAACGGTATGTCAATGGCATTCTTTATGCTTACCAACATAGTCGAGGAATCCACAAAACTTCTTGCTTTGGTGACGTGAAGTGAAAGAATTGTAGAAAAGGCTTTGATGTGAAAGTCTCATAAGGATGCGGCTACCTAAAGGGAATAGTATCTAGAAAAAAAGCAGCTAATACCTGCTATTATGGGCGTATTCAATGCTTAGTATTATACCTTTTTACTTGAAAATATGATAATGTAATGGTATAATTCTCAGTAAGAAATTTTCCCATCGGGTGAAGAATAATTGTAAATACGGAGGTATAAAGATGGCTTACGAAAAAGAAAATAAGTGACTCACATTGGAGAGTCATAAGGAAGAGATGTTAAACGACCTTATGGACCTCATATGATTAACAGTGAAAAAGGAGAAGAAAAAGCCTGGTATGTCTCTTACGGTGAAGGCATCCATAAGGCCTCTTGAGGCCGCAAGTAAGCTCCTCACGGGCTATGGCTTTAAAGGTAAATAACTACGACAACAGAGTAATTACAGCTGACTCTTATGATTTTACCTCACCAGACTTGATATACTTAGCGCACCTGGATGTAGTGTACGGTGAGATGACTGGACAGTTACAGAGCCTCACAACCTGTTACATGAGGACGGACCTCTACGGAGGGGAAGCTGTGATGACAAAGGACCTGCGGTTGCAGCCCTCTGTGCAATTAGAGCAGTCAAAGAGCTAACATACCACTTAAACACAATGTCCGCCTCATCCTTGGTTCAGACGAGGAATGTGGCAGCAGTGATGTAGAATACTGCTACACCGAAAAGGCGCGCACCTAGTGACAATTACTCCTGATGCGTCCTGGCTCTTATCAATATAGAAAAAGGGCGGAATCAGCAATGAGTTTACCACTCGAATACGAAAAGACCGACAAGACTCAAGCCTTGTGTCCTCTAAAGGGCGGTATCAAGATAAATGTGGTTCCAGGCAAAGGCTAGCAGCAGTAGTAAAGGGGACTTAAGAGCAGATGTTAAGGAGATAACCAAGAAATTTGAGGAAGAAACGGACTTAAGTTTGTATTTTGAGGAAGACGGGGATAACCTTAATATCAAGGCTATAGGTGTGTAATGCACACGCTTCCTACCACATATGGGCAAGAACGCCATCCAGGGACTTGTCACTTTTGTCTCAAGTTCCCTCTGCTGATGCCCTGTAACAACTATGTGAAAGCGCTTAACAATATTTTTCCTTATGGCGACTACAATGGTAGAACAATGGGTGTTGACCTTAAGGATGATGTCTCAGGCGAGACCACAGTCAGCTGACATCCTTGAAATCACTGAAACACATTTTAAGGGTGCTTATGATTGCCGTGCAAGCATAGTAGCTAACGATGAGAATACAGGCAAGGTAATGGAGAGAAAAATCCGTGAACAGGGCTTTACCATACCTGAAAATGCCCTATGTTTGAGCCTCTGTATGAGTGAGACGGTGATTCAGAGCTTGTGAAAGACCCCTGCTTAAATGCTATGAGAAGGGCTTTGGCGTTACAAAATGCTGCCTCATAGCTGTAGGTGGAGGTACCTATGTCACACCATAGTTGAAAATCGGAGTAGCTTTTGGCTGTGAGGATCCTGAAATTGACAACCATATGCATGGGTGCAGACGAGTCTATATGGTTGAGAGCATGATAGTGAGAGCATGAAAGTATTTTGCAGATGCAATAGTGGAGTTGCAAGTAAATGAAAATTATTAAAAGATTTATAGGATATACAAAAATATAACCCTGACGAATCCATGTTAGGTACTTAAAAGGCATATTGGGCAGGTTATACTGCCCTTATGCTTTCTCTGTTTGTTGTAGGTGTTTTCTGCTTTGACGCGGGTCTCACACAGTTTAACACGGCAAGGACTTTGAGAAAGCTGTTTTATACAGATGATTTTGATAATTTAATATGGGGGAATGGTTCATTTTAATTCCTGTATTTTTATGTATATACGCCTCTTTTCGTTTTGGTGGGTGCACCAAAGGAGAATAAGCTGTAAAAAGAGGAGAGAATTCTATCCTCACCCAGGTAATTATACTTATTTCTCTTTGGGTGGCAGGCGGAATTCTAAGACATGAGCATAAAGATATTTACGGCCTTGTAAATAAGTTCATAATAAAACAATGACGGAACAGCCTACCTTAAATTCATAGGTATAGTACTTTTGGTTACCTTTCTGGTAATCTGGGAAAAAGCTAATATATATGGCTGAGGTCAGGAGGGCTTACAAGCATCCTTAGTTTATCAAGTGGTTTATGGCAGGACTTACGGGAGTTATGGGCTTTTATCTGGTTGAAATGCAGATGGGAACCCCTCCGAATGTCATCGTAAAAATGATGTTTCTTTAACATAATGTACTGGGTTATCCTCTATACCTTTTTATATGCAGTATTTAGAGAGATTAAGACACCTGCCTTTTATCTGCATCATCCTGGCCTATCTGGTGGAGTTGCCAACTCACACTGTGCTTCAGTTTAGGGAAACCATACTATGTTTGGGCGACCTTACTAGTTATAGGAACTGCGATGGAAGTGCAGGCAGGTACAAGCTGCATCCCTGATATGCCTTTCTTTGTTGCAGGCATATTTGTAATCTTTTTCATCATACTGCTGCTCATGTCCACGGCTTAAGAAGAATAAAAATTGGGACTGTAAGAAGAATAATAACTACACTTATAGCACTCGGTTGCCTATCTGTGGCTTGCATTTGGTCTTTTCAGGATGGACCTTCTCACAACTATATTTTCGGCCTTTCCTGGAACTATAATGAAAATGCAAATGATGAGAGCTATTTGGCGTATCAGCAATATGCACGCAACAAGCGGTGTAAAAAGTCGAGGGCTACAGTCCTAAGGTGGCTAGGAAGCTGTAAAGAGGTGCTTGATTCACCTGATAATATAATGAAAGATTATAAGGACGGAGTACGCTATCCTACCATCTTAGTCATTCAAAAATGAAACCTTTTGCAGACCTTTCGGTTCTGGTGGACATTAAGACAGAGTACCTGTTATGCCTTATATAAAAAGAGCTGCAGGAAAATACTATCAAAGGCTATGTAAATATGAGTGTAACGGGAGGGCCTCACAGCCAATACTGAATTTGAATTCCTCACAAGAAGCTCGATGGCATATATGCCGATCAGGCTCAGTGCTCTTATACCCAGTATCTTAAGCAGAACGTACCATCGGTGGTAGAGGTTCTTAAAAATCAGATAGCCTTACAAGACAAATTGCCTTTTCCACCCTTATTATTCATCAGGATATAACAGGAGGAGTGTGTACAGTATACAGGCTTTTGAAGATGCTGTATTCTATGAGGAATTTAAGGGCAAGGAACTATAGAGGGCTAATTACCGATAAGAATGACTACAAAAGAACCTGATTGAAATGTACGATAAAAAGCTAACAAGGATCAGCCACAGTTTTTCTTCAATGTAACCATGCAAAAACCATGGAGGCTTTTTCGAATAACAAGGTGCATTTTTGACGAGCCTGTCAAGATAACCAACTCATAGGCAGTTCAGGCTCTTGATAAACTCAGGTTTCCCTTATGAGGACAAGTGATGATAGCTCTTAAAGACCTTTGAGGGTATTTTAAGAAGATGGATGAGCCTGTAATTATACTTTTACGGTGACCACCAGCCTTCATCTCGGATGATGCAACAAAGCAGCTAAACGAGCACAGCCTCTATAAAATGACAACGACAAGAGACCTCAAAATTCGTAGTTCCTTATTTTTATCTGGGCTAATTACGACATTCCTGAGTATGATGGAATGGCATGACGGAGGGCTTACAGGAGAGTTAATACGGTTTCAGTCAACTACTTGGCTTCACTTCTCTAAAATACGCAGGGGTAGAGCTTTCTGACTACGATAAATATCTCTTAAACCTTCAGGAGTACATACCTGCAAATGTCGGCGCTTGCTCATTGGGATGGCAACGGGAAAAAGGCTATTCTCCACTATGAAAACAAGCCACAGGCAACTGAACTTTGGAGCAAACATGAGGCACAAGCAAAAAGAAGGTGGATGAGAAAGAAGGCTGAGAAGCTAAAAAGAGGCTATGAAAATGTACAGTACAACCTAATCTTTGATGCCAAAAGACAAGCTCTGGGATGTATTTTTGCCGTAAACAGACAGGTAGAATAATTTGAAAAATCCTATTTCTATGGTAAAAATCAACTGATAAAATGTGACTAAAACAGGAGGTTCTGATGGGTGAAGGTGATAAGAATAAACTTAATGCTGCTTTTTAGCAAAATTGAAAACTAAAAACCATCTTTATATTATAGCTTATACATTGTTATTCTTGATTGCTTTTTAGTTTTTATGTTTATAACTTTCATTTTAGAAGGGCGGAGTTTTGTATGGGAGTCAGACGGCTATACCCAACATTTACCCTTATGTACATTAGAAAAATACTATACTGAAGCTATTGCATCAGTGCAGCTTCAAGCTATGATTTTAATTTGGGTTTTGGTGGAAATAGTTTTTACAACTCTGACTTATTATGGTTTTCGATCCTTTAAACCAGATTTCCATTCTTGTACCTTTTAAGTTTACAGATTATTTTGTATAGCTTTTAGTTGCCTTAAGAGTCTATCTTTCGGGACTTTGCTTTTATATGTGTCGCTATTTTGGGAAAAAGAAGGTTATATTCTATAATCGGTGCTTGGTATATATTAGTACATCTTATGTGTTTTTGGGAATTACACCCTTTTTCTTAAATCCTATGATTTATCTTTCCTGTTTTAGTGGTTTGGACTTGACCTTATACTGCGTAAAAAGAAACTTATATATTTATATTTGGCATTTTCTTTATCTGCGTTAAGTGGTTTCTATTTCCTTTATATGATGACTATAATGCTGTTTTTATATGCTAGAATGTAAGGTTTATGGAACTCATAAATGCTCTGAACATAAAAGAGGCATGGAGCTTTTAAGGGTATTTGCAATGTACATGTTTGGGAATTTCCTGTATTATAGTATTATTGCCTGCATAAATATGGACCTTTTTAGACAGTAATCGAGTGGGAAATATAGAAGATTATTATGGCTTTTTGATTTAAAATACTTAAAATTTATGCTGTCACTTTTTTATGCAAAGCTCAAAATTATGACTTTACTATATCACCACTGGTATTTTTACTTTAATTATTGCATAAGTATCAGTAGAAAACCCCTTCTGTTTTGACGGGTTTGTCTATAATTTGTCTTGGGATGCCATTTGCAGGCAGGATAACGAATGGTTTTTCTTATGCTACAAACCGCTGGATGTTTGGTACAGGGCTGCTTCTTTCATATTTGTTTGTAGATACAATGGAAGAATTGATGGAAAGAGTTATAAGGTTTTTATTATCAAAAATTTTGGTATTTCTAAATGTTCTATGCTTTGTTTTTATATTATAGGTGTGCAATAAATATCAATTGATTGGTTTTAATCCTAGTAGATATTGCGTTTTTCCTGGTATATGAATGATTATATTGAGAAAAACTCTCATCTCATCAGTAAAATGGGAAGTTTAATGATTGTTGTTCTGCTGATACCTGCAAATGCCTGTAAAGTTGTTGGAATTACGTGACTTATTATGACACAGGTTATATTGAAGAACATAGAAAGTATGATAATTTCTCAAGATATGAAAAATAGTCAGGAAGTATTTTTAAGAACTCAGAGTATGTTTCTAGCGAAGAGTATTTTAGAACAGATGGAAGCAGCTTCACACAGAATCTTGGGATGATAGCGGATTTTGAACAGCTACCTATGTTTAGCATTATCAATCCGCATATAGGAGAATTATTTGATGAACTAGAGATTGCTGACCATAGAGCAAAATCTTTTGCTGGGTATGGATGGCAGAGCTGTTGCAGGTAATTTGGTTTCTAACAAGTACTCTCTTTCTAAAGGAAATACAAAGGAGAGAGGTTCTTTATGAGTTATGACCTTAAAAGCGCCAAATGGACAGTATAAGATATATGAGAATAAGTATTTTTCACTATTTGCCATACATACTGACAAAGTACACAACTTATAATGAAATTATGATGCTCTTTGGATAAAGAGGCAAATATGCTTGATATGGTTTATCTGGAGGAGAAAATTCTGATATAGAGCAAGGCGTACCTATATTATAGCGAAATTCTTTATAAGGTGGAAGTTGAAACAGAGTTAGGTATAAACCTAATAAATATATAGATTTTTCTTATGATAATCAAAGTGAAGATGGAAAGAGAATAAAAAGTTAAATCTATCCGGCAAATACTAGGTTTTGTTTGATGATGATAAGAAGAAAGAAACTTACCTTTATTTGAATCGCTCTTTTTGAATGAGCGTTTTTCACTTTCTAAAATTGGCATTTCGTATCAAATTAAATAAAAAGGATATTGTAAGAAGTAAGAGAAATACATCTTATTTCGGGAGAAACAATTTTTATTTAACTTAGGGAATGCAGGTAAGAAGAAAAATGGGGAAATTATATTTCAGAGAATATCCACTTGCTGATATGAGAGTTTTCTCAGTTTCGATGGAGGGAATTCCAGCTAAAAATAAACGAGTTAAAGGAAACCACCTCACAAATGTAAGGTTTGGAATAGATGAAAATTTCCGGAGAGATTAGCTTGGATAAGCCTAAAATATTGACTATGAGCATTCCATATGAAAAGGGCTGGAAAGCCTATGTTAATGGGAAAAGAAGTGCCAATACTTAGGGAAACTATATGTTTAGCTGCCTCCTCTGGAAGAGGAGATTTTAACATTGAGCTGAAATATCGCCACCAGGCTTACAATCTCAATGCTATGCTTTCAGTAGCATCATTTATTATCCTTGGAGGATGTTTTGTATTAGATTGGAGGAAAAGGAAGAATGTTGGTATCAGTAGTAGTGCCTTGTTATAACGAAGAGGCTGTAATCAGACTTTATTATGAAGAAATGAACAAAGTTGCGGAATTACTAACAGACTATGACTTTGAACTTATTTTTGTAAATGATGATCATCGGATGGTACCCTTGGTATTTTGAAAGAATTTGCTCTAAAGACAATAGAGTCAAGTTTATATCATTCTCAAGAAACTTTGGTAAAGAATCCGCTAGTGTACGCAGGACTTAAAAATTCAAATGGTGATTATGTTGTACTAATGGATGCAGATTTACAGGTGATCCTCCTAAACCTTGATAGATATGTTAAGGATTGCGACAGAAGAAGGGTATGATTCGGTCGCAACATGAGAAGAATTACGAGAAAAGGTGAGCCGCCTATGACGTTCTTTTTGCAAAGAAATTTTTACAAAATAATGAATAAAAATATCAAAAACAGATATTGTGGATCTAGCAAGAGATTATAGGTTAATGAGTGAAACTTTGTAGATTCTCTACTTAGAATGAGTGAATATAGCAGATTTTCGAAAGGACTTTTCGGCTGGGTAGGCTTAAGACCAGGTGGATAGCTTATGAAAATGTGAAAGAGCCGCTGGGGAGACTATGAGCTGGAAACTTCTTCTTACAGCATAGAAGGAATAGTTGTCTTTTCAACCCTTCCCCTCAGCATTTCGGTGTTTTTGGGATTATATCGGCTCTTCTTTCTTTCATCGGATTGGTCTTTGTTGTGATAAGGGCTGCTATATGGGGATCCTGCTAGCGGGTTGGCCTCATGATGCTCTATTATCCTGCTAGTAGGAGGAGTTCAGTTGATTTGTATAGGCATCCCTCGAATTTACCTTTCAAAGGTTTATTTAGAAGTAAAGAAAAAGACCTATTTTTATCTGTTCAGACAGCAAATATAAAGGATATCAAGCTATGATATTATCTTTGTTTGATGGGAGGATGATAAGGTCTCATTGTTGTTGGAGTTATTAACACTGTAATAGGAACCACAATAATGTTTGAAATGTATAATTTATTAGGTATAAAATTATTGATATCGACTGCCAGCAATTACATTTTGGTGAGCATTTTAAGCTATTACCTCAACAAACATTTTACCTTTAAGAATAAAGAAAAATCATTTTTACAGGTGGTGAAATTTGCCTTTAAATATAGCCTTTGTTACCTCCTGCCTATGGATAGCTAAGCCTGTTACAGTTTTAATTCTCTCAGGTCAGGAGGAAAAATTCAAACCAATATTGCGATGTTGGTGGAATGGTATTTTTACAGGCTTTTAATTACTTAGGACAGAGGTTCTTTCGCTTTTAAAAAGTGAAAAAGACTGAGTGATTTTAGCGATTTTTGTCTAATACATTGCAAAAATATTCATATATGGTTATAATATGGAGAGAAAAAAACTATGGAGTTACGGACAAAATCTGTCGCCAGAGAAAGATAAGTCGTTACTTAAGGAGGTTAGTATGAATACAAAGGAAATTAAAAATATTGGTGAGATTTACATAGCAGATGAGGTGGTTTCTGCGATTGCAGGGCTTGCAGCTCTTTGAAGTAGACGGAGTAGAGGGCGTTGCAGGCAAGCCTTCAGAGAATTTTTAAGTCCAAAATGCATATAAGAAGGTAAAAGTTCAGTGTAGTTGGAGCCTTTTGTTTATGTAGATATGTCAGTTGATATTAAATACGGCTACAGCATACCAAAAAGTTACCAGACAGATACAGGAAAAGGTAATTACAGCACTTTCGAATATGATAGGCTTAACCTGTAAAGCAAAGTTAATGTAAAGGCTAGTGGTTGCACCGGATGCAGTATAACCTGCATTTGTAAGTGACCACCTTACTCAGTTGATTATTAAGAATCTCCTTTAAGCGTGTTTTTCTTGAAGGAGATTCTTGTGCATTGGAAATAATGAAAGGTTTTATATGACAAGAAGAGAATTTAGAGAACACACAGCCAAACTTACCTTTGTCTTTGAGTTTTTATCCGAAGACGAATGGAAAGAACAGTTTGAGGCTTATGCTGACTATGCGGGAAATAAAAGAAGAAGAAAGAGAGAGTCTGTGGAAGAGGGTTTTAGCTGTAGAGGAGAAAAAGCTGAGATAGACAGTTTTTATAGACTGGAGCCAGCAAAAATGGAGAATAAACAGACTTTCAAAGACTGACCTTATGCTGCTTCGTGGCTGTATATGAGATAAAGTTTGACTCAGAAATCCCTGACAAGGTATCGGTAAATGAGGCGGTTGAATTGGCTAAAATCTATGGTGGTGACGAATCTCCGCATTTATAAACGGAGTGTTACAACTTTATGACAGAGGATAAGTCCGGGGAAGAAAAATAATATGGCTGAAAGAAAAAGTATTTTTCGGTACTGGAAATCACCAGATATATTAAAAAGCAAGCTTGAGGGAGACTTTTGCCCTAGAAATGTCAAGATAAGTGGGTGAGGTCTCTGATTGCAAAAGAAGACAAAAGGGGCATATATACTTCACCATTAAAGACGATGCAGCCATTATGAGCTGTGCTTATGTGGTCTCTCAAAGAGAAGTGTGGGACTTGGTTTTTAAGCTTGAAACAGGACAGCACATTGTAGTAACCGGCAATATAGGTGTCTATGAAAGATGGGGAGATTACAGGTTTTATGCAGATAAAATAGAAAAAGAGGAGTAGGAAGGCTCTTCGAGGAGCTTGAAAAACTAAAAACTTAAACTAAGAGCCGAGGGACTCTGATGAATCACATAAGAAACCTATTCCCTAAGTATCCTAAGAAAATAGGATAATAACCCAAGAACAGGTGCTGTCATAGAGGATATAAAGAGAACGGCAAGGGAAGCCAATGCCCATGTTCAGCTCATATCTCTATCCTGCAACAGTTCAGGAGCAGATGCAGCTGCCAAATTTTTATAAAGGAATTAAACGCTTGAAGAAGAAGGCGTAGATACCATTATCATAGGCAGGGGAGGGTGGTCTCACTGAAGACCTGTGGTGTTTCAATGATGAAAAACTGGCAAGAACTGTTTACAACTGTAGAATACCCGTGATATCGGCGGTGGGACACCAGACTGATAGGACGCTGGTTGATGAGGTATCCGACCCAAGCGTGGCTACTCCACGGCAGCGGCCATGGAACGCAGTACCAAGCCTCACACTGGCATTTGCTGAACTTGATGCCTTTTAAGGACAGTATAACAAATAAGCTGCAGCTAAGAATAGATCAGGATGAAGTCTTCTATTGACAAGTTTTGAATATGCCATAAGAAGACAGAGCCCTCAGATGAAGATAAAAAGAGGTGGGCAGACAGATAGAGAATTATTCGCTAAATTATAACCGCCTACTAAGTGCTAAGCTTGATAATTATGATAGAGTGATAATAGGCAGCAAAACAGCAGCTTGACCGTCCTATGAGGGCATCTTATGAGGCATTAAACAAGAGGTTCATCACAATTACTACAGAGATAGAAGGAAAATCTCCCTATGAAGAGGCTGATGGGAGGATATTCTTATGTTGAGAATGAAGCAGGAGAGAATATCCGCAGCATAAAGAGCGTAAAGCAGGGAGAGAGGCTTAATCTGATACTTGCAGATGGCTCTGTAAAGGCTAAGGTAGAGGAGATAAATAAGAAAAATGGCTGAGAAAAAGAATAAAACAATTGAAGAAAATATGGCTAGGCTAAATGAGATAAACTAATCTTATGAGTGACTCTCTATAAAGCTTGAAGAATCATTTAAGCTATATAAAGAGGAGTGGAATTGGTTGAAAAACGCAAGAAACAGCTTGCAGATGTAGAGAAACAGATAGTTATCTTAGAAGAGCAGGGAAGTGTCAATGAATAGCGGATTTAGAGATAGGCTTAATATAAAAATCGCAGAGGTTGAGAAGGTTATAGAGGAGTATTCTCCAAAGCTTGGAGCAGATGATGAGCTCCTTTTTGAAGCTATGAATTACAGCCTTCTTGCAGGAGGTAAAAAGGCTTAGACCTCTTCTAATGCTTGAAACTTACAGGCTTTTTAGGGGCGGAACTAAGGAAGAACTGGTACGCCCTTTTGCAGCTGCTCTAGAGATGATACACACCTATTCCTTGATTCATGATGACTTGCCTGCTATGGATAATGATGACCTAAGGAGAGGAAAGCCCACCAACCATAAGGTATACGGAGAGGCAGTAGCCATACTTGCAGGAGACGGATTGTTAAATCTGGCGGCAGAAACTGTCGGCAAGGCCTTTCACTACTGTGAGACCATTGACGAGTATCAAAAGGGTTGAATGGCCATCTCTGCCCCTGTTTTCCTATTCGGGTGCAGATGCAGCATGATAGGAGGACAGATTCTTGATATGCTTTCAGAAGAGGGCAAGAAAGAAAAGAACGAGGACTTTTTTTCCTGACTATGTATGACCTAAAAACAGGGGGACTTATAAAGGCGGCCTTTGTGATAGGAGCTATCCTCGCAGGAGGAAGTAAAGAAGAGATAGCTGCTATGGAGAAGACGGGAAGGGCACTAGGACTTGTCTTTCAGCTTCAGGATGATCTCTTGATATAAAGGGAGATGAGGCAAAGCATGGCCTCTCTTCACAGTGATGAAAGAAACAACAAGCTCACATATCTAAAGCTGCTAGGTGAAGCTAAGGGCTTTTGGAGATAATGGAAGCTAATAATAAAAGTATTTACAAAAACTTAGAAAAATATCAGCCACAAAAACTGTAGTTATGACGGCTTTATACTTGAATTTTTGGAGTATTTAAAAAGCAGAGAGAGTTAGACAAATGGGGGTGGAGTTATGCCTTTACTTGACAATATAAATAAGCCTAACGATATAAAGAATATACCGGAGGATAAACTTTATGAACTTGGCAGGGAAATAAGGAGATACTTAATTAGGACTGTCTCTGCAAATGGAGGGCATCTTGCCTCAAACCTCGGTATAGTGGAACTAACCATGGCTTTTGCACCGCTACCTTGATTTTTCCAAAAGACAAGTTAATCTGGGATGTGGGGCATCAATCATATGTCCACAAGATTCTTACAGGAAGAAAAGAGGGGTTTAACAGGCTTAGAAAGCTTGACGGACTTTCAGGCTTTCCCAAAAGAAACGAGAGTGACTGCGATGCCTTTGGAGCAGGACATGCTTCAACCTCTATCTCTGCGGCTCTGGGCTTTGCAGCCTCAAGAGACCTTTTAGGCAGGGATGAAAAAGGTGGTTGCAGTCATTGGTGACGGAGCTATGACAGGCGGTATGGCACTTGAGGCACTTAACAATGCAGGCACACTTAAGTCCAATCTTATAATTATACTTAATGACAATGAATGCTCCATATCAAAGAATGTGGGTGGAGTAGCCAGATATCTTGATGGAATAAGGACAAACAGAAAATACCTCAAGCTAAAAAGCGGTGTAAAAGAGACCTTAATGGGCTCCCAATATCGGAAACAGGCTCTTTCGAGAAGCTAAAGGTCTCGAAAGACGTAATTAAGCTGGCTGTTTGTACTCGGCATGTTCTTTTGAAGACATGGGACTTACTCTACCTGGACCTGTAAACGGCCACAATATGAAGGAGCTTTGAGGCTGCCCTTGAAAATGCAGGGAGGGTAGAGGGTGCCGTCATTGTACATGTCATCACCAGAAAGGGCTTAGGCTATAAAAAGGCTGAAGAACATCCTGCTAAGTTCCACGGAGTAGATCCCTTTGACATAAAGACAGGAGAGAGCTTAAGTGTAAAACCCGGAAAGAGCTATACATCCATATTTTCAGACACTGTCATAGAGCTTGCGGCGAGTGATGATAAGCTTGTTACGATAACAGCTGCAATGCCTTTTGGTACGGGACTTTACAACTTTAATCAGGTGTACCCTAATAGATTTTTTGATGTAGGCATAGCAGAGGAACACGCAGTTACCTTCGCAGCAGGTATGGCGGCTTCCGGGCTAAGGCCTGTGGTAGCCATATATTCCACATTTTTACAAAGAGCCTATGACCAGATTATACATGATGTCTGTCTTCAGGAGCTGCCTGTAGTATTTGCAGTTGATAGGGCAGGGCTTGTAGGCAGTGACGGAGAAACCCATCAGGGCATCTTTGATACAAGCTATCTCTTCAATCCCAGGTCTAATGGTTTTTAAGTCCAAAAGACGGAAGAGAGCTAAGGGAGGTGCTAATCTATGCTTATAACCTTAACAAACCTGTAGCTGTCCGTTTCCCTAGAGGGATGGCAGATGAGTTTACAGACATAGAATTTAAGCCTATAAAAGCCTATGAAAATGAGGTAATTGAAAAGGGTAAGAATGTAGCTGTCTTTGCTACAGGAAAGACAGTTAAGCTGGCCCTTGATATAAGCAAAATCCTTAAAGAAAGTAAAATTCTTCCTACTGTGGTAAATGTCCGTTTCCTAGACAAGGCAGACGGAGACCTCCTTAAAGAACTTAAGGATGACCACTGGGTTGTAGCTGTGGTTGAGGAAAGTATAAGAACAGGAAGCTATACTGAGAGGCTTATGGCAGAGTCTGCAAGGCTTGGACTAGGTTATCACTTCATACCCGTAACCCTTCCGGATAGCTATATAGAACAGGGAAGCGTAGATGAGCTATGGGATAGATATGGACTTAATGCCGAGGTTATCGCAGAAAAAATAAAAGAAGAGGCTCTTACTAAGTTAGATGATGAGCTATTTAGAAGGTAGTTGAGAATGAAAGAAAGACTGGATGTGCTTATTACAGAAAGAGGATTCTTTGAATCCAGAGAAAAGGCAAAAGCCGTCATTATGGCGGGAGAGGTCTTTGTTAACGGTCAGAGAGAAGATAAGGCCGGGAGTAAGTTTGACAGGGAAGTAGAGATAGAAGTAAAGGGTAAGACCTTAAAATACGTGAGCAGGGGAGGGCTTAAGCTTGAAAAGGCTATAGAGGTGTATAAGCCCGTTCTTGAAGGTAAGGTATGTATAGACATCGGCTCATCTACAGGAGGTTTTACTGACTGTATGCTCCAAAACGGTGCTGCAAAGGTGTATGCAATAGATGTTGGTACCAACCAGCTTGTCTGGAAACTAAGAGAAGACCCAAGGGTAGTCTCTATGGAAAAGACAAATATACGCTATGTCACAGAGGATGATTTGCCTGAAAAGGCTGACTTCGCTTCAGTAGATGTGTCTTTCATCTCTCTTACCAAGGTTCTTCCTGCTGCAGTTAACCTCCTTAAACCAGGGGCAAAAATGGTCTGCCTTATAAAGCCACAATTTGAAGCAGGCAGGGAGAAGGTAGGTAAGAAAGGCGTAGTAAGAGACTTCAGTGTGCACGAAGAAGTAATCGAGAAGGTAATTAGATTTGCGGGGGAACTTAATTTCATCATCAAAGGGCTTACATTTTCGCCTGTTAAAGGGCCTGAGGGAAATATTGAATATCTTTTATACATAGAAAAAAGTGAAGCGAAGCAGGATGAAGCAGGAATATCAGACATCCTAAATGATGTAAAAAAAGTAGTTAAAGAAGCTGAAAATACCCTGAATAAGGGGGAGGAATAATGATAAAGATAGGAATTATAGTTAATCATTCAACAGGGCAGCCGAGGTAGACATAGATAAGATATGTGCCTATATTGAGGAAAAGGGAGGGAGTTTTCATAGGCTGAAGGTAAGGAGAGGAAGTGCCGAGCTTATGGAGAACTTTACTGATATAACTGACCTTCCTAAGGATGCAGACTGTGTGATGGTTCTTGGCGGGGATGGAACCATCATTCAGGCAGCCAGAGAGCTTGCGGAGACGGGGGTACCTATACTGGGAGTAAACCTTGGTACTGTGGGTTTCCTAGCTGAGGTGGAGCTTGCACATATTTACAAGGCAATAGACGCTGTAATGGCAGGAAAATATAAGCTTGAAAAGAGATTTATGCTAAAGGGAAGTGTGATTAAAGACGCTAAGATAGTCTATGAAGCCAATGCACTTAATGATATAGTGGTAGCAAGGGGTAATCTCGTGCGAGCCATATCCACCTCGGTTTACATAGATGGCAATCAGGTGAGCTCACTTCACGGAGACGGTATCATAGTGACTACTCCTACAGGCTCAACAGGCTACAACCTCTCAGCAGGAGGAACCATTATTTTGCCTGATGCAGAGGTCTTTGGCATCCATCCTATCTGCCCTCACAGCTTAAACTCCAGAGGGGTGATTACTTCTTCTGCATCAAAGATTGACATAGATGTTGAATGGAATAAGAGGAGTGAGCCTGATGAGGCCATAGTGAGCTTTGATGGCAACAAGGGGATAAGGCTTATGCCTGGTGACAAGGTTCAGGTAATGAAGTCAGAACTTACGGTGCCATTCCTTAGGATAAATGATTTCAATTTTTTTGAAAGCTACAGAAAGAAGTTCTTAAGCTAAATTAAGTTTAGTATTATTATCTTAAATGAGTGAGGGAGTTATGAAAACAAAGAGGCATAATGCAATAATTGATTTTGTCAAAACCAGAGAGATAGGTACACAGGAGGAGTTGTTGGATTTGCTTAAGAAAAGCGGATTTGATGTGACTCAGGCAACTATCTCAAGGGATATCAGAGAGTTGAATTTAACCAAGGTAAATGCAGGGAACAGGCAGAAATATGCAGTCATCCAAAATGAAGAAGGTGTAAGTGAAAAATATGTAAGAGTACTAAGGGATGGCTTTGTATCAATGTTTTCCTCGGGCAATCTCGTAGTGCTTAAGACTGTAGTCGGTATGGCAATGGCAGTTGCTACCGCCATAGATGCGCTTGAAATAAATGAGATTGTAGGCTGCATAGCAGGGGATGACACCATTTTTATTGCAGTATCCGAAAGCAGCACAACCACAGACGTAATAAAAGAGTTAAGAAACTGACAAAAGAAGACTGATATTGCCCGTAATTGTGTATTATTGTCCTTGAAAAATTAGACAACATAGAAAAGAGGTCGATTATGGAGACAGTTAAGAATTTAATCATTGGTTTTGGAAAAGCAGGGAAGACACTTGCGGGATTTTTGGGAAGCAAGGGAGAAAGTGTGATTTTAGTTGAAAAGGATAGGAAGATGTATGGAGGCACCTGTATAAATGTAGGCTGTATACCATCTAAGTTTTTATCCAATAAGGCTACACTTAGAAAGGTGTCATCTCTTGATAACGAGACCTACTACAAGCAGGCTGTTGAGGCTAAGAAAGATCTTATAGCAAAGCTTAATAAGGCGAACTACGATAAGGTAGCGGGAGTTCCTAATGTAAAGGTAATTGATGGAACTGCCTCCTTTGTTAGCGCTAATACAGTAGAAGTTAAATCAGCTGAGGGAAATTTAGAGATTCAGGCTGAGAGAATATTTATAAATACAGGACTGGTACCTGTAGTGCCTAAGATAGAGGGACTTAACTTATCTGAACGCATCCATACCAGTGAAACCATTATGGACTTAGAAGTCTTCCCGGAAAGCCTGGCAATCATTGGAAGCGGTTATATAGGACTTGAATTTACCAGCACCTACTCGCTTTTTGGAAGCAAGGTTACAGTATTTGGTGACAATCCTAAGTTTCTTCCAAGGGATGATGAGGATATCGCAGGTCTTGTAATGGATGAGCTTAAGGCTCAGGGTGCTGCATTTTTACTTGGCACAAAGGTAGTCAGGTTTGAAGAAGTTTCTGACGGAGTAAATGTGTACTTTGAAAATGCAGAGGGCAGAGAGGAAGTGAAAAAGTTCTCCGCTGTGCTTGTGGCTACAGGAAGGAGGCCTGATACTTCGGAATTATCCCTTGATAAAGCAGGAGTAAAGGTAGGCGAGAGGGGAGAAATCCCTGTAAATGACAGGCTTGAAACCAATGTGCCAAACATTTACGCTCTGGGTGATGTACACGGAGGACTGCAGTTTACCTACCTCTCACTTGATGACTTTAGAATCATAAAGAGTGTGCTATTTAACGATGGAAAGTACAACCTGAAAGAAAGAAAACATATTCCTTTCAATGTATTTGTGGTGCCATCCCTTGCTAAGGTAGGTATGAATGAGATGGAAGCTAAGGCAGCAGGAGCATCCTATAAGCTTGCCAAACTCCCTGTAATGGCGATTCCTAAGGCAAAGATTTTAGGCAATCAGACAGGACTTTTCAAGGTACTCATAGATGAAAAAACAGGTAAAATCCTCGGAGCAAATCTTTTTGGAGTAGAGGCGCACGAAGTAATTAACCTCTTTACCCTTGCCATGAATGAGGGTATAAGCTATGATAGCTTGAGGGATCAGATTTATACCCATCCAACCATAACTGAGTCATTAAATGACTTGTTAAATATCGGTTAATCTTTACAGATAGCTTCTTTAGTGATAAAATGACAAGATGTGGTTGTCAAATGTGCTTGACAGCCACATTATATAAATGAAATGAGGATAAAAAGATGTCAGGACATTCAAAATTTGCCAATATCAAACACAAAAAAGAAAAGAACGATGCAGCAAAGGGTAAGATATTTACCATTATTGGAAGAGAAATTGCAGTAGCTGTAAAGGAGGGAGGCGCAGATCCTGCCAACAATTCAAGGCTTCGTGATGTAATTGCCAAAGCCAAGGCTAACAACATGCCAAATGACACAATTGACAGAGGCATTAAGAAGGCAGCAGGAGATGCAAATTCAGTAAACTATGAGCGTGCTGTGTATGAGGGATACGGTCCAAGCGGAACAGCTATTATAGTTGAAACTCTTACAGACAACAAGAACCGTACAGCTGCTAATGTAAGAAATGCCTTTACAAAGGGTGGCGGCAATGTAGGAACTCCGGGCTGTGTATCTTATATGTTTGATGAAAAGGGACAAATACTTATAGATAAAGAGGAATACAGTGCTGACCCTGATGAATTTATGATGACAGTTATAGAGGCAGGTGCTGAGGACTTCATTGATAATGATGACAGCTTTGAAATATTAACTGCACCTGAAGCATTTTCAGAGGTCAGAGAAAAGCTTGAAAAGCTAGGTGTACCAATGGCTGAGGCAGAAGTAAAGATGATTCCTCAGAATTATGTTACACTTTCTGATGAAGATGATATTAAGAAAATCAACAAAATCTTCGATTTATTAGATGTAGAAGATGATGTGCAGAATGTATTTCACAACTGGGATGAATAAGTATACAACCATATCGTTTGCGCAAGTAAGTGATATGGTTTTTTAAAAGTGACACATAACTGCCAAAGGATTGGGATAGCATTGAAATATTGTTTAGTGCTAATTAGAGGAGGAAATCCATGAAGGATAATCGCGTGAAACTATTTAAAAAATCAAGAGGTAAGACAGCCTTGTTTTTAGCCTTGCTTATGGTGCTTAACCTCGCACCCCTGCCTGAAAATGCAGGTGAGGGCTTAATTCCGGGATTTGTTAAAACTTTGTCAAATATTCAGAGAATAGCAGGCAATAGTATAAACAGCGTACTTGCAGCTGATGACAGGGATTACCTGCTTAAAGAGGGTGACTTTGAAGTAAATCTTGCAACCGGTGGCTCAAGGGAGCCTTATACACTTATTCAGGATACTAACACCTTGGTGCTTACAAGTATATTAAAGACACCGCCGAAGACCTCACAGGCTGTAAGCGGTGCTAAAATAATTCTTAACGATACCTCTGAAAATGTGGTCAAGGCTGAGGTAACTACCGCAGCAAACGGAGACAGCACAGGCATCAAGTTCACCAAGAAAGGTGCGGGAAGTAAGCAGATATCAGGTAGTGTTCAGATTGCAGGAACTAACTACAACTTCAGTTTCTTTGTAAAGGTAGACCTTGAGATAGACAAGACCAATACTACTACAGATGTCAATAAACCTAAATACGAGACCGTATTCTCTACAGATAAAGGACCCGGTACCCTTGTAATACCTGTGGTAAATGACAGCTATCAGATTAAGTTAAAAGGTTATAAGACCTCTACTGCTGACGGCTACCTTGATTATAGAGGTTCAATCCTCAATTGGTCAGTATCCGTAAATGGGAAAAATAACGATAACTCAGTGCTTGAAATAGACCAGAGTAACGGTGTAGTAAAAGCTGTGGGTGCTGGTGTAGCTGAGGTGGCTGTAGCTGCAGGAGAAGATCCTACAGGTAAGGTTAAAGAAACCTCTACAAGAGTCATAGTTCCATTTAAGCTTTCGCTTGCCAATGCTGCAGGAGGAGTGTATACAAACTTTAATTCAATTGGCAGTAACGATGTAATTACCTTAGAAGGTGGCAAGAAGGCGATTTACACCAATGTAATGGATCCAAACGACATAGAGTGGGAAGTAAAGAAAGACGGAAAAGTTGTAAAGGACATCCTCTCATTTACCAATACGAGAACAAAGACTAATGATTCTGCTGCCAACTTCCTGATAGAGGGCAAGAGAGCGGGTACTTACGAGGTAACGGCAAGGCTTAAGAATGTTAAAAATGACTACAAAAACCTTAACTATGCAAAGGTTTCATTCAAGGTAAATATACCTTTAGCAACTTCAAATGCAACCGTATACATGAATGTGGGTGATACCTATGACATATACAATAATTCAAATATAGGAAGCATCAAGGAATTTACTTTTGTAGCTGATGGCTCAGGTGCGGTAAAGGTAAATAACTCCACATCTGTTATTACAGCCATTAAGACAGGAAGAGGTACTGTTACAGTAAGCAACGGAAGCAGCAGCTTTGTTGTAACTGTTGTAGTAATTGATACCATAGCACTTAGTGCAAGCAACCTCACTATTCCTGTAGGCGGCTCTGTCGACCTAAGTGCAGTGGCAACAGATGTATCCACCAGCGATTCGTGGCAGTGGACATCTGAAAATACAAGCATTGCTACAGTGGCAGGTGATGGAGTCAGTGCAGTAGTAAAGGGTGTGGCAGCAGGCGAGACTACAGTTACAGTTGAACACACAGTGGGAGGAATAACCAAGAGAGTCTCCTGTAAGATAATCGTAACTGCAGCTGTGACCAAGATTACTCTTACACCTGAAGAGACAGTTTTGGAAGTAGATAAAATAGCTTCAATCAGGGCTGACATTACACCTAAGACTTCAGCAGGAACTTATCTGTACTGGAGAAGTTCTAATCCTGAGATAGTGAAGATAGATGATGAAAATAATCATTCTGCTGTAGCTTCCGTAACCGGTGTGTCTCCGGGGTATAGCCATCATTATGGCACTTAATAAGGACAATGTGGTACTTGGTTCTGCAAAAGTTGTTGTCAATACAGCAGTTACAGGCATCATACTTTCACAGAGCGTAGCAGAAAAGCCGCTCAGTGACAAGACTTTCCAGCTGTCAGCGACAGTCACTCCAAAGGACGCTACTAGTTCGAAGATTAATTGGAAGTCAAGTAATGAAAAGGTAGCAACGGTAGATGCCACAGGTCTTGTTACCTTTAAGTCAGCAGGACATGTGTAAGCATTATAGCATCATCAGATACTAACCCACAGGTTATGTCAACCTGTGATTTGACCATAATCAAATCAGTAGAGGGAATCAAGCTTGAGAAAAATGAGATTTCTCTTGCAGTAGGAGAGACATATAAGGTATCTTCAACACTTACTCCAAGTGATGCATCTAACCAGAACCTTGAATATAAGTCAATGGATCCCAAGATTGCAGATGTAAGCAAGACAGGACTTATTACTGCGAAGCAGGCGGGTGTGGCTTATGTTATAGTTTCTACTCCGGATGGAAAGGTAAGTGTTACCCTGACTGTCAAGGTGACACAGCAGGCTACCGGAATGAAGCTCTCAGCGGCTTCGCTTATCCTTGATGTGGGTGAGAGCTATACACTTGAAGCTACATTTAATCCAAAGACAACTACAGAGACCAAGGTGCTTTGGTCTGTGGCAGATAAGTCTGTAGCAAAGGTAGATGCCAAGGGTAAGGTAACTGCGGTATCAGCAGGAGACACAATAATTACAGCAAAGAGTAGCAACGGACTCACTGCAGTATGTACGGTTAAGGTCAATCAGCCTGTTGGCAGCATTGAGCTTAATTATACAGAATATGACCTTGCTGTGGGAGATGAGCTTGAACTTGAAGTGACCTTTGACTCTGAGGATGTTACCAATCAAAAAGTAAAGTGGAAATCATCCAAGTCATCAGTAGCAAGTGTAGATAAACGGTGTTGTTAAAGGTAAGAAGGGCGGAGTTGCCATCATTACCGTAACAGCTGATGAGAACGGTATGCAGGCTAACTGCGTGGTTACTGTACAAGAGCCTGTATCTCAGATTACACTTAATAAAACAGCCTATAATCTGGGCTATCACAAGAGCTTTTTGCTTAAGGCAAAGCTAAAGACCAATTCTGCTACGAATAAAAAGTTAAAATGGACAAGCAGTAAGAGCAGTGTGGTATCTGTCAATAAGTCAGGTATGATATATGGTAAAAAGCCGGGATATGCTACAATTAAAGTAAAGGCTACTGATGGAAGTGGTGCTGAAGCCAGCGCAAGAATAAGGGTAGTAAGAGAAGTAGGCTCCATAAGCGCCAATCCGTCCTTCCTTTCTATGATAGTAGGAAGAAGAAAGACTATCAAAGTTAAAATAACACCTAAGAATGCTACCTACAAGACAGCTAAGTACATATCTGACAATACTGACGTTGCCATGGTGGACTCCAAGGGGAAGGGTGACAGCTCTTGCCGCAGGAAAGGCGAAGATAACTGTTGCCGCAAAGGATAACAGCAAGAAGAAACAGGTGGTAGTGGTACAGGTAAGAGAGTATGTGCCTGCTACAGGGCTTACTTTGTCCAATACAACACTCACAATGGGTGTGGGCGACAAGCAGAGTACAGTTTATTCAATCAGCCCAAGTGGAACAGATGATAAGGTTAAGTGGGCTACAAATAATAAGGCTGTAGCGAAGGTGAATAAAAAGGGCCTCATAACCGCAGTTGCACCTGGAACAGCTATAATCACTGCATCAACAACAAGTGGAAGAACAGCTCAGGTTTCTGTGACTGTTGTAGGTCTTAACTTCTACAGACTTGACCTTGAACAGTACGACACCTATTCATTATCGGTGCTTGGAGATGTAAAGAATGTATCTTGGGATTCAGAGAATCCTGATATAGCAACAGTAGCAGGCGGTCTTGTTACTGCCAAAAAAAGCCGGAACAACCTACATACTTGCAAGGGTGAACGGTGCAGTACTTCGTTGTAGATTAGTAGTAAAGAACATAAAATAAGGGGGATATATGCTGGAGGGACTTCATGTTAAAAATCTGGTAATCATAGATGAGGCTGAAGTCTCTTTTGGTGGGGGACTAAACATCCTTACAGGAGAGACAGGTGCGGGAAAATCAGTAGTAATAGGCTCTATCAACCTGGCGCTGGGTGCCAAAGCAGGTAAGAATCTGGTTAGGGCAGGCAAGGAGTCAGGCTTTGTAGAGCTCATATTTTCCGTAAATAATGATGTTGGGGATAAGCTAAGGAGGCTTGATATCATACCGGAAGACGGACTGGTGGTAATCACCAGGAAGTTTACGGGGGAGAGAAGTGTAAGCAAAATCAATGGGGAGACAGTTACCCTCTCGAAGGTAAAAGAGGCAGCAGCCCTCCTCCTTGATATCCATGGGCAGACAGAAAATCAGACCTTGCAGCTTTCTAAGAATCATCTAGAACTGCTTGACAAATATCTCAAAGATGAAGTTAAGCCTTATAAAAAAAGGCTGAAAGATCTTGTAACTGAGTATAGAAATAAGGAAAATGAGCTTCTTGAATATAGTGCTGATGAAGCTTCCATATCAAGGGAACTTGATTTTCTTAAATACGAATGCAAAGAGATAGAGTCAGCGAAGTTAGCAAAAGATGAGGAAGAGGAGCTTGACAAAAAGGTTCGTAAGTACTCTTCTTCAAGCAAGATAGTAAGTCTTATAGAAGAGGCAAGGAAGAACCTTTCAGATAATGGTGGGGCTGATGACAGCATTGGAAGTATAGTAAGGGCTATGTCAAGGCTGTCTGATGTGGATGAGACTTCTGTAGAATTGTTGAATCAGATATCAGAAATAGAAAGCCTCTTAAATGACTTTGAGCGCTCACTCTCTGATTATGCTGATGACAATGTATTTGATGAAGCAGATTTTATGCAGTCTGAGGCAAGACTTGACAAGATAAGAGGGATATATGCTAAGCATGGAGGCTCTTATGAGACTACAATTGACTTCCTTGATGCTTCTCTTGCGCAGATAGAAAAGCTTGAGCATGCCTCAGAGTATAAAGAAAAACTTTCTATGGAAGTAGAAAAGCTAAAGAAGGTGATTCTATCTGAGTGTGATGAGCTTACAAAGGTGCGAAAGAGGGGTGCGCTTAAGCTTTCAAGCTTGTGAAGCAGTCCCTTATAGACCTCAACTTCCTTCAGGTAGAGTTCGATGTGGAATTTGCAGGGTCCAAAGATTTTACTTCCAAGGGAAATGACGAGATTATATTTAAGATATCTACTAATCCGGGTGAGCCTATGAGGTCGATATCTGAAGTTGCCTCTGGCGGTGAGCTTTCAAGAATAATGCTTGCTCTCAAGTCGGTAATGGCGGATACAGATGAGATACCTACTATGATTTTTGATGAGGTGGATACAGGTATAAGTGGCAGAACGGCTCAGATGGTAGCTGAAAAAATGGCTCTTCTTTCAGCCAAGAGGCAGATTATAGCCATTACCCATCTTGCACAGATAGCGGCTATGGCAGATAATCATTATCTCATTGAGAAAAAGGCTGATGATAATCATACCGCTACAGATATCAGAAGGCTTGATGAGGCTGAAGAGGTTAGCGAACTTGCAAGGATATTAGGTGGAGTTGCAGTTACAGAAAATGTGATAAATTCTGCGAGAGAAATGAAAAAACTTGCAACTGATACTAAAATAGGGCTTAAGCAGGGGTAAGGAAACTTTGTTAGTTTTGGCTAATATTGTTGAAATCTTAGAACAAACTTTGTATAATTATTATAAGGTTTGTTCTTTTTTATTTAAGGAGGAGTTTAAGTATGGAAAAGGAGAGTGGCACTTTTAAGTATTATTGTGGATGAGAAGGATTCCGTTGAGAAGCTGAATGCTCTTTTACACGAGTATGGAGAGTTCATTATTGGAAGAATGGGTATTCCTTACAAGAGGCGTGAGATTAATATTATCAGCATTGCCATGGATGCACCTCAGGATACTACATCAGAATTAGCGGGGAAATAGGAAAGCTTGAGGGGGTTAATGTTAAGACTTCTTTTTCAGGCGTGATTTCTAATGATGAATGATGCTAGAGAGTTAATAGAGAGGTTAGGGGAGAAACATAGTTTAAGCGTTTCAGAATATGAGACACTTGTAGAAAACTTTAATGAAGAAAACGCTGAAATACTCAGGAAATATGCGGATAAGGAGCGAAGAGCTCATTATGGCAACAAGATTTTTATAAGAGGTTTGATAGAGGTAAGTAATATTTGTAAGAATGACTGTTACTACTGCGGTATAAGAAGGAGCAACAGAGAGGTTGACAGATACAGGCTTACAGCGGATGAAATCCTTGAATGTGTGGATGCAGGCTATGGACTTGGCTTTCGCACCATTGTTATGCAGGGTGGAGAGGATGCGGCCTTTAGCGATGAATTTCTGGTAGAGGTAATCACTGAGGTTAAGAGAAGATATCCTGGAGTCGCTCTCACACTATCCTTGGGAGAGAGAAGCAGAGAAAGCTACCTGAAGTTAAAGGCAGCAGGGGCTGACAGATATCTGCTTCGTCACGAAACTGCTGACTCTTTACATTATTCAAAGCTTCATCCGCCTGAACTTACCTTATCTCACAGAATGGACTGCATTAAAAGTCTTAGGGAAGCAGGCTTTTATGTGGGCTGTGGTTTCATGGTAGGCTCACCGTATCAGACTGCAAAAACTATCGCAAAAGACTTAAAGTTCATCGAGGAGTTAAGACCTGAAATGTGTGGAATTGGGCCATTTATTTCGCAAAAGGATACTCCTTTTAAGGATATGCAAAACGGAAGTGCAGATTTTACCTGTTATCTGCTATCCATAATAAGACTGATACACCCTCCTGTTCTCTTGCCTTCGACCACAGCTCTCGGAACTATTGATAGCTATGGAAGAGAAAAAGGGATACTTGCCGGGGCAAATGTCATTATGCCTAATCTTTCTCCAGCAGAAGTTAGAGGGAAATATGCCCTTTATGACAAGAAGCTATGTACAGGAAGTGAGGCTGCAGAGGGGCTTAGAGAGTTGAAAAAGAGAATGTCTGCTATCGGCTTTGAAATAGTAAACGAGAGAGGCGACATTAGTACATCTAAAAGGGAAGATTAACTGACCTTAAGAAAGGGGGAATTATATGTACAAATATGATGTAAAATCGCTTAAAGCTGAAGAATTTATCAATAACGAAGAAATACTTGAAACTCTTGCTTATGCAGAGGAAAACAAAAACAATCTGGAACTTATTCGAACAATCTTAGAGAAGGCTAAGCCCGTAAAGAAAGATAAGGGCTATGTCTGTAATGGTCTCTCCCACAGGGAGGCATCTGTACTTCTTGCCTGTGATATCCCTGAAATAAATGAAGAAATCAATAAAATTGCAGAGGAAATCAAACTTGCTTTCTATGGCAATAGAATAGTTATGTTTGCACCTTTATATTTATCAAACTATTGTATAAATGGCTGCGTGTACTGTCCTTATCATGACAAGAATAAAACAATAGCAAGAAAGAAGCTGACTCAGGAAGAGGTTAAAGAACAGGTAATTGCGCTTCAGGATATGGGACATAAGAGACTTGCGATAGAGGCGGGAGAAGATCCATTTAATAACCCTATCGAATATATTCTTGACTGTATCAAGACTATTTACAGTGTGAATCACAAGAATGGAGCGATAAGGAGGGTTAATGTAAATATTGCTGCTACAACTGTAGAGAACTACAAAAAGCTTGCAGATGCAGGCATAGGAACCTACATACTGTTTCAGGAAACCTACAACAAGAAAGCTACGAGGAGCTACATCCAACAGGACCAAAGCATGACTACTGCTATCATACAGAAGCTATGGACAGGGCTATGGAGGGTGGCATTGATGATGTAGGACTTGGAGTGCTCTTTGGGCTTGAGGGATATAAGTATGAGTTTGCAGGCCTTCTTATGCATGCTGAGCATCTTGAGGCGGTTCATGGGGTTGGGCCTCATACTATAAGTGTACCTCGAATCAAAAAGGCAGATGACATAGATCCAAATGCCTTTGATAACTCTATTTCAGACGATATATTTGCGAATATTACAGCCTGTATAAGGCTTGCAGTTCCATATACGGGAATGATAGTTTCTACAAGAGAATCTGAGAAAGTTAGAGGAAGGCTTCTAAACCTCGGTATTTCTCAGATTAGTGGAGCCTCAAGAACTTCTGTAGGAGGTTATGAAAAGGAAGAAAGAGTGCATGACAGCGAGCAGTTTGAGGTTTCAGATACCAGAACCCTTGATGAGGTAGTTGGCTGGCTTATGGACAATGGGCACATACCTTCATTCTGTACAGCTTGCTACAGAGAAGGCAGAACCGGAGACAGGTTCATGGCTCTTTGCAAAACCGGGCAGATACTTAATTGCTGTCATCCAAATGCCCTTATGACACTGACCGAGTTTCTTGTGGACTATGCAAGCGAGGGAACAAGAAAAAAAGGCTTTGAAATGATTGAAAGAGAGCTAAATAAAATACCTAATGAAAAGAGAAGAGAAATAGCAATAAACAACATAAACGACATCAAGGCATCTAACCGCAGAGATTTCAGATTCTAGGAGGGCTTAGTATGGGATTAAACCAGACGGTTTCGGCTGAAAGAGTACATATTGCCTTTTTCGGACTTAGAAATGCAGGTAAGAGCAGTCTTGTAAATGCGGTAACAGGGCAAGAATTAAGTGTGGTCTCAGACGTGAAGGGAACCACTACAGATCCGGTCAAAAAGGCTATGGAGCTCCTTCCTCTGGGACCTGTAGTTATTATAGATACGGCGGGGATTGATGATGAGGGGGGAACTTGGCAGTCTCAGGATACAAAAAAGCAAGGAAGTCCTTGATATTACAGATATAGCCGTGCTTGTGACTGAGGCTGACAGAGAGCTTACAGAGCTTGAAAAAGAGCTGGCCTACACCTTTAAGAAGAAGAAATTACCATTCATTATTGTGCTTAATAAGGCGGATCTTGCTCCACACAGAAAAGAAAAGGATAATGAAATCTTAGTCAGTACAAAAGAAGGGACTAATATCTTAAAGCTGAAAGAAAAACTAGCAGGACTTATTCCTGACAAGGGCGAAAAGTACATATTAAAAGATCTGGTAAATAAAGGAGATACAGTAATTCTCGTAATGCCTATAGATGAATCTGCACCGAAAGGAAGGATAATCCTGCCTCAACAGGAGGTGCTTAGAGAATTGCTTGAGATAGGCTGCATTACAATCTGTGTACAAAATAGTGAGCTGAAAGAGAGCCTCTTAAAGCTAAAATCTCCACCAAGTCTTGTAATTACAGACTCACAGGTATTTAAGGAAGTAAGTGAAATTGTTCCTGAAGACATTAGACTAACCTCGTTTTCTATTCTATTTGCAAGGTACAGAGGTGGTCTTGCCAAAATGTTAGAGGGTGCAGATACGCTATCAAAACTAAAGGACGGAGACAGGGTTCTAATAAGTGAGGGCTGTACTCATCACAGACAGTGCGAAGATATAGGTACGGTAAAGCTCCCAAGATGGATAAGGGAATATTCCGGTGCCACCCCTCATTTTGAATTTACCTCAGGAGGAACCTATCCTGATGACCTGACTTCTTATAAGCTTATAGTCCACTGTGGAGGCTGTATGCTTAACGAAGCTGCTATGAAGAGCAGAATCGGAAAGGCTGTTAATCAGGGTGTTCCCATAGTGAATTATGGGATGGCAATTGCTGAGATGACAGGCATACTAAAAAGAGCAATGAAAGCACTATGATTTCAACAAAATAAGAAAGCCGGAGCTTATATAGGCTCCGGCTAAATATTTGGCATCAACCAATATTAGTTAGATAATTCCAGCAATTTCCGACAATTCAATAATAGATCTCTTCGACACCTTATTACCCTTGTATTCAAAATAACATTCATCATAAGCAATATTTCCAAATACATCGGGATTGGTTTGCTTCCTAAGTATGATGCTATTACCGTCGCTTACTACTTCGAGTTCCTCCAAATCAGCCAGCTTTAAGGCTTTTCTAAAATCTGAAGGAAGAGTGATTCTTCCAAGTTTATCTAATTTTCTTTTTAAGGTTCTGGTTTTCACTAAATACTCCTTTACAAAAATATATTTTTATGAAATATTTTTTTGTAATACGTAACTATCTTACTAAAACAATCTATATAATAAGAGCATAATCCTTCTTTAATCTCAGCGCTTTTAAGCATACATCCGTGTAAAATATTATCCAATCTTTCGGCACCTCCTTCATAATTTTTTCTTTAATTTTTCCCTCTCACTTATATTGAAAAAAGTTTTATATTATAAGTGTAACCATACAATTAATTTAAAAATCGTGAGAATAACGCGTATTACAAACAATATTTACTAGTCTCATTATAGTATATTTTAAAGCTTTTAGCAACGGCAAAAAAAACATAAAAACGGTTACAAAATGTACAAAATAAACAAAAAACTGACCTTGTAAATTTGTAACCGTTTTTTGTTTACATAGACCAAGGCATTCACAGCCTAGGTTGCGATATATTAACCCTCTAAAGCAGCAACAGCCTCCTCAGAAAGCCCTGTAAATCTGGCAATAAAATCAAACTCGAGTCCACTAGCTTTCATGTCTTTAGCAATTCTTAGTTTTTCTTCGTTTGCCCCTGCGATTTTACCCTCTTTTCTACCACGTTTCTCACCACGTTTCTCACCACGTTTCTCACCACGCTCTTCACCCTCGCTTATCCACTCATCTCGCCATCTCTGTAAAGTTTCATCCATCTTTATACTACCTCCTTCGTCCTTTTTAAACCTAGCCTTAATTTCACTGGTGACTGGAAAATCGGCTTCATCATAAGCATCATTCTTAGTAAACACCTTCATAAGCCGTGCTAGCTTTGAGCCATCATCTACAGCAGCATTTACATATATTTCCGTAAGACCATCATCAATTACCTGCCCTGTTTCTTTAACTATTTTTATCACATGATAAAGCGGAAGATTACCCTTAAATAAATCAAAGGCTGAAATAAATACGATACAGACATCAGGTACAAACTCAAACTGTTTTCCAGCCTCGGTTACATTGGCAGTCAAAACTGAAGCATTGTAACGGACTCTTTTAAGATGGTTGTCATCATTTGCTTTTTGAACTTCGATATTGATATACCGCCCATCTCCGGTTATGCATTTGGCATCCAATATTACAGAGCGTCCCTGTAGATTCTTAAGATCAAACTGATGCATGTTATCAGTAACAACCAGTTTCTGATCATCTAAGATAACTCTTAGGATTTCTTCACAGAATTCCTTATGTTCAGCCATCTTTCGAAACATAAGGTCATCAATAGGGTTAAGTCCCCTTAAATACTCGTCTCGTTCTTTCTTTGTAGGCATATAGTCCTTTCTTTCTTTGGGTTTGCTATAATGCCTCCATGGCTATTATAGCAGAAGAAGTTAAAATGTTAAATAGATTTTCCTGCTAAGTAGACTTTGATACTTAAGCTAAAGAAGTAGATGTGGTTACAATAATCTAAACTGCTAGATATTAGATATCGGTAAACTGAAGATTTTGCAATAAGTATTGGGAAGAAAAGCAACATTCGCATAGGCAGATATCGAATACATAATATACGCAAATCACAAAATACTCAAGAAAATACTGACTTTGGTGATTATTATAACTCACAACGACAATTACGATTATAAAATAAAAAATAATATTTGACAACGGCATAGTGCACAAAAAATCGAGAAAAAAGTGTACAAATTAACCAAAATTCAATCAGTAAACAAATAAAAAGGAGACGGCCCCATAAGGGACTATCTCCTTTAATTAAAAACGTTTTAACTTCTAAGAAGCTCGTTCTCAGCAGTTGCAAGCATAAGCTTAATACGGTTAAGCTGATTTACTTCACTAGCACCCGGATCATAGTCAACGGCTACGATATTGGTGCCGGGATACTTAAGCCTTAACTGCTTGATTACACCCTTTCCTACAACGTGGTTAGGGAGGCAGCCAAAAGGCTGGGTACAGATTATATTGGTTGCACCGGACTTAATGAGCTCTATCATTTCTCCTGTGAGGAACCAACCCTCACCTGTCTGATTGCCAAGGGAAACTATTGGCTCTGCAAATTCAGCAAGTTCCTGGATGTAACTCTGTTCCACGAAGTGCTTACTCTTTCTTAGAGCCTTTCTGGCCGGCTTTCTAAAGAACTCAATAAGGTCAATTGCCCTGTTGCTTATAAAGGCATTTCTCTTACTTTTGCCAAGGGTTTCAGCCTTGAAGTTGGTATTGTATGCACTGTAGAGGAGGAAGTCTATAAGGTCAGGGACTACTGCCTCAGCGCCTTCATTTTCAAGGAGCTCTACTACACCGTTATTAGCACTTGGAAGGAATTTGACAAGGATTTCTCCAACTATACCTACCTTGGTCTTGGTTAGGCCTTCTACACGAGGGAGAGTATCAAAGTCTGCAACTATCTGCTTACAGTTTTTGTTAAAGGTTATCATCGAAGCCTTTTTAAGACTTTCTATACACTTTTTCTCCCACTTCCTGTGAAGCTCATCGGCTGAGCCCTTCACAAGCTCATAAGGTCTGGTTGCATACAACACCCTCATGAAAAGGTCACCGTACACAAGAGCCTGAAGACAGCGAAGAAGGATAGGAGGGGTAGCGCTAAAGCCCGGGTTCTTCTCAAGTCCCTGAACAGAAAGAGAAATAACAGGGATATGTGCAAGTCCTTCTTTTTTAAGAGCCCTACGGATGAAGCCTATGTAGTTGGAAAGCTCGGCAGCCTCCGCCAGTCTGACTTATAAAGATTGCAAGTTTGTTTACATCGTATTTGCCTGACTTTATTGCGCTCATAATCTGACCAACAACTATGAGAGAAGGGTAGCAGGCATCATTGTTCACATATTTAAGTCCGGTATCGATTACAGAATGTTCATCTGCAAGCAGTTCGATATGGTAGCCTCCCCATTCGATAGCAGTTTTAAGCATCTCGAAGTGAATAGGTGACATCTGTGGACAGAGAATAGTATAATCCTTCATTTCCTTTTCAAATACAGCCCTATCAGTAGCAGAGGAGATATCAAGTTCTGCATAGGATTAGCTTCCCTGTCCTTTACCGCAGAAAGGAGAGAGCGGATTCTTATCCTAGCCGCGCCAAGGTTATTTACCTCATCTATCTTAAGTACGGTGTATATCTTTCCTGCGCTCTCAAGTATATCACTTACCTGATCTGTAGTTACCGCATCCAGTCCGCAGCCAAATGAGTTAAGCTGAATCAAATCAAGTGCAGGATTGGTCTTTACATAGCAGGCAGCCTTATAAAGTCTTGAATGATACATCCACTGATCCATTACCACAAGAGGACGTTCAACCTGACCGAGATGTGCAATGGAATCCTCAGTAAGCACAGCAACGCCAAAGGAAGTAATGAGCTCAGGAATACCATGGTTAATCTCAGGATCCACATGATAAGGTCTTCCGGCAAGCACTATTCCCTTCATTCCTGTTTCTTTAAGGTGGGCAATTACTTCCTCTCCCTTTGCCTCTAAGTCCTTCTTAGACTGGAGAAGTTCGTTCCAAGCCTCTTTTGCCGCAGCCTTTACCTCGGCCTTTGGGATTCTTCCCTCAAATATCTTCACAAGCCTGTCAGTAAGTATTTTTTCAGACTCAAGTGAGAGGAATGGATTCTCGAAGGTGATGGAAGGGTCATTAAGCTCTTCCATGTTGTTCTTAATATTCTCACCATAAGAGGTAACAATAGGGCAATTGTAGTGGTTATTCGAGTCAGGTGTCTCATTGCGCTCGTATATTACACAAGGGTAGAATATATGCTTCACGCCCTTTTTGAGAAGCCACATAACGTGGCCATGTGCAATCTTAGCAGGATAGCACTCTGACTCACTTGGAATTGACTCAATACCAAGCTCGTATATACTTCTGCTTGAACGGGGAGAGAGCACAACTCTGAAACCAAGCTTGGTAAAGAAAGTAAACCAAAGAGGGTAGTTTTCATACATATTGAGCACTCTTGGAATACCAATAGTGCCTCTTGTGGCTTCTTTCTCAGTGAGTGCCTTGTAACCGAAGGTTCTCTGCATCTTATACTCAAAAAGATTTGGTATATTGTCCTTATTCTTTTCAAGCCCCAGACCTCTTTCACATCTGTTACCTGATATGTAGTTTCGTCCGCCTGTAAATGTATTAACTGTGAGCATACAGTGGTTATTACATTTCTGACATCTCTCCATACTTGTTTCATAGCTAAGATTCTTTATCTGCTCGTAGGAAAGGGTGGTAGTCTCATCGCCCTTTCTATAATGCTTTCTTGCTATAAGGGCAGCACCGAAAGCACCCATTATACCTGCAATGTCAGGCCTTATAGCCTTGGTACCTGATACCTTTTCAAAGCTTCTAAGCACGGCATCATTGTAGAAGGTTCCGCCCTGAACTACTATATTTTCACCCAAATCCTTAGGATCTGTGAGCTTAATAACCTTCAGAAGGGCGTTTTTAATAACTGAATAAGCAAGACCGGCAGAAATGTCTGCTACACTTGCACCCTCTTTTTGCGCCTGTTTAACCTTGGAGTTCATAAACACAGTACAACGGGAGCCAAGGTCAATAGGGTTCTCGGCAAGAAGTGCAACCTTAGCGAAGTCTGCAACCTCGTAGTTAAGGGACTTAGCGAAGGTTTCTATAAATGAACCACAGCCCGATGAACAGGCTTCGTTAAGCTGAATGCCGTCAACTGTGCCGTCTTTTATCTTGATACACTTCATATCCTGACCACCGATATCGAGGATACAGTCTACCTTTGGATTGAAGAAGGAAGCTGCTGTATAATGAGCAACAGTTTCAACCTCACCCTCATCAAGAAGGAAGGCAGCCTTAAGCAATGCCTCGCCGTAGCCTGTAGAACAGCTTCTTGCTATCTTACAGTCCTTTGGCATAAGCTCATGTATTTCGTTAAATGCTTTTATGGAGGTCTTAAGAGGGCTTCCGTTATTACTGCTGTAGAATGAATAGAGAAGGGTTCCGTCTTCAGCTACAACAGCGACCTTGGTGGTTGTAGAGCCAGCATCTATACCGAGGAAGCACTTTCCGTGATAATCTGCAAGATTTCCCTTCTTTACTTCAGCCTTCTTATGTTCAGCCTTAAAAGCCTCGTATTCTTCCTCGCTGCTAAAAAGCGGCTCAAGTCTTGCTACCTCAAAATCCATACTTACCTTGTTGTGAAGAGTATTGTGAAGCTGGGAAAGAGTCGTAGCCTTCTCATACTTAGAGCTCATAGCAGCGCCCATGGCGGCAAATAGATGTGAACCCTCAGGAGCAACTATGTTCTCTGGTCCTAACTCAAGAGTTCTTACAAAGGCAGCCTGTAGCTCAGTAAGGAAGTGTAAAGGTCCGCCAAGGAAGGCTACATTTCCTCTGATAGGCTTACCACAGGCAAGACCGCTTATGGTCTGATTTACAACAGCCTGAAAGATAGAAGCTGCAAGGTCGGGCTTGGTAGCTCCGTCATTAATAAGAGGCTGTATATCCGACTTTGCAAATACTCCACAACGGGCAGCTATCGGATAGATGGACTGATAGCTCTTAGCATATTCATTAAGTCCTGCGGCATCAGTCTTTAAGAGGCTTGCCATCTGGTCGATGAAGGAGCCTGTACCACCGGCACATATACCGTTCATTCTCTGCTCGATTCCACCTGTAAAGTAGATGATTTTGGCATCCTCACCGCCTAACTCTATTGCTACATCGGTCTGAGGGGCAAAGGTCTTAAGGGCCGTTGCCACCGCAATAACCTCTTGAACAAATGGGATGTCAAGATGTTTGAGAGGGTAAGACCGCCTGAGCCTGTTATCATTGCATACACGTTAGCATTGCCACAAGTCTTGATTGCATCATGCAAAAGAGAAGCGAGAGTCTCCTGAATATTGGCATAATGCCTTTGATAGTCTGAAAAGAGTACTTTCAGATTATCGTCTATAAGAGCAACCTTAACTGTAGTAGAGCCTATGTCTATACCTAGGCGATACTTTGTTTCTGACATAAAATATTCTCCATTCTAAACGAAGACAAGGCATATATAAGCCTTAACTTCGTTGAAATATATTTGACGCAATTAGTTTGAATCCACGATATTATACCACAACGAAAAAAAAAGGACAGTAGAAAATTTTTACAAAAATGTGTTTAATTAGATACATTTTCCCTCAAATATTCACGAAATAGGACATAACACAGAATTAACACATAACTGTATTATCCTCTCTTGCACAGATGTTTAGTAATTTGTTGACAAGGGTTTTAATAGAATTTATAATAGCATGGTATATCCTTTAAGGATATGAGTATAAAAAGTTTTAAAATTCGTGGCAGGCTTGCTTACTAGCGAATATATTATCTTTTGATACACTGGAAAATAGGAGAATATTAATGAATAATTTTTTGGATAAGATGGAAAGGAAGTTTGGAAGATTTGCGATTAAGAATCTCATGCTCTATGTAATCGGAGTATATATAGTGGGTGCCTTGATTTCGACAGTCAATCCGCTCTTCTACATTTCCTATCTTTCGCTGAATGTAGAGAAGATTCTGCAGGGACAGGTGTGGAGGCTTGTTACCTTTATATTGGAGCCTATGTCAAGAGTTAGTGGAGGAGCTTCCATTATCTTCTTTTGCATTACTCTATATTTTTACTGGATGCTGGGAACGAACTTAGAATATGCTTGGGGAACCTTTAGGTTCAATGTTTATTACTTATCGGGTATAATCTTAAATATACTTGCTGCGGTTATTACATATGCAGTGACAGGGGACGGCTCTTCAGGAATGTATTTTGGATTGAATTATATAAACGAGTCACTTCTCCTTGCATTTTGTGCAATGTATCCTGATTATCAGGTCCTGCTTATGTTTGTGCTTCCTGTTAAAATGAAGTATCTTGGTATCTTCTACGGAGCCTTTGTAGTCCTTCAGGTGGTGCAGAATGCTGCAGCCGGCAATTTTATGTTTGCGATTGCAATAATAGTAGCTATGCTTAACTTTATATGGTTTTACTTTTCAACAAAGAATTACAGAGTAAAGATTAATAGCAAGATTAGAAGAATGAAGTTTGAATCAGGAAGCAAGACGGTTGATAGGAGCTTCCGTACGGACAATGGGGTAGCCAGGCACAAATGTGCCATCTGCGGAAGGACAGAGCTTGACAATCCTGACCTCGAATTCAGGTTCTGTTCAAAGTGTGAAGGGAACTACGAATACTGCAATGAGCATTTATTCACACATCAGCATGTAAAAAAAGCAATAATTTTTATCTTTTAATAAAATATAAGTGAGGAAATTATAATGAGTAAGAAAACAAGCGCTATGTTGGATATTAAGAAGGGCAAGAACCTTGAAAGAAGCCTTCCTGCCTTTGCAGACGAGCTATCCGCAGTTTATGGGAAGGCAGCAATTCTTAATCTCTCAATGAACTATGCAAATTATTTTGTAAATACAAAGGAAAAAGAAACCGACAGAAGCTTTGATGGGGCAAAAGAGAAGATAAATGCTCTTATTAAGTCTGTTATAGTTGAAGGTAAATTTTCCAAGGAGAGCATTGAAGAAGTTGAGAAGATAAGGGAAGAGGTTAAAGAAGGAGTGGATGCAGCGACTGCTTTTTTAAGTGCCTTTGAGAATTTTAACTACGTGCTCTCACGAAAGCTTCCAAACAAAGAATATGATGGGAAAGAGTTTGACACAGATGAAGAGGCAAGAAAAATCCTTGCTTTTATCTTTGAGGATGATGACAATATTGCTATCAATTCAAAGATTCAGAGAGTAATATCAGAGCTTCCTATCAGATATACAAAGGGTAAGTTTTTCGATATAATAGAGACCTCAGTAGACCGTTACACAGGCGGTCAGAAGAAGGCTCTCAAGGCATTTGCATACATGGTTAGGCAGGCAGGTATGATTTATGACCTTGGCAAGATGCAGAAGCTTTACCCTGATATTGCAGATGAGTTTGAGTATTTTAAGAACTATGAATTTGACAAGGCTACAGAAAAGAAGCTTCTTTCTGAAAGCCTTAAGCTAAATTCCGTCATTGCAAGGTGTTCAGAGCTTACAGATGATGGCATCTTAGTTATGGAGGTAGTAAATGACCTCTACGCGGTTTTACTTAACTGGGAAAGTATAGATATGTCAGCTGCAGAATTTGAACTTGAAATGATTAAATTTACAAATGAGAGCTTTGCAAATGAAGACATGAGCCTTGATGAATTCGATGTGAAGATGGCAGAGATTTTCTCAAAACTTGAGGGTAAGCTCGAAGATGTATATGAGGAACTTTTAGGCTTTGAAGGAACTCTTTTTGATGTATTAAACAGATTTGCCAAGGAAACTTCAAACTTTGGTTTAACTGATAAGTACGAAGACCTTCATAAATGCAGCATCTTAAAGCAGGGAAGCCTTTTTGCAGACCTCACAGACCTTGAGGAGACAGGAGTTGTGGAAGGTGCTGATTTAGAGGGGCTTAAAGAGAAGCTTAGAGCAGAGTTTGAGAGAATATTTGAAGAAGTTGACAGAAGCGTAAGACGTGGAATTATGGCACAGGTAATAGGCAGTGTTCCTGTTTATTTTGAAAATAGAACTGAGGTTATGGATTATATAAGGTCATCTCTTGCTTCCTGCAACAGCAGGGAAGAGCTTGTGGGAACTATACACGCAGTTACTGAGATTATTTGTGAATAAATGGTGATATAATGATAATAATAGGCGAAACTTTCATTACAGAAGGACTGATGAAGTCTGATATGATAAGGGAACAGGTCATATCCTCCCTTAGGAAGGGGAAGTTTTCGCCTATTGGTGCATTTGGAGTCTTTGAACCTCAGAACCCTGCTAACTTATACGAGATTATTGCTCTCAATGAGTTTAGGAAGAGTCCATACCAAAAAGGCTGTTATAAGCTGATTGGGCTTACAGGCTCAAAGTCAGAGGCAATTATGCTTGTCGCTAAGCTTTGGCTTAAGAAAGAAAAGCGAAAGAGGTGAGTATAATGGGGATTATCGGTGTTTTGCTTGCCATACTAAAAGTGATAGGACTTGTTTTGCTAGGCTTACTGGTTTTTCTTCTCCTAATAGTTATACTCTTTTTGTTCGTTCCATTTGTGTACAAAATCAGGGTAAAATATGTGGAAAAGCAGTTTGAGGCAGACGGAGAGGTTAGTTTTTTATTTAGGCTTCTAAGAGCAGGATTTGCTTATAAAGAAGAGCTAAGCTATGATGCGAAGGCTGCATTTTTTACTCTTATATCAAGTGAAAAAGCCGGTGAAGATAAAGAGGATAACAAGGCGAAGGATACAAGTTTAAAAACAATAGAAGCTAAAGAGGGAGAAGGTGTAACATCTACAGGGGTAACAGAGCGTGAAACAGTTAAGGTAGAGACAGAAACAAAGGTAGAGCTAGAAACACAGGTGGCCAAGTCTACAGCAGTAGAACGAGAGGCGGAAACAGGGGTTGATGGTAAGCCGATAAACAGTAGACAGGAATCTATTAAGCAGGAAGATAGTAAGATAGAAGACGACACACAGGTAGACTGTAAACAAGAGGTGTGCAGGCAAGTAAGCGAAGAAAATAAGACGGGCAAAAAACAAAAAAGCAAAAAAAATAAAAAAGAAAAAAGTAAAAAAACCAAAAAGAAAAAAAGTTAAGTATCTTTTGCTAAAATAGAGGAAGTAAAGGGAAAGGCCAAGAAGAAATGGGAAGCATTTAAGGAAACCTTTCTTAGCCTTAACGATAAAGGACGCTGTTCTAAGGTTTATAAATGCAGAAGGCACAGCAGAAGGGATATTTTACCTTCTGGCTCAATCCAAGATACTGCTCAAGATGATATTGCCAAAGAAGATAAGAGGATGGTTTAGATTTGGGACAGGAGATGTATACACTGAAGGTCAGTATCTTACTTATCTTTGCTGTTTATATCCACTCTATGCCGGGAAGCTTGAAATTATTCCTGAATGGGAAGAAGAAGTGATTGAAGTGGATGCTTCATGTTCTGGCAAAATAACGATGTTTGTTGTGCTTTTGATAATTTTAAAATTGCTTTTTAGTAAGAAGGTTAAGTCGTTAAGGAAAAATTTCAACAGATGCAAAAAGAGTTTTGCTAAGGGTTAAAGGAGGAAGTGATGGCCAGTAATAATTTTGATGAGACAATGGCTGCGTTGTTTAAGGGGATGGATGGTTTTATAACCAGTAAGACAGTAGTTGGTGACGCAATTAAATTTGAAGACGGAACCACCATTCTCCCGCTTGTGGATGTGTCTTTTGGTGCAGGAGCAGGAGCATTTGCAAGTGAATCCAAGAAAAAAGACAATGGGGTAGGTGCTATGTCGGGCAAGATTACACCTAGCTCAGTCTTGGTTATTAAAAATGGAAATGTGAAACTGGTTAATATTAAAAATCAGGATACGATATCCAGGCTTTTAGACATGATACCTGACCTTTCAGAGAAGTTTTCAAAGATGAAAAATAAGAACAAAGAGGAGAAGGCGGTTCAAAGCAGTGCAGAAGAGAAGATGCCTGAAACTGAAGAAGAGATAGCTAAGAAGTTGAACAAATAAACAATATTAACAAAGGTGAAAGAGGTTGAAATGGTAGAAAATCTTACGTTACTTACAGACTTTTACGAGCTTACAATGATGCAGGGATATTTTAAGAACAAAAAGGATCCTGTGGTGGTTTTTGATATGTTTTACAGACATAATCCGTCTGATAACGGTTTTGCTATAGCGGCAGGTCTTGAGCAGGTTATAGATGTTATCAAAAATCTTAACTTCAACTACGAAGATGTTGAATATCTCCGTTCATTGGGGATGTTTGACGAGGATTTTCTGGATTATCTTTCAGGCTTTCATTTTACGGGAGATATATATGCAGTACCGGAGGGAACTGTAGTCTTTCCTATGGAGCCTCTTGTAAAGGTGGTTGCTCCTATTATGCAGGCTCAGCTTGTGGAAACCGTAATACTTAACCTTATCAATCATCAGAGTCTTATAGCAACCAAGGCTGCAAGAGTATGCTATGCTGCTGAGGGTGACTTTGTTATGGAGTTTGGTCTAAGGCGTGCGCAGGGGCCTGATGCGGGTACTCTTGGTGCAAGGGCGGCCGTTATAGGAGGCTGTGCAGGCACAAGTAATGTAATCTGTGCTAAGAAGTTTGGAGTTCCTGTTCTTGGAACCCATGCACATAGCTGGATTATGAGTTTTCCTGATGAATATACTGCATTTAAGGAATATGCAATGCTTTATCCTGACAACGCTATTCTTTTGGCGGATACCTATGATACACTTCGCTCCGGCGTGCCAAATGCAATCAAGGTATTTACCGAAATGAAGGAGGCAGGAGTAAAGTTTGGAAGATACGGTATAAGGCTTGATAGCGGTGACCTTGCCTACATTTCAAAGAAAGCAAGAAAGATGCTTGATGCTGCAGGTTTTAGTGATGCAAGCATAGTAGCTTCCTCTGACCTTGATGAAAATCTCATCTCTTCCCTCAAGCTCCAAAAGGCTAGTATTGACTCCTGGGGAGTAGGTACCAAGCTCATCACAAGTGCGGATTGTCCTGCCTTTGGTGGAGTGTATAAGCTTGCTGCTATGCAGAATGAAGATGGTACCTTTGAGCCTAAGATTAAGCTTTCAGAAAATACTTGGAAGATAACCAATCCGGGCGACAAGACCATATTTAGAATATATGACCTTGAAGGCAAGATTAAGGGAGATCTTATAGCATTTTCTGATGAGAGCATATCAGAAGATGAAGAATATATGATGTTTGACCCTATAGAAACCTGGAAAAAGACCCGTTTGATGCCGGGAGAATTCAAGGTGAGAGAACTTCTGAAACCAATTTTTATCAAGGGACAGTGTGTCTATACCTCTCCTAGTGTAATGGAGATTAGAGAATATTGTGAGAATGAATTGAATACACTTTGGGATGAAACAAGGCGTCTTGTCAATCCACACGAGGTACATGTTGACCTTTCACAGAGAGTGTGGGATGCAAAGAAAAAGCTCTTAGATGATTATAACAATGCTCTTCAGACCAACAAACAGGCGACAGAGCTTAAATAGGAGACAGGATGAGAACGATATTAGTATTTCTATACTTGACTTTATTTGGCATATTTAGTCTGATAGCCTTACCTCTTCTTTGGCTGGTCGGCAAATTTAATGAGGGCTTAAAACAAAGGATTAGCCAGAGAATAGTTAAGTCTGCCTTTGGGAAGGTGCTGTTTTTCTCAGGAATCAAGAAGAAAGTCATAGGAGTCGAGAGGATACCAAAGGATGAATCCGTACTCTTTATCTTTAACCACAGAGGCTTCTTTGACATCATCCTTGCTTATTATACAGTTCCTGTACTTTCAAGCTTTGTATCAAAGAAAGAAATAGCTAAGTTCCGGGACTTAGGCTGTGGATGAGGAATATCAAATGTGTATTTTTAGATAGGGAGAATCCTAGAGAAGGAATAAAGGCTATACTTAAAGGTATCGAGAATATTCAAAGAGGAACTTCAATGTTCATATCACCTGAAGGTACAAGAAACAGTGGTGAGGGCTTGCTGCCATTTAAGCCAGGCAGCCTTAAGATGGCAGAAAAAGCAGGCTGTCCTATAGTTCCTGTTGCCATAACCAATTCGGACAAGGCTTTTGAGAACCATCTGCCTTGGATTAAAAGTACCCAGATGACCATAGAATATGGAGAACCAATTTATATTCACGAGCTGCCTAAGGAAGCAAGGGCTGAGCTCCTTGAGATATCAAGGGAAAAGGTGCTTCGCCTCTATGAAAGCAATATATAATTGGCACTATAAAAAAGTTAAAAACTGGATGTTTATTACATGGCCAAAAATCCTTTATCATATAGACACTAAAGATGATAAAATCTTCAGGAAGAAAGGAGTTTTGATATGAATAATGTGGGAAGAGAAACGGTTAAAGCAGGAACGGATGACAGGGTAAAGAAGCTTGCCTTGGCTGCTCTATTTGCAGCCTTATCCTATATAGGTTTTCAGGTATTTAGATTTGATATACCGGTAGGTACAGAAAAGACTGCATTTCACCTCGGCAACACCTTCGTGGCACTTGGAGCCCTCTTTATAGGAGGAGTCATGGGTGGCTCTGCTGGAGCGGTAGGACTTACAATAGCTGATCTTACCAGCGGTTATGCTACTAGCGCACCTAAGACCTTTGTACTCAAGCTTCTTATCGGTCTCATAGTTGGAGTTGTAGCACATAAGGGATTTAAGATTAATGAAATCAGTGAGAAGAAGAAACTTTTGATTGCTACAGTTTGCTCAGCATCCTGCGGATTACTTTTCAACATAGTAGCCGATCCACTCGTAGGATATTTCTACAAACAGTATGTGCTTGGACTTCCGCAGGAAATATCTGAGGCCTTTGCAAAGATGTCAGCAGTTACAACCTCAGTAAATGCCGTTGCTTCAGTAATATTTTCTACTGTGCTTTATCTTGCGCTTAGACCTGTGCTTAAGAAGGAAGGCTTCTTACGCTAAGAAGATTTGTGCTTTATAGAGAATGAAAATCAAGAAATTTAACATTCAATATTATACTCACAAAAATGCCTGAAGCGGTACGTTTACACGACCGCCTCAGGCATTTTTCTGCTTTAGGAATTTATAGGAGGATGGTAGGTATCTATGGTAAAAATAGGTTGTCTTTTTCCATACTTTTAAGTATTATGCTGTATTCCCTTTCGTCTAAGTCATAAAGCTTTGCTACCCTATGGTCTAATTCATTATAAAGTTTAATCGTCCTAAAGGCATCGGCTTTTACACCCAGTCCCAGTATCTTGTCAACAACTTCAATTATCTTTTCCTGCTCGGAAACACCCACTACAGGGATAGGAATCCTCTCAATATGTGACCTGAGAACCTTCACCGAGTCAAACATTTCCTAAAGTAAAACTGAGCAATCCTGGAGTTAAGTATTCCCATTACATACTTGATGAAAAGCCCTGGAATTTGTGGAATCAGTACGTTACAGCTGTTAAGAGTAAGAGTATTTTTGTTGTCATAAGCCATAACTATCTGATTGCAGATGAATCTGTATATCAGTTTTTCCTTGACTCTATAATTCTCTGTTGGTGCAACCTGTTGATAAAGTTCAGGCTTAAACTCTATGTATCTGTGTGAGTTTTTTGACTTGAACTTAAATACATTGCTACCGCTAAGTATCTGCTCGTTTTTATCGTTTTTTTCATCTGTGATAAACCTCTTGTTATCGCCGGTAATTATACCGAGGGCAAAGGTGGACTGACCTGCAAGGGTAGTATGTCCAATTGTATCCTCTATTTTTTTGATGATAAGATATTCTTCGTCTGTGGTGTTAAAAGTACAACAGTCGGCACTAAGAACCCTCTCGATGTCTATGGTATATTCCCTTTTCTCTTCCTTAACTCTCATTCCAAGTGCCGAACATGGGAAGTCTGTGTACTTCATCTGCAAAATTACACTTGGACAGTGTACATTGTCAAAGGTCTTACTTAGAAATTCTATATAATCAAAGGAGCATTTTTCTAAGATTAGTTTCCTTATTGGCGTGTGAGACCTTACATTTAGTATCGCTTGTGGAAGTATGAATGAAAGACTTCCATTTGTTTTAAGGTTCTTTAGTGCCTGTTCAATAAATATGTCATAGGATTCAATGGATAAAGTGGTTGCGCATTCAAATTTATCACGAAGCTTAAGCTTTTCTTCGTGTGAATAGTGATAGCCCCAAGGTGGATTGCCGAGGATGTAGTCAAACTTCCTGTTTTTTGGAAAATAGAGATAATCTGTCTCGGTAATATGGTCATAAATAAGCTTGCTATCGCTTACCTTATATCGTAGAGCATAGTTTATACGGGTGAGCTTTACACTTAAGCTGTCAATATCGTTAGCATACACATTTTTATAGTCAAAGCAGTCGGGAATCTGTAGAATAAAGTTTCCCGTTCCGCAACAAGGATCCATTATCTTTCGGCTCTCCATCTTATCTTTAAGAATCAGGTTGTCACAGAGCCTTTTTGCCACCTTTGAAGGGGTATAATAACAACCTTGAAATTTCCTGTCCCTTGAACTCTTAAGGGATATGTATAAGAGACCTATGACATCGACTGCTTCTTCATACACATAGTCGGTCTCAAAAAGTTCAGGATAATCATCTGCAATGTCCTCGATTCCCACCACTCCATCTATAAGGTTATCTATCAAGAATGAATATGGAAGACTTGTGTACTCCTTATTTAAAAAGGCTTTAAGCACAAGGGAGTTCGCCTTTTTGCCAAGTCTTGAAAGCATAAGTTTTATGGCGCAGTCAGCGAGGACTGATAACAAAATATCGATTGTAACTTCGATCTTATTTTCGTTTACGACGCTTAAGATGTAGCGAACTGGCTCCAAATTTACAGAATCCCCCGGAATATAGGAGTCATATAGGCTGATTCCGGATACAAAAGCCTTGTTTCTCCTGCTTTTGAGTGCAGAATTATCCCCACTCTCGATGTCGAATTTTAGTTTTTGAACATAATCTATTGAGAAATATGTTGTGCCTGATTCAGCAGGAATGAGCTTCCCGAGCTTTACCCAGTTCTTCGCAGTAGCTTCTGAGATGGATAATTCCCTGCATACATCAGCCAGAGAAAGCATATTCCTATCAGACCTCATTTTCATGTCAAACCTCCTCCGTATAAGCTGTTATCCCTGAAAAAAACAAATTAATTCTTTTCTACCCTTATTATAGTCTTTAAAATGACAATTGTCGATATAAATATAATATTTTTAAATGTAAAGTTTTTTAAGACGATCTTTAACGATGCAAAAATTGTATCAAATATTACTAGAATAATAATAAATTACAGGTTACATAGAGGATTGAAATGTAGTATAATCCCATCTTTGACACTTGTAACAATCAAAAAGGCTCTAATCCATTTTATAATCTGGGTTTTAGAGCCTTTATATATGCAAGAAAATGTGGCTATTTTTCTTCTTTTTTCATCTTTGTAAAAATTTTTTTCATATTTCTGTTTGACACAATCTCTAAGTCAGTTCTGAAACCTGAAATTTCATGTAATGCATCTGTAAGGTCTGTTCTTTCATAAACGGGAATATATCCATCACCCAGAGATACCAGCATGTTCATATTTCTAAGTGTTTGTATGATCTCATGACATGAAAAGCTTACTTCAGGGGACTGCGCTGTAAGCCTCTTCTCCAGAATCCGATATAGTACAAGGGAAGCATAACAAGTTAGGAAATGAGCCTTAATTCTGTCTTCTCTTGAGAGGTAAACAGGCCTTGCCTTTAAATTCGGTTTTCATAATACGAAAGCACTCTTCGATTTCCCAGCGCTTGTGGTTGATTCTAACAATAGATTCTGCATTGTCTTCAAGGTTTTGTACATACAGCATAAAAAGCCATCATACAGTTCTTCCTCAGCGATCTTCTTCATATCTAACTTTATGAGGGATTTTTCTGCCATCTCCCCATGCCTTGTGATATGCTCTTGTGATAATAGGCGTTTATAATCGTTTGCGGACCTTTTTTTGTAAGGGTTGAAGGGTGGTCAAGACAACTGCTCGCTTTTTTTCAATCTGTCTTCCTCGTATTTTTTTCTCTGGTAAGCCTGGTATTTTTAGAGAAAAATGTAATAATAGATGCTGTTCAAGGCCGTCTTCATTAATCCACCTGTCTTTATAGAAGGTAGTATGGTAGTCTTCTACAGGATCAAGCTCACTTATTCTGTAAGTTTTTTTACTTCCTGTCTTTCTCCACCCCTCATCTGAAAGGCAGAACTCTTTTAAGAAGTCTTTTAACTTTTTAATTGACTGCGTAGTGATAAACTTTCGCTTTTTTGTATCATTGAATCTCCTGTTTGGTGCAGACGAGAGACCAGAGTCAGTACATACAACAAGTTTATCGATACCGAAATCTGATATGATCTTCTTCTCTAAAGGTGCAAGAGACGGCTGTTCGTTCTGGTTGCCTGGAAACATGGAGAAGGCAAGTGGAATGCCGTCAGCATCCATAAACAAGCCCATCTGAACAATAGGGTTTGGTCTGTGTTCTTTGGAGATGCCATATTTCCGAAAGCCATCTTCTTCCTCTGTTTCAAAATAGAAGTTAGTACAGTCGTAGTAAAGGATATGTTTATTTCTCTCTATAACGGACATGGAGTTTTTCATAAAAGTTTTTGTATCAGGTCATTTTTCCTTTGCAAGAACTTCAAGAGCACGATAAACCTGATGAAGGTCAAAGTTCCTCTTCCCCAGGAAATTTTCTGCATAGTGGAACGAAGCTTCCTTTGAAGACGGTGAAAGAATTCTTGTATAAAGGAGGGAAGAAAAAATGTCATCTAAGTCATATGTTATCTTATATTTCTCAGATATTTCCTCTACTACTTTAGGAAGCCTTAGTTCGTTGTAAATCTTCTTTTAGGAAAAGATAGCCCACATTAACAGATTTCCTGACATTTTTATCAATCTGCCTGCTTCCGAGTACTTAACGGTGATATCTTTCCTAGATTCTTTTTCAGAAAGGGTAAGTTTTTTAACATACTCCTTTGCCCATTCAATAGGATCCTTATCACCCGCTCGAGCCTTTAGCTCTTCAATAGAGCCAAGGCGTTCTACTGTCTTTGTGGATGTTTTATCACCTATCCTATATGACTTTTTGAACATAGTATGTAGTTGAATTTTTTGAAGAAGACTTTGTAAGTTTCATAGTATCATACCTCCACCTCCCATTATATCATATATAGACACATATAGCCACATAAAATTTGAAAAAATTTGACAAAAAAATAAGCCTTAGTTGGCTTAAATAAAGGATTATTTAAATTTGGTGTTATGAGTAAGTGTCAAACTCCCGGCTCCAAATTTACAGAATCCCCCGGAATATAGGAGTCATATAGGCTGATTCCGGATACAAAAGCCTTGTTTCTCCTGCTTTTGAGTGCAGAATTATCCCCACTCTCGATGTCGAATTTTAGTTTTTGAACATAATCTATTGAGAAATATGTTGTGCCTGATTCAGCAGGAATGAGCTTCCCGAGCTTTACCCAGTTCTTCGCAGTAGCTTCTGAGATGGATAATTCCCTGCATACATCAGCCAGAGAAAGCATATTCCTATCAGACCTCATTTTCATGTCAAACCTCCTCCGTATAAGCTGTTATCCCTGAAAAAACAAATTAATTCTTTCTACCCTTATTATAGTCTTTAAAATGACAATTGTCGATATAAATATAATATTTTAAATGTAAAGTTTTTAAGACGATCTTTAACGATGCAAAAATTGTATCAAATATTACTAGAATAATAATAAATTACAGGTTACATGAGGATTGAAATGTAGTATAATTGGAGTATAAGTAGTAAAAGCACTATTTTATGTAACAAATAACCAGTACTAAAGGAGGAAAGAATGGAAAACTTCGTGCACTCAATACCTACCAAGCTATACTTCGGTAAAGGCCAGATATCACAGCTTGCAGGCGCGCTTAACCAGTTTGGCAAAGGGTACTTCTGACTTATGGTGGTGGCTCTATTAAGAAAATAGGACTCTATGATGAGGTTATGAAGATACTTTCTGAGGGTGGATTTACAGTAGTTGAATGTGACGGCATAGAGCCTAATCCAAGGATTGAATCAGTTATAAAGGGAGTTAAACTCTGCAAGGAAAACAACATAGATGTTGTACTTTCTGTAGGTGGAGGAAGTACGCTAGACTGTTCTAAGGCCATAGCCTGTGGAGTGTATTTTGAAGGTGACGATCTTTGGAAGATGGTTAAGTCTGAGTGGAAGCTAAAAAAAGCCCTTCCTCTGGTGGATATCCTTACCCTTAGCGCAACAGGCTCAGAGTTTGACGGAGCGGGTGTTATAAGCAATATGGCAACCGATGAAAAGATAGGTGCAATGTTCACCTATCCCGCAGTATCCATCTGTGATCCAACCTATACATTTAGCGTATCAAAATACCAGACCGCTGCAGGATCAGCAGATATTATGAGTCACATCATGGAGGGGGTATTTCTCAAGAACTGATGACTGCGATATATCAGATGGAATTGCTGAGACTGTGCTAAAGACTGTCATTAAGAATCTCCCTATAGCACTTAAGGAGTCTGATAATTACGCCGCAAGGGGCAATCTTATGATGGCATCGTCAGTAGCCTGCTCCGGCATACCCGAGTACGGAAAGCAAGGTACAGGCTGGCCTTGTCATGGCTTAGAGCACGAACTTTCTGCCTTTTATGATATTACCCATGGAGTAGGCCTTGCCATACTTACTCCTAGATGGATGAGGCATATACTTAAGAAAGATCCTTCAACTACAGCCAGATTTGTGCGTTTTGCTAAGAATGTATGGGGACTTTCGGGTGGCAGTGACGAGGAACTTGCCCTTAGAGGAATAGATGCACTTGAATCCTTCTTTAAGGAATCAGGTATTGCTTCTAATCTCACAGAACTTGATATTACTGAGGAATACTTTGAGAAAATGGCGGAACACCTCGAAGTGGAAGCAGACCTAAAGAATGCCTATGTACCTTTGTTAAAGGAAGATATAATAGAGATTTACAAGGCTTGTCTATAGTGGATTAAACTAAAGCAATGAGGCCGTAACAATCTGTCTAAGGTTGGTACGGTCTTTATTTTTCCTTAAGAAATTGTTTTTGAAAAAAAGTAAACACTAATTTTAAAAATAAGCTATAATAGTATTATAAAAGACGATTTTTCTTGAATTTACAGCCGTTAAATTGACATAATATTAACAAGGAGGAAGATTATGGATTTTCAATTTTGGCTTATGGCATTTATAATACTTGTTGTGACGGAGTTTCTTACTATGGGACTCACCACTATATGGTTTGCAATAGGCGCCCTTGCATCATTTTTTGCAAGTCTCTTTGGAGCCAGTGTTTGGATTCAGATTGTCTTGTTCTTAGTTGTTTCCCTTGTCGTCCTTGTTGTTTACAGGCCTCTTGCAGTTAAATACGTCAATTCAAGAAGGACAAAGACAAATGTTGACGACCTTATAGGTAGGGAAGCAAAAGTAATTGAAAGAATTGACAATCTAAGTGAGACAGGAAGAGTTATGCTAAACGGCATTGACTGGTCGGCTAGGTCAACCTTAATAGGTGGTGTCATTGATGAGGATACCATAGTTAAGGTAAGAGAAGTGCAGGGAGTAAAGCTTATAGTAGAGCCTGTGATTACTGAAACTATTCAGAGAATGGCTCATGGAGGGGATTTGCAGGAAAACTTTAATTAAAGCAGTATGTAATGGGGATAACCCTTTACGGATAATAAATAAAAAGAAAAGAGGTATATTATGGGAGGATTATTGTACTTAACTAAACCGATGGCGGCTACCGGAGGACTTATAAGCGGATCATTTTTGGCAATGGCGTTCCTAGCTATTGTAATCATTTTGATTTTTGCTTCCTGTATCAAGATAGTACAGCAGGCAACAGCCTTAGTTATTGAGAGACTTGGCGGATATCAGGATACCTGGCATGTTGGTATTCATGTGAAGTTACCTTTTATTGACAGAGTAGCAAAGAGAGTTACCCTTAAGGAGCAGGTTGCGGACTTCCCTCCACAGCCGGTTATTACAAAGGACAATGTTTCGATTAGAATAGATACAGTTATCTTCTATCAGATAACAGATCCTAAGCTCTATGCTTACGGTGTTGAGAACCCTATCTCAGCGCTTGAGAATCTTACAGCTACTACACTTCGTAACATCATTGGTGATCTTGAACTGGACGAGACGCTCACATCTCGTGAGACCATCAACACAAAGATGCGTTCTACACTTGATGTAGCTACAGATCTTGGGGAATCAAGGTAAACAGAGTAGAGCTTAAGAACATAATGTGTCCTCCTGATATTCAGGGTGCAATGGAGAAGCAGGCTAAGGCAGAGCGTGAAAGACGTGCTGCAGTTACAAGCGCAGAAGGTGAGAAGAAGGCAGCTATCCTCGTTGCAGAAGGTAAGAAAGAGTCTACCATTCTCGGAGCAGAGGCTGAAAAAGCAGCTCAGATTCTTCGTGCTGAAGCTAATAAAGAAGCTACCATTCGCGAAGCAGAAGGTCAGGCACAGGCTATACTTGCAGTTCAGAAGGCTAACGCAGATGGTATCAAGCTCCTCAATGAGTCTGCTCCTTCTGGAGAGGTAATCAAGCTCAAAGGACTTGAGGCATTTGGCAGGGCAGCGGACGGTAAGGCAACCAAAATTATCATTCCTTCTGAGATTCAGGGACTTGCAGGGCTTGTAAGCGGTATTACAGAAGTGGCTGCCCAGGCTAAGAAGCAGATGGAGGAATAATGAATATAAAACTACCTGAAAAATTTCTGCCAAGACTTATAATGACTGTGTTTGGGGTTATAATATGTGCAATAGCTGTTGGATTTTTTAAGAATTCACTATTCGGTATAGATCCCTTCCAGAGCTTTGCACAGGGGTCTCACGAAAGACTCTTTTCAGGAATTGCTTATGGTATTTATTATATGGTCATTAGCTTTATGATGCTTGTTGTAGTCCTTGTCTTAGACAAGCATTATATTGGAATTGCAACCATATTGAATCTGTTTTTTTCAGGGCATATAGTGGACTTTGCAAATAAATACATAGCCGTGGCTGTACCTGATCCAAGCCTTGCAGTGAGGGCTGTTATGCTTGTTGTAGGTGTGGTTGTACTTTGTTTTGCGTCTTCTCTTTATATGACTTCAGACCTTGGGGTTTCGGTTTATGATGCCATCCCTATTATCATATCAAAGAGAACAGGGAAGCCGTTTAAGTACTGCCGTATAGGCTGTGACATAATCTGCGTCATCATAGGAGCCTTGTGCGGTTTACTTCCGGGGCTTGGAACTTTGGTTACTGCCTTCTTTATGGGGCCGCTTATAGATTTCTTTAACAGAAAATTCTCCAAGCCATTGCTAGACAGATTTAAGGCTTAGAATATAGCCATACAGGTGCTTGAAATATAGCTCTGTATGGCTTTTTTGCGCATTCATAGGTGCGAAACGGTAATAAATTAGAATTTAGACTTTGCCAAAACGGTAATAAATTAGAATTTAGACTTTGACAGAACGGTAATAAATTAGAATTTAGACTTTGACAGAACGGTAATTTATAGATATAATAACTTTGACAAAACGGTAATAGAATAAAATTAAACCGTAAATAAGCGGTATCTGCCTATTGTGGAGGTTAAATATGTTTAAAAGGAAAGCGTTTGAAAAGTTGAAATATTGGAAAGAAAAAAAGGCTCCTAAGTATGCTGTACTTTTGGAGGGAGCAAGGCGAGTGGGTAAATCTACAATTGCAGAAGAATTTGCAAAGCAGGAATATAAGTCATATATAAAGATTGACTTTGCTAATGTAAGAAAAGAAATTCTTGATGTATTTGAGGATATTGCAGAACCTGATATATTTTTTCTTAGATTGCAGACTGCGACAGGTATTACCCTGCACAAAAGGGAATCCGTAATTATATTTGATGAAATTCAACTTATGCCCAAGGTACGCCAGGCTATCAAATATCTGGTGGCAGATGGGAGATATGATTATATTGAGACAGGCTCATTGATAAGCATAAAAAAGAATGTTAAAGACATCGTTATTCCTTCCGAGGAGATAAAAATACAGATATATCCTATGGATTATGAAGAATTTATGTGGGCAACCGGGAACGAAACCTATCAGGTTTTGAAAGAGCTATACAAACGAGGAAAGGCAGTTGGAAATTCTCTAAATAGAAAACTAATGCGGGATTTTAGGGTGTATATGGCTGTAGGGGGAATGCCACAGGCGGTAGCAGCGTATGTAGAAGGGGGAAATTTTACTGAAATAGATGAGGTAAAGAGGGAGATAATCAACCTTTATAAAGATGATTTTTTTAAGATTGATGGTACAGGATTGATAGGGAGAATGTATGAGAGCATTCCTACACAGCTTGCAACAGATAAGAGAAGTTATGTAATATCAGCTGCTACGGGCAAAAAGAAGGTTGATAAAGATATAGAAAGATTGTACAACATGCTGGATTCAAAGACAGTTCTGCCTTGTTACAATGTTCTTAACCCAAGTGTTACGCTATCTCAAACCATGGATAACCAGACATTTAAGTTATATTTGGCAGATACAGGGCTGTTTACAACTATGATATTTAGTTCATCAGGAGAAACTGACGAGAATATTTACACAAAGCTTCTAAGCGATTCTCTTCCGGCGGATCTCGGATATCTATATGAGAATGCAGTAGCTCAGGTAATAAATGCCGCAGAACGACCTCTTTACTACCATACTTGGAGAAAGGATAATGTTACGCGTTACTTTGAAATTGATTTTCTTGTTGCATCAAAAACAAAAATAGTACCTATTGAGGTCAAATCTTCCGGACTTGGAATGCACAAATCAATTACAGAATTTCAGAGAAAGTACTCGAAAAATACTGCGGCGTCAATTTTACTATCGCAAAAGGATGTAGGTCAGGTTGAAATGTTGAAACTGTATCCAATTTATATGTTGCCGTACATACTTGAAGACTTATAAATACAGTAATAATAGCTTAATGCATACTCGAATAACTTGTGATATTTACAACAAAGTTTGATGTGTGATATTATAGGACAGAAATTCACGCACTCTGAATATATGGGACCGCTATGGACTGTCTGGCTGATAGGGCAAATCATAGGAGATGCGTAATAATTTGATAAAGATTTAGGAGATAATATGAATCTACTTACAGCAGAAAATTTATCGAAAAGCTACAACACCGATAAGATACTTTTTGATAATATTTCTTTGGGCATAAACGAAGGCGACAAAATAGGCCTCATAGGCATAAATGGAACAGGCAAGTCTACCCTTCTTAAGATACTTGCAGGAGAAGAGGAGGCAGATAGTGGAAAGCTCACCAAGGGTAATTCCGTCCGCATAGCCTATCTCCCGCAGAATCCTGAGTTTGACGAGGGTGAAAGCGTTATTTCGGAGGTAATAAAGGGGAAAAAGGCTAAAAATGAATTCTGGGACACCGAGGGAGAGGCAAGGAGCCTGCTTGCCAAATTTGAAATAGAGGATGTAGAAGCGAAGGTAGGCACACTTTCAGGCGGTCAGAAAAAGAGGGCTGCCCTTGTGCGCACCCTCCTTGATGATGCAGACATCCTCATCCTTGATGAGCCTACCAACCACCTGGATACAGCCATGTCTGAGTGGCTTGAAGACTATCTTAAGAAGATGAAACAGGCACTCCTCATCATAACCCACGACAGATATTTCCTTGACCAGGTGACAAACAGGATAGTGGAGCTAACTCATGGGAAGCTTACTCATACGTAGGAGGCTATATGAAGTACCTCGAGCTTAAGGCGGAGCGTGAGGAAATGGAGATAGCCACCGAAAGGAAGAATGCCGCCATCTTTAAGAAAGACCTTGCTTGGATGATGAGGGGTGCAAGAGCCCGTTCAACCAAGCAGAAGGCTCACATAGAGCGTTTTGAGGAACTTAAAAACAGGGATAAGATTGTAGTGGATAAAGAAATTGTGGTTGATTCGGTATCAAGCCGTCTCGGTAAGCAGATAATTGAGATTGAAAACATATCAAAAGCCTACGGTGAGAAGGTTTTATTTGAGGATTTTACATATTTATTTAGAAGAATTGACAGAATAGGAATTATTGGGAAAAATGGCTCAGGCAAGTCAACCCTTCTTAAGACTATATTAGGAGAAGTAGCACCTGACAGTGGGAACATTATCATCGGACAGACAGCGAAGATAGGCTATTTCTCTCAGGATTCAGGAGAACTTGACCCATGTCAGACTGTAATAGAGTCAGCAAAAGACATAGCAGAGTATGTGCAGACAAAGGATGGCACCATATCGGCTAGCAAGATGCTTGAACGCTTCCTCTTTGAAGGTGCAATGCAGTATACGAAAATCGAGAAGCTCTCAGGTGGAGAAAGAAGGAGACTTGCCCTCTTACATACCCTCATTTCTGCTCCCAATATACTTATCTTAGACGAGCCTACCAATGACCTTGATATCACTACTCTCTCAATACTTGAGGACTATCTGGATGGCTTTGACGGAGTGGTTATAACAGTTTCGCACGACAGATATTTCCTTGACAGGGTTGCAAACAGGATATTCTCATTTGAAAACGGTCAGATTAGGATATATGAGGGTGGTTACAGTGACTATCTGGAAAAAGCAGAGCCACAGTTTGAAGAGATAAAGTCAGAGAAAAAGGAAAGCGATGCGAAGAAAGACTGGAAGGCAAACAAGGCGCCTAAGCTTAAGTTTACCTATGCCGAACAGAAGGAATTTGACACCATAGATGAAGATATTGAAAAGCTTAATCTTGCAATTGAAAAACTTGATGAAGAAATAGCAGAAAATGCCTCAAGATACAGCAAACTTGAGGAACTTATGGCTGAAAAAGAAAGCCTCACGAAAGAGCTTAGCCATAAGGAAGAAAGATGGCTCTACCTTAGTGAGCTAAATGAGAAGATAAGGGCAGGAGGTAAATAATATGCAGGTAACATCATTTGTGCTTAAGATAATTGCGATTATATCTATGCTTATAGACCACACAACTGTTGCTCTTTATGAGGTTATTCCAGGCGACATGTGGGACATTTATGATGTTGGCAGATGGATAGGAAGGACTGCATTTCCTCTATTTTGCTTCATGATAGTTGAAGGATATTATCATACAAGGAATAAATGGAGGTATTTAGGCAGCTTAATTTTTCTTGCAATTATCTCAGAGATACCTTTTGACGCATTGATAACCAATAACGGCTTCGTCCTAGAATACAGCTCGCAAAACGTGTTTTTCACCCTTGCCCTTGGACTTTTTGCCATTATTATAATTGACGGAGTAAATGAGAAGGTTAAAAATATCTTTTTAAGTAAAGTACTTCAGTTTGCGGCTGTCTTGGTGATTCTTGTCAGCTCGCTTCAAATGTCCGCTGACTACGGTATAGTAGGGGTAGTGCTTATTTTATTCATCTATTATTTTGAAAAGATGCAGGCAGGTCTTGCTAAGATAAATGAGAAATTTGCCTCTGATAAGACTAAATTCGTACTTGCGGGAATAGCTGTTCTTATCTGGCTTGTCAGTTACGACTTTCTTGCAGGAAGGGTAAGTGAAAGCTTTGGCTTCCCGGCTGTTGTCCTTATTATGCTTTACAACGGGCAGAGAGGGAGCTACAAGATACCTAAGTATGTATTTTACTTCTTCTATCCTGTCCACCTTATAGTGCTTTGTCTGATTAGAAAAGCCTTGGTTGGATACTAACTATGGGAAATGAACTAAAATTCGTGCTCGCCTCTCTTAGTGGCCTGCCTGAAAAGGAGAAGGGCTTTGTCAGGAAAATACTGGATGATTTTAGGAAAATGGGTATTAAATCTGTAAGGGATGAAACCTTAGATGTGAATTATCCTGTAAAAAGTTCAATAAACCCTTATAATGAGATTAAAAAAAGCTATTTGGATAGTCCGCCTGAGCTTGAAAAAATATCTACAGACTCTGTAGATAAGCCAAATATGGCTTCTGAGATTGGCAGTATACATTTGACAATGAAAAATGCCCAATATAAACCCCAAGACGGCTTAATTATAACTTCAGCAGCCAACTTTAATGAGAGCCTGCTTGTCCCTGGCTTAACTACGGTTGTTTATGATAAAAACCTTGGAAGCGACTTACCCTATGGCTTTGACCTTATAGTGGACAGCTTTGAAGATATTGATATAGACTTCCTTATAAGGCTCTTTAAGCATAGAAATAAAATACCTTGTCTTATTGCAGAAACTAAGAGAACTGTCATCAGAGAGCTTTGTGCACAAGATATCGATGAAGTCATTAAAATAAGCAGAGAAGAGCATATACTAAAGTTCGTAGAAGATGGCAGAGTGCCTGAAGAAGAGCAAAAAGAGAAACTTCTTGCTTACATTGATAATATTTACAGCTTCTATGACTATGGTATCTGGGGAATATTTGATAGAGTAGATGGCAGCCTGATAGGTCTTATCAGCCTTGATTTGCTAACAAGTATCGAAGAAGCTCAGTATGAAATAGGCTTTTTCATTAGGAGGGAAAGACTGGGACAGGGCTTTGCAAAAGAAGCCTTAGAAATGGTGATAAACTATGCGAAGAATAAGCTGTCGGCCTCAGAACTTATAGCGGTTACAGATTATGAAAATATGCCTGCCAGGTTTTTACTTGAAAAATGTGGATTTACAGTGGCAGGTAGTAATGATAAGATGATGTATGTAAAACAATTATAGGAATAGGAGAGTGGAATATGGAATTGCCAAAAGATGCAGCCATGCTCCTAAGCTTTGTAAATACTAAGCTTAGGGATTATTATAGCAGTCTTGACGAATTCTGCAAGGCAGCAGGAGTGGAAAGGGGCTATATAGTCGAGAAACTTGGGATGATTGACTATGAGTATGACGAAGGACTGAATAAATTTGTGTAAAAGCTGACTTGCAAAGAATATCTTTTTATTGTATAATTGACTTTGATAAAGGAATAATGTCATGATAACATAACCCCCTAAAGAGTTGCAGCTCTTAGGGGGCTTTGTGCATTTAGGCTAGTTGTCATTACTAATTCTGTCTAACCATTTGCAGATTAAATAGCTAGTTACATCTGCCATGACAGAAATGATAAAAGGAATAATATGCATGATAACACCTCCTTTCCGCTGTCGGTCTGGAGTATGACAACAACATAATTCTATCTAAAAAAGCTTTGACAGTCAACTGCTCCATAAGTCTTTAAAAAACTTTAAAAACTGTAAAGAACTGTAAAAATCCACTTTAAATATGTGGCTTTCTATGCTATGATATGTAGTAATCCCGTCTTTGACAGCTTTTTAAGAAAAAAAGCTTTGTAATTCGCTATAGAAGCGAGTTACAGGGCTTTTGGAAAATTTACATATGCACGTTACACTATCTATTTTTGTTTGTGAAAAATATTCCTCATTTTTTATTGGAACTATCTGTTTAGATGTACAGAATCCAAATGCATCGTGCAGTGCATCTGTGAGTTCTGTTCTGGTGTAAATGGGCTGATAACCTTTACCCTCGTACTTTATGAAATCCATTTCCTGAAGGGTAGGAAGTATCTGGTCTATGGTATATTTATTATTAAGTTTCTTTTTCAAGATACCTGTATACAATAAGCGAAATAAAACAGGTTATGAAATGGGCAAGTATCCTGTCTTTCCTGTTTAAATATACAGGACGTGCTTCAAAATCAGTTTTCATTATTCTAAAGCATTCTTCAATCTCCCAACGTCGCTTGTTTGCCCTGACTATACTACCTATGTTGTCATTAAGATTGGTGCATACAGCATAGAAACCATCATATTTTTCTTCATTTTCAATATATGACTGGTCTATGCTGTTTATGGATACATCTGCAATCTCCCCGTACTTTGTTGTATGGTCGGTTTTTATAAATCGTTTAGGATCATTCTGTTTTTTTCTTTCTATCGATGAGCGTCCTTTTTCAATCATTTTCGCAGCTCTTTCAATCTGTCCTTTACGCACATGGCGCTGGAAATCACGGTATTTTAAGGAGTATGAAACAATAAGCTTCTGTTCGATTATTTGCTTTCTGTCGCCACTGTCTGTATGGACAATACCTTCCTCTTTAATCCATCGCGATCTGTAGAAAATCTTGTCTCTATCCTTTTCATTGTCTAATTCTGATATCCTATATTTTTTGCCGCTTCTATCACCATCGAGAAGCCATCCATCATCAGCCATACACCACTCTTGTAAGAAGTCTTTAAGTATTTTGATAGGCTGTGTTGTTATATACCCGCGCATGCCGTTTTCGCTGTCGTAGGAATTAAACACCCGGTTTGTTGCAGATGACAGCCCTGAATCTGTACAGACAACAAACTTGGACATATCAAATCCAGAAAGCATCTTCTTTTCAAGTGGAATCATAGTGGTCTGTTCATTGCGGTTTCCGGGATAAATACAAAAAGATATAGGAATACCATCACTATCCATAAACAGCCCCATTCCTACTATAGGGAGTGGGCGGTTTTCCTTACTTTTGCCAAACTGCTTATCATCCTCTTCATTGTCGATCTCAAAGTAGAAATTTGTACAGTCATAATAGATTACTTGAGTATTTCGTTTTTGCACTGCAGTGCTATTTTTAAAAATGCGGCTCTGAATATAATCAGCCTCTTCTGCTATCACTGATAAAGAGCGGTAAACATCATGCAGTTCAAAAGAGGGCTGTTCAATAAAACGCTTTGACTCTTCAAAGCTATTCCTTTTTGATGACGGGAAAAGTATTCTGCTGTATATAAGACGTGAAAGTATGTCATTCAGGTCGTACTCAAATGGGTGTCTCGCAGAGATTGCACGGCAAATCTTATGCATGCCTAATTCATAATAAATATCCTGAAGGAAAAAGATATCCGCCATTAAACCTATGCTGTTCATTACTAACAAGGTCATTAGCGGCACAGAGCTCAATATTAAATGTTGCGGAATCTTCTTTTTTCAACTTCATTCATAATACGCACCTGTTCTTTAGCCCAGGCTTTTGCATCTTTCACGCCATACATCTCGCAGATTTGTTTTTCTGAACCGAAAGTTTTTAACAATCTGAGTTTTTGTTTTTTTCCCATTGATTCTAACTGTTTTAACAGCACGATAGGTAATTGAATATTTTCCGGTAGTCCATCCTAATCTCATAGTATTATCCTCCAATACTATTATAACGTATCGGAGTGGAACGTGCAAGCATAAATTTAAGATTTGACATAAGCCATATCTGGCTTTGATGAACCTCATAACGGATTAGGTTGTCAAACTCCCGTGACAACAACATAATTCTATCTAAAAAAGCTTTGACAGTCAACTGCTCCATAAGTCTTTAAAAAACTTTAAAAACTGTAAAGAACTGTAAAAATCCACTTTAAATATGTGGCTTTATGCTATGATATGTAGTAATGAAAACTACATGTAAGGAGAAAGTAATGTCATACTTAATTTTATGCGACAGTGGTACGGATTTTACCAAAGAATTGAAAGAAAACAAAAATGTAATAAAGGTACCTTTGACCTTAACTCTTGGAGACGAAAACTTTGTAGATGATGATAATCTTGATGCCCTAGACTTTCTTCAGAAGATGAAGGCCTACCCTGATACCCCAAAGTCAGCCTGCCCTTCACCTGAAGAGTATATGAAGCATTTTGACAAGGCGGATGAAATATATATAATCACCATTTCAGCTAAGCTTTCAGCTTCCTATAACTCAGCCAAGATTGCCATAGACATGTACCGTGAAGAAAACGGTAAGAATAAGGTGCAGCTCATAGATTCTTACGGAGCAACAGCTTCACAGACCTTATTAGTAAATAAGCTGATAGAGCTTAAGGAGTCAGGCCTTGACTTTGACAATACCGTAAAAGAATTGGAAGCCTTTAACGAGACAAAGAGATTTACTTTGTGCTCGAAAGTCTCGAGAATCTTAGGAAAAATGGCAGACTTACAGGTATACAGGCTTTTATTGCAGGAGCTCTTAACATAAAGCCTGTTATGTCAACAGACGGTAAGGGTAGTATAATCAAATTAGACCAGGCCAGGGGAATAAACAAAGCTTGCAGCATCCTTGCGAACTTGGTAGTTGAGCATGCTGATAAAACAGGAAGCAAAAAGATGGTTATATCCCACTGTAACTGCCCTGAAAGAGCTGAAAAGATTAAGGAAATGATTGAAGAGAGACATAAATTCGAGAAAGTAGACATAGTTATGACTGGCGGAATTGCCACCCTTTATGCAGCTGATGGCGGAATTGTAATATCCTGCTAATGCGCTATGGCAGTTTAATCTGCATTTTTCAAGTAGATTTGCAGCAGCCTTGCCTCTTTTATTTTCGCTAATTGGCAGGGATCTACTGCCTGCTTGCAATAGCATTTGTATCTCTACATAAAAAGACTTGTCTAGTATGTATGCTAAACAAGTCTTTTTATATTAGGACTAAAGAGGCTACTGATCGGACTCGAACCGACGGCCTGCTGATTACGAATCAGCTGCTCCACCAACTGAGCTACAGTAGCGGATTGCCCTGCCATTATACCTTATAAAAGTAAAAAAGTAAATAGTATAATAGCTTTACAAAGAATTATAACTATGATATAAAACTATATATGCGCTTGTAGCTCAGCTGGATAGAGCACCGGCTTCCGAAGCCGGGTGCCGCAGGTTCGAATCCTGTCAGGCGCATTTTTAAATTTTTTTATCTTGGCATAGGAGTGCAACAACTGAAACTTGTATGCTAAAAATATAAAAATTCACAAAACTTTGATAAATAAATGTCGAAATATAGCGAATTGACACTTGATATTTTCTTTCGTACAAGTTAGAATAAGAAGGTAGTGTAGTGTACAAATATCAACATATAAATTAGGAGGATTTAAAAATGGCAGTTAAAGTTGCAATCAATGGTTTTGGTCGTATCGGTCGTCTTGCATTCAGACAGATGTTCGGACATGAAGGTTCTGAAATCGTAGCTATCAACGATCTTACAGATCCTAAGATGCTCGCTCACCTTCTTAAATATGATTCATCACAGGGTAAGTACGCTCTTGCTGACAAGGTTACAGCAGGCGAGGACAGCATCACTGTAGATGGCAAGACAATCAAGATTTACAAGGAGAAGGATGCTAACAACCTTCCTTGGAAAGAACTTGGAGTAGACGTTGTACTTGAGTGTACAGGTTTCTACACAAGCAAAGAAAGTCACAGGCACACATCAATGCCGGTGCTAAGAAAGTAGTTATTTCAGCTCCTGCAGGCAACGATCTTCCTACTATCGTATATAACGTAAACCACGAGAACCTTAAGGCAGAGGATGACATTATTTCTGCGGCTTCTTGTACAACAAACTGCCTTGCACCTATGGCTAAGGCACTTAATGACTTCGCTCCTATCCAGAGTGGTATCATGTCAACCATCCACGCTTACACAGGTGATCAGATGACACTTGACGGCCCTCATCCAAAGGGAGACTTAAGAAGAGCAAGAGCAGCAGCAGCTAACATCGTTCCTAACAGCACAGGTGCAGCTAAGGCTATCGGTCTTGTTATTCCTGAGCTTAACGGCAAGCTCATCGGTTCTGCACAGAGAGTTCCTGTTCCAACAGGTTCAACAACTCTTCTTTATGCAGTAGTTAAGAGTGATAAGGAAATCACAAAGGATGACATCAACGCAGCTATGAAGAAGGCTTCTGATCCTGAGACCTTCGGATACAACGAGGATGAGATAGTATCTTCAGATATCGTAGGTATGACTTACGGTTCACTCTTTGATGCTACACAGACCATGGTATCAAAGGCTGGCGAGGGACTTTACCTTGTACAGGTTGTTTCCTGGTATGACAATGAGAATTCATACACATCTCAGATGGTAAGAACAATTAAGTACTTCGAGAAATTTGTAAAGTAATGATACAAGCTGCAAAGACAAGCACCAACTGCAAGCTTGCTTGCAAGAGGGTGCCTAATCTTTAGATGCGCAAACAATATGAGTAAGTAGCCGTTTTTCGCAGAAAAACGAGTGGATTACGAATATTGTTTAGGGATTGCGAGAGGCGAAGCCGTAGCAATCCTGTATCATATGAAGACATAGTATACACGCGGTTAAGCCGCCGGGGGCAATGGCTCTCGGTGGCTTTTTTTAGAATAATAACTACAATAAGGAGAAATAATGGCGGGATTAAATAAGAAAAGCGTTGACGATATCAATGTAAAGGGAAAAAGAGTATTGGTTCGTTGTGACTTCAACGTACCACTTAAAGATGGAAAGATAACAGACGAGAACCGTCTTGTAGCAGCACTTCCTACTATCAAGAAGCTCATAGCTGACGGAGGCAAGGTTATACTCTGCTCACACCTTGGCAAGCCAAAGGGAGAGCCAAAGCCTGAGCTTTCACTTGCTCCTGTAGCAGTTAGACTTGCTGAGCTTCTTGGTCAGCCTGTGAAGTTTGCGGCTGATGATGAAGTAGTAGGAGCTAACGCTAAGGCGGCAGTAGAGGCTATGAAGGATGGAGATGTTGTTCTCCTTCAGAACACCAGATATAGAGCAGAAGAGACCAAGAACGGCGAAGAATTCTCCAAGGAACTTGCTTCTCTTGCAGATGTATTTGTAAATGATGCCTTCGGTACAGCCCACAGAGCACACTGCTCCAATGTAGGTGTAACACAGTACATTGATACCTGCGTAGTCGGATACCTTATGAATAAGGAAATCGAGTTCCTTGGCAATGCAGTTGAGAATCCAAAGCGCCCATTTGTAGCCATACTTGGTGGTGCTAAGGTAGCAGATAAGCTTAACGTAATCAACAATCTTCTTGAGAAGTGCGACACCCTCATCATCGGAGGTGGTATGGCTTATACCTTCCTTAAGGCTCAGGGCAAGGAAATAGGACTATCACTTGTTGACAATGAAAAGGTTGATTACTGTAAGGAAATGCTTGCAAAGGCTGAAAAACTCGGTAAGAAGCTCCTTCTACCTGTTGACTCTGTGACAATAAAGGACTTCCCTAATCCTATAGATGCGCCTGTAGAGGTGGAAGTGTATGATTCAGACCACCTTCCGGCAGATAGAGAAGGCTGCGACATCGGCCCTAAGAGTGCTGAACTTTTTTGCAAATGAAGTGAAGACCGCCAAGACAGTAGTATGGAACGGACCTATGGGGGTATTTGAGAATCCTACACTTGCAGCAGGTACACTTGCAGTAGCCAAGGCACTTGCAGAGACAGATGCTACTACCATCATCGGTGGCGGAGATTCTGCAGCTGCAGTGAACCAGATGGGATTTGGTGACAAGATGAGCCACATATCCACAGGCGGTGGTGCTTCCCTTGAATTCCTTGAGGGCAAGGAGCTTCCAGGTGTAGCGGCAGCTAACGATAAATAATATTACTTTGAAAGGTTAACACAATGAGAAGAAAAATAATAGCAGGCAACTGGAAGATGAACAAGACTCCTAGTGAGGCGGTTGCATTAGTTAATGAATTAAAAGACTTAGTTAAAAATGACGAGGTAGATGTAGTGTACTGCGTACCTGCTATCGACATCGTTCCTGTAGTAGAGGCAGTGAAGGGAAGTAATGTTAAGGTTGGTGCTGAGAACATGTACTTTGAGGAGAGCGGTGCTTACACAGGAGAGATATCAGCAGCCATGCTTAAGGATGCAGGCGTAGAATATGTAATCATCGGTCACAGCGAGAGAAGAGACTACTTTAAGGAAGATGATGTCCTCCTTAACAAGAAGGTAAAGAAGGCTATTGAGGCAGGCATCACCCCTATACTTTGCTGTGGTGAGACTCTTGAGCAGAGAGAAATGGGCATAGCGGTTGACTTTATCAGACTTCAGATTAAGTCAGACTTAAAGGATGTGGCAGCCGCTGATGTAGCTAGCTTGTAATAGCTTACGAGCCTATCTGGGCTATAGGTACAGGAAAGACAGCTACAAGTGACCAGGCTGAAGAAATCTGTAAGGCTGTTCGTGACTGCATAAGAGAGATGTATGATGATGCTACAGCTGAGAAGGTACGTATCCAGTACGGCGGCTCTGTAAATGCAGGCAATGCAGCAGAGCTCTTTACCAAGCCAAACATTGACGGAGCGCTCGTAGGCGGCGCAAGCCTTAAGGCTGACTTTGGCAAGATTGTAAATTATAAGTAGGGTGCTCTATTCTGTTATAATAGCAACGCTTGACTTTTTACATTGCTGTGAGATATAATCCCATTTTCGACACTTAAAAAAGAATAAAGTGGCGGTAACCCTTGTATCTACTGGGTTTACGCCACTTTCTATAACTAAAAAAACGTTGTATGGAAATGCTACTTCAAAATATTTCTAATTTTTTTATTTAATTCTTTTGGTTCATAGTATTTTTTATCTAATCCAAGGCCGGTAATGGCATTTAGAGCAGTACACAAATCTGAGCTTGTGTAGGTTGACATATAGCACATATCTTCCAGATTAGCCACATTCATATTTTTTAGCGTTTCTATTGTGTTCTCTATTGTAAAATGTGTGCCATAATTATCAAGCTTCTTCTCAAGAAGACGGTAGATTAGCAAGGCTGTGTAACAAATCATAAAATGTGCAATTATTCTGTTTCGTTTCTGATGGAAAACAGGGCGTGCAGATAAATTTGTTTTCATTACACGGAAACAGTCTTCAATCTTATAGCGGTTTTCGCTTACTGCCAGTACGTCTTTTGCTGAATCCTCCAGGTTTGTTGCAACAGCGTAGAAGCCGTCAAATTTTTCTTCCTCATCAATAACTGACTGGTCAAGTACATATGTATCAGTAACATTTTCCCCTGATTTTGACCTTGATATACGCTTAATAAAGCGTGTTACATCATTTGGACCTTTCTTATAGGTTTCGGGGTCAATATTTTTTAGAAGTTTTTTTGCACGTTCAATCTGACGGTTCCTTATATTTCTCTGATATTCCATCATTTTTCTTGAAAATGAAACGATAATATTTTGAGGAATTACCGCTTTTGATTTCACTTTCTTAACTGCACCGTTTTTACATACCTTTTCCTCATAAAGCCCCAAATCAAAAGCTTTATCAGCAGGAATAATCTTATATATTCTGTCGTTATACAGGCTTATATTTTTTTCATCAAACCTGTCAAAGCTCTTCATAGAGTTTATGCTTGCTGGCTTATCAGTTGACAGCAGGCGGTAATCACAGTCGCTAAATACGGCCTGCTTAAGCTGTTCAGACAGCTTTTTAATTGACTGGGTTACAATAAAAGCCCTTCCACCCATAGAATTAAAGCTGCGTATGTTCAACGAACCAAGTCCTGCGTCTGCGCAGTAAATGAATTTTTTACCCTTAAACATCTTTGTCAGTTTGGTTTCAAGTGGTATAGCTGTAGTCTGCTCATTGTCAGAACCTGATGTAATACACATGGACAAAGGGATTCCGTCTCTATCCATAAACAGACCCATCTGCGCAATAGGATTAGGGCGGTGTTCTTTGCTTGGGCCATATTTTCTAAGCCCCTTTATAAACTCACCGGTTACCTCGTCTACATAATCCTCATCATCAGTTTCGGTTTCAAAGTAATAGTTTGAGCAGTCATAGAAGCAGACCGATGTATCCCTTTTCACAATCTTACAGCTTTTTTCATAAAGATGGCTGATATACTCATCATAATGCTCCTCTAAAATATCCATAGTTGCGAAGAATATGCACATAGTCAAAATCAGGCTTTTTCATAATACCTGCTAAGGTTCTGATGTGTTCGAGTTTTGAATCAGGCTCAAGAATGCGTGAGCAGGTAAGAAAGCGGTTAACCAGGTTTGGGTCAAACTCGTTTTTCATATCAGCAGTAACCGTTTCAAAAAAAGATGCAATCTCAAGATCCTTATAAAACTTTTTGAAGGAAAAAGGTAGCCAATATTTAAAAAGGGTGCTCTGCGAACAGGTTGAGCTTGAAGACTTTATTTTTTTCAGCAAAATCAACCTTAATCTCTAAAAGATACCTTGTTTTCCTTTCTATAAACCTCATTATATTTATTAACCTCGTCCTTTGCGTATGCAAGTGGGTCGTCGGTAATCTTTAGAAGCTCAGAATGCTTTCCAATACGTGCTACATTTTTTGTTGTTGTTTTCTTTCCGTTACGGATACCAAGCTGTATAAAGTAGGTTGGATCCTTGGATTTTTTATCATACCATAGTTTCATGCATCTATTATATCATACTTTTAATAAGAATACAACACCATACAACGAATAAATTTAAGAAATTTGACAAAAAAATACCGCATTTCTGCGGTTTATAGAGTTTTATGTAGTTTTAAAGTGTCGAAAACCCGGCTTGACTTTTTACATTGCTGTGAGATATAATAGACATAGGCAAAAAGAAAATATGTGTCCAATAAGACGCGACCCCCCTAGAGCTGCAACTCTAGGGGGGTCCTGATTCTTGATATTAGCAATACTTGACTTTAAGGACGGTTATGAGTTATAATATATGTGCATTAGAGTTGTAACGAACCCAATGAAATTCAAAAAGCGAACACCCTAGAGCTGCAACTCTAGGGTGTTCTATTCCGTCAAGGTGGCTTAGTCCTTTTTAGGCTGGTCGCCTTTCTTCTGTTCTCTGTCCAGCCATTTGCTTATATAGTTAGCTACTATACTCGCTATGACAGAGATTAAAAATGATGTAACGATTTCCAATGAAATTCACCTCCCTTCTATGCCTAGTGGGAGAGGCAACGAACATATTATAACACATATGTTCGATTTTGTCACATGAGATAATGATTTGACTTCTTAACCTTAATAGGTTATAATTTTGACATAAAAGATTATTAAGTGTTCCATGAGGTTTCAAAAAGCGAAAAACTCGAAGCCCGTAGCTTCGAGTTTTTTTCGCTTTTTAACTATAGGAATAGAAAAACCCGGAGGTCCGCAGCTTCCGGGTTTTTCGAGTTTCAAGGAACATATAAAGCTGTCAGCTTTACGCCTGCTTATATTATAAGTCATTGTAACTTAAAAAAAGTCAATAGTAATTGTAAACAAGGTAATTTACGAGAGTCTGCGTTTATGCCCCATTATAATAAAATAATATCAGGATTATTCCATATCTATCTTGCCAATTCCCCTCATAAATGCTATCATACAAGACAAAATAAGGAGGTAGAACATGGATATCAAATACGTTAGCACCAGAGGAGATAAAGAAAAGGTCACAGCCTCACAGGCGATCCTACGTGGAATAGCACCTGATGGCGGCCTATATGTACCTGAGACCTTCCCAAAGCTTGATAAGAGCCTTACGGAGCTTAAAGGACTTAACTATAGAGAAATAGCCTACGAAGTGATGAAGCGGGAGTTTGACACTTACTCATAACACCAAATTTAAATAATCCTTTATTTAAGCCAACTAAGGCTTATTTTTTTGTCAAATTTTTTCAAATTTTATGTGGCTATATGTGTCTATATATGATATAATGGGAGGTGGAGGTATGATACTATGAAACTTACAAAGTCTTCTTCAAAAAATTCAACTACATACTATGTTCAAAAGTCATATAGGATAGGTGATAAAACATCCACAAAGACAGTAGAACGCCTTGGCTCTATTGAAGAGCTAAAGGCTCGAGCAGGGTGATAAGGATCCCTATTGAATGGGCAAAGGAGTATGTTAAAAAAACTTACCCTTTCTGAAAAAGAATCTAGGAAAGATATCACCGTTAAGTACTCCGGAAGCAGGCAGATTGATAAAAAAATGTCAGGAAATCTGTTAATGTGGGCTATCTTTTCCTAAAGAAGATTTACAACGAACTAAGGCTTCCTAAAGTAGTAGAGGAAATATCTGAGAAATATAAGATAACATATGACTTAGATGACATTTTTTCTTCCCTCCTTTATACAAGAATTCTTTCACCGTCTTCAAAGGAAGCTTCGTTCCACTATGCAGAAAATTTCCTGGAGAAGAGGAACTTTGACCTTCATCAGGTTTATCGTGCTCTTGAAGTTCTTGCAAAAGGAAAAATGACCTGATACAAAAAAAACTTTATGAAAACTCCATGTCCGTTATAGAGAGAAATAAACATATCCTTTACTACGACTGTACTAACTTCTATTTTGAAACAGAGGAAGAAGATGGCTTTCGGAAATATGGCATCTCCAAAGAACACAGACCAAACCCTATTGTTCAGATGGGCTTGTTTATGGATGCTGACGGCATTCCCCTTGCCTTCTCCATGTTTCCAGGCAACCAGAACGAACAGCCGTCTCTTGCACCTTTAGAGAAGAAGATCATATCAGATTTCGGTATCGATAAACTTGTTGTATGTACTGACTCTGGTCTCTCGTCTGCATCAAACAGGAGATTCAATGATACAAAAAAGCGAAAGTTTATCACTACGCAGTCAATTAAAAAGTTAAAAGACTTCTTAAAAGAGTTCTGCCTTTCAGATGAGGGGTGGAGAAAGACAGGAAGTAAAAAAACTTACAGAATAAGTGAGCTTGATCCTGTAGAAGACTACCATACTACCTTCTATAAAGACAGGTGGATTAATGAAGACGGCCTTGAACAGCATCTTATTATTACATTTTCTCTAAAATACCAGGCTTACCAGAGAAAAATACGAGGAAGACAGATTGAAAAAGCGAGCAGTTGTCTTGACCACCCTTCAACCCTTACAAAAAGGTCCGCAAACGATTATAAACGCCTATTATCACAAGAGCATATCACAAGGCATGGGGAGATGGCAGAAAAATCCCTCATAAAGTTAGATATGAAGAAGATCGCTGAGGAAGAACTGTATGATGGCTTTTATGCTGTATGTACAAACCTTGAAGACAATGCAGAATCTATTGTTAGAATCAACCACAAGCGCTGGGAAATCGAAGAGTGCTTTCGTATTATGAAAACCGAATTTAAGGCAAGGCCTGTTTACCTCTCAAGAGAAGACAGAATTAAGGCTCATTTCCTAACTTGTTATGCTTCCCTTGTACTATATCGGATTCTGGAGAAGAGGCTTACAGCGCAGTCCCCTGAAGTAAGCTTTTCATGTCATGAGATCATACAAACACTTAGAAATATGAACATGTTGGTATCTCTGGGTGATGGATATATTCCCGTTTATGAAAGAACAGACCTTACAGATGCATTACGATGAAATTTCAGGTTTCAGAACTGACTTAGAGATTGTGTCAAACAGAAATATGAAAAAAATTTTTACAAAGATGAAAAAAGAAGAAAAATAGCCACATTTTTCTTGCATATATAAAGGCTCTAAAACCCAGATTATAAAATGGATTAGAGCCTTTTTGATTGTTACAAGTGTCAAAGATGGGATTATAAGTCATTGTAACTTAAAAAGTCAATAGTAATTGTAAACAAGGTAATTTACGAGAGTCTGCGTTTATGCCCCATTATAATAAAATAATATCAGGATTATTCCATATCTATCTTGCCAATTCCCCTCATAAATGCTATCATACAAGACAAAATAAGGAGGTAGAACATGGATATCAAATACGTTAGCACCAGAGGAGATAAAGAAAAGGTCACAGCCTCACAGGCGATCCTACGTGGAATAGCACCTGATGGCGGCCTATATGTACCTGAGACCTTCCCAAAGCTTGATAAGAGCCTTACGGAGCTTAAAGGACTTAACTATAGAGAAATAGCCTACGAAGTGATGAAGCTCTTCCTTACGGACTTTACCGAGGATGAACTAAAAGCTTGCATAGACTCAGCCTATGACAGTAAATTCGATACAGAAGAAATAGTTCCTATGAAAGAAGCAGACGGACTTATATATCTGGAGCTGTTCCATGGGCCTACCTTAGCCTTAAGGATATGGCACTCTCCATACTTCCATACCTTATGGTTACCTCAGCAAAGAAAAACAATCTAAAAGAGAAAATCATCATCCTGACAGCCACCTCAGGAGACACAGGAAAGGCCGCCCTTGCAGGCTTTGCAGATGTGGAGGGCACAGGCATCATAGTATTTTACCCAAAAGACGGTGTCAGCCCCTTCCAGAGACAGCAGATGGTTACTGAAAAAGGGAAGAATACCTCAGTAGTAGCCGTAGAGGGCAACTTTGATGATGCGCAAAACGGAGTAAAGGCCATCTTCTCCGACAAAGCCCTCGCAGCAGAGCTAAAAGAAAAGGGCTATGTATTCTCATCAGCCAACTCCATAAATATAGGAAGACTCGTACCTCAGATAGTCTACTATGTATATGCCTACGTGAAGCTGCTTAATGAGGGGAAGCTTAGTCCGGGTGAAATCCTTGATGTCTGCGTACCTACAGGCAACTTTGGCAACATCCTTGCGGCAAGCTTTGCTAAAGAGATTGGACTTCCCCTTGGCAAGCTCATCTGCGCCTCAAACACCAACAAAGTACTCTTTGACTTCTTTAAGACAGGCACCTACGACAGAGACAGGGAGTTTACCCTCACCATATCTCCAAGTATGGACATCCTCATATCAAGCAACCTTGAGAGGCTGATATACAAACTCTGCGACTGTGATGCGGCTAAAAACGCTAAGTTTATGAGTGAGCTTGTAAATAGTGGCAAATACACCATAGACAAAGCCATGGCAGATAAGCTTACAGACTTTGAAGCAGGATTTGCCACAGAAGAAGATACACTTCATACAATTAAAGAAGTATTTGACAAGACAGGCTATGTCATAGACACCCATACAGCAGTTGCGGCATTTGTGGCAAATGAATATAGAAATAAGAATACTTCACATAACAAGATTCTCATAGCCTCCACAGCAAGCCCATTCAAATTCGCAGGAAGCGTACTAAAAGCCCTGGAAAATGACAAAGTAGAGAACTTTACATCAGAATGGGACAAAATAAGAGAACTTGAAAGACTATCAGGAAAGAAACTCTCTGAGGCGGCCGGTGAGATAGAGAATGCTAAAGTCATCCACAAAGACATCTGTGCCAAAGATGAAATGAAAGCCCTTGTAAAAGAAAAAATATTAAAATAAGCCAAAAAAAATACAATATTGACATAGACTTGCCACAAACAGGGTCTATAATCCGAGTTGTAAACAATATTTAGTCAGTAATCTTTTTAACATAAGATTATAATTTAATAAAAACTTAAGACAAGAATGCTTGACCTTTAGCGAAATTATTGTTATAATCGTTGTGTTATTGGAAAGATTATATCCTGAATCAAGAATCTTGCAGTAAGAAGCACCGCTTAGTACCGGCTATGCGACTGAAAGTAAGGCTTTTGAAGCAGGACATAAGGAAACCCAAATTTAAGGAGGAAGAAAAAAGATGAAGAATTTCAGTAAGAAACTCTCATTCGTAATGGCTACCGCTATGGTGGTAACATCCCTTTACGCACCACAGGGAGCAGAGGCAGCTACAAAGAACATGATTGTAGAGAAGAACAGCAAGAGTGCTGTTAAGAGAAAGAATATCTACATCGGCGGACAGGTTGTAGATTTCGATGCTGTAGTTAGGGAAAAGTTGTTAAGGATTCTAAGGGTACTTGGAAGTCAAGCGACTCTAAGATCGCATCTGTTGACAAGAACGGTAAGGTAAAGGCTCGTAAGAATGGTAGGGTTACCATTTCTTTCAAGACAAAGGCTACAAAGAAGACTAAGTCTGTTACCGTTAAGATGACAATCGACGCTAGAACAAGAGCATCTAAGATGACTCTTACTCCTTCAGCAGTAGTTGTTAAGGAAGGCGAGAAGTCAACAGTCGGCGTAAACTACGAGATCTCAAAGAAGATTCAGGCAGCTGGCGGCAAGGCAACAACTTACAAGCTTTTTGTTGAGTCTTCAGATGAGAAGGTAGCAAAGGCTTATGTAGAAGGCAATAACAAGATTGTAGTAGAGGGTGTTGCTAAGTCAGCTACTCCTGTATCAATCACTGTTTATTCAGCTCAGGTTTATAAACTTGAAAATGCTAAAAAAGTAAAATATAAGCTTACAGAGAAGTTTGAAGTTAAGGTAAACAGCAAGCTTGAGGCTAAGCAGACAGGCGCTAACAAGATTACCGTTATGGGTAGCGATCTTGTAGCTAGCAAGGGTGCTTTCGTAATCAAGAATTCAAACGGTGTTGAACTTCCTATCAAGGATCATATTAAGCTTAACGATGCTAAGACAGAAGCTGTACTTGAGGGAGATACAACTCAGATTCCTGTAGGTAAGTACACACTTACATACAACAACGGCGATACAGTTGAGTTCGAAGTTGTTAAGGCAGTAGTTAAGAGAATTGAGATTGTTACTTCTGGTAAAGCTATTATGGGTAAGCCAGAGACAACTCCTTCTGGAACTAACGTAGTTAGAAAAGCTTATGCATACTACAAGGTATTTAACCAGTTTGATGAAGATGTAACAAAGACTCCTTTAGCGGCAAAGATTCAGGTTTCAGGATCTGATGGTGCTAATAAGATTCAGAATGGTAAGATTGAGTTTACCTCTACAAGTGTAAACGGATATCAGCTCAACCTCAGCCAAATTAGTGTAGCTATTGTTGATACTGAAACAGGTGTAAATACTCAGGCTATACTTACTGCTGGAGAGTCTTCAAAGATATGGGAAGTTGAGTATAAGGGACTTTCGATATTACAAAGAGAAAGTTCGTAGAAACAATTACAGATGCTGATAAGTTAGCAAACTATGCAGTTCTTTTTGCTGCAAAAGATCAGTATGGTGCTCCAATTGCAAGCGAAGACAGCTTTAATCAGCTTCAGGTTAATCTTATAAGCATTACAGGTGTTAACGCTGGCGCTAAGAAGATTGTGACAATTGGTGAGGATGATTATTATGCGTTCCCACTTAAGGGAACTCAGAATGGTCTTGAAGCAACTGCAGACAGACCTGGTGAAGTAACTGTGCAGAGCGTTGTTACTAATAATGGTAAGATGGGAAGCAACAAGTTTAACGTTGTAGCTTCTACAAAGGTTGATACACTTACTGTAAGAGCAGGTGCATTAGGCGTATATGAAGGACAGGATAACTGGCTTGAATTTACTGCACTTGATGCTAATGGTAAAGAGATTACTAGCTGGGATGCTTTAAGAGAACTTAATGACTCAAAGTATGTTCAGAATTTCAAGATGCCTGATACTAGTGGTGCTCAGCTTAGATTTGTTAAGAAGTCTGATGGCAAGGTAGGTCTTGTATATAATCCAGGTAACAGTGTAGTAGGAAGCAATTTAGATACAGCTTCTGTTACACAGATACTTACTTTCGTTAGCCAGACAAATAAGTTCTCTCAGGCTAATATAACAGTAAGCAAGAAGAGATTCCCTGTAACTATAGTAGGAATTGCTTCAGATACAGCTAGAGGTGTTACTGCAACTAAGGCTAATCGTGACTTTGTAATTAAGGCATCAAAGGTTAAGTTCCAGGATCAGTACGGAAACCTTATGACTGCTGATGAGATTAAGAAACAGGAGTAAATTATAAGATTGGAGTTACTCTTGAGAATAAGAATCTTGATAATGCTGAAGGTTTCAGACCTTGGGCTTCATCAGGTGCTTCTGTACAGACATGGCCTAGCTATACACAAACTATTGATTTAAATGCAAATGGCGATGGTAATGGTACCGAGGTTATTAGTTTTGCAGCTATTAAGGTAGACACTAGTAGTGTAGCGACTGGTTCAGCTACAGGTGTTTCAAAGGTTACTCTACAGCTCTTGAATTCAGCTGGTACTGCTCCTACATCAAGTGAGAAAAAGAGTTTTGAGATTTACAATGCTCGCATTAAGGATATGTCAAGCTTTGCAATTGAAGATCCTGAATTAAGAGCTGCATCAAATCTTGATGCACCAGAATATGATCCTACTAAAACAATTGGAAATTCTGATTTAGGATTTAAGCCAAGTGTTGTAGGTTACTATGCCGGCGAAAAGATTAAGCTCGTGGCTAACACTGGAGATGTTGACAAGGATGATTTCGTGGTATTTGGTGCTAAGAAAAGAAAATCTCCTAATGGCAAGGATACAGATCTACTTTTTGCACCTGTTCCTACAATCGACCCTAATCTCAAGAATACTGTAGTTGAGAAGGCAAGGGTAAGAGTTATTATCGGGGATGGTAAGGGAACTGAAGTAGAAAGAGAGTTCTCTTATTCAAATGAAGCTCGTAAAGTGGCTGCTACATCATTTGATAATACTACAATCGTAGTAGGTACATCTGCTGCTAAAAATTGGGCTGCACTTTCTCCATTATTTGGTGCTGAAATAACAGATCAGTACGGAGATGATAAGGAAATTGCACCATATGTAACATTTACTGATTTGATGCTAAGAAAGACGGTGTTATAGTAACAGATAATGGTACAAGAAAGACTCAAATTCAAATTACTAAGGATGTAACACTTACTATTAAGCTTGCATTCCCAGGATCAAGCTATGTATTTGAAAAGGTTGTTACACTTAAGGCAAGCTAATATGTTTTAAGCTGTTCAAATACTAGATTTTTGCTCCCACTCTCTGGAAACAGAGGGTGGGAGTTTTTGTATATCACAATAAAAATAAACCACCGGGTATGCCGGTGAGTTCCCAAATAGCTTTAGCTTCAAGAAAAGAGATCTTGTAATTGTAATATACAATGAGTGCACCTAGCGGCACACAATTCTAACGAGTGCAGCCCCGAATCCACCCGGTAGTGGGAAGGATGCGTTTAAGGCAAGGATGTCGAGGATTACCTCGAATCTGAAAGAAGCTGGATATAAGAAAGGTACCTGAACCACACAGCATAGAATAATAAATTCTAAGCGAGCGCGTTAGGCGAAGCGAAGCGGATGCCGGAGCGAGTCTGAAATTTATTATTCTAGGCGTGACTAAAAAAGAAAACAAGAAAACCATCAATCAAAGTGAAAGTATCAGAGGTAATCAAGCGGTTCCCGTAGCGAGTCTGAAATTTATTATTCTATGCGTGACTAGGATGAGAAACTTGAAAATTATTGTACAAAGGAAAGTATTAGAAGAATGAAGCGGACAGCGGGGCGAGTCTGAGGGTTACTATTCTAGGCGAGACTAGGATGAGAAACTTGAAAATCATTATTCAAAGTGAAAGTATCAGAAGTAATGAAGAGGATAGCGGGGCGAGTCTGAAATTTATTATTCTAGGCGTGACTAGGATGAGAAACTTGAAAATCATCAATCAAAGTGAAAGTATCAGAGGTAATGAAGCGGATAGCGGGGCGAGTCTAAAATTTATTATTCTAGGCGAGACTAGGATGAGAAACTTGAAAATCATTATTTAAAGTGAAAGTATCAGAAGTAATGAAGCGGATAGCGGGGCGAGTTTGGGGGTTATTATTCTAAGAACGTAGAAAAATTGCAATAGTATACCGCATAAACAATAATAGGTAAAAACAGTATTTATAAAAATAGATACAGAAGTATTTTTTGGTTGAGAGCAGGTGCATAAGTTTTTTACATATACAAATCCTGAATCATTAAAATCAGATGTGAAAAATGGAACAAGAAAGCATACAGCATAGAATAATAAATTCTAAGCGAGCGTGTTAGGCGAAGCGAAGCGGATGCCGGAGCGAGTCTGAAATTTATTATTCTAGGCGTGGCTAGGATGAGAAACTTGAAAATCATTGTACAAAGGAAAGTATTAGAAGAATGAAGCGGATAGCGGGGCGAGTCTGAGGGTTATTATTCTAGGCGTGACTAGGATGAGAAACTTGAAAATCATTATTCAAAGTGAAAGTATCAGAAGTAATGAAGCGGATAGCGGGGCGAGTCTGAGGGTTATTATTCTAAGCGAGACTAGGATGAGAAACTTGAAAATCATTATTCAAAGTGAAAGTATCAGAAGTAATGAAGCGGATAGCGGGGCGAGTCTGAAATTTATTATTCTAGGCGTGACTAGGATGAGAAACTTGAAAATCATCAATCAAAGTGAAAGTATCAGAGGTAATGAAGCGGATAGCGGGGCGAGTTTGGGGGTTATTATTCTAAGCACGTAGAAAAATTGCAATAGTATACCGCATAAACAATAATAGGTAAAACAGTATTTATAAAAAATAGATACAGTAGTATTTTTTGGTTGAGAGCAGGTGCATAAGTTTTTTACATATACAAATCCTGAATCATTAAAATCTGATGTGAAAAATGGAACAAGAAAGCATACAGCATAGAATAATAAATTCTAAGCGAGCGCGTTAGGCGAAGCGAAGCGTATGCCGGAGCGAGTCTGAAATTTATTATTCTAGGCGTGACTTGAATAGGAAATCGGAAAATCATTGATCATAGTGAAAGTATCAGAGGTAAGAAACGGAGGTGTAGCAAGTTTGAGGGTTATTATTCTAGGCGAGACAAGTAGGGGGTATTTATGAGACAATTAAATAATGCCAAGATAAGACAGCCTAATTTTATCCTATCTTGGCAGAAAGCTATATCAAAAATAGAGAAACAGCTGGCTTAGAGCCATCATAATTAACCGTATTTACAAATATCTCAGTCAGACCATCCTCAATAACCTGACCAGTTTCTCTAACTACCTTGTCTATGTGGTAGAGTGGGAGACCTCATTCAAATATATAAAACTTAGATATGAATACAATGCAGACATCCGGTCTGAATCAAAGCTTAGCCCTGTAAAGCCAAAACAACATCTTCAGAAAGCCCGGTATATTTCATCACAAGCTCAGCAGAAAGTCCCTCTTTAATCATCGTTTTGGCAATCTTTTTTGCACCTTCTTCCCTGCCTTCTTCCCTGCCTTTTTCCCTACCTACTTCTATACCTTGTTCTCTACCACGCTTTTCACCTAGTAATTCACTTTCTCTCTTTTCATCGCTAATAAGCTTCTCAATGATTTCGTTCATAGTTCTATTACCTCCTTCGCTAGACTTTAATATTGACTTCAGTTCACTAGTTACTGGGAAATCATCACTGTTGTAAGCACCATTCTCAGTAAACAACTTCATTAGCCTTGCAGGCTTAGAACCATCATAATTAACAGTATTTACAAATATCTCAGTCAGACCATCCTCTATAACCTGCCCGGTTTCTCTAACTACTTTGTCTATGTGGTAGAGAGGAAGTCCACTGTTAAATATATCAAATTTAGATATAAATATAATGCAGACATCCGGTATAAACTCAAACTTTTTGCCTGTTTCAGATATGTTAGTGGTTAATACAGCAGCATTGTAGCGAACTCTTTTTAGATGATTATCGTCATCTGCCTTTTGCACCTCAATGTTAATCTGCCTTCCATCACCTGTTACACACTTAGCGTCTAATATCACAGAACGCCCTGTTAGATTCTTTCCCTGCCATTGAGGAATAGCCTCTAAGACAGTCAGTCCATCATCTTCAAGAATAACTCTTAAAATCTCTTCGCAGAACTCCTTGTGTTCTGCCATCTTGCAAAACATAATATCATCTATTGGATTGAGTAGTTTTGCGTACTTTTCAAATTTTTTCTTTGTAGGCATATAGTCCTTTCTTTCCCTGGGTTTGCTATAATGCCTCTATGGCTATTATAGCAGAAGAAGTTAAAATGTTAAATAGATTTTCCTGCTAAGTAAGAGTTAGATACTTAAGCTGAAGAAGTAGATGTGGTTACAATAATCTAAACTGCTAGATAATAGATATCGGTAAACTGAAGATTTTGCAATAAGTATTGGGGAGAAAAGCAACATTCATATAGACAGATATCAAATACATAATATACGCAAATCACAAAATACTTAAGAAAATACTGGCTTTAGTGACTATTATAACTCACACCAACAATTATGATTATAAAATAAAAAAACAATATTTAGCAACGGCAAAGTGCACAAAAATAAGAGAAAAAAGTGTACAAAATAACCAAAAATTAAGCTGAAAGCGAACGTATATTGCGATAAGCTAAAGCTTAAAAAAATTGGATTTGAGAAAGATATCAGAACCACACAGCATAGAATAATAAATTCTAAGCGAGCGCGTTAGGCGAAGCGAAGCGTATGCCGGAGCGAGTCTGAAATTTATTATTCTAGGCGTGACTAGAAAAGAAAGCAAGAAAACCATCAATCAAAGTGAAAGTATCAGAGGTAAAGAAGGGGATAGCGGGGCGAGTCTGAAATTTATTATTCTAGGCGTGACTAGGATGAGAAACTTGAAAATAATTAAACAGGACACACTTAGAAAACTAAAAAATCCCATAAAACAGATAATCTAAGCGACACATCGTCAATAACAGTATCAAGCATAGAAAAAAAACCTGAATTATGGGATATAAAAGCAAATACAAAACCAGTAACAGCACTCATTAAAAACTGATAATAAAGAAAACCAATAGCTTGCCACAACATAAGCCAACCCAGTCTTCCCTGTCATATCACTGTAAAGCTATAATTAAATCCTCAGAAAGTCCAGTATACCTCATTATAAGCTCAGTAGTAAGTCCTTCTTCAATCATTGTCTTTGCAATAATTCTAGCACCTTCCTCTTTACCGAGCATAATACCTTCCTCTCTGCCACGTTTCTCGCCGATCTCTTCACTTTCTTGCATCCATTTCTGTAAAGTTGCATCCATCTTTATGGTACCTCCTTCATCCTTTTTAAACCTAGCCTTGATTTCGCTGGTCACAGGGAAATCGGATTCATCATATATAAGGCTTTTATCAGAAACTGATATGGTGTGAACATTAGCCCTGCAAAGCAGCAACAGCCTCCTCAGAAAGCCCTGTCAATCTAGCAATAAATCCAAATTCAAGCCCACTGGCTATCATATCTTTGGCGATTCTAAGCTTTTCCTCGTTAGCACCTTTAATTTTACCTTCCTTTACGCCCTCCTTTCTGCCGCGTTTCTCACCGCGTTTCTCACCTATCTCTTCACTTTCTTGCATCCATCTCTGTAAAGTTGCATCCATCTTTATGGTACCTCCTTCATCCTTTTTAAACCTAGCCTTGATTTCGCTCGTTACAGGGAAATCGGCTTCATTATAAGCATCATTTTTGGTAAACACCTTCATAAGCTTTGCAAGTTTGGATCCATCATCTACAGCCGCATTTACATATATCTCAGTAAGACCATCATCTATTATCTGATCAGTTTCCATAACTACCTTCTTTACATGGTAGAGCGGAAGATTACTCTTAAATAAATCAAAGGCTGAAATAAATATGATGCAGACATCAGGTACAAACTCAAACTGCTTTCCAGCCTCAGTTACATTGGCAGTCAGTACGGAAGCATTGTAACGGACTCTTTTAAGATGATTATCATCATTTGCTTTTTGAACTTCGATATTGATATACCGCCCATCTCCGGTGATACATTTGGCATCCAATATTACAGAACGCCCCTGCAGATTCTTAATGTCGAACTGCTGCATGTTATCAGTAACAACCAGTTTCTGATCACCTAAGATAACTCTTAGGATTTCTTCGCAGAATTCCTTATGTTCAGCCATCTTTCGAAACATAAGGTCATCAATAGGGTTAAGTCCCCTTAAATACTCGTCTCGTTCTTTCTTTGTAGGCATATAGTCCTTTCTTTCCCTGGGTTTGCTATAATGCCTCTACGGCTATTATAGCAGAAGATGTTAAAATGTTAAATAGATTTTCCTGCTAAGTAGACTTTGATACTTAAGCTGAAGAAGCTGATGTGGTTACAATAATCTAAACTGCTAGATAATAGATATCGGTTTACATAGTATTTTGGCAAGAATTGTCAGAAGCAGACTGTAGCAATCTAAGATAAATTAGCATAAAATACATATAATAAACAAATAATACAATAAAAAGAAAGGTGAATTGAGTGATTATTGTAACTCACACCGATAGTTACGATTATAAAGTAAAAAATAATATTTATCAACGGTAAAGTGCACAAAAAATCAAGGAAAAAGTGTACAAAACAACCAAAATTCTAAACGAAGAATATAAGTAAAAGAAAAAGAAGGAAGTTCCTAATCAGTTAGGAGCAGAAAAGAAGTGCAAAACTTAATGATTTCGGGGATAAGCTCGAATCTAAACGAAGTACTGTACGATACTCATTATGAGAAATAAATCAGCATAGAATAATAAATTCTAAGCGAGCGCGTTAGGCGAAGCGAAGCGTATGCCGGAGCGAGTCTGAAATTTATTATTCTAGGCGTGACTTGAATAGGAAATCGGAAAATCATTGATCATAGTGAAAGTATCAGAGGTAAGAGACGGAGGTGTAGCAAGTTTGAGGGTTATTATTCTAGACGAGACAAGTAGGGGGTATTTATGAGACAATTAAATAATGCCAAGATAAGACAGCCTAATTTTATCCTATCTTGGCAGAAAGCTATATCAAAAATAGAGAAACAGCTGGCTTAGAGCCATCATAATTAACCGTATTTACAAATATCTCAGTCAGACCATCCTCAATAACCTAATCTGTTTCCCTGACTACCTTGTCTATGTGGTAGAGCGGGAGACCTCCGTCAAAAACATCAAACTTAGATATAAATACAATGCAGACATCTGGTATGAACTCAAAGCTTAGTCCTGTAAAGACAAAACTGCATCTTCAGAAAGCCCGGTATACCTCATTATAAGTTCGATAGGAAGCCCCTCTTCAAGCATTGTTCTAGCAATCTTTTTAGCACCTTCCTCTATACCGATCATCATGCCTACCTCTCTGCCACGTTTCTCACCGCGTTTTTCACCTAGTAATTCACTTTCTCTCTTTTCATCGCTAATAAGCTTTTCAATGATTTCGTTCATAGTTCTATTACCTCCTTCGCTAGACTTTAATATTGACTTCAGTTCACTAGTTACTGGGAACTCATCACTGTTGTAAGCACCATTCTCAGTAAACAGCTTCATAAGCCTTGCAGGCTTAGAGCCATCGTAATTAACCGTATTTACAAATATCTCAGTCAGACCATCATCTATAACCTGACCGGTTTCCCTAACCACCTTGTCTATGTGGTAGAGAGGAAGTCCTCCATCAAATATATCAAACTTTGATATAAACACAATACACACATCTGGTATGAACTCAAACTTAGTCCCTGTTTCGGCTATATTTGTAGTTAGGATGGCTGCATTGTAACGGACTCTCTTTAAATGATTATCGTCATTTGCTTTTTGAACCTCAATATTAATCTGCCTTCCATCGCCGGTTACACATTTAGCGTCCAGTACCACGGAGCGCCCGGGTAGATTTTTACCCTGCCATTGAGGAATAGCCTCTAAGACAGTCAGTCCATCATCTTCAAGAATAACTCTTAAAATCTCTTCGCAGAACTCCTTGTGTTCTGCCATCTTGCAAAACATCAAATCATCTATTGGATTGAGTAGTTTTGCGTACTTTTCAAATTTTTTCTTTGTAGGCATATAGTCCTTTCTTTCCCTGGGTTCGCTATAATGCCTCTATGGCTATTATAGCAGAAGAAGTTAAAATGTTAAATAGATTTTCCTGCTAAGTAGACTTTGATACTTAAGCTAAAGAAATCGGATGTGGTTACAATAATCTAAACTGCTAGATATTAGATATCGGTTTACATAGTATTTTGCAAGAATTGTCAGAAGCAGACTGTAGCAATCTAAGATAAATTAGCATAAAAATACATATAATAAAACAAATAATACAATAAAAAGAAAGGTGAATTGAGTGATTATTGTAACTCACACCGATAGTTACGATTATAAAGTAAAAATAATATTTATCAACGGTAAAGTGCACAAAAAATCAAGGAAAAAGTGTACAAAACAACCAAAATTCTAAACGAAGAATATAAGTAAAAGAAAAAGAAGGAAGTTCCTAATCAGTTAGGAGCAGAAAAGAAGTGCAAAACTTAATGATTTCGGGGATAAGCTCGAATCTAAACGAAGTACTGTACGATACTCATTATGAGAAATAAATCAGCATAGAATAATAAATTCTAAGCGAGCGCGTTAGGCGAAGCGAAGCATATGCCGGAGCGAGTCTGAAATTTATTATTCTAGGCGTGACTAGGATAAGAAACTTGAAAATTATTATTCAAAGCGCGACTAGGGTGGCACCAAAATAATAAGCTAGCGAATCAAAAAAATTAAAAAAATCCCATAAAACAGATAATCTAAACCATACCTCTTCAATGACAGTACCAAAGTATAGAAAGAAAAACTGTATTATGGGATATAAAAGCAAAATACAATTACAACAAACATTTATAATTGACAAATAATATCATATATAAGGCTTTTACCAGAAATTGATATGGTGTGAACATTAGCCCTGCAAAGCAGCAACAGCCTCCTCAGAAAGCCCTGTCAATCTAGCAATAAATCCAAATTCAAGCCCACTGGCTATCATATCTTTGGCGATTCTAAGCTTTTCCTCGTTAGCACCTTTAATTTTACCTTCCTTTACGCCCTCCTTTCTGCCGCGTTTCTCGCCAATCTCTTCACTTTCTTGCATCCATTTCTGTAAAGTTGCATCCATTTTTGCACTACCTCCTTCATTCTTTTTAAACCTAGCCTTGATTTCGCTAGTAACCGGGAAATCGGCTTCATCATAAACATCATTCTTAGTAAACACCTTCATAAGCTTTGCAAGTTTGGATCCATCATCTACAGCCGCATTTACATATATCTCAGTAAGACCATCATCGATTTCCTGCCCTGTTTCTTTAACCGTTTTTACCACATGGTAGAGGGGAAGATTACTCTTAAATAAATCAAAGGCTGAAATAAATATGATGCAGACATCAGGTACAAACTCAAATTGCTTTCCTGTCTCTGTTACATTCGCAGTCAGTACGGAAGCATTGTAACGGACTCTTTTTAGATGGTTGTCATCATTTGCTTTGAACTTCTATATTGATATACCGCCCATCTCCGGTGATACATTTGGCATCCAATATTACAGAACGCCCCTGCAGATTCTTAATGTCGAACTGCTGCATGTTATCAGTAACAACCAGTTTCTGATCACCTAAGATAACTCTTAGGATTTCTTCACAAAATTCCTTATGTTCAGCCATTTTTCGAAACATAAGGTCATCAATTGGGTTTAGTCCCCTTAAATACTCGTCTCGTTCTTTCTTTGTAGGCATATAGTCCTTTCTTTCTTGGATTTGCTATAATGCCTATATGGCTATTATAGCAGAAGAAGTTAAAATGTTAAATAGATTTTCCTGCTAAGTAAGAGTTGGATACTTAAGCTAAAGAAATCGGATGTGGTTACAATAATAAGAACTGCTAGATATTAGATATCGGTAAACTGAAGATTTTGCAATAAGCATTGGGGAAAAAGGCAACATTCGTATAGACAGATATCAAATACATATTATACGCAAATCACAAAATACTAAAGAAAATACTGACTTTTGTGATTATTGTAACTCACACCAATAATTATGATTGTAAAGTAAAAAAATAATATTTATCAACGGTAAAGTGCACAAAAAAATCAAGGAAAAGGTGTACAAAAATAAACAAAGATAAAGCAAGGAGCTAACAGGGAGATGAAGCAGAAATCAAACAATTATAAAAAGCATGCCTAGTGAATAAAGAAGATATCATTATACTAGTCTGCTTAAGTAAGCCTATACCAGCGCCTGATAAAAACATAAACAAGCCTATAAAAAATCTACCAAAAACTGCAGAAATATGATAAAATAAGCTAGTGTCAAGAGATAAATAATGATGACCTTTAGAAAGGTAAAACTTATGAAAAATATACTAATGCTAACAACAGGAGGAACTATAGCCTCTGTAAGTACACCGTATGGGCTTATTCCTACTCTCAGCTCTGAAGAACTGCTCTCTTACCTTCCGAGAGTGGAAGAAGATATAAAGATAGATACCAGAGAACTGTACAGCATTGATAGCACCAATACTAGACCTGAGCATTGGAAACTGATAGCAAATGCAATTGAAAGCGAATACAACAACTATGATGGCTTCGTTATCTGCCATGGTACAGATACTATGGCTTATACAGCCTCAGCCCTATCGTATCTCATTCAGAATTCACCAAAACCAATAGTACTTACAGGTGCACAAAAGCCAATAGGAATGGAGATTACAGATGCAAAGTCTAACCTTCGTGACAGTATAATCTACGCTGCTGACGAGCTCTCCAGTGGTGTTCAGATAGTATTTAGTGGGAAGGTAATTATGGGAACTCGTGCTAAGAAGACCAGAACCTTTAGCTTTGAGGCATTTTCAAGTATCAACTATCCTTTTATAGCTGAGATATACGATGGCAAGATTATCAGATACATTGTTCAGGATAAAGAAAAAATGAAGCCTGTATTCTATAGCGAACTAAATGAAAAAGTATATGTGGTTAAGCTGATACCGGGCGTTTCAGATAACCTCATACCTACCATATTTGAAAACTATGACGGCATTATCCTCGAGAGCTTTGGCACAGGTGGAGTTCCTGACAGCATACAAAAAGCTATATTTGATAACCTTGACAAATACGAAGCCAAAGATAAGGTGCTTGTTATTACTACTCAGGTACAAAATGAGGGAAGTGATACCGATATCTACGAGGTGGGTGCTAAACTTAAAAAGTACAAATACCTTGAAGCTGCTGATATGACCTTAGAGGCGACTTTAACCAAACTTATGTGGATACTTGCAAAAAAGGACAGAACCTGGGACTATATCGAAACTAATTTCAAAAAAGCTATAAGCTTTGACAGAGTTAGAGGTTAGAATTTCAAAAGTAGATAAAAATCACACATTGACAAAATAATGATAGTATATATAATTAAAAATAGTATAAGCAACAATTTTCATTAAACATTTAAGTTGATTATACAACAACTAGAGTTAACTATTATTAGGTTAAGATGTGAGGAGGGTAAGAAATGGCTTTGAATTTACAAAAAGGTCAAAAAATTGATCTAACAAAGGGGAATCCGGGACTTAGCAAGTTGCTCATAGGTCTTGGCTGGGATACTAACAGATATAGCGGAGGAAGTGATTTTGATCTTGATGCTACTGTTTTTCTCTTAAAAGGCGACAACAAGGTTAGTTCAAATCAGGATTTCGTCTACTATGGTAACCTTAAGCATTCTTCAGGAAGTATTGAGCACATGGGAGATAATTTGACAGGTGGCAATATAGGAGATGATGAACAAATAAAAGTAGAATTGAGTCGTGTACCTAACAATATCGAGAGGATTGCAGTAGCTGTAACCATCTATGATGCAGAGAAAAGAAATCAGAATTTTGGTCAGGTCAGTAACGCCTATATACGTATTGTAGATTCAACAACAAATTCTGAAATCCTGAGATATGATCTGGGTGAGGATTTCTCTTTTGAAACTTCTGTGATTGTAGGCGAGATTTATCGCTACAAGGGAGAGTGGAAATTCACAGCTGTAGGAAGTGGCTTTAAGGGGGGCCTCAAGTCTCTTTGTCAAAATTTTGGGGTGAATTTGGAAATAAAGGATAGAAATAGTGGGGCTGTAGTTCTTGAAAAAGGCCAGAAAGTGAATCTTACAAAGGGTAGTGGAGAAATCCTGATTAACCTCAATTGGAGTCAGCCTACAGGCTGGGGTTCTTCTAAAGGAATTGATTTGGACTTAGGCTGTCTTTACGAGCTTTATGATGGAAGTAAAGGCGCAGTACAAGCACTTGGCAACTCGTTTGGAAGTCTCTCTAATCCTCCGTATATTTCCCTTGATGGAGATGATAGAACAGGAACAGCCACAGATGGTGAGAATCTCAGAGTCAATAGTGCTATGATTCCACAGATAAAGAGAATACTTGTGTATACCTTTATTTATGAAGGGGCTGCAAATTGGAAAGAGGCTCAGGGTATCGTTACTGTAAAATGTCCGGGAAGCAGGGATATTATCGTGAAGATGGATGAGTATGGATCAAACTCGACGATGTGTGCCATAGCACTTTTGGAAAATCGTGATGGACATTCACTTTCTATGGAAAAGGTGGTTAGATTTTATAATGGCCACAGGGACTTAGATAACGCATTTGGTTGGGGCTTAAGCTGGGTTAGAGCTTCAAAAGACTAATAGTTGAGAAACACCTTTGAAGAAAGATTAGTTTTCTTCAAAGGTGTTTTAATATCTGCTCTTAAAATAGTGTCAGCTTTATCAAAGATAAATCATATCTCTGTAAGGTTATTAACACAGATATCATAAAATAAAATATATACTGGTAGCTATAATAAAAATGTGATATACTTTACAGATACTAGAAGTTAAAAATTTGGGAGGACATTATGGAACTTATTTCAGTCAGAGAGCTTTTCAAAGAAAAAGAAAAATTTGTGGGAAAAGAAGTGACCGTAGGTGGATGGATTAGAAGTGTCAGAGATTCTAAAAGCTTTGGCTTTATAGTGCTTAGTGATGGTACATATTTTGAGACATTACAGATCGTATATCACGATAATATGGAGAACTTCGCAGAAGTAAGCAAGTTAAATGTTGGCTCTGCAGTCATTGTAAAGGGTGAGCTGGTACTTACTCCTGATGCAAAACAGCCATTTGAGATACAGGCAAGCGAGGTAGTTGTTGAGGGTAAGTCTACCAGTGATTATCCTCTTCAGAAAAAACGCCACAGCATGGAATATCTTAGGACTATCTCACATCTTCGTCCAAGGACCAACACCTTCCAGGCTGTATTTAGAGTGCGTTCCCTCATAGCATACGCTATACACAAGTTTTTCCAAGAGAGAGACTTTGTATATGTACATACACCAATCATCACAGGCTCAGATGCAGAGGGTGCAGGAGAGATGTTTAGGGTGACTACCCTTGACCTTGAGAACCTTCCTCTTGGTGAGGATGGAAAGGTGGATAATAGTAAGGATTTCTTTGGCAAGGCTACGAACCTTACAGTTAGCGGACAGTTAAACGGTGAGACCTTTGCTATGGCATTTAAGAATATCTATACCTTTGGCCCTACATTTAGAGCAGAGAACTCCAATACTACAAGGCATGCAGCAGAGTTCTGGATGATAGAGCCTGAGATAGCCTTTGCAGATCTTGATGACGACATGGCTTTGGCGGAATCAATGCTTAAGTACATCATCAACTATGTACTTCTTAATGCCCCTGAAGAGATGGCTTTCTTCAACCAGTTCATCGACAAAGAGCTTATAGAGAGACTTAAAGGCGTTGCAGGCTCTGACTTTGGCCGTGTAACATATACAGAGGCTATCGAGCTTCTTAAGGAGCACAATGATGAGTTTGACTACAAGGTTAGCTGGGGCTGTGACTTACAGACAGAGCACGAGCGTTACCTTACAGAGAAAATCTTCAAGCGTCCTGTATTTGTAACAGACTATCCAAAGGAAATAAAAGCTTTCTATATGAAGCTAAATGATGACGGCAAGACAGTTGCAGCCATGGACTGCCTTGTTCCCGGCATTGGCGAGATTATAGGAGGCAGCCAGAGAGAAGAGAATCTGGAACTGCTTACAAAGCGTATGAAGGAGCTGGGTCTTAACGAAGCAGACTATGATTTCTATCTTGACCTTAGAAAATACGGCTCAGCAAGACACGCAGGCTTTGGCCTTGGTTTTGAAAGATGTGTAATGTACCTCACTGGAATGGGCAACATCCGCGACGTAATTCCTTTCCCAAGAACAGTAGGAAACTGCGAATTATAATTAGAGAATAAATAGATAATGAATAACTTTTCTATCAGAGATAAAAGCTGTCAATTAAAGTAAGGCTATATCATTAATCCTGAATTATTCATGAACATATAAAAATGCTCGATATTACAAATCCTTGAACCGGTTTCCGTGAAATCAATCGATTTATCCACAAAAATGGGTAGACTATCCCCTTGAAATCCGATTGAGTCATTTTGAACTGTCAAGGTACGTTAATAGTTGCTATTCCAACTGTACAGTCAGCTGCTGGATATTCTTCAGCGTCCTGTAGAACTCCTCTTTATAAGGACAGCTACTGCATAGTTTGAATGTTATATATCTTGCTGAACGGACTGCTCTTGCAGCAATCTTTATCAGCTTTAAACGAATGGTATCCACCTGTTGTTTTCGCATATTTGCAGGGAGTACCAGTCGCCTAAACCAATTGAATAAGTTGTAGGCAAGCATATGAAGTCTCATGCGGTTGGCATTTACTACTTTGGAATGACTGCTGACAGCAGCAAAGTCAAATCCACCTTTGCCCTCTTTTATGAAATTCTCCATCTTGCCACGCCCACAGTAAAACTGGATGACCTGATAAGGTTCCATATCCATGTTTGTAACAATAAAGGTGTACATATGCGTCAGCTGACCGTATGGTTTTTCAATCTTGAAAACCACGCGCCTTGGATAATCCCAGGAGCCGGCCTGATACAGAAATTCACCATAAGTTACAGCATAGCTAATCTGGTCCTCTTTGGTTGCTTTGTATAAATCTTCATCTTTATTCGAAGCAAGAGCCATGAGTGAAGAATTCTGTTTTAAGCGGATGGCATAGGAACAGCCATTCATCTCACAGGTTTTATAAAGTTTGGGAGATGAGAATCCACTGTCACCACGAAGGTATGTTTTGATGCCTCTTTCCAGATATTCCTGAAAAAGGGGTTCCATAAATTTATCTGCATCATTGCTGCAGTGGAGTGTTCCATCACGAAGTTCAGCCTTCAGCAGATCCCCGGTCAGACCATCATAGCAGAGCAAAGGATGGTATCCGTGTGCCTGATAATGGAAGTTGAAGCCTTCCCCTTCCTGATTGCCGTAGGTGCCAAATAAAGTGCTGTCCAGATCCAGAAGCATATGCTCCGGACACTTTATGGAATAGATGATATCCCTAAAGCTTTTATCAATGTCATCAAACTGCAGGAGTGTATCTTCATCCATACGGTTGAAAAATCTTGATAGTGTTGGCTGTGAAGCCAGACTGTTCTTTTCAAGAATGGCATTGAAAACAGGATCAATGGTCAGTTCATCCGCACAGTCATCTTCGAAATATGCAGTGATGATCTGATAAATCATCTGCATCAGGTTTTCATCGTCTTTGTGGAAACGGACTGATGTATCATTGGTTTTAAATTTCTTTTTGATCAGCTTGGTGAAGCCGATCTTTGCAGCGAATTCTTTTATCAGGAGAAGTCCTGCATCGGAGGATAAATCGCCTCCGTTAAAATTTATTTTAATCTGTCTATTGCTTTTCAGTGTGATGGTGTTTAAAATATCCATAGAGACCCTTTCTGCGGTATTTATTTGGATTCGGCACCTAAATTTTACCACATATTGGGTCTCTTTTACTATTCACTTATTAGATGAAATGCAATAAGCAGCTTAAATACAGTAACTATGTGGCTTTCAGCCACTTTCACGGCACTGCTGTGAATAATTCAGGTTAATTAATGCAGTATAATAAGGCTAAAATGCAGATTATTAGTGAATGTCTGATAAATATAGTGCTTTTTTATAATAATACCTGGCTCATCATCTTTAGACTATATAGGTAGATGAGTCAGGTGTTTTTATTTGTATAAGTTAGACAAAAACTAATCATTGAAAAACAAATAAATATTATAAAATATAGAATATTTCCATAAAAAAATCTCTTTGATTTGGGTTGAATATTGTCAGAATTAACCTATAATTATATTTAGCAGTTTAATCCGGTCTCTAAATTGCAGATATATTCATTAAATACTGTATTTTAAGATATAAGTGACAAAGATGCGATATACAGTCTTTTGATAAGCCATTTGGTGATAATTGCCTGTCTTTGGATGTCGCAAACTTTAATTCAGAAATACAGAGATATGTCTTAGCAGGAGACTTGGGCAACAACATATTTATAGGAGGGTTTATTTATGGCGGATTATGAGAAAATGTGGGAAGAACTGGGGATGAATATGGAGCTTCACGACCAGCTCTGTCAGGTGCTCCCAACTGCTTTTGGCGATGTTTACCTTTCACAGGAAAACAGGCCTGAGGGTATGGGATTTTGGGACTTTGTTGTATCAGGTATTCACGGTATCAGACCTGCTGAGCTTATCGAGGCTCAGAAAAACGGTCAGAAGGTATTTGGTACCTTTTGTGTCTATGTACCTGATGAGGTGGTTATTGCTGCCAAGGGTATAGTTACAGGACTTTGCGGTGGCTCACAGTTCTGGGTACCGGGTGGTGAGAAGGTGCTTCCAAAGAGTACCTGTCCTCTTATCAAGGCGTCTGTAGGAGCAAGGCTTGACAAGACCTGTCCATTCTTTAGGATTGCTGACATGTACGTAGGTGAGACTACCTGTGATGGAAAGAAGAAGGCCTGGGAGATACTAGGCGAAGATGTACCTATGCACATAATGGATGTGCCACAGATGAAGCGTGAAAAGGACATAGTGAAATGGGCAGGAGAGATAGAGGAATTTAAGAAAGTAGTTGAGGATTTCACAGGCAATAAAATAACAGTTGAAAATCTCAACGAAGCTATTAAAATAGTGAATAACAAGAGAAGGGCTCTTGGCAGGGTATTTAACTGCAGAAAGGCTCTTAAGTCACCTATTAGCGGGAAAGATGCCCTTCTTATGATGCAGATAGCTTTCTTTGACGATCCTGTGCGCTGTGCTGAGATGTGCAACAAGCTGGCAGATGAGCTTGAAAAAAGGATAGAGGACGGAGTTTCAGTCTGTCCGGAGGGAACCAAGAGAATCCTGGTTACAGGTACGCCTCTTGCCATCCCTAACTGGAAGCTCCACCACATCATTGAGACCAGCGGTGCTATCGTGGTTTGCGAAGAAATGTGTACAGGAACAAGGTATTTTGAAAATATCGTAGAGGAAAATCTCCCTACGCTTGAGGCACAGTACATGGCACTTGCAAGACGCTATATGAAGACTAACTGCGCCTGCTTCACACCTAATACAGCAAGGTTTGATGACATTCTTCGTATGGTTGATGAATATAAGGTTGATGGAGTTATAGATGTAAGCCTGAAGTTCTGTAACCTTTACGATACAGAGGGCTTCCTTCTTGAGCGTACACTTAAGGAAAAGGGCATCCCTGTGCTTGGTATTGAAACTGATTATACAGATGCAGATGCAGAGCAGCTTAAGACTCGTATCGGTGCATTTATAGAAATGTTGGGATAAAATGAAAAATTATTATATCTTATTCGCCAATTATACAGAGGGGCTCTTATTGCAGGATATACTAAAGGCAAACGGTCATAAAGCGAGGATATCCCCGACTCCAAGGACAATACAGGGCTCAGTTCCCTGTGGTATGAGCCTTCTTGTAAATGAAGAAGACATAGAAGGAGTGAGAGCCTGCATCAGGGAGAATAAGGCGGCCTATACCAACATAGTTGAAACAGAATGTCAGATAAATGCAGGAAGAAATAAATTTTGTTAGAAGTTAAGGAGATGTTATGGCAAGGATAAGTTTTGGTCTTGATTTAGGCTCTACAAGCACAAAATATGTGGCTATGCAGGACGGGAAGATACTCTATAAGCACAGGCTTCCTACAGGCTGGAGCTCTAAGGAGGCTTCTCTGAATGTAAAGGAAGACCTTATCAAAAATGGTTTTTCTTTTGATGATTTCCGCTGTGTATCCACAGGCTATGGACGGGTAAGTGTTGATTATGCAAACAAGAATATTACGGAGATTACCTGTCACGCTAAAGGCGCAGAATATCTCTTTAACGAAAGGGAAGTCGCAATCATCGACATAGGAGGGCAGGATACGAAGATTATCGTGCTTGAAGACGGTCAGGTGAAAGACTTCATTATGAATGACAAATGTTCTGCCGGTACAGGAAGATTCTTAGAGGTAATGGCAAATGCAATGGGCTATGACCCTGCCTCCCTTTGCGAGCTTGCAAGAAAGGGAAAGGGAGTGAAGATAAGCTCCATGTGCACTGTATTTGCTGAGTCCGAGGTTATAGGGCTTGCGGGAGCAGGCACACCTAAGGAGGACATAGCCTTCGGCATAGTCGAATCTATTACTGAAAAGGTGGTGTCTCAGTGCAGGAATGTCCCTGAGGACTTCAAGGTCTTTCTTACAGGAGGGCTTTGTGGCTGCCCATACATCTTAGAATCCCTGTCGGATAAACTGGGTAGAAAGGTAGAAACTCACGAGGCTGCAATGTACGCAGGTGCCATTGGTGCTGCTGTATTTGCAGAGAAGTTAAAATAGCAATAATTAAGTATTGTAATCAACATCAAAAGAATCTAAGTGTAATCAAAAGAAGCTTATATAGTTAAACGAGTAATGTAAAAAGCCAAGGGAAGTCATTTAACGACTATACCTTGGCTTTTTATAAAAATAATACAAAATCTCAATAAGCTAATCCGAACAAAGTCCTACGAAATTCTTAAATCATAGGAACTTTATTCTACACAAGTCTATCACGCAAAAAAACTCCTAGAAAATTACTAACAAAAGTCTATTATACTTTAAAAACCTTATCTCTTATTGGGAAAAGAGCTGTAAGCACAAGCAAACCAAGTATTCCACAGGAAATCACCTCTCCGGCACCTACAGTAAGCATAAGGAAAGGTATGCCATCCGGTACATGATAAGCATAGGCAAGCACGAACGGAACTATTATAGTATTTGCTATGATTGGAGGAAGTGGGGAAAGGAATTTGAGGATGTTTTTCCCGGTCTTCCTAAAGAGAATTCCTATGTACCAGGTTCCGACTGCTCCTATGAAGGTAGCAAGGGTTCCAAAGATGATGTCAAAGATATCGCTGCCTATGACGATGTTTGACACAAGACAGCCAATGGTCACACCTGGAACGCCTGCAAAGCTAAAGAAAGGGAGGATGGTGAGTACTTCTGAGAATCTTACCTGAATTGCTCCACTAGCAAGGTTAAGACTTGCAGCAAATATGGTAAGTACAGTGTAGAGAGCAGCTATTATAGCCGCCTGGGTGATAACGAGGGTACGTGACATACCCTGAACGCGCATTGCTTTTAATTCTTCCATTATTTTATTCTCCTTTAGTTTTTATACGAGTGGGAAGGTTTAACACTCGGCTTCTTAGTATAGTACAGGTGAAAATATTTTGCAAGGGCAAAATTTTGACAAAAATATGTGGTATAATGATAGCTTAGTAAATCTTAAGAATTAATAACTATATTTTTAAATAACTTGTGCTACAATGAGTCAAAAGGAGGATTAGATTTTGGCTAAAAAAACAAAAAAACAAAAAAAGCAGAAAAGTCCTATAGGAAGAGCCATAGGGATAGTGCTTAAGATTATTATAGCCCTCTTGCTTGCCATAGTTGTCATAGGTGGAGTTCTCCTATATATGAAGTATGGAAAAAAGGTTCTTGCTATGGAGAGCGATGCTAAGAAGATAGTGTCAAAGAGTACTCTGGAGACCTTTAGGCAGAATGAAACCAGTATAATATATGATGCAAAAGGCAATATTATGTCTAAGCTAAAGGGTGAGAAGGATGTATATTATATAAAGTACAGCGATATACCTCAGGTGGCAGTGGATGCTATAACAAGTATAGAGGATAAAAACTTTTTTAACCACAAAGGCTATGACCTTAAGGCTATAATGAGGGCTGCAGTGGCCTATGTGAGGAACAAGGGGGTAATCACCCAGGGTGGTAGTACCATTACTCAGCAGCTTGCGAGAAATATTTTCCTCTCGTTTGAGGAGAGCTGGCAGAGAAAGGCAAGAGAGATCTTCATTGCCATCGAGCTTGAAAAGAAGTATACAAAGAAAGAAATAATGGAGTTCTACCTGAATAACATTTATTTTGCAAATGGATACTATGGTATACAGTCAGCGGCTCTTGGCTACTTTGGAAAGGGAGTCAATTCTTTGTCCCTTTCACAGATTACCTTCCTTTTGAGCATTCCTAACAGCCCTACCAGATACAATCCTTATGAAAATATTGAGGGAACCCTTGCTAGAAGAGACCGTATCCTTGACCAGATGGTGCTTGATGGCAAGATTAGCGAGGCAGAGGCTTCTAAGGCTAAGTCTGAGGAAATAAAGGTAAAGGAGCCTAAGGAGCAAAAGAGCAGCTACGCACTTACTTTGCGCTTGATAGGGCAGTAAAGGCTCTTATGAAGTCTGAAGGCTTTAGTTTCAGATATTCATTTTCTACAGATGAGGATAGAAAGGCCTACAACGAGAACTACAGTGAGGTGTATTCAAGCTGTCAGACCAGGCTTTACTCAGGCGGTTACAGGATATATACCTCCATTGACCCTGAAAAGCAGAAGCTCCTTCAGGATACGGTTGATGGCGGTCTAAGTGTCTCAAGTGAGAAAAGCAAGTCTGGTATATACAGTTTACAGGGCTCTGCAGTTACCATTGACAATGGAAGTGGAAGAGTAGTTGCCATAGTTGGAGGAAGAAGCCAGAAGTTAAAGGGAAGCACCTTTAACAGGGCGTATCAGAGTTTTAGACAGCCGGGAAGTACAATCAAGCCCCTCATTGTATATACCCCTGCATTTGAACAGGGTTACACACCGGAAAGTATAGTAAAAGACGAGAAGATAGAGGGTGGACCTGCGAATGCGGACGGAGTATTTAGTGGAGCTATGACTATCTTAGATGCACTTGCAAAGTCTAAGAACACAGTTGCCTGGAAGCTATTCACTGAGATTTCACCCAATATAGGAATTGGTAAGCTCCTAGATATGGGTTTTTCAGCTATAACTGACACAGATTACTATCCTTCAGCCGCTCTTGGAGGCTTTACCAAGGGTGTGAATGCCGTAGAAATGGCGTCTGCCTATGCAACCATTGAAATGGAGGAGAGTATAGAGAACCTACCTGTATAATGAAGATGACTGACTCCGAGGGAAATGACATAGTTGCAGATGGTTTCTTCCAGAAGGGCACAACAAAGTACATTTACGATGAAAATGCATGCAAGATGATTACTACCTGTATGGAAGCAGTTATGACTAAGGGTACAGGTGTAGGTGGAAGGCTTAGCGCCATGCCTTGTGCAGGGAAGACAGGAACCACCAATGATAGTAAAGATCTGTGGTTTGTGGGCTTTACCAAGTATTACACCACAAGTGTATGGGTAGGTTATGATATACCAAGAAGCCTTGCAGGACTGGCTTATAACGCAACACCTCTAGGTATCTGGAAGACCTATATGGAGAGCCTTCATAAAGGACTTCCTATAGCAGCTCTTAATGATTACAAGATAGTGGTAACTCCTACCAAGGAAGAGTCTGAGGAGATAGAAGAAACTGAGGAGGAGACAGAGGAAGAAAAACAGCTTGAAGAGGAAGAAAAGGCTAAGGCAGAGGAGGAAAAGGCTAAGGCTGAGGAAGAAAAGAAAAAGGCTGAAGAGGAGAAAACTATAGATACCAACACAAATACTCAAGATGAAACCACAGTGGATGAAGGAGAGAATCCTGAGGAAGGTACGGTAGAAGAGGGAACTGCGTCAAATGAGGACTCTGAGAATACAGGAGGAACCTCAGATACTAACACCGACAATGGTCAGACTGAGGGTGCTACCGAGAACTCAGATGGTACGGCACAAACACCTTAACCCCTCCTTGACTAAGTAGTCTTCGTAGCTTATAATTATGTGAGTGTCAGGTATACTGCACTCACATTACAGTAAAATTAGTTTTGAAAGAGGTAAAAACATGGCAGAACAGAAAATAACAAAGGATATGATAATCGCTGATATTCTTAAGGTAGATGAAGGACTCATCCCTGTACTTCTCAATGCAGGAATGCACTGCGTAGGCTGTCCATCTTCTTTGGGAGAAACACTTGAGGAGGCGGCAGAGGTTCACGGAATTGATGCTGATGAGCTTTGTGAGCTTCTTAATGAGTTTGTAGCTTAATAAGAATATAAAAAAGAACCGTAACGTGTATCCGCTACAGTTCTTTTTTATTTATTATGATATTTTTGCAAGAACCTTGCTAAGTGAAGCTGTAGCAATCCTGTATCAATGGGGGTAAAATAATATTGATGCCCATATCATTTTATATGCTGCATACAATTTATTACACTTCGATTTATTCTTTGTCACCACTTAAACTTTGTAATCTAGTTGATTGCCGCAAGTATGGTAACAGCGTCTGAGCCTATTATCTTTTCACAATGTTCATTTATCACAGAGGTTGTAGCATAATTGCTCCTGCCCTGAGTAGAGAACTCTGAAGCTATGTTGCATATCTTACCGAAGGTTTCCTTGTCTGAAAGACTCTTCTCCAGTATGAGGAAGTATAACTTGCTCTGGTTACTCTTAAACAGAGAACTCTTGCCATTAAAGATATCCTTTATATGGATGCATAATTCTGTAACTGCATCAAGTGTGTTAAAGACAAAGATTTTCGCATTTCCGTCTTTTAGAGGCATCTTTTCTATTAGGGCTTTCTCGATAGCCTTGGCTTTTTTTTCGCTTTGTCCTGAGAATTTGAGCATATCTGTGAGTGGGATAAACTCATTGTCACCCTCTTCCTCTCCCAAAATATCAGGGGAAAATCTTGAGAACCTTGTATCAAGATCGTCTGCTGTCTGATTCTTGGTTATGAAGATAACGAGATTTCCCTTGGATGTAGGTATTGCCTCAATCACCAGGGCTCCATCTTCGTTTTCAAATCCAAACTCATTTAGAGCCTGGTCTACAAGTTCGTTATATAATTCCTTGGTCTTAGGAGAACCATAAGACAGCTCGTTTAGAGCAAGCCCTCTTATACTAAGATCCTCAGGCGCCAAGGTTATTTTAAGTTGATTTTCATTTAGTTTTTCTATTTTCATAAACTGACCTTTCTGCCTATTGCTTGTTATGACTTTCTAAAAGATTAGTATAGGATAAAAGAGAATTATTGTCAATCTTTAGGTGGCACGTACTTTTTGTCGTGGTTTTTCGATTTAAATCAAAATTTTGGTTATTATGCCGAAAAAAGTCTCGAAATTTTGGTTAAAATGACATTGAAATATTTTGCGTAAACAGATACAATATAGACACATTAATGTTAGTTTTGGAAATTTCCTAAAGTGAAAGGAGATGATATGGATTAACCTATGGTTAGGTAAATACCATATTCTCTCTATTCTGGATTCCCTAAATCCTAATCCGCACGTGTTTCTTGCCTCACATGTAAGGCCGGGTTTTCGACACTTTAAAACTACATAAAACTCTATAAACCGCAGAAATGCGGTATTTTTTTTGTCAAATTTCTTAAATTTATTCGTTGTATGGTGTTGTATTCTTATTAAAAAGTATGATATAATAGATGATGAAACTATGGTATGATAAAAAAATCCAAGGATCCAACCTACTTTATACAGCTTGGTATCCGTAACGGAAAGAAAACAACAACAAAAAATGTAGCACGTATTGGAAAGCATTCTGAGCTTCTAAAGATTACCGACGACCCACTTGCATACGCAAAGGACGAGGTTAATAAATATAATGAGGTTTATAGAAAGGAAAACAAGGTATCTTTAGAGATTAAGGTTGATTTTGCTGAAAAAATAAAGTCTTCAAGCTCAACCTGTTCGCAGAGCACCCTTTTAAATATTGGCTACCTTTTCCTTCAAAAGTTTTATAAGGATCTTGAGATTGCATCTTTTTTGAAACGGTTACTGCTGATATGAAAAAAACGAGTTTGACCCAAACCCTGGTTAACTGCTTTCTTACCTGCTCACGCATTCTTGAGCCTGATTCAAAAACTCGAACACATCAGAACCTTAGCAGGTATTATGAAAAGCCTGATTTTTGACTATGTGCATATTCTTCGCAACTATGGATATTTTTAGAGGAGCATTATGATGAGTATATCAGCCATCTTTATGAAAAAAGCTGTAAGATTGTGAAAAGGGATACATCGGTCTGCTTCTATGACTGCTCAAACTATTACTTTGAAACCGAAACTGATGATGAGGATTATGTAGACGAGGTAACCGGTGAGTTTATAAAGGGGCTTAGAAAATATGGCCCAAGCAAAGAACACCGCCCTAATCCTATTGCGCAGATGGGTCTGTTTATGGATAGAGACGGAATCCCTTTGTCCATGTGTATTACATCAGGTTCTGACAATGAGCAGACTACAGCTATACCACTTGAAACCAAACTGACAAAGATGTTTAAGGGTAAAAAATTCATTTACTGCGCAGACGCAGGACTTGGTTCGTTGAACATACGCAGCTTTAATTCTATGGGTGGAAGGGCTTTTATTGTAACCCAGTCAATTAAAAAGCTGTCTGAACAGCTTAAGCAGGCCGTATTTAGCGACTGTGATTACCGCCTGCTGTCAACTGATAAGCCAGCAAGCATAAACTCTATGAAGAGCTTTGACAGGTTTGATGAAAAAAATATAAGCCTGTATAACGACAGAATATATAAGATTATTCCTGCTGATAAAGCTTTTGATTTGGGGCTTTATGAGGAAAAGGTATGTAAAAACGGTGCAGTTAAGAAAGTGAAATCAAAAGCGGTAATTCCTCAAAATATTATCGTTTCATTTTCAAGAAAAATGATGGAATATCAGAGAAATATAAGGAACCGTCAGATTGAACGTGCAAAAAAACTTCTAAAAAATATTGACCCCGAAACCTATAAGAAAGGTCCAAATGATGTAACACGCTTTATTAAGCGTATATCAAAGGTAAAATCAGGAGAAAATGTTACTGATACATATGTACTTGACCAGTCAATTATTGATGAGGAAGAAAAATATGACGGCTTCTACGCTGTTGCAACAAACCTGGAGGATTCAGCAAAAGACATACTGGCAGTAAGCGAAAACCGCTATAAGATTGAAGACTGCTTCCGTGTAATGAAAACAAATTTATCCGCACGCCCTGTTTTCCATCAGAAACGAAACAGAATAATTGCACATTTTATGATTTGTTACACAGCCTTGCTAATCTACCGTCTTCTTGAGAAGAAGCTTGATAATTATGGCACACATTTTACAATAGAGAACACAATAGAAACGCTAAAAAATATGAATGTGGCTAATCTGGAAGATATGTGCTATATGTCAACCTACACAAGCTCAGATTTGTGTACTGCTCTAAATGCCATTACTGGCATTGGATTAGATAAAAAATACTATGAACCAAAAGAATTAAATAAAAAAATTAGAAATATTTTGAAGTAGCATTTCCATACAACGTTTTTTTTTTAGTTATAGAAAGTGGCGTAAACCCAGTAGATACAAGGGTTACCGCCACTTTATTCTTTTTTAAGTGTCGAAAATGGGAGTATAGGATAAAAGAGAATTATTGTCAATCTTTAGGTGGCACGTACTTTTTGCTACGATTTTTCGGTTTAAATCAAAATTTTGGTTATTATGCCGAAAAAAGTCTCGAAATTTTGGTTAAAATGACATTGAAATATTTTGCGTAAACAGATACAATATAGACACATTAATGTTAGTTTTGGAAATTTCCTAAAGTGAAAGGAGATGATATGGATTAACCTATGGTTAGGTAAATACCATATTCTCTCTATTCTGGATTCCCTAAATCCTAATCCGCACGTGTTTCTTGCCTCACATGTAAGGCTTAATGAATATCGTGTAATCAAAAAAATATCAAAAACCAATCCATTTTTTAATCAGCTAAAGACGGAGGCCAATTTTCTGTCTAAGTATAGTTCTAAGTTGATACCTAAGTTATATGATGTTGAGGAAGATGGCGAAAACCTGTATCTGGTTGAAGAGTACGTTGAAGGAGTTAGTCTTGCATCAGAAGAATTCTTGCGAAATTGTCTAAGTGAGAAGGAACTTAAAAGTATAGTTAAAGGAATATTTGACTTTCTGCAATATATTAATTCTTTGGAAGAATCTTTGCTTTACATCGATTGGAAACCCGATAATATTATCCTTTCAAAAGACGGAATTAAGGTAGTAGATTTTGGTTCAGTGATTTATATGGAAGAAAATGCCGGTTTTACACCACTTGCCACAGCAGGCTTTGCAGCTCCCGAGCTTATGAAGGGGACTGTAGCAGGAAGGGCGACAGACATCTATGGTTTTGGCTCTTTAGTAAGGTATCTGGCTGGCAATACAGTCCGGGAAAGCGGCTTATTTAAAAAGGGTATAAGGGAGAAATGTCTGAAATTATCAGGTCTATGTCTGAAAGATAAGCCTAAAGACCGACCTTATATAAAGGACATTGAAAAGGTTGTAAAAAAACTCTGTAAAGACACATCGTCAAGGCCTGAAATAAACAGGGGAAGAGGCATAATTAGGGATACAGCCTCTAAGATGATAGCCGTTTGTGGGGCAGAGAGTGGAGTAGGCACCACTCATATTGCACTGCTTATGGCAAAGGAGTTAGCGGCAAAGGGAAGAAAGGTAGCATTTCTATCTTTAATTAGGGATGAAGATGGGTGTGAGACTTTTCTTGGCAGCGCAGCTGACTTAAAAAACATCAGAATGTATAACTCTGTGGCCGAGGAGGATGTGGCTTATTTTCTAAAACAAGGTTTTGACAACATTGTTCTCGACTTTGGTAGAATAGATGAGCTTTCTCTTTTGTTCTACAGCTGTGATGAGAAAATTGCCGTCATACAAAATAACCTTATTAAGGGAAGAAGGTCTGAGGAATTTTTAATCAATCATAGGGAGGACATAGGGGAAAAGGATTGGACAATAATTGATAATTTGACGGATGAAGCAGGACTTAAGTGTACAAGGGAATTGCTTAAGAGACTGAAGCTAAAGGTAGAATGTAGGGGAATAGGAAGAGAGAGGATATAAAAGAGGAGGGTTTATGTTTATTAGTCAGGAAGAAGCAAAACTATTATCTGATGATGATTTTGAAAGAATTGGCAGAAGAAAAAAACTGGCAGTATTAATTTTAATAATGCTGGCAATTACAGTAACTGCAATATCGGCATTTGTGCTGTTGAAGAAGGAATCAGATAAGAACATTAATGTAGTACAGGAAACTCCCGTTGTTACGCAAGAAGAACAAACAGTGGACGAGACTGTGATGACTGAAAGCGAAATGGAGTTAAAAGAGGTTACTCATAATGAAATGTCTGAGAAAGGCAATAATGAGCTATCTCTGCCTGTAGGAAGAAAAACAGAGGCCGGAGAAAATGAGTTTATATGTGAATACTCAGATATCCTGCTTCCGGAGCTTCTAAGAGTGGGAGATTATGCAGATGTCAGGCTGTCTTTGGCTGACGGACGCAATTATACAGTAGTATCCGAAAAGAAGATAATGGACTTTAATAAGTCTAAAGAAAAGTCATTGGTATATCTGGCACTTTGCGAAGAAGAAATAATAATACTTGAAAGTGCGCTTTCCGATATCAAATTATTTGAAGGGGCAAAGCTCTATCTTACTATCGGAAAGCAATCAGAAAGACACAAGGTTAATTATCCTGTAAATAAAAGAGCCGCAAAGCTGTTAAGTCCAAAGAAGATGACAAACAATCTTTCGGGATACGAGTATGAATGAACATTGACAAATCACTTGAAAGTGAAAGAATGAGGCGGAGCAGGGTGCTGGCCGGTCAGGATGAAGAATGGAAAGAAGCTGCTGCCTACTGGAATAAGAAGGATTGATTACATCACGGATTTTTCTTATTGAATGATTCCGGACTTTCTAATAAGGAGAGTCCGGAGGTTTAAGGTGTTATAAAGGAGCTGTTGGCAATACCTGCAAGTTGTAAAGGTATATGAATTTTGTACTTAATTTGAGACTATGAGCAAAAAGATATGGATTTTAAGTTTAACAAGGAAGTGAGTGGGAGTTAATAATGAGATTTTAAGTATTTTGGGAGAAGAGTATGAAAAATAGAAATAGTGAAGATGCTTTAATGATTGAAATGAAAAAGTTTTGGCAAAGGGGAGTTAGATTCTTCTGTGGAGACAGGCTTTTGGAGGATTTTGGGTTAGCCCAGGCACTGGCTGAAAATGAAAGATATATGCTGGAATTTGATATCAACCTATTGGGAGAGGTTGAGAAGGTAAATTTTCAGGACATAGGAATGTAAAAATAAATGACAAATAAGGTAAATAGTGGTATCATAAATAGGATGATTATTTTTCGGAGGTACCAATGATTAAGAAGTTAAATCCTATTATGATTATTATTCCGGTAGTTGTAATAGCAATTATATCAGCCGCTGCCCTTGTTTAGGTAAGAAACTTGATTTTAGCGGCTCTAACAAGACGGAAATATCACTAACTGATTATTATAAGCTGCCTGAGGGTGAGGCAAGGCTGGTGGTTGACCTTATTAAGTCAGATGAGAATGCCATTATAAAAGATGGCAAGACTTATCTGCCATATTCTGTGGTCGTAAAGATGTTGCCAAGGATATTTTACGATGCCTTTGAAGATGTAGTGGTCTATACAACTGCTACTGAAAAATACATCTATAATGCAGGCGAAAAAGAATATCAGCTAAATGGCAGAAGAGAGACAGAGGATGTGGCAAGCTTTATTGAAGAGGGTGGCAACCTCTATGTTTCTCTGAATTTTATAACAAAATGGCACGATATGAAGGCTGATGTTTTTGAAAATCCGGGAAGAGTTGTTATATTTGATGAAAATAATGTTGAATACGAGTATGCGGGAGTAAAAAGTGATACTGCGCTAAGAGAAGCCGGAGATAAAAAAAGAGGTTATCTTAAAGAAAGTAAGTGAAGGGGACAAGGTGTATCTCCTTGAGGGCACAGGTAATGAATATACCAGAGTATTTACCGAAGATGGGGTTACAGGTTATATAAAAACCTCTGAGCTTGATAATATCGAAAAGAAAGAGTACAGCTTTGACAGAGAAAAAGAGGATGCAGGCTATACAAGTATAACAAGGGATGAGCCTATAGTCCTTGGTTGGCATCAGGTGACAAGTACGGCTGCAAATGCAGGCTGGGCTACTGCCCTTGCCAAGGCAGAAGGGCTCAATGTAATATCACCTACCTGGTTTAGCGTAGCCGATACAGATGGTGAGCTTACTACCTTTGCATCAAAGGATTATGTCACTAAGCTTAAAGGAATAAATGTGGATGTATGGCCTTTAATCAGTGACTTTAATAAGGATGTTGACTATAACAGGCTGTTTATGAGTACCACTTCGAGAGGGAACTTAATCAAAAATATTATATATTTTGTTGAAGAATATGGTCTTGACGGCATAAACATAGATTTTGAGAATATAAAGGCTTCTTATGCAGGTGGTTACATACAGTTTTTGAGAGAGCTTTCCATAGAAATGAGAAGCAGACAGAAGGTGCTCTCTGTAGATAACTATATTCCGCTTGAGTTCAATGCCTTCTACAATATTAAGGAACAGGGTATAGTTGCGGACTATCTCTGTGTGATGGCTTATGATGAGCATTATTCGGGCTCTTCTGAGGCAGGCTCAGTCTCAAGCCTTAGCTGGGTGAAAAACAGCATCGAAAATACAGCTAAAAGTGCTCCTATGGAGAAGCTTATAGTCGGCTTGCCATTTTATACCAGACTTTGGAGGGAGGCACACACCGGGAAGCTTACAAGCAAGGCTTTAGCGATGGACGGAGGTTTAAGCCTTGTAAACAGCAACAAAGCAAAGAAAGAATGGGACAAGGAGACAGGGCAGTACTACTCGGAGTGGAAGGACGGAAAAGACAAGATGAGAATCTGGCTTGAAGAGGAGAAGTCACTTGCTGCAAAGCTCGAACTGGTGGAAAAGGACAAGGTTGCAGGAATTGCATTCTGGAAACTTGGTCTTGAAAGAAAAGAGGCTTGGGAGAGCGTAACAAACTGGCTTAGATAACTATTATTCAAACAAATGAGAAAATTACGGGGATATTTACAAGGGGCACAAATAAATTTAGTTATGATTATTCTTAGGTGGTGGGGTTGTTTACAGCCTCACTATTTTTATGTGACAGGAAATTTCTCCGAAATTACCTGTCACATAAAAATCTCTCCGAGGGATGCACAGCTCGCGGCAGGGGAATTTGCCTTACGGCACCGCTCGCACGCGAAGTGTGTGCGAGCACACACTTTTTTATTGTATACCACAATTATAGTGTTTATCTATAAATAAGTAATTGATTTTAATTATCAATTTTGCTTGACAAATTATTGTCCTTAGGTTACAATATAAAACCGATGAAACAAATCAACATAATGTATTGAAAGGGGTTCTTTTATGAGTGGCAAAAACAAGATATCTGCATTACTTTCTGTAGTTTTGCTTGCACTTAGCCTTGTACTTGCATTTGGAGTGAAATATGTATTTCATTCCTGCCCTGTAAGCATGGAAAAGGGTGCAATGATTATGCCTTGTCACTGGGCTGAACAGGCTATATTTGCTACAGGAATAGCTCTTGCAGTTATGTCGGTATTGTTGTTTGTATTTAGGAAGGCAGGAGAGAGAGCGGCTTTGTCCACAGCTATGCTTCCTGTTACAATTATGGCTATGCTGTTTCCTCAGATTATCATCAAAATATGTATGATGCCTGATATGCACTGTAGAACAACAATGCGTCCTGCGGTTATAGCAGTTACGGCAGTTTTATTGGTGGTAGAGGTCATAAACATAGTGATTAACCTAAAAGAAGCTAAGAATGAGAAATAAGAGGTAAAAATGTCTGTTTTTAATAGTATTTCATATAAAAACATAGCAAGAAGACCGGGCAGGACTTTGATTTTAGTCCTGCTTTCTGCCTTGTTATGTTTTTCTGTTACAGGGGGTTCACTTGCAATCACAGGACTTAAAGAAGGACTGATATCGCTTAAGTCCAGACTTGGCGCTGATGTCATGGTAGTTCCTTATGAGGCCACAACCAAGACAAATTTTTCCAATATTATATTGCAGGGGAATCCCGGGTATTTCTACATGGATAGAAGTATCTTAGATAAGATTAAAGATATGGATGGCATAAAGGAGATATCAGAGCAGTATTTTCTCGCATCCGCAAAGGCTGGCTGCTGCTCGGCTAAGCTTCAGATTATAGGCTTTGATCCTGAGACTGACTTTACCATTAAGCCTTGGGTAAAAGAATCTTATCATGGGGAGCTTGGCGAATTTGAAATGCTTGTTGGTAACGACCTCAATGCATTTGCAGGAGACACCCTTACCTTTTACGGCAAGGTGTGTACAGTAAAGGGCAAGCTTAAAAAAACAGGCACCTACCTTGATACTGCCGTATATCTAAGCATTGATTCAGTTAAAAAACTACTTAAATCAGCGGAAGATACAGGCATGGTTACAAACGGCAACGGTGATCCTGACAAGCTTACCTCCTGCATCCTTATAAATGTGGCTGACGGACATACTCCTCTTGAGGTAATGAGTGAGATAAACGTAAAGACCAGAGGAGTTGAGGCTATTCAGACACAGGACATGATATCGGGAGTTTCAGGCCAGCTTGAATCCGCATCAAAGATAATAAGTGTACTTATAATTGCGATTTGGCTTCTCGCCATACTTATTCTAATGCTTGCCTTTACTATGATTGCCAATGAAAGAAAGAAGGAATTTGCTATACTTCGTGTGCTTGGTTCATCTAGGAAGATGGTTGCAGATATCATCCTTAAAGAGGCATTTATGGTGAACTTCATAGGGAGCGTGATAGGGGCTGTTACAGCAATAGGAGCTGTTTTGCTGGTAGGAGGTGTAAGTCTTACGAGCTTTGACCTTCCGTTTCTGCTTCCCGGTGCAGACAGGGTAGCCCTGCTTGCGGTTATAACAATCACAGCTTCTGTAGCCGCAGGCTGTCTGGCATCATCACTTAGTGCACTTAAAACATCTAAGATAGATACTGCACTTATCCTAAGGGAGGGCAACTGATGAAACTTAGAGCAAATAAAATAAGTAAATGGTTTCTAAGAGACAGGGGAGGCTCAAATAAGTTTTTTGCCTTAGGTGAAAATGATTTTGAGCTAAATACAGGAGAACTGGTGGTACTTTATGGACAGTCAGGAAGTGGCAAGAGTACTCTGTTAAATGTATTATCAGGGCTTCTTACACCAAGTTCCGGTGCTGTAGTGGTTGGAGATACCGATCTTGGCAAGCTTGATGATGTAAGCCTGTCAAAGTTTAGGAATAAACACTTTGGTATAGTTCTTCAGGGACAGTCAGCCATAAACACGCTTACCGTACTTGAAAATGTCCTTCTTCCATTTAACTTATATGGCAATTTGGGCAAAGACAAGGTAGATAAAAAAGAGGTTGAAGCAAGGGCAATGGAACTCCTTAAGGAAACCGGAATAGATGAGCTTGCATCGGTTATGCCTACAGAGCTTTCAGGAGGAGAGCTTAGGAGGATGGCTATATCAAGAGCTCTTATCAATGAGCCTGAATTCATACTTGCTGACGAGCCGACCTCTGATTTAGATGAGGAAAATACAGAGACAGTACTTAAGATATTTAGAAGACTTGCAGATGGTGGGAAATCAGTCTTAATCATCACTCACGATAAGGAAGTATTTAAGTATGCAGATAAAATTTTTGAAATGAAAATGGGTATCATACTTGACAAAGATGAAAATTTGGGATAATTTATATGTGGTTAGTGAATTCTAATCAATGATACAACATGAATACATAACAGTTCGAACAAGCTTGCTTGGGAATTGTGATTCTGTATTGTAATGTTTTAAAAGTAATAAAGAGAGGCAGGTATTAATGTTTAACAAGAAAAGAAGAGTATTACTATCAAGATTTTTTATGGTCTTATTTGTATTTTTAGCAAGCTTTGGATTTACTTCCATAGCCAGGGCTGAGGATGCTTACTATCCTACCTGGAAGGAGTACCAAGCAAGCGGCGCACCGACAAAGACCTGGAATGATGTAGCTGATGCTATGGATAAGGTTTTTGAACATGCCAAAGAGGTATATAAGTCCGGAGATGCCAAAGAAGCCTATGATACTGTAAATCATGGCTACTATGGCTACTACGAGACTACAGGCTTTGAGAGACTCACTCTTGGTAAGATATCAGGAGCCAGAAAGTCTGAGATTGAGCTTCAGTTTGCAGCCTGCAAGGCTGTGACCAAAAATGGAGGTTCTACAGACGAATTTAACAAAGAAGTAGACAAGCTTAAGTCAATGATTCACAATGATGCGAATATTCTTGACGGTAAGAGTCCTACATCTTCAGCTAAGACAGATGCGAAGGCCGGAAGTGCAGATACTGCTACTATAAGACAGGTAGTTGAAGAGGTTCTCGCTGAGCAGTCAGGTGGAGGCAGAAGTGCAGCAGCGGCTACATTTATAGCCTGCTTCTCTATCATTCTTAGAGAAGGTTTTGAGGCTATACTGATAGTTGGTGCCATCATAGCTTACCTTGCCAAGGCAGCAGGAGATGATGCAGAAAGAAGAAAGAAACTGACAAGACCGGTATATATCGGTTCTTTGGTTGGTATAGGTGCAAGCTTCGTTCTTGCCTGGCTTTTAGAGGCACTTACGCTTGCAAATAGTGCTTCTCAGGAAATCATAGAAGGTGTTACAGCACTTACAGCTGTTGTGGTTTTGTATTATGTAAGTAACTGGATGTTGTCTAAGTCAGAAAGTGATGCTTGGACAAACTATATAAAGAGTAAGACAGAGACCAGCGCCAAGACAGGAAGCACCATGGCACTTGCATTTACTGCATTCCTTGCAGTATTTAGAGAGGGAGCTGAGGTTGTGCTTTTCTTCCAGCCTATGCTTAAGGATGAAAATATAAGCATGGTTTGGGCAGGACTTGTAGTTGGCTTTATTGCACTTATCTTTGTGTACTATGCAATCCATGCTTTCAGCTTAAGGATACCTTTAAGACCGTTCTTTACAGCAACAAGTATATTGATGTTTATAATGTCTATATCCTTCCTTGGAGCAGGTATAAAGGAGCTTATCGAGGGCGATGTACTGGTTATGACTTCACCGGATTGGCTGGCGGCCATCATTCCTTCAACTGAGATATTGGATGTACTGGGTATATATCCTATACTTGAAACCCTTATCCCACAGCTCATTCTTCTTGTGGTGACAGTAATTGTATATCTTCACTGGAGAAAGAAGAATCTTGCAATCCGTGCAGAAGCTGACAAGAAGCGTGCTGAAGAAGCTGCTAAGAAAGAGGCTCTTGCTAAGGAAGAAGAGGAAAAGAAGCTTAGAGAAATAATTAAGAGTGTGGTTAAGGAAGTATTACAGGAGAACTCTGCAAGTAAGGCCTAGAAATGCCTTAAAGGTAGTGTCCACAAAGTAATATAATTTGGCTTTTGTTGTAAATGACAAAGCCGTGAGGGGTAATAGAGTTGATAAATGAGAGCCTTAGCTTTCATTATCATATATATTTATTTTTTTCTTATAGGAGGAGAATATGAAAAAGAAATTATTATCACTTGCTCTTGCCGGAACATTTGCGGTAACAGCGGTAACAGGATGTGGTCAGAAGACAACAACTACTACAAGCAAGGCTTCAAGTGCGGCTGCAAGCAAAGCTAGTGGTGAGAGTGTACCTGCAAGCAAGGTATCAAACATTGTTGCTGACAATAAATCAAGTGCAGGAAGTGCAACAGCGCCTGGAGATGCAGCAGGATTTACTGAGATACCAATCTTTGAAGATGAGAAGGTAGAGTTTATCAATGTATCTGCAGTATACTTCCAGCCTGTACCTATGGCTCCCGGTCAGGAGACAATTGACAAGGAGAATGAGATTCACCTTGAGGCAGACGTTTCAGCTCTTGAGAACAAGCTTGGCTATGGTACCGGTGACTGGGTTCCATACCTTACTATTGATTATTTAGTATCAGATAAGGATGGCAAGGAAGTAGCTAAGGGAACATTTATGCCTATGAGTGCATCTGATGGTCCTCACTACGGTGCAAATATTAAGATGGGTGAGTCAGGCTCATATAAGCTCAAATTCACAATTCATAACCCTGCTGAAAACGGATACTTAATCCACAGCGATGCTGAGACCGGTCCTGGAGCAGTTCTTGAAGACTACTTTAAGAATGGCAATCTTACAGTTGAGAAAGACTGGGATTACGTAAAACAGAGCTGGTAATCAAAAACTAATTTCATTTCATTGACAATTCGCTGCATTGGGCATTTCAACCCGATGCAGCTATTGTAATGTATGATATACCATATTGTACTAACTTCGTATAATCTACATCTGTATATAGCATGGCATGAGAGCCTTGTGTTTTGCTATATACAGATGTCTAACTAAAGTTTGGATTATAGATAAGGAGAAAGACGTGCTTAAATATTTGTATTGTCTACAGAACAGTTGCTGCCTATGATGCTGCTTGTGGGGCTTTTGCTTTCAGGTATCAGATTTGTAGGTGGAGAGAATTACAAGAGATTTCAGTGGGCTGCAGTCATAGTAGGACTTATAAGTGCCATAGTTATGACGGTATTTAAAACCACAACCAACAAGATAGATACAGGTATGTGGAATGTGAGAATATATACTATCAATCTTGCTGCCTTCATCCTATTCGTGCTTGTAAGCCTGATTCTCAGGAAACAGACTAAGGTAAGGAGCATACTTTTGTCAGTGATGTTATCTCTTATGGCAGTCTCCATGCTATTATATTTCCTGCCTCCGTTTTTTGAAAATCCTCATGCGATATTATTTGCGGAGCAAAGCGTACTTTCAGCCAACTTTTTATACAGCATGGTAGGTATGTGTTTTGGGTTCATTCTTAGTTTTGTTGCGGGGCTTGCTGTGTATAAGGGCAATGTGAGGCTTAGTCCAAAGCTTGGCTTTGCAGTCATTTTCATCACAGTTATTATCAACCTGGTAAATGAACTTGGCGATGCCTTTGGTGTATTCCTTGCAAAGAGGATAATCAAGACCAATCACACAATATTTACCTTTGCGGTATTTACTTCAAATAATAAGATTATGTTTACCTTAGCCATTGTTTTGGTATGCTTAGTCATTCCTGTGGTGCTCTTTGCAAGGAGCCGCCATGTAAATGAGCCTTATGATAACAATGCAGAGCATAGAAAAATCAAGGCAAAATGGAGAAATATCAAACGTTGGAGTACGACAGCTGTAGTATGTGCGGTATTTTCCTTTGTTACCCTCACAGCACTGAGAGTTTATGCCAATCAGGAGATTGAGATATCTCCTATAGAGGAAGCTAAGGTAACAGATGATAGTGTAATTGTTACCTTTGAGCAGGTAGCAGACGGGCATCTTCACAGATTTGGCTACACTACTAAAAATGGTAAAACAGTTAGATTCATAGTGATCAAAAAGCCTAACTCAAGTGCTTACGGTATAGGTCTTGATGCCTGTGATATATGTGGAGAGACCGGATATTATGAGAGAGAAGGACAGGTAGTCTGCAACCTCTGCAATGTAGTTATGAACATCAATACTATAGGCTTTAAGGGTGGCTGTAACCCTATAGTTATAGACTATAAGATTCATGATGGCAACATCATTGTTCCTATAGCTGAACTTGAGAAACACGAGGATATTTTTAAGTAAGGGAGATAAATATGTTTTTTAGAATGGTAAAAGGGACTCTTATCCGCCAGTGGAAAAAAATGATTCTTATTGCCTTTACTATCGGACTTGGAGCGTCTCTTGCGACTGCTATGCTTTGCGTAGTATTAGATGTAGGTGATAAGGTAAATAAAGAGCTTAAGACTTTCGGTGCCAACATTACTGTTATGCCTAAGAGACAGAGCGTGGTAAGCGACCTCTATGATGTAAGCGGTGGGAAGTCAGGTAACGCCTACCTTAAGGAAGATGAACTAGGTAAGATTAAGACCATATTTTGGGCATTCAACATAGTTGACTACACTCCTTTTGTAAAGAGCGGTGCAAAGCTTCCGGATGGATCAGATGTACTTGTAGTGGGAAGCTGGTTCAATCACCATATGGATTTGCCTACAGGAGAACAGCTTGACGCCGGTATCGCAAGTCTTAGAAGCTGGTGGGAGATAACAGATGGAAAGTGGATAGACGAGCAGACCAACCCTGATGAAATGCCTGCATGATAGGCGATAACCTTGCAGGGAAACTGAAGCTTAAGTCAGGTGACAAGATAAAGGTTAAGGGAAGTAAGGAAGAGAGAGAATTAAACATAGTTGGTGTATTTTCATCAGGTGGAGATGAGGATGACCGCATATTTACAGGACTTAAAGCTGCTCAGTCTCTTAATGGGCTTGAAGGAAAGATTGACACCATAGAAGTAAGTGCTCTGACCACTCCTGACAATGAGCTTGCAGTTAAGGCAGCTAAAGATCCTCAGTCTCTGACTGTAGCCCAGTATGAAATCTGGTATTGTACAGCCTATGTAAGTTCAATCTGCTATCAGATTCAGGAGGTTATAACTGACTCTGTGGCGACACCTGTAAGGCAGGTAGCTGATTCAGAGGGAGCCATCCTTGATAAGACGCAGCTTTGATGCTTCTTATAACAATCTTAAGCCTCATTGGCTCTGCCCTTGGTATATGTAACCTCGTTACTGCTTCAGTTATGGAAAGGAGCAGTGAGATTGGACTTATGAAAGCGATAGGAGCTCATAACTCTGCCATCACAGGGCTTGTATTAACAGAGATTATAATTACAGCCATCATAGGCGGTACGGTAGGCTTTGCCTGTGGTATAGGCTTTGCACAGATTATAGGTAAGACGGTATTTGGTTCACTTATTACACTTAGACCTATGGTGATACCTATAGTTGGAATTCTTGTAATTATAGTTACTCTTATCGGAAGCATACCTGCCATAAGAATGCTTCTTAAACTTGAGCCTGAGGCAGTGTTACACGGGAGATAATGATGAAAAATAGAAGAATGTTTTTAAGAATGATTACTGCCCTCTCTTATGAGGCGAAAGTCCAGAATGTTAATTGCTCTCTTAGCCATAGCCATAGGTGCAGCCATTCTTTCAGGACTTGTAACCATTTACTATGATGTGCCCCGCCAGATGGGGGCTGAGTTTCGTAACTACGGTGCAAATATGATACTAACACCGACAGGGAGCAGATTCACCTATGATGAGCTAAAGAAGGCTACAGACCTTATAAAAGCCAATGAACTGGTAGGTGCTACACCATTTCGCTACGAGACGGTAAGAATGCATGAACAGCCTATACTGGCTGCGGGAACCAATATGGAGGATGTAAAGAAAACAAGTCCTTATTGGCTCGTGGAAGGCGAATGGCCTAAACAAAGCAGCGAACTTTTGCTTGGTAAAAATATCTCAGAGAGCCTTGAACTGAAGGTGGGAGACAGTGTTACAGTGAGCTTTACTCCTGAAAATGTAGCCGCTGATCAGGCGGATAATACACTTGATGTTAAGGTAACAGGAATTCTTAGTACAGGTGGAAGCGAAGAGGACTATGTGTATATGTCGATGACTGACCTGGAAAGCCTTGCCGGGGCTAAGGGCAATATTGATTTAGCGGAAGTCAGTATCTCAACCTCAGGAGAAGGACTTAACAAGTATGTTTCAGAGATAAATAGCAAGGTAGATGCTCTTAGTGCAAGCCTTGTAAAAAGGGTGACAGCTTCTGAAACCACTGTACTTTCAAAGCTTCAGGCTCTTGTATTTCTTGTAACAGCCATAGTGCTTGCACTTACCATGATCTGTGTTGCGACTACTATGACGGCTGTAGTAACAGAGAGAAGAAAAGAGATTGGACTTAGAAAGGCCATAGGAGCTTCTGATTCGAGCATAATCAAGGAATTTATGGGAGAGGGAATCATGCTTGGAGGTCTTGGCGGAGTGGTTGGCTCTATAATCGGCTTTGCCTTCGCACAGACAGTCAGTGTGAATGTATTTGGCAGTTCGATATCTTTCAGGCCTCTGTTAGTGCCTATAACCATAATCGTGTCGATTGCAGTTACAGGTATTGCCTGCCTCATTCCGATAAGGACAACAACCAAATAGATCCTGCATTAGTGTTAAAAGGAGAATAAAAAATGAGCTTGTTAGAGTTGAAAGATGTATATAAAATATATGGTGAACTCCATGCCCTCGACAATGTAAACTTCAAGGTTGAAAAGGGCGAATGGGTGTCCATTATGGGGCCTTCAGGCTCAGGTAAGAGTACGATGATGAATATAATTGGCTGTATGGATAAGCCAAGCAAGGGCTCAGTCCTCTTAGATGGAGTAGACATAGCAAAAGAAAGTGCAAAGAATCTTACCAACATCCGTAGAGACAAGATAGGCCTTATTTTCCAGCAGTTCCATCTTGTAAACTATCTTACGGCCCTTGAAAATGTAATGCTTGCACAGTATTATCACAGCATTACAGATGAAAAAGAGGCTATGGAAGCCCTTGACAGGGTAGGACTTGCAGACAGGGCGAAGCACCTTCCAAGCCAGCTTTCAGGTGGAGAACAGCAGAGAGTATGTGTGGCAAGAGCCCTTATCAACCAGCCTGAAATTATCCTTGCAGATGAGCCTACAGGTAACCTTGATGATGCGAATGAAGAGGTGGTAGTTGAGCTCTTTAGAAAGCTTCACGGCGAAGGTACAACTCTCATCGTGGTTACTCACGATATAGAGGTGGCTGAGGTTGCACAGAGGATGATAGTGCTTCGTAATGGCAAGATATCAAAGGAAAGCGTAAACAGTAACTTTACAGGACATATAAGGTTTCATGAGTAATAAATGACTAAGTTACGTCTACGCTTATAAATGTCCGGACTCGCTACGGTTTCTGTAAGTCAAATTCACCTATAATTTTAACTTGACGAAAAACCTAACGCGCTCGCTTTTTGGCGGTGACTCGCACTTTGCGAGTTGCGAAGCAGCGAAGCAAGGCGCGTTAGTTCTGCATATATAATAGCTGTCCGCAACCTACGAGTGCGAAGCCGAAGTCAGAGCGGAAGCAGCGAACTATGCGGCATTATCAGCTACGGCTATATTATTGAAAATCATAATGTAATAATTATATACATAATAGCCGTATATGGTTGACTTTATAAGCACGAAGTCAGAGCGTAAACAGCGTACAATGAAGCATTATTAATTACAGCTGTTAATTATGACTTTGGCAAATAAGAGTATAGGAGGGAGTAAAATGATGAAAAAGTATATGAGAATTGTGAGCTTTGCAGCCATAATGGCTGTACTTACTGCCTGTGGCGGCAGTGTGAAGCTCGCTGACGGAAGTTATGAGGGTACCAGCTCAGTCTATACCAATCCTGATGGCTCAGATGCAGGAAACGGTTACGGTGTGGTTAAGCTTACAGTGAAGGACAATGCGATTACTGAGTGCAGCTTTACGACCTACGAGCCTGATGGCAAGGAGAAGGATGCTGAATACGGCAAGAAGCAGGGAAGCGTAGCAAACAGAGATTTTTACAACAAGGCACAGAAGGCTGTTAAAGCCTGCGATGAGTATGCAAAGCTCCTTGTACAGAGCGGCAATCCGGATGATATTGATGCAATTTCAGGTGCAACCATTAACCATGACCAGTTTGTTGAGGCAGCAAAGATTGCTCTTGACTCAGCAAAAGCGAAATAATGATGAGAATAATTAAAATATTAAAGCATCTTCTTATAGTGACAGGTGCGTTGTTTTTAATAGTAGGAGTCCCTTTAATGATGACAGATTATTGGAGGGGGCTCCTATCTTCTAATGAGGCTGATGCTGTCTCAAGCCCTTCAGTTGTGATAGATAAACCCTCTGGAAATTATATAGTGCTTATCAATACGGAGCTTCATAAGGATACAGAGAAGCTAAACCAGTGGATAGATTTTTTTAATGGGAAGGAAACAGACATTATCTTTGAAGATATAGCCTGTAGCGTAGCTGAGAGCGATGTTATGGGAATAGAAATGGCAGAGAGCTTCCGCTCAAAGCTTCCCGAGAATCAGATGAAGATAAAAAAAGAAGAAGCCATTTTGGTTGTTTCAAGAGCTGAAGAAGGAAGGTTCGATGTTTTGCTGATGTCGAAAGAGTTTGCAAGCTCATATAAGCTTAAAGAGAAAAACAGAGCTTATATCGAAGCTATTAATCTAAGCGAGGAGAAGAAGTCTGAATGAGAAAGTGGAATGCTATTATCAGCTTTATTTTAATAATATTATTTTTAATTCATGCTATAGCAGGCTCATTTCAGCTTATGAAGATAATACCCGGTGGCAATTCTATGATGAAAACCATCTCCTGCATTTTAATGCTGTTTTTAATGGCCCATATAGTGATAGGAATAAAGCTTACAATTGACTCTGTTAAAACCGGAAAAAGAAGTGGAAAATTCTACCTAAGGGAAAATGCAGTATTTTGGACAAGAAGGATATCAGGCTTTGCCATGATTCTCCTTATTATCTGCCATGTAATCCTGTTTTCAAACAAGGGAGATGTATTCAGACTGAAAAATTTTAATGAAGTTCAACTCGTCTTCTCTATTCTTTTAGTGCTCACTCTCTTGGTACATATATTATCCAATATAAGACCTTTGCTTATAGGCTTTGGTATAGGGGGCTTTAGGGCTTATGTCAAGGACATCATGCTTGTGCTTGCTGTGATTCTTTTCATATCAACTATTGCTTTTGTTATTTATTTCCTTAGGTGGAATATAATGTGGAGGTACTAAAGGTGGTAAATATAATAGGTGCGGGACTTGCAGGGCTCTCAGCTGCCACTACCCTTGCGGGGAAAGGCATAGGCTGTAACCTCATTTCCAATTTTCCTTCTGAGAGGGCTCAGTCAGTTATGGCAGAGGGTGGCATAAACGGAGCCTTAGATACTATGGGTGAGGAAGACAATGTAGAGAATCATTTTACAGATACAATGAGGGCCGGATGCGAGATAGCTGATGAGGCTTCTGTTCGTGGCCTGACTAAAGCTGCACCGGAGATAATAAGGTATCTTGGACGTGTAGGAGTGCCTTTTAACTTGAAAGACAATCTCATACAGCAGAGAAATTTTGGCGGTCAGAAGAAGAAGAGAACAGCCTATGCAAAGAGCAGTACAGGCAAGGTTATAATGACAGCCCTTATAGATGAAGCAAGAAAGTATGAGTCTTACGGACTTATAAAAAGGTATAGCCATCACGGGTTTTTACGGCTTAGACTTGAAAATGAAAGTAAGGTCTGTAAAGGAGTAGAGATAAGGGATAATTACACCGGTAAATCTTATTATTTAGAAGGTATTGTAATACTTGCCTCTGGCGGACCGGCGGGTATCTTTGCGGGAGTTACTACAGGTACAACTGCCAATACAGGGGATGTGACAGCCAAGGTATTTGCGCAAGGAGTGAGGCTTAGCAACCTTGAAATGATACAGTATCATCCTACAACTGTAGAAATTGCAGACAAGGTCTGTCTGGTATCCGAGGCTGCAAGGGGAGAGGGAGGAAGGCTCTTCATCTACAAGGATGATAAAAAATACTACTTTATGGAGGAAAAATATCCTGAGTTTAAGAACCTTATGCCAAGGGATGTGGTTTCAAGGGAAATGTACTTTGTAAGCAGGGATAATGGAGGAGCTCAGGTCTATCTTGATATGACTGAACTTCCTAAGGAGGTCTGGAAAGAAAGGCTTCCTGATTTGAGGGAAGAAATCATCCACTATCTGGGTATTGATCCTAAAAATGAACCTATTCCTGTAAGACCCGGTATCCACTATTTTATGGGCGGAATAGATGTGGACATAGATCATAAGACAAATGTAGAAAACCTCTTTGCTGCAGGAGAAGCCTGTTCGGCCTATCATGGGGCAAACAGACTTGGAGGCAATTCACTTCTTGGAGCAATCTATGGTGGTAGAAAGGCTGCAGAAAGCGCAGCTAAGACGGTGGTAGGTTTAGACAGCTTATCTAATACTACAGAAGGAGTAACTAGGGCTATAGAAAAGCCGTTATACACTACAAAAGTAGTAACAAATCAGGTAGAAAAGAATAGAATTCCTCTTGAAATAGAGGCTTATAATGAAGAGTATGAAGATGCTCGTGAGAGTTTTATAATTGAGGTGAGGGATATTTTACTCTCGTCTCTTGGGATAGTAAGAAATGAAACCCTGTTAAATGAGGGGATTGCTGCTCTTGACAAGTTGGCACTTAGACAGTTAAATGAGAGAGAAAAGGAGAGGCTCACCCTTGCCAAAGCACTTATACTTAGTGCGCTTTGTAGAAAAGAAAGCAGGGGAGCAAACTACAGGGAAGATTATCCTGATAGAAATGATAAATTTAAGGGCTTAACTAAGGCCCACTTAAATGAGGGAAATATAAACATAGAGATATGGAGAGCAGATGGAAGTAGTAATTGAGATAAAAAGGCAGGAAGATGCTAAGAGCAGTCCTTATTTTCAAAGTATTAGGCTCAGTCCGGGAAAAGGAAAATCTTACAGTGGCAAGCCTGCTTCGTGCGATAAATGCAAGTCCTGATATAAGAGATGTGGAGGGGAAGGAGATTCCCCGTATAAGCTGGGAGTGTAGCTGTCTTCAGAAGAAATGCGGAGCCTGTGCCATGCTTATAAATGGAAAACCAAGGCTTGCCTGTGATACATTTTTAAGGGATAATATGAAGGCGGGCAAGCTTGTCCTAGCGCCACTTAGCAAGTTTCCTGTAATAAAAGATTTGATTGTGGACAGAAGTATAATATATAATAATCTTAAGGATATAAATAACTATCTTGAAGAAGAAGCTCATCTTACAGATAAAAATACTGATACTGCCTATGAGGCTTCAAGGTGCCTGATGTGTGGCTGCTGTCTGGAAGTCTGTCCAAACTTTTATGTGGGTGGAGATTTTTATGGTGCGGCATCCTTTGTACCTGCCACAAGGCTGATAACTGCCACTGGGGCAGGAGGAGCAGAGGAATTAAAAAGAGAGTACAGGGAGCATATTTATAAGGGCTGTGGCAAGTCTCTTGCCTGTAAGGATATATGTCCTGCGGGGATAGATATGGATAAGATGCTTAGTAAGTCAAATGCGGCAGCAGTTTGGAGGAGGCATTATGAATAGTATTGTATGCTTAGATATGGAAGGGGTACTTATTCCCGAGATATGGATAGAGTTTGCAAAAGAGACCGGGATAAAAGAGCTTAGGCTTACTACCAAGGATGAACCTGATTATGATAAGCTTATGAAAATGCGTCTTAGGCTCCTTAAGGAGAATAATTACGGAATAAAAGAAATACAAAAGGTGGCAGATACGGTTGAGCCTTATGAGGGAGCAAGAGAATTCTTAGACGAGCTTAGAAGCTTTACTCAGGTGATTGTTATAAGTGATACCTATAGGGAGTTTGTTCTTCCTGTGATGAAGAAGCTTGGCTATCCAACTCTTTTTTGTCACGAGTTAGAGATAGCTGATAACTGCGAAATAACGGACTACAAGCTTAGAAAAAACGGAACTAAGCTAGAGACAGTAAAGGCCTTACAGAGCATAGGCTTTGAGACCATAGCGGCGGGAGATAGTTACAATGACCTCGGTATGATAAGAGCGAGCAAAGCAGGGTTTTTATTTAGAAGCCCTGAGAGAATAAAAAATGAAAACAAGGATGTGAAGACCATAGAAACATACGAGGAATTACTCTCTGAAATCAGAAAAGCTATAAGTGCAGTAAGGTAGCTAAAAATAAAGGTGAATTGCAAAAGTAACTTCCACACGTAAGTTTTAATTTTCTATTATAGATACGGTATGGAAGTTACTTTTTATAAATTTTACATAAATTAAGAGCTAGATGTATACGTTATCTGAAAAAAATGCTATAATTGGCCTTACAGGAAGAACGTGACCTATTTTTTTCATAGCAAACAGGAGTCGAGTTTACTTTTCCAAAAACCAGGAAAAAGTAAAATCCATACTAATGTGGAATTTACTTTTTCAAATAACACTAAAATAATACAAGTGCAAACAGCGATTGTTAAACAAACGATTAATGAGTATAATCCTATTTCGCGTACTATTAAATCATATCTTCGATATTCTTTTGACGATTTCTACAAAATAAAAGCAAATTGAAATTGATTTAAGATTAAAAAAATATGTTACATTACAATTAAAGACATAATAAGGAGTGCATCAAATAATTTATCATTAAACTAAGAATGACAATATGAGATAAGTGAAAATAAAGAATGTTAACAATGGGGCTTTAAGGTTATTGAAAGGGTAATGAGGAATGAAGTTATAAAGAGTGCAAGCAAGTATCCATCTATATGTTTAGGTATATTGCATCAGCCTAAACGTCCTATAAACCAAAAGAAAAAATGATTGGAGGCAGGTTATGAAAAGACTTAATCCACAGAGGTATAAGAATGGAGATACTTAACGAATTTTAGTTCTGCTATCTTATATGTAGAAGAGCATAAAACATATTAAAGGATCTAAATGAACTCTCGGAATCTTGAGTAGTTCATGCAAACCAAACTCTAGCAAATACCTTGAAAAGTAAGTATTTTCTGAACAAGGAAAAATAAGTGAGAGAAACAAACATAGCTTTCACTATGTTTCAAAAAGAGAGGTAACAAATAAAATCGCCTCCAATCGAAAAATATGTCTTATAAATAAGGGCGCGTAGCGCCGCATTTTTCGATGAATTTGTTAAGTGTTTTTGGCAAAAAAAGTGGGGGATTTTAATAAAAAAGGAATCTGAAAGCCTTATATTTACTGGCTTGAGATTCCGAGAGATTATTCCAATTTATAGGAGGAAAAAGGAGTATGAAAACTAAGAGTGTAGTTAAAAGATTGTTTGCTGTTTTATTAAGTGTGACCGTCACAGCTGGATTATTCTCTACTATGGCATATGCGGATACAGCTTTAATAGAGGAATCGGAAGAAAAATGGAATGAATATAAGAAAGGATTAACTGTTGAGTCAGAGCTTAAAAGTAATAGTGAAGAGGCTCTTGACGTTTCAAGTTTGGATGGGAAGCTGTCAAATGAATACATTGAATGTGTAGTTAAGAGTTACAACGGACGTTTTACAATAGGAACAACCGGTGGAAATCCTTTTGTAAATTCAGATGATAATAAAGCTGACTTATGGACATCCCGGTTCTGACACATCATATACTACCATATTTACAGATGGTAGCCTAATATATATATGGTAAGAGTGGCTTTGTAACGGCACCTCATATATCAGGCAAGTCTAATATTTCAGTTGCCAGATATGGAGATATAGAAGTCAAACAGATACTTAGCATTGTAAAGAATACTGCAACAGGGAGAGAAGATGTTATTGAAATAAAATATGCAGTCAAAAACAATTCAAATATCGTCAAGCAGGTTGGTGTAAGGGTAATGTTAGACACAATGCTTGGTTCCAATGATGCAGCACCTTTCAGGATACCTAAGGTAGGTGAGGTTACTACAGAAAGAGAATTTACGGGCAATGATATTCCGAGGTATTTTCAAGCCTTTGATAGTCTAAGCTCCCCAAACGTTGTATCATACGGCAGTTTTTTGTCAGGGGAGCATAAGACCTGATAAAGTACAGTTTGTAAATTGGGGCAGAATTAGCGGTAAGCAATGGGATTATAAGATAGCAGCAGGACAGAGCAATGGAGACAGTGCTGTCAGCGTAATTTGGGACAGGAAGATTCCTGCCGGCAAGGAAGAGACTTATATTACCAGATATGGATTGAGTGAACTGGTGCAGGATTTAAGGCCACCTTTAGAAACTACCTTGTCAGGAGATTCAGAGGTAAGCATTGATAATGAAAAAATGGAATATGCACCTTATCCGCTTACTATAGATATCCAAAATATTGGGAAGGCAGATGCTAAGAATGTTACAGTAAACATAGAACTTCCTAATGAATTAAAAGCCACAGGAAATGAAAGTTTACAGGTTAAATTACCTGAAATTAAGGTCGGGCAGACAGTAAAGGCATACAGACAGTTTAGGGTCGAAGCAAATTTATCTGAAGAAAAAACTGTAGGCATTAAGGTTACAGTTGATGCTGATAATGCAGCTAAGAAGACATTATTTAAGAATATAAAAATTCCTAAACTTCCTAGAAATGCTATAATAGTTTTGCCGGGAATTGCAGCTTCAAGATTGCATAAAAATGCCAATAATAAGACTGGGGATATGTTGTGGGAGCCTAATAGGAAAAATTACAAACTTAATATTCCATATCTGGCTTGTGATGAAAATGGTAATTCAATTAACAAAGTGATTCCAGAATATTCAGAAATTGATCAAAATGGAAATAGAATAGTAGAAAAAAATAAGTCATGATAAGCAGCAGTATGGGGCACAGGATACATATGGAAACTTGGTGAACTCGTTATATAATAAATTTGGCAGACAATATGATATTTATTTTTACTCTTATGATTGGAGAAAAAGTAATGCTGAAAATGCTGAACACTTGGAAAGCTTCATAAATGAAAAGGGATATAATAAAGTAAATTTTGTTGCCCACAGTATGGGTGGATTGCTTGCTTCTGAATATTTAAGAAGAAGTAGGAAAAATGTAAATAAAGTAGATAAATTGATAACTTTAGGAACACCATATTTAGGTGCCCCTAAATCATTATTTACACTTGAAACAGGAAGTTTTTTTAAGTAATTGGCAAGATTATTTTGTCAAAGAATACTTTAAAAGCTGTAGTTAATAATTTTTTTCAGTATATGAATTATTACCAACAGAAAAAAATTTTTTTGAACTAGGCGGAACTAAATACATTAAAAAAACCGATATAGATATGGCTTCTATCAAAAGCCGGCTTAGCGGGAAAAACAAGATAAGTAAACTAAATTATAATGAAACTTATAATTTAATATCTACTAGAAACTGGGCTAGAAATAGTGTTGATATATTAAAGCCAATGTTATCTAATGCAGAAAAAAATTTCATAAGGGTATTTTTGGTAATAAACATATAATTAGTTCCGTTGATTTTTATGCAGTAATTGGGCATAATAAGAATACTTTGATGGAGATCGAGGAATATTATACTAATGGCAAATATAAATTTGCTAGTAATCTTGTTACTTCCAATATGGGTGATGGTACAGTACCTGTAATAAGTGCCACCATTGGGAATACAATCGATAAAGACAGAGATTTTTTTATCAATGAAGAACATGCTAAACTTGCAGGAAATCAGGATGTAATAGACTTTGTAAGTAATATACTAAATGGTACAACAGCTCATTCTAAAAATATTTTAGATGATTTGCCAAAAGCTATAAATGCAACACGCTGGCTTGAACCTGCACAGAAATATATCAAATTAAGAGTTGCCTGCCCTGTAAATTTATCCATGACAGATTCAGATGGGAATGTATGGGCAGAAGTTACTAATGAAACTACTTATAACAAAGATTATGAAAAAGGTGATTTCTATAGCTTAGGAAAAGATAATGACATAAAAATTGCATATTTAAATCAACAGAATAACAATGTACTGCTTACAGGTACAGATAACGGAGTTATGGAGTATACTGCCTCCATATTTGACTCAGGTTATGAAATTAAAAGAGTAGTCTTTAGGAATGTACCGATAACCAAAACAACTAAGATATATACCGATACTGACTTTAATGGCGGACTAAATCTTAAGTTAGATGAAGATTCAGACGGAAATATTGACAGAATAATTAAGCCTAGTAACATATATGAAGGTAAGGACTTAGAGGAAGAGCTTGATTATGATTCAAGTTATTTTAGTAATTATGGTCTGGTTTCAAAAAACAGACTGTTATCAACCAATCTTGCTTCAAAAAACCTGACTGTTGATACCAATATATCATCAGGTGGTTTGCTAAGTGTATTAAGCAGTAATTTTAATGCAAATGGTATATTTAATGCAAAGACATATCTTAAAAATGTAATAAAACAGAAAACAGATAATATAAATTTAGAGGAGAATCTTGAAGACAGACTGTCAGAATATATAAAAGCATATCTTCCGGTTACAGAGTTTAAGGATATAAAAAATCGTACAGTGATTGGCAATACCTGCTATGTTAAGCATAAAAACTTTGTGTTTGATAAGTCGTTAAATGTGAGAAAACATCTGAGATATAACACAAAAGAATTTATCGCTAAAAAGCCTGTAATACTGACTTCAGAAAAAGGAGATATAAGCATAATAGCAAATAAAAAAATTTGACTTTAACGGTATAATATATGCTCCAAATGGCACAGTTACAATAACAGGTTATGATGTTAAATTCAACGGCATAATAATAGCTAATAAAATATTTATAACAGGAACCAATACTGAAATTACTAATACCGTTGATTTAAGTAAGTTGGAGGGGTAAGTATGAAATTTATAACTAAGATAGGTATGAATGTTGGAGCTTGCTACCTTTTGATGATATTGTGTGCAGGTATAACAAGAGAACTTTTAGTTAGTGGAATGTTTGGTGTTTTTCTTTATATGCTATTTTTAAATTTTGTTTTGCTATATATAGTTAATTTGTTTTTTTATAAAATAGCATTTTTGAAGTTATCAACTGATAAAAATTTATGGAGCATTACATTAGGTGTTTTAATTTTTAGGTTTATATTTTTTTGGTGCAAGGTAATATTTTTCGGATTATTTTTTTATCATAATGGCATTGTAGCCAGTGTTATTGAAAAGGATATTGATAATCTTTTGGCGGTTGACTGCTTAATAATGTTTATATTAAGTATACCGTTAAACATTATACTTAGAAAATATAAGGTCAAATTTTTTTACAATATTGAAAGTAAGAAGTGTTTAGAAGCTAGAATCTACCTATGAAATGTACTTAGGGGAATGGCAAAGCTGCTGTTCCCTTTAAGTAAAGAAAGAGATGAAAGCAAAACTTTGTTTGATAATTTTTGATTTATGGTATAATCGGCTGTAATAGTTAAAATGACAAGTTATGATGTTAAATTTGGCGAATAATAATAGCCAATAAAAATATTTATAACAGGAACCAATACTGAAATTACTAATACCGTTGATTTAAGTATGCTGGAGGAGTGAGTATGAGATTTGTAATAAGAATAGGATTAAATGCTATAGCAGGTTATTCTTTATTCATGCTGTGCCTTTTTATAATGGGAGAAATTGCAGTTGAGGGTATACTAGGCGAAAACATTACGATGCTGCCTGCACACTTTTGTTGTTATATTTCGTTAATATGATTTTTTTAATAAATTTATATTTTTTTCAATTATCAAGCAGAAAAAAATTTATGGAGTATTACATTGGGTATTTTAGTTTTTGGGATTATATTTCTATATAGAATATTATTTCCTAATTATTCTAATGTTAGTGGTATTGTTGCTAGAATTGCCCTGAATATTGCTTATAATATTTTTTTGCAACAAACTGTTTGATAATGTTTGGGCTTAGCATACTTTTAAACATTATCCTTAAAAGATTTAAAGTATAAGTTTAGAGGTATTAAAGGAATAAAGCGCAAAACCTAAACTGTAAAAAGACACTTGAGGGAATGGCAAGCTTGCTGTTCCCTTTTTAAGTAAAAGAAATGAAAGCAAAATTTTTGTTTAATTATATTTGATTTATATAAAATCGGATGTAATAGTTAAAAATGAAAAGTTATGATGTTAAATTTGGCGGATAATAATAGCTAATAAAAATATTTATAACTGGTACTAATACAGAAATTACAGATATTGTTGACTTGAGTAATCTGGAGAGATATGTATGAGATTTGTAGCAAGGACAGTAATTAATGCAATAATTTGAATGTCAAGGAATTATAAGTTGTAAAATAAAGTGTCCACTTAAAAAGAAAATAAAAAGCATCGAGTTACCATATATGTTATAATTGGATTTGCGAAAAACAAAAAAACGAAAAGTAACCGATGCAAGCTTGTTATAACAGAGAAAGAAAAAAAGTAAACACTTAACACTAGTAGAAAGATGTATTATAGAAGCTAACTTAAAAGAAAAGAGACACATAAAGAGATAGCTGAGAGAATAGGAGTTTCTACAAAGACCATACAGAGAGAAGATAAAAGAGGTACGGTGGAACTGCTGAAATCCGATTTAACAGTCAGAAAAGAGTATGTGGCGGAGTTTGCCCATCAGAAGTATAGAGATAAACAGAAGGCAAAGGAAGGTAGCTAAAAATAAACCTTCGTTAACTACTTGACAAAACTAATTGTATGCAATATAATCATACGATAATAAATAGCTTATGTTTACATAATTCACTTATTATGTTGCTTGTTTAGTGAAGGGTGAGAGATATGGAAATTTATGATTTTAAGGTAAGGCTGCTAAACGGTCAGGAAAAATCACTTGAAGAATACAGAGGTAAGGTGATACTTATAGTAAATACAGCAAGTAAATGTGGCTTTACTCCACAGCTTACGGCTTTAGCCAAACTCTATGAAAAGTATTCTGACAAGGGATTTGTGATACTTGGTTTCCCTTGCAACCAGTTTGGGAATCAGGACCCTGACGGTGAGGCACGTAGTGCTGTCTCATTAACTATGGAGTAAATTTTCCGATGTTCGAGAGAATAGATGTGAACGGAGCCAATGCCCACCCGCTGTTTAACTTTCTTAAAGAACAGGCTTGTGGGATATTTGGTAACAATATCAAATGGAATTTCACAAAGTTTTTGATTGACAGAAATGGTAAGGTGGTAAAGCGCTTTGCCCCTGTGACTAAGCCTATGTCTATGGAAGAAGATATAACTAAACTATTGTAGTTATTAGAAAATGAGGTAGAATGAGCAGATATGACATTGCGATAGTAGGAACAGGTCCGGGAGGACTTGAAGCCGCTATTACAGCTAAATTAAGAAATAAAGACATCATCTTGTTTGGTAATAAAGAACTAAGCCACAAGATAACAAAAGCAGTTGAAATAAGGAACTATCTCGGTTTGCCTGACACAACAGGTGAGAAGCTTGCAAAAGCATATAATGACCACCTGGATGCCATGGAGATAAAGATAAATGAGACAAGAATCAATGCGGTATATGCGATGGGAGATTATTTTGTGCTCCAGTCTGCAGATCAGATGTTTGAATCGAAGTCGGTGATTATCTCTACAGGAGTAGTAGCGGGAAAGTCTTTTCCGGGAGAAGATGAGAACCTGGGAAGGGGAGTTAGCTATTGCGCTACCTGTGACGCTGCCCTTTATAAAGGAAAAGAAGCGATTGTTATCGGCTATTCCGCAAGAGAAGAAGAGGAGGCTAACTTCCTTGCTGAAAAGGCGGATAAGGTAACTTACATAGCCTTGTACAAGGATGTGTCAAAACTTGCTCACAACATAGAGGTTGTAGTCGGCAATGTTCCAAAGGAGATAATAAAAGAAGGCGACAAGATGACCCTTGTGACTAACAAAGATAGGTTCAGTGTAGACGGCATATTCATTTTAAGAGATGCTGTCTCTGCTGATAAACTGGTGCCGGGACTCCTTATGAAGGATGGACATATTGTGGTCGAAAGAGACATTGAGCACCAATATTGAGGGGGTATTTGCCTGTGGTGACGTGACAGGCAAGCCTTATCAGTATATGAAGGCTGCGGGAGAAGGAAATGTAGCTGCATTGTCAGCGGTTTCCTATCTTACAGTAAAGAAATAAAGTTTAATAAAGTTAAGTAACTCTTGTAGTTATATGATAAATTCGGTGTTATCACCGGGAAAGAGGATATTATGGTTAAGAAGATTAATGAAGCAGAATTTTCAGAGGTTAGTAAAAGTAAGTTTGCAGTTGTAGATTTTAACGCTACCTGGTGTGGACCTTGCAAGATGTTAGGTCCTGTACTTGAAGAGGTATCTGAGGAGCTTGCGGGTAAGGCTGAGTTTTTCGCTGTTGATGTAGATGAGAATCAGAGCCTTGCTATCAAGAATAAGATTCAGAGTATACCTGCAATTGTGATCTTTAAGGACGGAGAGCCTGTTGACAGACAGATTGGCTTCATTCCAAAGCCACAGTTAGTTGAATTCATCAATAAAAGCATAGGTTAATCAATAAAGGGTGAAAAGATGCAAAAAGAAGACAAATATAAAATGTTGAGGCTTTCCAGCCAGCTTTGTTTTCCTCTTTATGCCTGTGCTAAGGAGATAGTTAAAAAATATAAGCCTTTTCTGGATGAGCTTGACCTCACATACACTCAGTATATCACTATGATGGTAATGTGGGAAAATGAGAAAGTGAATGTAAAAGAACTCGGAGAACTTCTCTACTTGGATTCGGGTACTCTTACTCCTGTGCTTAAGAAGCTTGAACAGAAGAAGTTTATTGACAGAAGCAGAGACAAGGATGATGAGAGAGTACTCAATGTGACTCTTACAGACAGCGGCAGGGAGCTTAAAGATAAGGCTCTTGACGTGCCTAAGAAGATGGGCGCCTGTCTAAGGCTGACAGAAGAAGAGATGACAATTCTTCACGAGATGCTTGATAAGATGTTGAAAGAGTTTTAATTTTGTATTTTAACTGAAGTTTCTCTTTATTTAACTGATATGGATATCATTTAATTAAGAGGAGAAAATGGCTTAAATTGATGGCTTTGCATAAAAAAAAGGGCTGAACAGCTTATGTGTTCAACCCCTTTTTTATTTGATAGGAAATTTCTCAGAAATTCCCTATCAAATAAAAAACTCTCCCAGAGATCGCACTGCGGCGGATATGCAGATGCCGCTAGCAAGACCTGCCGCAGGCGGTGAATCCTACTTTGCAGGATTCTTTCTTATATTTTAAATATATACGGAATCTCAGGTGTAGACATCTAGTCCTCTTTTTCATTCAAGAATTTCTTCATAGCGGCAAAGCTCTCCTTGCTGATGACATGCTCAAGTCTGCAGGCATCTTCAAGTGCTGTCTCCTTGTCTACCCCAAGGCTTATAAGCCAGGTAGAAAAGAACTTGTGTCTTTCATATATCATATCAGCTACTTCTTTTCCAAGCGGAGTGAGCCTAATATAGCCATTTTCGTCAACTACTATATGCCCGGTGGTACGTAGATTCTTCATAGCCACGCTTACGCTGGATTTCTTAAAGCCCATTTCGTTGGAAATATCTACAGAACGAACATTTCCATTTCTTTCGGTAAGCATAAGTATCGTCTCTAAATAATCCTCAGCAGATTCATGTATTTCCATTAAGTGCCACCTCCAAGCTTTATTTGTTTTCAGTATAACAAAGATTGGCAGGGTACGCAAGAGTGAGTAAATACTTTTGACAGCATCACCTATTTAGCCAAAGAATGGGGGATTTGTTTCTGATAGCAGTACTTTAAAACTGCACAAATGAAAATAATAATAATTATCAAAATCTATTGACAAAACGACAAAAGTTTATTATCATCATAATCAGTTAGCAAACCCCTAACTTAATAAAAATTCGGAGAGGTGCTATGAGTTTTGATATTGTTGACATCATAAAAAGAGATGGATGCACATTCAGTTCCGCTTCAACTGGCGCTCCAGTGTGCTCCGGTTATTTCGGGGATTAAAATATCCAATTTACTCACAATACCGGTCAAAAACCTTAAGGAGTTGTCGGCGGTGCTTAAGAAAACCGAGCTTTCTTTCAGAATTTTATATCCCGGCAAGGAAAGGCTCGTAATCTTAATTTACAGGGAGGCTGAACTAAGGGAATACTTGGAAAGAGATGAAGTAAGAGAGTTTATCTACAGTTGTGGCTATGAAACTTCTGATATAAGTAAAATCTTTCCAATATTTGTAAAACGTTATATGAGATACATGGAGCTAAAGCAGGATTTCCCGCACGAACTTGGATTGCTCTTAGGCTATCCTATAGAAGATGTGGAAGGCTTCATAGAAAATCACGGCAAGAATTTTCTCCATAGCGGATACTGGAAGGTCTACAAAGACGCAGAACATAAGATTAGGCTCTTTAAGAATTACGAGAGAGTTCAGACGGAGATAGTGAGGCTGTTATATGAAGGACTTGGAATAACAGACATTATCACAAACTACAGCAACATAGGTCATAGCAGAGCGGATTATTCTGACTGCGTGATTTGTGCATAGAAAACAGTGTATACACACAGAAAGAGGTTATTATTATGAGCAAAATTAGCGTAGTTTACTGGTCACAGACAGGCAATACTCAGGCGATGGCTGAGGCAGTTGCAGAGGGTATCAAAGGCGCAGGAGCTGAGGCAGAATTACTTGAGGTAGGAGCTGCATCTGTAGCCGCACTTAAGGAAGAAAAGGCATTTGCACTTGGATGTCCTGCAATGGGAGCTGAGGTACTTGAAGAGAGCGAGATGGAGCCATTTGTAGCTGAGCTTGAGCCACACGTATCAGGCAAGGTTATAGCGCTTTTTGGTTCTTATGACTGGGGCGATGGCGAATGGATGAGAGACTGGGCGGACAGGATGAAGGCAGCAGGTGCCACAGTTGTGGGAGATGAGGGAGTTATCTGCAATCTCGAGCCTGATGCTGAGGGACTTGAGAAGTGTAAGGAACTTGGAAAGAAGCTGGCACAGGCTTAATTAAGCCTGGTGATTAAGGGTTATAGCCTGAAGTTTTAAGTTACAGGCTGTTTCGTGGTTGATTTTTGCAAGGATTGCGGGAGCATAGCTATAGCAATCCTGTATAAATGGGTGTCAAATACTTTTGACACCCACATCATAATATAAGGGGTGCACTATGAGTGTGGTTATAGTAGGCGGTCATGACCGTATGGTTTGTATGTATAAGAAGATTTGTAAGGAACATAAATGTAAAGCAAAAGTATTTACGCAGATGTCTGCTAATCTTAGCGGACAGATAGGTTCACCTGACTTGTTGATATTATTTACAAACACTGTATCACACAAGATGGTGCGCACAGCCCTTGCAGAGGCTGAAAAATGTAAGGCAAATATTGTAAGAAGCCATACCAGCAGCGGAACCGCTCTGAATGAGATTCTTGACAATGTAATGCCTGCAATGGCTTAGTTTTAATTGACTTTTTTCTGCTTTAATGATAATGGAAACTAATATCCTACAATAATGAAAGTCAGTCTTTTTTAGAGCTGTTTTATTGCAAAATTTTCTCAAAAACTGCAAAAAAATAATTGAAATCGGCTTTGTCTATTGCTATAATCATTAAGGAATTGATGTGAAACAGGTATAACTCAAAGCCGCCACTCATTATAGCCTAAGAGCCATTATTTTTGCCAAAGCAATATAGTTCGTTTCGTGTAGGACTTAGGTTGATAATGTGGTTAAAGATTAGGGGGCAGTTTGACATCTTAGAATATCTTATTATCATGTTAAAAGGAGGTCCTGAGATGTGGGATAAAATTAATTGGAAAAAAGTTGGGATATTTTTTGGTGGTTTTGTATTCGGAACAGTAGGCCTTAAGGCTTTGTTCAGCAAGGATGCTAAAAAATGCTACACACAGGTAACAGCTGCGGCTCTCAGAGTTAAGGATTATACCCTTAAGCGTACAGAGACACTTAAAGAGAATTGCGAAGATATCTATGAGGATGCTAAGGATATCAATGAGGATAGAAGGGCAGCAGAAGAAGCTATATTTGAAGATACTTCCAAATGTTACAAAGAAGTAGAGAGCGTTGAAGAATAAAATTCTCGGCCTGCAGGGAGTAAGAGGTTAGTTGCCACTCCCTACAGGCTCTTTCTTTTCTTAAAAGAGTTCGTGTGTAAATTATGAGGTTGGATATCTCATTAGAAATTAGAGGTAGGATAATGAAATTTAAGATTATGTCTGAATCAAACGGCAGGCTCAGGATACGGATATTGCAAAGATATATGAGCTACGAGCAGGCGGATACCCTGTTTTATTATGTGAGGCATCTCGCCGGAGTTACGTTTGCGAAGGTATCCGATAGAACCTGTACGCTTACTGTTAAATTTACGGGAGATAAATGGGATATAGTAGATGCCATCCAGAAGTTTGACTATGAGAGGTTTGCTGCTCCGGAAGAATTTATAGCCAATTCCAGCAGGCGCCTTAATGCTGCCTATCAGGACAAGCTATTTATAGCTATCGCAAAAAGGCTGGTTACAGTGACTGTTACTCCTATACCGGTAAGGGTTGCGCTTACCATAGTAAAGTCACTCAAGTACATAAAAGCTGGTATAAAGAGCCTTGTGAGCGGGAAGATAGAGGTTGCCCTTCTTGACGGCGTGGCTGTAGGTGTGTCGGTGCTTAGAAGAGACTTTAATACTGCCAGCTCCGTTATGTTCTTGCTTGGAGTGGGAGAGCTTCTTGAGGAATGGACTGAGAAAAAGACTACTGCAGACCTTGCAGGCATACTTTCGCTAAACATCAGCAAGGTATGGCTTAAAAAGAATGGTACCGAAGTCTTGTGGACTACGCTGAAATAAAAGAAGATGATGAGGTTGTTGTACATCTAAGCGGTGTTATTCCTTTTGATGGCATAGTTGTAGAGGGCGAGGCTATGGTAAATCAGGCTTCAATGACGGGAGAAAGTGAGCCTGTAAAAAAAGAAGAGGGAAGTACTGTATTTGCGGGAACTGTAATCGAAGAGGGAGAGCTTACCTTCAGAGTGAAGAAGGCAGGCGGACACTCCAAATTCGAGAAAATAGTTAAGATGATAGAGGAGACTGAAAAGCTAAAGTCAGGTGCGGAAAGCTCAGCACTTAAGCTCGCAGACAGGCTCGTGCCTTATACCTTGGTGGGTACGGGACTTGTATATCTCTTAACCCGCAATGTTACCAAGGCACTTTCCGTGCTGATGGTGGATTTTTCCTGTGCGCTAAAGCTTGCTATGCCGGTGTCTGTCTTATCTGCTATCAGAGAGGCTTCTGAGCATGGAATCACTGTAAAGGGAGGCAAGTTCTTAGAGGCAGTTGCAGATGCTACGACTATAGTTTTTGATAAAACCGGTACACTTACCAAGGCAGAGCCTGTGGTTACCTCTGTTATATCCTTTGAGGACAGGGATGAGGATGAACTCCTTAGAATAGCTGCCTGTCTTGAGGAGCATTTCCCGCATTCCATGGCAAATGCAGTTGTAGAGGCTGCAAGAAAGAAGGGACTTAAGCACAAAGAGATGCATTCTAAGGTAAACTACATAGTTGCCCATGGAATAAGCAGCAGTATAGGCGAGAAAAAGGTAGTTATAGGCAGCCACCATTTTGTATTCGAGGATGAGGGTGTGGTTGTACCTAAGGGACTTGAAGAGAAATTTGAAAATATCCCTGAGGAGAACTCCCATCTTTACATGGCTATAGACGGACAGCTTTCAGCGGTTATCTGCATCTCAGATCCTGTGAGAGAAGAGGCAGTGGAAGTACTTAAGAAGTTAAAGGAACTTGGAATCAAAAAGGTGGTAATGATGACAGGTGACAATGAGCGTACAGCGAAGGCTGTAGCAGCGAAAATTGGTGTAGATAAGTACTATGCTGAAGTCCTGCCTGAGGACAAGGCTAGATTCGTAGAAAAAGAGAAAGCGAAGGGAAGAAAGGTAATCATGGTCGGTGACGGTATCAATGATTCTCCTGCACTCTCTGCGGCTGACTGTGGCATTGCTATCAGCGGTGGCGCCGAACTAGCCAGAGAAATAGCCGATATTACCATAGTTGCCAACAATTTGCACGAGCTGGTTAAGCTTAAAACACTTTCCAACCTTCTTATGAAGAGGATAAATGGCAATTACAGAAAAATTGTGGGTATAAACGGCGGTCTTATAGGACTTGGTATTTTTGGAGTGATTCAGCCTGCTACATCGGCTCTTGTACATAACCTCTCGACCCTTGCCATAGTCTTTCGTCAACAACCAACCTTATGGAGTAGCTATGATAAAAAAAGCTGGAGTAAAAGACCTGCCAAAGCTAAGTGTGCTTTACGAAGCCGCAAGGCAGTATATGAGGGAAAATGGCAATCCCGACCAGTGGGGGATGAGCTATCCCGGTGAAGCTATCTTGTTAAATGACATAGAAAACGGTGTACTTTATACTGATGGAGACTATAACTTTGCCTTTGTGCTAATGGGAGAAGAGGAAGCCTACAAAGAGATATATGATGGAAGCTGGCTAAATGAAGAGGACTATCTTACCATACACAGAGTAGCCGGCAATGGAAGGGTTAAGGGTGTATTTTCAAGGGTATTTGAATATAGTCTAATGAAGATGAAGGAAGCGGGGCTTTCTAATATAAGGATTGATACCCACGAAAAAAACCTTACCATGCAGAATGCTATTGCCAGGCAAGGTTTTGTAAGATGTGGACTTGTTAGACTTAGAGAGGGCGAAAGAATAGCCTATCAGTATGTGGCTAAATAAAAGAAAAACTATCAAGCAGGGCTTTGATGTCACAGGCTTTAGCCTCTACAAAGCCCTGTATCATTTCTTTTTTGCCGCCGCCTTTAGCGCCAAGGCTTTCTCCAAGCCTTTTCCCGATTAGAGTAGAATCAAGGCTGTTGCTGCCTATCAGGTAGGAATAGCCTTTTTTGTCGTCTCCAACCAATATACCGCAGTAATTATCCCTTCTCTCTATGAGGTAGTTAAGAGCCTCCCTCTGGCTCTTTGCATCTATTTCATCTATGAAGATAAGAGCCTTATAAGAGTCTGATAAATTGTCGATTTCACTTATCAATTTTGCTTTATTTGCTTCTCTTAGCTTTATTCTAAGTTCATCCCTCTCGTTCTTAATAGTGGTTACATTGTTTACAACCTCGCTTAGCTCTGAGGAAAGTAGTACTCTTAACTCGTTCATATCTGCCTGAAGTGAATTAAAATATTTAAGTGCCCTATAGCCACAGAGGATTGACAGTCTGGTACCGCCCTTATACTTATGGAGGATATTACCTTAAGAAGCCCTATTTCCCCGGTTTTTCTGACATGTGGGCAGCAGCAGGCACAGATATCTACTCCGGCTATTTCCACTATCCTTATGTCTCCTGCTAGTTCTCCCTTACATCTATAATCGATGGAGACAAGCTCGCTCTCTTTAGGGAAAGAGCAGGTTATATCTACATTTGATACTATGACCTCATTCACAAGAGCCTCGATTTCAGCCACCTCATCAGGACTTAGTATGCCGTTATAGTCCATAGTTACGCTGTTATCAGAGAGGTGGAAGCCCACATTTTCATAGCCGTATTTTTCGTGGACTATGCCTGAGAATATATGCTCTCCGCTGTGCTGCTGCATATTTGAAAAACGGTGATTCCAATCAATCTTTCCCTTTATTTTCGTGTTTACAAGGTTTGTAATATTAAGAGGGGAGGATGAATATATATAATGGCTTATGATTCCGTCTTTGTCTATCTGTACGCTTTCTACAGTGGCAGATGTATCGCCTATTAGAATCTCCCCCTTATCGCAGGACTGTCCTCCTGCCTCAGGAAAGAAAAGGGTTTGGTTAAGTATGACCTTATAAGTGTTTTTTTCAGAATCACAGATATCAATACTTATGATATCTGCCTCAAAATCTGTGTTATATGGATGAGCGTAATATAGTTCGATAGTTGACATAGCTTCTCCTTTTTATATCCCTTCTGCAAAAAATGATTTGGCATTTATAAGAAGAGAAAGTATTTGTATAAAACTGTATCAGTCATTGCTAAAAAGCAATTATAATGGTATAATTAATAAAAAAAGCCAGCGATTTTGGAGGGAAAAATGTTTGAAGAATTAAAAATAAATGGAAAAGAGATATTAAGATATTGTGTAAACAATCCGAAGTATATTTTGGTACAATTCATTGACAAAAATGACGAGGGGGAACTTGAAGAGGAAATAAATCTGATAGAGACCTTTACCGACAAAACCTTTGCTTTCGTGGGAATTAGGGCTAAATGCTGGAATGATGAACTATCACCTTGGGAGGCAGAGCCTGTATTTGGCAGGCAGGGTTTTGGTGGAGGAGCGAATAAGAACCTTGACTATCTTAGGGAAAATATAGACGGCATCAAAAAACTATGTGGACTTGATGCCGCTGTCCCTGTTATTCTTGGAGGTTATTCACTCGCAGGGCTGTTTTCGCTATGGGCAGGATATGAAAGCTCTATCTTTAGCGGGATAGTTGCGGCTTCTCCTTCGGTGTGGTATAGGGGCTGGACTGATTACATCCGTGGGAAAGGGATGAAGTCTCAGGCAGTTTATCTAAGCCTTGGTCTTACGGAATCAAGAACTTCAAATAAAAGGTTGTCTGAGGTTGAAAATTGTATCAAAATACAGTATAATGAATTTTCAGAGAAAAACCAATTGAAGCATATATTAGAATGGAACGAGGGAAATCATTTCATGGATGTTCCGCTTCGAATGGCTCGTGGTTTTGGCTAGGTTTTGAATAATATTTAAAACATGGTTGCTAAAATCAGCAATTCCTAGTAAAATATATAGTGAGTTGTTGGAATAGTCTTCTGAATTCAAATCTTTAAAATAATGCGTGAAAGGGAGTATAATAATGGCTAAGAAAGTGTTGGTAGTAGATGATGCGGCTTTCATGAGAATGATGCTTAAGGACATCCTGTCAAAGAACGGATATGAAGTAGTAGGTGAGGGTGTTAACGGAAATGATGGATTTGAAAAATATAAAGAGTTAAAGCCTGACATCGTTACTCTTGATATTACAATGCCTGAATGTGACGGATTACAGTGCTTGAAGAAGATTAAGGAGTTCGATGCTGCGGCAAATGTAGTTATGTGTTCAGCAATGGGACAGCAGGCAATGGTTATCGAATCTATCCAGAGCGGTGCAAAGGACTTCATCGTTAAACCTTTCCAGCAGGACAGAGTATTAGAGTCACTTGCAAAGATTAAATAAGATTTGTAAAATCTATGAGATTTAAAATATACGAATAAAGCAAACTAAGACTGTTTTCTGAGAATGAGAATGGTCTTAGTTTGTTGTCTTATTGAAGGTGATTTACCAATAATAAAAAGCAGATGACGGGAATCGAACCCGCCTCTCAACCTTGGGAAGGTCGCATTCTACCGATGAACTACATCTGCTTAATTATGGGTCAATTATACTCCTATAAGATTGGCTTGTAAAGTTAAAATTTTGCTGTAGAATTCTACAAAGTGTGGAAATTAGTTTTATAATAATTATTGTAAAAGGAAGAGTGATGAAGGGTTATATCGTAAGCTTTGCTCCTATGGAGGGGATAACCGGCAGGATATTCAGAAAAGTATTTGATAGGAATTTTAAGGGTGTAACTGATTTTTACACCCCGTTTATCACTCCCAAGGAAAAGCGGGGGATTGACAAGAAAGATATAAAAGAACTGCTGCCTGCTCACAATGAGGGGATAGAGATAGTACCTCAGATACTTACAAGTTCCGGAGATGCCTTCAATCTTACGGCTTCTAAGCTTATGGAAATGGGCTATAAGGAGGTTAATCTAAACCTTGGCTGTCCTTCAGGAACTGTGGTAAACAAGGGGAGAGGCTCGGGAGCCTTAAAGAATCTTGATAATCTAAATGAGCTGTTAAGCTGTATCTTTGACGAGGCCGTACACACAGGACTTAAGATATCGATAAAAACCAGAATAGGCTATGAGGATGCTTCTGAATTTGGTGATATCATTTCCCTATACAGGCAGTTTCCTCTAGAAAAGCTAATCATTCATCCAAGAACAAGGATGGAATTCTACAAGGGTAGTGTGCATAAAGAAAGCTTTGAATATGCGCTAAAGGAATACTTAAAAACAGGCGAAGAGGACAAACTCTGCTTCAATGGAGAGCTTAAAAGGGTAGAGGATGTAGACCGGATAGAAAAGGAGTTCCCTATGATAGACCATATTATGATAGGGAGGGGGCTACTTAGACATCCGTTTTTACTTGAAGATATTGAGGGGCAAGAAGTCTATGACAGGCAGGAGAGAATAAGAAACTTCCTTGAAGAACTTTATCTGCCTATCTTGAGGAGTTTAATGGAGGAGCTGCAGCTGTACTTAAGTTAAAAGAAATATGGTTTTACTTACAGGATAGCTTTAATGACTGTGAAGCCTATGTGAAAGATATAAAAAAAGCTAAAGGAGTGGCTGAATATAAGGCTGCGGTAAATGTGCTCTGTTCTAACTGTAAGGTAGTGTAGAAGATTGCAAGAGGCAAAGGTGTGTAGTCCTTTATCATAGATGCCCACAGCATTGTATTTCTATATAAGTTTGTTTACAAAGTATTTGCCATCGCTCCCTAATTGTGATAACCTTATAAAAACGTGGTATTACAAGTTTAGATATAGGAGGCATACTATGGCAAAGATAGAGATGAAGACTCCCCTTGTTGAAATGGACGGAGATGAGATGACAAGAGTCATTTGGCAGATGATTAAGGATGAACTCATCCATCCTTTTATTAACCTAAAGTCAGAGTACTATGATTTGGGGCTTAAATACCGCAATGAAACGGATGATAAGGTTACAGCAGAGTCTGCAAAGGCTACGCTCAAGTACGGTGTTGCAGTCAAATGTGCTACAATTACGCCTAATGCAGCAAGAGTCAAGGAATACGACCTTAAAGAGATGTGGAAGAGTCCAAATGGGACTATTAGGGCCATACTTGACGGTACGGTATTTAGAACTCCTATTCTGGTGAAGGGGATTGAGCCTTATGTACGCACCTGGAAATCGCCTATTACCATTGCAAGGCATGCTTATGGAGATGTGTATAAGAACGCTGAAATCAAAGTAGGCGGTGCAGGGAGAGCTGAACTGGTATTTACAGCAGAGGATGGAAGCGTGACAAAGGAGCTTATTCACGAGTTTAAGTCCCCGGGTGTCATTCAGGGTATGCACAATCTGAACTCGTCCATAGAAAGCTTTTGCAAGAGCCTGCTTTTGAGTACGCACTTGAACTAAAGGTTGACCTTTGGTTTTTCTACAAAGGATACCATTTCAAAGAAGTACGACCATACCTTTTAAGGATATATTTGCAGAAATCTACGAAAAGGACTATAAAGTAAAATTTAAGAACAAGGGAATCACTTACTTCTACAACCTAATAGATGATGCGGTAGCGAGAGTGATAAGGAGTGATGGAGGCTTCCTTTGGGCCTGCAAGAACTATGACGGTGATGTAATGAGTGATATGTTAGCTACTGCCTTTGGCTCTCTTTCGATGATGACCTCGGTGCTTGTGTCTCCTAAGGGAGTGTGGGAGTATGAAGCAGCTCATGGAACAGTACAGAGACATTATTACAAGTATCTTGAGGGTGAGCCTACTTCAACCAACTCTATAGCTACAATCTTTGCCTGGAGCGGCGCCCTTAGAAAAAGAGGAGAACTTGATGGGCTAAGTGACCTTGCAGCCTTTGCAGGCAAGCTTGAAAAGGCGGTTATAGACACAGTAGAAAGCGGCATTATGACAAAGGACTTAGCTGAGATAACTACTCTTAAAGAAGTAAAGACAGCAGGCACTGAGGATTTCATAAAGGCTGTAAGAGAAAGACTTGAAAAGAGCCTGTAAGGCATCAGCAAGACATATACAAATCATTATAAGATATAATTAAAACCTCTTGATGATTTGAAGCTTGATGTACTTTTTACAAATGGCATACACAAAATATATGATGTTAAAAAGGCTATGACTTACTATGAACCATTCAAAGAGCTGGAAGATAATCCTTATCTTTTCAAACAGGCAAAGGTTGACTGTGGAGGCTGTGCAGTATGTTGGAATGATGAGATAGATGTTACCGAATGGGAATTATGGGAGATGGGGGAAAAATAATTACTGCTCCTAAAACAAATATTAAAAATATTTGTATTTTATATTTACAAACATAATAATATTTGTTAAAATATTTATTGTCAGGAGGGTGATACATGAAAAGTTATTCATCAAGGCAGATAATTGCGATTTTAGAAAAAGACGGTTGGTATAGGATCAAAGGTTCAGGCTCAAGCCACCAGCAATTCAAACATCCTGTAAAAAAAGGGAGAGTTACTGTAAAACATCCTTGTAAGGATATACCGCCTGATACTCTAAAGTCAATATTACGTCAGTCAGGGCTTACGCTTAGTTAAGCCCTCTCCTGATAATTATAAACATTGATTATGGAGGTTTGCTAATGAAAAAAACAGAGAGATATTTTTACCCTGCTGTATTTGTATATAACCCTGACAGTGAAATTGCAGTGCTTTTCCCCGATTTGGACTGTGCCACGAGTGGAGAAGATGAAACAGATGCCCTGCTGTCCGCAAGGGATTTACTTGGCTGTGTTCTTTGCGGTCTTGAGGAAGATGGCGAACCTATACCAAAAGCAAGCTCATTAAGTACATTAGAACTGAAAGAAAATGAAAAGGCTGTATTGGTAGATGTTTACATGCCTTCATTTCGCATGGCAAATGTCAATAAAGCAGTCAACCGCACTGTTACGCTCCCAGCCTGGCTTAATGCATTAGCCATTGAACATAAAATAAACTTTTCACAGCTTTTGCAGGATGCCATCAAAACACAGCTTCATATTTAGAATATCAAAAGTGAACAGTAAACTATCAGTTAACAGCTGGAAATTAAAAAGCCCTCCTGCGCCAACAGGAGAGCATCCATCATCTACTGGGCGATAACCAGTAAACAATTTATTCAACCGTTTAAATTTTGGCATATCGCCCCGTAGATTGCAATATTTACAGGGTATTTTTGTGCCCAAAATTCAATTGTGTAAGTGTTGTGTTAGAGTTAATAAAGGTGCAGCACCGCACCTGTGAGTAGTCTGAGACAACATAAAAGAAAACTCCCGCTTATAAATCCTACAAGATTTTAGAGCGGGAGTTCTTGGTTACGATGTTGTCTTATTAAAACAATTAAATTTAGAAGTTCTTGTCAAGTGTAAAGTTTCCGTCGTAATCTTCAAGAGATTCTTCTGTGTACAGGTTATTTAATTGGAAGTTTAAAAAGCCGTCATATAGGGATTATCCCTGATATGACGGCTTTTGTGTGGCTTGCACACAACTTTATATTTATGTATAGGAGTGATGAAAAAACAAAATTACAAAAGCTTCTTAACGTAAGAGTCCATTTCCTCGCTGGTTACAGTTGGAGAGAATCTCTCTACTACATTTCCTTCTCTGTCAACTAAGAACTTAGTAAAGTTCCAGTTGATTTCTGCTCCGGGAAATACCTGTCCGAGGCTTGCAAGCTTCTCAAGAAGTCCTGCTGAAGCAGAGTTGGTAACTTCCTCAGGCTTCTGCTCTTTAAGATACTTAAAGAGAGGATCTGCATTAGGACCATTTACCTCAAGTTTCTCGAAGTTCTCAAAAGTAACACCGTAGTTTACCATACAGAACTTAACGGTTTCTTTTCCGTCCTCAGGATTCTGATCAAGGAACTGTCCGCAAGGGAAACCGATGATTTCAAAACCATCCTTGTTGTACTTCTGATATAACTTCTCAAGATCCTCAAGCTGTGGAGTAAGACCACATCCTGTTGCGATATTTACTATGAGAAGTACTTTACCCTTATATTCTGAGAGTGAAGTAGTGCCACCCTCAACATTCTTTACACTGAAATCATAAACACTCATATTATCCTCCTTCTTGCCATAAGGCAAAACTAATTATATTATTCACAAGATATTTTGTGAACAGCTTTGGCTAAACTTGATGATATGATGATAACATTTTGAGGGAATTAATGCTACATGTAAAAATAACCAAAATTGTGCACAATTTAATTGAATACTTTGTTTATATTTAAATACATATAATTTATGATAAACTATAAAGGGCGGAGAAAGCCGATATAATATATAATGATATAAGTGTCAAATGTATAAAAATTCGGTTGGGGCTTGCCTGTGGGAGAATTTATTATACTTTGATATGGTCACAATATGATTAGCAGCCATTCAAGGTTTAGGCTTGCTAAACTTAGGAAATCTACCTATAATGTTATTAGATGGTTATTTGATCATGATAAGTTTAAGAAAATAGGATTGCGTGAAACAACCGTAAGCAATCCTTTGTTGTTGTGACTAAAATAATAAGGCTTAAGGATGGTGGCGTATGAGCGAAGTGATATTAAAAGAACTGGATATGTTAAAAAAACTGATAAGTATAAGCATGGAAAGCAGTAGCGAAGAGGCTGTTATGGAGTATATACGCTCTCTTTTTGCTTGTGATTTTATATTTTATAACTATATAAATAACAGAAGAATAATAATGGGTGAGGAAAAGAATGTTAACCTTTCGGACTGCTATGAGTATCAGATTGGATTAAATGAGGAAGTTCTTGGCAAATTTTCCATGAACATTTCTGAGGAAGATATTACGGAAATGCAGAAGAAGGCACTTGGATATGTGGGTAATCTATTTATTATTATGCATAAGGAAAAATTCTCGGAAGAAAGAGTGGATAAGGACCTTAAGCAGGAACTTGTGCTTGATATATGTACAGGCAATATCAAATCCCGTGAAGAGTTCAACATAAGGTGCAAGCTAAACGGCTGGGATATAAAGGATAATGTGGTTGTAGTTATCTTTGACCTTGACGAGTATAAGAAGAAAACAGTTGACCTAAAAGAATCCAGTGGAAAAATAGAAGTAGTCAAGGAAAAAATGTTTAGGGATCTGAGAAATAAATTTCTAAATGCAGGTATAACCTTTTACTACTATCCAAACAGTGACAGCATCATATTTTTATTTGAGTTTGACAATAATTATCTGCATAACAAAGATAAGGTATTTAAGCAGGTTATGACGGATTCTAAGGAAAATTATGGCTTTACTTATACAATTGGTATAGGAAGAACTATAAATAATATCTTCGATACGCCGATATCATATACAGAGGCAAGAGAAGCAGTTAAAATCGGACGTAGTATGCTAGGACTTGGGATGATACATGAATACAAGGATTTGGAACTTTTCTCACTTCTTAACAATGCTGTAAATAAGGATATACTGGCAGGCGAGCTTATGAGTCCTATCAGAAAACTTATAGAGTATGACAGAGAAAATGAGACTGAGTATTATATCTTCCTTAAAGAGCTGATAAATGCAAACTGGAGTCTGACAAGAGCTTCAGAAAATAACTACATCCATTATAATACTGCGAAATACAGGCTTAAAAAGACTGAAGAAATAATGGAGTTACAGGCGGACAGCGCCAACGCCAGATTTAAGTTAGAGCTTGCCCTTAGGCTGTATGAATTAAAAAATATGGTATAAGCAGGTAGTTCTGCTTTAATGGAGATAATAATGGGACTGTATAAGAAACTAAGAGGAAATAAAGATAGTGGTTGGAGTGTGAGTACTATCGGTACAAAAGTTGTTGCAGCAGGAATTCTCATTTCAATTATTGTTGTATTTTTCGTTAGCTTTGCTGTGTCCGGAACAATTAGGAATCTTGAAGAGAAGCTCATTGGCAGCAGACTTGATTCTGATATGAATTATGTAAAAGATTTGATATCAAATCACAACTCTAGGGCGAGATGGAATGTAAGCGGGAATACCATCTTCTTTGGGGATGTAGAACTTGGTGATGGAACACCGGAAAAAGCAAATCTGGGTCCCTTTTTGGAGCATTATGCAAAAACAGAAATTCTTGCTTATGTATTCCTTAAGGTAGACGACAATGATCCGAGACTTTTGGCTGCACGGGAGCAAAGGCTTTCGTATGAGCCAGGACATTATTTAAGAGTCTCAGGTAGTACCCGTGGTGAAGGAGGTAAATCCATCATCGGTACATTTATGGCAAAGAATGTGGCCGACGAGCTGGATAGAGTCGAGGTCTACAAAGGTGAAGCAAATGTTTCAGGAAGTATAATATACTGTCTCTACAGAGTACTTAAAAATAATGATGGTGATGTTGTCGGTGCCATGGTAGTTGGACGTGGCATAGATGATATGAACCTTGAGATTAAAAAGGCTGTGACAAAGGTAGGTCTATTCACCCTTTTGGTTGTATCTATAATAATCGCAGTAATTTTTGCGGTGATTTCTAATTTCTTAAAAACAATAGATTGCATAGCCTTCTATCTCAGACAGCTTGAGGTGGGCATCATTCCTGAAACAAGGCTTGAGGTAAAGTCATTCAGAGAAATGAATATGGTGGCTGAGAATGTAAACAACCTCGTAAAATATATGAGGGAGAACAGTGCTCTCCAGAAGAAATCACAAATAGATGCTCTTACAGAACTGCCTAATAGGATGTCCTATGATCAGTACTCAGCGGATCTTGAGAAGTATCTCCGTGCCAATCCAAGAGCGCTTGGAGTTGAAATACTTGATATAGATTATTTCAAGCAGTTCAATGATAATTACGGACACCAAAAGGGAGATGAGTGCGTACGTATGATTGCAAGTGTTCTACATGAACTGGTAGAAGACCATCCTAAGGTGTATGCTGCGAGATATGGAGGAGATGAGTTTGTCATCATCTATCCGGGCTGTATACATAGTGAAATAGAGGCTATGGTAAGAGAATTAAAGAAGAAAGTTCAGTTGAATGCGTTTGAGCACAAGTATTCTAAGGCTTCTGAAGTAGTTACTATTACTCAGGGAGTTTGCTTTGATATATTCTCGTCTTACTCCTCAATTGCAGATTTCCTTAAGAGGGCGGATGAGGCTCTCTATGAGGAAAAGAAGATTAGAAGGAATAGCTTTAGGATAGTGCAGCTCTAAAAGACTTGACATTCATTTGATAAACATATATCATTTATTTTATGAAACAAGTATCAAAGTATAAAATTCGTTGCTTGCTTGAGGGAGAATTTGTTATATTTTGACACTCATATAATAAAGACTATGAAGGTGCAGCCTTTGGCACAGGGAAAGGGAGTCATACAGAGAGAGGAAACACTTGCTGGAAGTTTTCTTATGCAACCCCGATTCTGACATTCACACCTGAGTTATGAGGCTTAAATCATAGAGAGTAGGCTTCATCGGCAGCAGCCGTTATCTGCAAGAGAGTGCCTATTTAAGGATAGGAACCAGGGTGGTAACACGGATAATTCGCCCCTGCTTTAAGCAGGGGCTTTTATTATTTAATAGGAAATTCCTACGGAATTTCCTATTAAATAATAACTCTCCGAGGATGCCACAGTTTATAACACGATATGGAGGATAACATGAAAGAGAAATTACAGGAAATTATGGAGTCTGCCCTTAAGCAGATAGAAGAGGCTGTGGACGGCGAGAAGTTAAATGACGCCAGAGTTTACTTCCTTGGTAAAAAGGGTGAACTTACACAGGTATTAAAAAGTCTCAAGGATGTAGCTCCTGAGGACAGGCCGAAGGTAGGACAGCTCGTTAATGAGGCAAGAGAGGCTATAGAAAAGAGACTTGAAGAGCGTAAAAAAGAGTTTGAAAAGAAGATGTTAGACCTTAAGCTTGCCACAGAGACTATAGATGTTACCCTACCTGCGAAAAAGCCTATGATAGGCCATAGACATCCAAACACCATAGCCCTCGATGAGGTTAAAAAAATCTTTATAGGTATGGGTTATCAGGTAGTTGACGGCCCTGAAATAGAGTTTGATTATTATAACTTTGAGGCTCTTAACATTCCTGCCAACCACCCTGCAAAGGATGAACAGGACACCTTCTATATCAATGACAAGCTTTTGCTGCGTACCCAGACTTCATCAGTTCAGGTACATGTTATGGAAAAACAGAAACCACCTATCAGAATAATTGCACCTGGCAGGGTATTCCGTTCAGATGAGGTGGATGCGACACATTCTCCTTCCTTCCACCAGGTAGAAGGCCTTGTGATTGATAAAAATGTTACTTTTGCAGACCTTAAGGGAACTCTTGCTGAGTTCGCAAGAAGGATATTCGGAGAGGAAACCAAGGTTAAGTTTAGGCCTCACCACTTCCCATTTACAGAGCCCTCTGCGGAAATGGATGTTTCCTGCTTTAAATGCGGTGGCAAAGGCTGCCGATTCTGTAAAAACGAAGGCTGGATAGAGATTCTTGGCTGCGGTATGGTACACCCTCATGTACTTGAGATGCGTGGTATAGATCCTAAGGAATATCAGGGCTTTGCCTTTGGTATGGGACTTGAGAGAATTGCTCTCTTAAAGTATGAGGTTGACGATATGCGTCTTCTCTATGAGAATGATGTGCGTTTCTTAAGGCAGTTCTAAGCTAAGGCTAAGCTGGAACAGTAAGAGTGAAAGCTTAGGCTATTAATGCTATATAGAAAAGAGCTTTAATTATAAAACAGGAAACAATAAAGATGATTATTAAAAGACTATTATATCTGTATGATACTATGTTTATGAATAATCATTATTTAGGATAAAGTCTAAAAGTAAAAAGCCGGAATTTTGCACAGTGTGATTCTACAGCTGTAGGATGTGCGGATACGGCTTAAAACAGGTAGGAAGAGGAGAATAACATGAATACACCTTTATCATGGATAAAAGAAATGGTGCCGGAGCTTGACTGCACACCGGTAGAATATATGGATGCTATGACTCTTAGCGGTACCAAGGCTGAAAGCGCCCAGTACTTTGATAAGAATCTGGACAAGATAATTGTAGGCAGGATAAACAAGATAGAAAGACATCCTGATGCGGATAAGCTTGTTATCTGCCAGGTTCAGATTGATGAGGACGGCAAGAGATTCAGATAGTTACAGGAGCACCAAATGCTTTTGAAGGGGCGGTAGTTCCTGTGGTACTTGACGGAGGAAGGGTAGCCTGTGACCACTCAGGAAATAAGACCGCAGAAGGCTTTGTCATCGAGGCGGGTAAACTCAGAGGTGTAGATTCTGCCGGCATGATGTGCTCAATAGATGAGCTTGGCAGGGATAAGACCTATTATCCTGAAGCAGACGAGGAAGGACTTTACATTTTCAATAAAATCGAGGGCGGAAGCGGACTCAAGCTTGGAAGCGATGCCCTTATTCCGCTTGGACTTCGTGATGCCCTTGTTGAATACGAAGTAACCAGCAACAGAGTGGACTGCTTTGGTATGGAAGGCATAGCAAGAGAGGCAGCAGCTACCTTCTGCAATGAGTTTAAGCCTCCTGTGATTAAGGAGGTAGGAAATGCTGAGAAGGCAGAAGACTATATTTCAGTTGAAATAAAAGATAATGAACTTTGTAAGCGTTATGTAGCGAGGGTGGTTAAGAATGTAAAGATTGCCCCATCCCCACTTTGGATGCAGAGAAAGCTCCAAGCAGTAGGCATCCGCCCTATCAATAACATCGTAGATGTCACCAACTATGTGATGACTGAGCTTAGCCAGCCTATGCATGCCTACGACATCGACACTATCGAGGAGAGAAGGATAGTGGTTGAAAGGGCAGCAAACGGAGAGAAATTTACTACTCTTGACGGAGTAGAAAGAGAACTTGATGACACCGTTTTACTTATAAAGGACGGCAAGAAGGCTGTAGGCATTGCAGGAATCATGGGTGGAGAGAATTCCAAGATAAATGATAATCTTAACACAGTTCTCCTTGAGGCAGCCTGCTTTGATGGCACCAATATCCGCCTTTCAAGCAAGAAGGTAGGACTTAGAACTGATGCTTCAGGCAAGTTTGAAAAGGGACTTCATCCTGAGACAGCCCTTTTAGCTATGAACAGAGCCTGCACCCTCATAGAGGAGATAGGCGCAGGAGAGGTTGTTGGGGGAGTGGTTGATGTTTATCCTGTTAAAGAGGGCGACAGAGAGGTAGAATTTGACCTTGATGCCTGCAACCGTCTGCTTGGAACGAACATCAGCCTTGATGAGGCAAGAGAATATTTTGACAGGCTTGGTATCAAGATAAATGACGATTTAAAGAGCGTAGTAGTACCTTACTTTAGACAGGATTTACTGCGCAATGCAGACCTTGCGGAGGAGCTTGCAAGATTCTTTGGCTATGACAAGATACCTACCACCCTTCCAAGTGGGGAGTCCACAGCCGGTGGAGAGACCTTTAGCATGGAGATAGAGGGTAAGGCCAGGGAACTTGCTGAGCAGTTTGGCTTCTGTGAAGGAATGACCTTCTCCTTTGAGAGCCCTAAGGTATTTGACAGGCTTTTACTTCCGTCTGATGCAAAGGAAAGAGAAACAATAGAGATAAAGAATCCGCTTGGAGAGGATTATTCCATCATGCGTACCCAGATAATAAACGGTATGCTCACATCGCTTGGAACCAACTCAGCAAGAAGAAATAAGAATGTAAGGCTTTATGAGATATCCAACATTTACCTTGCTAAGGAGCTTCCTCTTCGTGATTATCCTGAAGAGAGAAAGCAGTTCTGCCTTGGTATGTACGGAGAGGGTGATTTCTTTGTGCTTAAGGGAGTGATAGAGGAATTCTTATACAAGGTAGGCATGAAGAAGCTTCCTTCCTACAACGCTAAGGCAGGCAAGACCTTCCTTCATCCGGGAAGACAGGCTGAGATTATCTATGATGATACAGTGGTAGGATATTTTGGTGAGGTACATCCTCTTGTTCAGGAGAGCTACGGCATAGCTGAGAGAGCCTACATTGCAAATATTGACCTTGGAATAATTTGTGATAAGGCTAATTTTACAGTAAAATACGAGGGCATAGCAAAATTCCCTTCAGTTGTCCGTGACATAAGTCTTGTAATGGATAAGAGCCTTACAGCAGGCGAAATAGAAAAAATTATAAGATTTGAGAGCGGAGCTATATTGGAAAGTCTCGAACTCTTCGATATATATGAGGGGGAGAGAATTGGGGCCGATAAGAAATCGATGGCTTATTCAATCACCTTTAGAAATAAAGAAAAAACCCTTGAAGAATCAGAGATAAGCAGTGTTATGGAGAGGATTCTTAAGGGCCTTAAGAATATAGGAGCAGTACTTAGAAGCTAAGTTTATGGTTGCAAATCATGCCAAAATAGTGGATAATGTGATTAGATTAATAGTATAGGGAGAAGAAGGCATGAATAATGATTTTAAAGCACTTAAGCCATACCTTGATAAAGTCTTAGCTATGGATACTGCTATGGGCTTGTTTGAATGGGATACAGAAACTCTTGCTCCAAAGGCTGCTGTTGACCAGACTGCCAAAGTTTTAGGGGTACTTGCAGAAGAGTCCTACAATGCGATTATGAATGATGAAGTAAAGGATATCGTATACAGACTTTCAAAGAACATTGAAGATGGAAAAGACGAAGGACTTAGTGAGGTAGAAAAGGGAATCATCAAACAGCTCAAAAAGGAATATGAAGTGCTTGAAAAGATTCCTGCGGATGAGTTTAAGGCATTTTCAGAACTTCAGGCTGTAGGAGCGTCAAGATGGGCAGAGGCCAAGAATGCTGATGACTTTGAGAGGTTTCTTCCTACGCTTAAATCACTTATTGAATATTCAAGAAAGTTTGCAGGGTACAGAGTAAAACAGGGTGAAAAGCCTTATGATGTACTCCTAGATGACTACGAAGAGGGATTTAACCAGGAAATACTTGATAAATTCTTTGGTAAGCTTAAGGAGGCAATTGTCCCTCTTCTTAGAAAGATAAAGGAAAAACCACAGGTTGAGTATGATTTCCTTTTTAAGAACTACCCAGTGGATAAACAGAGGGAGTTCTGCAAATACTTAGCCGAATATATGGGCTTTGATCCTGATAGGGGAGTGATTGCGGAAAGTGAGCATCCTTTTACCAATAATCTTCACAATAAGGATGTTAGAATTACCAATCACTATCTTGAAAACAATTTGGAAAGTGCTATCTTTTCGATTATTCACGAAGCAGGACATGGTATTTATGAAATGAACATTCCTGATGAGCTTACCCAGACCTTGGTTGGAGGAGGCTCATCCATGGGACTTCATGAGTCACAGTCAAGATTCTGTGAGAACATTATCGGAAGAAGCAAGGCTTTTTGGGAGCCTATCTATGGGAAGCTTGTCGCTACCTTCCCTGAACAGCTAAAAGATGTGGACCTTGATAAATTTATAACAGCTATCAACCGTACAGAGCCTGGGCTTATCCGTACAGAGGCAGATGAGCTGACCTACAGCCTGCACGTGCTTGTACGCTATGAGGTGGAGAAGAAGATATTTAACGAAGACTACCCTGTAGAAAAGCTGCCAGAGCTTTGGAATGATTTATATGAAGAATACCTCGGAGTACGCCCTGATACATATAAGGAGGGTATTCTTCAGGATGTACACTGGTCGGGTGGAAGCTTTGGTTACTTCTCAAGCTATGCCCTTGGCAATGCAATCGGAGCAGAGCTTTACCACCAGATGAAGAAGGAACTTGATTTTGACGGCCTTTTAAGAAAGGGCGAGATATCAAAGATTATGGACTGGCTAAAGGATAAGGTTCATAAATACGGAAAACTTAAGAATACAAACGAAATACTTCTTTTAGCTACGGGTGAGGAATTCAATGCGGATTATTATATTGATTATCTCACTGAAAAGTTCACAAAGGAATACGGACTATAAGGATGTATAATGAAAAAATTCATTGAGAAGAATAAAAATCTGATTATAAGCATAGTATTTATTGTTTATCTGCTTGCCCTAGGCTATCACTTATTCCTTGGTGACAGCCTTGGCAAGAGAGAAACCTTTGATTCTTACAGATACAATTTTACTCTGTTTCAGGAGATTGTCAGATATATAGAGAACATCAATGTTATCGGTGCAAGGCTTGTTATCCTTAATCTTGCGGGAAATGTATTTGCCTTTGTGCCGTTTGGGATGTTTGTAGGTTATTTTTTAAGGAAAAAGAAGTTTACATTTATTAAAACAACCCTGCTTGGCTTTGCCTTTACAGTGCTTATAGAGGGGATTCAGCTTGTAACTAAGGTTGGAATCTGTGACATAGATGATGTGGTATTAAATACAATCGGAGTATTGATAGGTGCAGCGGTGGCTAAGCTCATTTTTAAGACTAAAAGGCTGTCTTAGATGTTTAACTGTATTGCCTACGCATTTATAAAGGCAAGCTGTTAATTTATAGCCGTACTTTGTTAGAAAGTTGTTAATTCCTATTAAACAAAAAAGGTACCGATTAACGGTACCTGATATGTATGTGACAAGATTCGAACTCGCGACCTTCTGATCCGTAGTCAGACGCTCTATCCAGCTGAGCTACACATACAAAATTGTCGAACGAGTAATATTTTAGCACAATGATTCTTATTTGTAAAGTAAAAAATTCATTTTGAAAGGAAACATAAAAATGCTAGCAACATTAATACCTTTATTCGACAGTAAAATGGAAGTCTGCGCTTATTCCGTTTTTGCGCAGAGAGAAAATTTTCTGGTTCATCCATCCCTCTTGGGAACAGGCAGTTTAGATGCTGCGGCAGGCATATTGGGACTGGACATCGTGGAAAATATGGGAATTGGAACCCTGGCAGGCGACAAGGAGGTATTCATAGAGGTAAACAATATCTCTCTTTTCTCCAATATCGAAGAAAAGTGCAGTGCACCTGCTGAAAGGGTGGTATTACTCATTGATTACAGGATAAATACTGAGCAGATGTATGTGGACAGGCTTACTGACCTAAAGTCTAAGGGCTATAAGTTAGCTATGAGAAAGCTAAATATAGACCAGTTTGAAGAGTATAAGCCTGTACTTAGTCTTATGGACTACATCCTTCTTGACCACAAGAAGATTAAGATAGACAAGGCTAAGGTTTACTTTGGACAGGTATATCCTGATATCAAGCTCTGTGCAGTAAATGTAGACTCTAAAGAGGACTACGAGAGGCTGCAGAGGATGGAGGCTACTATCTCTTTGAGGGAGATTTCTTTAGAATGCCTGCCATTTCAAAAACAGGTGAGATTGCTCCTCTTAAGATGACTTATATAGAGCTTCTTAACCTTGTAAATCAGCCTGACTTCGACCTTACTGAGGTGGCTGATGTTATCTCAAAGGACACTGTACTTGCGGTAAATATGCTTGAGATAGTCAACAAGCTTGCAAGAAATTCAAAGATAACCTCTATAAGAGCCGCTACAGCCATGCTTGGTCAGAAGGAAATAAGGAGATGGGCTAGTACCGCCGCAACCAAGTCGCTTTGTGCGGATAAGCCAAGTGAAATAATGAGGCTGTCTCTTATTCGTGCAAAATTTGCGGAAAATCTTGCTTATTGCTTTGATTTGGGAGCTGTAACTTCAGAACTCTTCCTCATGGGACTCTTCTCGGTAATTGATGTTATCCTTGAAATACCTATGAAACAAGCTCTTGAAATGGTGAATATAGCCGAGGACATAAGTCTTGCCCTCCTTGAAAGAAAGGGAAGACTAGCACCTTTACTTAATTTCATGCTTCATTATGAAAATGCCGATTGGCATGAAGTAAGCAGAATAATGACGGTGCTTAACATAGATGTAAAGCCTGTAAGTACAGCCTATATAGACGCTTTGATATGGTATAGGGATATGTTCCTATAAATAAGAAGAGATAAAATTATTCCTCTTGACTATGAAAGTCAAGAGGACTATAATACGAAAGTCGATTAGGGTGTCAAATATGATAAATTATCTTGCAGGAAAAATTGCACAGATGTTTTACTATTGACACCCATATCATAATTTTAAGAAAGGAGCGGTAATGGGAGATTTGGCTGAACGGCTGGCTGAAGAGCTGAATGTCGAAACGGTGTTTGAAGTTCCGTTTTTTGGAGGTATTTCAGAGTCAGTTGTAGTAACTTGGATAATTATGGCCGTAGTTCTTCTTGCTTCTATATTACTTACCCGAAACCTAAAGGTTGAGAACCCCGGTAGAAGACAGCTGATTGTTGAAACGGTGGTAACAAAGCTTCAGGAAGCGGTTGTCAATATTGTAGGAGAACACGGGAGGGCCTATGCCCCGTATCTGACCAGCATTCTTATCTACATAGGAATTGCAAACGTTGTCGGTATACTTGGATTTAAGCCTCCTACAAAGGACTTAAATGTAACCATAGCACTTGCAGTATTCAGTATATTTATTATTGAATATGCGGGTATACATAAAAAAGGTGTGGGCAAATGGTTAAAGAGCTTTACTGAGCCGATGGTAGTTATTACCCCAATCAAAATCCTTGAGGTATTTACAACGCCGTTGTCTCTATGTATGCGACTTTTTGGAAATGTTCTTGGAGCCTTTGTAGTTATGAAACTCATAGAGTTCGTACTTCCTGTGGGACTTCCTGTAGCATTTAGTTTTTACTTTGATATATTTGACGGATTGATTCAGGCGTATGTATTTGTGTTCTTGACGGGCTTATTCATAGGCGAACAGCTTGAGTAGGTCAGTTTAATTATAAGATAAGGAGAAAAATTATGAATTTATTAGGAATTGGCGCTGGTATTGCAGTTTTGGCAGGCTTAGGAGCAGGTATCGGTATTGGTATTGCAACAGGAAAGGCAGCGGATGCTACAGCAAGACAGCCTGAAGCAGCAGAAAAGATTCGTAGTGTGCTCATCCTCGGAGCAGCACTTGCAGAGGCAACAGCTATTTATGGTTTCGTTATCGCAGTCCTTATAATAATGATGCTTAAGTAAGACACACTTAAGGAGGAATAATGCTTAAAGTAGATTGGAATCTCCTCTTTACAGCAATTAACATTGTGGGTTGGTATATAATAATTAAATTATTTTTATTTAAGCCTATTAACAATATTATTGACAAGAGAAGAGATGCTATAAACGGGAAATTCAATGAAGCAGAGTCAGCCAAACAGGATGCTTATGCACTAAAAGCAAAGTATGAAGAGGCTATAAGCAAAGCTTCAGATGAAAGACAGGATATAATCGACAAGGCCAGAGCAAGTGCTGATGAGGAATACAGACGCATTCTTGATGAGGCAGATGTAAAGGCAGGAACAATAGTAAATAAAGCTAAAGAACAGGCAAAGGATGAACATCAGAAGATAATCAGAGAGGCAGACATGGAAATTGCCCGCCTAGTTATGGATGCTACAAGTAAGATAATGCATGACAGCAGCAACGGTGAAAATGATAAGAATCTTTATGATGAATTTATAACAAAAGAGGGTAAACACAGTGAATCTTGATAATAATAAAAAAGAACTAAAGGTGAGCCTTTTTTATGTTACGCCGCCGGTTGACTCCCAGCTAGACAAAATCAAAGACTTTGTCGCTGCTAAAAAGGGTGTAAATAAAGATGAGGTAAATATAGAACTCGTAGAGAAAAAAGACCTGGTAGGCGGCTTTGTGCTTCGTATTGGAACTCATGAGTATGACTGGAGTACGAAGGGAAGACTTGACCAGCTTATGTCTGAACTTTTAAGCTCAGATGATGGCAGTACTGAGAATTCAGATGTAAACTATCTTGACGATGGACTTGATGCTGCCAAAATCGCTAAAGACAGATTATCAAAGCTAAGAAACAGTATAGAGAGCTTTTCTCCTAATAACGAGGAGCAGGAAGTCGGCTTTGTTACAGCTGTCGGTGATGGTATTGCAAGAATACAGGGTATCGACCACGCTATGTACGGAGAGATAATTGACTTTGAAAATGGAGCCAAGGGTATGGTGCAGGATATAAAGTCTGACAGCATTGGCTGTATCCTTTTCAATAAAGAAGACTCAGTGATGGAAGGCTCAAAGGGTTAGCCGTACCGGCAAGAAGACAGGAGTGCCTGTAGGTGAAGGCTTCCTTGGAAGAGTAGTGGATGCTCTTGGAAGTCCTATAGATGGAGGCGGAGACATCATTTCTTCAGACTTCAGGCCTGTAGAACACGAGGCTCCGGGCATAGTTGAGAGAAAATCAGTATCAGTACCTCTTGAGACAGGCATACTTGCTATTGACTCTATGTTCCCTATAGGTAGAGGACAGAGAGAGCTTATTATCGGTGACAGACAGACCGGTAAGACAGCAATAGCAGTAGATACCATCATCAACCAGAAAGACAAGGGAGTTATCTGTATCTATGTAGCCATAGGCCAGAAGGCTTCTACAGTTGCAAAATTAGTTAATACCTTAGATAAACACGGAGCACTCCCGTACACTATTATTATGGCGGCAACAGCTTCAGACTCATCTGCGCTTCAGTACATCGCCCCTTACGCAGCTACCTCTATGGCTGAGTACTTTATGTACAAGGGTAAAGATGTCCTCATCGTGTATGATGACCTCAGTAAACACGCAGTTGCATATAGAGCTTTGTCTCTGCTCCTTGAGCGTTCTCCGGGACGTGAGGCTTATCCGGGAGATGTATTCTACCTCCACTCAAGACTTCTTGAGAGAAGCAGCCGCCTCTCCGATGAGGCAGGAGGAGGTTCGATTACAGCCCTCCCTATCATAGAGACACAGGCGGGAGATGTATCAGCCTACATCCCTACCAACGTAATATCTATTACAGACGGACAGATATTCTTAGAGAGCAGCCTTTTCTTCTCAGGACAGCGTCCTGCGGTAAATGTAGGTCTTTCCGTATCCCGAGTAGGTGGTGCGGCTCAGAGTAAGGCTATGAAGAAGGCATCAGGCTCTATAAGAATTGACCTTGCGCAGTATCGTGAAATGGAAGTATTTACGCAGTTTTCATCTGACCTTGACCAGGTAACCAAGAATCAGCTTACCTATGGTAAAGGACTTATGGAGCTACTTAAGCAGCCTCTTTGCAGGCCTCTTTCACTCCACGAGCAGGTCATCACCCTTGTGGCGGCTACCAAGAAGGTTATGATGCTTGTAGAAAGCCATCAGATTAAGGACTTCCAGATGGAAATGCTTGATTATTTTGAAACACACCATCCTGAAATTATCAGGGAAATAGAGAACCAGATGACTCTTTCGGAGGATCTGACAGAGCGTATAGTAGATGCCGCTACACAGTTCCGTAACTTTTATCTTGGTGCAAAAGAAGGTAAATAAATATGGCTAATGCAAGAGAGATTAAGAACAGAATCTCAAGTGTTAAAGATACGGCGAAGATAACCAAGGCTATGTACCTGATATCCTCTACAAAGCTTAGAAAAGCCAAGAAGAGTTTGGAGGATACCGAACCGTATTTTTACAATCTCCAGATGGCAATCGCAAGACTCTTAAGACACATGCCTGATATGCACCATGTTTTCCTTAAGAATCTTAGCGAAATACCTCCTGAAAAAGAGGAGAAGAGGCCTCATCATAGTTACTGCAGACAAGGGACTTGCCGGAGCATATAACCACAATGTTATCAAGTGTACGGAAAAGTGGTTAAGCGAACCGGGCGAACATTCTTTGTTTGTTGTCGGAGAGCTTGGAAGAAGTTATTTTTATGAATAAGGGAATGAATATAGATGCGCATTTCCGCTATACCACCCAGAATCCGTCTTTACACAGGTCGCGTAAGATAATAGGCTCTGTAGTAGACAAATATCAGGCAGGGGAACTGGATGAGATTACCATAGTCTATACCAGAATGGTAAACAGCATGGTTACTCAGGCAGAGGTAGTGCCCCTATTGCCGCTTGATAAGAAAAAGATTATGGGAAATATTCCGGCAGGCTTCATCACTGAGCAGGATATAACCATGCTTCCTTCCCCAAAGGAAGTACTTGATACGGTTATTCCTAACTATCTGGTGGGCTTTGTATATGGAGCGCTTGTAGAGTCATTTTGTTCAGAGCAGAATGCCAGAATGATGGCGATGCAGGCGGCAAATGACAATGCAGATGAAATAATAAGAGATTTATCAATACAATATAATCGTGTAAGGCAGGCTGCGATAACTCAGGAAATAACCGAAGTTGTGGCGGGTGCTAAGGCACAGCATTTGAGGAAATGAGAATGAAGAATGGTAAGATAATACAGGTAATGGGACCGGTTGTAGATGTCCTGTTTCCGGATGAAGATGTACCTAAGATTAAAGATGCTCTATACGTAGACAACCATGGTAAAAAGTGTCTTATGGAGGTTTCTTCACATCAGGGTGGGAACATAGTCAGATGTATCATGCTCACAGCCTCAGAAGGACTTAGCAGAGACATGGAAGTAGTGGCAACAGGTGACGGTATCAAAGTTCCTGTTGGAGAGGCTACACTTGGCAGGCTTTTCAATGTATTTGGTGACACAATAGATGGCGGAGTTAGCCTTGAAAATGAAGTACACTGGACAATCCACAGAGAACCGCCTAAGTTTGCGGACCAGAGCCCTGCAGTGGAGATACTTGAGACCGGTATCAAGGTTATTGACCTCCTTGCACCTTATGCAAAGGGTGGAAAGATCGGTCTTTTCGGAGGTGCCGGTGTAGGTAAGACGGTACTTATTCAGGAACTTATTAGAAATATAGCTACTGAGCATGGTGGATATTCTATATTTACCGGTGTAGGTGAGCGTTCAAGAGAAGGAAATGACCTTTGGACAGAAATGAAGGAGTCAGGCGTTATAGCTAAGACTGCCCTAGTTTTTGGTCAGATGAACGAGCCACCCGGAGCCAGAATGAGGGTGGCAGAGACAGGTCTTACTATGGCGGAGTATTTTAGAGATGAGAAAAATGCGGACGTGCTTCTTTCATCGATAACATCTTCCGTTATGTGCAGGCAGGCTCAGAGGTATCAGCCCTTCTTGGCCGTATGCCTTCAGCTGTTGGTTATCAGCCTACTCTTGCAACCGATGTAGGTGAACTTCAGGAGAGAATCGCTTCTACCAAGTCAGGCTCAGTTACTTCTGTTCAGGCGGTATATGTGCCTGCGGATGATATCACCGATCCTGCTCCTGCAACTACATTTACTCATCTTGATGCAACAACGGTGCTTTCCAGAAAGATAGTTGAGCAGGGTATTTACCCTGCGGTAGATCCTCTTGAGTCGTCTTCCCGTGTTCTTGAGGCGGATGTAGTAGGAGAGGAGCATTACAACACAGCAAGAAAAGTTCAGGAGATGCTTCAGAAGTATAAAGAGCTTCAGGACATAATTGCCATCCTTGGTATGGAAGAGCTTTCTGAGGCCGACAAACAGACTGTTAACAGAGCAAGAAAGATACAGCGTTTCCTTTCACAGCCTTTCTTCGTGGCAGAGACCTTTACAGGCGTTCAGGGCAGGTATGTGCCTCTAACTGAGACAATAAAGGGCTTTAAGGCTATAATTGATGGTGAAATGGATGAATATCCTGAGGCAGCTTTCTTCAACGTAGGAACAATTGATGAAGTTAAGGCGAAAGCCGAAGCTATGGAGCAGGAGGCCGTATAAGTGGCAAATAGAACATTTTATCTTAAAGTATATGCAAGTGACAGAATTTTCTTTGAAGGACAGTGCCAGATGTTAGTCATACCTCAAAGTGATGGACTAAGGGCTATACAGGCACACCACGAAGACATGGTGCTTGCAGTAGACATAGGAGAGGCTCATATAGTAGAGGAAGATGGAACTGTTACCTATGTGGTAGTCGGAAGTGGCATGGTTCAGATTTTCCATAACAGAGCCATTATGCTTGTGGATACGGCTGAGCTTCCTGATGAAATTGACTCTAAGAGGGCGGGAGATGCTCTTGAAAGAGCCAAGGAACAGCTAAGACAAAAACAGAGTATCCAAGAACACAGGATTAGTCAGGCATCCCTTGCAAGGGCTCTCACCAGACTTAAGGAGTGTTCAAAGTACAATTCCTAATTTGGATTAAATAAAAAACATGAGAAACTAAACTTAGACTTTAGTTTCCCATGTTTTTGTTGTATAATATGATACGATGTGGAAAGTGTGAACTAGATAGAAGCTATAAGAGAATGTATTTTCTTTTATGGCATATCGAATCATTAATAAAAGTGCTACGAAAGGGGATAACCTAATGAAGTGTACCAGACAGATAACGGACGATTTATACTATGTAGGCGGAAGCGACAGAAGAATTGCTCTTTTTGAAAACTGTTTTCCGGTAAGAGACGGAGTAGCTTATAATTCTTATCTCTTAATCGATGAAAAAACAGTGCTGTTTGATACGGTGGATTATGCTATAGGAAGGCAGTTCATAGACAATATTACCTCTCTTCTTGACAACAGGAAGCTTGATTATCTTGTAGTAAATCACATGGAGCCTGACCATTGCGCCCTGATTACACAGCTTGCTTCTCTGTATCCGGAGATGAAGATAGTGGGAAATAAAAAGACTATCGGTCTTATTTCACAGTTTTACCATGTAGATATGACAGAACATTCAATCCTTGTGAATGAAGGAGATACTATATCAACAGGAAAGCACAATCTGAAGTTCTTTATGGCTCCTATGGTACACTGGCCTGAGGTTATGTTTACCTATGACGAGACTGACAAGGCTCTATTCTCTGCAGATGCCTTTGGTACTTTTGGGGCACTTGACGGAAGAATATTTAATGATGAGCTTGATTATAGAAATAATTTCATGGATGAAGCAAGAAGATATTATGCCAATATAGTAGGAAAATACGGTGCTCAGGTCCAGGCGATATTTAAGAAGCTTCCAGCTGAAATAGCTTATATCTGCCCTCTCCACGGACCTGTATGGAGAAAGGATATTCCTTTCTTCTTTGAGAAGTATCAGGCTTGGAGCACCTATACCCCTGAGGAAAACGGAGTATTCATAGCCTATGCGTCAATGTATGGCGATACCGAGCTTGCAGCATCTGTACTTGCTACAAAGCTTGCAGAGCGTGGAATAGTAAATATGAAGATGGTAGATGTTTCTTCGCATCACTATTCATATCATATAAGTGACATCTTCAAGTATAGTGTGATTGTACTTGCAGCACCATCCTACAATATGTCTGTACATCCTAAGATGAATGAACTTCTTACTGAGATGAAGGAAATAACCGTTAGGAACAGGGCTTATGCTGTCATCGAAAATGGTTCTTGGGCACCTAGTGCAGGTAAGACGATAAAGGCTGTTGTAGATGAATTGAAGGATATGAGACAGATAGGTGAGACTCTTACAATCAAGTCAGCCATTATGGAAGAGCAGGAAGAAAAACTTGATGAACTCGCAAGACTTATTGCAGAAGAAGTAGAGGACTAATAAGTATATATCGGCAGGAAGGCATTATAAATTAATGCCTTCCTTTTTCTTTTTGGTGAAATAATAATATAAACACACAAATTCGTAAATAAGCAACAAAATTAAGCAAATTCTAAGCGAATTTTCTACTTGCCAAATATACGCTTTGCTGATATAAATATCTAAAGGCAAAATGCTGTTGTTCCCACAATTTGTATTTCTCCTATAATGAGAGGGAGAAGATGTGTCGATATAATATGTGAGCACAATGGCTTAGTGCTATATAGAAGCAGAGGGGAATTGTAATTCTTCTTAAAACAATCAACAAAACGACCCAAAGGGAATTGGAGTCAAAGAAGAAGGAGACAGATTATGTGGAAAAAACAAGGTTCTGCTATACTTGCTTTGGTACTGACAGTAGCGCTCTTCCTTACAGGTGTTAGGCTGCCGGGCAATGTATTTGCAGCAGGAAGTGACAAGACTAGCTTTGGTAAAGGATGTACCAACTACGTCAATTGAGTTTAAGCAGGGAAAGAATGGCGGTAACAACTATGAAGATGTTATCACTGATTCATCCCTAATAGACTTATCAAGAAACATCCTGGTAAATATCGCCTTTACAGCCGTATTTGAAGGGGCTGAAGGCTCAGAAAACCGTATTAAAAAGAACGATTTTGTAGAGTTTGACCTAGGTGATAATATCAAGCTTGCAGCAGGTACAGTTAAAAAAGTTGTACCTGTACTTGATAATGATACCAAACTCAAAGTCTGTGATGCAATCTTTACAAAGAATGCAGATGGAAGGCTCGTTGCAAGGTTTGACTTTTCAGACACAGATGATAAGGTATTTAAGCAGAAAGATGCCAGAATCGGCGCATCTATGGAGCTTAAAGCAGATGCAAGTAAAATCAACTTTGAAGAGAATGTACTCAAAATCATCTTATTTGGAAAAGAGTATGAGATTGGAAAAATTGATAGTGCTGTTAAGGTTAAAAAAGTAGGTGTTTTTGACCCAAAGAACAGCAAAGTTGACTGGACTATAAAGTTTGAAAGATATATCAAGGACACAAATCCTGTTAAGTATCTCAGTCTTGAGGGCTTCAGCCTTGTTGAAGGACCTACCATTCATCCTGCTCTCGGCGGTGATTATATACCTGGCTCTCTTAGGATAAACAACAAAAATGTGGGTGACTTCGAGGAGTACCTAGACAGCCACATCAATGAAAAGATGTTTAGATATAAGTTAAAGGCATCCGATTTAAATCCTGCTAATCCCGGAGTTGCGGTTGCGACTGTAAGTACTAGAGTAAATGCGGTAGGATTTTATAAGCCTGGTGATAGACATGTTACCTATCAGAATACTGCAAGAGTAGTAAAGTTCCCTGAGAATTCATTTAATTCATCAGGTGCTGCGTATGACACTGCATCTGTTCAGGTGAAAAAGTTTGGTGAAAAAACAGGAGATCTTGACAATACAGGAAAGAAGATTACCTGGAAAGTCACATTAAATGAGCCTGACTATGAACTTGGTGACATGGTAGTAGAAGATGAATTACAAAGTGACAGAACAGGAAGACTTGCACAGACCTTCGTAAAGGCAACTATCAGAACCTGGGATAAAGTGGGCAAAAAGTGGATAGGTGAGCCTACTGCAATTGTGCCTACACAGTCAGGAAATAAGTTAACTTTCAATATTCCTAATGTAAAAGAAAAGAGAGAGAGCTTGTTATAGAGAGCACCATCGAGCCTGACAACTACATGGCAGTCTTTGACAATGATGCTTATGCTTGGTGGAACAATAACACTAAGAACAAGGTAAAGCTCCATGCTTATGTATATACAAAAGAAGTTGGTGATAAGCCTTTCGGAAAGATAAGGAAGGAAGCTGACTATCGTAATGTATCTCTTGAGCAGGCTAAGGGCATTAGCTCTAGAACAGGTCAGTTCGTAGGAAATGAGCCTGAGTGGGTAATAAATGTTGATAGAAACGCAGTTAGTTCACCTGGCACATATAATCTCTATGATGTATTTATTTTTGATAACAATACTGAGGTAAGCAGAGATGTTGTAAATGAAGGAAATGGCTACTCTGTAAGAAAGGTAGGAGAGAATTCAGTTACCTCTCTTGCAAATGGAACTAAACTTAAGGATATAATGCCAGAGAAGGTAAAGCATCAGAAACTCCTTAATCTTACTTCTCCTCTCACATCGGCTACAGAAGGCGTTACAAGCAATGTGTATGAGATTGTTAAGGATGGTAAGGTAGTAGGTCATGTACTTGAGACTAAGCTTGTAAATGATAAGGTAAACTTTGTAAAGTTCAAGTCAAGAATAACTGACCGAGAAGTAATTATGAGCGAAGCCACTAAGGTAGATAACTACGCTGTTCTTACCAAGGGAGCTCATCCTGTACTTTCAGATAAGGCTGAATACAGATATTATGGAAAGATGCTCTTAAAGCAGACAGTTTCAGCAGAGGCAGCTAATAAGCTTTTAGCAGACTTTAACGCTGAGGCTGTAAATGATGATGTAATCAACTCAGCAAATGAGCTTATCAACAACCAGGATACAACTTTCGACAGAAAGACTAAGTCCATAGTATATAAAATCAGCGTAAATGCAGCTGACTTAAAAGACGTAGATGGAGATGTAGGTAAGTTCATATTAAGAGAAGTTGTGCCTGATGACAGATTTATGCTTGTTCCTATAGTCGAGGACAAGGAAAATCCTGCAAATGATAAATATTTCGTTATGTACAAGGGAACACCGGCTGTTAAAGAGCCTGGTGAGACTGTAGGCGATGCAGGATCTAAGATTGAAGAAGTAAATGCTTATGGCAAATACCTTACTGATGATGAACTTAAGGCTAAGGGCATTAGCTCTGAGTACATCACAAAAGGTTCAGAGAAGCTTGCTCTTCAGATTAACTTTGAAAAGCTTGACTCTCCTTACGCTGTATTTGTTAAGCTAAGACTTAAAGATGTAAACATCAATGAGAAATTTATGAGCAGAAACAATGCTTACCTTGGTCTTGAAGGTTATTCAACCTTCGGCACAAATCTAAGACAGAACGATAAGGTATTTATGAGCCTTGCTTATGCAAACTATGATAACAGATACCTTTGGAAGAATTATGATGGTCAGCAGGACAAGGATAAGGTCTACATTGATGAAAAGGGCTTTATCAACTGGAATGTACATTACAGACCATATAGAATATATGAAGATAGCGAGAATACCGAAGTGTCACTTGTAGATAAGCTTGGTGGTAACGTTGTTCTTAGAAAAGAAAAGGGTAGTGATAAGCTCATCTTTGAGGGTGACAACTACAAGATAGTTAAGGGTACATTTGATGAAAAGGGTAACTTTATCGCAGAGAAAGAAATAACAGAAAACCTTGACAAGATATTTACTTATGATATCAAGACAGGACAGCTTGTTGTTAAAATACCTGATAGAAACAGTACTTATAAGATATCTTATATTACCGATTTTGCTGATGAGGCAAAGCGTGGAGACGAGCTTAGCAACTCAGTAGCTCTTTACGAAAACTCTGTTCTTAAGGGAAGCCGTATAAGTGTTAAGCATAATGTTACTGCCAATGCATTTGCCCGTATAAGGAACAAGATTTATCAGCGTCTGAACATAGTTAAGACTGATGCAGAGGGAGCAAGACTTTCCGGAGCTGAGTTTAGCTTTAAGAAGATTGCAAGCGGAAGCGCTGCTGAAGTAAATCTTGGAACATTTAAGACAGGAACTGATGGAGCTATCAAGATAGAAGAGCTTTTAGCAGGAGATTATGAACTTGTTGAAACCAAGGCTCCTGAGGGATATGTATTAAACAGTGAACCATATAAGATTAAGGTTGTTGAACTTGAAAGTGGTTTCAAGGTAGAGTTAGTCGGAGACTATGAGGGTAAGGCTACACTCTTACAGAACGAGATTAAGGTAATCAACAAGAAGAAGGGAGAACTTCCTCCTGCAGTGATTACCCCAAGTGCAATTGTGACTCCAAGTGCAGTAGTAACTCCAAGTGCAGTAGTAACTCCAAGTGCAGTAGTAACTCCAAGTGCAGTTGTAACTCCTAGTACGATAACAACTCCTGGTGCAGTATTGACACCAAGTGCAGTATTAACACCAGGTGCAATTGCAACACCAGGTGCAGTATTAACTCCAAGTGCAGTTGTAACCCCTGGTGCAGTAACAACACCTGCGGCAGTTGTAACTCCTGGTGTGGTGACTCCTCCTGCTCCTGAGAATCCAACACCTTCCGTTCCGGTCATTCCTACAACCCCGGAAACACCTAATCCAACCCCGGTTATCCCGGTTACACCAACACCTACACCGCTGGTACCATCATATCCTATAAATGACACTCCTGATCCAAATGAGCCAAACAGTCCAGATGAATTCGAGGTTATTGGTGATGATGGAACTCCACAGGGTAAGGTAGTTAAGAAGACTAAGCCAAACGGTGAGAAAGAGTATGTTTTTGAAAAGGATGGTACTCCTTTAGCCGGATTCAAGGCTAAACATAAGAAGACTCTTCCTAGAACCGGTGGCGCTGCCACAGTTTGGTATTATGTAGCTGGTATGAGCCTTGTACTTATGGCAGGCTTAACATTTAGAAAGCGTAAAGAAGAAGAGATCTAAAACAAAACGCCTCTTAGAACGTTAAGTAGGTGATTGCCCACTCCTTCGCCAAAGCTGGTGAATGGGGTGGGCTTTTATTAGTGATTGTAAATCTACAAAAAGCGGTAAAATAGATGGATAATATTAAAATTTATTGAAAGGACTTGTGACATAGATATGAGACATGGATTTGTAAAGGTTGCCGCAGTTACTCCTGATATAAGGGTTGCAGACTGTAACTTCAATGGAGAGAGCATAATAAAGGAAATGAGATATTGTGCAGAGAATGGAGTGAAGATAGCTGTATTCCCTGAACTTGTGATTACAGGATATACCTGTGGAGAACTCTTTCTTCAGGAGAGGCTGTTAAGCTCGGCTGTAACTACACTTAAGAAGATAATAAAGACTAGCGTTGGGCTTGATATGCTTACCTTTGTGGGACTCCCATTTGAAACTGACGGTAAGCTTTACAACATAGCTGCTGTTTTCAAAGACGGAGAGCTTTTAGGTATGGTACCAAAGGTATTCATCCCAAACTATTCAGAGCTTTACGAGGCAAGACATTTTGCTCCTTGTGTAGGGGAAAACAGACTTATAGAGTGGGAAGAAAACAGCTCAGGATATACTTATTTTGGGAATAAGCTGATATTTGAAAATAAGGATATGAAAAATCTAAAGGTGGCTGCTGAAATCTGTGAGGATTTGTGGGTGGTTATTCCACCAAGTAATTACCATGCCATGGCAGGAGCAACCATCATTGCAAACCTGTCTGCAAGCCCTGAGATTATGGGTAAGCAGGAGTATAGAAGAAATCTCGTTCAGGGACAGTCAGCAAGACTGAATGCAGGCTATATCTATGCTACAACAGGAGAAGGAGAGTCAACCACAGACCTTGTATTTGGCGGACATAACCTGATATGTGAAGATGGTATCATTCTTGCAGAGAAGCCGAGGTTTAAGAATGGAACCATAATTACAGAGATAGACCTCAATAAGCTTGCTTATGAGAGAAGAAAGATGAATACTGTGAAATCAAGGGTTGGGAGAGCTATGATTACATTGATTTCTCCTATGATAATGTATACACCACAGAGAATAATTCTGAGGGAATACCTGAAAAAAGGCTGATAGAGACCCCACTTCTTAGAACCTTTCCAAAATCACCTTTCGTACCTGAGTGCAAGGAGGAAAGAGACAGTAGTTCTGAGGATGTAATTACAATCCAAGCTCTTGGACTAAAGAAGAGAATGGCTCATACAGGCTGTAAATATGCAGTTGTAGGCCTTTCAGGAGGGCTTGATTCTACCCTTGCAGCCATTGTTGCCACAAGGACTATGGATATGCTTGGACTTAGCAGAGAAATGTAATAGCAGTAACCATGCCTTGCTTTGGAACCACGGGAAGAACATATAAGAATGCCCTTGAGCTTGCAAAGGGACTGGGGATTACACTCCGTGAAATAAATATCAAAGAGTCTGTGCTTTTGCATTTAAAGGATATAGACCATGATGTAAATGATCACAATGTGACCTTTGAAAATGCACAGGCACGTGAGCGTACTCAGGTGCTTATGGACCTTGCCAATGAGTATGGTGGTCTTGTTATAGGAACAGGAGATATGAGTGAGCTTGCGCTTGGATTTGCTACCTACAACGGAGACCATATGTCAATGTACAGTGTAAATGCATCCATTCCTAAAACCCTTGTTAGGCAGCTAGTCAGATATTCTGCCGAATGTGCTCTTTCTGAAGGGAAAGAGGAACTTTCAGCTGTGCTTACGGACATAGTTGAAACTCCTGTAAGTCCAGAGCTACTCCCTACCAATGATGACGGAGAGACTGAGCAGAAGACTGAGGATATAGTAGGTCCATACGAATTAAATGACTTCTTCCTCTACAACATGGTAAGATGGGGAATGGAGCCTGACAAGCTATATAGAATAGCCTGTCTTACATTTGAAGATGAGTATTCAAAAGAAGAGATAGAGAAGTGGCTAAGGAGCTTTTACCGCAGATTCTTCGCTCAGCAGTACAAGAGATCCTGCCTTCCTGACGGACCAAAGGTAGGCTCAGTAACACTGTCTCCTAGAGGGGACTTTAGGATGCCTTCAGATGCGGTAGGGGATTTGTGGCAGAAATAAGCAATTTTAGGAGGGGGATATGATACTTGGAATATATGGATATGGCGGGCATGGACTCGAGGTAGAAGAGCTTGCAAGGGTGATTAACGAAAAGGAGAACAGGTGGGAAAAGGTCATATTTATTGATGATGCCACCGAAAAGACAGACGGAGAGAGGATTATTACCTTCAATTAGGCAAAAAGCAAATACAGTGCATCAGAGATTGAGTTTATGACCGGCATAGGGGAGCCTGTAGTAAGGGATAAGATATACAAGAAGGTTAAAGAGGCAGGTTATAACTTTACTACCCTAATTCATCCATCAGCAGTAATTGCCGCAAGTGCAAGGCTTGAAGAGGGAGTTATGGTAGGATCTAATGCCTTTATATCCGCCAAAACTCATTTACAGGAAAATGTGCTTATACAGCCTTTGGCGGCAGTTGACCACGAGTGCACAGTAGGAATGAACTCAGTTGTATCCAGCTTTGTCGGCATGGGAGGAGGTGCCAGCCTTGGGAAGAACTCGTTTATTGGGCTAAATGCTTCCGTGAAGCAGGGAGTAGCATTGGAGATGGCTCTGTGGTTGGCATGGGCTCAGTAGTCATAAAAGATGTAGATGACAGAGTGATGGTAGTGGGCAATCCTGCAAGGAAGATAAAGATGGGCGATGTAAGGGCATTTTACGACATTAGAAAAGGTAAATAACATGCAGATATTGTTTCTAACACTTATGAAAATATACTCTCTCTCAGATGAGGGGATATATATGGATTTGATGAAATGCTTTGCAGAGAAAGGCCATAAAGTCTCTATAATATCGCCTCTTGAGAAGAAGGAGGCGGGAGAGGAAGAGGTTATAAGTGCTCACAATATCAGCCTTGTAAGGTGCAGAACAGGAAACCTCTTTGGAGTGAGTATGCTTGAAAAGGGGATATCTCAGATGAGGCTTGCCTCTCAGTACTTAAGGGCTATAGATAAGTACTTTCCGGGGACAAAGTTTGACCTTATACTATACTCGACTCCTCCTATCAGCCTGGCTGCTGTGGTAGAGAAGATTAAGAAGAGTACCGGAGCAGCGACCTATCTTTTGCTAAAGGATATCTTTCCACAGAATGCTGTGGATATAGGTATATTAAAGCCATTTATGGCGAAAGCACTATTTAGAAGCAAAGAAAAAAAAAGCTCTATGAGATATCTGACTATATAGGTTGTATGTCTCCTGCCAATGTAGACTACCTGCTTAAGAATAATGAAATCGACAGTAACAAGGTGGAAGTCTGCCCTAATTCTATAAAGGTTGAGGTGGATATCAGTGTAGCATTAAGTGCTGATGGTATCGCTAAATCAAGGGAAAATGATAGAGAAGAGCTGTTTGCTAAATACGATATCCCTGTAGACAAAACCATATTTCTCTACGGAGGAAATCTTGGTAAGCCTCAGGATATACCTTTCATCATAGAGTGTATTAAGGAGGCTTCCACAGTGGAGGAGGCTTACTTTGTAATCTGCGGTGACGGGACCGAATACGGAAAGCTAGAGGCATTTGTAAGTGAGTATAAGCCAAACAATCTCACCCTGATTAAATCCCTCCCTAAGGCTGATTATGACAGGGTAGTGGAGGCTTCAGATGTGGGGATGATTTTCCTTGACCATAGGTTTAGTATACCAAACTTCCCGTCCAGGCTCTTATCCTACCTTAAAGAGAAGATTCCTGTCCTTGTCTGCACCGATAATAATACTGATATCGGAAGGATTGCAGAGGATAATGACTTCGGGCTTAGCTCTATAAGTGATAACGTGGAAGACTTTATCTCAAATGTAAGTAAGCTTACGGATAAAGGGCTAAGACTCCGCTTGGGAGAGAACGGATATAGATATTTACTTGAGAATTATACGGTGGAGAAAAGCTATGAGATAATTATGAGGCATTTTAAATCTTTGTAAAGTTATTAAAGGTGCAATTATTGATATTACCCATTAATTATGTTAATATTGATACTGGAGAGTATCAGGAACGAGATGAAAAAACTCCCTAAGTATAAACCGTTTACTCGGAATAATACGAAGGGAGGTGGTGCTAATGACTGCTTATGAAATCATAATGATTTTCATAGGGATAATAGCTTTGCTAATATCCTTTGGCGGTTTGTTAATCGCCATTCTTACTTATCTTGGCAAGAGAAAGTAAGATTTCGTACCTCGTTACCCATACGAGATAAGTAGTATCATTTTTGATTCTACAAAATCTTAGGGAGCATTCATTTTGCAATGGATACTCTCTTCTCCGTAATTGTAGCACACATCTAGATAAAATTCAAGTTATATAAATACATTGGTTCCGGTTCTCTCTGACTTTCTTCTACTAAGCCTCTCATGGCTTCGGTAGTACTGCTCTTTATCGTAATACATATTCGTATCAAGCCTCTTTACAAATTCATCAAAGCTCTCAGAAGCAGGATCATACAATCCCAATCCAAAGGAAAGAGACAGCTGATACTTTCTGCCCGGCTGTGAATTAAGCTTACTAAGCTCCTCGATAATCTTGTCTTTTATCTGTAATAAAATCTCATTTTCAGCCTTTTCCACGAAGATAAGAAATTCATCACCTGCGTATCTGATAGCAACTCCCTGCTCACTAGTAGCCTCAGATAGGATATTTGCAACCTCTTTTAGATCAATATCACCTGTGTCGTGGCCAAAGGTGTCATTTATTGACTTAAAACGATTGATATCCAGCATCATGCCACCGTGCATTGATTCATAAAGCCTGCTGCTAAAGAGATAGGCTCTGTTTAACAGTCCTGTAAGGCTGTCGATGAAGGCGCTTTCCTTTTGTATACTCATGAATGCACTGGAGAGCCCTATAGCTGCACCTACCCAGCCCGTAGCAAGACCATAGAAAAGAATCTGTGCAATAAAGCCTATAAGTACAGGAAACAAAAACACCCATATCGGGAAGAATCTTACATGCTTTTTATTCTTAAAAGTAGTGTGTATGTATGCACTGTACAGGATGTAACAAAATGAAATAAGTACATAAGCATAGGATAAAGGAGTTCTTTTGTATATATTATTTTCGTCTATAGTAAATACTATAGGATAAAACATATTAATAATGGCGCTAAGGAAAAGGATGACAGCCGGTATGGAGATAACCGTCGACCACTTCCTTGCTTTTGATGTATTGCCGTACAGGTGGAAGATTACAAATATATCCCAAAGCAGGCATAGTGATATAGTTGCCATGTATGCAACTGTATTACCAATCGTATTGGCTATCCTACAAAGGCTGTTTGGATGACCGTCTGCAGTGAAAACTACAATATCAAAAAAGCAGGAAACACCAACTATCATAAGCATGTATCTAAGCATGTTGTAATCAACCTTATCACTCTTTAGTATAGACTGATTGCAGGACATGATGGATATAACCAACGCTATACCTACTGCACTTGCGACATATATATGTGTGAGTCCCATATTTGTACCTCATAAATTTCTGTTAAACTAAGCGGGTGTCAAAAGTATTTGAAACTTATATCATATTAAACTAAAAGTTCATTATCAAAAGCAGTTGCTGTATTTTGTATACACCAAGTTTAATTATTACACATTTCTAACTTCAATAGGGAAAAGTGATGAAATCAAGATTCTGCAATATATAAAGAGTTAATTTGATTGAAAATGTCAGCCTGCTATGTTAAAATGTTTTTGTGGAGAGTATCTGCGACAAAAAGGAAACTCCCTAAGTATAAACCGAGAAATCGGAATCATACGAAGGGAGGTGGTGCTGATGACTGCTTATGAAATCATCATGATCTTCATAGGGATATTAGGTCTACTAATATCTTTCGGCGGTTTTCTAATCGCCATTTTTACTTTTCTCAATAAGAGAAAGTAAGCTACCTGCTTGTCGCAAGCAAGCGAGGTAGTCTGTAAAAAGATTTACCAAGCTTAGGGAGTACCATATACGTGGATACTCTCTTCTCCATAACTATAGCATATTATGATACAGGTGTCAAAGGGATATACTATGTATCAAACAATAATTATAAATATATTAGCATACAGAAAGGCAATTATCATGGGTATATTTACAGGAAAAACCCTGCTTATTACAGGTGGAACAGGTTCATTTGGACACGCGGTTATGGACAGGTTTCTATCGACTGATATCGGAGAGATAAGAATATTCTCAAGGGATGAGAAGAAACAGGATGACATGAGACACGAGTATCAGGCGAAGATGCCTGAGGTGGCTGAAAAGATTAAGTTCTACATAGGAGATGTGAGGGATATCAATTCCGTTAAAAATGCCATGAACGGAGTTGACTATATCTTCCACGCGGCAGCACTTAAACAAGTACCTTCTTGCGAATTCTTCCCTATAGAGGCGGTAAAGACCAACGTGCTTGGTACTGAAAATGTGTTAAATGCGGCCATAGAAGCAGGAGTAAAGAGCATAATCTGCCTTTCCACTGACAAGGCTGCCTATCCTGTAAACGCCATGGGAACCAGTAAGGCTATGATGGAAAAGGTAATAGTGGCTAAGTCACGTACCGTAGACCAATCAAAGACCAAGATATGCTGCACCAGATACGGCAATGTTATGTGCTCTCGTGGCTCGGTTATCCCTCTTTGGATAGAACAGATAAGGGCGGGGAACCCTATTACAGTTACAGAGCCTACTATGACAAGATTTATAATGTCGCTTGAAGAAGCGGTCGACCTCGTTCTCTTTGCATTTGAAAATGGGGAAACAGGAGATATACTGGTACAGAAGGCTCCTGCCTGCACTATAAAGGTTCAGGCGGAGGCGGTTTGCGATTTGTTTAACGGTGACAAGGCTGCCATAAGACAGATAGGTATAAGACATGGTGAAAAGATGTATGAAACCCTGCTTACCAATGAAGAGTGCGAAAGAGCTATCGACCTTGGCAAGTTCTACAGGGTGCCTTGTGACAGCAGAAATCTAAATTATGATAAATATTTCACACAGGGAAATATTGAAAGAGCTAAGCTAACAGAGTTTAACTCCAACAATACTGAGCTTCTTGACGTGGAGGAAGTAAAGTCAAGCTTATGGAGCTTAGCTATATTAGGGAAGAGCTTGAGAAGTAAACGCGGTTTTTAGGAAATGTGTTAAGCGTAAGATGTTGTAAGGCTAGAGAAACTAAGCTTTAGCAGTCAAATGTCAAAGGATATAGGATGATTTTGATGCCAGGATTATGAAAATAGCATTGGAAGAGAGAAAAATGCCTGAATGAGGCAAGAACAGGATTGGATAACGATATGAATATACTTGTTACCGGTGCAAAAGGATTTGTGGGAAAGAATCTTGTGGAGAACCTTAGGTGTATAAAAGACGGGAAAAATACCACAAGACCTGAACTTAGAATAGATGAAATATATGAATATGATGTAGAATCAGATACAGAACAGCTCTTTTACTATTGTGAGAGGGCTGACTTTGTATTTAATCTGGCAGGAGTGAACCGTCCTAAGGATGATGGGGAGTTTATGAAGGGAAACTTCGGCTTTGCTTCAGAACTTTTAGAAACACTTAAAAAATGTAAGAATACCTGCCCTGTAATGCTATCTTCTTCAGTACAGGCAACTCTTGCAGGGAGATTTCAGACTTCAGAATACGGAAAGTCTAAGCTTGCAGGCGAGGAGCTTTTCTTTGATTACAGTAAGGAGACAGGGGGGGAAGGTGCTGGTATACAGGTTTCCAAACCTCTTTGGTAAGTGGTGCAGACCCAATTATAACTCAGCAGTCGCCACCTTTTGTTATAATACAGCCAACAACCTGCCTCTACAGGTAAATGACAGAAATACTGTGCTCGAGCTCTTGTACATAGATGACCTTGTAGAAGGCCTTTTGGATGCGCTTGAAGGTAAGGCACAATACTGTGAATATGAGGGAGTAGAGGCAAAAGGAGAGAAAGATGGCAGGTATGCCTACATTCCTGTGACTCACAAGGTGACTCTTGGGGAACTAGCTGATACTTTAGAGGAATTTAAGACTCAGCCTGAGAGCCTTATTATGCCTGAGATACCGGCTGGAAGCTTTGCTAAGAAGCTCTATTCCACATATTTATCATATTTACCAAAAGAAAAAGTAAGCTTTCCGCTTAAGATGAATGTGGACAACAGAGGGAGCTTCACAGAGCTTCTTAAGACCACCTCCTGCGGGCAGTTCTCGGTAAACATAAGCAAGCCCGGTATAATAAAGGGAGAGCACTGGCACAATACCAAGTGGGAATTTTTCATTGTAGTTAGCGGAAGGGCTCTTATACAGGAGAGGAAGATAGGAACAGATGAGATTTTGGAGTTTTATGTAAGCGGCGAGAAGATTGAGGCAGTACATATGCTGCCGGGATATACACATAACATCATCAATCTCTCAGATACAGAGGATTTGATTACGCTTATGTGGGCCAATGAAAGCTTCGATAAAAACAGACCTGACACCTTTTTTGAGAAGGTTGATAGGTGATAAATAAGAACACAGTAGATGAAGTTCTGATATTTTTAGAAATCCAAGTCATTGATAGAAAAATTAATATTTTATACAAATCTAATTAATATTTTTACAGAATTTTGTAACTCAGACATCGTTTGAAGAAGTAGCAAAGGAGACTGTGGGATGAGATTCAAGGCAGTAGGAACCATATAGAAAGTGGTAGAATTATGTTTTTGACAACTGTTCCTAAAGTGGGTAAAGAAAAATATAGATTCAAAAAAATGAAAATGAGGAAGAATGATGAAGACAGATTACACGGATGTGAGTTTTGTAAATAACGGCAAATTGAAGTTACTTATAATAGTTGGCACAAGACCTGAGATAATAAGGCTTTCAGAGGTTATAAAGAAGTGCAGGCTGTATTTTGACTGTATCTTAGCCCATACAGGCCAGAACTATGATTATAACCTAAATGGTATCTTTTTTAAGGACTTAAAGCTTAAAGACGCTGAAGTATATATGGATGCGGTAGGAGCTGACCTTGGAGAGACAGTTGGCAATATTATAGCTGCGTCATATAAGCTGATGGTAAGCCTTAAGCCTGATGCCCTTCTTATACTCGGTGATACCAACAGCTGTCTCTCTGCTATATCAGCAAAGAGGCTTCACATACCTATATTTCATATGGAAGCGGGCAACAGATGTAAGGATGAATGCCTGCCTGAGGAGACAACCGCAGGATAGTAGATATAATCTCGGATGTGAATCTGGCTTATTCTGAGCATGCGAGGAGATACCTTGCGGAATGCGGTCTTCCAAAGGAGAGAACCTATGTGACGGGCTCCCCTATGGCTGAGGTGCTAAGAGCCAATCTTGCCGAAATTAAGGCAAGTGACGTACTTACAAGGCTAAGTCTAAAAGAGGGCAAATACATCCTTTTATCTGCTCACAGAGAGGAAAACATCGACACTGAGGAGAATTTTACCTCCCTTTTTACCGCGGTAAATAAGCTGGCAGAAAAATACGATATGCCTGTGCTGTACTCCTGCCACCCAAGGAGCAGGAAACGCCTTGAAGAATCAGGCTTTCAGCTTGACAGCAGAGTTATAAGACAGGAGCCTCTAGGCTTTCACGACTACAATAAGCTACAGATGTCTGCATTTTTGGTGGTATCAGACAGCGGTACCCTCCCTGAGGAGAGCTCTTTCTACATAAGCGAGGGCAGTCCATTCCCAGCAGTCTGCATAAGAACCTCTACCGAAAGACCTGAAGCCCTTGACAAAGGAGACTTCATCCTTGCAGGCATAGATGAAAAGAGCCTCTTGCAGGCAGCAGACACAGCAGTAAACCTGAAGCTAAACGGAGACTACGGCCTCCCTACACCTGACTATATGGATGAGAATGTAAGCGATAAGGTGGTAAGGATAATCCAGGGGTATACAGGGGTTGTGAATAAGATGGTGTGGAGGAAGTAGGAGTAGTCATATTGAAGGAATAGGTAAATAAATATAAAATATGGTAAAGCAGTAAATAATAGTATTTACCGGATAGTAAAAATTCAGGAGGTATGCCTATGACAGAGAAAAGATTAAATAACAGCATATTTCTAATGTATCTTGTATCAACAAATTATATGAAGGCTCATAAAATGACAAAGGGAGACTTTGAAAAGCTGGACAAAAAGTATGAAATACTAAATTATATTGCGGAATGCCCAGACATTTTCGATAGTCTTACAGAAGAAGAAATGGTGGAGGAGATTGATAACTATGTTGCAAGCTGATTGTGAATGCTTCCTTTATCATGGAACTGTATCTGAAATAAAGCAAGTTGATGTGACGAAGGGAAGAGGACGGAAAGATTTTGGAAAAGGCTTTTATGTAGCAACATCTAAAAAACAGGCTATAGGTATGATGCATAAGAAATACAAAGAAATGCTACGTCGTAACAGGAATAAGAGTACTACTGATGTTAAAGAGTATTTGTATGAAATTGAGTTGGATAAGGAGTATTTAGAGAGTCTTAATGTTAAACAATTTTATACACCTAATCTAGAATGGTTGGATTTTATTCTTCGTTGTAGAGAACATGGTGGTACACCACATGACTATGATTTGGTAATAGGACCAACTGCGGATGATGATACAATGATTTGCTTAAGAGCATATTGGGATGGACTTTATGGAAAAATTGGGACACATGAAGCCAAAAACATACTGTTAAATAATTTAGAGCCGGAAAACTTAGGAGTTCAGTATTTTATTGGCAAGCAAGAAGTGGCTGATAGATTGATAAAATCTATGAAAGAAATAGATTGGAGATGATTTAATGTCTGAGAATAAAATTGAAACAATTAAAGGTCTATGTGTGGTAAATATAACTAAATTTATCATGACTAAATTAGGGCTTAGTGCGGATGAAGCTTATGCTAAATTTATGCAAATGGAAATGTTTGACCTGTTAATGGATACAGACTCTGGGATGTATTTGGAGCAGAATGAATTCCTCATTGCATGTTGCGAAAAAGAAATTGAATATGGAGTGGAAGAACTTTATAAATTCTTAGAAGTTGCTTAGGATGAACCTATTACAGGCAGCAGACACAGCAGTAAACCTGAAGCTAAACGGAGACTACGGTCTTCCTACACCGGACTATATGGATGAGAATGTAAGCGATAAAGTGGTAAGGATAATTCAGGGGTATACAGGGGTTGTAAATAAGATGGTGTGGAGGAAATAGGGTGAATAAGTTTTTAATTATAACTAACAATAAGTATATATGAACTGTGGGAAGTTAATTATGTTATAATATGATTATCTATATTGATGACATTAAAACTCGTAGTTAAATAAGGAGAAGAATATGATACTAGCTATATATGGCAATGGAGGTCATGGACTTGATGTGGAAGAACTTGCAAAGGTTATAAATCAGAAAGAAAATAGATGGGATAAGATTGTATTTGTTGATGACACACCTGAAAAGATTGATAACGAAAAAGTGTATTCGTTTGATACTATCTGTAGTTTATATAAACCTAAAGAGATGGAGTTTATGGTTGGTCTGGGTGAGCCTATTCACAGAAAAATGTTATTCAACAAAATAAAAGAAAAAGGTTATAATTTGGCTACACTTATACATCCTCTGGCTTTTGTTGGCAGTGATGTAAGGGTTGGAGAAGGCTCTATGATTTGTTTTAGTGCATATGTTTCAGTTCAGACATATTTGGGTGAAAATGTACTTATTCAACCTATGGCAACAATAGGACACGAATGTAAAATTGGTAATAATTCAGTAGTATCCAGTTCGGTGTCTATTGGTGGTAAGAGTAGTCTTGGTGATAACTCTTATATTGGGTTAAATGCCTGTGTAAAAGAAAAAATGAAAATAGGAAGTGGGACTGTAATAGGACTTGGTTCAGCTGTGGTACACGATATACCGGATGGAGTATTAGCCGTAGGTTATCCTGCAAGGCCGATAAAGAATGAAGATGTAAGAGCGTTTTAGGTGTTTTATAAACAGTAATATTAAAGGTGTGCTAAATACTTTTGACACCCTTAAAATGAAGTTTATGAGATAACATATTAGAATTATTAGGAGTAGCTATGAAGGTTCTTATGATTAACTCGGTTTGTGGGATAAAAAGTACAGGTAGAATAGCTACTGACCTTGCGGATATGCTGACGGAGAAAGGGCATACAGTTAAGATTGCTTACGGCAGAGAAGAAGTACCTGAAAAGTACAAAGAATATGCTGTTAGAATTGGCAATGAATGGGATGTGAGATTACATGGACTTGAAGCAAGGCTTTTTGACAATGCGGGATTTGGAAGCAAGAAGGCCACCCTTAAGTTTTTAGAATGGGTAAGAGAGTTTGCACCTGATATCATTCATCTTCACAATCTTCACGGCTATTATATTAATGTTGAATTATTATTCAAGTTCCTAAAAGAGTATAAAAAGCCGATTATATGGACTCTTCATGACTGTTGGGCTTTTACTGGGCATTGTGCTCACTTTGACTTATGTAAATGCTATAAGTGGAAGACAGAATGTGGTAAATGTCCACAGAAGAAAGAATATCCTACAAGTATTTTCTTTGATAACAGTAGGAAAAACTACAGAAATAAAAAGGTAGCATTCCAAGGTGTTGATAATATGGTAATTGTAACCCCTTCTAAATGGCTTTCTGACCTTGTCAAAGAATCATTCCTACAGGAATATGAAACTAAAGTTATAAATAATGGAATAGACTTGACCCTGTTTAAGCCGACTGAAGGGGAGTTTAGAGAAAAACATAAACTGGAAAACAAAATTATAGTTCTGGGAGTTGCCAGTGCCTGGGGAGTAAGAAAGGGCTTGGTAGACTTCATAGAACTTAGAAAACAGCTTGATAGAAGATATGAGATAGTATTGGTTGGAGTAAGTGAAGAAGATAAGAATATCTTGCCGAATGGAGTGCTTGGGATAACAAGGACGAATTCGGTAAAGGAACTTGCAGAGATATATACTGCAGCGGATATATTTTTGAATCTAACTTATGAGGATAATTATCCTACAGTAAATCTTGAGGCACAAGCTTGTGGAACGCCTGTGATTACATATAGGACAGGAGGAAGTGTGGAAAGTGTACCTAAAGAACAGGTTGCTAATCAGAGTGATTTAAAAAGAGTGGTAGAGCTGATTGTGAAGTATGAAGGGAAAAAGACATCAGTTCAGAGTTTTTATGACAAGAATGTGGCCTTTGAAGAATATATAGAATTATATGAGGAGATATTGTGAAAAAAAGAGTATTATACCTAACTAATATTCCATCCCCCTACAGGGTAGAATTCTTTAATGAGCTTGCTAAGTATATGGATGTCACAGTGGCATTTGAACTAAAGAATGCTAAAAACAGGGATGAGGCCTGGCAGAGCGGTGAAAACTATAAGTTTAATCCCATATTTATGAAACCTCTTATAAAAAGGACTGAGACAGCCTACTGCCCTGAAGTTTATAAGCTAATAAGGGAATTTAAGAATGACATTATCGTAGTGGGGGGATATGCTACACCTACAGGAATGGCGGCCATTCTCTATATGAGAGCAAAAAAAATACCGTTTTTTATTAACTGTGATGGGGGCTTTATAAGCAACGACAGCAGGTTCAAAAAGAAGATTAAGACATTTTTTATTGGTTCAGCAAATTATTATCTTAGCCCTGGAGAAGGAGCGGATAAGTACCTTGTGTATTATGGAGCAAAAAAAGAAAATATATTTCATTATTCGTTTTCATCTCTTAGAGAAGCTGACATAGCGTATGATATCTGCACTAATGAAGAAAAATTAAGCATTAGACAGAAACTTGGTATAAAAGAAAGCCACATGATAATATTTGTAGGGAGTTTTATACCAAGAAAGGGAGTGGACATCCTTCTAAAAGCCTGCAAAGATATGGAGGATACTGCTGTTGTGCTTGTAGGAGGAAGTGACCTGTCTCCGTATCAGGATATCATATCTGATGGAGTTAAATGCCATATATACCCTGTGGGCTTTAAGCAAAAAGAAGAAATAAAGCAGTATTACAGGGCGGCTGATGTTATGGTCTTGCCTACAAGAGAGGATATATGGGGCTTGGTTGTAAATGAAGCCATGGCGGAAGGCCTTCCAGTCGTTACAACCAATCGCAGCCTTGCAGGGCTTAGCCTTGTGAAAAACGATGAGAATGGCTATATAGTTCAGGTAGATGATGTAGAGGCGACTAAGAAGGCTATAGGAAGGGTATTTGAAGTTGATAATGTGATTCGCTTTGGTAGGAAAAGTCTTGAGAAGATAAAGGGCTATACTATTGAGCAGATGGCAAGAGAGCACAGGGAGGTATTTGAAAAGCTGTAATGTTGTTGTGAAGTTGCTTAAGCTGATTATATATGATAGAATAAGATGTTTGGTATTTAGTTTTCAGCAATTAATTATAGTATATGAGGATGGTTTTGCATGAGAGTAATCTATGTGTCTAATCTATGCTTGCCAAAGGTATATGAAGGCTTATTTGAAGACAAAAGGCTTAAGTCTTCAGAGGCTGTACAGAAATACCATCGCATAATGGCGGAGGGATTTGCATTAAATGGTTGTGAGGTTATATCATTGGGGGTGGTTCCTGCCAACAAAAACGTAAGGAAGAAGTTTATTTCTCTACCAAAAGGGAAATTAAATGGAGTAAAATATAAGCATTTGCGGACAATTAACCTGCCTATAATCAAGCAATTGTTTAATGCTGTGGGTGTTTATTTTAACGTACTAAAGTATGGAGGTAAGGAGTCATTTGTTATATGTGATGGACTAAGCTATCTTGCTTCAAAGGCAGCAGTTCTAGCCTGTAAGTTAAAGAGACTGAAGTCTGTTGTTATAATTACTGATTTGCCTGAGTTTTTTGCAGGTACAGATGAAAAAACAGTTAAAAGATATAATGCATTATTTGATAAATTTACTGCTTATGTTGTATTAACTGAGAAAATGATTGAAAAACTTGGTTATATCAACAAGCCTTATGTAGTACTGGAAGGACAGGTAGATAGTCTTGAGAATAAAATACAGAAAATACATAAAAAGGAATCAAAAAGAGTAATTATGTATGCGGGTACAGTGCAGAGTCAATATGGACTTAAAATGCTTGTGGAAGGTTTTATTCTAGCTAATTTATCTGGATATGAACTACATGTTTATGGTAATGGAGATTATGCAGAAGAAATTGACAGGATAAGCAAAGTGCATAGTAATGTTAAGCATTTTCCGTCTCAACCCAATGATGTTATAGTTGAAAAGGAAAAAGAAGCATATATCTTAGTCAACCCACGTCCCACAGATGAAGAGTATACGAAATATTCATTTCCATCTAAAAATATGGAATACATGGTTTCGGAAACAGCAGTGCTTACTACGTCTCTTCCTGGAATGCCTGAAGAGTATAAACAGTACGTTTATCTGATAGAGAATGAGACTGCAGATGGGGTATGCAAGGCTATTAAGAAAATATCAGAGCTAAGCGAAGAGGATATTATCAGTAAAGGTAGGCTAGCAAGAGAATTTGTGCTTTCTAAGAAGAATAATAAGATGCAGACAAATAGAATTATTGAGCTTATAACAGCAAATTGTTAAGGAGAATAAATGATATCTGTAATAATACCTACTTATAACCGACCACAGAGTTTGGATAGGACATTAGAAGGAATATACAAATCAAAGGTTAAACCGAAGGAAGTAGTTATAATTGATCAGTCAGAAGATGAAAATATACATAAAGCTTATGACGATGTTATTAATAAATATACGGATAGTAATATAAGTATTGTCTATTTTAGACTTAAACCAGCTTCATTAACTGCAGCTAGGAATGAAGGTGCTAGAATTGCTAAAGAGGAAATTTTTATTTGTATGGATGACGATGTAGATATAGATGAAGGTCTTATTGGAAAGATTGAAGATATCATGTCTGATAAAAACATAGCTTTAATTGCGGGGCTGGATAAGTTGTCTACTGAAGGAGAGGACAAATTTACATCATATTTCTTTTGCACTAAAGATAAGAAAAAAAGTGGGACAGGATATGTAACAAAGTCCATACTTGGCCGCTACCCAATGGCATCTGAGATAAAGAAAGAAACACCCACTGAATGGGCAATGGGCTATTTCTTTGTAGTTAGAAAGAGTCTGATAGATAAGTTTGATATAAGATGGGATGAGAATTTGAAAGGCTATGCCTATGCGGAAGACCTTGACTTCAGTGTGAGATATTGCCGTAGAGCTAAGGAAACAGGGTATAAGTGCATAATTAGCCCACAAATTATAGTTGAGCATTTGGCAAGTAAAGAGTATAGGATAGAAAAAGAAGAACATATATATAAGTATATAGCTAATAGAGAGTATATATATAATAAAATATATAAGGATGAATTTAGTAGATTCGGAAATGTATTGACAAATTTTTGGATGTTGGTGTTTAGACTAGTGAAGCGGAATAATGCTAAAATTTTTCTGAAGGCAATGTGCTTGGTAGGAAAAAATAGGAACAATGTGGATAAGGGATATTCTAATATGTAAGTTAAAGGAGTTAAGGTGGGGACTAAAAAGAGTATGTATACTCCACCATACCGGTGGGTTCGGTGGAGGAACTAAGTCGTTTATAGATATAATAATAATGTTGAAAAATAAGTTTGAGATAATAGCCTGCATACCAACAGGGTCTAACGAATTGTGCGAGAAACTGTCTGATATTGGTGTAAAGGTACAATACATTGAAACAAAGTTTCCTGTATTTCCGAGTTATTCAGGGGGGAATGCGATTTTTTCTAGAACAATGCTTATGGAGCTTCTAAACTGGAAAAATATGGGTAAGTTTTGTGAAGAAATAAACAGTCTTAAACCTGATGTGGTTATTTTTAACTCTATTATTACGATAGTATCTGCTGCAAAGTTGGATAAAAAAATTAAAAAAAGATTTGCTTTTATAAGAGAAACAATTGTAAGTGGTATTGCAAAAAAAATATTTGGAAGTATATTAAATAAATATTTCATTGCTGCCTGCTTTTTGGCTAAGGCGGAAGAAAAGAAATTTAAACTTGATAATGTAAAGACGGTTGTTATACCTGATTGTGTTCCTAAAACAGACATCATAGTGGAAGATAGTTTGTTCGTTAGAAATAGACTAAATATAAAGAATAATGATTTTTTTGTGTTCTGTATATGGGGGAGACGATTTAATAAAGGGACCTTTTGTCATTTTAGAAGCAATGAAGAGATTGGGTAAGGGTTATACTCTGTTTGTTGCAGGTGGTTTTTCAGAAATTAAATTAGTTGTAAAGATACGTTTAGACATATTTTTTTCAATAAAAATATACTTATAGAAATATAAGGTTAAGTAAAGCATATAAAAGTATTATAAATCTTGGAAATGTAGAATTTCTGGGGTACATCCATAATATTTCTGATTATATGAATGCAGCAGATGTATTAGTTTTTTTCCTTCGGTATCTGTTCATCAGCCGCGTCCATGTATTGAAGCAGGATATCATCAAAAACCGGTGATAATCTCTGATTTTGAAGAAACAAAAGAGTATTTTATTGATGGCTATAATGCCCTTACATTCAAAACCGGGAAGTAGTAAAGAACTTGCGGATAAGATAAGATTTCTTAGCAGAGACACTAAGTTGAGAGAACAGTTGGGAATGAATAATTATAAGGAAAGTATGGGCAAAACATGATTTTTGAGTCGATAAATAATATGTTGCAAGAATTTTTATTTATTCATATTCAATAATGCAATTGAGTTATATCGAAATAAGGTATTATAGAAACTCGATGGTTATTTGATGATTATGAATGGAAAGTTGAGAATTTTATGGAAGTTAAGAACTATTGCCCGATAATTATAGCTACACTTAATAGATTTGAACATTTTAAACGGTGTGTAGAATCTCTGCAACAGTGCAACAATTCTGACAAGACAGAGATATACATATCTGTCGATTATCCATCAAAAAGAAGCTCATAAAGAAGGCTATGAAAAAAATTATACATTATCTAAATGATAATCCTTTAACAGGTTTCTAAAAGGCACATATTTATTACCAGGATAAAAAAATCTTGGTGTTACTAATAACTTCGAGTTTTTAATTGATAAGTTATCAGAAAAATATGAGTGGTATATTCTTCTTGAAGATGATAACGAATTATCTATAGGATTCTTGAATTTTATCAATGCAACTATTGAAAGATTTAAGGATGACAGAAAATTTTATGGAGTATGCGGATATTCAAGGCTTAATAATTTCAAAGAACAACATTGGTATAAAAGTGTTGAGGCAACATATGGAACAGCTCAAGCAGTCAAGTTATGCAGAGATGCTACAAAGGAAATAAATGAGATTTATGGAAGGGTTTTATCAGTAAAAGAATTGCTAAAAGTATATAGGAGATGTATCTCATATGTAGAAAACTATGCTGATTTTTTAATTCATAACAATAGCGTGTATTATGCCCCAGACGGGACTATTCGTCCGATTGACTATACAATTGGTTTGTGGTTAACATTGAAAGATAAATATGTTGTACAGCCTACAATTTCTTATGTGAGGAATCATGGATGTGATGGTTCTGGTGAAAATAGTGGGTTAAATGCTGAAATAAATAGAAGAGAACTTTCTAAAAAGATGTATGATAAAGATGATTTTGTTTGTGAAAAATATGAAGTTTCATTAAAGTGTATTAATAAGTTGAATAAAAATTTGATATCTCTACTGAATAGTTATAAGGGCTGGATAAAAATAATATTGATTAAGTGTTTTGGATTGAACCTGGTGCGTAAAGCATTTAAGATTAAAAATAATATGGTGCTTAAATTGAAAAAAGAAGGGTAATACTATGAAAATAAATGTAACACGCTCATCAATGCCTCCTATTGAGGAGTACATAGATGAGATAAGAGATCTTTGGGATTCACATTGGCTCACTAATATGGGAGATAAGCATAATGAACTCCAAAGTAAACTTGAAAATTTTTTGGAGGTTCCTAATGTAGTTTTATATGCTAATGGACACCTTGCACTTGAAAATGTAATTGCAGCTATGAATCTCCCGAATGAATCAGAAGTTATTACAACACCTTTTACATTTGTTTCTACAACACATGCAATTGTTAGAAATGGACTTTTGCCAGTATTTTGTGATATTAATGAGGATGATTATACAATTGACGTAAATAAAATTGAATCATTAATTACTAATAAAACCAAAGCAATTATTCCAGTCCATGTGTATGGCAATATGTGTGATGTTGAAGCTATTAGAAGAATTGCTGATAGACACAATCTTAAGGTCATATACGATGCGGCACATGCTTTTGGTGTGAAGTATAAAGGGGAAAGTAGTGCAAGATTTGGAGATGCTTCTATGTATAGCTTTCATGCAACAAAGGTATTTAATACTATTGAAGGAGGAGCTGTTTGCTTTAATGATAGCAATTTGGTTCAGGTGTTAAATGATTTAAAGAATTTTGGGATAAGGGATGCGGAGACTTGTAATTATATAGGTGGCAATGCTAAAATGAATGAGTTCCAAGCTGCAATGGGCTTATGTAATCTTAGGCACTTAGGAGAAGAAATATTAAGAAGAAAGCAAGTTGCGGAGTTATATAATAAAAGACTGAGTGACATAAATGGAATCAGATTGAATCGTATGAATAATGACACAGACTCTAACTATGCTTATTACCCTATTCTAATTGATAATTATAAGTATACTAGAGATGAAGTGTTTGGAAGATTGAAGGAGAATAATATAATTGCAAGAAAATATTTTTTCCCGCTTACAAGTGAACTTGAATGTTATAGGAACTCCAAATGTGGTGGAGGTCATAGGACTCCAGTTGCAAAGAAGATAGCGGAGAATGTATTAACACTTCCAATATATGCAGGTTTAGAATTAGATGTTGTAGAAAAAAATATGTGATATTATAAAGTGCTAAAACTTTTTATTTTGAGCTTGCTTGACTTCTTTAGAAGAATTGAAACTTGATTAATTACAAATAGGAGAAATTTAGAGATGGTAGTGAGAGTACATTCAGGCTTTGATGAGTAGAATTAGAATGATATATGATTCATATATTATTGCAAAAAAATATGAAAAAACCTAAATTGATAATTTTATGGCCAAGAGAAGCTGGCTGTAATATCAAATACTTTGATGTGTTTGACAAAGAACAGTTTTTCGGATATTGAACTTAAAATTGTTGAGATTAATAAAAATGGGTATTGGGAAACTAAAAACATATATGAATTATTTAAAATGATGCTAAAGTTGGAAGAGCTTTTTAGAAGTGCTTCATAGATTATATTTTAAGATACTTTTTAAGTATTATTCAAAGGGGTGCAAGTAGTAAAGTATAATGACGCCCCTAGAAGTTATAAACAATGGCTTTTTCTGAGTATAATAGATGGAAAGAAAGCAAATGGGCACATATTAAAAAAATTTGTGAGGAGCACAGAAATATATACATAGATGGTTATGAGAGCTTTATTATTCCCTAGGGATGTCACGGGATTTATAATGTTATTAAATTTAAGAGTGAGTATGTTTCTACCGCTGACAAAATTATTAATGGAGATATGGTTGGAGTTCATATTAGGAGGACTGACCACAATTTAGCTAAGGAACTAAGTCCTGTTGAGTTGTTTGTGCAGAAAATTGATGACGAAATAAATAAAAACAATTCCATTATGTTCTTTTTGTCTACAGATGATCAAAAGGTAGAAAATGAGTTGATTTTAAAATATGGAAAGAGGATAGTAACTCAGAAGAATAAAGCTTGGGGTAGAGTATCAAAAGAAGAAATGATATCTGGAATCATTGATTGCCTATGTCTTTCAAAGTGTAAGAAGATATATGGTAGTATTTCGAGTCAATTTTCAGGCTTTGCTGCTGAATATGGGAATATCCCCATTGAAATAGTAAAAAAGTAAGGAGAGATAACATGAAGAAAGGACTTATTACGGGAGTTACCGGGCAGGATGGATCTTATTTAGCAGAGTTTTTATTAGAAAAAGGCTATGAGGTTCATGGGATTGTAAGAAGATCTTCAATAGAGAAAAAAGATAGGATAGATCATCTTTTAGGCAATAGTAAATTTTATTTGCACCATGGCGATTTAACGGATTCATTGAGTTTGGTTAAGACTATTTTGGAGGTTGAACCGGATGAAATATACAACCTCGCAGCACAAAGCCATGTTGCAGTATCATTTGAAGTGCCGGAATATACAGCAGATGTAACAGGAACTGGTGTCATAAGGTTACTTGAGGCTATACGTAGCTGTGGACTTGAAAAGAAATGTAAGTTCTACCAGGCTTCAACTTCAGAGTTGTTTGGAAAGGTGCAGGAAGTACCACAAAAAGAAACAACACCATTTTATCCTTATTCACCTTATGCTGCAGCTAAACAATATGCATATTGGGTAGTTAAGAACTATAGAGAGGCATACAATATGTTTGCTGTAAACGGAATTCTTTTTAATCATGAGTCTGAAAGAAGAGGAGAAACTTTTGTTACAAGAAAGATAACATTGGCTGCTGCTAAAATTGCTGCCGGCTTACAAGATAAGTTATACCTTGGGAATTTGGACGCACTTAGAGATTGGGGCTATGCAAAGGATTATGTTGAATGTATGTGGCTTATAATGCAACATAAAGAGCCAGATGATTTTATTATTGCAACGGGAGAACAGTATTCTGTAAGAGAGTTTTGCGATAGAGCGTTTGAACATGTGGGGATTACACTTTGTTGGGAAGGAAAAGGAGTGGATGAAAAAGGAATTGATGAGAAAACAGGTAGGATTGTTGTAGAGGTTTCACCTGAGTTTTTTAGGCCTACTGATGTAATTACACTTCTCGGAGATCCAACCAAAGCGAAAACTAAGCTTGGTTGGAATCCGAGAAAGACTTCCTTTGATGAGCTGGTTAGAATTATGGTTGAACATGATATGAAATATCTTAGTAATGAATAAATGGAGTGTGGAAATGGAGTATAGATTATCAGATAATACCTGGAATGAAGATGAATATAAGGCAATAGATAGAGTTATTAAAAGTGGTTTTTATACGATGGGAAAGGAAGTTGCAGAATATGAGGAAGAATTTGCTAAGAAAATGGGAAGCAAATATGCAGTAATGTCGAATTCTGGCTCATCAGCAAACCTATTAATGATTGCAGCTCTTTGCTATTCTAAAAGGTTAAATACAGGAGATGAAGTGATAGTTCCGGCAGTATCTTGGAGCACTACTTACTTTCGCTTGCTCAATACGGTCTTAAATTGAAATTTGTAGATATTAACTATAATACATTAAACATAGATTTAGATGAATTAAAAAGCTATTTCTGGCAAAAACAAAAGCAATAATGTGTGTAAATTTACTTGGTAATTCAAATGAATATAAAGAAATTATAGAACTATGTGAAAAGAATAGTATTTATCTCCTAGAAGATAATTGTGAATCTTTAGGTGGTGAGTATTTTGACAAAAAGTTAGGAACAATAGGTTTATTAGGTACATTTTCAACCTTTTATTCACATCATCTGTGTACGATGGAAGGCGGTGTTACCGTAACGAATTCAGAAGAACTTTACCACTATATGCTTTCTATACGTGCACATGGTTGGACAAGAAATCTTCCAAAGACAAGTAAAATTTACAAGAAAAGTGATAATGATTTTTATGAGAGTTTCAACTTTATCATGCCTGGCTACAATCTAAGACCCCTTGAGTTAGAGGCAGCAATAGGAAAAGAACAGCTAAAAAAAATGGATGATATAATAAAGACACGTAGAGCAAATGCTAGATATTTTGTAAAAAAAATGGGAGAATTAAGTGAATACTATAATGTTCAAAAGGAATGCGGTAAGAGTTCATGGTTTGGGTTTGCAGTTATATTAAAGAATGAGTTAAGTGGTACTAGAGACCGACTTGTGAGATTATTAAGAGATAATGATATAGAGGTACGCCCTATCGTAACAGGTAACTTTACAAGGAATACAGCTATATCATATTTGGATTATGAAATCTCGGGTAAATTAACTAATGCAGATATTATACGATGAAAAATGGATTTTTGTAGGAAATCATTGTAAAGATAATAGTAAACAAGTTGATTTGTTTGTAGAACTTATTAAGGAGTATGCAAAAATGTTAACTGACTCGAAAATATTTATTGCAGGTAGGAGAGGTCTTGTTGGATCTGCCATAGAAAGAAAATTTCGTGAAAATGGCTACAATAATATTGTAGGATTAGGTTCGAAAAGAATTGGATTTAAGGAAACAGAAAGAAGTTTTTGAATATTTTAAAAAGGAAAAGCCAGACTATGTCATATTAGCAGCAGCTAAAGTAGGAGGGATTATGGCAAATATAAAAGCTCCTGCTGAATTTTTATATGATAATTTGGCTATTCAAAATAATATAATAGGTGCATCATATGAAAATGGAGTAAAAAAGCTACTGTTTTTGGCATCATCTTGTATATATCCAAGAGAGTCACAGCAACCAATGAAAGAGGAATATCTTCTTGAGGGAAAGCCTGAACCTACAAATGAAGGATATGCATTGGCAAAAATAGTGGGCCTGAAACTCTGTGAAATGTACAATAAGCAGTATGGCACTGATTATATTAGTGTTATGCCATGCAATATTTATGGTACTGGGGATAATTTTGATCCAGAAAAAAGTCATGTTGTAGCTGCGCTTATAAGAAAGTTTCATGAAGCGAAAGTGAATGGTGCAAATAAAGTTAGTATTTGGGGCAGTGGAAATGCTAGAAGAGAGCTAATGTTTGTGGATGATCTTGCTGATGCTTGTTTCTATCTATTTAATAATTATAGTGGTAATGAATTCTTTAATGTTGGTACAGGTATAGATTACTCTATAAAAGAAATTGCTAATTATATTTCAGATGTAATAGGATATGAAGGAGAAATTGAATTTGATACATCAAAACCTGATGGAATGCCACAAAAATTAATGGATATTAATAAACTAAAAAATAGAGGTTGGACAGCCAAAACTGACTTAAAAGATGGGATAAAGAAGACATATAAATATTATATTGAAGAGGTTGCTAATAAAATGAAAAATTTTTACTTTCGAGTGGTTCAGGACAGAGGCTTTGGCCTCTGTCAAATGACTTTTGTTCTAAGCAGTATATTAAGGTGCTTTCAGGGGAAGAGGGAAGACAGTCGATGTTGCAGAGAGTATTTTCTCAGCTAAAAGAGGTTGGGAAGGCGGAAGATGCTGTCATAATCGCAAGTGAAGCACAGAAGGACATTATATACAGTCAGTTAGGTAGTGATACTAAGATTGCCTTTGAACCCTCAAAAAGGGATACATTTCCTGCCATACTTTTGGGATGTTCGTGGCTTTATGAACAAGGCGTTGATGAAGATGAAATTGTAATAGTAATGCCAGTTGATCCCTTTGTTGAAATAGAATATTTTGAAAAATTTGAATTATTGTCGGAAGTTCTTATTAGAAGCAATAGCAATATCGTGCTTATGGGCGCAATTCCAAGCTATCCATCAGAAAAAAATATGGATATATAATTCCGGGAATAAAAAAAACTCAATATTTTGAAATTGAGGGCTTTAAGGAAAAACCGACACTGAAAGAGGCTAAAGTCTTGCTTGAAAAGGGTGCGCTATGGAATTGTGGTGTGTTCTGTTTTAAGTTGGGATTAATGAAGGGATATTGTGCAAAGTATAATATTAACTTTTCTTATTTAGAGATTAAAGGAACAGTATGATAGATTGCCAAAGATTAGCTTTGACTATGAGGTTCTTGAAAAAATTGATAATAGGGTTGCAATAGAGTATAATAGGACTTGGAAAGATATAGGAACATGGAATACACTGACTGAAGAAATGGATGTCAACAGTATTGGTGATGTTTATATAGATGAAACTTCAAAATCAACACATGTAGTCAATACGCTTGATATTCCTCTGATTGTTATGGGGACAGACAATATAATAGTTTCTGCCACATATGATGGCATACTTGTGGCGGATAAAGAGAGAAGTTCGTACTTAAAAGATAGCCTTAATAAGATTAAAATATCGCCAAGGTATGAAGAAAGGCGCTGGGGCACAATCAAAACCATAGATAGGTCAGAAGAAGACGGAAGAGGAGTTTGTACCAATAAGGTCAAAGTAGTATCACAAAGACACACATCGTTTCATAAGCATAATTCTCACGGTGAAATTATAACAATACTCTCGGGAGAAGGTCTGCTTGTGATGGAAGACTGCATTATGAAACTTACTCCAGGAATAACAGTTACAATAAAAGCAGGTTGCTTTCATGCAATTAAAGGGAACACGGATTTGGTTTATATTGAGGTTCTTTTGGGAAACTTAGAAAGAGACGATATTGAAAGAACCCTCTATGATTGGGACGATATCATGGAGAATTATTTTAATACAAATGCTAGATTATTATAATAGCCTGAATGGAGCGGATATGTTATCAGTATTAAAGAAATTTAACAAATTATTGAATATTAAACAGAAAAGCCGTTTGGCGATATTGGGTTTAGTGACTGTGATAGGTGCATTCTTAGAGGTAATAGGGGTATCACTCTATGTTACCTCTAATTACTGCTATTATGAAGCCTGACATAATAACTACTAATAAATACATAGCTTATATTTGTAATATTTTTAGATTTACACTGCATAGAACATTTGTAATTGTATGCATAATAGTAGTTGTGTTTGTTTTTATTTTCAAAGATTTATTCTTAATTATGCAATACTATATTCAGGCAAGATTTATATTTAATAATCAATTTGCAACTCAGCAGAGGATGTTGAATGGTTTTTAAATCGTCCATATGAGTTTTTATTAATGCAGAATCAGGCGAAATAATTAGAGTTATCCAGGCAGATGTTCCAAATACATATGCACTTTTGTCTACTATACTTGGAATGTTTACTGAATTAGTAGTTTCGCTTGCAATAACGATAACTATTTTCGTTATAGATCCGGTGATGACTGTATTCGTCATTATTATGTTGGGTACTGTTATGCTAATAATATCTAAATTGATAAAGCCTGTATTAAAAAAAGAAGGGTGAAGAACGTTATGAACATGCATCGCTTATGTATAAATGGCTAATACAAAGTATATCTGGAATTAAAGAAGTTAAGGTCTGTGCTAAAGAAGGTTTTTTTGAAGAACAGTTTAATATAAGCGGGAAGAAATATATTAGTGCAGATAAATGGAATACTGTTTTTTCGAGTATTCCGAGACTTATGATTGAAATGGTAACAGTTTGCTCTACGCTTTCATTTATTGCTTTTATGATATATAAAGGAAAAGATATAGAAACTCTAGTTCCTACGCTAGGAGCGTTTGCAATGGCAGCAATGAAATTAATGCCGAGTGCAAACAGAATAGTCGCAGCAATTAATCAAATAGTATTTCAAGAACCGTCACTTAATAAATTAATATCAGATATATCTCTTTTTGAGGAAGATGAATTAGAATTTGCAAGATATAAAAACAGAATGAAATTACTGTAGAAAAGAAAACTAAGTTTCTAAAGATAAAATTGAATTAAGAAATATAAGTTATAGCTATCAGGATCAGATAAGTTGGTACTGGATAAAGCAGATATGGTGATACCTATTGGTAAATCTATCGGGATCATTGGAACTTCAGGAGCAGGAAAGACAACTGCAGTAGACATACTGTTAGGAGTACTTAATGCTAAGAAAGGTGAAATTCTAACAGATGGTATAAATATAATGGAAAACTATGGTGAGTGGCTTTCGCATATAGGGTATATTCCTCAGAGTATATTTATGATGGATGATGACATAAAGAGTAATGTAGCATTTGGAGTACCTAGAGAGAATCAGGATGAAGGAAGAGTCTGGGCAGCCTTAAAAGAAGCCCAATTAGAAGAATTTGTTAAGGGGTTAAAAGATGGTATTAAGACTCAAATAGGAGAAAGAGGAATGCGGTTGTCAGGAGGGCAGAAACAGAGGCTGGGCATTGCGAGAGCATTGTATTCTAATCCGGACATACTGGTATTCGATGAGGCAACTTCAGCTCTTGATAATGATACAGAATTTGCAGTTATGTCTTCAATAAATAGATTGCATGGCAAGAAAACTATGATAATTATTGCGCATAGAATACAAACTATAAAAGAATGTGATTTAGTATATAAGGTTGAAGGTGGTAAAATATTTCCGGTGAAAGAAATAAATAAACTATGAAAGGATTAATATATAAATGTTTTTTAGGGATAAGATTGATATTTTATTGAATTATAAAAATAAACTTGGTCTAAGGCATTTAGGTGCATATTATAGATTGTTTTTTTATAGAAAAGAATTTGAAGTATAATGGTGATTTAAAAAGATAAAGTTTTTTTATGTGATAAGAGTCAGACATAATGATGCAGGCGTTATGGCATATGCGAGATGGGTAACATACAAATGTAATGAAGCTTACGAAAGAAAAATGATTCCAGTGGTTGATATGCGAGATGGTTTGAATACTTATATTGATAAAACAGAGATAGGAAAAATCAATATCTGGGAATGCTATTTTAAGCAACCAGGGGGATATACACTAGAAGATATTAAAAACGCAAGTTGTGTTATATACTCATCGTTAGATTTTAATTCTTATGCACCGCCATATAGTTATTTAATAAAAACACAGCTAAAAAATACATTTCTTTTTCTGATAAAATAGATAAAGCTGCGGATGATTTTATAAAAAGATACAGAGGCGATGACAAGAAGATAGTTGGGCTTAAATTTAGGGGAACTGATTATACTATGTTACAACCACATTCTCATTCAAAAACAACTCACGCCTGATCAGGGCTAGCTGATTTTATCAAAGAAGCTTTTACTGAAGAATGAATCCAACCCTGATTATTTTTCTTAGCTACTGAAGATGAATTAATTATTGATATTTTTAAAAAGAGAATTTAGAAATAAAATTATTTTTGACGGATATACCAAGACTTAGCCATTATGATAGGTGGGAAAAAAACGGAGTATTTTCTTTCCGATAAGATAAAAATGGGGGAAGACTACGCATTAGATATTGCGATTCTAGGTAAGTGTGATGCTTTAATTTGTTCGGGTTCACAAGGCACTTGGTTAAGTGTAGCATTTAATGAGGATAAGTATAGTTATATTGAAATGATAGACTTAGGAGAATATGAATAGAAAGTTTTGTAATAATATCATAAAAATAATAGATTTAATATTTATCATTATGAAAGGCATAATATTCGTCTAGAAATATAGAGAATGAAAATTGAGGCAAATAAATAGTGTATAATTATCTGAAAGTGATCCAAAAACTATGAACAACTATTCAATTAAAGATCTTTCCATAGGTCATAAAGAGTCATTCACGACTGAAATTATCTCAGAAATGTTTGATAAGTTTAGGGAAATAACAGGAGATATTAATCCACTCCACAACGATGAAGAATTTGCAAAGGATTTAGGTCATAAAGGAAGGGTGACTTTTGGTATGTTAACGGCATCGTTTTTATCGACTTTAGCAGGTGTCTACCTGCCGGGTGAGCGAAACCTCATCCACTCAGTTGAAACTAAGTTTACAAAACCTGTATACATTGGTGATGTTTTAACTGTAAGTGGAGAAGTTGCTGAAATACATGATACTGTAGGCCAGATTGTATTAAAGGTAGAAATAAAGAACCAAAATGGTGAAAAAGTCCTTAGAGGAAAGATGAAAGTGGGGTTTTTAGATGAAAGAAAGTAAAGTATTACTTGTTACAGGTGGCTCATCAAGTGTTGGTCTGGGGCTTATTGCTGAAGTTGAAAAAGAGTATACTACTATCTGGGCACACTATAATAATAGTTCAGCTAGGGTAGATGAACTAAAAGCTAGATTTGGAGATAAAATTAGGCCTGTAAAGGCAGATTTTTCAAAAGAAGAGGAGGTAGTTGAACTAATAAATACAATCTCTGATTTCAAACTCATCCCTGATCATATAGTTCATCTTGCAGCAATTAAGAGTGAAAATAAAAAGTTTCACAAGTTTAACTGGAGTGAATATCAGGATATGACGGATACCTCTCTCAAGCCAGCAGTTATGATTTTAAAGAAATTTCTGCCTTCCCTGTCAAAGAACAACTATGGTAAGGTGGTATTTATGCTCTCTTCCTTTGTAAATGGGGCAACGCCTAAGTATCAAAGCCCTTACATAGTGTCAAAGTATGCACTATATGGTCTTATGAGAAATCTGGCAGCAGAGTACATAGAAAAGGGAATTACTGTAAATGCGGTCTCTCCCGACATGATGGAGACGGGTTTCATTGGCAACATACCTGATTTAGTCAAGGCTCAGAATGCAGAAAACAGTCCTATTAAAAGGAACCTTAAGATTGAAGATGTAATTCCAACCTTTAAGTATCTGCTCTCTGATGGAGCTGATACGGTTTATGGACAGAATATTGTGATTATGGGAAAGTTATAGTTAACAACCATTCTGTATTTGAAAGGAGCCAGCCATGAATGATATGCACCCACTTGCTTACCCCTTCGATGAGAACTATATTCTCTCAAAGAAGAAGAAAATAAAAAAGGAACTCTTAAGCTCCGGGGTCAACTTCACCGACACTAAAGTCGCCATCTTAGGCGGTTCCACCACCAATGACATCAAGCTTGTTATGGAGCTTTTCCTGCTAGACTACGGCATAAAGCCTTCATTCTACGAGTCTGAGTACAACCGCTATTATCAGGATGCAGTATTTCCTAATGAGGAGCTTGAAAACTTTGCCCCTCAGATTATCTATATCCACACAACCAACAGGAATATCACTGAATATCCTAAGATAAGCGATTCTCCTGAAGCCATAGACGAGCTTATTAAGAGTGAAATGCTAAATTCACCTCTATGTGGGAGAAATTAGAGGAGAAGTATCATTGCCCTATTATTCAAAATAACTTTGAAATGCCTCTCTACCGCCTTATGGGCAATAAGGAAGCAAGTGACATACATGGTAAAATCAACTTCATCAATAGGTTAAACGAAGAGTTTTATAAGTATGCGAGAGAGCATGATAATTTCTACATTTGCGATATCAACTATATATCTGCGGACTACGGCCTTAAGAAATGGCAGGAGCCGTTTTATTGGTATATGTATAAGTATGCCCTAAATGTAACTGCCATCCCTTATCTTTCTTACAATGTGGCAAATATAATAAAGTCTCTCCTTGGCAAGAACAAAAAGGGCTTTGTGCTTGACCTTGACAATACTCTTTGGGGAGGCATAGTAGGTGATGACGGAGTAGACAACCTTGAGATAGGACCTGAGGAGTCAGGCGGTCAGGTATATAGCGAATTCCAGAGCTATATCAAGGAGCATAAGGACCTTGGTCTTGTGCTAAATGTTGCATCAAAAAATGATGAAGAAAACGCCATTGCAGGGCTTAACCACCCTGATGGTGTGCTAAAACCTGATGACTTCATAGAGATAAGGGCTAACTGGGAGCCAAAGGACAGGAACTTTGCTGCTATAGCTGAGAGCCTTACTTTACTTCCTGAGAGTCTGGTATTTGTAGATGACAACCCTGCCGAGAGGGCGATAGTCGCAGGAAACCTTAAGGGGGTGAGGGCTCCTGAGATAGGTGAGGCTCATAACTACATCCAGACCTTAGACCGTTCAGGCTTCTTTGAGGTAACTAACCTCTCAAAAGACGATTTAAGCCGCAATGAGATGTATAAGGAGAATGTAAAGAGGGCTAAGCTTCAGGCATCTTTGAGAACTACGAGGATTATCTCATCTCCCTTGAAATGGTGGGAACAATTAAGAGATTTGAGCCTATATACACAGCGAGAATCTCACAGCTTTCAAACAAGAGTAACCAGTTCAACCTAACAACGAAGCGTTACACCCAGACTGAGATTGAAGCAGTTATGGAAGATGAAGCCTATATACCTCTTTATGGTAAGCTTGTAGACAAGTTTGGAGATAACGGATTAGTATCCATTGTCATCGGTCATGTTGTCGAAGAGGTCTGCCACATAGATTTATGGCTTATGAGCTGCCGCGTCCTTAAACGTGATATGGAGTTTGCCATGATGGATGAGCTTGTTAGGCTATGTAAGGAAAGAGGAGTGAAGCAGATTAAGGGTTATTATTACCCTACAGCGAAAAACAACATGGTGCGCGATTTCTATGAACTTCAGGGCTTTACCAAGATTTCCGAGGATGAAAATGGCAATACGGAGTGGATTTTTGACATAACTAATGACTATAAGAACAAAAATAATGTGATTACATTGCAGTAGTAGTTTGACATTATTTTAAAATACGGTTATCCTTGTAAGGATAACCCTGGGGTAAAACAGGGCAATCCTATATCTATGGGTATCAATCAATCCTTAGTAGTTATAACAAAATTTTATAAATGGAGGAAAATAAGATGACCAGAGAAGAAATTTTTGAGGGATTAAATGAGGTATTTAGTGATGTGTTTGATGAGGAGATAACAGTCACAGACGCAACTACAGCAGATGATATTGAGGATTGGGACAGCCTAGAACATATCAATCTTATAGTGGGCGTTGAGACCAAATTTGGAATAAAATTTAATATTGGTGAAGTAAATAAGATGAAGAATGTTGGAGAAATGGTCGATATAATATTAGGCAGGCTCAATTAATCGGGCAAACGCTTGAAATTAGTGGAGTTGCTTATTCTTAGGATAGGTATGTTCCGCTTTTTCCTTGCTTTCATCTAATTAATGGTATAGAATTAGCATGTATGTTTACCTGACCTGAAGCTGGCTAAATAATATTTAAGGAGAATAATATGTCTAAGACAATAGTATTTTCGCCGGAAGAAATTTCCATTTTTTGTGATCAGATTGCTATGATACTTAATGGTGGTATTCCTATTTATGAAGGAGCTTATATCCTTTATGAGGAGATGGATGAAGGTAAGACCAAAAATGTATTGAAAAATGTTGCTGAAAATGTGAAGTCGGGTATGGCTTTTAGTGAAGCCCTCAAAGAAAGCGGCTCATTTCCGACCTATATGTGCGAAATGGTTAAAATAGGTGAGATGACTGGTAATCTTGAGGATATTATGCACTCGCTGTCAGATTACTACGAAAGAGAGAATATCGTTAAGAACAGTATTAGAAGCGTAATCAGTTATCCAACAGTTCTTCTTGGCATGATGGCTGTTATCCTCATGGTTTTGGTATGGAAGATTCTTCCAATGTTTGAGGATATTTTTATTGAACTTGACGGTGGTACTGGGACTACAGTTGGACTTATGAATACAAGTATTCTCGTCTCAGAGATTATTGCTGGAGTTGTGCTTCTCCTTCTTGCAGCCCTTTTAATCATTATTGTATGGTATAAGTTTAAGGGTGAAAGTGCTATTATTACCAGTATTTTAAATAATAATCCGCTGACATCAAGACTAGCTGATAGAATTAGTGTAGGTAAATTCCTTGCTACCCTTGCAGTTATGAACTCTGCTGGTATGGAAATGACAGAGGCTGTTAAAAAGGCTTCAAAAGTAGTAGAGAATAAAAAGACTTTATCAAAGATAGACAAGTGTATTCAGATGCTTGAGGCAGATGAAAAGCCTGAAGAGGCATTTAAGAAGTCTGGGCTTCTTAGTTCCCTTCACTCCAAGATGTTTGGAGTAGCGAGAATGAGTGGTTCTGGTGATTCTATCCTCTTTAAGCTTGTAGGCAGATTCGATGCAGATATTAACTCAAAACTCAACTCACTTGCTTCAGTTATAGAAACTGTTCTTGTAGTGGTACTTTCTGTAATAGTTGGAGCAGTCCTCATATCGGTTATGATGCCACTTATGAGTGTTATTGCGTCTATAGGCTAAGGAGAGAGATATGAAGAGTTTTGTAAATGTAAAGGTAAGAAATGCAGAAAGGCTTGGAATAATCAAATCAGTATTTTTTGTGGTAATTATTTCAGCTATTTTGGTTTTTGGTATTTATTACATTAGTAATTTGGGAGAAGAGCAGGGTATTAAGCTTACCAGAGAAGCTGCAGTAAGGACTGCAGTGCAATGCTATTCTATAGAGGGGATTTATCCTCCAAATGTTGAGTATATGGAGACTAATTATAAACTAAAATATGATGATTCAAAGTACTATATACACTATGACGCATTTGCATCAAACATTATGCCTACCATAGAGGTGTATGAGAAGAGGTAACATGGAAAATAATAAAAGTGAAAGAGGGCTTGTTCACACTGTCTGTGTGCTTGTAGTTATCTGCATGTTTGGGATATCTGCTATGATGCTTGGCAGTGTGGGAGCTTCTGTTTATAAAAATATAGCGGAAAGAAACCTTAACAGCTTTGAACTTAGGACATCGCTTTCTTATGTTAAGACAAAGATCAATCAGTTTGATGAGACAGGTAAGATTGCGGTTGAAGAAAGAGATGGTTTAAAGATGCTTATTCTCAGTGAGGAAGTTGAGGGGGAAATCTTCGATACAGCAGTTTATTTCTACAATGGAAAACTTTATGAAATAACAGGTGCGAAGGGGATGAAGTTTAAGCCTGAGGACGGATTTTCTATACTCAGTGTAGATTCATTTGAGATTGCAGAGAAAAATGGTCTTGTTAAACTGGTTACTACAGATGACGGTGGTGGAAGTGAAATCCTGTATGTAAAGATAAGAACCAGTTAAAACAGGCTGTAAGGAGGAATAATGAATTCGTTTAGAGTGGACAGTGCAAAGGAAACAAGGTCCGGGATGGGAGTAATGCTTCCTGTAGTTGAGCTTGTTATTGCAATTGGACTATTTACAATTATAAGTATTTTTTTGATAAGATTCTTCACGTCAGCCAATACTATGAGTAAACAGGCAGATGATTTGAGTAATGCTCTTATTAAAGCAGAATCTGCAATTGAGCTTTCAAAGACTTTTTCTAATGAAGAGATTGCAAATGAGCTTGGAGGAAAGCTTGCTGAGAATGAAAAAGGTGGAGTGATAGAGGCCTACTACGACAAGGATTGGAATCAAATAGGAAATGCAGATGAATACAAATATCTGCTTGTCTTAACAATTACTGATTCGCCTAATGAGAATGGTGTGCTTAGCAATTTGCAGACTGTGATTTATAGAAAAGAAAGAGATAAAGATAATACTGTGATTGTAGATTTAGAAGGAGCTAAATATACAAAAGGTGGCAAATAATGAGAAATAATATTAAAAACAGGATAAATTCAGGTGGAGCTCTGGTTATATTGGTTATACTTGTTGTTGCTATGTCTTTGTTCGCTGTACTTGCTATCCAGTCTTCTTTGAATGAAAAGAAGCTTTCGGCAAAGACTGAAGAGAGTATAAAGAATTATTATAGATTAGATGCAGAAGCAGAGAGAGTCTATGCTAATATCGATGGCATAGTGGCTAAAAGCAATAATGTATCCTCTGAGTTGACAGAGCTTAAGGGAAAAGAAGAAGCTAACAAAGATAATAGTGGCATTAAAGTAGAAATTGCTGAGATTGAGTATGACGGCGAACTTCCTTCTCTTATCAAATACAGTGTGGTTAAAGGAGAGAGAAGCTTAAATGTTGAAATTGGTGTTTCGGGTAGAGAAACAACTATTAACAGATGGAGTACTAAAACAAAATCGGAAAACCTGGTATATGAGCTTGAAATAACCGATTAAATTTTTTGATATAATGGGAGGTCTAAAATGGAGTTAATGAATATCCTTGAACAGGCGGTAAAAGAAGATGCGTCTGATATCTTTTTGGTAGTTGGACAGGCTGTTTCTTTCAAACAGGATGGTTCAATCAGAAAGTTGGATGAGACAAAGCTTATGCCGGTTGATACGGAGAACATTATTACCAGCATCTATGATAAGGCAGGGCAGAAGCCTTTCAGCCATTTCATGACCACGGGGGATGATGACTTTTCTCTCTCAATTGCCAATCTTGGACGTTTTAGATGTAATGTATTTAGACAGAGAGGTACTTTCGGTGCGGTTATCAGAGTGGTTCACTTTGAACTGCCTAGCTACAAGGATATGAGAATCCCTGAGAGTATAATGAAGCTGTCAGAACTTAACAAAGGCCTTGTTCTTGTAACGGGAGCCGCAGGTTCGGGTAAAAGTACTACAATTTCTTATATCATTGACAGAATCAATGAAAACAGAAACTGCCACATCCTTACCCTTGAGGACCCTATTGAATTCCTTCACAGACATAAAAAGAGTATAGTGAGCCAGAGAGAGGTTAAGATTGATAGTGAGAGCTATTCAGCAGCTCTAAGAGCTGCTATGAGACAGTCTCCTGACGTTATCCTTGTAGGAGAAATGAGAGATTATGAGACTATTGATATAGCCATGACAGCGGCTGAGACGGGACATCTTGTGCTTTCAACCCTCCATACAATTGGAGCTGCCAACACAATTGATAGAGTTATAGATGTTTTTCCAGCTTCTCAGCAGCAGCAGATAAGGGTTCAGCTCTCAATGGTTTTACAGGCTGTTGTATCACAGCAGTTGATACCGGGACTTAACAATGAGTTACTTCCTGCCTTTGAGATTATGAAGGCAAACAGTGCGATTAAGACCATGATTAGAGATAATAAGATTCATCAGCTTGATTCTGTTATATATTCATCAGGTAAGGAAGACATGAGAACCATGGATTCTAGTATACTGGAGCTTTATACTCAGGGGCTTATCGACAGCCAGACTGCCCTCAACTTTGCTACTAATCAGGAAATGGTTGGAAGGGCTGTTAACAGGTAAGAGACTTATGGAAATAAATCTTGATGATGTAGTTACCTTAAAGAAAATACATCCTTGCGGTTCTTATGACTGGAAGGTTATAAGAACTGGCATGGATATCAGGCTTAGTTGTCTGGGTTGTGGCAGGCAGGTTATGCTTCCCAGAAAACAGGTCGAAAAAAGCATCAAGAAGCTGGTAAAGGCGTCAGATGCTTGAAGTAGAACCTAAGTATATATCCGCAGTCTTGTCACAGTGAGGATAAAATAAGCTTGAATTCCAAGGCAAGTGTAACACTTAAGGATAAAATAATTGGTGAAAAAGGATTTTAGTACTTGCAAAATCCTTTTTTTTATGTCATAATAGATATTCGTGATGTAAAAATATATCCTTGCTCTTTTAACACTACTCGTCCTAGTGTAGAGAAGGGCCAAAAAAAGACCAGAAGGAGGAGCAGAGCAACTATGAACAAATATGAATTAGCCTTAGTTGTTAATGCAAAAATCGAAGACGAGGCAAGAAACAAAGTAGTAGAAGATGTTAAAGGCCTTGTAACACGTTTTGGCGGAACTATCACCGATATCGATGAATGGGGAAAGAAGAAACTCGCTTATGAGATCCAGAAGATGAGCGAAGGTTTCTACTATTTCATCCATTTTGAAGCTGAATCATCAGCTCCTGGTGAGATTGAAAGCCGTATCCGTATTATGGAGAACGTTCTTAGATTTTTATGCGTTAGACAGGAAGCATAACTAAGAAGGAGGTTTTCCTTTATGAACAAAGTAATTTTAATGGGCCGTCTTACAAGAGATCCTGAGGTTAGATATTCCCAGGGAGACAGCCAGATGGCTATAGCAAGATTTTCACTTGCAGTTGACAGAAGATTTAAGAGACAGGGAGATACAGTTACCGCTGATTTCTTTAACTGTACTGCTTTTGGTAAGCAGGGAGAATTTGTAGAGAAGTATCTTAAGCAGGGTACCAAGATAGTAGTTACCGGACGTATCCAGAATGATAACTATACAAATAAAGAAGGTCAGAAGGTATACAGTGTTCAGATTATTGTAGAAGAAATAGAGTTTGCTGAAAGCAAAAATGCAGCAGGTGGTGGAAGTTCCTTCCAGAATGCTCCTGCAGGCGGTAATCAGGAACCAATGATGCCTGAGGATGGCTTTATGAACATCCCTGATGGTATCGACAATACTCTCCCATTTCAATAATATTAGGAGGTAGGAACTATGTCATTCAATAAGGACAATAAAGGTTCTAGAGAAGATAAAAGCGATTTCCCACGCAGAAGACCAATGCACAGAAGAAAGAAAGTATGTGCTTTGACACCTGAAGAGCTTGACAACCTTGATTACAAGGATGCAGCTAAGTTAAAGAAATTCATCTCAGAGAGAGGTAAGATTCTTCCTAGAAGAATAACAGGAACAAGCGCTAAGCACCAGAGAATACTTACAACAGCTATTAAGCGTGCTCGTCACTTAGCTCTTATCCCATACGTTTGCGAATAAAATGAAATAATTAAGCTCCATCGTTTGAAACATCAGACGGTGGAGTTTTTTTGATGTTATGAGATTATTTAATTTCCTCTGCAGATAAAAATTTTAATAATAACTTCTTTAAATTCATAGTTCAATAAAAAGCCTCTTTGGGGGATTGCAATGAATATTCCGATTTAAAAGAAAAAAATCCAAGGCTTGACACCTTGAAAAAATGATATTATAAAAAAATGCACTATTATGTTTGAAACATGGATAACTATGCTTATTATACCATAAATCACCTAAAAAAGTGCAAGCATTTGGTTGCAGTTCTTGAATAAATTACTTTAAATTTTTGTTTAAAATCCTGAATTTTAAATGATTGTCTAACTATGCCTTCAAGATGCTGTAACGGTAGTTTAAGTAAATACCGAGAATCTCTTCACAATAGATTATCGGAAGATTTTAGAAAATATCAAGGGGTGAAAACGTCAATGAAGAAAAACAGAATTCGTCCGATTAAAGCAGGAAACGGAATTAGAATGAGTTATGCCAGACAGGAAGAAGTTCTTGAAATGCCTAATCTCATTGAGGTTCAGAAAAACTCATATCAGTGGCTTCTGACTGACGGACTTAAAGAGGTATTTGACGACATCTCTATGATTGTGGATTACAGCGGGCGCTATGGTTTAAGGTTTGTAGATTTTACCCTAGAGCCAAAGGAGAATCATACAATCGAGGTGTGCAAGGAAAGAGACGGAACATATTCGGCAGCACTTAAAGTGGTTGTAGAGCTGGTTGATATCAAAGAAAAGAAAGTGCGTTCTCAGCAGAAGGGTGTTTTCCTTGGTGAACTTCCTCTGATGACAGACACCGGAAGCTTCATAATTAACGGTGCAGAGCGTGTAATCGTAAGTCAGTTAGTTCGTTCCCCGGGTATTTATTATAGTATTGCACATGATAAGACAGGTAAGGAATTGTACACATCTCAGGTAATTCCGAATCGTGGTGCCTGGCTTGAATACGAGACAGACTCAAACAATGTATTTTATGTAAAAGTAGATAGAAATAGAAAGGTGCCTATAACTGTACTCATAAGGGCACTTGGAGTAAGCCTTAACAAGGATATTGAGGATTTGTTCGGTGATGAACCAAAGCTTCAGGCGAGTCTTGCTAAGGATGTTTCTACCAATTCAGATGAAGGTCTTCTTGAACTATATAAGAAGCTTCGTCCGGGCGAGCCTTTACTTGTAGAGAATGCGTTAAATTATATAAATAATATGCTTTTTGATCCAAAGCGCTATGACCTTGCGAAGGTTGGCCGTTACAAATTTAACAAAAAGCTTGCTTTTCGCAACCGTATTGTAAGACATAAGCTTGCAGAAGACGTAATGGATAGGTCTACAGGGGAGATTATCGGAGAGAAGGGTACGGTTATTACTACAGAACTTGCAGATAAGATTCAGAACGCTGCAGTTTCTTATGTACTTATTCAGGGAGAAGAAAGAAATGTGAAGGTGCTCTCCAACCTCATGGTTGACATCAATGCATTTTTACCTGAACTTGATAAGGAAGAAGTAGGAATTACTGAGCTGTTTACTATCCAAGACTTATGGAAATTATGGAACTTGCTAACGGTGATTACGAGAGTGATGACTTCAAACGTGAACTTAAAAATCATATAAATGACCTTATTCCAAAGCATATAACCAGAGAAGATATATTTGCTTCTATTAACTATGTTTTCAATTTGGAGAGTGGAATAGGTACAGAGGATGATATCGATCATCTCGGCAACAGACGTATCCGTGCTGTAGGCGAGCTCCTTCAGAATCAGTACCGTATCGGCCTTTCCAGAATGGAAAGAACAGTTCGTGACAAGCTTGGCAGTATTGGAAGTGATGCTGTAGATGATGCCAATCCGGGTGATTTCATCAATTGTAAGCCTGTAACTGCAGCCATCAAGGAGTTCTTTGGAAGCTCACAGCTGTCACAGTTCATGGATCAGCACAACCCTCTTGGCGAGCTTACCCATAAGAGAAGGCTTTCGGCCCTCGGACCTGGCGGTCTTTCAAGAGATAGAGCGGGATTTGAGGTTCGAGACGTACATTATTCACACTATGGAAGAATGTGCCCTGTAGAGACACCTGAAGGACCTAACATCGGTCTTATTAACTCACTTGCAAGCTACGCCAGAATAAATGAGTACGGCTTCATTGAAGCACCGTATAGAAAGCTTGATAAGTCAGATCCTGAGAATCCAAGGGTAACTGATGAGGTGGTTTACCTTACAGCTGATGAGGAAGATCCTTTCATAGTTGCACAGGCGAATGAGCCTCTTGATGAGAACGGATATTTTATAAATAACACAGTATCAGGTCGTTTCAGGGATGAGACTTCTACTTATGATAAGAAGAATGTGGAGCTGATGGACGTATCTCCTAAGATGGTATTTTCAGCTGCTACAGCCATGATTCCTTTCCTCCAGAACGATGATGCGAACCGTGCTCTCATGGGTTCAAACATGCAGCGTCAGGCAGTACCTCTTCTTTTCACTGATTCAGCAGTAGTTGGAACAGGAATGGAAGCAAAGGTTGCAGTTGACTCAGGAGTATGTGTACTCGCTGAGAAGGCAGGTGTGGTTGAAAGCGCTTGCGGTGACAGAATTTTAATCAGAAATGATGATGACAATAGAATAACAGAGTATCCACTTCTTAAATTCGCAAGAAGTAACCAGGGAACCTGTATCAATCAGCGTCCTATAGTAAGTAAGGGCGACCATGTAGAGGCTAGGCAGGTTATAGCTGACGGTCCTTCAACAAAGGGTGGAGAGATTGGTCTTGGCAAGAGTCCTCTGATCGGATTTATGACCTGGGAAGGCTACAACTACGAGGATGCGGTTCTTCTCTCAGAGCGTCTTGTAAGAGATGATGTATACACTTCCGTTCATATTGAAGAGTATGAGTGTGAGGCAAGAGATACAAAGCTTGGTGATGAGGAAATTACAAGAGATGTACCCGGTGTAGGTGATGATGCTCTTAAAGACCTTAATGAAGATGGTATCATAAGAATAGGTGCGGAGGTTCGTGCAGGAGATATTCTTGTAGGAAAGGTTACACCTAAGGGAGAGACAGAGCTTACAGCAGAGGAGCGTTTGCTTCGTGCAATCTTTGGTGAGAAGGCAAGAGAGGTTAGAGATACTTCGCTTCGTGTTCCTCACGGTGAGTACGGAATCATAGTAGATGCCAAGAAGTTTGAGAGAGAAAAGGGTGATGAACTTGCCCATGGCGTAAAGAAGAGCGTAAGAGTGTATATTGCACAGAAGAGAAAGATTCAGGTAGGAGATAAGATGGCGGGCCGCCATGGTAACAAGGGTGTAGTTTCAAGGGTACTCCCTGTTGAAGATATGCCTTTCCTTCCAAATGGCCGTCCTCTTGATATAGTGCTTAACCCGCTCGGTGTGCCTTCACGTATGAACATCGGACAGGTGCTTGAGATCCACTTAAGCCTTGCTGCAACAGTGCTTGGCGTAAAGGTATCTACACCAATATTTGACGGTGCCAACGAGGAGGATATCGGAGATACACTTGAGCTTGCCAATGACTACATCAATATGCCTCTTGATGAGTTTGAAAGAAGTATAGAGAAGATCTTGGTGATGAGGTAATGGATTACCTGCTCACACATCTTGATTCCAGAAATGACTGGAAGGGCGTAAAGATTGGCAGAGACGGTAAGGTATGGCTTAAAGATGGTAGAACAGGTCAGTACTTTGATTCACCTGCAACAGTAGGTTTCATGAACTACCTTAAGCTTCACCACCTTGTAGACGATAAGATTCATGCTCGTTCTACAGGTCCTTACTCACTTGTTACACAGCAGCCACTCGGCGGTAAGGCGCAGTTTGGTGGACAGCGTTTCGGTGAGATGGAGGTTTGGGCGCTCGAGGCTTATGGTGCTGCTTATACCCTTCAGGAAATTCTTACTATTAAGTCTGATGACGTTGTAGGACGTGTCAAGACTTATGAGGCTATCATAAAGGGAGAGAACATAAGTGAGCCTGGTATACCTGAGTCATTTAAGGTTCTTCTTAAGGAGCTTCAGTCACTTGCTCTTGATGTTACCGTACTTGATGAGGATGGAAATGAAATCAAGATGATGGAAAATGTTGAGTATGGTGATGAGGATCTTACTCCACTCATTGAGACAGAGGAGACATTTACCTTTGATGATGCTTCAGCTAAAAATGGCTTCACTACCGGAACACCTGAAGAGCTTGAAGAGGGCATTCAGGATGAAGAAGACTCAGATTATTTGATGGTGAGGATTTAGATTTAGACTATGAAGGTAATGACGATAACGAAGACTTTTAATTTGACTTTGTGAAATATTTATTTCTCTATCGGAATTTACAAAAGATATAAGGCTTGCGGGGCTTTAGCTAAGACTTAAGCCCCATAGAGCCTGTTTAATACGAAGGGAGTAACGGGATGTCAGAAATGAGCATAGAAAATGTTCAGCCAATTACTTATGATGCGATAAAGATAGGCTTGGCTTCACCAGAGAAAATAAAAGAATGGTCTCATGGAGAGGTAAAAAAACCTGAGACAATTAACTATAGAACTCTCAAACCTGAAAAGGATGGTCTTTACTGTGAGAAGATATTCGGACCGAGTAAGGACTGGGAGTGCCATTGTGGTAAATATAAGAAAATCCGCTATAAGGGTGTAATTTGTGACAGATGTGGTGTTGAGGTTACAAAGGCAACCGTAAGGCGTGAGAGAATGGGACATATTGAGCTTGCGGCTCCTGTATCCCATATTTGGTATTTTAAAGGTATTCCTAGCCGTATGGGTACTATCTTATCCATACCTCCAAGAAGCCTTGAAAAAGTACTTTATTTTGCTTCTTATATAGTAACAGACAAGGGAAGCAGTGATTTAGAGAAAAAGACTATTCTCTCAGAGAAAGAATATATAGAGGCCAGAGAAAAGTATGGCAACAACTTTAAGGCGGAAGTAGGAGCAGAGGCTATCTACAAGCTTCTTGCAGATATTGACCTTGAAGAAGAGTCAAAGCGTCTTAAAGAGGAATTAAAGAAGGCAGGCAATTCAAAGAGCCAGAAGATGATTAAGGCTGCTAAGGAGCTTGCTGTAATAGAGGCTTTCAAAGAGTCAGGCAACCGTCCTGAGTGGATGATACTTAAGGCCATCCCTGTTCTTCCACCTGATCTTCGTCTATGGTTCAGCTTGATGGTGGAAGATTTGCTACCTCTGATATGAATGACCTTTACAGAAGAATAATAAACAGAAACAACCGTCTTAAGAAGCTTCTTGAGATTGGTGCTCCTGATATCATTGTAAGAAATGAAAAGCGTATGCTTCAGGAGGCTGTAGATGCCCTCATTGACAACGGACGCCGTGGAAAGCCGGTTACAGGCCCTGGCAACAGAGCGCTTAAGTCGCTTTCAGATATGCTTAAGGGTAAGCAGGGACGTTTCCGTCAGAACCTTCTTGGTAAGCGTGTTGACTATTCAGGACGTTCAGTTATCGTAGTTGGTCCTGATCTTAAGATATATCAGTGTGGTGTGCCTAAAGAGATGGCTATCGAGCTTTTCAAGCCTTTTGTTATGAAGGAGCTTGTTGCCCGTGATATAGCACACAACATAAAATCAGCTAAGAAGATGGTCGAAAGAGTGGAGACTCAGGTTTGGGATGTACTTGAAGATGTAATTAAAGATCATCCTGTTATGCTTAACCGTGCTCCGACTCTCCACAGACTTGGTATTCAGGCATTTGAGCCTGTACTTGTAGAAGGTAAGGCAATTAAGCTTCATCCTCTCGTATGTACAGCCTTCAATGCGGACTTTGACGGAGACCAGATGGCTATCCACCTACCACTTTCCGTTGAAGCTCAGGCAGAGTGCCGATTCCTACTTCTTTCACCTAACAACCTCCTTAAGCCGTCTGACGGTGGTGTGGTTGCGGTTCCTTCTCAGGATATGGTGCTTGGTATCTACTACCTCACACTTGAAAAGCCGGGAGATAAGGGAGAGGGTATGTTCTTTAAGAACATGAATGAGGCTCTCCTTGCCTATGAAAACGGCTACATTACCTTGCAGGCTAAGATTAAGGTTAGACGCGAGGGAATTAACTCTAAGGGAGTTAAGGAACAGAGAATAATAGAGTCTACACTTGGAAGATTTATATTTAACGAAGTACTTGAACAGGATTTAGGCTTTGTAGACAGAAGTCTTGACGAGAACTTCTTAAAGCTTGAGATTGACTTCCTCGTTAAGAAGAAGGAGCTTAAGCAGATACTTGAGAAGTGTATGGCAAACCTTGGTGCTACCAGAACTGCAGAGATAATGGATGCTGTTAAGAGTCTTGGTTACAAGTATTCTACCATAGCTGCGATGACAGTTTCTGTCTCGGATATGACAGTTCCACCTGAAAAGGCTGCTATTCTTAAAGAGGCACAGAATAAGGTTGAAATTATTACAAGAAACTTTAGAAAAGGTCTCCTTACTGAGCAGGAAAGATATCAGGAAGTTATCAAGAACTGGAAGAAAGCGGATGATGAGATTGCATCTAAGCTTATGAGTGGTCTTGATAAATACAACAATATTTATATGATGGCACACTCAGGAGCCCGTGGATCTGACAAGCAGATTAAACAGCTTGCAGGTATGCGTGGACTTATGGCGGATACAAAGGGACATACTATCGAACTTCCAATCAAGTCTAACTTCCGTGAGGGACTTGACGTTCTGGAGTATTTCGTTTCTGCACATGGTGCCAGAAAAGGACTTTCAGATACAGCTCTTAGAACAGCCGATTCAGGATACCTTACAAGAAGACTTGTAGACGTATCTCAGGATCTCATTATCAGAGAGACTGACTGTCGTGCAGGAAAGAGCGAGATACCAGGAATGTGGGTATCAGCCTTTATGGATGGCAAGGAAGAGATTGAAAGTCTTGAAGAGAGAATCAAGGGAAGGTATTCCTGTGAGACTATATATGATGACAATGGCGAAGTTATAGTTAAGGCAAACCATATCATTACTCCAAAGCGAGCAGCCAGGATAATGAAGACCAAGGCTGTAATGGAGGCGGGCACAGCGGCTAAGATTAAGATTCGTACAGTTCTTACCTGCCGCAGCCACGTTGGTATCTGCTCTAAGTGCTATGGTGCAAACATGGCAACGGGTGATCCTGTTCAGGTTGGTGAGGCAGTTGGTATTATCGCTGCTCAGTCAATCGGTGAGCCGGGTACACAGCTTACAATGAGAACCTTCCATACCGGTGGTGTTGCGGGTGGAGATATTACACAGGGTCTTCCTCGTGTAGAGGAACTTTTTGAGGCTCGTAAGCCAAAGGGACTTGCTATTATTTCTGAAATTGCAGGTAAGGTAAGCATACAGGATACCAAGAGCAGACGTGAGGTTGTAGTAACAGCTGATGACGGAGAAGAAAGAAAGTATCCTATCAACTACGGCTCAAGAATCAAGGTAATGGAGGGAGATGTAATTGAAGCCGGTGATGAAATCACAGAAGGTAGCATCAATCCACATGATCTTCTAAATATAAAGGGTGTAAGAGCTGTACAGGATTATATGATACGTGAAGTACAGAGAGTATACCGTTTACAGGGTGTTGAGATTAATGATAAACATATCGAGATGATAGTTCGTCAGATGCTTAAGAAGATAAAGATATCTGAGCCTGGAGACACTGATTATTTAACAGGTGAATATGCCGATATAATCGAGTTCGAGGAGCTTAATGAGCAGCTCGAGCAGGAAGGCTTTGAGAAGGCTGAGGGTGAGAGAACAATGCTTGGTATTACCAAGGCTTCTCTTGCAACCAACTCCTTCCTCTCAGCAGCTTCCTTCCAGGAGACCACAAAGGTACTTACTGATGCAGCTATCAAGGGTAAGATAGATAAGCTCATCGGTCTCAAGGAAAATGTTATCTTAGGTAAGCTCATCCCTGCAGGTACAGGTATGAAGTTCTACCGTTCAGTTAAGCTTGACAGTGATCACGAATTTGATGAGATGGGTGAGGAGAACCTCAACCCTAACGAGTTTGATGAAAACTATGCTGAGAGCTATGATAACGAAGAATTTGAGACAGTAGACAACGGACAGGATGAAGAATAAATAAATTACATATCCCCTTGCATTTTTTTATATGAAAAGTCTTACAATACAAAATGATAATGGATATCAATTGTAACCTTCTCTAAAAATTATGGAGGTATGAAAATGGATGAGGGATTTGTGAAAAGGCGGGTAATTAGGGTATTGCCCTTACGCTTTTAGCCTTAATAGTAAATGGAATATGGTAATTATAAGACCGTGGGAAAGCTGATTTTCCTGCGGTTTTTTTCAGGAAACTTTATCAAATACATTGATGTAAAAAGCCCGGAAAAATAAAGCTTAAAAAAATTAATAAAAAAATTAAAAAATTTTTAGAAAAAGGGTTAAGTTTTTGTGGTAAAAATTCCGATATGGATCATGGACTAAAAATAATTGCATAAAGGAGGAAGTTATGTTGGAAAAGAACAGACTTAAAAGAGGGGCATTAAGTTTAACGCTTGCTTTAGGACTTGTGATGACAAATCTCAATCCTCTTGGCGTATTTGCTAAGGAAGCAGCGGGGGAACCAACGGCAGCATTTAGCGAGAGTAGAGTGCTTGCAGAAACCGGAGCGAAAGAGCTTACCTGGAAAGACAGCTACCGTCTGGAACGTACTGTAATTCAGGATGGTAAGACTATTCAGACCGGCGGGGACAAAGCAACAGACATAATTAATCCAAATAAAAGTTTCAGAGTAAATATGGGTGTAATACTGCCTGTAGCAGCAGGTACAGAAGCGAGACCATATCTGAAAAAGAATGATTTTATTCGCATCCCTATGATAGAAAAGGGAGTAAAGTTATCAGGTAAGTTAGATCTTGGTAAGTTAGATGCTAAATTCGTAATTAATGGAACTGAGCAGACAGTAAAGGATGCATTTTCTGCTAAAGTAGTAGTTGATGATGCAACAAAAACCGTGTATATGGTTATGACATTGCTCGTTGACAATAAAGAATTAAAAGATGCTGCAGATTTAACAGCCAATATCAAGATGGATTTTGATGTTGATCAGGATAGCATTGGAAAGATGAAACGGGAAACTATATATATTCTGCAGAAAAGAAGATATACCTTGGCAAGTTTGATAACAAGTTCGTAGTAGAAAAGACTGGAACCATAGACTATGACAATGGAAACATTGACTGGACTGTAAAGGTTGAGAAAACAGGAGACATCGGAGAGCAGACTTCATTAGCAGGATATAAGTTTGAAGATCCACTCGGTAAAGTAGGAGAGTATGTAGCAAGGACCTTCACTGTATATGAGGCGGGTGCCAACAACACAGTTGGAAATAAGATATTTGCCGATAACTCTGCGGATATCTCTAATAATTCATCAGATGTTAAACTTGAGCCAAGTGTAACTGATGCTAAGAATAAGGCTCTTACCTATATTTTCCCTGACAATGCACCGGGAAAAGCAATAGTTAAGTTCAGTACAAGCTTAAAAAAGAGCAGTTCTGATGATTACAGTGGCTTAAGAAATGGTTTTAGCAGAGACAATACAGCATACTTATATCAGAAGGAAATAAACGGTAATAAATATGCAGTCAGAGTGGGTGAAAACACAACAACCGTTAAATGGAACGGTATATGGGGAGTTAAATACCACGGTGGCTATGCTGGGAAGAACGGAGTAAGAGAAGCACTCCTAAAGTCAGATCTTGGCAAGAGCGGAATGACAGTAGAGAAGTTTGCAGAGCTTGATGAAGCACCATCAGAGGATGCAACAGGTAAGCACAAATTACAGTGGAATATCGTATATGATGCAACAAATAAGAATCTCACCAATGTTAAAATAAGAGACTTATTCCCAATCACAGGACGTTTCTCAGGGAATAAGCTTAACTTTGTAAAAGCTATGCTTAGAAAGTGGGATGCTTCAACAAAGAACTGGCAGTACTGGGATGAGACCGCTAAGAACTGGACTATTGATAAGAAAGAGATTTCAAATCAGCCTTCAGACGGCATATATGAGGTAGGAAATCTTAACACAGCAGTAAAATTAACTATCTGGTCTGAGGTAGAGAACTTAAAAGGCTTAGACAGATTTGCTAACCATGCAAAGTGACCTGGAATGATGGTAAGAAGTGGGTAGAATTTGCTCATGGTAAAGACCTTGGTAATAAGAGCATAATTAAAAGAGCAGAGTCTTATTATATTGAGTCTAATCCTAAGTGGAACATAAGGGTAAGCAAGGGAACCGTTGATGAGAACAAGGCTAAAGGAATAAAGACCTATGTTTACGATACTTTGATTGATACAAGTATTGGAGACGCAGATGCACATTATAAGCTTATAAATGGCACAAGTGCTGACAAGGTAGCTGCCAGAGAAAACTTCTCACTGGAAAACGGCGAAAAGCAATTTGCTTCAGGAGTAAAATTAGCTGATATTGTATATCAGGCAGGTACTGCAAAAATGAGCTATGAGGATGGTTCATTTGAAGACAGCTTAAATAGTGGAGCACTCAAGGCTACTGTACATACTCTTTACTATACAGTAGGAGCAGAAAAGAAGGCTGTGGGTAAGATCTTAGAAGTAACAGGCTTTGAAGATTGCACCGAGACTCTTGATGACGAGGGTGATAAGTGGTATCCTTTCTCATTTAGGACTAATATAGTTGACGCTGATACACTTACCGGTGGTTCAAGACGTGGTAATGACAGCGACTTAAAATACAATCAGGTTATGAACTTAGCTTACCTCTATGGAGTAGGCAAGGTTGGCAAAAATGGTGAAAAAAAGGCGTAGAATACGGAAGCTTTAGTGACTATTGGGCAAACTACAACCATAGAATGATTCAGAAAGATGCACTTACAAGTGAAGCAGCAGGTAAGCTTATTGCAGGAGGCGAAAGCAGCTACACTGCAGCAAATGCAAATGATGTAGTAAGTGGTACATCAGGTGCATATGCTAAGGATTATAAGTCAGTAGTATTCCGTCTTAGCGTAAATGCTGAGAACATGAAGAAATTAGACACAAGCAAGCTTGAAGCATTTATAAAGGACAGCATAGACAGTAAGTTTAAGATAGTTCCACTTAATGATAAGAATAACTACCTTGTATTTAAGGGAACACCTAGAACAGCTTTTACAGGTAAAAAAATATACCAATGATGCTTATGTAACAGCTGAGGGAAGCCCTGTTGATGCAAATGACATATTCACAGTAAGTGAAAATGTAGCAAACGGAGATAAACTTGATACAACATTTACCCTAAAGAAGCTCGATGCTCCTTACGTTATTCTCCTTAGAGCTCAGATAAGAGACGGAGAGAACGGAGACGAAAAGAAGATTATCAATTCTAAGGGTGCTGTGACCAACGATGTGGCAGTAACACTTCACGATGTAAGCTTTGATGGAACTAAGGGTAAGGATTACAGCCTTTCAAGCAGCAAGTCTGTTGATTATGATACCAGATTCTTGAGTAAGGCATACAAGGTAGAGCAGGGTGGAATCATAAGATGGGTAATAGAGTACAATCCATCTATTATGGATGCTGATACTAAGAAGGCAATAGAGGATGCCAAGGATGATTCTGCCACAGATAAGAAAGATATTACCCTCTACGACGTGCTTGAAAATGGACTTAGTGTATTCCAAGAAGCCGGTAAACCAATACTTGGCAAGGGATATTACAGCCTTGAGATGGTTGACAAAGATGGAAACAGTGTTCCATATTCTGATAAGTTAACAGACCTCCTTTCATACAATAAGGAAGGTGGTAAAGAAGCTCTTACACTTAAGATACCTAACAATGAGAGAATGAATAAGTTTATTTTCTCATACAGTACTATCCTTGATAAAAATGCACCTAAGGATATAAAGAATACAGTTCAGATTCGTGTTGCAGGCGAGAAGAAGTCTGAGGCAGAGGTTGCAACATATACTGTTTCGGCAGGTGTTTCACTTGATACCTTTGTTACTGCAGGCAACTTAACCGCAAAGTGGTAAAGACTGATGCAGAGACAGGAAAGCCTATTAAGGGAGTTGAGTTTGAGCTTACATCTCCTAATGGAACTGTTACTAAGGCTGTAACCGATGAAACAGGTCTTCTTAAGTTTAATGCACTTTCAGAAGGCAAAGGCTATAAGCTAAGAGAGTTAAGCGCTGAAGGTTATGAAGTTGACAAGAATACCTACAGCTTCGATGTAGAGCGTATCTCTGTTCCTGGAGGCAATACACTAAGCATAGGTAACTTTGCAGTAGTTGGCATACAGGTAGGCGAGCAGCAGTTAAAGTTCGGTGATGGTGTTGTAGGTGGCAGTGATGGTAGAACTATCGTAGCTACCAATAAGAGAATAGGCGAGTTAAAGGATAAAACAAGCTTTAACCTTATCAAGGCAGATTATGATGTAAACAAGGATGTAATAACCAAGGCAGGTGTGACAGTTAATGAAATTAAGTCACGTCTTGATGGAGTGAAGTTCACACTTACATCAGGAAGTTCAGTAGTTGCAGAGGGAACTACTTCTTCACCTGCAGGAATTGTTACATTTGAGGGTCTTGCTAGTGGTAAGTACACACTTAAGGAAGTCTCTGCAAAGGCAGGATATAAGGCTCTTGATAAGACTTACACAGTGGTTGTGACAACAGCCGCAATCAATAAGAAGGCAGGTAAGGATGCTAAGGACGAGATAGTTGTTGAGAATAAGGATGAAAATGTGGGATTGATTGATGGCAATATTGTAGTCCTCAATCATAAGGAGAATGTAACTCCTAATCCGGTACCGGGTCCAAATCCAAATCCGGGTCCAAACCCAAGTCCTAATCCATCACCAAACCCAAGCCCTAACCCAAATCCAAGTCCTAGCCCAAACCCAAGTCCAAATCCAAGCCCTAACCCAAGCCCAAATCCAAGCCCTAACCCAGATCCTACACCAACAGTACCTACAACGGATATTCCGGATACAGATACACCTACCTATCCGTCAGACAATTTCCCAAATCCGAACGATCCTAAGAGTCCGGATGAGTTCGTTTCAGTTGATGAAAACGGAACTCCTGAGGGCAAATATGTAAAAAAGAAAAAGAATGATGGAACTAATGAGTATGTAAAGGTGGATGAAGACAAAACACCAGAGGGTAATAAGAAGGCTAATAAGCTTCCTAGAACAGGTGGTTCAGATACCATGGTTTATTACTTAGGCGGAGCAATGCTTATTTTCCTTGCATCAGGAGTGATTGTAAGAAGAAAAAGTAAATAAATAAAAATTTATAAGAGAGACCATCGTTTTGGCAATATGTTGAGACGGTGGTCTCATTTTTGATTAATAGAAATTTTTTTGATATCCAACTGATCAAAAACTCTCAGATGAATCGGAATGTGCCCAAGATGAAGATATCATTTATACGATCTTCTGCAGGTGATGAAGTCCGCAAAGCGAGATTCTTTTCTTACTGAGAAAAAAATATAATAAAAAAAGATTTGAGAATGGGTTGCAATTTTTAGAAAATGGTGTTATAATTGCGAATGGGTTGCAAAAAGTTTAAATTTGATATATGAAAGGAAGAAAGATGAGGAATAAGAGAAGTTTATTATTTATGCTCTGCGGAATGCTTATAATTCCAATGTTTTCAGCTGATACACAGGTGCTCGCGGCTGACAGGCAAGGAGTAAAAAACGAGATAGTTGTGGTAAATGACGAAGCTAAGACTGAAAAAAACAAGGGAACTGAGGATAAAAAAGAAGAAAAAACTGAGGAAAAGGCAGGAAATGAAGAAAAGATTGAAGAAAAATCTGTAGAAGATTCACAAGAGAAGTCAGTGGAAAAGACTGAGGAAGAATCTGAGGAAAAGACCTCATCATCAAAAGAAGATGAGAATATAACTAAGAAAAAGAAGAGCAAGAAAAGTAAGAAAGGTAAGAAGATTAAGAAGAGAAGAAAGAAAAGCAAGGGCAGAAATAAAAAGAATAAAAAGAACAAGCAAAAAAAGAATAGAAGGAATAGGGCTAAAAAGTCTGGTAAAAAAGGCTCTGAGAACAAAATAAAAAATAAAAGTGATGCTAAGAATAACAGCGACAATGGTCTTAAGACTAAGGATGATAAAGATAACAAATTGAATAAGACTAAGGCTAAAAAAAGTAAAAAAAGGAAATAAAAAAATAAAAAAATAACAAAAAAAGGATAAAAAAAGAATAAAAAAAGGGCAGCAAGGATAACAAGAATAAAAAGAAAGATGATAAGAAGGTGAACGAGGAAAAAGAACTTAGATCTTAAAGAAGAAGAGGTTGACAAGATACCTGAGACTGATGAGTACAAGCCTGAAATAAATACCGGTATTGACTTAGGCAATGCAGGAGTAGTAAATGAGAACACAGGAAGGAAAAGCTCCTCATCAAATGAAGAAAGCAAAGAAAACATTATCAGAGTTTATACGGTTTTTGGCGAATATACAGATATTGACGGTAAACTAAGATTCAAGTCGGGAAATGCCATAACCTTACCGGAGAGTGGCTATGTAGGCTTTGTTGCAACCGGGGAAAATACCGGTATAGAAGGTAAGCTCACCTGGGAAGGCAAAGACCTTGAGAGCATTAAAAAAGGAATCAAAGGGAACTATGTACTAACCTGCATTACCGATGAAAATGTGGTAATCGGAGGTAAGGATTACGGTAAACTTAAGTTTTTAGCCTACATCATAGTAGAGTAAGTGAGGATGATATAATGATTAAGAAAGATGGAAAGAGAATATTAGCGTCGGTTTTATCTGCTGCCCTTGCTATTTCTTTAATTAACTATAAAGTGGATGTAAAAGCAGCTGATAAAGTGCTAAATCCCGCTCTTACAGGAGTAAAGAATGTATTAGCAGAGACTAAGCAGACTGATAACCAGAGCAAAGCAGAAGGCATAGAGCCTAAATCAGATATTCTTAAAGCTGAAGAAGATAAACAGGTTAGAGTCATAGTGGAGCTTGATAAGGATTCGGTTCTTGATGAGGCTAACAAAAAAAATATGAGCCTCTCATTACTTAGCGAGAGCTTTAAGGAAGAGAAGAAAAAGGAGCTTAAATCAGAGCAGGATGAAGTGATTGCGGAGATTAAAAAAAGTAATATTGAGGCAGATACTTCGGATGTAAGAAACTATGACACTGTATTTAATGGTGTAGCACTTAATGTTAGAGCAGGGGACATAGACAAGATTGACGACATTGATGGAGTAAAAAATGTATACATCTCAGAGGAATTTGGAAGACCACTGCTTACTGCATCAGGTGAAATGACAGGAGCAGCCTACACAGGAAACTTAGACTACAAGGGCGAAGGCACTGTAGTAGCGGTGATAGACTCAGGTATTGACTATAACCATAAGGCATTTACTCTGGATAATGAAAGCAGGGCAAGGCTTTCTGAGGCGGAGGTAAACAAGCTGATTGAAGAGAAAGGGTTAAACGGAAGATATTATACACCAAGATTCCTTACGGATACAATTATTATGATTTCAATACCAATCTCTATGACAGCTATGGAGTAATGCATGGAATGCATGTATCAGGTATAGTCGGTGCCAATGATAAGGAGAAAAAACTATACGGAGTGGCACCAAATGCGCAGATACTAGCTCTTAAGGTGTTTTCGGATGATTTACAGTATCCAACTACATTTACTGATATATGGCTAAAGGCAATGGATGACGCTATTTCTCTTGGTGCTGATGTTGTCAATATGAGCCTCGGCTCATCTGCAGGGTTTTCTGTAGAAGGAGAGAAATATCCTGAGACTGAGATGTTTGAAAAGGCAAGAAGGGCAGGAGTGGTAGTTACAGTTGCGGCAGGAAATGACGGAACCATAACTGATGGTAATTACTATGGTGTGAAACCGCTTGAAGGAAACTTTGATACAGCCCTCATTGCCAATCCTGCACTTGATGAAGGCTCATTTGCTGTTGCCTCTATGGACAATCTAAAAAAGTATTCCCGTGCCATAGGTTGGAAGGAAAAGAATACTAATGAGTTTAAGGAACAGGCTGATGTAGTACCGGGAGCCAATGCGCCAGCTGACAAGCTTACAGGGAAATGGATAGAGCTAGCCGAAGGAAGGGAAGATGACCCTTTTATAAAGAGAAATATAAAAGGAAATTTTGCTGTAATTGAGCTTGTTAATGACACAGAAGGCAAACAGGCATTTGTAGAAAGACTTAAAAAGATAGTAGCGCTTGAGCCATCAGCCATAGTATTTTACAATCCTGAATCAGAGGCAGAGAGGATAGGCAGAAATATAAGCCTTGGTGATGAGGCAGGCAACATAACTGTGGTAAGGATTAAGCGCAGTACATTCAATAAAATAAGCATCGCTAATAAAATGTCTATGAGATTTACCGTGGATATCTTTATGAATGAGATACCTTTTGAGAATCCTTCTGCGGGCAGGCTTTCATACTTTTCATCCTGGGGACCTACTCCTGACCTTAGAATCAAGCCTGAGATTACAGCTCCGGGAGGAAGTATTTATTCAACTGCGGAGGATGACAGGTATCAGAATATGTCAGGAACCTCTATGGCCTCACCTCAGGTGGCAGGAGCCAGCGCACTTATAAGACAGTATATCAGGGAAAATCAGTTAAATGTAGACAATGCTTCTGACTTTACCAAGCTGTTGCTTATGAATACAGCAAAGCCTGTACTGTACAAAGAAGATACTCCTTACTTTGTAAGGCAGCAGGGAAGCGGTGCTCTTGACCTTAAGAATGCACTCGAGACTACTGTTGTAGTAAAGGCTGAGGGTACAAATGACAATAAGGCTGACGGCAAGCTTGAAATAAAAGAAGTAGGCGAAAAAGAAGTTCAGGGCTAAATTAACCTTAGAGAACTTTTGGTAGTGAGCCAAAGACTTACAGTATCAGCACGAAGGCAGTATACGAGCCTGTTACTGAAGGCTATAGGACGGAAACCCCTGAGGCGGTCGATTCTCCCCAGAGCTTTGAAGGAAGAGAAGTTACGGTTTCAGGAAAAATCAAGTAATACAATTGAACTTGACTTTGACTATACGGGAGCAGATGAAATAAAGATAAACAACTTCTTAGAGGGCTTCATAGAGCTTAAAGAAGTGGATGATGAGAGTACACTTAGCATTCCTTTCCTGGGATTTTACGGCGATTGGGAGAGTGAAAGGGCTATAGATGCTTTTCAGGTAAAAGAAGATGGTAGTGCTAAGAGAGAGGTGCAGTTTTTTGTAAACAAGCTAGTTAATGCTGCTTCATCTATGTTTATTACAAGTGCTACACTAAGGCTTCCTGTAGTAAACGATACCCTCTATTTCTCACCTTCAGGTGCTTACCACAAGGATGTAGCAGTAAGGCTAGCACCACTTAGAAATATGGATGAGATAGAGTATTCTATCTTAGATGGTGATACCAATGAGACACTGAGGGTAATAGGCAAGTCTCTAAAGGTAAGAAAGCTTAACAGCCTCGGAAGAAAGGCAAGCTTTAACATTATGCCTGATTCCTGGTGGGATGGAAGAATAGGAGGCAAGCTTGCGACAGAAGGAGTCAATTATATATATCAGATAAAGGCTAAGCTAAATACCGGCAATTCAGGTGGTGGTAATAATGAGCAGGTATACAGGTATAAATTAAAGGTAGACTCCACAGCGCCGGAGCTTAGTGACGATATTGAAGTTAAAAGCGTAGAGGGGAAAAACAGATTAAAGAGGGTAAAGTTTAGGGTAAAGGATGGTGGCAGCGGTGTAGAACAGATTTACCTTAATTCACTTAAGTTTGTAGGAGAAGAGGGAAATAATCAAAGCGGACCCGCTCTCCCTCCGGGCGTAGACCCTGCACCTCCGGGTAAGAAAAAGCCTTCTTCAATTGGGAATATCTCTAATGACGTCCCAAATGCCGGAGAGGACAAAGCCACTGCAGCTGATGAGATGACAATTTCTAAAGATAATGCAGGAGAAGTAAAAAATGCTCCGGGAAATAAGCCTACTGCAATAGATGGAATAAGTGGAGAAGACTTAAAGCTTGGCAAGCCTAAATTCGGCAAATACCTTATTCTCAATTTTACAGATGAGGCAGAAAAAGATGGTAAAATACTGCCTAAGGTGACAGATGGAAAGCTTGTTATCTCAGATGATATGATTCCTTCAGACCCTTCTGAGAGCAGGGAGATATATGTTAACAGAAATGGCAGCAGGAATGAGGAAATAGAGGTAGATTCAAGCTTCCTTGCAGATGCTTCACATATCTACATTACAGTTAAGGATTACCTTAGCAATCAGCGTAATGTGACAGTGAAAACAGGAGAGAGTGCAAGCTACAATTCGGTTAGCTTCTTAAACTTCTATGATTCAATGAAAGACAGAGGGGTTAAAGTTTACGCTGATGGCAAACTCCTTGACGATGACAAGTATTATACACTTGCCAAAAAGGTGGATATTAAGCTTGTAATGCCTGATGATAACTGGCATCTAAGCACGATATACATAAGAGAGGGGCATTCTGTAAAATATCTTATCAGAGACAGCAGAGTTCAGCCCGGAATGAAAAAAGAGTATAACTATTCTTATGATAAGAATGAAAGGGCAGTTAACTTTACCATAGACCCTCTAAGGAGTAATAAGGAGATAGTGACAAGCTTTGCCAAGGGAGCTATGCCTGAGGAATCAGAAGAAAAGGATATAAAGGTTGATCTTAAAAAGGCGGGGCTTGGCAACTTTAAGGAAATAAAGCTTGACAATAAGGACATTACCATAGGTGAAGATGAGATTCTTGAGACGAGAAGCGGATATGTTAAGCTTGACCTTAGGTTTAAGGACGGAGTAAAGCCTGTGGTTAAGGGAGTCATCCTCCATAAAAAGGACGGAGAAAATATCATCCTTCCGCTAAAGGGTGCACTCGACCTTGATACAGGTGCCAGTGGTTACAGCTTTGCTAAGGGTTTTTCAGTTCAGATTCACTATAATTTAACTGATGATACTCAGATTGAGATAATCTATGAGGGAAGTGAAGCTGATAAAAAAAGTACACCTTATGGAAATGACCTCTATAATGACGGCTACAACGGTGTAAATAACACTAAGACCAAGTATCCTGTAGTCTTTCTTGAAAGCCCTGCCCTTATGGATGTGATACCTTCTAACAATGAAAAAACCGTAAAGGTTGAAGGCTTCATCGGCAATGTAAAATCAGACGATAAGGTAGAGACCATAGAAGTATCACTTGTTGATGATAAGGGCAAGGCAGTAGGTGAAAAGGTGGTCTTAAGTGGCGATGATATTAAAGCCCTTGCTAAGAAATATTCATACGGTGGGAATTCACCATACAATGGCCTTGGTTACACATTTTCCGCTACACTTCCCGTAAAGGACTTCTGTGTAAATATCAGGGTAGAGGCGGTTACAAAGAAGGGAGAAAAAGCAAGTATAGTAAGACGTGCCTTCTATGATTTGACAGACCCTGTGCTTACTTATGAAGTCTTAACGAGAAAGCTCGACTCTCGTTTAGTAACCATTAAGCTCCACTGCTCTGATGATTCCTTAAGACTTAAGCTCTATAATGGAGACTCCCTTGTAGGTATTGTAGATAAGACAGACAGAACAATGGCTTACGGAGGAGTGGTAATTGATAAAGAAATAACAGTACCGCTTAACCTTGGACAAAATAAAATTAAAATCAGTGCTGTGGATTTGGCAGGCTTTAAGGATGAAAAAGAGATAAGTATTTTTAGAACCAAATAACAAGAGTACCCTGGCTGTAGCAAACCAATTGCATAGGATATCGATTGATTTAGATCAAACAACATATTATCTCTGTTTAATACCCCGCTTACATTAGCGGGGTATTTTGCTGCCATCATTTTATTTGCAAATCATCTAATTTATAGTATACTTTTTTATATGATACAAGTGTCAAAAGTATAAAAATTCGATTAGGGCTTGCTTGCAGGAGAATTTATTATCTTTTGACACGCAAAAAATATGAGTAAGTAGCCATTTTTTGCAAAAAAAATGAGAGGATTACGAATATTTTTGCAAGGATTGCTAAAGCTGCGCTGTTGCAAGCCTGTATCAATGGGTGTCAAAAGCTTTTGACGATTTATTATAGAAGATCAATGAAATAATATAAAAAATGTAATTTGTTAATGGGGGATAGGTATGTATAAGGTTTTGTTCGCAGAGGATGAACTACTGGTGCGCATAGGGCTTCAAAATGCAATAAATTGGAGCAACTATTCCATGGAGCTGGTGGCACAGGCAGATGATGGCGGCCAGGCCTTTGAACTTTTTCAGAAGATAAGACCTGATGTGGTCATTACTGACATAAGGATGGATGTGATGGACGGGCACGAGCTTATCAGGAAGATACGAGAGATAGATAAGGAATGTGCTATTATAGTAATATCCTGTATAGATGATTTTGAGGTTATAAGAAGGCTTGTACCCCTTAAGATAAACGGCTATGTACTTAAAGCTACCCTAAATATGGAGGAAATCAATAAACTGCTTCAGGAAACTAAGGAATATCTGATAGGCATAGGCCGGAGTGGTGAGGATAAGCCTGATAACGAGAATTTTTAGAAAAAAGACTGAAGAAATACCTCCTTGGCGAGGGAAGCGAGCCTATTTGGAATGAAAATGAGAAGATGAAATATCTCTGTAAGTTTTCATTAAAGGCTGAGGATAGGGATAAAATCAACGATTCAGCTGTTAAATTTATAAACGAACTTCTCATTCATCAGTTCAAAGAGGGTGTTACCCTTATGTTTGAAAAGCCTGTTAACTTCTACATCTTCCTGCCCATAGATAACGAAAATCTTGAAAAGAGGGTGGAAAGGGTTAATGAACTGGTGGAGAGCTTTCTTGGCATAAGGCTTGGCTATACACATAGTGTAAGGCAAAGCAGAGAAAAGATAGCAGACTGGTTTACAAGACATGAAAAATCAGGAGATGATGTAGGCAACTCCGCAAGCTTAGATAACTCCATAAAGGCGGCAATTGATTATATCAATATTAACCATGGAGAACAGCTAAGCCTTGCCAAGGTGGCTGGAGTGGCAGGAGTTTCACCAACGTATTTTTCGGCACTTTTTAAGAAAGAAATAGGCAAGAACTATGTGGAATACCTAAACGAAGTCAGGCTTAAAGCAGTGTTAAAGGAGTTTAAGGTAAGTGATGCCAAGATATCCTTTATAGCTGAAAAACATGGTTTCCCTAATCAGGAGTATTTTTCAAGATATTTTAAGAAGGTGATGGGAGTTTCTCCTGCCAAATGGAGGAGGAAAAACAGTTGAATACAAAACAAAATAAGAAAATCAATTGGAGAATAAAGGCTCTGCTCTCAATCCTAGTATCCATGATAGCTATAGTTGTTATTCTTTTTGGAATTACCTATGTGTATTTTGAAAAGAAGCTTGAAGATAATACTAAGAAGGTAGCTGAGGCTACATTTAGACAGGCTGATAAGGAACTAAAAAAGATGCTAAGTACTGTGGAGGGGGAGGTTAACAGGTATGGCAGCCTAAATCTTCCCCTTGAGTATTTAAGAGATGATTACAAAAATGATGTTGATAAAAGCGTAGTTTCGATGCAGATAATAAAAGACCTCGATAATATGATGCTTGTAGATTCCAATATCTACGGCATTTCTATAATAAAGGCTGATGGACGCTTCATACTCTCTGCTTCAGATAGAAGAAGCAGAAGCGGAAAAACAGAAATCACAGGCGGTATTAAAGAGATGCTTAAAAATCCGAAGAAAAATACCCTTATATGCTATGGATGTCTAATTATGAACTGGAGAAAAATGATGAAAATGCCCTGCATTTAATAACAGATAAGCCTTCTTTTATTGGAGTTAAGTATCTTGGTAAAGGAAATGAGGGAGAAGAAGATGCCTTCATTGTAGTAAGTGTAGATGAGAGGTCTGTAAGAAAAACCTATGAATCAGTAGTATATAACGGCAGCGTTGCCCTCCTTGTAAATGATGGTGGAATAATTATATCTGAAACAGGAAAAGAACTGCTTGGCGGGAGATTTGAAAGAAAAGCAGGCTTTCAGACCATAGAACACGAACTTAAAAGCTTCGACTGGAAGCTGTACAACCTTGTTCCTAAAGAGGGATACCTTAGAGAAACAAAGACTATCAGAAGATTTGGCTTGGTTGTCGGCTTTGTGAGCTGTATCCTTATACTAATAGCAGGCCTTATATGGAGTAGAAGATATACGAAGCCCATCCAGTATCTTATGGATCAGATGAAGCTTGTACAGGAGGAGAGCTTTGATATTGCACAGCCAAAGCATCAGGGCTGGGAGGAGCTTGACACCTTAAATTCCGAGTTTTATCTCCTTGTGATAAAGCTCAAAAAGTATATATCCGATATCAAAGCGGTTGAAAGGGGAGAATACCAAGAAAGAACTATTGGCACTTCAATATCAGATGAATCCGCATTTTCTACTTGGATCCATTAACTCGATAAGATGGATGGCTGCCCTAACAAACAATAGCGTGACTGCCAATGCACTTGAAATCCTTGCCAAGATTCTTACTCCAATTCTAAGAAATCCTGACTTTTTGTGGAAGCTTGATGATGAATTGGTATTTTGCGAGAACTATGTGTCTATGATGAATATACGTTATGGAAATACCATGGAGTATAAGGTCATCTGTGATGATAATCTGCTTAAGGAGGACTTTCCAAGGATGATACTACAGCCTATGATTGAGAACTGCTTCATCTATGGAAGTGATCCGCTTGAAAAAAGAGTGATTACCGTAAATATACGAAAAGAAGATGTAATGAAGGTATCTGTAAGCAATAGCGGTGTCAATATGGATAAAGTTAAGCTTGAGGGCCTAAATGACATACTAAGGAATGGCACCGGGAATTCTGAGCATATTGGACTATCAAATGCTAAGAAAAGGCTTGATATTTTGTACAAAGATACTGGGGATATCTGGCTTGAACAAGATAATGAAGGCACTTTGACGGTAGAAATAAGGTTTTAGTCCTGTTAATTTATTAACTATCCTTAAGATAAGTCAAATCGCATTAATTAAAGTCAAAAAAATGCAGTGTTATTTTGTGAAATATAAAAAAAAACAAAGATTTACAAAAATAAATCAACTATTCTTTGTGCAAATTGTTTATAATAACACTGTAATACTTAAATAAAGTAGTGAAAGTGAGGAGAGTTTATGAAAGGGAAAAAGGTTTTATCGTTATTATGTGCAGTGACTATGGCTTCAACATTGCTTGCAGGCTGTGGAGGAACAAAGACAGATTCTAAGAGTTCTACACAAGCTTCAGCAGCAAAGTCAGGTGCTTCTTCAGCTAAGGCTTCAAGAACAGCGTCAAACACTGCATCAAATGCAGCTACACCTGATACTTCACAGCAGGTTGAGATTACAATAGGAGGACTTAACCTTAAGGATACTGAGGAAGAGAAATGGCCTACCGAAACTGTTGAGGTACTTGAGAAGAAGTTTAACTGCAAAATCAAATTCAAGGGATATCAGAAAGATAGCTTAAATCTTGACTTGTCAGGTGAGAATACCACAGATATCGTGCAGATTAACGAAGACAATATCGATGGTGTATTAAGAGGAAAGCATGCAGTTAATCTTGAGGAGTATAAGGCTATCGCTCCAAATATCTTCTCTGATGAATTAAGCTTCAGAAATAATGTAATGAAGAACTTTAAGAGTGATGAGAATAAGGGACAGTATTTCGTAACACCTCATGTTACCACAGACAATGTTCAGGAAACATTCGGTGCCTTACTTCCTTTTGGATACGCTGTTAGATGGGATTTATACAAGGAAATCGGTGCTCCTAAGATTACAAATGATGATGAGTACATTGCGGCATTAAAGAAGATGAAGGAGAAATATCCTAAGACAGAGTCAGGTGATGAGACTTACGCTTACTCAATCTATAATGATGCTAAGTTACACGCTTACTTCCACAAGGGTTGTATCACAGAGGGATATGTTAACCTTGAGGGTGGACTCTATGTTCAGAATGTAAAGACAAATGAACTCGTTTCAGATATCTATGATGTAGATGAAGGCGGTAAGCTTACTCCTTTCTGGGCAGGTGTTAAGTTCTACAACAAGCTTACAGAGAAGGACTTCTTGATCCTGATGCATTTATCACAAAGGGTGATGATGTTAGAGAGAAATACACCAAGGGACAGTATCTTGGTGGACAGAATAACTGGTATTTTGGCGATTATAATGTAAATGAAAGAAAGAAAGATCCTAATACATTAAAAGAGTTCGTTTTACTTCCTTCTTACATGGGTTGGGCAAATGAGCCTAACAAGGCAGGCTGGAGTGGAAAGTACTACTTCGTATCTTCACATTCTCCTAATGTAGAGAGAGCAGTTATGGTACTTGATTATATTCAGAGCGCTGAGGCTTCAAGAGAGACCTGCTCAGGTATCGCTAGCAGATGGGAAGTTAAGGATGGTAAGGCAGTTCTTAAGGATGAAACAAAGACAATCAAGTCTGATGCAACAAGAGCTGATGAGCTTACTAAGTCAGGTATAGGTGAGAAAAATATGTACAACAGTGTTGGCTATGCTGATAATGCAGTTTTAGCAGATGGAGGAATGGTAAATCTCTTCCTCGCAGATGACATCCTTGCAGAGACACTTACAGCAGCTGAAAAAGATATGTGTACAACTCTTAAGGTTTCACTTCCATCAGACCTTCTTAAGAATGGTATTGCTGAGGGCAAGAACATCGATATGAGAGATACAAAGTCAGCTATCAGAATGGTAATTCAGGCAGCTACCAAGGATATCAACCGTATCGACGGCAATGTAGAAGAAATCACAATTAAGGCTCTTCCAAGTCTTGTACAGGCTAAGACAGATGCTGAATTTGATGCAGCTAAGGCAAAGCTTATGGCAGACTTAAAGGCAGCTAATGTTGAGAAGTCAGTAAGCTGGTGGAAAGAGAACTGGAATACAGCAGTTTCTAACCTTGACAGCATGAAATAAAAAGTATTACGGCGCGTCTTAAAACACGCGCCGTTTGTATATGAAACGGAGGGAATTGATGTCAAAAACTAAAGCTTTAACTGCGACAAAACCAAAAAAAGATTATAAACTTTTATACTATGCCCTTCCATTTATGTTAATAGTGTTATTGTTTAACTATATACCTATATTTGGCTGGATATATGCATTTTTTGATTATGTACCGGGAGTTAAGTTAGAAGACAGTGAATTTGTCGGTCTTGAATACTTCAGACTCATCTTTACAGATGCAAATGTGTGGAGATCCTTAGGCAATACCTTTATATTTGCCATTCTTGGAATATTGTTTTCTCCACTTCCAATGCTCTTTGCAATACTGTTAAACGAAGTTAAAAATGGTCCTGTAAGGAAGATAGTACAGACCTTTACCACTCTTCCAAACTTCATAAGCTGGGTAATCATCTTCTCTTTAGCATTCACCCTGTTTTCTTCAGACGGACTTATTACAAACCTGCTCTTAAAGATTGGAGTAGGGGAGGAAGGACAAAATCTCCTTGGTAATGGAGATGCAGTGTATATCTTCCAGTCACTTCTTGGACTCTGGAAGGGACTTGGATGGAGCTCAATCATCTATCTTGCCGCTATTGCAGGTATCGACCAGGAGCAGTATGAGGCTGCAAGAGTAGACGGAGCAGGATATTTCAGATGTGCCATTCATATAACTATGCCTGCAATGATTGGAACCTTTGTTGTACTCTTTATCTTAAACATAGGTAATTTCTTAAACACAGGATATGAGCAGTACCTCCTCTTTAAGAATTCGCTTACAGCAGATAATATCGAGGTTCTTGATCTTTATGCTTATAGAATAGGTCTTGAAATATGGATTATTCATACGGTGTGGCCATTAGTATTATCAAATCCGTAGTCAGCGTTATCTTAGTAACCTTTGCCAATCTGGTAGCTAAAAAGATGCGCGGCAGTGCGGTAGTATAGGAGGAGTTATCTATGAACAATCATATTAAGAGTTCTACTTCAAGACGGGTATTTCAGGTATTTAACTATATATTTCTGCTTTTTATAACTTTTATATGTATTTATCCGTTTTGGTATGTTGTGATTTATACACTTTCGGATCCTTCAAAGGCAGGAGAGATTCCACCGATTCTTATACCGTCCGGATTCTCTTTAGAAAATTACAAGCAGATACTTACCTTAAAAGGCTTCCTTCCTTCGCTTGGAATTTCATTTGCAAGAACAGTAGCAGGAACCATCCTAAGCGTTGGAAGCTGTTCTTTCCTCGGATACCTTTCTCAAAGGAAAATATGCCTTTTAGAAAATTCCTTTACCGCTTCCTCATACTTACAATGTATATAAGCGGCGGAATGATAGCTACCTATATCGTTATCAAGAGCTATGGCTTACTCAATACCTTCTGGGTGTACATCATACCGGGTATGGTTTCAGCATATAATGTAGTTCTTATTAAGACTTATGTAGAAAGCCTTCCTGCCTCTCTTGAGGAGTCAGCTAAGCTTGACGGTGCAGGAGTTCTCACCATATTTACAAGGATAATTTTCCCTCTCTCAAAGCCTATAATTGCTACAGTAGCAGTATTTGTGGCTGTTGGACAGTGGAATTCGTGGTTTGATAACCATATATATACAAGAGGTGTTGAAGAGTTAAAGACTTTGCAGTATCTTCTGTACAATTACTTAAATGAAGCACAGAGAATAGCTGAACAGCTCAGAAACGCTACTTCAAATGCAGATGCAGGAGTGCTTATGCAGGAGATTTCTTCAAAGGGAATAAGAATGTCAATTACCGTACTCGCAGCTCTTCCTATTTTCCTGTTCTATCCTTTTATGCAGAAATACTTCGTAAAAGGAATCATGGTTGGTGCGGTTAAGGGTTGATTAGTTGAAAGGAGAGAATATGAGTTACAAATACGAAGAGCTTGATAAGAGGCTTATAAGCGTTCTTCCATCTAAAAGGCAGGTGGAGTACCAGCAGAGAGAGTTTTACGGATTTATCCATTTTACGGTAAATACCTATACCAATATGGAATGGGGACTTGGTGATGAATCACCTGAGATATTTAACCCATATAACCTAGACGCTGAAGGCTGGGTAAAGGCTGCTATTAGCGCGGGAATGCAGGGGCTCATCCTTACCTGTAAGCACCATGACGGCTTCTGCCTCTGGCCATCTAAGTACACAGAACATAGTGTGAAGAATTCTCCTTACAAAGACGGTAAGGGAGATATAGTTAGGGAATTGTCAGATGCCTGCAAGAAGCACGGCATTAAATTTGGAGTATACCTTTCTCCTTGGGACAGAAACTGTGCGGTTTACGGTACAGGCAAGGAATATGATGACTTCTACATCAATCAGATGACAGAGCTTCTTACAAACTATGGAGATGTCTATACTTTCTGGATGGACGGAGCCTGTGGCGAAGGGCCTAATGGTAAGAAACAGGTATATGACTGGGAGAGATACTATGCCAAGGTTAGGGAATTACAGCCTGACGCAGTACTTTCCATCTGTGGACCTGATGTGCGCTGGTGTGGCAATGAAGCAGGTATAGTTAGAAAAAGTGAATGGAGTGTAGTATCAAAGCTTATGACCTCTCCTGCGTTGACTGCTGAGTTAAGCCAAAAAGAAGACAACGAAGAATTCAGAAAAAGAGCAATTGATCCGACCAAGGAAGAGCTTGGAAGCAGAGAGGTACTTGAAAATGAGGCTGAACTTGCCTGGTACCCTGCTGAGACCGACCTTTCCATCCGTCCGGGCTGGTTCTATCATCCTGAAGAAGACGACAAGGTAAGAAGTCTTGAGAACTTAAAGGATATTTACTTGAAGTCGGTCGGTGGCAATACCGCTCTTCTTCTAAACGTTTGCCCTAATAAAGAAGGAAGATTCCACGAAAATGATGCGAAGAGGCTTGCTGAACTGGGAGAATTTATAAGAGAGAGCTTCAAGGACAATCTTGCGGATAAGGCTTGTATCACATCTCTTCCTGAAAAAGGCGACAGGGGAGAGGATATAAGCAGCGTAAGAGTAGATGAATATGAGACCTACTTTAAGACTGAAGACGGAAAGAGAGAGCTTTGTATAGAACTTAAATGGAAGGAAGGAGTAAAAGCTTCTTATCTTGTACTTAAAGAAAATATCCTCCTTAGCCAAAGAGTGGAGTCCTTCAAAGTATATGAGGAAGTAAAGGGAGAAGGCTACCAAGAGGTATATGACGGAACTGTAATAGGCTATAAGAGAATCGTTACTTTAAGCAGAAGGGAAGTAACAGGAATAAAGATAGAAATAACAGATGCAAGAATAGCACCGGCTATTTCATTTGTTGGAGTATATTAAAATTTATGTGCCACTGGAAGAGATATTATCTGTAGGATTGCAAAAAAAGAATTAAAACGATGTAAAAAAACGAGGAAGCCTAAGCATTTCCTCGTTTTTTTGCATAGTCAGCATATATTATACAGATGACAAAATTGCGATAGTTTCGCTTCCACCGGTCAATGTAAAAGTATTAGTAATATACTCTTGAAAAACTGCTGCTTAGTCATATCACTAACTTATTTGTCAAGATAACGCATACGTTCCTTTTCTTTTTCCTTTTTCTTTTGAACCACTGGCTTTGGTTTCTCATAGGCATTATCTAAGGTGTTTATCATCTTAGCCTTGCAATCAGCGCAAAAACGTCCGGTCCTAATCATTTTACCACAACTGTCACATTCAAGTCCTATGCCTGATTCCTGTGAGAAAGAAAGACGTTCTTCCCTAATCCACTTTTTAATTTGAGGGATGGAGACCTTACATTCTCTGGCTACAGTATTTATGTTTGAATGTGGATTCTCGCGAATATAATCCTTGGTTATCATAAACTTCTTTTCGAGTTTTTTCATGCAATTTGGACATAGTCTTGGGCCAGATGCGTAATTAAATAGATTTCCACAGGCTTTACAGTTGGTTACTTCCATCTAAAATCTTTCCTTTCTACATAATATAATAATACATACCTCTTTTAATCTGTATGCAGGCTGTGACGAAATGCCACAGGAGATTATAACATTTAGAACCTGATAAGCCAAAATATTTTGGCTTTAAGTTGCCCTTACCGATGCCATACAAAGTACATAAACCCTGTCACTGCCGGCATCTTTAAGAATTTTTGCACAGGCATCTGCAGTACTTCCTGTGGTATAAATATCGTCAAGGAGAAGAACATTCTTTAGATAAATTCCGTAATATTTTGAATTAATATTTACACTGAATGCCTCCCTAAGATTTGACCGCCTTGCTATGTGATCGAGGTTCTTTTGTGCGAGGGTATTCTTGCACGAAGGAGATAGTCATCCGCAATCGGAAGCCCGGTCTTTTTGGCTAACTTAAAGGCGATGAGAGCTGACTGGTTGAAGCCGCGTGTTTTCAACCTGTCTATATGGATTGGTACAGGAACAATGATGTCTATGCCTAATTTATTAATGACAGGTGAAAAATATTCAAATAGCTTATCTGCATAATAGTCTGCGTACTCTCTTCTTCCCTTATACTTAAAGGCTAAAAGCGAAGATTTAACAGTATTATTATATGGCCAAAGGGAAAATGCTCTGTCAAAATTAAAGTTATAGCTTGAACAGGTATCACAGTATTCAAGACTATCAGAGATTATTTGCCTTCCGCATTTATAACAAAGGGGAGGCTTTACAGGCTGTAGTATATCCTTGCAGGAGTCACAGACCTTACTTCCTTTTGGCAAAACGATGTCGTCGCAGACAGGGCATCTCCTTGGATAAAGCAGATTAAGAAGGCTGTCTATCATCTCTACCTCCAAAGCGGAGTAGGGTAGATGCCATGCTCTATCAGATTGCAAAGAGAAGCTTTTACCATTTCTCTGTCATCCTTAAATGTCACTCCAAACCAGCTCGCTGAGGTCTTTACCACTTCAACATCTATCTCTCCGTCTTTTAGGAGTTCATTGACGGCGTTTGGAATTAGAAATTCGGCCTTTAACGGGTCGTTCTTATCAAGCTTATCAAGAAAGGTTAAAAACTTCTCTTCAAGCAGAGGGAAGATTGAAGGAGTAAAGCCCATCATATTCATAGAAACAATGTTATTTAATTCCAAGATGCGCTTATTTCCAGCTGAATCAAGGCCGACTACGGCATCTCCGTCCCTTTCGATGCTGAAAGTTTCTTCTATAGATAAGAGTTTACCTTCATCATCACATTTACATATACCCCTGGTCACTTTTCCGTTGTCACTTAAAGTATTATTAAGGGTATAGCCCGCAAGACAAAACTTAGGTTTTTCCAGATTCAATATGGTATTGGAAAGGAAGATCTGTGATTTAACATAAGGCTCTCTTCCGTAGAAATCATCAGCATTTATTATAAGGAAGGGCTCATCTATATATTCCTTTACAGAAAGTATGGCCTGACCTGTCCCCCATGGCTTTGTACGGCCGTTTGGAAGTTCATATCCTTCGGGAAGGTCATTTAGTGACTGAAAAGCAATATGTATTGGAACATTTGCAGCTTCCATTATCCTGTTTCCAATGACCTCCATAAAATCATTGTATATCTCTTCTCTTATTATAATTACAATCTTATCAAATCCGGCTTTAATGGCATCGAAGATGGAGTAATCCATTATTATCTCTCCCTTAGGCCCGAAGGAGTCAAGCTGCTTGATGCCGCCATATCTGCTTCCCATGCCTGCAGCCATTATTACCAAAGAAGTAATATTCATATTAAAGTCCCCCGTATCTCTTATGATCCCTTATTTAGGTTTACAATAATAATATCACAATGCTTACTGACAGTCAAAAGGAAGATTATACTATTGGTGTAGAATAAAGTTGCTTGGTTGTGAATTCTACGATTGTAGTAAAAATAAATAAAAAGTATTACAAATATTAAAAATATCTTAAGAAGATTATTTTACCTCAAAAAAAGGCTTAAATACTAAATTAATTACGTGATATATGAGAGCAGATAATTAAGTATTTATTACAAAAAAATACATGATTTATTTCAAAAAAATTATCTACAAGAGGTTGACAACATAATTTTTAATATGTTATGATTTCATTTGTACAGTTAATAAATTTGTAACATATTGATTGTAAATTATGAAGGTTGTTTTCAAGGAGGAAACTTATGCGTCGTAAAAGATTTTTATCCGCAGATGTGGGATGGGAGTAGCAGTTATTGCAGTGTCAGCAGCAATGCTTTCAAATAATGGGGAAGTTAAAGCGGGAAGTAATGCTAAGATTAGCGGTCTTGCCGGTATTTCACTTTTTGTAGATAATGCTTATGTGCAGGGCGAGAATAGAGTAGTTAAGGCTAAGCTTGATTCAGTAGTTCCTGTTGATGAGGTGCTTAGTTCATTTAATTCAGATTATGTAACAGCGTTTGGGCTTGATACTGAAACGCTTGTAGGAGTGGTTGAGGAAAGTCAGCCTACAACAGCTCCTGCGGTAAGTGCAGAACAGGTGGTTGAAAGTGCTGATGACGAAGGCGGCGAAGAAAACAAGACTGCCGATGAAATGGAGTCAACCGAGGAAGAGGTTAAGTCCAAATATGAGAATATCGGTATTTCAATTGCAGATCCTTATGTAAATATAAGAAAGAAAGCTGGAGAAGACAGCGAAATTATAGGTAAGCTCTATAAAGGAAGCAAATGTGATATTCTTAAGACCAGTGGTGACTGGGTTAAGATAGAGTCCGGTAACGCAAAGGGTTATATTAAGGCAGAATATTTAGCAAGAGGCTTTGATGCTGAGAAGCTTATAGGTGAGTACGGCACAAAGGTTGCTGAGGTTAAGGTTGAAACTCTTAATGTAAGATTTGAGAATAATACAGAGTCAAGAATTGCTACTCAGATTCCTGAGGGAGAGAAACTTCTTGTATTAAAGAAAAAAGGTGATTGGTATGAGGTTGCCATCAATGATGGCTCTGAAGACAGAATTACCGGTTGGGTTTTAGCTGATTATGTAAAAGTTAAGATTCAGTGGAAGCATGCTATTACAATTAAAGAAGAAAAAGCTGAAGAAGAGAGAAAAGCAGCAGCTGAGGCAGCTTTAGAGGCTAGACAGCAGGCTCTTGCAGCAGAGCAGGCTGAAGCAGCAAGACAGCAGCAGGCAGTAGCGCAGCAGACTCAGGCAGCGGCTAGACAGGTGCAGACACAGACACAGACACAGAATCAGGTAAAGAATACACAGAAGGCAGTAGAGCAGCCAAAGACTGAAACAAAGGTGCAGGCAAGTGCTTCAGGAAGTGGCAAGGGACAGAGCATTGCAAACTTTGCACTTAACTTTGTAGGCAATCCTTATGTATGGGGAGGAACAAGTCTTACAAGAGGAGCTGACTGCTCAGGATTTGTAATGTCAGTATATGCAAACTTTGGTATCGGTCTTAACAGAACCTCAAGAGCTCAGGCTTCAAACGGCTATGCAGTTAGCATGAGTGAATTACAGCCTGGAGATTTAGTTTTCTATGCAGCTAACGGAAGAAGTATTTCTCATGTTGCTATCTACATTGGCGGTGGTAGAGTTGTACACGCTAGTACACCTCGTACAGGTATCATAGTATCATCTGTATATCATCAGTCACCTTGCTGTGCAAGAAGAATTGTTAAGTAATTAAACATAATTTTATAAAGCTATTATATCTGTAGATTTATCCTTTTGGATATTAAACAGATATGATAGCTTTTTTGTTTGACAGGAAATTTCTCCCAAATTCCCTGTCAAAAAACAAACTTTCCGAGGGATCGCACTGCGGAGGATAAGGCTAAATATTCAGAATCTTCTGAATTAAAGAAAGTTTATAATAAACTTGACAATGTCTCCTTTGTATAGATTGCACAAAAAACGTATAATTAAATTGTGCGTATCAGAGATGAGAAATAATTTTTGGTGGATAATCATTTGAATTTATCCACAGGTTTTATGTCGAAACTAAGTCAATTGAGGGTTATACACAGAGTTATCCACAATATCCACAAAAAAAACGAGGTATATCCACCCTGTCAAGGATGAAAAATCTGTTTTGTCTGTATTGATAAAAATGTGTAAATGCACTAAAAAGTATATTCAGACTTGACAGATAATATTTGAAACACTTTATAGGCTGAAAGAATAATAATCAGATAATAAATGGAATAGAACAGGAAATTTTTTTAAGATATGTTTGATTTTTTTATATTACTTTATTGTATAATAATATTAGTCCTAAACCCATTTCGATGGGATATAAACCAAAGCTGTAACAAAGTTTTACAGCGGAAAGAGGTATAGTATGAAATATATTATAACAGGAAGAGGTACCAATGTTACTGATGGACTTAGGAGTGCCATTGAAGATAAGCTTGGTAAGCTTGAGCATTATTTCACACCGGACACAGAGGTTCATGTTACTCTTAAGGTAGAGAAAGACAGGCAGAAGGTTGAGGTAACCGTGCCTGTCAAGGGGCATATCATAAGAGCAGAGCAGGTAAGTGATGATATGTATGTTTCCATTGACCTTATAGAAGATATTATTGAAAGACAGCTTAGAAAATATAAAACAAAGTTAGTAGATTCAAAGCAGAATGCAGGAAGCTTCACATCCATATTTATGCAGGAAGAGGACTATGATGATGAGGATGTAAAGGTTATCAGAACAAAGAGATTTGCTGTTAAGCCTATGGATCCTGAAGAAGCTTGTGTACAGATGGAACTCCTTAACCACAGCTTCTATGTATTTAGAAACGCTGAGACAGATGAAGTTAATGTTGTTTACAAGAGGAAAGGCGGAGACTACGGTCTTATTGAGCCTGAGTTTTAGAGTTTATATTGTGAACAAAATGTAAAAAATGCCCTTCGGGGCATTTTTTTATTGAAACATTGTCAAAGTAATGATAGAATGGTTAGCATGAGTAAATATATCACAAGATAAGTTAGTGATTTGAATTTACCGATATATATTTAACCCAAGAAAATGGGAAAATCGAGCAAAAGAGGAAGATTATGAGTTTTATTGAGAAGATTTTTGGAAGTCACAGTGAAAGAGAAGTTAAAAAGCTTAAATTTGCAGTGGATAAGATAGAAGAACTAGGGCCTGCAATGGAAGCTTTAAGTGATGATGAATTAAAAGCTAAAACAACAGAGTTTAAGGAAAGACTGGCTAAGGGTGAAACCCTTGATGACCTCCTTATTGAGGCCTATGCGGTAGTTCGTGAGGCTGCCTGGAGAGTTCTTGAACAAAAGCCTTATAGAGTTCAGGTTATGGGTGGTATCATACTTCATCAGGGAAGAATTGCAGAGATGCGTACAGGTGAAGGTAAAACTCTCGTATCTACCATGCCGGTTTACCTCAATGCACTTGAAGGAAAGGGTGTGCATGTAGTTACTGTCAACGACTACCTGGCAAAGCGAGATAGCGAGTGGATGGGACAGGTTCATTCCTTCCTTGGTCTTACAGTTGGTTGTATATTAAATGACATGGAGCCTGAAGAGAGAAGAGAGGCTTATAACTGCGATATTACTTATGCTACCAACAACGAGCTTGGCTTTGACTACCTTAGAGATAACATGGTTATTTATAAGAACCAGCTTGTTCAGCGTGATCTTCACTATGCGGTAATCGATGAGGTCGACTCCGTTCTTATTGATGAGGCGAGAACACCTCTTATCATTTCAGGACAGAGTGGGAAGTCCACCAAGCTTTATGAGCTTTGCGATATCCTTGCAAGACAGCTTAAAAAAGGTGAGGCAAATAAGGAACTTAGCAAGATTGATGCCATCATGGGCGAAGATGTTGTTGAGACAGGTGATTTCATTGTAAATGAAAAGGATAAAAATGTAAGTCTTACTCTTGAAGGTGTGGCTAAGGTAGAGAAATTCTTCAATATAGAGAACCTTGCTGATGCAGAAAACCTTGAGATCCAGCATAATATTATCCTGGCTCTCCGTGCACATAACCTTATGTTTAGAGACCAGGACTATATAGTTAAGGATGATGAAGTTCTTATAGTTGATGAGTTTACAGGCCGTGTAATGCCGGGAAGAAGATATTCAGATGGTCTTCACCAGGCAATCGAGGCTAAGGAAAAGGTTAAGGTCAATAGAGAAAGCCGTACTCTTGCAACCATTACTTTCCAGAACTTCTTAATAAATATAAAAAGAAAGCAGGTATGACAGGTACAGCTCTTACTGAGGAAAAGGAGTTCAGGGATATCTACGGAATGGATGTTATCACTATCCCTACCAACCGTCCTGTACAGAGAATTGACCATGATGATGCTGTATATAAGACAAGAAAAGAGAAACTTGAGGCCATCGTTGAAAATATTGCTGAGGCCCATGAAAAGGGACAGCCTGTACTTGTAGGTACAATTTCCATCGAAAAGTCGGAAGAACTCTCTGAAATGTTAAAGAAGAGAAGAATACCTCACAGAGTGTTGAATGCTAAGTTCCATGAGCTTGAGGCGGAGATAGTTGCCGATGCAGGTCAGAAAGGAAATGTTACCATCGCAACCAACATGGCCGGCCGTGGTACCGATATTAAGCTTGGTGAAGGTGTGCTTGAACTTGGTGGTCTTAGAATCATTGGTACAGAGCGTCACGAATCAAGACGTATCGATAACCAGCTTCGTGGACGTGCTGGTAGACAGGGTGACGTGGGTGAGTCCAAGTTCTATCTCTCCCTTGAAGACGACCTTATGAGACTCTTTGGTTCAGAGAAGCTTAAGGCATTGTTTGATACCATGAAGCTTCCTGAGGGTGAGGAGCTTAACCATAAGATGTTAACAGGTGCTATCGAAAGAGCGCAGAAGAAGATAGAGAGCAACAACTTCAGTATCCGTAAGAATCTCCTTGACTATGATAAGGTGAACAATGAGCAGAGAGAAATTATCTATGCGGAGAGAAGAAGGGTTCTTGACGGAGACAGTATGAGAGAGGTTATCTACAAGATGATAACCGAAACAGTTGAGAACAAGGTAAACATGTGTATAGGTGATGATTCTCCTGCTGAAGAGTGGGATATCGCCGAACTTAACCGCTTGCTTTTACCTATCTTCCCATTTGAAGAGATTAAGCTTACAGAAGAAGAACGTAAGCACATGAGAAAGAATGAACTTGTTCAGAAACTTAAAGAACAGGCTGTTAAGCTTTACGAAGAGAAAGAGGCTGAATTCCCTGAACCTGAACAGCTAAGAGAGATTGAGCGTGTTATCCTTCTTAAGGTTATCGACACCAAGTGGATGTCCCACATAGACGATATGGACCAGCTTCGCCAGGGTATAGGACTTGCGGCCCTCGGACAGAAGGATCCTCTTGTAGAGTATAAGTTTGCAGGCTATGATATGTTTGATGACATGACTACTGCAATAAGTGAAGATACAGTTCGTGCCCTCATGCATGTAAGGATTGAGGAGAAGGTTGAGAGAGAAGAGGTTGTAAAGGTAACCGGAACCAATAAGGATGAATCTGTGGCTAAGGCTCCTGTCAGAAGGGCTGAGAAGAAGACCCTGCCTAATGATCCTTGCCCTTGTGGAAGCGGTAGAAAATACAAGCACTGCTGTGGAAGAACTAACTAATTCCCTTGCAGGTGGGTTCCAATCGAATTTTTGTGATTTTGATACTTGTATCATAAGTTATAACTACTAATAAAAAAAGTGTTTTTTATCCCCAACTCATAAAATGGCATGATGTATTTAGGCATTTGTGAGTTGGGGATTCTATTATTCTTGCATTTTTGCAAAAAAAGTGATAAAATTAGTAGTTGTAGTGGGTTATATTTCCTACTTAAAAATGATTACATTTGAATGGAGCCACAGACATAATGAGAAAAATCGAAGATTATATTAGAACAATACCTAATTTCCCTGAAGAAGGAGTTATGTTCAGGGATATAAGCACGGTGCTTTCAGACAAGGATGGACTTAGAATGGCAGTTGACCAGATGGCTGCTGCACTTGGAGATGAGGACTTTGACATCGTAATAGGCCCTGAGTCAAGAGGCTTTATCTTTGGTGTACCTATAGCCTATAATATGCATAAGGCTTTCGTTCCTGTCAGAAAAAAAGGGAAATTGCCCGGAGAAACTGTAGTCATAGAGTATGACCTTGAATATGGTTCTACCGAGCTTGAAGTCCACAAAGACGCAATTAAGCCTGGAGACAAGGTTGTTATCGTTGATGAGTTGATTGCAACTGGAGGAACCACAGAGGCCATTTGTATGCTCATTGAGAAGCTTGGCGGTACGGTGGCTAAGATAGTTTTCCTTATTGAGCTTGAAGGGCTGAAGGGAAGAGATAAGCTTAAGAACTATGATATGGTTTCCATAGTTAAGTATCCGGGAAAGTAAATTTGCTTATATTGGGCGTCAGTTCTGTGGCGCTCATTTTGTTTTATGAAAGTATTGGTGGATGTAAAGTTTACAGTCTCACTACATGGCGTTCGGGGGAAATATGAGTGTTATTATTGAAATTATAAAAGCTGTTATATTTGGAGTGGTTGAAGGAGTAACTGGTGGCTTCGGTAAAAAAGCTCTACAGGGCATATGATAATCTTACAGGATATTATGCCATTAAATGTATCCGAAGGCTTTTGGAAGATGTTTGAGGTTGTTATCCAGCTAGGTGCCATTATGGCCGTAGTCTTGCTGTTCTTTAATAAGCTGTGGCCTATTAAAGAGGTAAAAGGGAAAAAATATCTCAAAATGAGTACTATGAAATTGTGGGTTAAAATAGTTATAGCCTACTTGCCTGCTGCTGTAGTTGGTATTGCCCTTGATGATTTCATAGATGAACATTTCTACAACCCTAGTATGGTAGCTGCTGCGCTAATAGTGGTGGGAGTTATATTCATCTTAATTGAGGGAAGATTTGCATATGTTAAGCAAACAACAGTAACCAAATTATCCAAAATCACATATAAAGAGGCAGCTATTATAGGTGTTTTCCAGCTTTTGGCTGCTATTTTCCCGGGGGAACCTCGAGATCCGGTGCTACCATAATAGGGGGACTTATGCTGGGGCTCTCAAGAAAGGTTGCTGCTGAGTTTACTTTCTTTCTGGCTATTCCTGTGATGTTTGGTGCAAGTCTCTTAAAGACAGTCAAGTTCCTTGTGGCAGGTGGAGTGGCATTTACGGGGCTTGAAGTGGCAGTACTTATAATAGGTACTCTTACTGCCTTTGTAGTTTCGATTTTTGTAATAGGCGGTTTGATGAACTATATAAGGAAGAAGGACTTCAAACCTTTCGGTTGGTATAGAATAGCGTTAGGTGTAGTAGTTATAATCTACCAAGCTTTGCGCTAATCTTGATTTTTAGAACTAATAGAAATATAATGATACAAGTGTCAGAGTGTAAAATTCGATAAGAAAGGATGGTCTTTTTAGGCTTAGGTAAGGTATATGGCAGATAACGAAAAAAAAGTTGTAAAAAGATGCAGAAGATGTAAGAAGTCAGATAACTGATTATATGTCTTCTAACGAGAGTATTAAGAAAAAAATGATGGCTTCTGAAAAGGAGCTTGATTCGTTTGCGGAATTTACCCCTAAAGAAGAACTTTTTGATAAGTTAGTTAAGACCATATATGAATACCATCCTTCTACTGATATAAGCCTTGTTAAAAAAGCCTATGAACTTGCGGACAGCTGTCATGAGGGACAGCTTAGAAAGTCCGGAGAGCCTTACATCTGCCATCCTCTCTGTGTAGCCATTATACTTGCTGAGTTAGAGCTTGACAAAGAGACGATAATAGCCGGAATATTACACGACATTATCGAAGATACTGCCTGTTCTCCCGAAGAAGTAAAGTCTATATTTGGAGAAGAAGTCCTGCTTTTGGTTGACGGAGTTACCAAGCTTACTCAGCTACAGTATTCTAAGGATAAGGTAGATGTTCAGGCTGAGAACCTCCGTAAGATGTTCCTCGCTATGGCAAAGGACATCAGAGTCATTCTTATTAAGCTTGCCGACAGACTTCACAATATGAGGACTATGGAATACCAGTCTCCTGCAAAGCAGATTGAAAAGTCGAGGGAGACTATGGATATATATTCTCCTATTGCACAAAGACTTGGTATCAGCAAGATTAAGGTTGAACTGGATGATTTGTCCTTAAAATACCTTCATCCTGATGTTTACAAGGATTTGGATGAAAAATCAGAGAAAAAGCCCTTGAAAAAGGTGAATTTATAAAGTCAATTGAAAATGAAGTGGCTAAGCATATAAAGGCAGCAGGCATAGAAGCTACTATCGGAGGCAGGGTTAAGCATTATTTCAGCATTTACAAGAAAATGGTAAATCAGAACAAAACCCTTGACCAGATTTATGATGTATTTGCAATCAGAATAATAGTGGATAGCCTCAAGGACTGTTATGCATCTCTCGGTGTCATACACGAGATGTATGTGCCTATTCCCGGCAGGTTTAAGGATTATATAGCCATGCCTAAGTCCAACATGTATCAGTCCTTGCATACTACTGTGATAGGACCTAAGGGGCAGCCTTTTGAGATTCAGATTCGTACCTATGATATGCATAGGACTGCTGAATATGGTATTGCTGCTCATTGGAAGTACAAGGAAGGCAGTGACGGTAAAAATAATAAGGCCAGCGAGGAAGCAAAGTATAACTGGCTTAGACAGATACTTGAATGGCAGAAGGACATGTCTGATAATAAGGAGTTCTTAAGCGTCATAAAAGATGATTTGAATCTCTTCTCGGATAGTGTATACTGCTTCACTCCTACAGGAGATGTGAAGAATCTGCCTGTTGGTTCTACACCTATAGACTTTGCTTACAGCATACATTCTGCTGTAGGTAATAAGATGGTTGGTGCAAGGGCAAACGGCAGACTTGTGACCATTGACTATGTTATCCAAAATGGTGACAGAATTGAGATTATTACAAGCCAGAACTCAAAAGGACCTAGTCTTGATTGGCTTAAGCTTGTGAAGAGTACCCAGGCACGTTCCAAGATAAATCAGTGGTTTAAGACAGAGCTTAAAGAAGACAATATAACCCGTGGTAAGGAACTTATGGCTAACTACGCTAAGTCTCATGCCTATGTGCTAAGTGACCTATTAAACCAGAATTTATGCAGATTTGTATGCAGAAGTACGGCTTTAAGGACTGGGAGTCTATCTGTGCGGCTGTTGGTCGTGGAGGCCTCAAAGAAGGTCAGATTATCAATAAGTTAGTAGAAGAAAAGAAGAAAAAAGAAATATCTGAACTTACTGATGATGATATTTTGGAAAAATACGAAGACCAGTCCGTTACCCCTGCAAAGACCAGCCGTTCTAAGGGTGGAATTGTAGTTAAGGGCATACATGATGTGGCTGTTCATTTTTCGAAATGCTGCTCTCCTGTGCCAGGCGATGAAATAGTGGGCTTTGTTACCAGAGGAAGGGGAATATCGGTACATAGAACCGATTGTATCAATGTGATGAATCTTCCTGAGGAGGACAGAAAGAGGCTCATAGAGGCTGAATGGTCGCCTGAGGCCACTTCTCAGACAGATAAACTCTATACCACAGAAATCAAGGTATTTGCGAATAACAGAAGCGGTCTTCTTATTGAGGTATCGAGAGTTTACAGAAGCCGGCATCGATATAACTTCGGTTTCTGCGAGAACCAATAAGCAGGGAATAGCTACTCTTGACCTGATGTTTGAGATAAAGGGAAGAAATCATCTAAACAGTCTTACCTCAAAGCTTAGAAGCCTTGACGGAGTAATCGATATAGAGAGGACAACGGGCTGATGAAGATAGAAGTTGAAAAGCTGGTGCTTGGAATGGTAAGCACCAATGTGTACTTAGTTTTTTATAATGGGAACTGTATCATTATAGATCCGTCTGATGAGGCAGAGAGGATAGTGGCCTGCATAGAGGAGAGAAAGGCAAAGCCACTTGCCATCGTTTTAACTCATGGACATTTTGACCATATCATGGCTGCCCCTGCACTTGCAAAAAAGTATGGTATTAAAATCTATGCAGGAGAGGCTGAAAGGCAACTTTTAGAGGACTCAGGCCTCAATCTGGCTACAAGATTCTTAGGAGAAGATTTTACGCTTGAAGCGGACGAATATGTGAAGGGCGGAGACGAGATTGAGTTTGAGGGCTTTAAGCTAAAAGTATTGTATACACCCGGGCATACTGTGGGCAGCGTGAGTTTTTATACTGAAGACCTTGCCGATAATGAGGCTTTTAAGAAGGCTGCCTTTACGGGAGATACCTTATTTGCAGGAAGTGTTGGCAGGGTTGACCTCCCTACCGGAAGTGAAGATACAATGAAAAGGACGCTTAATGAAGTGATTAAGAAGCTGCCTCCTGATACAGCAGTATTTCCGGGGCATGGAGCAGCCACAACTATTGAAAGAGAGATAATGCACAATCCATATTTAAGATAATTCAGATATGGAATTATACTGTAACTTTATCATAGGGCGTAGGTACTTTGCACCTATATCATATAATATTTAGAAAGAAATAAGATGATTGAAATCAGACTTGAAGACGCATCCTTTGAACAGGATATAAGGCCTTTGGTTCGAGCATTTTTTAGCAGAGAAGATATGAAGGTTATTATATGTGACTTTGAAGAACCGCAAAAGGTGGATGTAAAAGCCTCTGACTATGTTCTATCAGTTCACAATGATGAGAAGTTGATAGAAATGTGGTTCAAGGATGATATGAAAAAGACTGTAAGAAAAAAATATGAGTATAGCGAAGTTGAAGAAGATAGAAGATTATATAAAAACGAACTAAAAAAGGTTCTATATGCTATACTAAAAGAATATACGAAAGAAGAGCTTCCTTGGGGGACTCTTACCGGAATCCGTCCGACTAAGATAGCCTGTGACTATATTGAAGAGGGTAGGTCTGAAGATGAAGTAAGAAAGTTTTACCACGAGCAGTATCTATGTGGAGAGGAGAAGACAGAGCTTTCTATAGAGATAGCCAAAAAGGAGAATTCTCTTTTAAGGGAAATGGATTATAAAAATGGATACAGCATTTATATAGGAATTCCATTTTGTCCAACTACCTGTCTATACTGTTCATTTACCTCTTATCCAATTGGTACATACAAGAAAAAGTAGGAGAGTACTTAAAGGCGCTTTTCAAGGAAATAGATTTTGCATCAACCATACTGCCGCATAAAAAGTTAACTACTGTCTATATAGGTGGAGGAACTCCTACCGCACTTTCAGCTGAGGAGCTTGAGCTTTTAATAGATTATATCAATTTGAAGCTTCCTATGGCAGGGGTTAAGGAGTTTACTGTAGAGGCAGGAAGGCCTGACAGCATTACGAGAGAGAAGCTAAAAGTAATGAAAAGGCTGGGAGTTAAGCGTATGTCCATCAACCCTCAGACCATGTCTGATAAAACACTTAAGTTCATAGGAAGGATGCACGACGCTGAATCTGTCAGAACTGCCTTTAATATGGCTAGAGAAGAGGGGATGGAAGATATCAATATGGACCTCATTGTGGGGCTTCCGGGAGAGAGTGTAAAGGATACGGAATATACTCTATCTGAGATAAAAAAGTTAAACCCTGATGATTTGACGGTACACGCACTTGCAATAAAGAGGGCTGCTGCACTTAAGCTAAAGCTTGATGAACTTTCAGATGTCATCCCTATGGATACTGCGAGGCAGCAGGAATTAACCTATGAGTTTGCAAGGGAAAACGGATATGAGCCTTATTATTTGTACAGACAGAAAAATATAGCAGACAACCTTGAAAATGTAGGATATGCAAGACCCGGTAAGGAAGGTCTTTACAACATTCTTATTATGGAAGAAAAGCACCCTATCATAGGACTTGGAGCAGGCTCATCCTGCAAGTTTGTATTTAGGGAAGGAAATAGAATAGAGCGTACTGAAAATGTAAAATTTGTTATGGACTATATTGAACGAATTGATGAGATGATTGAGCGTAAAAGAAAATTTTTAGAAGAATTTGGAGAGATGCTATAATGATAAAAGCTGATATCAATTCAGGCTGTAAGCTGTCCCACGAAATTGTTTTAGAAATTGATTTGGATGACCTGATGAAACACGGCATAGTTGTAAGCAATTTGGCAGAAATGGTAGCAAGGGAACTGGGTGAGCCTCCTGAATTTGTTGAAAAGATGGCTCAGGCAGGACTTTTACACGATATAGGAAAGCTTCGTATAGCTAACTATCTCTATGGAAGGAAGGACGGAGAGCTTAAGGTCGAAGAAATAAAATATGTAAGGATGCACTCTGTACTTAGCTATGGTATACTTAAGAAACAGGGCTATGAGCATACCATACTTGATGCAGTTCTTTATCATCACGAAAACTATGACGGCTCTGGCTATCCTAACAACCTAAAAGGAGAGAACATACCTCTTGGAGCAAGAATACTTAGGATATGTGATGTATTTGGGGCTTTGGTTGCACATAGGCCTTATAGGGACGCCTTTACTGTTGACAAGGCCATAAGGCTTATGATAAAGGAAATCAAAAACTATGATATGGCTTGTTTTCTTGCCTTACAAAGGATAGTAAATAGCGAAAGATTTGGCAGACTTTCTAAAATAATAGAAGAGAATAAAAAAAGCAGTAAAAACATTTATCAAAAACATCAGTTAATTTAGACTTGTGGTAAGGAGAGATATGATTACAAACAGACCAAAGGGAACGCAGGACTGGTTCGGGGAAAATATGTGGAAACGCACCAAGATAGAGGCTATAGCAAGAAAGCTTTGCGCGGCTTACAACATGGGAGAAATTATTACCCCTGCCTTTGAACATACAGTCTTGTTTAATAGAAGTGTGGGCGATACTACAGATGTAGTGCAAAAGGAAATGTATACCTTTAAGGATAAGGGAGACAGGGAAATCAGCCTTAAGCCGGAGGGAACAGCAGGAACAATAAGAGCTTATCTTGAAAATAATCTCTATGCACTTCCTCAGCCTATCAAGATGTTTTACTTTACTCAGGCTTTCAGATATGAGAGACCTCAGAGCGGGAGACTTAGGCAGCATCACCAGTTTGGTGTTGAGTTCGTAGGCTCTTCCGAGCCTATAGTTGAGGTTGAGCTCATTACACTTATAAGCGAATTTATTAAAAGGATTGGCTTAAAGGATGTGAAGCTTCATATCAACAGCATAGGTTATGGTAAATGCAGACAGGACTACAATGACGCTCTGGTAAACTATCTTAGAGATTATGAATCAGAGCTTTGTGAGGACTGCAGGGTTAGAATGAAGAAGAATCCTTTAAGGGTAATTGACTGTAAGGTGCCTAGCTGTAAGGCTATAGTTGGGAAGGCGCCTAGGACTATTGACTTCTTAGATGATGAGTGTAGGGAGCATTTTGAAAAGTTACAGCTTCTGCTTAAAGAACTTAATATCCCTTTTGAAGTTGATACAGAGATAGTAAGAGGTCTTGATTACTATACCAAGACAGTATTTGAATTTGTGGATAAGGATGGTTTCACCCTCTGTGGAGGCGGAAGGTATGACGGCCTTATCAAAGAAATAGACGGAAAACAGGATATTCCTGCGGTAGGCTTTGGTATGGGCATTGAGCGTATACTTTATTTCTTGAAAAAGAGGGAGTAAGCCTTGGAGAAATGCCACACCCTAAGCTATATGTGGGTGTAATGGGTGATGAAGTTAGAGGCAGGGCTTTTGAAATAGTTACAAGGCTTAGAAATAAGGGCATTATCGTGGAAACTGATTATCTCGACCGTTCGGTAAAGGCACAGATGAAGTATGCGAATAAGCTGGGAGTAGACTTTGCTGTGGTTATTGGTCAGAATGAGATAGAGAACGGCGTAGTAATGCTAAAAGAAATGGAAACAGGAACCCAGACTGAAGTAAAACTGGAAGATTTGGAAGCAAAATTAGTTTGCGGATAAGGAGATAAAAATTGATGGGCAGAGACGGAAACGTGATGGTGTGGGATTCTGAGAGACAGATATTTAATGAGCTTACCCCAACAGAAATCATAACCTACTTACTTCCTGACGGCAACTTGGAATGCCAGCTTTTCTTAGGCTGGCTGCCTCAAGTTAAGAGCGTTTTCCTATACAGACGCAAGAGGATGGAGATAGTGTTTGTGGATGGGATGACATATAATATTCCTAATATGCCTTATTTATATGATAAATTATTTTCAATGAGGCATGGAATTTAAGATATATCGAAACTTAGCCGAGTAATGGGCTTAACAAAACTTTATAAAAAGAGGATGAAACTATGGCAGAATCGATGAAGGGTATGAAAAGAACCCACAGATGTACAGAACTTAGTAAGGCTGATGTAGGCAAAACAGTAACAGTTATGGGATGGGTAGCTAAATATAGGAATAAGGGAGGTCTTATCTTCATAGACCTCAGAGACCGTTCAGGTATCTTACAGCTGGTGTATGAGGAGCAGGACTGCGGAAGTGAGGTATTTGAAAAGGCAGCAAAGCTTCGTAATGAATATGTTGTTGCTGCTACAGGAGTAGTCACCGAGAGAACAGCTGTCAATGAGAATATACCTACGGGTTATATAGAGATAAGAGTTAAGGAAACGAGGATACTCTCTGAGGCAGAGACAACACCTTTTGAGATAGTAAGTGACCTTAAGACCAAGGAAGAGTTAAGACTTAAATACAGATATCTTGACCTTAGAAGACCTGATATGCAGGAAAAGCTTATGCTTAAGAGCAGGGTTCTCCGCCTTATGCGCGACTTTATGGCAGATGAGGGCTTTGTGGAGGTGGAGACTCCTATAATGTGCAACTCTACTCCTGAGGGAGCAAGAGATTATCTTGTGCCTAGCCGTGTAAATCAGGGTTCTTTTTACGCCCTTCCTCAGTCACCGCAGGTACTTAAGCAGCTTCTTATGCTTTCAGGTTTTGACAGATATTTTCAGATAGCAAGATGCTTTAGAGATGAGGACCTTAGAGCTGACAGACAGCCTGAATTCACTCAGGCAGACATGGAGCTTTCTTTCGTAGATGTAGACGATGTGCTTGATGTAAATGAGCGTCTCATAAAGCATATTATGAAGGAAACAAAGGGCATAGACATAGAGCTTCCTCTTCCTAGGATGAGGTGGCAGGATGCAATGAATGACTACGGCTCAGACAAGCCTGATACCAGATTTGAGATGAAGCTTGTAGATGTATCTGAGGTAGTAAGGGGCTGTGGCTTTGGAGTATTTACTTCAGCCCTTGAAATGAAAAATGGAAGTGTAAGGGGTATCAATGTAAAGGGACAGGCAGCCATGCCTCGTAAAAAGATTGATGCGCTTGTAGACAAGGCTAAGGGCTTTGGCGCAAAGGGACTTGCATATCTTGCAGTAAATGAAGACGGCACTTACAAGTCATCTTTCTCAAAGTTTATGACAGAAGAAGAGCTTGATAAGCTCGTTCAGGCTATGAAGGGTGAAAAGGGAGACTTACTTCTTTTTGCAGCTGACAAGACTTCCCTTGTATGGAATATCTTAGGTGCACTTAGACTTGACCTTGGAGAAGAGCTTGGACTTATAGATAAGAGCAAGTTTAACTTCCTTTGGATAGTGGAATTCCCTCTTCTTAGCTGGAATGAGGATGAAAACAGGTTCCAGGCTGAGCATCATCCTTTTACTGCTCCTATGGAAGAAGACTGGGTAAATGCTGACAAGGATCCGGGAAGCATAAGAGCAAAGGCTTATGACATAGTATTAAACGGATATGAGCTTGGTGGAGGATCTGTAAGAATATACCAGGATGATGTACAGGAGAAGATGTTCGAGCTCCTTGGATTTACCAAGGAAGAGGCTCACAACAGATTCGGCTTTCTCCTTGATGCTTTCAAGTACGGAGTGCCTCCTCACGCAGGACTTGCTTATGGAGTAGACAGATTTGTAATGCTTCTTGCAGGAGCTGAGAATATAAGGGAGGTAATAGCCTTCCCTAAGAATAAGGATGCAATGGACCTTATGCTTGGTTCACCGGGCAGGGTTGATACAAAGCAGCTTGATGAACTGGGAATTACGGTTAAAGCAAAAGAAGATTAGTTATAAATATATCATATTTTAAGGTTGCGGATTGATTATAAGGCTGAACGAGATGTTTAGTTCATAATAGGACACATAAATGGTATATAGGTTATAAGGCTGTGTAGTGGCTATAGCCTATATACCAATTTTATTATATGTCACCCACATTATCTTATTGAAATCCACGAGATTCCATGTATCAAGAGATATAATGGAGGGTATTGCGGCTTTGCAGTCATTTGCCGGGCAGACAGATTAAGCCGTATAAGATATTGTTGAAATTAAGGAGAAAGCTATGAAAGTAGAAATAAGTGATTTTGGGAAAGCAAAAGATGGATCAGTAGTGAAATGTTATTCTCTTAGCAATGAGAGAGGAATGAAGGTAAATCTCATAAATCTTGGAGCCATAGTAAAAGATATAATTGTACCTGATAAAAATGGAAGGCCTGTAGATGTAAACTTAGGCTACGATAATGTGGAAGGATATTATGATAATGCCGAGGCTCTGGGTAGCTTTGTAGGCAGAAATGCAAACAGAATCGGTGGGGCAAGAGTAAGCATAGGCGGAGTTACCTATGAACTTGAAAAGAACGACGGAGAGAATAATCTCCACAGTGGAAGTGACCGCTCTCACTATATGATGTTTGACGCTGAAGTCTTTGAAGATGAATATGCTGTAAGAGTTAGATTTATGCATACCTTTAAGGATATGGAACAGGGGTTTCCGGGAAAGGCTGAACTAAGTGTAACCTATACACTTACAGAGGATAATGAGCTCATAATGGAATATAGGGGGGTATCTGATAAGGATACTGTTATTAACCCTACCAACCACAGTTATTTTAATTTAGATGGGGAGGGAGACATCCTTAGCCATAAACTCTATGTAAATGCGGACAAGTTTACAGCCATTGGAGAGGATATGATACCAACAGGTGAACTTGTAGATGTATCAGGTACTCCTATGGATTTAAGAGTAGCTAAAACAGTGAGAGAGGGTGTGGACTCAGACTATCATTACATAAAGCTTGCAAGAGGCTATGACCATAACTTTGCCTTAAATAATACTCTCGGTGAGATAGAAAAGGTTGCGGAGTTTGTTTCAGATAAGAGTGGAATAACTATGGAGATTATGACGGATTTGCCGGGGATGCAGATATACACAGCTAATTTCCTTGAAAATAAAAAGGGAAAAAGGGGAGTAATATACGGCAGAAGGTCAGGTTGCTGCTTTGAAACCCAGTATTTTCCAAATGCCTGCAATGAGAAAAACTTTAAGTCAAGCATAATAAGTGCGGGAGAAGAATATAGAAGCACTACAGTATTTAAGTTTAGGGCATAAAATGTATCTGTTGTTAAAAAAACGTTTAATATTGTTTTTACAACAAAGCTAAAAATAGTGTAAACTAGATTTGTATTAAAACAAGTACAAAATATTAAGATAGGAGAAGGAAAAGTATGAAAAAACCGGTTATTGGAATTTCAGGAAGTCTTATCATTGACTCTTCAGGAAGCTTTGCGGGCTATAAGAGGTCTTATGTGAACAATGATTACATTCTTTCAGTGATTAAAAATGGAGGTATCCCATTTATTATTCCATTCAACGAGAATGAAGAAGTTATAAAGGCTCAGATTGAGATGGTGGACGGTCTGCTGCTTTCAGGTGGACAGGACGTTGCCCCTAAGAATTATGGAGAAGAGCCTACACCAAAACTTGGTGATATTTTTCCGGAAAGAGATGATTTTGAATACGGTCTCCTTAAGGCTGCCCTTGAGGCAAATAAGCCTGTACTCGGCATTTGTAGAGGTTCACAGATAATCAACACATACTTTAACGGAAGCCTCTACCAGGATCTTAGCTATATTGGAACTGAAGTGTTAAAGCACAATCAGGTAAATTCTCCTTCAATGGTGACGCATTCAGTTACTCTTGATAAGTCTTCAAAGCTATTTGATATCTTTGGAGAGGATAAAATTATGGTTAACTCCTTCCACCACCAGGCAGTGAAAAAGGTAGGAGACGGTCTTGCTATATCTGCTAAAGCTCCTGACGGAGTTATTGAAGCCATTGAAAAAACAGATTATCCTTTCCTCGTTGCTGTACAGTGGCATCCGGAGATGTTACACATAACAGTGGAAATGATGAATAAATTATTTGCAAGATTCATAAAGGAGGCTGCGAATGAATAAAAAAATGAAATTCTGGTCGATAGTACTTCTTACAATCAACTCAATCATCGGTACCGGAATCTTCCTTTCGCCGGGTGGAGTGACCAAGCAGGTAGGAAGTATGGCTCCTTTTATCTATCTTTGTGCGGCAGTTTTTGCAGCTGTACTTGCAGTAACCTTTGCCGCAGCAAGTAAGTATGTAGTTAAAAACGGAGCGGCTTACTCTTATGCTAAGGCAGCATTTGGAACCAATACAGGTATGTTCATAGGTGTAACCAGATATGTATCTGCAAGTATTGCCTGGGGAGTTATGGCTACAGGTGTAGTAAAGAATGCACTTTCAATAGCCGGAATGGACTCTAAAAATATGATTAATGTAACTGTAGGATTTAGTGCTGATGCTTCTCTTATTTATAATAAATGTCAAGGGTACAACCTTCTTAACCCTCATCAGTGACCTTTCTACTGCAGGAAAGATGGCAGCTCTTGCAATCACTATAATTGCGGGTGTGGTAATTATAATTATGACAGGTGAGAACCACATTTCAGATGTTGAACTTCTTACCAATGCTGACGGCAGCAAACTCATACCTGCTATGGATGCAACTGTATTTGTAACAGCAGTTATTTCAGCCTTCTATGCATTTACAGGATTTGAAAGCGTGGCTTCAGGTGCGAGTGATATGGAAAATCCCGAGAAGAATCTTCCAAAAGCTATTCCTCTTGCCATTGGTATAATTGCTGCAATTTACTTCGGCATTGTGCTTGTAGCAATGATGATAAACCCTGTAGCGCTTGTACAGTCAGAGGAGGTAGTTGTACTTGCCTCAGTATTTACCAACAAGATAATTAGAGGAATTATTGTCATAGGCGCTCTTATTTCTATGTTTGGTATCAACGTAGCCGCTTCATTCCATTCTCCAAGAGTATGTGAAGCTATGGCTAAAGATGGTATCTTACCGGCCTTCCTTGGAAAGCGTAATGCAAATGATATTCCTCTTAATGCCTTCGTTCTTACAGCAGCACTTGCGATTATTGTGCCTATGTCATTTATGTATGATATGCAGGGCATAATGATAATCAGTTCAATAGCAAGATTTGCACAGTTTATCATAGTTCCCCTTGGTGTAATTGTGTTCTTTATGGGCAGGCAGAAAGAAGAAATTATCAATGCCAAGAAAAATGTAATTACAGATGTGGTCTTCCCTATAATTTCAGTTGTACTCACAGTTATTCTTCTTTATAAGTTTAACTGGAAGGGACAGTTCTCCGTAACAGATGATGCAGGAGTTTCACATCTTAACTGGTACGCGATTACAGCTATGATAATAGGCTATGTACTTCTCCCTATAGTTGTATACATCAATTCTAATTCAAAGAAAAAATAAGAACCGGAGGTAGTAACAGTGAAAGGAATAAATACTAATATGCTTCACGGTTATCCGGTAATCGATGGATATACAGGAGCAGCATCAATCCCTAAATACCAGACATCTACATTTGACCAGAAAAGCTGCTATGTAGACGGTAAGAAATACAGCTATTCAAGATTTGGAAATCCTACAGTTATGGCACTTGAGAGTGCTGTAGCAAAGCTTGAAGGCGCAAAGCATGCTCTGGTTTTTTCGTCAGGAATGGCAGCAATAAGTAATGTGCTTATGCTTGCAGGAGCAGGTGGTCATGTAATCTTCCCAAGTGAGGTATACGGTGGTACCTTCCAGTTTGCAACAGAGGTTATGCCAAGACTGAATATGGAAGTTTCCTTTCTTGATTATGACAATTTGGAATTAGTAGAGAGTACAATAAAGGAAAATACTAAGATTCTCTACATTGAGACACCATCTAATCCTCTTCTTAAGGTGACGGACATAAGGAAACTGGTAGAGATTGCAAAGAGACATAAGTTAATTACTATAGCAGATAATACCTTTATGACTCCTTTTTATCAGCGCCCTCTTGAACTTGGAGTGGATATAGTTGTAGAGAGTATGACAAAGTTCATTAACGGACATAGTGATGTAGTGGCAGGCATGATTGCGACCAACAGCGACGAGTACATAGGTTGTCTTGGACTATTTCAGAAACTTCGGTGCCATCATGGGAGTTGAAGATGCCTGGCTTGTGCTTAGAGGAATGAAGACCATGGGGCTTCGTATGGAGAAGTCTGTGGCTAATGCGGCAGCTATTTCAGAATTTCTTGCCAAGCAGAATAAGATAAAGACAGTATATTATCCGGGAATACCATCCTGTAGATATTATAAAATACATATGGGACAGGCAACATCAGGTGGTGCCGTATTATCTTTTAAGTTCCACACTAAGGAAGATATGGATAAATTTGTCGAGAGAATTAAAATACCTATTTACGCAGTGAGCCTTGGAGGTGTTGAGTCAATTATTTCTCATCCTGCTACCATGTCTCACAAGTGTATGTCAAAAGAAGACAGACTTAAGTACGGAGTAACAGATGAGATTCTTAGACTTTCCTGTGGCATTGAGGATATCGAAGACCTCATTGAAGACTTAGAACAGGCACTTGTAGACTAAATATTTGGCTATTAAGTTACTTTGATTAAATTTAAAACCCACATTTTCATTTGGAAGATGTGGGTTTTATTTCATTATACAGTTAGCCTGATATATAAATAAATTCTAATTATTCCAACCACTTACTTATAATAACAACAATTATATACTCAATTATTCCGTAAAGGGTAGAGAGTAAGGAAATAACCATGTAGGCTGCAAGATTATTTATATCTGAAATTTCCGCTGCGGCCATAGCAAGTGAGATAATACTAAGTAAGACACCTGCAGGAATGGCAATGTGCCTAAGTAGAGAAAGGATATCATCAAATGAACGCTTTCCGGATATAAGCACTGCACCAAGGTTGATAAAAACCAAAATAACCAAGGTTGGTAAGTCAAAAAGACCTGCGATTACCTCACTTAAATTAAGACTTGAAAGTATTCCTATTAGAAGAGCAGCTGCAATAAACAAAGCAAGTCCTGCAAACAATTTTACAACTACCTTCTTCTTGGAAAACTTATTCTCACGAATAATCTCGACAATATTTGTTTCAGCCTTTTCAAGGTAAATATCTTCGTTAAGATATTCACCTGAAAGCAGCTCATTTACTTTGATATTAAGAGCATCACATAAAGTTTCATAATAAGAGATATCTGGAAGACTTTTGCCTGTTTCCCACTTTGATATGGTTTTATCACTCACACCTATTTTATCTGCAAGCTCCTTTTGAGTAAGTCCGGCCTTTGTTCTAGCCATTAAAATAAAATTGCTTATTTTCCCAGTATCCATACTTTACCTCCTAATAAGTGATTGTGCCTATATTATAGAGCCAGAGCAAAGGAGAGTGCAACCTATAATTTGTAGAATAGCTCTACTATCCGTAGAATGGTATGAAAAAGGAACCGACACACCTATTTCAGTGTGCCGATTCCTTTCATAGTGCGCTCAGCGGCGCACGTTTCTAACGGCTTATATTTATTCCTTCCTTGTATTTTATATAATATTCCTAACGCCTTCACATATCCTTCTGGCTACGTGTGGATTGTTCATTGTATAGAGGTGAATACCTTCTATATCGCTTACAAGGAGATCTATAATCTGGCTTAGTGCATAGGACATTCCTGCGTCAAAGAGTGCTTCTTTGTTATCTTCGTATCTGTGAATGATTTCTCAAAGCGGGAAGGGAAGGCAACACCGCACATCGTTATCATTCTCTTTATCTGAGAAGCATTGATTACAGGCATAATTCCTGGTATTACAGGGACATTGATATCTGCAACCCTGCAGTATTCCTGAAAACGAAGGAAGATATCATTGTCAAAGAACAACTGGGATAAAAGTACTTCTGCTCCGGCATTCACCTTTGTCTTTAAGTGTCTTATTTCATTAATCACTCCGCCTGATTCAGGGTGGCACTCAGGATAGCAGGCACCTAAGAAACAGAAATCCCATTTTTCCTTCATATAGGCAATGAGGTCGGAGGCGTGTGAAAAATCATCCTTTTCAGGGAAGTTAGGATTTTTATCTCCTCTGAGTGCAAGTACATTTTCTACTCCTGCGTCTTTAAGAACCTTTGCAAATTCATCAATCTCAGCCTTATTGTAGTGAAGGGAGGTAAGGTGAACCACAGGTTCTACATGGTACTCCTGCTTAATCTTCTTGGCTAATTCTATGGTGCGGTTGCAGTTAGAACTGCCACCGGCACCAAAGGTTACACTTATATAATCGGGCTCAAGTTCACAAAGAACAGCCAGAGTCTCATCTATGTTTTTTAGTTCGCTATCCTTTTTGGGAGGGAAAATCTCAAAGGATAGAACCTTTTTATCTTTTTTATCTTTGTAAACTTGGGAAACTTTCATAAATTATGCCTCATTCCTAATTATTTTTGCTGCAGCCACCATATTCTTAAGGCTTTCTTCTGTCTCAGGAATTCCTCTGGTCTTTAATCCGCAGTCAGGATTTACCCAGAGCTTATCTTTGTCAATCTTAGAAAGCATGGTATTAAGGGTGGCAACAATTTCTTCAACGGAAGGTACTCTAGGTGAGTGAATATCATATACACCAGGACCTACTTCTGTTTCAAAGTTATGTTCTTTTAATGATGTAAGTATCTGTAAGTCGGAGCGTGAAGCCTCGAAGGTGATAACATCCGCATCCATATTATCAATAGCAGGGATAATGTCTGTGAACTCGCTATAGCACATATGTGTATGAATCTGAGTCTCAGGTCTTACACCGCTGTGTGTGAGACGGAAGGCAGGGATGGCAAAGTCAAGATATTCCTTCTGCCAGTCAGATTTCTAAGTGGAAGCTTCTCTCTAAGAGCTGCCTCGTCAATCTGAATAATCTTGATTCCGTTCTTCTCCAAGTCAAGAACCTCATCTCTGATTGCAAGTGCTATCTGAGAAATGGACTCCTTGATTGATATATCTTCTCTTGGGAATGACCAGTTAAGTATGGTAACAGGTCCTGTAAGCATTCCCTTCATAATTCTCTTTGTAAGTGACTGAGCATATACAGACCATTCTACCGTGATAGCTTTCTTTCTGTATACATCGCCCCAGATTACAGGTGGCTTAACGCATCTTGTACCGTAAGACTGTACCCAAGCCTTCTCTGTGAAGAGGAAGCCGCCAAGAGCCTCACCAAAGTACTCAACCATGTCATTACGCTCAAATTCTCCGTGAACTAGAACATCGATATCGATATCTTCCTGGAACTTCACACAGTCAGCAATCTGCTTTTTATTAAACTCTTTGTATTCAGCCTCAGATATATCGCCCCTTCTAAAAGCAGAACGGTTTGCCCTAACTTCTCTAGTCTGAGGAAAGGAACCGATAGTAGTAGTTGGGAATTCAGGAAGGCCAAACTCCTTTTTCTGTAATGCCTGACGAGTCTTACGCTCAGGGATTCTTGTGTAATCACTGTCTGTAACCTGAGCAAGTCTTTTATGAACCTCTTCGTTATAGCAGTCTCTTTCTCCTGCAAAAAGCTTAGCATTTGCCAGATAAGCTGCATCGTTCTTGTAATCAGCATTTCCTGCAAGAGCCTTAAGCTCAGCAAGCTCTACAAGTTTTTCTTCGGCAAATGCAAAGTATGAAAGATGAGCCTTAGATAACTTAGTCTCATGATTTGTTGTATAAGGAACGTGTAAGAGTGAACAGGAGGTAGATAAAACGCAGTTTATGCCCTTTTCCTGTAATCTAGCAAGGCTCTGCAAGGTCTTCTCGTAGTTGTTTCTCCAGATATTCTTTCCGTTTACAAGTCCTGCAAATAAAAGCTTATCCTGTGGGAAACCATACTTTTCAACAAGAGCGAAAGTCTCTTTTCCCTCTACGAAATCAAGACCGATTCCGTCAAATGGAAGCTTAATTAAGTCGCTATAAATATCTCTTACATCACCAAAATATGTCTGAACTAAAACCTTTGCACTATTCTTTGATGAGAGGATAGCTGAATAAATCTTATTAAATAATGCGATATCTTCACTATCTGTATCTCTTACAAGAGCAGGCTCATCAAACTGTATCCAGCTTATACCGGTTTCTTCAGCCTTCTTCACATAACTCTGATATGCACTGATTAAAGCATCAACAAAATCATTTGAAGATTTTTTGCCTGTAAAACGGCATAATTTAAGCAAGGTGTAAGCACCGATTACTATGGACTTAGTCTCTACATTAAGAGTCTTTGCCTCGTTATACTGCTCAAATGGCTTGTTGCCTGAAAGCTTTATTTCGGTATCATCCTCAACCTCAGGCACAATGTAGTGATAGTTAGTATTAAACCATTTTCTCATTGCAAGAGCCTTTACATCTCCTGAATCTCCCTGATAACCACGAGCCATAGCAAAATAGGTATCAAGCTCAGATAGGTTAAGCTCCTTATAACGCTTAGGAACTATGCCAAATAATACTGCGGTATCAAGCAAGATATCGTAGAATGAAAAATCATTACTTGAGATAAAGTCAATTCCTGCCTCTTTCTGAGTATTCCAGTGAATTTTTCTAAGCTCCTTACCTTTTGCTAAGAGCTCGTCTACTGTGATTTCTTTCTTAAAATATTTTTCGCTAGCGAACTTTAATTCGCGTAAAGTACCTATTCTAGGGAATCCGATTACTGATGTTTTCATATTGTCCTCCAACTCATATTCATAATTTATCTGTAAAACTAGGTCTATTATAAGGGGTGTTGGCTTCTTTGTATAATACATATAAACATAGGATTGTTATAGAAATTATTTATATCAATTTGAAATGCAATCTTTTTAACTATTGCAGAATTTAATGATACAAGTGTCAAAAGTATAAAAATTCGATTTGGTCTTGCTTGCAAGAGAATCTATTATCTTTTGACGCCACATCATTTAATAAAAAAAGACAGCTTCCCTGATAGAAATATTTATCAGAGAAACTGCCTTCATATAAGGTAAAACACCTAGTAACAAAATTTTTAAATTACAATATTTTTATAATATTTAAGTCCTTATCAAGTAGCAATAAATCAGCATAAGCACCTGGTTTTATCATACCTGCCTTATCGCCAAGCCCTATACTCTTTGCAGGGTTGGTGGACGCCATCTTAACCGCTGACTTAAGAGGAATTCCCATTTCAACCACATTCTTAAAGCAGGTAAAAAGGTCGGTACAAGAACCTGCAATAGTGCCATTATCAAGGGTTGCCTTGTTTCCGGTCTTATTTACCTTCTGTCCTCCAAGAGAATAGGTACCATCCTCCATACCTGTAGCCTCCATAGAATCACTTATAAGGATGATTCTATCCTCACCAAAGAGACGGAAGGTACTTCTTATCATACAAGGATGGATATGTACCTTATCACAGATGAGCTCAGCCATAACTCCGGTATTTTCAAAGGCAGCCCCTACTATGCCCGGATCTCTGTGGTTGAAGGCAGGCATCGCGTTGAAAAGATGGGTTACATGGTTGGCGCCGTTCTTAAATGCTGTATCTGCCTGCTCATAGTTGGCATCAGAATGACCGACTGAGATAGACACATCATTTGCAAGTTCTTTAATAAAGAGGTTGGCGCCCTCAGTTTCAGGAGCAAGGGTTACAAGACGGATATTGCCGCCACTTACTTCGTTGAGCCTTCTAAAGACTTCGACATCAGAATTCATTATATATTTAGGATTTTGAGCCCCCATCTTTTTAGGAGAAATGAAAGGTCCTTCCATATTGATACCAAGCGCCCTTGCGTGCTTTTTCTCAGGTTTAAAATCTTTGATTGTGGCAAATATACCTGTAAGGCGTTCCTCTGAAAGAGTCATTGAGGTTGGGCAAAAGGCTGTCACACCTTTACTTTTCTCAAACTCAGCTATCTTGTAGAGCCCGTCAAGGTCAGCATCGCAGAAGTCATGTCCTACTGCGCCGTGCGTATGTACATCCACAAGTCCCGGTATTACATAAAGCCCATCAGCGTCAATGACTTCGCAGTCCTCAGGTGCCTTATCGGTAATGAACTCACCTTCCACATAGATGTCTCTTTTTTCAAAATCTCCATTTTCGTTATATACTAAACCGTTCTTAATTATCATGATAATCTCCTATAAATTTACTGCCTAAAATCTTCATCCGGCTCAATACAATATTCCATGTCACCGCTATTCCAAATATACATAATAAATGACACAGGATTTTTTTCGCCTCTCCAAAGCCACCCAGTATAATTGGAGGTATTGTTAAAATAGGATTCAGTGATTATTTCAAGCTCTGCATCTTTATATTCATCCATAAAATCCTCAAGATAAAGGGCATTCCCGGTAAAATGTCCCTTACCCAGGGTTTTGTTAAAAATCATTACACTACATAACTTTAAATCACAATCTCTGAAACAAATTTCACCACTGTATGTTATTTCTTCATTGCCAGTGAATTCAAATATCCGGTCAATCTTCAATTTTAGTGCTTTATTATGAAATTTAATTTCTTTCATCCTGCTTCCGTAGAGGCTGAAATAGTATTATTCCTATCAAATTTAATTTTCGTATAATTATCTGCCATGATTTTCCTTCATCTTAGCAATAAGAGCATAAGCAGCCTCATCAGCAACTATGGTTACATTGCTGTGGAACTGAAGGGCAGAGGCAGGAACCTCAGGAGTAACAGGTCCGTAAAGAGCCTTGCAGAGTGCATCTGCTTTCTTTTCGCCGGAAGCAATAAGTAAAATGTGCTTAGCAGCGAATATGCTTCCTACACCCATAGAATAAGCAAATTTAGGCACCTCATCGATGGAATTAAAAAGTCTTGAGTTAGCATTTATTGTACTCTCTGTAAGGCTTACCTTATGAGTTCCCTTTGCAAATGAGGTATCAGGCTCGTTGAAACCGATATGTCCGTTTTCGCCAAGTCCAAGCATCTGCAAATCAATAGGACCACGGCTTCTAATAACCTCATCATATCTTGCACATTCCTTAGTTTCATCAGTCTCCGTACCGTTTGGAAGGAAGACATTTTCCATATTTATATTTACATGGTTAAAAAGGTTATCCCTCATAAAATAAGCATAACTCTGATTGTGGTCAGCAGAAAGCCCCACATACTCATCGAGGTTTATTGAAGTGATTTCAGAAAAATCTAAATCACCCTTCTTATAGCCTTCTACAAGTAACTTATAAGCCCCAATTGGTGATGAACCGGTAGCAAGACCAAGCACTGAATCAGGCTTCATTACAACCTGAGCTGCTATGATGTTTGCAGCTTTTCTACTCATTTCCTCATAATTTTTAGTAACAATTACCCTCATAAAACCCTCCTGTGGTTATAAAATATTAAATGGTATGAAATAACTTTATGCATATAAAATACATAAATAAGTATACCCCTATATTAAAGTAAAAGCAATTCGTATTATCATTCTTCGTAGTGCCCAAACCTTTTCCATAGTTTAATCCTCTATCAATTCATGTACTTGTCCCTTACCGGCATAAAGTTGGTCGAAAGCTCTATCAATTTTTTCAAGATATCTGGAATTTCTCAATTCTTTTTCCATTTGATTATACTGTTCTAAACTGAGAATAACAACGTTTCTGTCTGCTTTTCTAGTTACGATTATGGTCTCCCCTTCATCTGTTGCTCTGTCACAGTATTCTTTTAGATTATTTCTCATAGTGGTATAGTTTATAGCTAGCATACTAATCCTCCTTTTATATACACATTTATGTACATATAATTGTACAATAAAAATGACAAAAAAGCAATTACTATCATAATCTATAGTTAATTATCATTTAATAAGGAATCTATTATTTCCTCCGTCTGCATACCTCTTGAACCTTTAACTACGATAGCATCACCTTTTGTTAAGAGGGACTTAAGATAATTAGAGGCTTCTACATTGGTAGAAAAATGTTTTGTGACAGGATTGGTATCAAGGCTTTCAGAGTTTAGAGCAAGTCCTATCTGCTCGCTGTCTTTGCCGACTGTTATCAGGTAATCAATTCTACCTTCAGGGTTTTCTTCGTTGTAGGTTTTTATATATTCGCCGACTTTGTAATGTTCACTCTCAGCGTATTCACCAAGCTCAAGTACATCAGCAAATACCACAAACCGCCTGTGTATAGGCTCTTTGCCACCACGCATTTCCCCAATAATCGAAACGGAAGCCTTCATAGAGTCAGGGCTTGCATTATAGGTATCATCAATTATGGTAATGCCGTTTGTCTTGATAATGTTTCCTCTGCCTGAAAGTGGTTCATACGCAGCAAGTCCAAGCTTTGACACTGAAGGAGAGATTCCAAGCTTTAGTGCCACAGCAGTTGCAGCCAGTGCATTTCTTACGTTATGAAGTCCCAGAGTTTTAAGATGAATCTGCTCAGTGAGAGGCTTACCGTCTTCATCCTTATAATTTGCCACAAAATCGGTGCCACTGTCAGATATAGTGATGGATGAAGCGTAAAAATCAGCCTCTTTACTTATACCGTAAGTCACAACGTGCTTGACCTTAGCAGGCCTGAATTCGCTATTTTCAGGTACCACCTTAGAAAGGAGTTCATCATCAGCATTTACAAAAAGCACACTATCCTCCGTAAAACAATCTGTAATGTGGAGCTTTTCTTTTAGGATGTTTTCCTTTGAGCCTAGATTGCCGATATGGGCAGTGCCTACATTGGTAAATATTGCATGGGTTGGCCTGCCTGCATCTGCAAGCTTTTCCATCTCATGGAATTCACTTATGCCCATTTCTATAATGGCGGCCTCATTACAAGGTTCAAGTCCAAACAAGGTTAAGGGAAGTCCTATGGTAGAGTTGGCATTTCCCTTAGTTTTGTGGACATTAATGGAGGATAGGGCAGCTGCCACCATTTCCTTTGTGGTGGTCTTGCCGACACTTCCGGTTATTCCAATGAAAGGGATGTTAAATTTCTCGCGAAACCAACGGCCTGTGTCAAGGAGGGCGGATTCAGTATCGTCTACCTCGATGGTTGCGGCATCTCCGATATCAGCAGGGAGTTCGTGCCCCTTTTTTTATAAAGAAAGCCTTAGCACCATCCTTTACCACCTGAGGAATGAATTTGTGGGCGTCTACCCTTTCTCCGATTATAGGCACAAAAAGTGCATTCTTAAAGGGAAGGCTGTGGGTTTCCCTGGAATTTGTAAAGAAGCCGTTTATTTCGGTGTCGCCGTTTCCGTTTAACAGTTTTCCGTTAGCGGCCTTTAATATGTCATTTACGGTAACTTGCATAAATACTCCTTATCTAGATTGTAATGCTGCCACTAAAGACAGTTTCACAAGGGCCTGTCATAAAAATGTGGTCAGTGTTTCTATCGTATTTGATAATCAAATCTCCTCCAAGGAGATGAACCCTCACCTCATCATCAGCAAGACCATTCAACATAGCAGCGTAGGCCGAGGCACAGGCACCGGTACCACAGGCAAGGGTTTCACCCGAACCACGCTCCCAGACACGCATTTCAATTTCATTCCTGCTTATTACCTTTATAAATTCGGTGTTGGTACGATTTGGAAATATCTTGTTAAATTCAAACTTTGGGCCTATAACAGGTAAATCAAGGCTCTTTGTGTCATCTACAAAGGTGACTGCGTGAGGATTGCCCATTGAAATACAGGTGAGGTACCAGTCTTTGCCGTCTACATTTACAGCCTCATTTATAAACTTATCCTTATCAGATATGACAGGGATTTCGCTAGGGGTAAGGATTGGTCTTCCCATATCTACAGTTGCAGCGACAACCTTACCCTCTTTTATCTTTAGTTTCAATATTTTAATACGGTTTTCGGGAATAATTCCTGCTGCCTCTTCTTCCTTAGTACGGATTCCGGTTTCTATGCGGACTTCCTCATTTTTTGTGAGGCCAAAGTCATATACATATTTTCCTACACAGCGGATGCCATTGCCACACATTTCAGCCTCAGAGCCGTCTGCGTTAAATATCCTCATCCTAAAATCAGCCACAGTAGAAGGGCAGATAAGGATGATGCCGTCACTTCCGATTCCCGTATGCCTGTCTGAGAGTTTTATAGATACTTCAGCAGGATTTTCAAGTTCATTTTTAGTGCAGTCGATGTAGAGATAGTCGTTTTTACAACCATGCATCTTTGTAAAGCTAATCATTTTCTGATTATCTACCATAATTCCTCCGTTAGTTTCATTGTTATATTTTTATTTTTTTGATATACTTTAAATGTTGTCGCACTCCCAATATGACAGCAGAAGGGAGGTGATTGCTTGCTACAGATAATTCTACAGATAATTGTCTCCGTTACGGCAGATTTGGCTAGCTACCTTATTTGCAAATGGCTAGACGGAGATAAAAGCGACAATTAGCCTAGTACTAAAGTTTACTCAACTATAAAGAGAAGAACCCCTAAGATGTCGCAGCTCTTAGGGGTTCGTTTTTTTGCTTGCTTAATTCTACAAATAACTAGCTAAAAATGATTATAAAATAATTCCATTAATTTGTCAAACCATAAAAAAATGAGTTTTTATTTTTATAAGAAAAATATAAAGAAGCATTCATATTGAAAACTAATAAAAAAACTATGATATTCTTAAGTAGAACTTATTATAAAGGCTCTAAGCAACTATTGACAAGGCTTTGACTTGAATAAACGGAGGATGATATGGTTTCAATTGGTGAAGTATTATCGGCTAAAACTTATCCCGGAAGAGGAATAGTAGTAGGTAAAAGTAAGGACGGCAAAAAGGCTATGACTGCTTACTTTATTATGGGAAGAAGTGAAAATAGCAGAAATAGGATATTTGTGGAAGAGGGCGAGGGAATAAGGACAGAGGCCTTCGATGAAACCAAGCTTTCAGATCCAAGTCTCATAATATATTCACCTGTCAAGGTAATTGAAAAGAAGACCATAATTACAAATGGAGACCAGACGGATACGGTTTATAATTATATGACAGCAGGTAAATGCTTTAACTCGGCTCTTATGAGCAGGGAATTTGAGCCTGATGCACCTAACTATACACCTAGAATATCTGCCCTTGTAGATGTCAGCGAAAAGTCACTTCACTTAAGGATGAGTATACTTAAGAGTGATGACGGCAATCCTGACTGTTGCAACAGATATTTTTATGATTATAGTAGTCTTCCTGCGGGTGAAGGTAGATTTATTCACACCTACAAAGAAGACATAGAGCCTCTTCCAAGCTTTGAGGGTGAACCTACGAAGGTAAGTCTTTGTGGAAGTATAGATGAATTTACTGAGAGTATTTGGAAGAGCCTAAATGAAGCTAATAAAGTGTCATTGTTTACAAGGTTTATAGATATAGAAACAGGAGAATATGAGACTAGAATAGTAAATAAGAATTTAGCTAATTAGCAAAATTACAAAGTGAAAATACAGTATAACAAAGAGCGGGTCTTTGTATATAATACGCTTTAGCCTGTAATAGGCTGTAGATGGTGGGAAATTAAAAGCAGATATTGACAAACATAGGTGAAAATTAAAAGCAGATTTTGAAAATATAGGCGAAAATTATAAGGAGAGTGCATTATGAATGAAATGGAGCTTAAGTACGGCTGTAATCCTAATCAGAAACCAAGCAGAATATTTATGGAAAATGGAGCAGAGCTTCCTGTTAAGGTGCTTTGTGGAAAACCGGGATATATCAACTTTTTAGACGCATTTAACGGAATCCAGCTCGTAATGGAACTTAAGAAAGCTACAGGACTTCCTGCGGCAACCAGCTTTAAGCATGTATCTCCTGCAGGAGCTGCAATAGGAAACCCTCTTACTGAGGATTTGAAAAAGGTTTACAGAGTAGAGGATATGGGTGAGATGAGCCTCTTAGCCTGTGCTTATGCAAGGGCAAGGGGAGCTGACAGAATGTCTTCTTTCGGTGATTTCATAGCTCTTTCTGATGTGTGTGATGCTGATACCGCAATGATAATCAAAAAAGAAGTTTCAGACGGTATCATAGCACCTGGATATACAGCAGAGGCCCTTGAGATACTAAAGCAGAAGAAAAAAGGAAATTATAATATTATAGAAATAGATGAAAACTACAAGCCTGAGCCTATAGAGAAAAAGCAGGTTTTTGGGATAACATTTGAGCAGGGCAGGAATGAATTTAAGATAGATACTGAGCTTTTTAAGAACATAGTAAGTGAGAATAAAAATCTTCCTAAAGAAGCTCTCGATGATCTCATTGTTGCTATGATTACACTAAAATACACTCAATCAAACTCTGTTTGCTACGCAAAAGATGGACAGGCTATAGGTATAGGAGCAGGGCAGCAGAGTCGTATTCACTGTACTAGGCTTGCCGGAAGTAAGGCTGATGTATGGTGGCTTAGACAGGCACCACAGACTCTTAATCTTAAGTTTCGTGAAGGACTGGGAAGAGCTGATGTGGACAATGCCATCGACCTTTATGTAGGGGATGAGAGCGAAGACCTCTTAAGAGATGGTGTATGGGAGAATTTCTTTGAGGTTAAGCCTCCTGTATTTACAAGGGAGGAAAAGAGAGAGTGGCTTAATAAAAATGAAAATGTAGCCCTTGCTTCTGATGCTTTCTTTCCGTTTGCTGATAATATTGAGAGAGCGTATAAGAGCGGAGTGAAATACATTGCCGAGCCAGGTGGCTCTGTAAGGGATGACAGCGTAATAGAAATGTGCAATAAGTATGACCTGGTACTTAGCTTTACTGGAATGAGACTTTTCCATCATTAAAATGTAAGATTTTGGATAAAACTTTTCAGGGTGTTAAATATTTTGACACCCTGATAAGTATCAAAAATTATCAGAAAAATCTTTTATATAACAATCTCCCCGGAAATGAGCGGCCAGTGGAAATGAAATTTGCATTACAATACACCTTACGCACGAAATATTGTTAGTATGCATATTTTATGGAACTTCCATTTAAATTGAGTATAAAAGCACTGATGCTTAATAGATGGTTAAATTATTTTGTTCCGTATATTCTATCTCCGGCATCACCAAGTCCCGGAAGAATGTATCCGCTTTCATTAAGCTGTCTATCTATTGCTCCAATATAAATATCTATATCAGGATGTGCTTCTTCAAGTGCCTTAACGCCCTCAGGTGCAGCTATGAGGCAGAGGAAACGAATACTCTTTATTCCTCTTGCTTTGAGACGGTTAATCGCAGCGATTGCAGAACCACCCGTAGCAAGCATTGGATCGACTACAAAAATATCTCTTTCATCAGCATCCTTAGGAAGCTTGCAGAAATATTCCACAGGCTCTAAGGTTTCTTCGTCCCTATACATACCTATATGTCCTACTTTGCATTAGGTATGAGATTAAGAATACCATCAGCCATATGAAGTCCTGCACGAAGAATAGGAACAATACAGAGCTTCTTTCCTGCAATTTCCTTGACTATTGTCTTCTCTAAAGGAGTTTCTATTAATTTATCTGCAAGGTGGAGATCTCTGGTTGCTTCATAGCAGATAAGCATTGCAATCTCGGAAACTAAGTCACGAAATTCCTTAGTAGTAGTATCCTTGATACGCATAATACCGATTTTATGCTGAATTAACGGGTGATCCATTACTGTTACTTTTGACATAATATCCTCCTGAATATACTGGATGAAACTTCTAAAACTATCTACTAAATTTTAATTCAAGAAAGTAATAATTACAAGAGGGTATAAGAAAATAAATAAAAAAAGCTACCTGTAAACCTGACATTTACAGATAGCTTTTTAACTTATATTTTAACTAGATTATTTATCAAAAATAATATTACTGAACAGGCTTAAGTGCTCCGTCAATTTCAGAAAGAGCCTTAGCGCCGCCCTCCACAGTAAAGATTTTGCTCTTATCGATACCAGCTTCAATTAAGATACCGGTTGTCTTTTCAGCGCCTCTCTTACCTGAGTTACATACGATGTAGATATTCTTTCCGTCATTTAGCTTAGAAGTAGCGTACTCCTTCATAGCTGTCTCAAGGGAAGTATCCTCAAGAGGGAAGATTGGCTGCCACTCAGAACCTTCAACAGCACCCTTCTTGTAGTTCTCTTCTTCTCTTACATCAAGGATGTGGCTGTCTGTTACCTTTAATACATCAGCAGCTGGAATGTACTGATATGCTACTGCTGAAGCAGTACTTGCAGTAGAAGCCTTGCTTGTGCTGTCAGACTTGTTTCCACAACCGCTTACAACACCTGCGGTACCAAGTGTAAGTGAAAGTGCAGCTACTAAAGCGATAATTCTTGACTTTTTCATTTTAAACTCCTTTACTCTCTTCATCTTTTTAATTATAGAATACAACATGTACTTTTATCACTATAACTGCTATTAGTCAAATAGAAAAAAATAAATATAATGGCAGATTTATTATAAACAATTATAAATATATTAAGTTAGAATTATCATATCAAGATAAAAATAAATCGCAAACAAGAAGAAATAAATGTTTGGTTTTTGTACTCTAAAAAGTACAATATAAGCGTATTTCGGGCATTTTCATGTATTAAAAGATAAACATTATTAAAATTAGTTGACTTTAGATTGTGCGTAATCTATATTTAAGTCAAGAAGTGAAAACAATAGTTAACAAAACTTATATACTAAGTGAAAGAGGTTAATGATGAGAGAAGAATGGAGCGGATTTACCGGAGGCGTCTGGGAAAAAGAAATCAATGTTCGTGATTTCATTCAGAGAAACTATACCCCATATGAGGGAGACGATACCTTCCTTGCAGGACCTACAAAAAGAACCGAGGAATTGTGGGCTCAGGTAATGGATCTTACATTGAAAGAGCGAGCTAAAGGCGGAGTGCTAGATATGGATACCAAGATTGTGTCTACAATCACTTCACACGGACCTGCATACCTTGATAAGGAGAAGGAAACTATAGTTGGTTTCCAGACAGATGTACCTTTCAAGCGTTCTCTTCAGGTAAACGGTGGTCTCAAAATGGCTATGAAAGCCTGTGAGAGTAATGGATACGAAGTTGATCCTCAGATAGTAGAGTTTATTCCAAATATAGAAAGACACATAATGACGGTGTATTTGACGCATATACAGCTGAAATGAGAGCCTGCAGAAGCAGCCACATTATAACTGGTCTTCCTGATGCTTATGGAAGAGGCCGTATAATAGGAGATTATAGAAGAGTTGCTCTTTACGGTGTAGACAGACTTATCGAAGAGAAGAAGAAAGAAAAAGAGACAACCAGAACTACAATGTACTCCAATATTACAAGGCTTCGTGAAGAGCTTTCAGAGCAGATTAAGGCTCTTAATGAGCTTAAGGAGCTTGGTAAGATCTACGGCTTTGATATATCAGGACCTGCCCACGATACAAAGGAAGCTGTACAGTGGCTCTACCTTGCTTACCTTGCTGCAGTTAAAGAGCAAAATGGTGCAGCGATGAGTCTTGGTCGTACCTCTACCTTCCTCGATATCTATGCAGAAAGAGACCTTAAGGCAGGAAAATATACAGAAGAAGAGATTCAGGAATTTATCGACCACTTCGTAATGAAGCTTCGCTGTGTTAAATTTGCCAGAACCCCTGATTACAATGAAATCTTCTCAGGAGATCCTACTTGGGTAACAGAGTCAATTGCAGGTATGGGTATAGATGGAAGAACCATGGTTACAAAGATGAGTTTTAGATATCTTCACACTCTTTCAAACCTTGGAACCTCTCCTGAGCCAAACCTCACAGTGCTTTGGTCAGTTAAACTTCCGGAGAACTTCAAGAGATTCTGTGCTAAGACCTCAATCCAGTCTTCATCCATTCAGTACGAGAATGATGATCTTATGAGGGTAACTCACGGAGATGACTATGCCATCGCTTGCTGTGTATCTTCTATGAGACTTGGCAAGGAAATGCAGTTCTTCGGAGCTCGCGCAAACCTTGCAAAGTGCCTCCTTTACGCTATAAACGGAGGAGCAGATGAGGTTAGTGGTAAGCAGGTTGGGCCTAAGTTCCGTCCTATTACAGGTGATTACCTTGAGTTTGATGAGGTTTGGGAGAAGTTTAATGACATGATGGAATGGCTTGCAGGAGTATATGTAAACTCACTCAACATCATTCACTATATGCACGATAAATATTGCTATGAGAGAATCCAGATGGCTCTTCATGACAAAAATGTACATAGATGGTTTGCAACCGGTATTGCAGGACTTTCAGTTGTTGCGGATTCACTATCAGCTATAAAGCACGCAAAGGTTAAGGTCATCCGCAATGAGGCAGGGCTTGCAGTTGATTACCAGGTAGAAGGAGACTTCCCTAAGTATGGTAATGATGATGACAGAGTAGATAATATTGCCTATGATGTAGTTGACATTTTTATGGGCTACATCAAGAGAAACCATACCTATCGTGATAGTGTACCTACAACATCAATACTTACAATCACTTCAAATGTAGTTTATGGACGTGCAACAGGCTCTACACCTGACGGACGTAAGAAGGGTGAAGCGTTTGCACCTGGAGCAAACCCAATGCACAAACGTGATACTCACGGGGCTATGGCAAGTCTTAGTTCAGTTAGTAAGCTTCCGTTTAAGGATGCACAGGATGGTATTTCCAATACTTTCTCAATTATTCCTGATGCACTCGGTAAGGGAGACAAGATATTCTTTGGCGATTCAATTGAATTTGACAACAAGTTTTCTTGTGCCTGCGATGAGCCTAATGTCATTGTTCCTGAGGGAGAATAATGTAATCTATCAGGTAATGCACCTGTTGATGAATAAAAAGAACAGTTAATTAAACCAACCTAAACTTTGCAGATGTCTGTGGAGCATAAGGGGTAATAACAGTCTGTAAAACAGACAAAATGAAAGGAGAATACTATGTCAGTTAGTGAAGCTCAGATTGATAACCTTGTAAACCTTATTGATGGTTATGCAGAAAGGTGGACACCACCTCAATGTAAATGTATTTACTAAAGAAACCCTGCTGGATGCTCAGGCACATCCTGAGAAATATCCACAGCTAACCGTTCGTGTGTCAGGATATGCAGTTAACTTTGTAAAGCTTACAAAGGAACAGCAGGATGAGGTTATTTCAAGAACCTTCCACGAAGGAGTATAAGAAGTATAGGTGGCTGTCGCATTAAAGTAGCTTTGGTGTGACAGCCTTTTTTGGAGGCAGTTATGGGAAATGAAGAGATTAAGGGCAGGGTACATTCTATAGAGACCTTTGGTACTGTTGATGGTCCGGGAACAAGGTATGTGATATTTTTGCAGGGATGTCCAATGCGCTGTAAATACTGCCACAATCCTGATACCTGGGACTTTGCAGGTGGTAAGGAAATGACTCTTGATGAGATATTTGCAGGATATTATTCTAAGAGAGAATTCTACAGAAAGGGCGGTATAACCTGTACAGGTGGTGAACCGCTTGGACAGCTTAAGTTTGTAACTGCTTTGTTTAAGAGGGCTAAGTCGGAAGGGATACATACCTGTCTGGATACTTCAGGAATATATTATCCTCTTAAGCCTGCTAATAATGGAAAGACAGAGGAAGAATACCTAAGCAGCGGCGCTTACAAGAGTTACGAAAAAAGATTGGCTGATTTTTCTGAACTTTTTAAGGTGACTGATCTTGTACTTTTAGATATAAAACACTCCGATCCGGAGGGACATAAGGAGCTTACAGCCAATTCCATTGAGCCTGTTTTAGCCTTTGCCAAGGCGCTTGAAGAACACAAAATCCCTATTTCAATCAGGCATGTAGTAGTTCCCGGTATTACCTTTAATAAAAAGGAGCTTCGAGGAGTGGGTGAAATTATGGCGGGGCTTAACAATGTAGTCGGCCTTGAAGTACTTCCTTATCACACAATGGGAGTAAATAAATATCAAGAACTGGGAATGGAATATCCTCTTAGCGGAGTGCCTAGTCTATCTAAGGAAGAAGCCGCGGCAGCTAAGAATATTATAATTCAGACTATGCAGGAAATAAGAAAAAAAGATGGCAGGTAATAAACCATAACCATCTTTTTCTTATTTATTGATAAATCGTACAAATATGCTTTGCAGATTTTAGAACTTCATTTGCAAATACAAAATATCATCTATGCTTCCTTAAATTTATCCTTATATTTCCTTGTAACTATGAAGTAACAGGTCAGATGACTTAAAAATGTAATCGACCAGGTTATAGGGTAGGAGATGAATAGCACATTAAGAGTCCTGAAGTGAGCAAATACAGTATATATCCATAATATTCTAAGTCCACATGCTCCAATAAGCGAAACTATCATAGGGAGTATGGAATATCCTATGCCACGCATCGCACCAACCATTACATCCATTAGCCCACATAAGAAGTACATTGAAGCTATGATGGATAGTCTTGTAATCCCATGGCTTATTACTTCAGGCTCGCTGTTGTAAGCAGAAAGCAGATATTTTCCAAATAAAAAGCTGAATTGCCAAGTACAAGACCGGTTATCGTAACAATAATCAGGCAGTTGATAAGCACCATTTTTATACGCTTAAATTTCCCGGCACCGAAATTTTGACTGGTGAAGCTTATGCAGGTTTGATGTAAGGAGTTCATTGCTACATATACAAAGCCCTCTATGTTGCTGGCCGCTGTATTTCCAGCCATAACAGTTGAACCGAACGAGTTGACTGAAGACTGTATAAGCACATTTGATATTGAGAAGATACAGCCCTGAAGTCCGGCAGGAAGCCCTATTTTCATAATATCAATACATTTCTCGGTAGTAATCTTAATCTTATTTAGGTGTAGCCTGATTGCTCCTGTTTCGTGCTTCAGGCAAAGAAGTATGAGTCCACAGGAAACTCCCTCAGAGAGAACTGTTGCAATAGCAACACCGGCTACACCCAAGCTAAACACAGTGACAAGAAGAATATTTAGAATCACATTTATCACACCTGCTATAGTCAGATAGTACAGAGGACGCTTTGTATCTCCGATAGCCCTAAGAATGGCAGCACCAAAGTTAAGTATGAGATTAAGTGGCATGCCAAGGAATAATATTCTCATATAAAGAGTGGATTGGTCTATAACATCTTCCGGGGTAGCCATCATTTCAAGCAGGGGACGGGTAGCTATAACGCCTATCACAAGTAGAATGAAACCGCCAATAATGCCAAGTGCGACAGAGGTATGTACGGTTTCAGAAACAGACTTATCATCTTTTGCCCCCTGGTACCTTGCGACAAGGACATTGGTACCTATGGATAGTCCCATAAAAAGGCTGACTAGGAGATTGATGAGTGAGCCTGTAGAGCCTACAGCTGCAAGAGCAGTCTTTCCTGTAAATCTTCCTACAACTATAACATCAGCAGTATTAAACAGTAGCTGAAGTATACCGGATAGCATTACAGGGATAGTAAATTTAATTATTTTGGTAGTAAGCGGACCTTCTGTCATGTCCATACGATAAGAAATTCTAGCTGTTTTCTCCGCCATGTTGTCTCCTTATGATTAAGCTATAGAGCCTTAAATGCTGTATCCTTTAATTTTAGTACAGTATCGTAATAAAGTCAAAGAGAAATAATCCCCCATTTACTCTGTGAAATTGAATAATAAAAATCTAATAATTATGAGATTTATGTATAGATATTTTTTTAGAAAATGACATAATTTTAACATTAAATTCTGTAATACTAAGTGATAAGAGACTAGCTACCTTAAGTAAATTGGAGGGATAGGCATGAAGTTTATATTAAGAATAGGAATAAATATTGGAGCTTGTCATCTTTTTTATGTTATTTTTGTACTTTCTTTATAGGTGAATTGATAGATGAACTGAGTGATTATCCAATGTTTACAATTTTAATGTTTCCTATTTTTGAATATTGCTATATTATATGGAGTTAACTTGCTTTTTAATAAAATAAAAAAATTTTTGCGAATTTCAAAGAGTAAAAGTTTATGGAGTGTCACTCTAGGTATAGCAATTCTTGGATTATACTTTTTATATGGAGCACTATTTCCAGATTATTCTGAATATAATAGTGTTGTTGCCAAGGTTGCGTTAGATAGTGCTAATGGTCTTTTAGTAATGAACTGCCTGATTATGCTTATTTTGAGTATAATTTTGAACTTTACTTTTAAAAATATAAGCCAGGAACATTCAAAGCACTGAAGAAATTAGATGAAAAGCTTAACTACAAAAGACGCTTAGGGAATAGTAGAGTCACTGTTCCCCTTCTAGGGAGAATATCTGAGATATAACACAAGGGAATTTGCAACTAAAAAGCCTGTAATTCTGACTTCAGAAAAAGGAGATATAAGCATAATAGCAAATAAAAAATTTGACTTTAACGGTATAATATATGCTCCAAATGGCACAGTTACAATAACAGGTTATGATGTTAAATTCAACGGCATCATAATAGCAGATAAAATCTTCATAACTGGTACTAACACAGATATCACTAATACAATTGACTTAAGCAAGTTAGAGAGGTATCTATGAAACAGCTGAAAAACTTGAAACAGAAGCTAATGTTTCTGATGAGAATATGTGCCAATGCTATAGCCTGCTATTTCTTTCTTGTATGCACTTTCATCGGCTTGAAAGAAATTGCAGTTGCAAGTATTTTAGGTATAGTAATGCAATCAGCCTGTACTTTATTATTGCTGTACACTACTAATATATTGTTTAACAAAGCTCGTAACTCCAGACTATCTACAAATGGTTTGAGGTGTATTACATTAGCTACCTTAGTTCTTGGATTATATCTCATCTGTAAAGCATTATTGCTTGATGAAGATAAGGCATATGGTCTATTAGCTAGTCTTGAGGTATTTTTTGCAATCAGTAGTTTTATGATGACAGGTCTTAGTATTCCGTTAAATATTATCATAGAAAAATACCTGAAGCCGTGAAGTTAAAAATCTAACTTTGACTAAAATGCCCACGCTACCGTGGCTTATTAAAAGTTTTATATTTTGGTGAATTGAAAAAGTAAGTTCCGCATCTGAGCCTCTATATTTATATTCAAGTTTAGAGTGGAATTTACTTTTTCAAATAAAAGATAAAAAAATGTCTATAAAACTTTGATTGATTATTTACTGCTATTGTTATATACTTAGCTTAAATCTTTTGCGAGGAGGCAGTATATGGAATATACGGAAAAAAGAAAAGCGGAAAGACTTCCGATTGATCTCATACTTGGAGTTTCTGAACTTTTCAAGCAGGATAATGAGTTCATTAAAAATGTAAATGCTCCTATTGAAGTTTATGATATATCAAGAGGAGGTATGGGTTTTCATAGTGAAAGCGAATTGCCGGTAGGATATTATTTTAATGCCAGAATTCAGGTAACGGATGATATTCATTCTGCTTTTTATACAGTTATTAAAATTATCAGAAAGTCTGCTGTGGACGAGAAGGTACATTCTTATGGTTGCGAGTTTGTCGGCTTCCCTTCAGTACTTAACTATATATTTGATGATTTTGAAAAAAAGATAGCAGAGAAAAAAGGAAAATGATATTTCAATTATGAAAGAGTAGGTGCACCTACATGCCGTCTATGTCAAACTGCATGTAGGTGCTTTTTTGTGTTATAGGGAATTTGTACGAAATTTTCTATAACACAAAATATCTCAGAGGAATAGCACTGCGGCGGATATGTAGATGTAGCCGATTCGACTCACAGCAGGCAGTAAATTCTTTGGAGCAAGATTCATTATTGAAACATTACGCCCTCATATCAAAGGTATATCTGCTAAAATTATTGCTTTCAACCTCAGAAGGGATGAAGTCATTTATAGGATTAAATTCGCCGGACAACAGCCTTCTTTCCTCTTCTTTATCAGTAGTCTTTATGACCTCACTTTTTGGATTAAATCCCTGCTTTGTAAGTGCACTGTCAAGCTCAAAAAGATTATCTGTTATGAGCTTTCCTGAACTGTCATCATTTAGGAAAAATCTTGTAGACACTGTGCCCTCATTTAACTCGATTCTTATATTCATTCCACCGAGACTCTTCATGTCAAGGTGTAGAAGACAGGATATTCCATTTCCACCTGACACCCTTTTTCTATGCTTATCGGAATAGACATATAAATCTCCGGTTGTGGTCTGACCGTTCATCCTTATAGGAAGTTCCGTAAAGTTATACATCTGATTCATTTCATTCATAAAATTCATATTTTGCTTTGTTTGCCCAAGGTCTGTAGAAAGCTTGGCTGAGGCTCCTCCTGCTGTATTGTCAGCCAGAGTCTTAAGCTTGTCTATCTGTTCATCCATCCTCTTGTAGAGATTTACTACAGCATCTTTTTCTGTCAGTTCTTCAGCCGAAAGAGTCCAGTCTGTATGGATTAGCATTTTAAGGGTTTTTTGAAAATCATTTGATTTAAGCAAAGCCTGTTTAAGTTCAGGTGGAAGGTTTTTATTGTCAAGGAGTTCCTTTATATGATTAGCTGCCTCGCTAAGGGTTGCACTTTCGGGAAGAAGTCCTGAAAGCATATCATTTGCAGCAGGAAGCCCCTTTCCTGTCAAATCAGTTACCTGCTTCATAAGATTATCAAGCTTAGATAGGTCTGCTTCAGGCAGGGTTTTTAGGAGGTCTGACAATTCACTAAGACTTAGCTCTCCCTTTATGAGGTTTTGAAGCTTGGCCGCATCCACATCTATATCCGCATTTTCAAATAAGGTAAATATCTCAAGCCTCTGTTCATCATTTAAAATGGATGAAGCCGGACTGTCTTTAGTGAGGGTAATATTTATCAGATCCCCATCTTCTGTGGTTAGATTGGGGTCGGTCACGGTAGCCCCTTCGATCACAATACTATCTAAGAGCTCAGCAAGATTTGCAGGAGCTGACATAGGAAGGCTGGCCTCATCATTTGCCACAAGTGATAGCACCAGTTCATCTGGCTCCTTGCCTATGTTGAATATATCAAGGAGGTCAGAGGCTAACTTTGCACCACCCTCTACATTTCCATCAGAAAGGAGCCCCTCTATCATTCCTAACATGTCCTTGAAGTTTTGCTCAGTTGCCGCAGCAAGCTCGGTTCTGCCACTGCTGTACATTTCAAAGAGCTTTGTAGACTCAGGATTTACATCTAAGCCCGCCTTATTCATAAGTACGAGATTAGTCATAGATATTTCAGGATTTTTGAGGGATTGTTGGAGCATGCCATTTATCATCTGCTTACTAACGGGATATTCATTTTTAATGAGGGCTGTTACCAGTTCTTCATTTTTAGGGGAAAATGGCAGACCTGAGGCATCAAGAGCTTTATACACTACATTTTCAAGTGTATTCCCTGTCTGCATAGTTTTTAGCATAATATGACCGTCTTCGCTATCAACTACTTTGAACTTTGCCCCATCACCAATGGAAAGTTCGGAATTATTATCATACCTGGCTGTCATAGTCTGACCGTTTTCAAGCTCTAAGGTCAGCTCACCCGGTGAAATGTTGGTCACCTGGCCGGATAATACCTGCCCCTTTGACAAACTTCCTGAGTTTACACCTCCTGCAGCAGCACCTGAAACAGCTACCTTAGAGACTTCACTGCTCTTTACGACTGAAGCCGACTCCCTCCCGTTTGCTATGCCACCGTTTGGCACTCTTGATATATCTAATGACATATTCCCTCCGTTATTCCTCCTGAAAATTAGCTTATATATTATATTATCGGTTAAAATAAGTTATTTCTATAGTTACGGCTTTTGGAAGATAGGAAGAAAAATGTAAAACTAAAAAACGTTAAATTTCCATAATTAGATAGACAGATAAGGCTTTGATAGTTATAATAAATGTTGGAGATTCAGTACTTATTATTTTGAAAGGAATTTGGTATCGGGCATGGATGCAATGAATTCAGGAATTATTAATATAAATGAACTGTTGCCGGGTTCAATGATAAGCCTGACAGCTAAGAAGGGCGATAAGTCTTATAGGTTTGAAAGCTTTGTCTTAGAGTTTCATGAAAAGGAAGACCTGGATTTTATAAAGACTCTAAAGGGTGACTATGTTATTGTCGAACCGATAAAAGTAGAAGATAAAATAGTTAAGTTTGTGGCTGAAGGAGTCAGTTATTTTTTAATAGGTAATCATAAAGAAAAACCATATTTATTTGAAAATGTATTCATAGACAAGATTAACCTTCCTCTATATGGGACCGCACATATACTCAGGACTGATGTGGATGGGAAGCGTTTTAATAGAAGAGATTACTTTAGGCTTTGGCTAGGACAGCATTGCAATATAGCATTGAGGGATAGCAAGGCTCAGCATGAGGCAATGGTCAAAGACATAAGCAGTACAGGCGTAGGACTCATAGTCAAAAAAGAGTATGAGGTAAATGTCGGAGATACCATAGAGATTCAGTTTAATTTTGAAAAATACAATGAGCAAAAAGAAGATTATACCTTTACCCTTCATACACTTAGGGGCGAAGTGGTGAGGATAGTTGATAAAAACGAGAAGGCCAATCTTGTAGGTTGTAAATTGACTGAGGGGCAGGAAGAAGTTAGTAAATTCATTGCCTTGAGGCAGCGAGAGAGGAATAGGGTAGGAAGGAAGACAAATGACCTGATCAGTATGTTTGTAGGTAAAGATACCAAAGAAGAAGATTAGTTTACAGTAGAAGTTCGCAACTATTACTTTAAGATATAAAGGAGATTAGAAAATGTCAGAAGAAAGAAAACCATATAATCCTGCTGAGATAGAGCCTAAGTGGCAGAAATACTGGGAGGAAAATGAGACCTTTAAGACAGATGTCTGGGATTTTAGCAAGCCTAAGTACTATGTACTTGATATGTTCCCTTATCCATCGGGAGTGGGGCTTCACGCAGGGCATCCTGAGGGCTATACTGCTACGGACATCATCTCAAGAATGAAGAGGATGCAGGGCTACAATGTACTTCATCCAATGGGGTACGATTCGTTCGGTCTTCCTGCTGAGCAGTATGCGGTAAGTACAGGTAATAACCCAAACGGTTTTACAGAGAAGAATATAGTTTCATTTCAAATCAGCTAGGAGAACTTGGTTTTGACTATGACTGGTCAAAGATGATAGCTACCTCAGATAAAGATTATTATAAATGGACTCAGTGGATATTTGAGAAGCTATATGAAAAGGGTTATGCAAAGTATATGGATATGCCTGTAAACTGGTGCGAAGAGCTTGGTACAGTGCTTTCCAATGATGAAGTAATAGACGGTAAGAGTGAGCGTGGCGGCTTCCCTGTGGTTAGAAAGAACATGAAGCAGTGGGCTATCGACCAGGTTGCCTTTGCTGAAGAGCTCCTTGAAGGTCTTAACGAGATAGACTGGCCTGAATCCACTAAAGAAATGCAGAGAAACTGGATAGGCAAGAGCGAAGGTGTGGAGGTTGATTTTAAAATAGTTGGAGGCGGAGAATTTTCCATCTATACAACCTGTATAGAGACTATTTACGGTATCACCTTTATGGTGCTTGCACCTGATGGTGACACAGTTAAGAGCCTTATGTCAAGAATTAAGAATAAAGAGGCGGTACAGAAATACATAGATGAAACCCTTAAGAAGAACGATATGGACAGGACTGAGCTAAACAAAACCAAGTCCGGATGTGTCCTTGAGGGAATCTATGCTATAAACCCTGTAAATGGCAAGGAAGTTCCTGTATACATAGGTGACTTCGTACTTGCAAGCTATGGTACAGGTGCGGTTATGGCGGTTCCAAGCCATGACCAGAGAGACTTTGAGTATTCTGAGGCACATAACATACCTAGAATTCAGGTAATAGATGGCGGTGATGTAAGTGAGCATGCCTTTGAAAAGCAGGACTATCTCGGCAAGGGCTGCAAACTTATGAATTCTGAGGAATTTAGCGGACTAACCGTAGAAGAAGCCAAGGAAGCAATCACAGAAAAGCTTGTTAATATGGGAGTGGCAAGGAAAAAAGTCAACTACCACTTCAGAGAGTGGATATTTGCAAGACAGCGTTATTGGGGTGAGCCTATCCCTGTGGTACATACAGAAGACGGCAGGGTGGTTCTTCTTCCTGAAAGCGAGCTTCCACTTGTACTTCCTGAGCTTGAGGACTATAAAGGAAAGAACGGCAAAGCACCTCTTGAAAATGCTACCGAGTGGAAAGAGTATGATAAAAACGGCATTAAGGGTAAACGCGAAACTTCTACAATGCCTGGTAGTGCAGGAAGCTCCTGGTATTATATGCGCTACATAGACCCTAAGAACAATGATGAATTTGCCAATCAGGAATTACTTAAGCATTGGCTCCCTGTAGACCTTTACATAGGTGGCCCTGAGCATGCCGTAGGTCACCTTATGTATTCAAGGATTTGGAACCGCTTCCTTTACAACGAGGGACTTTCTCCTGTTAAAGAGCCATTTAAGAAGCTTGTGCATCAGGGAATGATACTTGGCTCAAACGGCATCAAGATGGGTAAGCGTTTCCCTGAATTTGTAGTAAACCCAAGTGATATAGTGAGAGATTACGGAGCAGATACACTTAGAATATATGAAATGTTTATGGGACCTCTTGAGGCATCAAAGCCTTGGAGTAAGCAGGGTGTGGAAGGCTCAAGGAAATTCCTTGGAAGAGTATTCTTCTACTTCTCAAATCCTGAAAACCTTGTAAGAAGCGGTGAAGAGGGCTATAACGAACTACTGGAAGAGCATAAGCTCATCTACAATCAGACTGTTAAAAAGGTGACAGATGACTTTGAGACTCTTGGCTTTAATACAGCAGTAAGCCAGATGATGATATTTATGAATGCTGTAACCAAGGGTAAATGCCCTATGGAATACGCAGAAGGCTTTGTAAAGCTGATATCCTGTATCTGCCCTCATCTTGGAGAGGAACTCTGGGAGATGTTCGGACACACAGGAACAATAGCTTATGAAACCTGGCCTACCTATGATGAGGCAGCTCTTGTAGTAGATACCGTAAAGATAGGCGTACAGGTAAACGGCAAGGTAAGAGGTACTATTGAAATCGGTGCTGAGGCAGAGGAAGAAGAGGCTATGAAAGAGGCACTTGAGATTGCATCAGTGAATAAAGCAATAGATGGGAAGCCTATAAGGAAGGTCATTTATGTAAAGGGCAAGATACTTAATATAGTGGCGAAGTAGGGATACTATTACAGTAAAAAAAGATATGGTATGATACAAAAGTCATAGGAACTTAATAATCCTATGGCTTTTTCTTTTTATATAAATGGTGTATAATATCTGTATGTCTATATACTATATAATAATATTATTTCTAGAACTTGAGAGGAAGGGAGTGATAAGTGTGACTTTATTAAAAAAAGAAAATAAATTACACAGTAGCTTGTATAGATGAGTTTGCAGATCGATTTAAAAATTACGGCAAAAGATGCATTTGAATATCTGTATAGATATAATGGGATAGCTTTTATAAAGGAACATTATGACATAGAACATACATTAAGTATTGATGATGCTATAGAAGATTTGATATTAGTATGTAGAAATAATGGAGGCTGTATAAAATGATTTTATACCATGGAAGTAATACAGATATTAAGACCATTAACCTTGCAATGTGTCGCCCTTTTAAAGATTTTGGAAGAGGATTTTACCTTACTGTTATGAAGGAACAGGCTGAAGACATGGCTAAAAGAGTTGCAGGTATTTATGGTGGTAGTCCGGTAGTGAATATATATGATATTGATGAAACTTTTATAAATATGGGTAAGTTTAATATAAAGAATTTTGGCGAGGAAACATCTGAAGAGTGGGCGAGGTTCGTAAGAAATAACCGTAATAGAGAATTCGATGATATTTCCAGTTTAGAATGTAATATAGATAATAAATATGACATTGTTATTGGACCAATAGCTGACGATAATATGGCACTTTTATTTAGGCAATATGAGAATGGAATGATAGCATTTGACACAATGTTACAGGGTATGATTTATAAACGGACTACTAATCAGTATTCGTTTCATACAGAAAGAGCTATAAATTTGCTAAAGAAGGTAAAATATGATGGATAAGAAGAAACAAATGATAGAATATATGGTGCAAGATTTAATAGAAATGATTTCTGAGACACAAGAAATAGAATATGAATGTGCTATGAGTTTGTTTTATAACTCAGAATTATACACAAAGTTATTAGATGTTGAGACTGGTCTTTACAGAGAAAGTCCGGCTTATGTATATGGAATATTTCAAGATGAGTACAACTTTGGAAGAATAATTCAGGCTGAGGTATAATGCAATTAATAAAATCTTATAAATGTTGATTTACGGAGGAAAAATGTCAGATAAACAATATGAATTTGCTACCCGCCTTGCAGACCTTGTGGCTCAGGCGCAGGTTAGCGGAAATAAGGTTCACGTAAGTGATATAAAAGAATTTTTTGAAGACTTAGAACTTGATGATGCTCAGTTTGACCATATTTTTGCATACCTTACTGCTTCACATATTACAATTGAAGGTTTTGAAACTAAAGAAGAGATTGAGGCTGAGGTCAAAAAATATGAAAATGCTGCGAAGGAACAGCTTGAAGAAGCAGCAAGAGAAGGCTATGAGAAAAAAAGCGGGATAAAAAGAAAAACAACAGGAAGGACCTTAAATTCCATTCTGAATTCTTAAATATGTATCTGGAAGAATTAAGAGACATAGAAAAAATGACAGCAAAAGAAGAAGAAAGGCTGATTAAACTAGTCCTTAGCGGGGATGAAAAGGCTGAAGCAGACTACATAGAAAGAAAACTCCATAAAGTAGTGGAAATAGCGAGGGGCTTTGAACTAACGGAAGATTATTTTAAGGAGCTGATAGCAGAAGGAAATGTAGGACTATTACTTGGACTTTCTGAACTAAAGACTAAAGAGGGTGAAAGAGAACCAATAGAATTTATAGAGAGCAGAATAGAAAGTGCAATGCAGGACTTTATCGAAGAGAGCCTTGAGATAGAAAGCACAGCAAATGCTATGGTAGCAAAGGTAAACTTTGTCAGTGACGCAGCCAAAAAAATGAAAGAAATAAACGGTTCATCACCTACACTTAAAGAACTTGCAAGCTATACTAATTTGACCGAAGCTGAACTAACTGATATCATAGAACTGTCCGGTGATGAGCTAAAAAGTAACGAGTGATTTGATTATATTTGTTAATCACTGGATAGTACAATTATATTTAGTGAGCTTTTCAATCAAGAATACTAAGCATCTTAAGCGAAATTATCCACGAAATATCAAGAAAGCACATAATTAAGCCGCAGGCTTAGAATTATGTGCTTGCGCAGATATTTTGATGAAATCACATTTAGCCGAAGGCTAAATGCGTGAATAATTGAGCGGTAATTTGCAGAAATCACGCTAGCAATTCCGTATCAAACGAAATATATGAGCCATCAATTAAGTATGAATAATTGAAGCGTAAACTTACAAAAATTACGGTAGCAATTCCTGCCGCAATTACAAGTTAGCAATTTTAACACCATCTACATACAGGAGGATAATATGAGCACAGACCGTTATGACAGCCCACTTTCAGGGAGGTATGCAAGCAAGGAAATGCAGTACATATTTTCACAGGATAAGAAATTCACCACTTGGCGAAGACTGTGGATTGCCCTTGCAGAAGCAGAAAGAGAACTCGGCCTTAATATCAGCGAAGAGCAGATAGCAGAGCTAAAGGAGCATGTAAACGATATCAACTATGATGTAGCCATAGCAAGGGAAAAAGAAGTCCGCCACGATGTCATGAGCCATGTTTACGCCTACGGTATGCAGTGCCCTAAGGCAAAGGGAATTATTCATCTTGGAGCAACTTCCTGCTATGTAGGAGACAATACAGACATTATCATAATGACTGAGGGCCTAAAACTTGTTAAGAAAAAACTTATTAATGTAATGAGTAAACTTGCTGATTTTGCTGATAAATATAAGGCTCTGCCAACTCTTGCCTTTACTCATTTTCAGCCTGCACAGCCTACTACTGTAGGAAAGAGGGCCACACTTTGGCTTATGGAGCTTACGCTTGACTATGATGATATCTGCTACCTTATAGACAGTATGAAATTGCTTGGCTCTAAAGGAACTACAGGAACACAGGCAAGTTTCCTTGAGCTTTTTGATGGAGACCACGAGAAGATAAAGAAAATAGATAAGTTAATTGCTAAGAAGATGGGATTTGCAGACTGTTTCCCTGTATCAGGTCAGACCTATTCAAGAAAGGTGGACTCAAGAGTTCTTAATGTACTTGCGGGAATTGCATCAAGTGCCCACAAATTCTCAAATGACATAAGACTGTTGCAGCATCTTAAAGAGGTGGAAGAACCATTTGAAAAGAGCCAGATAGGTTCATCTGCTATGGCTTACAAGAGAAATCCTATGAGAAGTGAGCGTATCGCATCCCTCTCAAGGTATGTGATGAGCGATTTGATGAACCCTTACATAACTGCGGCTACCCAGTGGTTTGAGAGAACTCTGGACGATTCTGCCAACAAGCGTCTGTCTGTACCTAAGGCCTTCCTTGCTATAGACGGCATCCTTGATTTGTATATGAATGTAGCTGATGGCCTTGTAGTTTATGAGAAGGTGATTGAGAAGCATATAATGGCTGAACTTCCATTTATGGCTACTGAGAATATAATGATGGACGCTGTGAAAAGAGGAGGAGACAGGCAGGAGCTTCACGAGAAGATAAGAACCCTGTCTATGGAAGCTGGAAGGAATGTAAAGGAAAGAGGACTTGACAACAATCTCCTTGAACTAATTGCAGCCGAACCATCCTTTAACATAACCTTAGAAGAGCTAAAAAAAAACAGATGGATCCGTCCAAGTACACAGGCCGTTCCAAAGAGCAGGTAGAGGACTTCTTGAAGGAGGTTATAAGACCTATACTTGAGGAAAATGGGGCTTTACTTGGACTTGAGGCTGAGATAAATGTGTAATTAGGTGAAAACCTGAATACAGTTACACGACAAATTTTCATAATACATACATACACCGGCAGAGATATGAGATTTTATCCTCTGCCGGTTTTCTTATACCAAAAATTAGACATGCGTTCTTACATCAGTATTTTTTATGAATAATATGCCGACTGCGATGGAAGCGAATATCCATATAGAAGCCGATATCAAAACCATAGGCAGATTAAGGCTTTCAGTGATTGATGTGCTTCCTGCTCCATATATCAGTAAAGAATATGGCGTCAGAAAATATAAGCCCTTCATAATGAAAGCAACTCCGCTTAGGCATCCAAGGAAAGCAATGGCAACAGGTAATGCAAAAGAATGCAACATAAGTGACAACAAATTTTGTACTGCTGTAATCGCCATCACAGAGATAAGCATTGCAAGAATCCTGCTCCAGAACAATGTAGGCATGCTGTCAGGAATACCAAGAATTTTACCGGTAACGACATATATAACTACCAGCCATATAATACACAGCGAAGATACAAAGGAGGTGACGGCCCACTTATCCTTAAATAATTTAAAAGGAGATGTCACAGATAAAATGAGGTTCCAATTGCTTCCCAGATGTTCCATCCTCCACTGAAGGCTGCATACAACTCCTATTAACGGCGCAAGGAAAAAGAAACTTAGGAAAATGGAGTGCTGCGTCCACAAATCACCCCAGGTAAAATGAAGAACACCTTGATTCTGTGTAAAATTAATTGTTCCAATTGTGGCAGATATCACAGGAATCAGAATAAAAGGAATCCATACAGGGTTACGCTTTAACTTTATTAGTTCTGCAGGAATACCGCTGTGTAGAGAGTGTGTTGCCCTTACACGGCCGCTGCTGCCAAGTGCTTCTCCGGGCTCTGTTGCAGAGAAAAGGTACAGGCCAATCAAAAAAGTACAAAGAAGATAAATTAGTGCAACAACAATCTGTGTAGTTGCAGGCAGTTCCAGAATACATTCATAGTGCGGGTTGATTTCTCATAATCCATACTTACACAGCTAAGAGAAATTAGAACTGACCAAGGAGTCCAAGCGGTCTTGCTTATAAATGCAAGGAATAAACCTGTAAGGGTGCCTCCGAAGCCTATGGAGAGTGCTGCAAACTGGTTTGGAAACAAGAGAGAAATCAGACACTGCACCTGAAACAAAATCATGCCGCTTATAACTTCTGCAAAAAAGGTAATCATAATGACCGAATTAGGTACATTCCCGTGAAAACCAAGGTTCCTGCCTAAAAGAACTACACAACTCATCTGTATGATACAGAATAATACAATGTGAATAAGTCCATACAGATTTTTAGACAAAAATATACTGCGTTTGCTGCACAAGGTAGATATAAGATTCCACATAGTGCCTTTGTTCTCTATATCGACAGTCTGACTGGCTAGAATTGCCATATAAACTGAAAGTAAAATGCTGTTAACTAAAGGAATTCCATAAAATACATTCAACCATTGCTGACCATCATTTTTTATACCCTTAAACAGAAGAAAGTAATTTAATACTAACATTACAATAAGCAGTAGAAAATGATGTTTATGACGTGATTTCATAAATTCAATATGAACTAATTTAGGAAGTTCAACTATATGTGTCATAATGACTCCTTTCCGCCTGTAAGCTTAAGGAAGGCATCTTCAAGCCCCTCACCCTTTGTTTCTAATTCGGCAAGAGTTCCCTGATAGAGCATTTTTCCCTGATTAATAATGCCAACATAGTCAGCCATCTGTTCGACTTCGCTAAGAAGGTGGCTGGAAATAATCACCGTAATACCCCTTTCTTTGGCAGTGAACTAATCAGTTCGCGGATTTCATGTATTCCTGCAGGATCAAGGCCGTTGGTAGGCTCATCTAATATTAAGAGCTTAGGACCTCCAAGCAGTGCCATAGCAATTCCCAGTCTTTGTTTCATACCAAGTGAATAGTTTTTTAGCTTTTTATCACGTTGCTCAAAGAGCCTGACTGTCTTAAGAGAGCGTTCGATTTCATCCTCGCTTACTCCTTTAAGTTTTTGTATAATTTGCATATTCTCAAGACCTGTAAGGTGCCCGTATCCGCCCGGGTTCTCTATAAGACTTCCGGTTTGGCCAAGGATAGAAAGCTTGTTTGAGGAGTTTAATTTTTGATTAAAGACCTTGATTTCGCCTGAGTCAGGATGAATGAGCCCTAGTATCATCTTAAGAGTAGTACTCTTTCCTGCGCCATTAGGGCCAAGAAAACCATACACAGAGCCTACGGGTACTTTCATGGATAGCTCTTTTACACGGTATGAGTTTCCGTTTTTTTTGCTTAGATTGATTGTTTCAAGAATATAATTCATAACCTTACCTCCAAAAAATTTAAGATGTATTATGTTTACGAGTGATAGGATACATTAAGAAGATTATGTAAACATTGTGCTAACATTAAGGTTAGATTAAGAAATGCAGGATTCGTTGAGTATTGATATAAAATGCTGTATAGTAAATGTAGTTTATGTAATGAGGTGAAAATATGGATAAGACAGCTTGTAAAATATTGTTAGTAGATGATGAAAAAAAGCTTGCAGACCTTGTAGTAAGTATATTAAAAAGAGAGGGTTATTCTTCCATTGATGTGGCAGAGGACTGTAGGGGGGGCAGAGGATAATATCATTAGGAATAGTTACCATTTAATTCTCTTGGATGTTATGCTTCCGGATGGGAATGGCTTTGAACTATACGAGAAACTATGTCAGTTAGGTTATTTATCAGAAATACCGGTTATATTTTTATCTGCAAGAGATGAAGATACAGCAAGGCTAAGAGGACTGGGACTTGGTGCAGATGACTATATCACAAAGCCTTTTCTTACGAAAGAATTACTTCTTAGGATTGCTGCTGTTCTTAGAAGAACATATAAACTAGAAGAAGGCACAGGCTTACTTAGGTGTGGGGATGCATTAGTGGATCTTGATGCGGGAGTTGTAAAGCGTGAGGGCAAAGAGGTATCACTTACATCTAAAGAACTTGCCCTACTTCAGGTACTTTACCGCAACAGAGGAAAGATTGTAACTATGGATACGCTATGCAATGCTATGTGGCCTGAAGGCAACTATGGACTGGAAAGTTCATTGATTGTTCATATGCGCCATCTAAGAGAAAAGATAGAAAAAGATCCGTCAAAGCCTGAATTTCTTACGACAGTACGTGGACTTGGATACAAATTGGAGAAAAACAGATGAGACAAAGAAAAAAGGAAAAATTTCAGTTTTTCGCAGGCATAATACTAATGGCATTTGTGCTTCTTATTTTGGATACTTTAATATATGCAATTATAGTTTTAAATATACCGGATGATCACTGGAATGAAAGCAATCTTATAGAACATATCCGTGTAGAAGATGGGAATTACAGGTTAGATGATAAAGAAAAAGAAAGAATCATAAAGAATAACCAATTTGCCATGCTATTAAATGAGGACGGAGAGATTATTTGGAGTGAATCACTACCTAAAGAATTGCAAAAGAAATATAGTATTCAGGATGTGGTAAAATTTGTAAGATACTACCTTGATGAATATCCGGTTCATACTTATATAGTAAAGCAGGGGATTCTGGTGATTGGAGATAAAGAAAAACAGGTATGGAAGTATATTTTAGAATATAATAAAAATGATATTAGAAACGTTATTCTTATGACACCTCTTATACTGCTTATTAATGCGCTGGTTCTAATTACTGTTCCCGTATTGCAACAGAAAAAATACCAAAAGCGCAGGGAAGGGGAGCGGACAGAGTGGATTGCAGGCGTATCTCACGATATAAGGACACCTCTTGCCATTATTCTAGGGAATACTGATATGATTATTGATCCGGAAGCAGGAACAGACATCTCTAAGTACACTGAGCAGATTAAGGTACAGGGACTTCGCATCCGCAGATTGGTTGAAAATATGAACCTTTCCAGTAAACTTGATTTTGGCTTTGGTAAGTTTGAAAAGGATAAAGTCATAATTAGCAAATTACTTAGAAAAACACTTACTGAAATTATAAATCAGATTGAGGATGAACATTTTCAATTTGACATAGAAATAGATGAAAGCCTTGACAATCTTGAACTTTCGGTAAATGAAAATTTGATGGAAAGAGTTTTGGTTAATCTGGTCAACAATTCGATTGCGCACAATGAAGATGGCTGCAATATCATAGTCAGGCTGTATAAGGATAAGAGAGGTCACATTTTACTGGAAGTAGGAGATGATGGGAAGGGAGTGTCAGAAGAGGTTCTAAACAAGTTAAATGATAGAAATTATGCGAATGAACCTAGTACAGGAAGCCATGGCTTAGGACTTAAAATAGTCAAAAAAATCGCAGTCTTACACAGATGGAAAGTACATTTTGAGAAAAGAGAAGGAGAGGGATTTATCTGCGTTATAAGACTTGCATAGCACAATCTTTTTGATAATAATTAGTTTCATAATTCCTAAGTATAAGTAATATTCCAAACTGTTATGTTTAATAAATGGTACACCCTTGCATTTAAGGCGGTCATATTGTATTATTATGGGAAACATTTGTAAGCAGGAGGAAGAAAATATATGGAAGCTAATATTACCCTTATAAAGGTGATGGAATTGGTCCTGAAATAGTGAATGAAGCAGTCAAAGTGCTTGATAGAATAGCTTCCCTATATGGTCATAAATTTAAGTATAATGAGATTCTTATGGGTGGCTGCTCGATAGATGAGTATGGCATCCCTCTTACAGATGAAGCGGTAAAAACAGCAAAGGCTGCTGATGCAGTTTTACTTGGTGCAGTTGGAGGCAATACCGATACTTCACCTTGGTATAAGTTGCCGCCTGAAAAGCGCCCTGAAGCAGGACTTCTTAAGATAAGAAAAGAACTTGGGCTTTACGCCAATATAAGACCGGCGATTTTATTTGATGAGCTAAGACATTCCTGCCCATTAAAGGAGTCTACAGGAGAAAAAGGCTTTGACTTCGTCATCTTCAGAGAGCTGACCGGAGGACTCTATTTTGGAGAAAGAAGCACTACAGTAGTAGAAGGAAAAAGGAAGGCAGTAGATACCTTGGTATATACCGAGGATGAGATAGAAAGAGTAGCAAGGAGGGCCTTTGAGGCTGCACAAGGGAGAAGAAAAGAGGTTTGCAGTGTAGATAAGGCAAATGTGCTTGATTCTTCAAGGCTTTGGAGACAGGTCGTAGCGGAGGTTGCAAAGGACTTCCCGGAAGTAAAGCTTACCAACATGCTGGTTGATAACTGTGCCATGCAGCTAATAGCCAATCCTGCACAGTTTGATGTTATTCTTACTGAAAATATGTTTGGAGATATACTCTCGGACGAAGCAAGTATGGTAACAGGTTCCTTAGGAATGCTTCCTTCTGCAAGCCTTGGAGAAGGCAGGTTTGGTCTCTATGAGCCAAGCCATGGTTCAGCTCCTGACATAGCAGGCAAAGACAAGGCAAATCCTATCGCAACCATAATGTCATCAGCTATGCTCCTTAGATACTCATTTGGCCTAAGTAAAGAGGCCGAAAGCATAGAAGAGGCTGTGAAATCAGTGCTTAAAGAGGGTTATAGGACAGGAGATATTTTCAGTGAGGGTAATACCTTAATCGGTTGTAAGGAAATGGGAGACAGGATAGCACAAGAGATAGAAAGGATATAATAGATGAAAAGTGATAACGCTAGAGCCGGTATGAAGCAGGCACCGGCAAGAAGTTTGTTTAATGCACTCGGCTTTACTGCCGAGGAAATGAAAAAGCCAATGGTAGGTATTGTAAGCTCATACAATGAGATAGTACCTGGGCATATAAATATTGATAAAATAGTGGATGCAGTAAGGCTTGGAGTAGCAGAAGCAGGCGGTATGCCTGTGGTCTTCCCTGCTATTGCAGTCTGTGACGGTATAGCCATGGGACATGTGGGTATGAGATACTCCCTTGTAACAAGGGATTTGATAGCTGACTCTACAGAATGTATGGCACTTGCACACCAGTTTGATGCCCTGGTTATGATACCTAACTGCGATAAAAATGTACCCGGTCTCCTTATGGCGGCTGCAAGGGTGAATGTACCTACAGTCTTTGTATCAGGCGGTCCTATGCTTGCAGGTAAGGTAAAGGGCTGTAAAACCAGTCTTTCCTCCATGTTTGAGGCAGTAGGAGCCTATGCAGCAGGGGAACTTAAGCGAAGAAGATGTACTGGAATATGAAAATAAAGCCTGTCCAACCTGTGGCTCCTGCTCAGGTATGTATACGGCAAATTCAATGAACTGCCTTACAGAGGCACTTGGAATGGGACTTCGTGGCAACGGCACCATCCCTGCTGTATATTCAGAGAGGATAAAGCTTGCAAAGCACGCCGGAATGGCAGTTATGGAAATGTTTAGAAGAGATATAAAGCCTCGTGATATAATGACAAAGGAAGCAATAATCAACGCACTTACAGTGGATATGGCGCTTGGCTGTTCTACAAATTCCATGCTCCATCTCCCTGCCATTGCGCACGAGACAGGCTTTGACTTTGATATAGCATTTGCAAACCCAATTAGCGAGAAAACCCCTAACCTCTGCCACCTTGCGCCTGCAGGCAACACCTATATGGAAGACCTAAATGAGGCAGGAGGCGTATATGCGGTAATGAAGGAGCTTGCTGACATTGGTCTCATCAATACCGAATGTATGACAGTTACAGGTAAGACCATAGGCGAGAATATTAAAAATGCATACAATAGGGATGAAGAGGTTATTAGGCCTGTGAGCAATCCATTTAGCAAGACAGGAGGCCTTGCCGTACTTAAGGGAAATATCGCACCTGACGGAAGTGTAGTAAAGCGCTCTGCAGTTGTAGAAGAAATGATGGTGCACGAAGGTCCTGCAAGGGTATTTGAGTCAGAGGAAGATGCCGTAGCTGCAATCAAGGGCGGCAAGATAGTGCCTGGAGATGTAGTGGTTATCAGGTATGAAGGGCCAAAGGGAGGTCCCGGTATGAGGGAGATGTTAAATCCTACCTCAGCAATTGCGGGTATGGGACTTGGCTCATCTGTAGCCCTTATAACTGATGGAAGATTCTCAGGTGCATCAAGAGGAGCATCCATAGGCCATGTTTCGCCTGAGGCAGCGGTTGGAGGACCTATTGCACTCATTGAAGAGGGAGATATTATTTCAATAAATATTCCTGAAATGACACTTAATGTAAAGCTTTCAGATGAAGAGCTTGAAAATAGAAGAAAGAACTGGAAACCAAAGGAAATGGCTGAGGTTACAGGCTATCTAAAGAGATATCAGGCTATGGTTACATCAGGCAACAGAGGTGCCATACTTGAAGTGCCTAAGATGCAGTAATATATTTATTTGATTGAAATGAAAAGGAGAATTTATGGCAGAACTTAATGGATCACAGATACTTGTTGAATGTTTGAAGGAGCAGGGAGTAGATACTATTTTTGGATATCCTGGCGGAGCAGTATTAAATCTCTATGATGAGCTTTACCGTCATCAGGATGAAATAAAGCATATCCTTACTTCTCACGAGCAGGGGGCTGCACATGCGGCTGATGGATATGCAGGGCAACAGGTAAGGTCGGAGTCTGCCTTGCGACAAGTGGTCCGGGTGCAACCAACCTTGTAACCGGTATTGCAAATGCATATATGGATTCTGTTCCTATGGTAGCAATTACAGGAAATGTAGGCACCAATCTTCTTGGAAAGGACTCTTTTCAGGAGGTGGATATAGCAGGCGTGACCATGCCTATTACAAAGCATAACTTCATTGTAAAGGATGTAAAGAAGCTTGCAAAGACTATAAGAAGAGCATTTAAGATAGCTGCAAGCGGAAGACCCGGTCCTGTGCTTGTGGATATAACCAAGGATGTAACAGCCAATAAATGCGAATACAAAAAAGAGGATGTTAAGAAGGCGGATAAGGCTAAGAAAGAAAAGAGCTTTACTGAAAAAGAGCTTGATAAGGCAGCAGAAATGATAGCTAAGGCAAAACGCCCTGTCATATTCCTTGGTGGCGGTGCCATCATTTCAGAAGCTCACAAAGAAATAAAAGCCTTAGTTGACCTTATGGATGCTCCTGTATGCGACTCCCTTATGGGAAAGGGAGCATTTGATGGCACTGACAAGCGTTATATGGGAATGATAGGTATGCATGGCACTAAGACTGCTAACTTCTCAGTAACTGAGAGTGACCTCCTTGTGGTGCTTGGAGCAAGATTCTCAGACCGAGTTACAGGCAATACCAAGAGCTTTGCAAAGAGAGCCAAGATACTTCATATAGACATCGATCCTGCTGAGATAAATAAGAACATTAAGGTTGACCTTAGCATAGAAGGTGATGTAAAGGATGTACTTAAGGAGCTTAACAAGAAGCTTAATAAGCAGTCCCATGATGAATGGATGGAGCATATTGCAGAGATGCAGGCAAAGTATCCACTCAGATATCACGAAAATGAACTTACAGGCCCATATTTCATAGAGGAGATTTACAGACTTACAAAGGGTGACGCCATCATTTCTACAGAAGTAGGACAGCATCAGATGTGGGCTGCACAGTTCTACAAGTATAGTAAGCCTAGAACCCTGCTCACATCAGGTGGTCTGGGAACTATGGGCTACGGGCTTGGAGCGTCCATCGGAGCACAGATAGGTCTCCCAAACAAGCAGGTTATCAACCTTGCGGGAGATGGATGCTTCCGTATGAATATGAATGAGCTTGCAACTGCTGCACATTACAATGTGCCTATTATCGAAGTAGTATTTAACAACAATGTACTAGGTATGGTAAGACAGTGGCAGACTCTCTTCTACGGCAAGAGATACTCTCAGACTCTGCTTTCTCAGGATATTGACTATGTAAAGCTTGCTGAGTCAATGAATATAAAGGCTTTCAGGGTAACAAAGAAGGATGAAGTTGACGAGGTTATTAAGAAGGCTCTTAAGGCTAAAGGTCCGGTATTCATAGAAGTTGTAATCGATAAGAATGAAAGCGTATGGCCTATGGTGCCAGCTGGCGCAACTCTAGAGGAGACTTTCTCTGAGGAGGATGTAAAGGAAAAAGAGGCTAAGGCTAAGAAATAAAGATTGACATTAAAGAAACAGACTTGTATAAAGTAGGGCTGTTTCTTTAATTATATATTAGAAATTGATGAGGAGAAAAACTTATGAAGTTAAATAAAAATAAATATGTACCAATAGGGATGGTATTTCTGATACTCGCAATAGTTTTAAATAAGACATCTAATATAAGTGATTTAGTGGTTGGTATCTTATATGGTATATCAATTGGTGTATTGACTGTTGGCATCATTATTAGTAAAAAAACAAATCTCGGGTTGTGGTGGGAAAGGTAAGATTGGATTTAACACGTCAAAGTGATAAAGTATAGCGATAAGGGTTGTGAATACTTTAACGAACAGAGGAGGGAATGTATGGAAAGAGTTTATAATTTTTCAGCAGGGCCTGCAGTGCTTCCGGAGGAGGTACTTAAGGAATGTCAGGAAGAAATGATGAATTATGGCGGAACCGGCATGTCCGTTATGGAGATGAGCCACCGCTCCAAAGCCTTTGAAAGCATTATAAATACTGCGGAAGCTGACCTTAGAGAACTTATGAATATACCTGATAACTATAAGGTACTGTTCTTGCAGGGCGGAGCTTCACTCCAGTTTGCCATGATTCCTATGAACCTTATGAAGAATAAGGTGGCTGACTACATTATCACAGGTCAGTGGGCAAAGAAGGCATTTGAAGAAGCAAAGATATATGGTGATGCCGTAGCCGTGGCGTCCTCTGCCGATGAAACCTTTTCATACATTCCTGACTGTAGCGACCTGCCTATAAGGGACAATGCAGACTATGTATATATATGCGAAAATAATACAATATACGGAACCAAGTTTAAGACTCTTCCTAATACCAAGGGTAAGACTCTTGTAGCTGATGTATCCTCCTGCTTTTTAAGCGAGCCTGTGGATGTAAGCAAATACGGCATCATTTACGGAGGAGTCCAGAAGAACATTGGACCTGCAGGAACTGTAATTGTGATTATTAGGGAAGATTTGATTACGGAAGATGTACTTCCCGGTACCCCTACAATGATGAAGTACAAGATACATGCAGATAATAAGTCACTTTACAATACTCCGCCTGCCTACGGTATCTATGTATGTGGCAAGGTATTTAAATGGCTTAAGGCTCAGGGCGGGCTTGGCGTGATGAAGGAGAAAAATGAGAAAAAAGCTGGTATTCTTTACGATTTTCTTGATAATAGCAAACTTTTTAAGGGCACAGTCAGAAAAGAAGACCGTTCTTTAATGAATGTACCTTTTGTAACAGGGAATGAAGAGCTGGATGCAAAATTCATTAAAGAGGCACAGGCAGCAGGGTTTGTAAACCTTAAAGGACATAGAAGCGTTGGTGGAATGAGAGCAAGTATCTACAATGCTATGCCTATAGAGGGAGTAGAGAAACTTGTTGAATTTATGAAGAAATTTGAGGCTGAAAACCTATAGTCTAAATGATAACGGTTGAAACATTTGTAATATTTAGGACTTAAAAAATATTAAACAGGTACAACTGAAATATATCTGTGGAAATATTAAAATTACAGGACAAAAATATGAGCATCTGGGAGCTTGTTAGGGGGATACTATGTATAGAATAAAAACATTAAATAAGATATCAGACATAGGACTTAAAGAGCTTGATGAAAATTACAGCTTTGTAGAAGAGTTAAGTGAGGCAGATGCTGTTCTTGTAAGAAGTGCAGATATGAAGTCTCTTGAACTTGGTGACAATCTTCTTGCCATAGCCAGAGCAGGTGCCGGAGTTAACAATATCCCTCTGGATAAATGTGCAGAGCAGGGAATAGTTGTATTCAATACTCCGGGAGCCAATGCAAATGCGGTTAAGGAGCTTGTTATAGCAGGACTCTTCCTTGCTGCAAGGGATGTGGTAGGTGGAATCAACTGGGTGCAGGCGAACAAGGATGCAGAAGGGCTTTCTAAGCTCGTAGAAAAGGAAAAAGGAAACTTTGCAGGCAATGAGATAGAGGGGAAGAAACTTGGAGTAATAGGCCTTGGTGCCATAGGAGTACTTGTTGCCAATGCAGCAAAGAGGCTTGGAATGGAGGTTTACGGCTGCGACCCTTATATCTCTGTAGAGCATGCCTGGAGTCTTTCAAGGGATGTAATCCATGTAAAAACTGTAGAAGAGATATATAGAACCTGTGACTATATTACAGTACATGTACCTCTTATGGATGCAACTAAGCACATGATAAATGTTTACAGCCTAGGTCTTATGAAAGACGGAGTAGTTATCTTAAACTTCTCAAGAGATGCCCTTGTAAATGATGAGGACATTGAAAAAGCGCTTGCCAGTGGCAAGGTGAAGAAGTATGTGACTGACTTTCCAAATGAAAAAACTGCCGGAATGAAAGGTGTTATAGCTATTCCGCATCTTGGAGCCTCTACTGAGGAATCAGAGGATAACTGCGCAGTTATGGCAGTTAAGGAGGTTGTAGATTACCTTGAAAAGGGAAGTATCAAAAACTCTGTCAACTACCCAAACTGTGAGGTAGCAAAGCATACAAGTGTTTCACGAATTACCATATTACATAAGAATATCCCAAGCATGATAACTAAATTTACAACTGTGCTTTCTTCTTACAATGTAAATATTGAGGAACTTGTAAACAAGAGTAAGGGAGACTATGCCTACTCTGTATTTGACATAGATACCATAGTTACTGATGAAATGAAAAAGGCACTTAATGAGATAGAGGGAGTGCTTAAGGTAAGAAGTATCTAAGAGTGTAAAAGGGCTGAAAATATAAATATCATAATCTATAAAAGGGCTTTTTATTTGGTAAATTATATATACATTTATCAGGTAAAAGCCCTTAATTTTTTTGGATAAACACTTTAATATTATATAACATATATATCTATATTCTGCAAAAAAAGGACATCGATGTCTATTGAAATTAAATATTTTTAGTAATATAATATAGTTAAACAAGGCAAATGTAAAGGAGAAACGGATATGAAAAAGAAAAAAATCATTAGATTTATTCCAATTGTTATGGAATGTTTAGGGATTGTATTTTTGTTTTTATATCTATTTTTATAAATACATCCTCGTATTCTAATCTATGTAATTTCACTTTTTCTTTATGTTGTGTGATAGCGCCAATTATTCAATGTATAATAGATTTTTATTGATAAAAGAAATTTGAAATTGATAGTTGGAAAAGTATCGCTGATTGTCATTGCACTGTTTGCGCTGTTTTTTAGGAGAGTATGTAGCTACAAATATTTTTTTCATTTACAATTTGTCAGCTACCTACATTATCCTGGAATGATGATTAACACAGTGCTATCAATTATTGGTGCGATATATGTAACAATAGTATTTTTCTTTACCCAAGCATCAAACCAGTAATTAGTAATTAAGAAAGAATATAAGTTAATAATGATTATCTTTAATAAACTTATGGAGGAATTGGTAATTATGAAATTGTTGAAAAAAATCCATGTTTTTATTATGTTTAAGTTGGGTTTTATATTTTTCGCTAATACTTATTGTAGCAGAAAAAAATGTGTTTTATATCATTAGAATATGAGATAGCATTGTTTATTAATATCATATTTGCGATATGCTTTTGGATTTATACTATATTTGGTAGCATATAATATTAAAAGAAATAATTTAATAAAAAAATGGTTTAGTCTTTGATGCTATAGTGCTGGGAATAAATGATACATATTTGGGCTTTAGGATTGGAGGATTTAGATATTTTTAGGTTGAATTATAGCTACATAAATCAAAAATAATGAAACTGTATACAATATAAGCAATTTAATATATATCAATAGATATGATTTTTTTCGTATATAAGAAAGCTAAATAATTATGAACTTAATAGGTTATTTAGAATAAAAATTTACGTGGCAAAAGATGACTCAAATAAATATTTGGCAGAAGTTTATAGAAAGTAGGTGGTATTAAAGCCACCTTGGTAGGAGCAGAAGCTGTAAATGAGTCTGTAGGTATTATGCATATTAAAGGTGATTTTGACAGTTTGATACTTTACCCTATAGACAAAATAGCGGGTCAATTAATATCAATAAGGATGACTATTGGACTTGTGATGATTTAGTAGATGCACAACCGTTTAATCTAGCAATCTAAAAAAGTCGATAAACAGAGGCTTTTATGATATATCAATAGCCTATCAACCTAAGCACATCAATTACACAATTTCACACCTTATAGGAGATAAACTTTTTTATCCGTTCTAAGGTGTGATTTTTTTATTTTAGTCTTATGCTTGTAAAAGATATATGGTGTTTTATTTGACATACATCAAATAAAAATACTGTAATAATACTAAGAAAAGGGAGAGAACTATGTGGTTTTTGTAGGCAATGAGGGCATTTTTCTCTTGACATCTCATCAGAATACATAGATAATTATATAGTTATGAGACATCAGCAAAGAAAAGATAGAGGTTATTTTTATGGGTAATTTATTTAATATGAACAATTTTTTCTTCCGCTTTATGGGGAAGCTTTTTGATACAGTGGCACTTAGCATAGTCTATGTTTTGGTCTGTATCCCTATTGTGACCATAGGACCTGCTACCTCGGCACTCTATTATTCAACAGTTAAATCAATAAGGCGAGACAGGAGCTATCCTATCAAAGAATTTTTCAAGGCATTTAAGAGAGATTTTAAGCAAAGCTTCATAGTAGGTCTTATTCTCGTTGTAGTAGGACTAATTCTGTATGTGGACGTTAAATTTGCTATTAATTACATAAAAAACAGCCTTACCTATATGCGCTACCTATACATTGTTATCGGTATAGTTATGTCATTTATAGCAATATATATTTTCCCACTTATTTCAAGGTTTTCGTTAAAGCTCTCAGGGCTGTTCAGACTGTCATTTTATCTGGCGATAAGACATCTGCTTACAACGGTTGTTTCTATCATTTTGTTGTTTGGAAGCTTTGTTTTGGTATATATTTCAGCCGGACTTGCGATGCTGTTTGTGCCTGTGACTGTCAATCTGCTAATTTCGATAATGATGGAGAAGGTACTCCAAAAATGTATGGGCATGGTACAGACAGACGGAGAGAATGAGAATAAGGACGAGTGGTATCTGGAGTAATTGTAAAATATTATCGGGAAAGAGGAAGAGTATGTCCGAGGAAAAATTTGCGCTGCCAAGGGATTTTGCGAAAAATGTATTTAATGACGAGGTAATGAAAGACAGGCTCCCAAGCGATGTATACAAGGAGCTTAGAAAGACCATAGATAACGGCGAAGACCTTAACGAGAAGATAGCAAGAGCTGTAGCACATGCTATGAAGGCTTGGGCTATGGAGAGAGGGGCTACCCATTTCTCACATTGGTTCCAGCCTATGACGGGGATTACCGCTGAGAAGCATGACTCCTTCCTAAAGCCTGAGGGCAAGGGCGGGATAATAATGCGCTTCTCAGGTAAGGAGCTTATTAAGGGAGAGTCAGATGCCTCGTCCTTTCCGTCAGGTGGGCTTAGGGCAACCTTTGAGGCTAGAGGTTATACTGCCTGGGACTGTACATCTCCTGCTTTCTTAAAGGAAGATACAGCAGGAGTAACCCTCTGCATACCTACCGCATTTTGCTCATACACAGGTGAAGCACTTGACGAGAAGACTCCACTGCTTCGCTCGATGGAGGCTATAAGCAAGCAGGCTACAAGGATTGCAAGACTTTTTGGAGATGAGGATGTTACAAGTGTGAGCTGTTCGGTTGGCCCTGAGCAGGAATATTTCCTTATCGACAGAGAAGACTTCCTAAAAAGAGAAGACCTCCTATTTACAGGCCGTACTCTATTTGGTGCTATGCCGCCGAAGACTCAGGAGCTTGATGACCACTACTATGGGAATATTCCTGAGCGTATAGAGCTTTTTATGAAGGAGCTTAATGAGGAGTGTTGGAAGCTAGGTATCTACGCTAAGACACAGCACAATGAGGTAGCTCCTGCACAGCACGAAATGGCTCCTGTATTTACTACTGCAAATATTGCCACTGACCACAATCAGCTTGTTATGGAAACAATGAAGAAGGTGGCAAAGCGCCACGGGCTTGAATGTCTGCTTCACGAGAAGCCTTTTGCAGGTGTAAATGGCTCAGGAAAGCATAACAACTGGTCCATAGTGACTGATACAGGGAAAAATATGTTGGATCCCGGCAAGACTCCGCACGAGAATGTACAGTTTATGCTGGTGCTTGCCGCTATAATAAAGGCTGTAGATGAAAATGCCGTACTTCTTAGGCTTTCGGCATCCAATCCAGGCAATGAGCATAGGCTTGGTGCAGATGAGGCACCTCCAGCCATTATATCCATTTTCCTTGGAGACCAGCTTGAAGACCTTGTTGAGCAGATTATTGAGACAGGTGAAGCAACTTCAAGTAAGCAGGGAAGGAAGCTTGATATCGGTGTACACAGCCTTCCTAACCTTTTCCTTGATGCAACAGATAGAAACAGAACCTCTCCTTTTGCATTTACAGGTAATAAGTTTGAGTTTAGAATGGTGGCTTCGTCAATGTCGATTGCAGGAGTAAATACCGTACTCAATACTATAGTTGCAAGTGTATTTAGGGACATGGCTGATAAGCTTGAAAAGGCAGAGGATTTTAATCAGGCTGTACACGACCTTATTATAGATACTCTCACTGAGCATAGGAGAATTATATTTAACGGAAACGGCTATTCTGAGGAATGGGTGAAAGAGGCCGCAAGGCGTGGACTTCCTAATACAAAGTCAATGGTGGAGGCAATTCCGTCACTTGTTGATGACCACACTATAGAAGTATTTGCAAAGGGAAAAGGTGCTAAACCGCACAGAGCTTGAATCCAGAGCTGAGATTCAGTATGAGAAATACACAAAGACAATCAACATAGAGGCAAAGACCATGATTGATATGGTAAGGAGGCTTTTCATCCCAGCTGTCATTAAGTACCAGACTGTACTTGCGAAGGCGATAAATGAGATGGAAAGTACAGGCTTGGAACTTGAGTGCTCTATGCAAAAAGATTTACTTAAGAAGGTTTCATTGCTTCTTGCTGCTGCCAATAAGCAGGCAGATGAGATGGAAAATATGATAATAGATGCAAAGAAGCTTCCTGAGGGAAGGGAACAGGCTGAAGCATTTAATACTAAGGTAGCTCCGGCTATGACAGAGCTACGTGAGAGTATTGACAGCCTTGAAGTTATTGTTGGCAGGGATTATTGGCCTGTACCAACATATAGTGATATATTGTTTGAAGTGTAATGCTAATGAGCGGCTGCCACATTTGAATAAATAATTATTGATTAGCTTTTATTCGGCTATAAGATAAATTTATCTGATGTGACAGCCCCTTTATATTCTTATGTGACAGAAAAATGTTATTGGCCATTTCTCAAGTGAAATTTTTCGGTATGATATCAGACTTAAGAGTAAGAATGTGTCCCGAAGATAGATTACAAAAAGTTTTTGAATTCAGATTTTTGTTTTAATACACAAGGAGTATTTATGAATATAATTGATATATTGTTTATTGGAGTAGGGCTTTCTATGGATGCCTTTGCGGTATCCATCAGCGGTCTTATTACCTTTGTCTGTTGCTTCATCGGAGTCAAGCTTGGAAGCGTATTTGGAGAAAAACTAAAAATCCAAGGCAGAGATAATGGGTGGAGCTCATGCTCATACTTATTGGCACTAAGATACTGATAGAGCATCTGTTCTTTCAGGGGTAATGAATATAAAAATAGAAGAAAAATCACTCCGGCTAGGAATAGTCTGGAGTGATTTTTTTAAGAAATTCTGAAAAATCACACAGTATAACTATTTAAAAATAAATGAATATTTATGCAAACTTATGCTTTTAAATATTCATTTAGTTGTGATATAATCTGTTCATAACATAATTCAAATGAAGAATATTTATTCACAGAGAGGAGATACACTATGAAAAAATCAGTTAAACTTGTTGCAGCCTTAACCCTTACCTTAGCCACCATGCTTACTGCCTGTTCAGGAAGCTCTGCTAAGACAGACAGTACAAAGAGTGCTTCAAAGACAGGCACGGTTACTACATCGACAGCCAAGACAAGCAGTGCCGCAACTCCAGGAAGTGCTGGTGCAGGAAGTACCACATCGGCTAATACGTCTGGAGCAACGAAGCTTGACCTTTCAAATATTACAGGTGAAGGAGACAAGCTTGACAAGATTCTTGAGGCAGGAGTTATAACCTGCGCAACCAGCCCTGACTTTGCTCCCAATGAATTTATAGATATAAGCAGCGGTGAAACCAAGTATGTAGGCTGTGATATGGACCTTGCTCAGTATATAGCTGACAGCCTCGGAGTAAAGCTTGAGATTGTGCCTATGAAGTTTGATGCGATTAAGGCCGCAGTTACCACAGGTCAGGTAGACATGGCAATAGCAGGGCTTGCTTATACAGAGGATCGTGCGAAGAATATGCAGCTTTCAGACCTTTTTGGTAATACAGATGCGGATGAAGGTCAGGGAATTGTTATTCTTAAAGAAAATGCAGATAAGTTAAAGACTGCTGATGATTTTGCGGGAAAGACAGTACTAGCACAGAATGGCTCAGTACAGTTTGACCTAACAACAACGCAGCTTCCTAAGGCTAAATGCACTCCTATTGCAGATGTAAATAATGGAGCGATGGAGATTATGACTGGTCAGGCTGATGGACTTACACTTGATCTTGCAGTTGCAAAGGTAATGATTAACACTCACAAAGAGCTTACTATCAGTGATTTTCAGTTTGAGTATGAATCAAAAGGTAATGTTATTGGATGTACAAAGGGTGAGACCAAACTCGTAAATGCTATAAATCAGATTGTTAAAGAAGTAAATGATAAGGGGCTTTATAAGCAGTGGAAGGATAAGGCTGTAGAGCTTGCTAAATCACTAGGAGTAGAGGTTAATAATTAATGGGAATTTTTAACAATATAGTTTTTTTGATACAAAAATATGGAATCTTGTTTTTAACAGGTACAGGATATACCCTGTTATTGAGCCTAATAACTGTATTTTTTGGCTCAATATTAGGATCTGTATTGGCTGTACTTAAAAATAACAGGTTCCTGATAGTAAGATCTATTTCAACAGCCTATATTGAGATAGTAAGAGGCACGCCTATACTTTTACAGCTGTATATATTTAAGTTCATGCTTCCTGAAGCTATACCGGGATTCAAGCCATCCACCTTTGTGTGCATACTTGTAGCACTTATATTGAACTCGGCTGCCTATGTATCCGAGGTAATCCGCTCAGGTATAGAGGCTGTAGATAAAGGCCAAACTGAGGCGGCAAGGTCGCTTGGACTAAGTAAAAGACAGACTATGCTTAAGATAGTATTGCCTCAGGCTGTAAGATATATTCTTCCTGCTCTTGGCAATGAGTTCATTATGATGATTAAGGAAACCTCTCTTGCTTCTGTGTTCTTTGTGGGAGATCTTATGACTCAGTTCCAGACCATATCAGGAGCAACCTTCCTTACAATGGAACCGCTTATTATAATCGGTATCATATATTTTGTACTTACATTCAGCCTCTCTAAAGGAGTTGCTGTACTTGAAAGGAGGATGAAGGCAGGTGAGCGCTAATCATAATGAATATTTAATTGATGTTGTTAATTTACATAAAAGCTTTGGAGACCTTAAGGTGCTTAAAGGAGTGACTGAGCATATCAAAAAGGGTGAGGTAGTATCTATAATCGGCCCATCAGGAGGCGGGAAGTCTACCTTTCTTCGCTGCCTTAATCTCCTTGAAGTGCCTGATAAGGGTGAGATATATTTTGAGGGAACCAATATAACTGATAAATCGGTAAACATAGACATCCACCGTCAGAAGATGGGCATGGTTTTCCAGCATTTCAATGTCTTTCCACATCTTTCAGTTGGTGAAAATATCACTCTTGCTCCCACCTTACTTGGTAAGAAAAACCCTAGGGAAGCTAAAGAAAAGTCAAGGGAGCTGCTTAATAGAGTAGGGCTTCTTGAAAAATATGACGAGAAGCCGAACAAACTCTCAGGTGGTCAGAAGCAGAGGCTTGCAATTGTAAGAGCCCTTGCAATGGAGCCTGATGTAATGCTCTTTGATGAGCCAACCTCAGCCCTTGACCCTGAGATGGTAGGAGAGGTGCTATCTGTTATTAAAAGCCTTGTAAGCGAGGGTATGACAACGGTAATAGTCACCCATGAAATGGGCTTTGCAAGAGAGGTCTCCGACAGAGTTCTCTTTATGGACGGAGGCATCATAGCAGAAGAAGGAAGCCCTGAGGAAATATTCGGAAGCCCTAAGAATGAAAGAACTAAGGACTTTTTAAGTAAGGTGCTTATGTAAATGATATAGTGATGAGAGGTTAGGCTTTATGCTTGGCCTCTTATTTGACTTTAAATGTGTCCCTGCCTGTGTTATAATTAACTCGGAATAAACCGAGTCGGAGGTAACCGAATGAAATTTTACGGAAGAAAACAGGAAAAGAAGTTATTGAATAAAATGTTTAGCTCTGAATCTATGCAGACGGCTATGCTGTATGGAAGAAGGAGAGTTGGAAAAAGTGAGCTTATAAAAAATGCTCTTAAGAATCAGGATATAAAAAGCATTTACTATGAATGCAAAGAAACAACTGAAATGAATAATGTGGATAGCTTGTCAGGGATAATTGCAGATATATTTGGCTTTCCAAAGCCGTCATTTAACAGCCTGGAAGAACTGATTAGATACATATTTCAGTATTCTGTAAAAGAGCCTGTCATCTTTGTTTTGGATGAGTATCCATATATAAAAAATGCTGTGAAAGGACTGGATAGCATATTGCAGTCAATAATTGACGAATATAGAAATACAGCTAAGATAAAGTTTGTTATTTGCGGCTCTTATGTTGATATTATGAAATCGTTACTGGATTCTTCAAACCCTCTATATGGACGCATTGACAGGACGATTAATCTAAAGGCGATGGACTATAAAGAAGCTTCTGAATTTTACGAGGGATTTTCTTGTGAAGATAAGGTAAGGCTTTACTCTGTATTTGGTGGAATCCCGTATTACAACAGATTGATTGATTCATCCCTATCGGTAAAGGAAAATATAATAGAGCTCATTGCATCGCCGGGCGCCAGACTTGAAAATGAAGTCTCAATGTACCTTAAGTCTGAGATTAAAAAAATTGCTAATGCAAATGAGGTAATCGAAGCTTTGGCAAAAGGATATTCCAGATTTGGAGATATCCTTTCGCAGTCTCATGTAAGCAGCAGCCCGACTTTAGTTGATGTACTGGATAAGCTGATAAAGATGGAAGTTGTAAGCAAAATATCTCCAATCAATGATGAAAATAATAAAAGGAAAACGGGATATTATATTAGTGATCAGCTTTCTCTGTTTTACTACCGCTACTGTTTCAGATATTCCTCACAAATGATGATTATGAATTCAGATGTGTTTTATGATAGATTTATTAAAGAGGACTTTGAAACCTGGTATGTGCCGCTGGAGTTTGAAACTATTTGCAGACAGTATTTAATTGCAGAAAATAGGGAAGGAAAGCTTGAAGAGCCTTTCTTTAAGATAGGGAAATATTGGTATGATGATCCAGAAACAAGGACAAATGGTGAGTTTGACCTTGTAACGATGGACAAAAAAGGCTATATATTTTATGAAGTAAAATTTAGAGGAGAGCCTGTTAGTGGAAAAATGATAGAAGGTGAGATAAGCCAGGTTCAGAAAACAGGGCTTGTATGCTATAAATACGGCTTTATTTCGCGTTCCGGATTTAAGAGTATAACTGTGGATAAAGAAAAGCTGATTTTAATCAAACTAGAGGATTTATTTGAATGATTTGGGAGGCTTTTTTTTAAGAAAAGATATTTATAATAAGCATTCGGAGATTTTTTTCTGCAAATAGCGTTTTGTGAATAATTAAGAAGGGCGGTAATTTAATGGAATTTAGAAAAATATTTTTTCTTTTTATAGTGAGCCTATACCAGTAGAAGATGTAGAATTGTTGACAGAGAATATTTTAGATGATTTATATGCGTCATCATCTGAAGTAGATCAGTTAAACATTTTCTTTCACTTACAAAATGAATATTTTTTTCTGAAAAATACAGAGAAAGTGAGTGAGATGGCTTATATATGCTATATAATCTCATATTATTTATTTACAGCTTTGACACCTCCACATTCGGAAGAACTTGCATTAGAATACATAAAAGAGGCTGTAAGTTTGGAACCAATTGAAAAATATAAAGGTTGGATGGAATTTGTGAAAAAGGGGAATTAAAAGATGTATCATTTATCGTAAATTCAGGTGAGATTGAATGTCTATTTATCAAATAAATCAGAATGTGTACCTGTTCTGGATGCTGTTAGTATAAGTTCGGAATTATTTATTGCATATATCAGTAGCCAGTCTGGGAGGATATGACATTCTCTAAAACCCAAATAATTACCAATCAATGCGTGGTCGCGGTATTTTTCTTCTAATTTTTTTTCGGACAAAAGTTGTTCAAGAACAGTTTCAAGAAGTGAAATATCATAACCACGCTTTTTAATTCTTTTATAGTCTTTACGAAATGTGCCGGTAGTTACCAGTTTAAGCATAGTTAATCGTCCTCCCTGTCGATTTCATCAAATAATTCCTTAGCAGAATTATAATGTTTAGCAGGAAGCTTTCCTGACATTATCATTTTGGCTTCATTTATTGCAGACTTAGTTTCAGAATTAAAGTTAGGCTGTTTCAGTTCAAAAGGAAGCCCGCCTTCCATTATTGATTTATTAAGAAAAATATTTATAGCATCAGTAATGGTAATACCGAAACTTGAAAAAAGTTTTTCTGCGGTTGCCTTTGTCTCAGGCTCAATGCGGATATTGATATTTGCAGTCTTTGCCATAGACTTTACCTCCTTATTCTAGTCGATTATATCACGTTGTACGAACAAACGCAATACAAAAATGAAAATCATCCTATATAAAAAGCTCCTAATAATATTCCCTTAGTGAGTCCTGAAAATATTATTAGGAGCGGTTATTATTTGAAGCTATATTATCTAATAAAAAGTATAATCTAAGCAGCATTTCTTATCTCCATACAAACCAAATAAATAAATATCCTGATACAACAGCTGCAAGGGTGAAAGGAACACCTATTTTCATAAAGTCCTTAAATGAAACCTCGTAGCCTTCCTTGCGAAGAAGTCCTATGCCTGCGATATTGGCAGAGGCTCCGATAGGGGTTATATTACCACCAAGGGTAGCACCTATAAGGAGACCAAAGAAAAGCAGATATGGGGCAACGCCAAGCTCATTAGAAACACTTGCTATTACAGGAAGCATTGTAGCCATATAAGGTATATTATCTACAAAGGCTGATACAAGGACTGAACCCCAGACAATAATTGTATAAAGTATGAAAAGGTTTCCGCCACCTACATTTACTATTATATCAGCTAGATCTGTGATTATACCCTGCTCCTGTATGCCGCCAATTACTGTAAAAAGACCAGCAAGAAGAGCCATAGTTGAATAATCTATGTTTTTGATGTTCTTTATCATAGTGTCTTTGTCTTTTGTGGCAATATATTCCCAAACTACACAGATTATTCCCCAAACCATGCAGATTAATCCATTAGTTATTTCGGGTTTGTTAGGAATGAAGGAAGCAGCTATAAGAAAGATAATGTGCCCAACCATTGCTATAGTAGGAATATAATCCTTTACTTCTGTGCATTCATCAGAAGATACAGGCACAGTATCTTTACGGAAGATTATCATCATAATAGGAATAGTAAAAAGTGCACCTAACTCAACTGCAAAAAAGATGCCAGGCTTATCTCTCATAAAAAAGAAGTCTGTAAAATCCATGCTAGCAGCACTGGCCAACATAATTGAAGTTGTATCGCCTACAAGGGTTGCGGCACCTTGAAGATTGGATGACACAGCAATCGAAATAATCATAGAGATCGGTGAAATTTTAAGTTTTTTACAGATTGCAACTGCCACAGGTACAACCATGTACACAGTAGCCACATTGTCTATAAAGGCTGATATAATTCCTGCAAATAAAGACATAAATATCGTGGTCCACATGACATTTGGTGAAAGGTTGAGTATGTGGTCAGCAATAAGATTAGGCATCTTGGATTGGATAAAATAATCTACTATGATAACTGTGCCCAATATCATAAGCAGAATATTCCAGTCTATGGTGTGAACTAAATCGCCTATTGGAAGTATTCCTGCGCCCAAAAAAATGACAGCAGTTACACAGGCTATGTAAGCTCTCCATTTTGCAGGAAGGAATATCATAAGGGCATACATAATAATAAATAACAAAATTGCAAATGTTTTTAGCATGTTAACTCCTTTACTAATGTAATATGATGATGTGGGTGTCAAAAGATAATAAATTCTCTTGCAAGCAAACCCCAATCGAATTTTATACTTTTGACACTTGTATCATATGATATTAGAGTATAAGAAATGAATAGTTTTCAATAGGTGAAATTCTTATGTTCCCACATCACAATATTTTAGTATCATACACTATGAGAGGGTTGCTTGCAAGATATTTTGTAAAATTATTGTCCTAATTATTTACAAAGCACTCAAAAGATATTATAATTAACTTGACTATTCTAAAATTCACTGACATGTGAAATTATGTTTTCTAGTGTAAAAAGTGTTGCCTTATCCGGTATCAACGGTATTATTACAAGCGTAGAGGCAGATATAAGGAATGGACTTCCATCCTTTAATATGGTTGGCTTTCTTTCTACGCAGGTAAGAGAATCGGGAGAAAGGGTTAGGGCGGCTGTTCTTAATTCGGGCTTTTATTTGGAGCCTAAGAGAATTCTTGTAAATTTATCCCCAGCAGACATTAAAAAAAGACGGGACTTCGTTTGACCTTGCGGTGGCGGTGGCCATACTTGCAGCCCAACTAAGCCTTGACATTGACTACCTCTTAGAAACGGCCTTTGTAGGGGAACTGAGTCTAAGCGGAGAAATAAAGTCTGTTACAGGTGTGCTCCCTATGGTGAGTGCTGCAAGAGAGGCAGGTATTAGGAGGGTTGTTCTTCCTGTGGCAAACTATAGGGAGGCAAAGCTGGTTGATGGAATCGAAATCATAGGTGTTGCCTCGTTACTTGAAGCTGTTGAGGTTGTTCAAAAGAGGCTAGAAAAGGGTAGAACAATAGATATAGAACCGCCTATAAGCGATGACAAGAAGCTGCCAGATTTTTCTGAGGTACATGGGCAAGAGGGGATTAAGCGGGCAGTAGAAATAGCTGTGAGTGGGATGCACAACATACTTATGATAGGCCAGGCAGGCTCGGGGAAGAGTATGCTTGCAAGCCGCATTCCATCTATTATGCCGCCTATGTCTGTGGATGAAAGCCTTGAAGTGACCAAGATATACAGTATATCAGGTCTTTTAGAGGAAGGGCGGGGGCTTATAGAAACCAGGCCTTTTAGGTCTCCTCATAACTCTATATCACTCCCGGCCTTAGTTGGAGGAGGAAGCAAAGTAAGGGCAGGAGAGATTAGCCTTGCACATAATGGAGTCCTTTTCTTAGATGAGTTACCTGAGTTTAACCGCCAGACCATAGAGGTGCTCAGACAGCCGCTTGAGGAAAAGAAGATAACCATAGGGAGGATAAACGGAACTGCAACCTATCCCTCTGATTTTCTGCTTGCGGCCGCTATGAACCCTTGCAAATGCGGCTTCTACCCTGACAGGAAGTTCTGCCACTGTAATGAGGTTCAGATTAAGAATTACCTTTCAAGGGTGAGCAGACCGCTAATTGACAGATTTGACATAGTTGCTGAAGTGAAAAGAATAAGTTTTGACAGTATCTTTAATAAAGAAGAAAAATCTGGTGAGACCTCAGCCGAGATAAGGGAAAGAGTGCTTACTGCAAGAGATATACAGGAGGAGAGATTTAAGCACGAATCAATACATTTTAACTCTCAGATGGATTCTAAGATGACTGATGAATTTTGTAAGATTGACCAAAAGACCAAAGCCCTCCTTGAAGAAGCATATAAAAACATCAATCTAAGCCTTAGAGGATATTACAGGGTACTTAAGGTGGCAAGAACCATAGCCGATATGAGGCAAAATGCTGAGGTTGGGGAGTTTGAAGTGGCAGAAGCTATCCACTATCGTGAAATGATTGAGAGGTTTTGGGGATGAGAGAAGATTTACTTATGTTTTGGCTCTCTTTAGAGGGGCATATAGCCAAGATAAAACTTGATATACTTGAAGCAAACTTTGGGAGCTTAGCTGAGGCTCACTCTGCCATAAGCAAGGGAAAGTATGGCAATATCAAAGGGATAGGAGAAAAACAGCTTGAAAGGCTCAGGTTTCTCTCTAATATGTCCGAAATAGAAGATAAGTATGCGAACATGGTAGAAAAGGAAATAAAGTATACTCATTATTTAATAAAGACTATCCTGATAAGCTTAGGAATATATGCTCTGCTCCCATAGGATTATTTTATAAGGGCAGCTTACCAAATAATGAAGAAAAAATAATAAGTATAGTTGGTTCGAGAGATGCTACTGAGAAAGGCTTGTATTATGCGGCGAAAATATCCGAGGAGCTATCCAATAATGGAGTAGGTGTAGTAAGTGGTATGGCTTTGGGAATTGATTCCTCTGCACATTACGGTGCGCTAAAAGGAGAAAAAGGCAAAACCTATGCTATCCTCGGTTGTGGTGTGGATATCTGCTATCCGGCGAACAATATAGAGCTGTATCTGTCTATCGTAGAAAAAGGAGGAATAATCTCCGAATTCCCTATGGGGACAAGACCTGTGAGGGCGAATTTTCCTCAAAGAAACCGCATAATAAGCGGGCTATCCGATGGAGTCTTTGTGGTAGAAGCCAGAGAGAAAAGCGGGAGCTTAATAACAGCAGATATGGGACTTGAGCAGGGTAAAAATATATATGCCCTCCCTGGAAGGACTGAGGAGCCTCTAAGCCGCGGTACCAACAAACTTATTCAGTATGGAGCCAAGCTTGTAAGCGATGTAAATGATATACTTGAGGACTTTGATTTCCCCATTTTAAATGCTAAACAGGAATGCCTTCAAAATTTAATACTTGAAAGCAACGAAAAAATAGTGTATTCTACCCTCTGTTTGATACCAAAGCATATTTCTGAAATTTTATCTGAAACGGGACTTGATGAAGGAGAGCTTTTTACTATACTACTCAGACTGGAATTTAAGGGATATGTGAGGCGGACAAGCTTTGAGTACTTTGTAGCTGTTCCGTCTTATATATGATACAAGAGTAAAAAGTATGGAATTTGATTAAAGAGAAGTTTAAGTACTCCTGTATCATAGGGTGTCTGTAGTTTTGATAAGGATTTAAGGAGAGGAAGAATAGGATGTCTAAGTATTTGGTAATAGTTGAATCACCGGCAAAAGCAAAGACGATTAAAAAATACCTTGGTACAAATTATGAAGTTATTGCTTCCATGGGACATGTTAGAGATTTGCCTAAGAGTCAGATGGGAATTGATGTTGAACATGATTATGAACCAAAGTATATAACCATAAGGGGAAAGGGAGACTTGCTCCAGACTCTTAGAAAGGCTGTAAAAAAGTCTGATAAAGTTTATCTTGCAACTGACCCGGACCGCGAAGGTGAGGCTATTTCCTGGCATCTTGTCAATGCTCTTAAGCTTGAAGAAGGAAAGTATAAAAGAATTACTTTTAATGAAATCACGAAGACGGCAGTTAAAAATGCCATAAAGTCCCCAAGGGATATAGATATGGATCTTGTGGATGCACAGCAGGCAAGGCGTGTGCTCGATAGAATGGTGGGTTATAGCATAAGTCCGCTTCTTTGGAAGAAGGTAAAGAGAGGACTTTCAGCCGGAAGAGTACAGTCTGCTGCACTTAAACTTATATATGACAGGGAAGAAAGATAAATGACTTCATCCCTGAGGAATACTGGACTTTGGACGCTTACCTTTTAGCTAAGGGAGTTAAGAAGCCTGTAGTTGCCAAGTTCTACGGAGATGAGACTGGTAAACTTGCTATTAATTCCAAGGTCCAGATGGACAAGATAATGAAGGAGCTTAAGAAGGCTTCTTACAAGATTATTGAGATTAAGAATTCCGAGAGAATGAGAAAGGCACCCCTTCCTTTTACAACCAGTACTCTTCAGCAGGAGGCTTCAAAGAGTCTTAACTTCTCTACTCAAAAGACCATGCGTATAGCTCAGCAGCTCTATGAAGGTGTTGAGATTAAGGGACAGGGACTTGTGGGACTTATCTCATATCTTCGTACTGATTCGACCAGAATTTCTTATGAAGCAGACAAGGCTGCCAGAGAATATATAGATAAGGCTTATGGAAGTAAGTACCTTGCAGAGTCACAGGAGGCTAAAAATAGGGGCAAGAAGATTCAGGATGCTCACGAGGCTATAAGACCTGCATATACTGATTTCTCTCCTGTCATTGTGAAAGAGTCTCTTTCAAGAGACCAGTTCAGGCTATATTCACTGATTTGGAAGCGTTTCATAGCAAGCAGAATGAAGCCTGCTATATATGACATGAAGAGTGTAAAGATAGCTGCAGGCAATTATATATTTACTGCTTCTGCTTCAAAACTTAAGTTTGACGGATTTATGTCAGTCTATGTGGAGGCTGATTTTGAGAAGGAAGAGGACAGCATCTCTGCAAACATAGATGAAAAGACTGAGCTTAAATTTGATAAATTTGATGCTATTCAGCATTTTACCCAGCCTCCTGCACACTTTACCGAGGCTTCACTTGTAAAGACCTTAGAAGAGCTTGGCATAGGAAGACCTAGTACCTATGCGCCGACAATTACTACAATTTTAGCAAGAAGATATGTAGTTAAGGAAAGTAAGGCAATTTATATTACTGAAATTGGTACTATAGTAAATAAAATAATGGTAGCAGCCTTTCCGGAGATAGTAGATACCAACTTTACAGCCACAATGGAAGGACTTCTTGACAAGGTTGAAGCGGGAGATATAAAGTGGAAGGACATAGTGAGAAACTTTTATCCTGATTTGGAGAAAGAAGTTAAACGAGAAGAGGAGAATCTTGAGAAGATTGAGATCCAGGATGAGGTTACAGATGAAATCTGCCCTAACTGCGGTAGAAACCTGGTTATTAAATATGGTCCTCATGGCAAATTCCTTGCCTGCCCGGGTTTCCCTGATTGCAGATTTACCAAGCCTTATCTTGAGAAGATTGGCATAGCCTGCCCTGTATGTGGCTCTGAGGTCGTAATCAGAAAGACAAAGAAGGGAAGACCTTTCTACTCTTGCGAGAAGAGTCCAGACTGTGAGTTTATAAGTTGGCAGAGACCTTCTGAGGTAAAATGTGCTGAATGTGGCTCATATACTATAGAAAAAGGTGGAAAGCTCGTATGTGCCAATAAGGAATGTCAGAAAGTTGCAGGTGAAATACCAAAACGCAGATAAACTTAACATTCTAAGAGGTACAAATACCGGTCTTAGAATTGAAAAAAACAAATTGTATAAAATGACAGGGCAAAAATGTAAAAAAATCAATAAGTTATACTTATGAGCGCTTTTTGAGGAAGGAAAAATAAATTAATAATTTAAGCAATTAATTAATTTATCTTGATTATTAATACAATTGTGTGGTACAATGATTGCGTACAAAAATATTCATTCTAAAATTGCTTGTTGAGAAGAATTTATATTTTCATAAAACAATGATGAATGAATGGTAAACTTCAATTTATCTCTTTTTAGAGAACATCAGGAGGGGCTGAAATGAGTGTTCAGTTATTGGATAAGACCAGAAAAATCAACAAGTTACTACACAACAACGATTCTCACATGGTGGTCTTCAATGATATTTGCGGGGTATTAAGTGATATTTTGGATTCAAATATTATTGTACTCAGCAAAAAAGGAAAGGTTTTAGGAATTAAAAACAGAGATGACATTCCTGCTATCCAGGAACTGATCAAGGACAATGTCGGCTCATATATAGACAGTGACCTTAATGAGAGACTGCTTAGTATCCTGTCAACCAAAGAAAATGTTAACCTCATTACTTTGGGCTTTGAATTCAAGGAAGTTAATGATTATCAGGCTATCATCATACCTATAGATATAGCCAGCGATAGGTTTGGAACCCTGTTTATCTACAAGTTGAAAGAACCTTACTACATTGACGATATCATCCTTGCAGAATACGGTACTACCGTAGTCGGACTTGAGATTATGAGATCCGTCAATGAAGAAAATGCTGAAGAGAGCAGAAAGATACAGATCGTTAAGTCTGCAGTAAATACTCTTTCTTTCTCAGAACTTGAGGCAATTACTCATATCCTTAGTGAATTAAATGGCAACGAGGGTGTTTGGTTGCAAGTAAGGTGGCTGACAGAGTCGGAATCACTAGGTCGGTTATTGTCAATGCTCTTAGAAAGTTTGAAAGTGCCGGAGTAATCGAGTCAAGATCTTCCGGTATGAAGGGTACCTATATCAAGGTGCTTAATGATGTGGTATTTGATGAATTAACCAAAGTAAACAACAAATAATAAGGTATTTATGTACAGAGGGATTTGGTTTTATACTGAATCCCTTTGTATATTTTAAAACTAATTTCCATTTGAGGTTGTAATTTTGAGAAAATATATTATAATAGATATGTTAGGGTACAATTAGCATGACTATATCTATGTATTGGTGGCATGTGCTATTTTACCCTTAATGGTATATAAACGTATATAGTATAGGAGTTATGATTATGATTGCATCGGATGCATATAATTTTATCAATGTCCTGGGAAAGGCAGCAGATGCCAGTTGGATGAGAAATAATATTATTTCGAATAATATCGCCAATAATGACACCCCGGGATATAAGCGCAAGGATGTGCAGTTTGAGTCCTATCTTGCAATGGAGCTTATAAGAGGAGGCAACCTAAGAAGCAGAGTTGCTAACACAGACCTCGACAGACTTGACGGCATTGCTTATACAGACTATTCAAGTCTCAGCTATAGAGCTGACGGAAACAACGTAGACATCCATACAGAGAATACTTATCTGGCGGAGAACCAGCTTAGATATTATACTCTCTTAGATTCTATGACACAGGAGTTTTCAAGACTTAAGATAGCGTTAACTTCAACCAGCCAGTAAGATTAGTATTGGAGATATTATAAAAAGCGAGGTATAGGAAATGTCAGTTTTTGGAGCTATGGATATAAGCGCAACGGGTATGACCGCACAGCAGCTTAGAACAGATATAATTGCGCAGAATATTGCAAATATAAATACTACAAGAGATGAAAACGGTAATGTTTACAGAAGAAAAAATGTAGTATTTATGGAGAAAGATGTAACAGGTTTTTCACAGATTCTTCTTAGAACTGCAGGAAGAGTTGGCAACGGAGTAAAGGTATCAAAGATATACACTGATACCGAGAGCCCTGTAAGGCTTGTATACGATCCTTCACATCCTGATGCAAATGAAGACGGATATGTAGAGTATCCTAATGTGAATACAGTTCAGGAAATGACCGATATGATAGATGCTACAAGATCTTATGAAGCAAATGTAACAGCTTTCAATGCGACTAAAAATATGATATTAAAGGCGCTTGAAATGGGCGGAGGCCAGTAATCAGCTAAGTTTACCGTAATTTAATTATATTATATTGGAGATGATTGTAATGGATATTGCTGCAATAGGTAGTTTAGTTCCACTAAATACATTAACGGTGTTAATACAAAGAGTTCTGAGGCCGGCATAGTACAGGGAAGTACAGAAGGATTTGAAAGCATATTCAAATCTGCCCTTGACATGGTTAAGCAAACCAATGACCTCACCAACGCAGCGGAACAGGAAGAAATGAAATTTGCGCTTGGCAATTCAGACAATATTGCAGACCTTATGGTGGCTCAGAGAAAAGCTAATATTTCCCTACAATATACGGTAGCCATTAGGAATGCAGTAATGAGTGCATATAGAGAGATAATGAATCTTCAGTTCTAATTTAACTTATATACTGCTGAGGAGAAGATTGTAGATGAATACGCTTTTAGAACGATTGAGAAAGATTCCGGCCAGGTTTCTGGAATTTTGGAATAAATACTCACCTGTGCAGAGAATACTGATGATAGCTGTGGGAGTGAGCGTCTTTCTTGCAATCATATTGGCATCCTACTTTGTTACAAGACCGGTAATGACTACCCTTGTCAGAGCTGAAAAAGCTGCTGATACAGCTAAGATTACTGAGCTTTTGACGGAAAATGGGATTTCTTATGAACTATCATCAGATGCACTTACGATATCGGTAGATGATAAAGATTATTCTAATGCTTTATTGGTACTTGCTAAGAATGATATTCCGTCAATTGGAATGTCTATTGACGAACTTTTTAACAACAGCTTTTCGACTACTGAGAGTGAAAAGAAGCTAAAGGCCAATATATACAAGCAGGATTGGTTGAAACAGGTACTTTTGAATATGGACAATATTGAAAATGCTGTGGTTTCAATCACATCACCAACAATGGGTAATACTCTTTTTGCAGAAACAAAGGATACCTCAGTAAGTGTAATTCTTACATTGAGCAGTGATTTTAAGCAGGATAATGCCAAGACTATCGCTAATATACTTGCAGGTGCTGTAGGAAATGACAGCACAAAGGCAGTTACAATAGCGGATCAGAACGGAAACCTGCTTTTTAACGGTGCTGATAATGATGTTTTCAGCGGAGGCATTAACTCAATCAGTGATTATGAGAAGAATGTAACCGGAGTAAAGAAAGAAGAAATATATAAGATTCTTGTTGGACTCCCTGCTTATGATGATGCAAAGGTAGCGGCTAATTTTGCATTTGATATGAACAAAATCAGCTCGGTATATACTGAATATACACCTGCTGAGGGAGCAGAACAGGGACTTAAGTCACACGACTATACTTATGATGCCCAGAATTCCAACGGTAACGGCGGAACTCCGGGAACAGATGCAAACAGTGAGACAGACTACATGATTCAGGATGGTGCCAATGCTAAGGGAAATGTAGCAATCTCTGAAAATGATTATTTACCAAATAAAAAGGTGACCAATACAGAGGCTGCCATGGGCGCAATCAAGCCAAACGAGTCTTCGATTGCCATAACTCTCATTTCATATAAGAATTACAATGAAGCTGAGATGAAGAGAAATGGACAGCTTGACGGTACAACCTTTGACGAGTTTATGTTCGCCAATCAGACAGCAACAGAACTTACAGTTCCGGCAAATGTGATTACTCTTGTGTCAAGGGCTACGGGAGTTCCTGAGGCAAATATTCAGATACTTGCCTGGCAGGTACCTATCTTCCAGCCTGAAGAGGGAGGAAGCTTCTTCACATTTACCAACATACTTATGTTAGTATTAGCAATTCTCATTGTTGCTCTCCTCATCTTTGTAGTATTTAAGGGACTTGCACCTGTTGAGGTTGTCGAACTTGAACCTGAACTTTCTGTTGAGCAGCTTCTTGCTACAACTAAGGAGAATCAGTCACTTGATGATATCGAATTCTCCGATAAGTCTGAGACCAGAAAGATGATAGAGAAATTTGTTGATGAGAATCCTGAAGCTACAGCTCAGCTCCTTCGCAACTGGCTGAGTGATGAATGGGGGGTAAATAATGTCTAACAAGACTTATAGCGAATATACAGGTATTGAAAAGGGTGCAATCCTTATGATTGCACTCGGACCTGAAAAATCATCATCGGTGTTTAGGTATCTTAAAGATGAAGAAATAGAGGAGCTTACACTCGAAATAGCCAACACAAGAAGTGTAGCTCCGGATATAAAGGATGCTGTATTAGACGAGTTCTATGAGATTTGTTTGGCTCAGCAGTACATCTCTGAAGGTGGTATCGGATATGCCAGAGACCTTCTTGAGAAGGCTCTTGGAGCAGACAAGGCTCAGACAGTTATTGGTAAGCTTACTGCAAGCTTACAGGTTAGACCTTTTGAGTTTGTAAGAAAGGCAGATGCATCACAGCTCTTAAGCTTTATACAGGATGAACATCCTCAGACCATAGCGCTCATACTTTCTTACCTGCCAACATCTCAGGCAGCGGCGGTAGTATCTTCACTCCCACCGGAGAAGCAGCCTGACGTGGCAAGGCGTATAGCTACTATGGATAGGACTTCTCCTGATGTTATAAAGGAAGTGGAAGACGTGCTTGAAAAGAAACTGAACTCTCTTGTCAACCAGGATTATACTATTGTTGGTGGTGTGGACAGTATTGTTGAAATCCTCAACACAGTTGATCGTGGTACAGAGAAGCACATTATGGAAACTCTTGAAATTGAAGAACCTGAGCTTGCTGACCAGATCCGCAGGAAGATGTTCGTATTCGAGGATATCCTGCTGCTTGACAACAAGTCTATTCAGCGTGTACTTCGCGATGTGGACAACAACGACCTCTCAATTTCTCTAAAGAATGTAAGCGAAGAGGTTCAGACTGCAATATTCACCAATCTTTCAAAGCGACTTGCTTCTATGATAAAGGAAGAAATGGAATTTATGGGACCTGTGCGTGTTAAGGATGTGGAAGAGGCACAGCAGAAGATTGTTAACATTATAAGAAAGCTTGAAGACTCAGGAGAAATTATCATTTCACGTGGTGGAGGAGACGAGATAATTGTCTAATATTATAAAAGGCTCAAGAGCCATTGGAGAAACTGCGGGCGTTATAATAGACTCTAACAAAAGAGTTGGTTCTTATTTTTCAAATCTTGTTAAAGAACAGGAAGAGATGACAGGAATTGTACCTGAAGCAAGGAAAATGGAACCCCTCTCTGAGGTAGCGCCTGAAATAGCTGTGGAAGAACAGCCGAAGCTTACTCCCGAGGAAATCGATGAGGAAGCGAGAAGAAGAGCTGCTGAGATTATTGAAGAGGCTGAGGAACAGAAAAAACAGATAATGAGTCAGGCTATAAAAGAAGCCAAGATAAAGGAAAAAAGTCTAAGGGAAGCCGCTTCAGAAGAGGGATATAAGGAAGGACAGCTAAGGGCTAAAGAAGAGTATGAAAATAAACTTCTTGAGATTGAGGATGAGAAGGCAAGACTTAGGGAAGAATTTGAAGCGGAAGTTGAGAGGCTTGAGCCTATATTTGCAGGTCTTGTGATTAACTACGTGGAGAGACTTACGGGTATAGTTGCCGACGAGTATGAGGCTGTCATCTACAATATGCTAGTTGCAGCTATAAATAATGCGGACTCCAGCCGTTTTTATGTCATTCATGTGCCTAAGGAACAGTACGAATATGTTAGCTCTAGAGAGGGTTATATAAGAGAGATAGTGGGAGACCGTGTAAATATCGAAATCATAGCGGATCCTGTACTTCCTCTTAATAGTTGTAAGATAGAGACTGACTCCTGTGTTATTGATACCGGACTTGATACAAGACTTACTACCTTGGTCAATTCCATAAAGCTCTTGGCAGGAGGAAACAAAAAGTAGAATATTAAAATGATGGGAGGGTATAGTATTGTTCAATGTAAATAAGTATTATTCCCTTTTAGACCAGCCATTAGAAAGAAGTATGGTAAGGTTACAAGGCTCATAGGACTTACGATTGAATCCTTGGGGCCTGGTGCCAATATAAATGATTTATGTATAATTTATTCCAATAATAAATCCGGCAAGGGAACCTATGCAGAGGTGGTTGGATTCAGAGATAACCGAATTTTGCTTATGCCCTATGGAGATGTTGAGGGTGTTGGTATAGGGAGCCTTGTTGAAAGTACAGGAGCTCCTTTTCACGTTGCAGTAGGCTATGATATGCTTGGAATGGCTGTAGACGGACTTGGAAGACCTATAGCATCTGACAGAAACTTTGAAAAAGAGGACAGCTACTCTGTTGAGGCTATGCCGCCTGATCCTTTTGCGAGGCAGATGATAGAAGAAGTTCTGCCCCTTGGAGTAAAGGCTGTAGATTCACTCCTTACTATAGGTAAGGGACAGAGAGTTGGAATATTTGCAGGTTCAGGTGTAGGCAAGAGTACACTTATGGGTATGTTTGCAAGAAATACAAAGGCCAGCATCAATGTGATTGCCTTAATAGGAGAGCGAGGCAGAGAGGTTAGGGAATTTATAGAGCGTGACCTTGGAGACGAGGGTATGAAGCGCTCCATAGTGGTTGTGGCTACCTCCGACCAGCCCGCCCTTATCAGAAAGAAAGCAGCTAAGACTGCGACTGCGATAGCGGAATTCTTTAGAGATAAGGGTGAGGATGTCCTTCTTATGATGGACTCACTTACCCGTTTCTCTATGGCTCAGCGAGAGATAGGTCTTGCAAGTGGAGAACCGCCGGTAACCAGAGGCTATCCTCCAAGTGTATATTCAGAGATGCCTAAGCTCCTTGAAAGAGCAGGAAATGGAGACAAGGGCTCAATTACAGGCTTGTACACAGTGCTTGTAGATGGTGATGATATGAATGAGCCTATAGCAGATACTGCAAGAGGTATACTTGATGGACACTTCATTCTTTCAAGAGCCTTGGCTCAGAAGAATCATTACCCTGCCATAGATGTACTTCAAAGTGTGTCAAGATGTATGTCATCAATCGTAACTAAGGAGCATAAGAGGCTTGCAGGGACAATGAAGACTGTAATGGCGACCTATAACGGAGCAGAGGATCTTATCAATATAGGTGCATACAAGGCAGGAGCTAACCCTGATATAGATTTTGCTATTAGTAAGATTAAGGAAGTAAATGCATTTTTAATGCAGAGTACTGATGAAAAGTTTTTGTTCGAAGATGAGATAGAGGGGCTGAGGTCGATATTCGCTGAGGCTGAATAAGTATTTGCACTGATTTATAAACATTTATTAAAGAATAAGGTGGAATATGGCGAAATTTAAGTATAGGATGCAGAATATCCTTGACCTGAAGATGAAGCTTGAAGAACAGCAGAAAATGGACTTGGCTGCAGCCAGAATTAACCTAAATGAGGAAGAAGACAAACTTTCCGAGCTGTATAACAGAAAAAAAGAATATCAGGAGGCTCTCAGAGAGTCCTGTAAGGACAAATTAAATGTTCATAAAATAAGGATGAGAACTCTTGCCTATGAAAGCATGGATGATGTCATTCATTTACAAAAAATTGAAGTAAAGAAGGCTCGCGGCAAGGTTGTTATAGAACAGGACAAGATGGGTGAGGCTATGAAGGAGAGAAAGATTCAAGAAAAACTTAGAGAACGGAATTTTAACAGATTTATAAAAGAAGTAGCATACGAGGAAGCAGCTATGGTAGACGAACTTGTAGCTTATAAGTATGGATCTGATGTAAATTCAGAAAAATGGAGGATAGATGGCTGATATAGATGAGATGGATGAGTTTGATAATCTGGATGAGACAGAGGATTCAGGCCAGCCTAAGGGAAAAAAAGAAAGATAAGAAGAAAAAGGGCGAAGAAAAAGAAGGCATATTCAGTAGAATACTTACTATCATTATCGTGCTTTTCATTGTAGCTATTTGGCTTGCTATATTTGCCCTTCTTATAAAATATGATGTGGGTGGATTTGGCTCTACCGTACTTAGACCAATGCTTAAAGATATACCGGGCATCAATCAGATATTGCCTGATATTCCTGATGAACAGGCGGCAGAGGAGAATAACTATCCTTATAAAAATCTTCCTGAGGCAATGGACAGGATAAGCGAACTTGAAGCCAAGCTTGCTGCAGCTAATGGAACTAAAAAAGGCAACGCCAATTATCTTGCTCAGCTTGAGGCTGAGGTAGCAAGACTTAAGACTTTTGAAGAGAATCAGCTCCAGTTCCAGACAGAGAAGGATAAGTTTGATAAAGAGGTAGTCTTTAATGACAAGGCACCGGATATAGAAGAATATAAGAAGTACTACGAATCCATAGATCCTGATAATGCTGCCGAGATATACAGGCAGGTGGTTGAACAGCAAGACACAGAAAAGAAGCTTATAGAGCAGGCGGAAATGTATAAGAGCATGAAGCCTGAAGAAGCTGCGGCCATATTAAACGGTATGGGCGGTGATCTTGATTTGGTTGCCAATATCTTACTTCATATGAAGACCAAAGAGGCCGGAGCCATACTTGCCAAGATGGATGCAAACATGGCGGCCAAGATAACGAAAAAAATTTCAATAATGCAATCAAGATAAGCTTAAGTTTTGCTCCCTTTTATCCGATATTAGTTGTAGGGTATATTTTATGCCCTATGTATAATGGATAGAAGGGAGATTTTTTATGGTAACAGCTCAGATTAATGCTGTTTCACCTGCGGTTTCTTCAAAGGCTAAGGTACAGTCCGTCAAAACGGATGGTTCATTCTCTGATATATTAGGTAAAGAGAGTGCAGCAACAGCGTCTAAGGGCGGTGCTAAGGAGGCTAAGGGAAGCAACAGCATAGTCTCTGAAAAGTACTACAAGGAAGACAGTAAGGTAGAGGCTAATAACAATCAGACAACTAATAAGCCAAATGACAAGATGAATACTGACAAGAAAAACGATGCTTATAAGGCGAAAGATGATAGTTATAAGACCACAAAGGATAGTTCACTTGGAACGGCTGTCGAAGAGACTGAAAGTGGTGAAGGGCAGGATGAAAAGGCAGAGTCTTTAATGGCAATAATTGCAAGTATGTTTACTCAGATTTCTGATAAGACAGGAATTGATGAAACTACAGTTAAAGATTATATTGTCAACAACGATTTAACATCTGCAGATTTGCTGGACATTAACAGCTGGAAAGGTCTTGTTACTGAAGCTAACGGACTTAAGGATATTTCAGCTATACTCACAAATGATGAGGCATTTAAGGATTTGGGAAATATTTCTGATATAATAAATGCTCACCTTTCTGAGATGGGGCAAATGACTTCCGGAATGACAGAAGGAGTCACAGATGATGCACAGATGCCGGATACAATAGTCATACCTGAAGAGGTGGCAGTTAAAACAGATGAACTTCTTACAAAGTTTGTAAAGGGAGAGAATGTAGAAACTGACACACCTAAGGAGGATGAGACTTCAGGCAAGAAAGTAGATGGGGCCGTAAGTGCAGAAGAACTTGCAGCATTTTCTGCTATGTCAGATAAATGCAGTGGCAGGTGCACATACTCAGTCTGGATTTGAACAGAATAATTCTAATTCACGCGAGAACAATCAGACTACCGCTGTAGAAAGAGTTTCGACTCCTGCTCAGAACCTATTTGACAATATAGCTGCAAATATAGAAAAGCTTGAAGGAACTAACTCTCTGCCTGAGGGAACTACAGCAAGAGACATACTTAATCAGGTTACAAGCCAGATAAAGAACTTACATGCACCTGATAGGACAAGTCTTGAATTTATGCTTACACCCGCCATGCTTGGTAAGGTAGCAGTAAATGTATCCTCTAAAAATGGTATATTACAGGCAGAGTTTAGGGTGGAAAATGCACAGGCAAAGGCTGCACTTGAGAGCCAGATTGCAGATCTTAAATTAAATTTTGAAAATCAGGGACTTAAGGTATCAGAGGTTTCTGTCATGATTAGCGAAAATGGAATCGGAAGTAACGATCAGGGAAAGAATACAGGTGAAGAAGGTAAGAAGAATTCCGGCAAAAGAAACAGAAGTTTTGCAATTGACGGTGATGAAGGAATAGATTATGTGATGACTTCACCTGAGGAGGCAATTAGAGCTTATACTGACGGAGATACAGGAAGCAATATTAACCTCGGTGCATAATTATAGAAAGGTAGAATATGAGCGATTTTAATACAAATTACAGTTCTACAAGAACTGACAGTGGTCTTCAGGCACAGGTAATAGATGGTGTTATTAGCAAGACTAACAATATAGAAAAAATTAAAACTGCTGATGAGCTTAATAAGCTCGGTAAAGATTCATTTCTTAAACTTCTCGTTGCACAGATGGAGAATCAGGATCCAATGCAGCCACAGAGTAATACCGAGTGGGTATCTCAGCTTGCAACCTACTCTACACTCGAGCAGATGCAGAACATGAATGCTGTAATGACCAATTCACAGGCTTTTGGGCTAATTGGTCAGGATGTAATAGTAGCCACCAAGAATGCTGATGGCAAAGAATCCACAATAAGCGGAAAGGTTGACTTTGTATCTGTTAAGGGTAACAAGTCATATCTTTCAATAGACGGCAATCTTTATCCGTCATCAGACCTTCAGTCAATCATTAACCCTGACTATATCAAGGGCAATGTGATTCCTAAGGTTGAGAACAAGGACTTGAAGTTTAATAAAGACCACCCTGAAGTGATGAAGTTTCAGGTACATATGGGACAGGGCGCAGGAAAGGCTACAGGGCTTGCACTTAGCATAAACGGCAACGACATCCCTGCTAAGAACTTCACTATTGACGAAGAAGGACTTGTAACTGTTTATCCGGATGCGTTTAAGGACTTAAAGAAGGGACATTATCAGATAGATGTTAAGTTCAACAATGACTTTGGAACACATAGCAATACCAATCTATCGGTAACTATATCTGAGGGTGATCTTCCAAAGAAGACAGAGCCAGCAAAGCCTGTTGAGCCAGCAAAGCCAGCTGAGACAACTAATCAGGCAGAGCCTGTAAAACCTGCCGAGTCTGCTAATCAGGCTGAACCAGCAAAACCGATAGAGGCCGCAAATCCGGCACCTTCTGGAGCTGCAAATTCTGCAGATACAACAACCCCTTAATTATATAAGGAAATATGTCCTGCCTGCTCCAAGAGTATATAGTCACTTTATGAAAATGAACGAATAACGAATATTTTGAGGCCAGAAATAACCCAAGAGTTTTTCATAGGAGATTGCAATAATATTTCCTATGAAAAATATTTTGGAGTAGTGGTAAAAGGTGTTAACTTTTAACATAGATTAGCCGATATTATCTTTGTGGAGGTGAGGATGTGAATATAAATAATGGAAGTTTGGGCTCCATTGAGCAGATTAGAGGTAAATATCTTGGCAAGCAGGAAAACAAAAACCAAGATGCGGCTGCCCTTAAGGGGAATAGTTTTAGAGACGTACTTCTAAGTCAGGCTCAAAAAGACGAAGGAACACTCAAGTTTTCAAAGCATGACAATGAAAGACTTGCCAGTCGTAATATCAATCTTTCAAATGAACAGATGTTAAGACTTTCAGAAGGAACTGACAGAGCAAGGCAGAAGGGAATCAAAGAATCACTTATAGTAGTTGATGAGCTTGCATTTATAGTAAATGTAAAAAACAACACAGTAGTAACTGCTGTAGGAGATAGTGAAGATAAGATTTTCACAAATATTGATGGAGCTGTGATAAGCTAAAGCCGGACCTTTATGGAGGCTTTTGTTTCTGAATGACAGATGAAACACTTATCAAAACAATAAAAGTTTAATATGGAGGTCATTTATTATGATGAGATCACTTTTTTCTGGTGTTGCAGGACTTAAGGTACACCAGACCAAGATGGATGTTATTGGTAACAATATTGCAAACGTTAATACAGTAGGATTTAAGTCCAGTTCAGTAGTATTTTCTGATGTTTTCTATCAGACTACCCAGTCTTCATCAGGTCCTAACAAGGAATCAGATGTAGCAGGTATTAACTCAAAGCAGATCGGTCTTGGTGCAGGAGTTTCTGCTATATCTAAGAATATATCAGGAGCAGGCGGTTCTCAGGCAACTAACAACGCATTCGACTGTATGCTTACAGGAGATTCATTCTTTATTACTAAGAATGCGGGAAGAACTTATTTTACAAGAATGGTGCTTTTACAGTTGATGCTGACGGTACACTTACAACTTCAGACGGAGCTAAGGTTCAGGGATGGCAGGTAGATCCTGATGACAAGACAAAGACTAAGCCTGGCCCTGTATCTAACCTTAACATCATGGCACCTGAAAATATGTATACAGATCCTGAAGCTACAACAGCAGCTTATATGTCAGGAAACATAGATAAGACTGATACACAGCTTGCATCAGGTTCAGCAGGCCGTACTTTCCAGACTAACTTCTATGACAACTTAGGATATGAGTATACAGCTAAGTTTAATATGAAGCAGAGTTCAGTATCTGACAATGCTTACTACATAGAGCTTAAGGATATACTTAAAGATGGTAAGTCTATACTTTATACAGCTACAACAAATGACACTGGAACTACAGAATATACTGCTACAGGCTGGGGTGCAAATGTTACCACAGAAAAGCAGGATTTAAGTGGTGTTGGAGCACCTGATATAACAGACGGTAAGCTTACTTTTGCTGACAACTTTGCATTTATGGCTGTATTTGACGGAACTACAGGTAAGTTCAAGAGCCTTGCTGCTGACGGAGCAGATCCTGCTTATGATTCAACAGGTCTTGATGAAAACGCCAAAATTAAGAAAATGTTCTTAAATATCGGTGGTAAGTCACCTAACCCATTCAAGAACATCGAGATTGATTTCTCACAGATGACAATGTTTGCAAGCTCAACATCATCTAAGATTGAGTCAACCATGGGTGATGTAGACGGTAACGGTAAGGGTAAGATGAAGGGTACCTTAAAGGGTGCTTCCATTGATAGCTCAGGTAAGATTTACGGTTCTTACGACAACGGAGATCTTAAGCTTCTTGCTCAGATTGCAGTTGCAAACTTCAAGAACCCTGCAGGACTTGAGTCTGTAGGTAACAGTAACTTCGTAGAGACTATGAACTCAGGTAGATTTGACGGTGTTGGAAAGACGTTACCTCAGAAGGCGGCAAGATAAGCACAGGTATGCTTGAGATGTCAAACGTAGACCTTGCTGCACAGTTTACAGATATGATTACTACACAGAGAGGTTTCCAGGCTAACTCAAGAACAATCACTACAACAGATTCAATTCTTGAAGAGCTTATCAACCTCAAGAGATAATAGATATATTTAATAACTTTGCCCAACAAAACTTCCCCTATAAACAAGAAAAGCCACAAGGCAGCAATGCTTTGTGGCTCTTTCCATTATTAAGGGGGAAGTATTATACTCCCCTGTCAGTAAATACGGTATTAATTTATTCCTATGCTTAAAGGACTATTTTTATCTTGCGATTTTCACCCTGCTTGATATATCTTCTTTAGCCTTAGGTGTCGGCTCTGCGCTTATACCTCCAAAAGGCATCTCTGCAATTAGTTTGTAGTTATCAGGTACATTGAAGAGCTTTCTTACAGCCTCATCAATAACGGGGTTATAATGCTGAAGACTTGCGCCTACTCCAAGTTCAGCTAAAGCTGCCCAAACTGATATCTGAAGCATTCCATTTGCCTGACCGTTCCATACCGGGAAGTTAGATGAATAAGCAGGATAAGCATCCATAAGCCCCTTTGTCACTGTCTCATCAGTAAAATAAAGCACAGTTCCTGCCCCTGCCTTGAAACTATCGATTTTCTCCCTTGGAACCTTTCCTTCAAATGCATCGTATACAGCATCCCAGAGCTCATTCTGTTTCTCTCCAAGTGCTACGACAACTCTCTGACTCTTGCAGTCAAAAGCATCAGGTACAAGGGATACAGTTTCTTCTATTGCCTTTATTATTTCGTCTTCAGAAACAGGAAGAACCTTGTTCAGTGCATATACAGATCTTCTTTTTAATAAAGCTTCTCTAATTGACATAATATTTTCCTCCGTATTAATCAAATGCATTATTAAATTGAACACAATTTAATAATATCACACATATTGATTAATTGCTATGGGAAATTTTAACAAAAGAATAATAACAAAATAAAAGTAAACATAGTAAATATATAGGTTAATAGAGTTTTGCCCTGTAACTGTTTACAGACAGATGTCTATTTGTTATACTCCCATCTTTGACACTTGTAACAATCAAAAAGGCTCTAATCCATTTTATAATCTGGGTTTTAGAGCCTTTTATATATGCTAAAGAAAAATGTGGCTATTTTTTTCTTCTTTTTTTCATCTTTGTAAAAATTTTTTTCATATTTCTGTTTGACACAATCTCTAAGTCAGTTCTGAAACCTGAAATTTCATGTAATGCATCTGTAAGGTCTGTTCTTTCATAAACGGGAATATATCCATCACCCAGAGATACCAGCATGTTCATATTTCTAAGTGTTTGTATGATCTCATGACATGAAAAGCTTACTTCAGGGGACTGCGCTGTAAGCCTCTTCTCCAGAATCCGATATAGTACAAGGGAAGCATAACAAGTTAGGAAATGAGCCTTAATTCTGTCTTCTCTTGAGAGGTAAACAGGCCTTGCCTTAAATTCGGTTTTCATAATACGAAAGCACTCTTCGATTTCCCAGCGCTTGTGGTTGATTCTAACAATAGATTCTGCATTGTCTTCAAGGTTTGTACATACAGCATAAAAGCCATCATACAGTTCTTCCTCAGCGATCTTCTTCATATCTAACTTTATGAGGGATTTTTCTGCCATCTCCCCATGCCTTGTGATATGCTCTTGTGATAATAGGCGTTTATAATCGTTTGCGGACCTTTTTGTAAGGGTTGAAGGGTGGTCAAGACAACTGCTCGCTTTTTCAATCTGTCTTCCTCGTATTTTTCTCTGGTAAGCCTGGTATTTTAGAGAAAATGTAATAATAAGATGCTGTTCAAGGCCGTCTTCATTAATCCACCTGTCTTTATAGAAGGTAGTATGGTAGTCTTCTACAGGATCAAGCTCACTTATTCTGTAAGTTTTTTTACTTCCTGTCTTTCTCCACCCCTCATCTGAAAGGCAGAACTCTTTTAAGAAGTCTTTTAACTTTTTAATTGACTGCGTAGTGATAAACTTTCGCTTTTTTGTATCATTGAATCTCCTGTTTGATGCAGACGAGAGACCAGAGTCAGTACATACAACAAGTTTATCGATACCGAAATCTGATATGATCTTCTTCTCTAAAGGTGCAAGAGACGGCTGTTCGTTCTGGTTGCCTGGAAACATGGAGAAGGCAAGGGAATGCCGTCAGCATCCATAAACAAGCCCATCTGAACAATAGGGTTTGGTCTGTGTTCTTTGGAGATGCCATATTTCCGAAAAGCCATCTTCTTCCTCTGTTTCAAAAATAGAAGTTAGTACAGTCGTAGTAAAGGATATGTTTATTTCTCTCTATAACGGACATGGAGTTTTTCATAAAGTTTTTGTATCAGGTCATTTTTCCTTTGCAAGAACTTCAAGAGCACGATAAACCTGATGAAGGTCAAAGTTCCTCTTCTCCAGGAAATTTTTTCTGCATAGTGGAACGAAGCTTCCTTTGAAGACGGTGAAAGAATTCTTGTATAAAGGAGGGAAGAAAAAATGTCATCTAAGTCATATGTTATCTTATATTTCTCAGATATTTCCTCTACTACTTTAGGAAGCCTTAGTTCGTTGTAAATCTTCTTTAGGAAAAGATAGCCCACATTAACAGATTTCCTGACATTTTTTTATCAATCTGCCTGCTTCCGGAGTACTTAACGGTGATATCTTTCCTAGATTCTTTTTCAGAAAGGGTAAGTTTTTTAACATACTCCTTTGCCCATTCAATAGGATCCTTATCACCCGCTCGAGCCTTTAGCTCTTCAATAGAGCCAAGGCGTTCTACTGTCTTTGTGGATGTTTTATCACCTATCCTATATGACTTTTGAACATAGTATGTAGTTGAATTTTTTGAAGAAGACTTTGTAAGTTTCATAGTATCATACCTCCACCTCCCATTATATCATATATAGACACATATAGCCACATAAAAATTGAAAAAATTTGACAAAAAAATAAGCCTTAGTTGGCTTAAATAAAGGATTATTTAAATTTGGTGTTATGAGTAAGTGTCAAACTCCCGTTTTGCCCTGTAACTGTTTACAGACAGATGTCTATTTGTTATACTTTATGGTACGAGTAGAAAAGATAGTGACTTCAAAGCAATTTTTACTTGTAAGAAGATAGGATGCAGACTCCTGTATCATAGGGGGCAAGTCCATATTAACTAAGTTAAAACTAAGAAAGAAGAATACTATGACCTTTGATATTATTATACCTACATATAAACCTGGAGAAGAGCTAAAGGCTCTACTTAAGGGAATTCTCATCCAGACCTTAAGGCCTGATAATATTTATATAATCAACACAGAAGAAAAATTCTGGAAAAAGGAATATGAGGAGATACTGCCTGTGAAGGTAACCCATATCAAGAAGTCAGAATTTGACCATGGTGCTACCAGAAGACTTGGGGCTAAGATGTCTGAGTCTGATGTTTTTGTCTGTATGACGCAGGATGCAAGACCTAAGGATGGCAGGCTTTTTTCTAACCTGCTTTCAGGCTTTAATGACGAAAAGGTTGCAATAGTCTATGCCAGACAGGAAACTGATGAAAAGGCCGGAGAGATAGAGAGATATACAAGAGAATTTAATTATCCTGACAAAGACAGGGTGAAAAGTAAGTCAGATATAGAGACTATGGGGATAAAGGCCTGGTTTTGCTCAGATGTCTGCGCTGCCTACAAAAAGCAGATTTATGAGAAAGCAGGAGGTTTTGTACATCCTACGGTGTTTAACGAAGATATGCTGATGGCGGCTAAGGTTATGGAGCTTGGCTACAAGGTAGTTTATAAGGCGGATGCAAGGGTGGTCCACTACCACGAGTACAGCCTGTGGCAGCAGTTTAGCAGGAACTTTGACCTGGGAGCTTCTCATAGGGAATACAGGGAAGTATTTTCAAAGGTATCCTCGTATAAGGAAGGTGGCAGGCTTGTAAAGGATACCGCCCTCCATCTATTAAGGAAGGGGAAGTTTTATCTGCTTCCTAAGCTTGTATTTCACAGCGGTGCCAAGCTAATAGGTTATAAGTTTGGCAAGAACTATGACAGGCTGCCAAAGAAGCTGGTGCTTAAATTCTGTATGAATAAGGATTATTTTAAATGATTGCAATAATAATGGGTGTGTACAACGGCGAAAAATACATCAAAGAGCAGATTGGCTCTATAATAGCTGGTGACTGTAAGGACTGGAAGCTTTTCATCTTTGATGACGGCTCTAAGGATAATACCGAGAATATAGTTAAGGAGTTTATTAAAAACTATCCTGATAAGATATATTTTGAAAAAAACAGGGAGAACCTTGGCGCCGCAGGGAATTTCTTTGGCGGAATCAAGAGGGTTAAGGCAGAACTTGCACCTGAAGCAGAGTACTTTTGTTTTTCTGACCAGGATGATGTGTGGGTTAAGGATAAATTAAGCCGCTCACTTGCTAAAATAAAGGAAATAGAGGATGGGAGCCCTGCCCTTGTGTTTTCCGATGTGGCAATTACAGATAAAAACCTTAAAGTGACGGCAGATTCTTATTTTAAGGCAGAAAAGGTTGATAATACTAAGATAGCCCTTAATTACCTCCTTATGGAAAATAAATTCATAGGTGGAACTGTTATGGTTAACAAAGCTTTGGTGGATGCAGAGCTAAAAGCTGAAGAAAAGGGACTTCTGCCACATAAAAAGGCTAAGATGCACGACTGGTGGTTTGGACTAATTGCTGCAGGACTTGGAAGAGTAGGAGAAGTTAAGGGCTTACCGAATACTACAGGCAGCATGGAGGCAATGTAGTAGGTGGAGAGACTTTTAGCTCGTATTTTATAAGAAGAATCAGCAAACTTAAGGAAATAAGGCAGAGGATATACCAGAATATAGAACAGGCAGAGGAGTTTCTCTTATACTTTGAAGACAGCCTCCCTCACGATAAGAAAAGGATAACTAAGGAATTTGTAAAGCTTAAGGATAGGGGATTTATAGGAAGAAGGGTGAGCCTTATTAAGAATCGCTTTTTTAAGTCAGGATTTATAAGAAACATAGCATTATTGATATTTATATAGCAGGGAGAACCTGTGAAAAATAGGAGATTTAAATGAAGATTTCTACTAAAGGCAGGTACGGGCTCAAGGCCGTGCTTGATATAGCTATGCATGATGAGGCTTCGTCAGTTAGCAGCATAGCTGCAAGACAGTGTATTTCGGAGAATTATCTTGAGAGGCTAATTGCCATGCTTAAAAAGGCAGGGATTGTCAACAGTCTAAGAGGTGCCCAAGGAGGCTATGTGCTTGCAAGGCCGGCAGAAGAGATATCCGTAGGCGAGGTGCTTAGAGCACTTGAAGGAGACCTAAACCCGGTTGACTGTGCCGAGATAGACGGTTCAGGCGACTTTTGTGAGGGCGCTGATACCTGTATAACCAAATTTGTATGGAAGAGGATATCGGATAGTATAAATCAGGCGGTTAACAACCTGATGATATCCGAGCTTGCAAGAGACGGCAAGCATCTAATAGAGGAAAAAGGTGTAGACAAGAATACCAGTCCGGTATGTAATAGAAGATAAAGGAGTAATATGTCAAAGAAAGTAGTAGTCGGAATGTCTGGAGGAGTGGATTCATCAGTAGCTGCCTATCTCTTAAAGGAAGAGGGCTACGAGGTCTACGGAGTTACGATGGATATATGGACAGAAGGAGCTATCGATACGGTAAACGGAGGCTGTCTTGGAAGCAAGGCAAAGGAAGATGCGGCAAGGGTTGCCAGCCATCTTGGCATACCTTATGAGATAGTTGATGTAAGAGGGAAATTCCGAGACAATGTAATGGATTATTTGCAGATTCGTATAAAAATGGGCAAACGCCAAATCCCTGCACCCTTTGTAATAGAATGGTAAAGTGGGAGGCTCTCTTTAAGGGGGCGGAATTATTTGGAGCAGACTATGTGGCGACAGGCCATTATGCCAAGATAAGAGAACTTCCAAATGGGAGATATTCCATAGCGAACTCACATACGGCTGCAAAGGACCAGACCTATGCCCTTTGTAACCTTACTCAGGAACAGTTAAAGAAAACCCTGCTTCCTATAGGAGATTATGAAAAGAGCGAGGTTAGGAAGATAGCAGAAAGGCAGGAATAGAGGTAGCCTCAAAGCCTGATAGTATGGAGATTTGCTTCATACCTGATGGAGATTATGCAGTCTATCTTGAAAATGAATATGGATTAGTGGCTAAAAAGGGCAATTTTATAGATGTGAGTGGCAAGGTTTTGGGAGAGCATAGAGGAATAGTTCATTATACTGTAGGTCAGAGAAAAGGCCTCGGTATCACCTTTGGCAAGCCTATGTTTGTAAAGGAAATAAGGCCTGAGACTAACGAGGTGGTTCTTTCTGACAATGAAGGTCTCTTTAGCACTAGAGTAGTGGCTGAAAGAGTTAACTTTATGGCTGAAACCAGAGAAGAAATTGAAGCGCTAAACAAGACCTATATGGCAAAGATAAGATATAACCACAAGGGTGGTGACTGTAAGCTCTCCTTTGATGGAGAGAGGGTGGTGGCAGAGTTTCTAGAGCCGCAAAGAGCATCTGCCCCGGGGCAGACCTTAGTAGTCTACAACGAGGCAGGCGAAGTTGTCTGCGGTGGCAGGATAGTTAGAAGTTGATTTTTATTGGCTTTCTATTTTCAAAAATATAATATCCGTCAAAGCCCAGTTCTTTTAAGAGGGCTTCACATTTATTAAAATCATAGGCAAGATGTTCAGGTTTGTGTCCATCTGAGCCTATGGTTATTTTTGTGCCGCCTAGCTTTATGTAGCGTTTAAGGACCTCCGGTTGTGGGTTAGGTACTCCAAGACCGTATTTATATCCTGCAGTATTTACCTCAAGAGCCTTATCAAGCTCGATTACCCTCTTAAGTATCGGATCTATGAGACTGGCATATTCCCTGTATGCATAGTGGGATTCGCCGGGGTTCCCTGCCTCATCCCTTATGTATCTAAAGATATAATCAAGATGACCTAGGGTATCAAAGTCGGTGAACTTGTTTATCATTTCAAGCATTATAGTAAAATATCTCTGCACAGCATTTTTACTGTCGTGGTATAGCCAAAAATTTGGATAATAAGGATCCATTCCGTCTATCAGGTGAATGGAGCCAATGACAAAGTCAAAGTTATTCTCCTTTAATAACTGACTGTATTCAGGCAGAGCCTTATCACAGAGTCCAAGCTCTATGCCTGTAAGGATGTTTAGCTTTCCAGCAAAATTAGTCTTAACCTCTTTTATCTTAGCGATATAATTAGGAACATCGAGCTTAAATATATTGACGGGATTACCATTTTCATCCTGAACCTCAGGGTAATACAGGTCTTCATGGTCGGTAAAACAATAATGTTTCAGACCTAGTTTAACGGCTTTTTCAGCCTGTTTCCATAGGGGTTTCTGAATCTCCCGAAAAATCTGAATGTGTGTGCATATCTGCTATTATCATATCTGCCTCCTATATCTGTCTAAGTTCTGATATATCAGAATCGGTTGTAAGTGAATAATTGGTGTAGTAAACCACGAAGCCGGGCTTTGCACCGTTTGGCTTCTTTATCTCCTTTTTTTGTACGTAGTCCACGTCATGCTTAGTTCCATTACCCTTAAGGGAGGATGTGGTATTTATACTTGAGTAGTGAAGGGCAAGCTTTCCCGCCTCTTCAAAGGCTCTGTCAGGAACCTCCCTGCCATTTGTCACAAGGAGGACATGAGAGCCTGCACATTTTTTAGCATGGAACCACCAGTCATTGTTTGTGGCTAACTTAAAGGTGAGATAATCATTTTGTATATTATTTTTCCCTACATAGATGTCAAATCCATCGCTTGATACAAAGTGAAGTGGAGTTCCCTTAGCCTCTTTTGCCTTACCCTTTTTAGAGCTTATTCCTGTTTTCTTTGCATAGCCTGCACTTTCAAGCTCTTTCCTGATTTCTGCAAGGTCTTCCTCATTTTCTGCTAATTCAAGTGACATCTTGATGGACTCTAGATGGCTTAATTCAGCCTCTGCCTCCTCTTGCTGTGAAATTACAGCCTCATAAGTTCTTTTAAGACGGGCATATTTATCAAAGTATTTCTTGGCATTTGCCATCACAGGGATGGTGGTATCAAGGCTTATATTAACTTCCTTACCTGAATAGTAATCGGTACAGGTAAGCACCTTATCTCCCTCTTTTGCCTGATAGCCGTAGGTAGTTATCAGTTCTCCGTATATCCTGAATTTATCTCTATTTTCGGTATCTCTTAGCTGCTTTGCAAATATATCCAGCTTGTTTGCAGTCCTTGATATGGCGTTGGTTATGAGCTTTCTTAGGTCTGCTGACTTTTGCCTCATTCTGTCATTCTTATCCTTTGAATTGTAGAACTCCTCAAGGAGGGATGAAAGACTGGAAAAGGTCTTGCTCTCCATATTCTCATAAATGCTGAGAGAAAAAGCAGCAAAAGCCTTAGGCTCGAGGTTACTACCATAGTATATTGTAGGGGTGAATTCACCGCTTTGGATGAGACTTATAAATTTACTAAAATTCTTAAAAAGCTCATTTACATTTTCTGCGTTAAGTGAGGCTGTAGGTTGGTCTGCATCAAGCCCTGAAAGAGAGCAGATTTCATTAGCTATCTGAGGTGAGAAGCCCGTAAGTGAGGTATAAATCGCCTTTCCTATAGCATTTGGCTTCCTTGCTATCACATTTACAAAGTAGTCATAATTAGCATCAAAGGGGTTTATTCTACCCTCCTGCTCAGGCACAAAGTAGCTTCTCCCCGGCAGTATCTCCCTGACTGAGCTAACAAGCAGGGATACATGCTTTATACTGTCTATTACCTTTTCATCATCATCAAGGAGGATGGTGTTGCTGTATTTTCCCATTAGCTCTATGACCAACTGTTTAACTGAGAGGTCGCCCATCTCATCCAAATGCTCGGTCTTAATTCTTATTATTCTCTCAAGCCCCGGCTGTGAGATGTCAAGTATTTTAGCACTTCCCAGATGTTTCCTAAGAAGCATGCAAAAGTTTGGAGCTGTCATAGGCGACTTGCGGCTCTCCTCTGTGATGTAAGCAAGAGGAAGAGAAGCATTGGCAGATAAAAAAAGTCTATATTGAGTTCTGTTATTTTTAACGGTAAGCACGAGGGCATCCTTCTCAGGCTGTGCAATCTTTGTTATATAGCCACCGGTAAGGCAGGTGCGAAGCTCATAGGTTATGCCTGCCACCACTGTTCCATCAAAAGACATAATATTTCCTTTCTGGTCTGAACAAAATAAAGTAAAAATTCTCAACCTAATTATATAACAATCATAAAAAAAGTAAATGTACAAATATGCAAAAAAATTGAGAAAAACAGGAGATATCATTAATTACTTTAGATTAATATCCGATATATTTATAAGGAATTTTATGTATTTTTAAAAGAAATCAAGTCCATATAAAGGTGAAGATTAAAAAGTTAATAATCTGTATCATTTGTACTGTGGCTTACAATATAAGATAAGGAGAGTTTTATGTGGAAAAAACATGGAAGTAGTTTACTAAGTTTAATACTGATAATTGGGCTTATTTTATCAGGATTTGTTCAGCCTGCCTTTGTAAATGCTGCTCCACCTGCAACAGAGAATGCGACAGGAACAGGGGCTGTTATAGAACACAACATGGTATTTTTCAAAATGGAAAAGAAATCAAGCAGGCAGATAATCCTAAGATTGATTTGACTACTGATATAACAGCTACAATCAAGGATAAGTTCAAATTTGATAAAAATGCTACACATCATATAACCGATAATTCGTATGTAGAATATGAACTTGGTGCACCGTTTATATTGCCTAACGGAGCAGTGAATATAGAAGAGTACACTAAGCCTGACAGTGTACAGAGCTTACCGGAAATTCGTGGGAAGAATATATGTAAAACATCTTTTGCAACCGACAATGATGGTAATATTAAGGTAAGATTTGACTTTTCGGAAGCTGATACTGTCATGTTTGACCAGAATGAAATCGAAGTAAAAGCCACAGTTAAACTAAGAGTGGATGTAACCAAATTAGAAGCCCCCGGAGGTAACGGAAAGGTTAAAATCTTAGACTATGAACTTGATATAGATGATACCAAGGAAGACCTAAGGACTGAGAAGAAAGCTGAACTAAACATACATAACGGAACTGTGGACTGGACAGTAACCATTGATAAAAAGATACTTGGCTCTATCAATTCTCAGCTAAGCCTTACAGACTATGTATTTGTAGATGACCTTACAAAGGTTGGTGATTACAAGACGGGATCTTTAACCATCAATGGACAAACTGTGAACCCTGATAGCTATAATGATAAGGTACTTAGATATACTATACAGGCGGGCAATTTACTTTCACTAATGTAGGTAAGGCTGTGATTAAGTTCAGTACTGTAATTTCAAGCAATGAATTTAAGTATGGTAAGTATTATAAGAACACAGCGGAGCTCTATAAGAATGGGAAGCTTGAGAATAAGACCAATGAAGCAGAGGTGACGCTCATTCCTTTTGGAAAGAAGGAAGGACTTACTTCTGCTGATAATAAAAGTATTACATGGAGCATAGTATTTAATGAGCCTGATGCAAACCTTGGGACGGTAACTGTTAAAGACAAACTTGCTAATTCAACTATAGGAGACATTGCTCAGACAAGAAGAGAGAGCTACTATCAGGTATGGGATGAAAATAAAGGAGATTGGTCAGAAACTAAACATAACGTTAATCCTGCCGGTATTGATAATGATGAGTATACCATCTCAAGTGTAACTAAAAAGACAAGACTTACCATAGTAACGGATGATTTTACACTTCCAAATTATTATTATGAATTTAAGAATGATGCCATCATAGGTTGGAATGGGGAAAGTAATAGGGTTAAGCTTTCAGCCGTAGCTAGAATCGGTAGAAAAAAGACAGATAAGTCAGCAACAATGTTCGGATTGGCGGCAGGCGAGACAGAAGAGGAAGACGATAGAAGGCTTGATGAACGCAGAGATGCCATAATCAGAAGAGTGGGATTTGAAACGGAATGGATTGCTTCTTTTGTTAGAGATAACACAGACAATGATGTTTACTACATCTATGATACCTTCATCTTTGATAATGACATAAAAAGCAAATAGAAAGGGTGTAGATACAGACTATAAGATTACAGGCTTAAATGATACTGTAGTAAAAAAACACTTAAAAGTACAGTTCCTTTTTACAGATGTTATTAACAAGGATGCCCAGCATCATCATAGACTTGTAAATCCTTCTTCACCTCTTACTGAGAATAAGTCAAACATTGAGTATGAAGTATATGCAATTAGAAATAGTGCAGATAAGATAGTTGGACACATACTTGAGTTAAAGCTGGATCCTACTAAGGGAGAGGCTATTCCAAACGACAACAGGAAAAAGACCTTAGTTAAGTTTAAGTCTAAGCTTGTTGAACCAAGACAGGTTATGGACACAAGAGATACATCTACATATAACTTTATGAATCTCTTTAAGGATAATGGAACTCTTATAGAAGAAGCGGCAAGTGGAATTAAATACAACACTAAGATGATAAAGAAGCAGGCTCTTTCTAAGGATGCTGCTGAAAGATTTGTAAATAATTTAACAGTATCTGCAGGCAACAATATAATAAATGACGATGTCTTTGATTATGCTGCTAAAAAAGCCAAAGACAATCAGGCGGTTGCTTACAACAGAAAAGATAAGTCTATCATCTACAGGATAAGTGTGAATGCGGCAGGAGTCAATGATGTAGACGGCGATCTTGGAGCTGTTACACTTACTGACTATATTCCTGAGGACTTTGAACTTGATAAGATAGGTGGGAACAGCGATTATCTCATCTATAAAGGTAAGGCAGCTACAAGCATAGCTAAGGCTGATGCAACCGTACTTGCAGAGGGCTCGCCACTTTCTCTTGGTACTGATAAGCTTACATTTACCAAGGATGAGACTAACAACAAACTGATATTTAAGTTTGCGAAGATGGATGAGACCTACGTTATCCTTCTTAAGTTGCGTATTAAGCCTGCTAAGGTAGATTCTTACCTGAATAAAAGAGTAAATATAGTGAACAAGGCCGAAATAACACCCGAAAAGAAGTGGATAGATGAAGATAGCGGAAATCAGAAGAAAGAAGTTAAGATAGCTGATACTCAGGATGTAGACTTAAACGAAGAGTTTATTTGGAAATTCTATGATGAAAATGTAGCTAAATATGCTGAAAAGGGCTTCATCAAGTGGAGCATAGTTTACAGACCTTATAAGACCTATACTAACGGTAAAAAGGTAAGTTTTCAGGATAGCCTGAGTAACAACATCATGATAAGGAGACAGAAGAACAGCTCTGAACTTGTCTTCCATGGAGATAATTATAGGATATTTGAGGGAAGTGTTGATGATAATGGTAAATTCATCCCAACGCGTGAAATAAAGGAAAATCTTTCTGAGATATTTAAGTACGAAGATACAGGCAGAAAGTTCATTATCAACCTTCCAAACGGTAATTCGGTCTATAAGATTACTTACATTACAGATTTTAGCTCTCCAATAAATTCCGGAGAAGGTGTAAGAAATACTGTTGCTCTCTTTGAAGATTTAACAAAAAAGACAATTAAAGAGCCTAATGTAAGCTATACTGTAAATGTATCCTCAACAGGAAGGGTATGGGGCTTTGATAAGCTTACCATATTTAAGACCAATCAGGCTAAGGATAAGTTCCTCTCTGGGGCTAAATTTGAGCTTAAAAAGGAAGGAGCGCAGGTAGATGGCTCCCCTAAGGCTACAGATGCTGAAGGAAAGGTTGAGTTTGACAGAATAAGTTCAGGTGAGTATGTCCTTAAGGAAGTTGAAGCTCCTGAAGGGTATAGGCTAAATCCTACAGAATACAGGATAAAAGTTACAGAGCTTGAGGTAGGTAGGATGATTGAGCTACTTGGTTCTTATGGCAATGTGACTCAGGATGGCAATGAACTAACTATTACCAATGAATCGACCTATACTCCGGGTGGCGGCGGTGGAGGATTTGCACCTCCTACAGAAGGTGAGACAAATCCTAACAAACCTGAAGATCCTAAGAATCCTTCAAGCCAGGATAAGCCAAATGATCCAAAGAAACCGGGTAAGCCAAGTGTACCTAATACACCTGGAAATCAGGAAAAACCTTTGAATCCTAATAGGCCTTCAGATCCATCAAGTCCTGAGAGACCTAGCGAGCCGGGAACTTCTGAAGAGCCGGAAGAGCCAAATCCTACACCTGACGATAATCCAAATCCTGAGATACCTACCTATACACTTGACAATGTGCCTGATCCAAATGATCCTGACAGCAGTTATGAGATCATTGTCATAGACGATGACGGCTACCCTCTTGGACATTTCGTAAAGAAGACAAAGCCTGACAAGAAGAAAGAGTATGTGCTTAAAGATGATGGTACACCACTTTCTCATTTTATACAAAACAGGGCAAAGAGAAGACTGCCAAAAACAGGTGGTGCAGATAATATATGGTACTACCAGCTGGGTGCAGGCTTACTCTTAATTGGAGCTTTTACATATATAAAGCGTAAAGAGGAAAAAGAAATCTAATAGTATTTAAGCCAAAACCCTCACATAACATTAGCTACGGGGGTTTTGGTACGTTATAACAATAATTTAATTGAAAAATAAGCAAGAATATACAAATTAATAAAAATACAGAAATAAGAGATATAAGCTATTAATTTTCTCGACTCATCAGCCGATATAAGTAAGTGTGAGAAGTAATCGGAATATTACTTTTAGTGGAGTTTAGCTGAGGATGATAAGTTTTTATGAATTTATCATCTACAGATTATAATGGAGATAAATAAATAAGATGAGGGAGGGTTTTATGTGTAGAAAGAATAAATGGAGTTTATTAGGAATTATACTTATTTCCAGTATGATTCTGACAGGATACGGATATCCTGTTTATGCCAAAGCCGCACCTTCTGCTACTTACGATGTAAATAGTACCGGAACGGAAACAGAATATAGAGAGACTGCTTCTGGAAGTGCTGTAAGAGAGATAAAGTCTGATGGGAACAATGAATATGAACTTTCTGAAGAAGGTACTCCTTTAGCTAGCTTTCATTCAAAAAAAGAAAAAAAATCTCCTCCGGGTTCAGTAGTACCTGATGGATGGTATTATTCTGTAGGAGCAATCTTTATCTTTATTGCGGCCTTTGCAAGAAGGAAAATTGAAGTTGAACATCAATAAACAATAGAATTAATTGTAATTAAAAGCCCTGCACAAATATGTGCGGGGTTTTTGTTGGTGGTGTGCCTAGCGGTGCACGTTTCTAACGGGTGCAGTGGGATATTCAAAGTAAAAGCAAAGATATCTTTCAATGTAAATGCAACAGAGGCACCTGTCAGAGTAAGTACAACACCATGTTGCATTTAAGCCCCAAAACTACCCCCTAAACCTGCGGCCACATATTTTTAAAAACCTATTGACATTTCTCTCATAAACATTTATAATACTCTTGTTGTTTTGAGAGAAGTCTTGAAACTGATATGGCGAAGTAGCTCAGTTGGCTAGAGCACACGGTTCATACCCGTGGTGTCGGGGGTTCAAGTCCCTCCTTCGCTATGATACAGGGTGCCTGAGTTACAGCAATGTAGTCAGGTGCCTTTTTGTTTGAGTAGGAAGTTTCTAAGAATCTCCATATTACAAAGACTAGAAAGCAAATTGTTGTGGATAATTAGATACAGCTAATATGAGTTGTTACAGTTGATGAATTCAGAAAATAGGATTCTTTCTTAAATATGAAGGAGAAATTATGGAAAGAAGAGATAAGATAAACTATTACCTTGATATAGCGGAAGTGGTATCGCAAAGAAGTACCTGCCTTAGAAGACATTATGGGGCAGTTATAGTAAAGAATGATGAAGTTATTGCAACGGGCTATACAGGAGCGCCAAGAGGCAGAAAGAACTGTTCAGACCTGGGCTTTTGTATGCGTGAGAAGCTAAAAGTTCCAAGAGGAGAGCGCTATGAGCTCTGCCGTAGCGTGCATGCAGAGCAGAATGCCATCATAAGTGCCTCAAGGGAGGAGCTTATTGGCAGCGATATCTACATAGTAGGGATTGAGATGCGTGGCGGCGGCTATGTTGAGAATGCCAATAGCTGTGCTATGTGTAAGAGGGTAATCATCAATGCCGGCATAGAAAGAGTCTACATAAGAGACGATAAGGACAACTTCAGGGTAATAAGCGTGAATGACTGGATAGAAAATGATGACTCCCTAAGCGGAATGTTTGGCTACTAATAAAAGGAGAAAAATTGAGGTATTATATTTCAGATTTGCATTTTTTTCACGAAAAATTAAACGACGAAATGGACAACAGAGGCTTTAGAGACGTAGAAGAAATGCATAATTACATTATAAACAGGTGGAATACTAGAGTAAATAAAAGGGATGAGGTCATCATACTTGGAGACCTCTCTTATGGCAAAGCGGAAGAAACCAACGAACTCCTTAGCAGACTAAACGGAAAGCTCTGCCTTATAAGGGGGAATCACGACAGTCTCTACCTTAAGAAAACAGCCTTTGATGAGAGCAGGTTTGAGTGGATTAAGGACTATGTAGAGCTAAAAGACAACAACCGAAAGATTGTGCTTTGCCATTATCCTATTATGTGTTACAATGGGCAGTACAGACTTAATACTGAGGGAAGGCCAAAGACATTTATGCTTTATGGGCATGTTCACGATACTCACGACCAAAGGCTCATAGAGGAATTTATAAGGATTACCCGTGAAACCAAGTCCTGCTATAAGGACGGTACGGTTAAAAATATTCCCTGTAACATGATAAATTGTTTTTGCATGTATTCAGACTACACTCCCTGGACTTTGGACGAGTGGATAGTGTACTGGAGAGAAAGAGGAACGGTTGAATAATGAGAATAGGAAACGGATATGATGTACATAGGCTGGTAGAGGGCAGGAAGCTGATACTTGGAGGAGTTGAGATTCCTTATGAGAAGGGGTTATTAGGCCACTCTGACGCAGACGTGCTAACCCATGCCATTATGGATGCCTTACTTGGGGCAGCAGCAGAGGGGGATATAGGCAGACATTTTCCTGATACAGACGAGAGGTATAAGGATGTGGACAGCTTGAAGCTCCTTACTGTAGTCGGTAAAATTATAGAAGACAAGCTCTATGTGATAGAAAATATCGATGCAACCATTATGGCAGAAAAACCTAAGCTTGCGCCTTTCATACCCGATATGGTCAAAAACATAGCAAAGACCTTAGGGATAGAGGAAAGTCAGGTAAATATCAAGGCTACCACAGAGGAAGGCCTTGGCTTTACAGGGACAGGAGAGGGGATGAAGGCTCAGGCTGTGTGTCTTCTTAAGGAAGCAATCAATGAAGATGATTATATGATGGGCGGCTGTGGTGGCTGCGGCGGCTGTGGAGGGTGCGGCAGATAATGGGATTTATTAGATTTTTTAAGGAAGAATATGCGGCCATACTTCAAAGAGATCCTGCCATCAAATCAAAGTATGAGATCCTGCTTTACCCGGGATTTAGGATAATGATGAGGTATCGCATTGCTCATAAGCTTTACTTAAAAGGGCATTTTTTTCTTGCTAGAAAGATAATGCAAAAAGGGGCTGACAAGACGGGTATAGATATCCACCCGGGTGCAACCATAGGAAATAATTTTTTCATTGACCATGGCATAGGGGTTGTAATCGGAGAGACTGCTATCATCGGCGATGATTGTACCCTTTATCAGGGAGTTACACTTGGCGGTACGGGAAAGCAGACGGGAAAGAGGCATCCTACTATAGGCAACAATGTGATGATTAGTGCAGGAGCGAAGGTGCTTGGCAATATTACAATTGGAGATAACACAAAGATAGTGCGGGAAGTGTGGTGCTTAAGGATATCCCATCTAATTCTACAGTTGTAGGAGTACCTGGTAGAATAGTTAAGCGAAATAATATCAAGTGCGAGCAGATTGACCTTGACCAGATTCATTTTCCGGATCCGGTGCTTAGGGATATTACAGCCTTAAGAGAAGAGAATAAGAAGCTTAGAAAGAAGCTGGATAAGCTTGCTAAGAGTTTTGAAGAATATACGAAGGGAAGAGAAGATGAAAATACATAATACACTTACAAACAAAGAAGAAGAATTTACACCGATTGAGCCTGGTAAGGTAAAGATGTATGTCTGCGGTCCTACAGTGTATAACTTTATGCATATAGGAAATGCAAGACCTATCATTATCTTTGATACTATCCGCAGATATTTTGAATATAAGGGCTATGATGTGAACTTTGTATCTAATTTTACGGATGTGGACGACAAGATAATAAAGCGTGCCAACGAAGAGGGTGTAAGTGCATCAGAGATATCAGAGAGATATATTAAAGAAGCAAAGACTGACATGGAAGGCTTAAATGTGCTTCCTGCGACCAAGAATCCTAAGGCTACCGAAGAGATAGACGGGATGATAGAAATGATAGAGGAGCTCATTAAAAAAGGCCACGCCTACGCTAAAAACGGCAGTGTATACTTTAGAACCAGAAGCTTTGAGCCTTATGGCAAGCTATCAAACAAGAATATAGATGACCTTGAGGCAGGCGCAAGGATTGCCATCAATGATGAAAAAGAAGATCCTCTAGACTTCGTACTCTGGAAGCCAAAGAAGGAGGGAGAGCCTTTTTGGGTATCACCTTGGGGTGAAGGAAGACCGGGCTGGCATATAGAGTGCTCTGTTATGAGTAAGAAGTACCTTGGTGAGCAGATAGACATCCACGCAGGTGGAGAAGACCTTATCTTCCCTCACCATGAGAATGAAATAGCCCAGAGTGAGGCTGCAAACGGCAAAGATTTTGCTAAGTACTGGATGCACAACGGTTACCTTAGGATAAACAATGAGAAGATGAGTAAGTCTCTCGGAAACTTCATTACCATAAGGGATGTAAGCAAGGAATACGACCTTGGTGTGCTTAGTTCTTTATGCTTGGAGCTCACTACAGAGGACCTATCAACTTCAGCCACGAGCTTATGGAGGCGGCTAAGACAGGGCTTGAGAGGATTATAAATGCAGTATCAAACCTTGATTTCCTCCTTGAAAATGCTGTATTAAGAGAGCTAACTGAGGAAGAAAAGGAAATTAAAGAGAAGGCCTTAGCTTTCAAAAAGGAATTTGAAGCATCCATGGAGGATGACTTTAATACTGCTGACGCCGTTTCTGCTATATTTAACCTCGTAAAGCTAGCTAACTCTGAGATAAATGCCGAGTCTTCAGAAGAACTTATCAAAGAGGTAAGAGGAGTTATTGTGCTTTTATCTGATGTACTTGGTATAAAGGTAGTAAAGCAAAAGGAGATTCTTGATGAGGAGATTGAGGCTCTCATCAAAGAGAGAACTGAGTCAAGAAAGGCAAAAAACTTTGCTAGAGCAGATGAGATAAGAGATATACTTGCATCAAAGGGTATAGTTTTGGAAGATACCAGAGAGGGTGTTAAGTGGAAAAGGATATAGATATATCGGTACTTTCAGTAAATGGAATAGAAGGCTTTTTTAATATTAAAGACAAGGATATAAGGAGTTTTTCGCCCCTTACCCTTGCCTACATAGGCGATGCCATTTACGAGGTTGTGATTCGTACTATAATTGTAGAAAAAGGAAATGCCCCTGTCAATAAGCTTCACCATAAGGCAAGCTCTCTTGTCAAGGCGACTGCGCAAAAAGAGTCTATGGAAATCATCCTGCCTCTGCTAAGCAGTGAGGAAGAGGCTGTGTTTAAGCGTGGAAGGAATGCAAAGTCTTATACATCGGCTAAAAACGCCAGTATTATAGACTATAGAATAGCTACAGGCTTTGAGGCCTTGATGGGATATCTTTATCTTACAGGTAAAAATGAGAGGATGCTTGAACTAATAAAGGCAGGCGCAGGTTCAAGGCTATGAAGATATTAGGCTTATAGCTTACGGAATTTAAGGATTTATTGCAAATAATTATGAAACTGTGCTTTTTGCTAAAGGAGAAAAATGAAAGAGAAATATAATGATAATGAGGAGACAAGCCTTGTTATTTACGGTAGGAATGCCGTACTTGAAGCTTTTAGGTCGGATAGGACAATAGACAGGCTCTATGTACAGGAGGGAGTAGCAGATGGAACCCTGCAGTCCATACTAAGGGTAGCCAAAAAGACTGATGCCATTATTAGCTTTGTAAGTAAAGACAGGCTTAATAAGTATGCTGAGGGAGACAAGCACCAGGGAGTTGTAGCCATGGCAGCAGCCTATAACTATGCAGAGGTTGATGACATATTAAATGCTGCAAAGGAAAAGGGCGAGCCTCCTTTTATCATAGTTCTTGATGACATCGAAGATCCACACAACCTTGGAGCCATAATAAGAACAGCCAATCAGGCGGGTGCTCACGGGGTTATCATTCCAAAGAGACATGCTGTGGGACTTACTGCCACTGTGGCAAGGACTTCAGCAGGAGCCATCAATTATACACCTGTAGCCAAGGTGACGAATATCAGCCGTACCATAGATGAATTAAAGGAAAAGGGGATCTGGTTTGCTTGTGCGGATATGTCAGGAGAACTTATGTATAACTGTAACCTCACGGGAGCTATAGGACTTGTTATAGGGTCTGAGGGAAGCGGAGTAAGCAGGCTTGTTAAGGAAAAATGTGACTTTGTTGTAAGAGTGCCTATGTTTGGGCAGATTGATTCCTTAAATGCTTCAGTTGCGGCAGGAGTACTTGCATACGAGATAGTAAGGCAGAGACTTAATACAAATAAATAATGGGGATAATTTTAGTATATGAATTTTGAAAAATTCTCAGACGAGGAGCTCTGTGAGAAGGCAAAAGAGGGAGATGTAGAGGCTGAGAGCTATCTTATAAATAAATATAAGAATCTGGTAAGGGGCAAGGCTAAAACCTTGTATCTGCTTGGAGGAGACAGGGAAGACCTTATACAGGAAGGGATGATAGGGCTTTTTATGGCTGTAAGAGATTTTGATAAGTCAAAGAATGCGGGCTTCCCTACCTTTGCCAATTTGGTCTGTGAGAGAAGGATGTACAATGCCATCAAGCCGGCCAGGCGGGCAAAAACAAGCCGTTAAATACCTATATTTCTCTATATGCAGGTCAGGATACAGGAGAGGATGCAGATGACATCAAGCTCATCAATAATCTTCGTGCCAGCAGCCTGCTTGAACCTGAAGGTTTTGTTATAGACAAGGAAAATACTTTGTTTTTACTTGAAAGGTTGAGTGAGTCCCTCTCAAAGCTAGAGGAAGAGGTGCTTGATTTATATCTTTCGGGAAAGGACTATCTGGAGATAGCTGAGATTCTGGAGAGAAGCCCCAAGTCCATTGACAACGCTCTTGTAAGGATAAAAACCAAGTTTAAGAATATAATTGAAAGCGAAAAATAGGAGAAACTCAGTAAATGAGCGAGAAATTTACTATAAAATTAAGTGACTTAAACCTAAAGCAGATAGCGGATTCCGGCCAGATATTTAGGATGAATGAAGAAGAGGAAGGGCTGTACAGGGTTTGGTTCAGAGAACATACTACTCTTGTAGAAGAAAAAGACGGAAGCTTTGTATTTCATTGCAGCAAAGAGGAGTTTTATAAGGTCTGGTATGATTATTTTGACTTAGGCTTAGACTATTCTAAGATAAAGGCTTTGGTGGATGAAAAGGATGAATACTTAAAAACTGCCATAGAGCATGGCTATGGGATAAGGATACTGAGACAGGACCTTTGGGAGATAATTATTTCTTTTATAGTCTCACAGAATAACAACATTCCCCGTATAAAAAACAGCATATCAAAGCTCTGTGCCCTAACTAAGGACGGGAGCTTTCCTTCTGCTGAGCTCTTAAGTAGGGTTTCTGTTGAAGAACTTCATTCTTATGGACTTGGCTACAGGGATGAGTATATTCATAGGATAGCTCTCAAGACAGCTGCTGGAGAGTTTGTACCTGAAAGCTTGGTAGGCCTTCCTTATGAGGAAGCTAAGAAAAAACTTATGGAAGTACATGGAATCGGCAAAAAGGTAGCAGACTGCATCTGTGTATTCGGCCTTCACTGCTTAGATGCCTTTCCTATAGACACCCATGTAAAACAGATACTGTCCGCACATTATGCAGAAGGCTTTCCTTTTGAGAGGTACAAGGGGTATGCATCCGTTATGCAGCAGTATATGTTCTACTATGATTTGCTAAATCCTGTGAAGTTAGCAAAAAAATAAGGGTAAACGGAGTGCCGGATATGAGTCGCTAATGAAAAAGATTCGACCTCTCTAGCACCAGCCTCCGTCAAGAGAGATGATCTGTCCCGTAAGATAATCATTTCCTGTACAAAGACTTAGAGTAAGCTCTGCTACTTCTTCCGGCCTTCCCAGTCTTGATGCAGGAATTTCTTCTATTAGTGAGGCTAGCTCAGAAGGAGATAGGAAGTTGTTCATCTCAGTATCTATGGCTCCACAGGAAATAGCATTTACCTGTATATTACTTGGGGCAAGCTCCTTTGCCAGAGCTTTGGTAAAGGAATTCATCCCTCCCTTGCTGGCTGAGTATGCAACCTCCATAGACGCACCTACATTTCCCCAGACAGAGGAAATGTTTATTATTTCCTGCATTATTTCTAACCATATCTGGGATGACAAGGGAAGAGAGGTTGTAGAGGGAAGTAAGGTTGGTATTTATAATCTCATTCCATACGCTAGGCTTCATATCGGAGAGAAGGCCTATATGAGAGATACCTGCATTGTTTATGAGGATGTCTATGGAACCAAGAGTTTTCTTTGTTTCGTTAACAAAATCCCTGCAAAACTCATAAATTCCAACATCTCCCTGAAAGGCAAGTACAGGAGCGCCAATAGATACGAGAAGGTCTTTTGTCTCTTCTAACTCATCCCTTGATTTGTTGGAATTTATGGCTATTCTATAGCCTTCTTTTGCAAATCTCACTGCAATTGCCCGTCCTATTCCTCTTCCTGAGCCACTTATAAGTACAGTCTTATTCATCTTTCCTCCAGAGTTCTGAATGTTTTTTCTTATTTCAATTTATTTACACAAGGTCAAAGAGCTTTATATTGGTTTGCTTCAGCTTTGCTTTTAGTAAGCCATAAAATACCTACCTTTGCTCACTTTTTGAAGAAATCAGCTAAGTACTCGTGTTTTAATGCCTAATACATGTTATCAATAATTTTATAAGTCTGCAATATAATAGTGAAAATAGAAGGAATTTATGTTATACTTTTAGTTGTGGAATTTTGCATACTATACTTGTAGGGAGGAGATTATGAGAAATAAATTTTTGGTTGTACTCTTAAGTACTGCAGTAGGCATATCTACGTTGTTTAGCACAGAGGCAATGGCTGCGGCTAAGAATTACCTCTACACTTCAAAAAAAGCCTGTCACAAAGAAGACCATCTATGTGGGAGGAAGCAATGTAAAACTAAAATATAATATAGGCGGCAAGACAACAGGAATCAAAGGTACCTGGAAGTCAGATAACAAAGGCAGGGTTAAGGTAAGCAAAAACGGCAGCTGTAAGGCTGTAGGAAACGGCAAGGCCACTGTCAGCTTCACATACAAATACGGCAAGAAAACCTATGTCCTCAAGTGTAAATTTACAGCAGAGACAAAGGCAGGGGAAGTAAGCCTTCTCAATTCTGCAGGAACAACTGATGATGTAGAAGTTGAAAGTGGCTCTACATATAGGTTTAAGTCCAAGATTACCCCTGTGGATGAGGCACTTGAGATAAACGAAGGCATCAAGTCAACTGACAAGGTGTTCTATCAGCTTTTTGCGGATGAAGACGGGGAGATACAGTCAAGCCTTGGAAGCATAGATTCTAACGGAATATTTACCGCAGGAGATAAGGCTGGAACCTTATATGTCAGGGCTTCTGCCAAGAAGAGCAAGACCTCTAAGGATGATATTGTAAGTGAGTTAATTAAGGTTGATATTACAGCTTCATCTAAGAGCGATGAGAGCAAAAAGGACGAAAACACTACCGGAACCAATACAGGAAAGCCTAAGGCTGCAAGGATTGAACTTTCTACTAATGCTGTTGTAAGGGATATGACTGTACAAATGGTGTCTTGTTTGCTGATGTTTATTATAAGATCATAGATGAAAAGGGAAATGAAATCACTGCAAATCCTGAGATGACAATGGATAAATTCACTGCTACCTGGAAGGGAGATAGTGTTTCTCTAAATGAAGCAGGTAAGGTTACTCTTATTTTCCCTGCGAATCTTCCTAACCAGCCTACTCCTATCGGAACATCAGGAGAGCTTAAACTAAGCTATAAGGGTGAGGATGACAAGGAGATTTCTGCGGTGCAGACTGTGAGAGTGGTTCCACCTTCATTCATTACTTCTGCTGAGTTTAAGGGAATTTACAGATGTGTCTATAGGGCTAGTGCTACGGATTCTGGAATTTACTACGAACCTGTGGTGGACAAAGATGTGACAAAGCTTAAAAGTGGAGATGTAATCAGAGATTTTGGAAGCAGTCTTTGGGTAAATATGAATCCTGACAGTTATTATCTTCTTATAAAGGCTACTGATAACTATGGTAACAATATAAGTACTATGGGACTTAAAGATTCTAAAATCATGGTTGATGTTACAGGTAGTGCGATAGTAAGCGTAGACACTGTTCTTGAGAATGGAGTCGAGACCAAAGAATCAATAAAGCCTATAACTGTTGACGGAGTCAGCTATCTTACTTATCCTTTGAGTGCGGCAACTGTTAAGTCGGGGGACATGAATATAACTATTCAGGGTGGCTCTGTTCGTCAGGTCATAAAGAAAATGATAACAGACGGAAGTAAATTAAGTGTATTTTATTTTACCAGTGCCAATACCTATATTGGAGAGGACAATGTTTTACCTTTTTCCCTCTATACCAGCAGTGGTGCAGCAATAAAGGACTATATTTCAGTGCTTTATTACCTTGGACTTAATGATCAGTTCAATCAGGGAATAATTAATCTTCCTACTGATTCGAAGGTTATTTCATCTTCCAAGGGTTCGATTTTCTCGATAAGGAGAAACTCACTTACGAATGAAGCAGAGATTCACTATCAGCCAAACCCAAATGTACTCATTAACGGAAATGCAATGCAGGACTATGGTATGGATGAAGTTACAGTTCTCAAGGGTTTTGGTTCTAACCTTGAACAGAAATTTTCCATATTTGTTAATAGAAAGAGGCCATAGGCGAGATGACTAAGAAAGTAGCAAAAATATTTATACTGACTACAATCATCATTATGCTTTTAATTATAGGATTGTTGCTTGTATATATTTTAAAGTTCAAAGATGCGGACAGCGAGAGTGTTGAAGGGACAAAGAATCCTAAAAAAACTGTTAAAATTGCTCAGACCAACCTGCTAAATAAAGACCTGCCCGATGCGGATACTGAAGAGGTACTAAGAGGAGTAATTTTCATAGAAGATAAGGAGAATAAGGATATAATCAGCTCAGCTTACTTTGTAAACTTTGATACGCAGGAGAATAAACTTAGCTTCTACAATTTTCCAGGGAACATGATATTTGAAGTTTCAAATGAGCTGTATAAGGAAATATCTACCTCTCTTGCCGATGTACCTCAGGTGCTTACTCTGTCGCACCTATATAAGTACAGTAAGAATAAGCAGGGGCTGAAGGCAGGTATGCTGATGCTTGAAGATTATTTGGGAGCTTGGAATTTCACATTTTCTTTTCTTAAAGGCAGAGGATGCTGAAAAAATATTTTACTTCAATACAAAGGGCGATTCCACTTTTTTGCAGACCTTTGTAAATACTGTCGTAAACGGGGATAAGAATGCGAAGTCAGAATTTGTTAATGGAATATATAACAGCAAATTCACTGATATAAAGAAAAGCACCTATGTAAGTATTTTGAGTAAACTTCAGAAAGTAAATTCAGATAATATCAGGTTTACTACCCTAAGGGGTGAGAGATTTGATAGCGGTGTGGTTATCAAGAAAGAAGATATAGTAAATATGCTGTCTTCGGGCAGTAAATAAATAAACAGAGAGGTTGTTACTAAAATGATTCAGACAATTACAAAGATGCAGAAATCCAAATACAGAAAGTTATTCGATGTATTTCTAATACTACTCGGAACCTTTTGTATGTCAGCACCGGTAAAGCTTATCTATGAGCCAATGAAGATGGTTATGGGAGGCTTTGGAGGCTTCGCTATAGTAATCAAGTACTTTGCAGAGAACTTCGGGCTTGATATTCCTGTATGGCTAAGCAACGCCCTCTTAAATGTGCCGGTGTTTATTATAGCTTGGTTTGTTCTTGGTAAAGACTTCGTAGCTAAAACCCTTCTTGGAGCTCTGGCCTTTGCTGCCTGGCTCTATGTTATCCCTACCTATGATTTGTGCGGTGGGGATTACCTGCTTGCAGTAGCACTTGGAGGACTTATGGACGGTGTAGGTATAGGTCTCATCTTCCTTACCAATTCTACCAGTGGTGGTACGGATATGGTAAGTGCCATTGTCCACAAATTCTTAAAGCATTACTCGGTTCCTAGCATACTTCTTGTGGTTGATGGTATCATAGTTGTGCTCGGTGCCTTCGTTCTCGGATTTAGAAATGCTATGTACGGTATTATTACTATCTATGTACTTACTAAGATTTCAGATACCATGCTGAAGGTGTGAAGTTTGCAAAGCTTGTCTACATTATTTCAGATGAGTATGAAAAGATTGCAAAACTTATAATGAGCGAGATGGACAGAGGTGTAACCGCTCTCTCAGCAAAGGGGATGTATACCAACAATGATAAAAATATGCTTTTTTGCGTAGTTGGCAAGAAAGAGATAGTAAAGCTTAAGGAAATCGCATCTATTACTGACCCTAAGGCCTTCATCATAGTAAGTGATGTAAGAGAAGCCTTTGGAGAGGGCTTTATAGAGTATTCACATGACAGTGCAGTTAAATAATATAGACTTGTATTTTTTATCAATTAAGGAGGAAAGGTTATGGGATATGTATTGGGAATTGATCTTGGAACAAGCTCTTTAAAAGGTCTGTTAATGAATAAAAAGGGTGAGGTTATAGCTTTTGCTGGAGCAGATTATCCCCTGATTCATCCTAAAAAGGGATATAGCGAGCAGAATGGAGAAGAGTGGATAAGGGCTTGTGAGTTTGTGTTTAGTGAACTTTCAAAAAAAGTAGATGATTTTAAGGAAGAACTTGAAGGAATAGCTATTTCTGGACAGATGCATGGTCTTGTAACCCTTGATGAGAATTATAATACTGTAAGGCCTGCTATACTCTGGAATGATACACGCACGACAGGACAGTGCAATGAAATTATGAAAGACTTCGGAGAAAGACTTATAGAAATCACCAAAAACAAAGCACTTGAGGGATTTACCCTGCCGAAGATACTGTGGATGAAGGAAGAAGAACCGGGGCTTTGGGAAAAAACAGCTCATATTATGCTGCCAAAGGACTATCTAATATTTAGACTTACAGGAGAAATTGCCACTGATTATTCAGACGCTGCAGGTACCTTGCTTTTAGATGTGGCAGCTAAAAGATGGTCTGATGAAGTCCTTAAGAAATACAATATAGATGATAATATCCTTCCAAAGCTATACAATTCAATCGACTGTGTAGGTATAGTGAATAGGGAATATAAGGAAAAGTTTGGTTTAAAAAAAGAAGTAAAGGTGATGGGAGGCGGAGCGGATAATGCCTGTGCAGCAGTAGGTTCTGGCATTATTGGCAATGGTCTTGGTATGGTGAGTATAGGCACTTCAGGAGTGTTTTTATCTTATGAAGATGAAGCCCATAGCCATTATCATGGGCAACTTCATCTATTTAATCATGGAATTCCTGAGGCTCATTACTCAATGGGAGTTACTCTGGCTGCTGGTCATAGCCTAAACTGGTTTAAAGAAACCTTTGCTCCTAATGAGAGCTTTGAAGAATTACTTTTAGATGTTGACAGCATACCTGTTGGCTCTGATGGATTGCTTTTTGCACCTTACATAGTAGGAGAGCGCACCCCTTACGCTGATAGCAAGGTTAGAGGAAGCTTTACTAGGATTGATACAACTCATACCAGAGCGCATTTTGCAAGAGCAGTTTTAGAGGGTATAACTTTTTCCTTAAGAGACTCCAAGGAACTTATGACAGGGCTTACAGGAAGGCAATTTGATAAGATACTTTCTGTAGGTGGAGGAAGTAAGAATAAGGATTGGTTACAAATTCAGGCGGACATCTTTGATACAGAAATCATAACACTTACTACAGAGCAGGGGCCAGGGCTTGGTGCAGCTATGATGGCTGCTGTAGGTCTTAACTGGTTTGCAAATCTTAATGAATGTGCTAAGACCTTTGTACAATACAAATCTGCAGCTCTTCCAAAGAGTGAGAACGTTGAAAAATATAATGAAGTATATAAAAGCTACCGAAAAATATACGGAGCAACAAAGGATTTGTAGATAATTGGAAATTAGAGGTAAAAAGCTCAGTGACAGTGATGACTCATTGCCATTGAGCTTTTTTGTCTGATAGGAAATCTTGGCGAAAGTCCATATTAAATTAAATCTCTACTTGGGACGCAATACGCAATATGTAAATGCCGCTAATGTCTAAGCCTCGCCAAATAATGTCTGATTGAGTGCAGACTGGAGGTATTCCTGTCTTCCGCTTCCAGGCATCTTAGGAGCTCCCATTTTCTCAGCATAGTCTGAAAGCTCTTTAAGGCTTGTAGTATGAGAGCGGATTTTCTTACCTATTTCGCTTTCAAAGCTTTCGTAGCGCTCCTTTATAAAGTTATCTAGAGTACCCTCTTCAATGAGCTTAGCTGCCTTTATAAGGCCCAAAGCAAAGCTGTCCATGCCTAGGATGAAACCATAGAACATATCTTCATAGGTGTAACTTGGGCGGCGATTCTTAGCGTCGAAATTAAATCCACCTGTAAGTCCACCATTTTTAATAACCTCATACATGCACATTGTTGTATCATATACATCGAATGGAAATTCATCTGTATCCCAGCCAAGAAGGGTATCTCCCTGGTTAGCATCAACACTTCCCAACATCCCATTTATAGAAGATATACGAAGTTCGTGCTGGAAACTGTGACCTGCAAGAGTTGCATGATTAGCTTCTATATTTAACTTGAAGTCCTTATCAAGACCATAACTTCTAAGGAAACCTATTGCGGTAGCTGCATCAAAATCATACTGGTGCTTCATTGGTTCCTTTGGCTTAGGCTCGATGTAGAAATCGCCATTAAATCCTATGCTTCTTCCATACTCCACAGCCATCTTCATGAGATTCGCAATGTTTTCCTGCTCAAATTTAACATCTGTATTTAACAGGGTTTCATAGCCCTCTCTGCCTCCCCAGAATACATAGCCCTTACCACCAAGTTTAACGGTAATTTCAAGAGCTTTCTTTATCTGAGCAGCAGCAAAGCAGTAGACATCAGCGCTGTTGGTAGATCCTGCACCATTTACAAATCTAGGATTGCTAAACATGTTAGCGGTTCCCCAAAGGCATTTGATGTCAGTTCCCTTCATTTTTTCAAGTATATAGTCAGAAATCTCATCGAGACGGGCATTTGTCTCTTTTATATCGTCGGCTTCTGGGACAAGGTCAACATCGTGGAAACAGAAGTACTTGATTCCTAGCTTTTCCATAAATTCAAATCCGGCATCCACCTTAGCCTTGGCATGAGCCATAGTTCCGTTGTCAGTACCAAAGTCCTTGTTTGCTGTGCCTCGTCCAAACATATCAGCACCAATAGCACAGAGATTATGCCACCAAGCCATTGCAAAAGGAAGATGTTCCTTCATAGGCTTTCCTAAAATTATTCTTTCCGCATCATAGTAACGGAAAGAAAGAGGATTTTTTGATTTTGCCCCCTCATAAGCAATCTTTGGGATATTATTAAATAATTCCGGCATAGTACTTCCTCCTTTATATTGTATATTCTTACTTCACAATAAGACTTATAATGCGAATTGCAAGGTTGTAAGTTAATAACTGAATTATAGACTTTAGTACTGATATTTACAATTATTTTTTTATGCGATTTTTGCTATGACAATCTTGCGATTTTAATGCGAGATCATTTATTATAAAAATTAAATTGAGCTTAATTAAATTTGGCGTAATTGTAGAACAAATACTTGGTGTTGTTTTTGGCATATTTTTAAAAATAGAGTAAAAATCTACTAAAAACCATCAAAAAAATTGTGCAAATTTTCTATTCAATGTACACTTTTTAATGTTTTTTTAGGACAAATGTTACAAAAATGGTTTAGATTTTTGTGTAAAAAGAATGGTTTAGTTGGCTATAATGGTGTATTATTTATTCATAAGTTTTGTTGCACTACTATTACTTTTACATAGATTGATTAAAATCTGGTAAAAAGTTTATTAAGGGAGGAAGTTATGGCAAGTTTATCATTAAGAAACGTAACAAAGAAGTATCCAAACGGTTTTGAGGCTGTTAAAGAATTCAATCTTGAAATCGCAGACAAAGAGTTCATCATCTTCGTTGGACCATCAGGTTGTGGTAAGTCAACTACACTGCGTATGATTGCCGGTCTTGAAGAGATTTCAGGCGGAGATCTTTATATCGGAGATAAGAGAGTAAATGATGTTGAGCCTAAGGACAGGGATATCGCGATGGTATTCCAGAACTACGCTCTTTACCCACATATGTCAGTGTTTGACAATATGGCATTCGGACTTAAACTTAGAAAGACTCCAAAGGAAGAGATTAACAGACTCGTTAATGATGCTGCTAGAATCCTTGATCTTGAGAAGCTTCTTGATCGTAAGCCTGCAGCTCTTTCAGGTGGTCAGAGACAGCGTGTTGCTATGGGACGTGCTATAGTTCGTAATCCTAAGGTATTCCTTATGGATGAGCCTCTTTCAAACCTTGATGCTAAGCTTCGTGTACAGATGCGTATCGAGATAAGTAAGCTTCATCAGAGACTTGAGACAACTATCATCTACGTAACACACGATCAGACTGAGGCTATGACACTCGGTACCAGAATCGTAGTTATGAAGGATGGTTATATCCAGCAGGTAGATACACCTCAGAACCTCTACGAGAAGCCTGTTAATAAGTTCGTTGCAGGATTCATCGGTTCTCCTGAGATGAACTTCATAGATGCTCTTGTTAAGAAAGAGGGAGAGGGAGTTACACTTGAATTCGCCGGATTTAAGATTAAGCTTCCTAACGAGAAGGCTAAAGTTCTTCTTGAAAAGGGCTATGATGGAAAGACAGTTGAGTTTGGTATCCGTCCTGAGGATATCCATGATGAAGAAGTATTCATCAACAGCTCACCTGATACAACCTTTGATGCTACTATCAAGGTATACGAGCTTCTTGGTGCAGAAGTATTCCTTTACTTCCCTGTTGGCGATGTAGAGTTTACCGCAAGAGTTAATCCACGTACTACTGCAAGAGTAGGAGATTTAGTAAAATTTGCTCTTGATTTATCTAAGATGCATATTTTTGACAAAGAAACAGGTCTAGCAATTAGAACTGATAACAATGTCAACATTAGTAAATAATAATAACTGTGCCGGTCTCATTAGAAATTATTAATATGAGACCGGCTTTTCTTTACATTTTGACAAATAAATGGTAGAATTAAAGTTAGGTTATTCCAAATTACTAACAAAACAATTATTAAATCATTGTTTAAATGTATAATGATTGGGTTGTGTAACATTAAAATAATAATAATATGCGGGGTGAGCTAATGATATCAAATCAGATTTTACAGAGCACCATAGAAGGCCTTAAGGGCATTACAAGAGTTGACCTTTGTGTTATGGATACAGAGGGAAAGAATCTTGCATCTACTTTGAAGATGCAGAACAGTATGAGGAAGCTGTCCTTAACTTTGCTGAATCACCTGCTGAGAGTCAGGTGCTTTCAGGTAATCAGTTCTTCAAAGTTTTTGATGAACAGCAGCTTGAATATATTATTCTTGCCAGAGGTGACAATGATGATGTGTACATGGTAGGAAAGATTGCGGGATTCCAGATTCAGAATCTTCTCATTGCATATAAAGAAAGATACGATAAAGACAACTTTATTAAGAATCTATTGCTTGACAACCTCCTTTTGGTTGACATATATAACAGAGCTAAGAAGCTCCATATAGATGTTGAGGCAAGGCGTATAGTTTTCCTTATTGAAACTAAGATAGAGAAGGATTCTAATGCGCTTGAGACTGTAAGAAGCCTCTTCACAGGAAAGACCAAAGACTTTATTACTGCGGTTGATGAGAAAGACATAATAGTGGTTAAAGAGCTAAAGCCTGAGGAAGATTATGCCGATATGGATAAGGTAGCTAAGACAATGCTTGATATGCTTAATGCAGAGGCTATGTCTTCGGTGAACATTTCTTATGGAACTATAGTTCCTGAAATTAAAGATGTATCACGCTCTTATAAAGAAGCTAAGATGGCTCTTGATGTTGGTAAGATTTTCTATGCTGACCTCAATATAGTAGGCTACAATACCCTTGGAATCGGAAGACTTATATATCAGCTTCCTATGCCTCTTTGCAAGATGTTTATAAGAGAGATATTTGAAGGCAAGTCTCCGGATGAGTTTGATGATGAGACACTTTCAACCATCAACAAATTCTTTGAGAACAGCTTGAATGTATCTGAGACCTCCAGGCAGCTCTATATCCATAGAAATACCTTGGTATACCGTTTGGATAAGCTTCAGAAAATGACCAATCTTGATATAAGAGTTTTTGATGATGCAATTACATTTAAGATTGCACTCATGGTAGTTAAGTACATGAAATATATGGAGAATTTAGAATTCTAATGGTTAAAAATAATAGAAAAAGGCTTTCAGAGAATAAGAGATTATTCTCTGAAAGTTCTTATAAAATATAAGAATCCTGACGAGGATGTTCCTGCAATTATGTTAGTGAATGTCACAAAGGATTATTCATCCAAGAATAATGGTGAAACAAATTCGCTTAGAGAGGTTAATATAACTATTAAAAAAGGTGAATTTGTCTTTATTATAGGGGACAGCGGAGCAGGTAAGTCAACACTTTTAAAACTCCTTATGAGGGAAATCAGTCCAACTAAGGGGAAGGTGTATGTAAACGGCAAGAATCTCAAACGACTTAAGCATAGTCAGGTAGCTAAACATAGGCGAAATGTGGGCATGGTTTTCCAGGACTTCAGGCTGTTAAAAGACAGGTCTGTATATGAAAATGTAGCCTTTGCCATGCAGATAGTAGAAAAGGAACCTCAGATTATAAAAGAGACAGTTCCTAAAATGCTTGATATAGTGGGGCTGTCATATAAGGAGAAGGCTTATCCAAAGGAGCTTTCAGGTGGGGAGCAGCAAAGAGTTGCCCTTGCCAGAGCCCTTGTAAACGAGCCAATTATGATCCTTGCAGATGAGCCTACAGGTAACCTGGATCCTAAGAACTCTTGGGAGATTATGAATCTTCTTGAAGAGGTCAACAAAAATGGTACAACAGTTGTTGTAGTTACTCACAATATTGAAATTGTAAGACTGATGAATAAAAGGGTAATTGAATTAAAAAATGGCGAAGTAGCCGGTGATTGGATAAACGGTGTAAATGATGAAAATTCGAACTTTAGTGAATAGTTTTAGGGAGGGGTTTAAGGGTATTCGCAGGAACAGGATGTTTTCTTTGGCATCTGTGGGTACCATAGCCGCCTGCCTATTTCTTTTTGGACTTTTTTTCTTTTTGGTCACCAATGTGGAAAACATGATGAAGTCAGCAGAGGGTGGAGTAGGAATTACTGTCTTCTTTGAGGACGGACTCTCTGATGCCAGAAAGAAAGAAATAGGTGCTAAGATAGAGGCTAGAAAAGAAGTAAGGGAAGTAAGGTACATATCTGCGGATGACGCCTGGAAGCGGTACAAAGAGACCTCTCTAAAGCCTGAGCTTGTTGAGACCTTTGGAGATGATAATCCGCTTGAGGGTAGTGATTCTTATACTGTATATGTAAAGAAAATCGAAAAGCAGGCTGAGATAGTTAATTTTATCAGCTTCATTGATGGAGTAAGAAAGGTAAACAGCAGCGCAAACACAGTTTCCGGTTTTACTGCCATTAATTCTCTGATTGGAATGATATCGGTGACCATCATAGGCCTTCTTTTGGCGGTTGCTATCTTCCTTATAAGTACGACTATAGCAATGGGTATCTCAGTCAGAAAAGAAGAAATCTTCATTATGAGAATGGTAGGAGCGACGGATTTCTTTATCAGTGCTCCCTTTATCATTGAAGGGGTAATTATAGGAGTTGTAGGAGCTGCATTGCCACTAATTCTTCTTTACTTCATATATGAAAGAGCTGTTGATGTACTTACGGTTAGGTTTAATGCCCTGGTAAATGTACTCGTTTTCATTGATATTAAAGAAGAGTTTATGGTGCTGGTTCCACTTTCACTTGCGATTGGTGTGGGCATAGGCTTTGTGGGCAGTTTCTTTACAGTCAGGAGGCACATTAATGTCTAAAAAGAAAATTATTGTATTCTCTCTAATCTTTGTCCTCCTTGCTTCCTTTGGAGGGAGTTTATTTACTCCTATGGCAGATACCATTAAGGAGCAGAAGGCCGCGAAGAAAAAGCTTGAAAAAAAGAGAGCCCAAGAGGCGGAAAAGATAGAGAAATTAAAAGAGCAAAAAAGTGAAATAGAAGATGCCATTAAGCAGCTAGATGAAAAGAAGCAGGTTATAGAATTAAGCATTTCCGATTACAATGAAAAGATAGATAAGATGGAAAAGACTATAGCCAAGGTTGAGATTGAGATTAAGGCTGCCCAAAAGGTTGAAAATGAGCAGTATGACATAATGAAAAAAAGAATCAGATATATGTATGAAAATGGTGAATCTGACTATTTTGACATTATTCTTGGTTCCAAGTCCGTAGAGGATTTGCTGAATCAGGGTGAGTATATGGCTAAGATTTCTGATTATGACAATACGCTTCTTGACCGGTATAAAGAGGCTAAAAGGATAGCTAAGGAAAAGAAAGTCGAGAAAGAGGAAAAGCTTGCCGACTTAAATATAACCCTTGCTGAACTGGAAGTAAAAAAAGCTGAAAATGAAAGACTTGCAGAAGCCAAGGGTGTTCAGATGGAAAAGTTTGCTGCCCTCATCAAGGAAGCAGGCGATAAAGTAAGTGAATATGACCTTGAAATAGGCAAAAAAAGAGCAGTACATCGACCAACTTATCGCAGCCGCTGAGAAGGCGGAGAGAGAAAGAAGGGAAAGGGAGGCAAGAGAAGCTGCTGCAAGGCTTGCCAATCAGTCAAATCAAGCAGGACAGGTTGTGACAGGGAAGGCTTCCGCTTCTGGTATGATATGGCCTATGCCGTCGAGCTCACGTATAACCTCAGGCTTTGGATACAGAAGCGAAGTAATGTATGGCTCGGGAACCTTCCACAATGGTATAGATATAGCTGTAAATGCAGGAACGCCTATAATTGCGGCAAAAGCAGGCAGGGTAATAGGAGCAGGCTACCATTATTCGATGGGAAATCATGTAATTATTGACCATGGAGGAGGGGTTTATACCGTTTATATGCATTCTTCTAGGCTCCTAGTCTCAGTAGGCCAAGATGTTAGTAGAGGTCAGACTATAGCACTAGTAGGAAGTACAGGTATGTCCACAGGACCTCATCTTCACTTTAGCGTAAAGATAAATGGAGCCTATGTTAATCCGCTTAAATATGTATCACCGTAAGATTTGGCTTTTTTAATGGAGATAATGGATGAGAGATAATAAAAAGTTTTTTTTAGGTATATTTGTTGGAATTGTTGTGATGGTATTCTTAATCGCAGGTTTGTTTGAACTGGCTCTTGAAAGCCGTACTGTAAGGATGCTTCTCTTTGATACTGTGAAGGAGATGTCAACTATTTATTCAGAGGATGAGGCAGAAAGAACAGACACAACTTCAGGAGCCGCAATAGACTGGAGTAAGGTAAGCGAAAAAGAGGAAGCAATCTACAATACAATAGATGATTACTATCTGAATGAAATAGACAATGATAAGATTCAGAATGGAATCTTCAAGGGAATGGTTGACAGTCTTGGAGACCCTTATACGGTATATTACAATCCTGAAGAATACAAGCAGTTTACCTCCTCTTCAAGCGGTACCTACAGCGGTATAGGTGTAGCAGTCAGCCAGAATGTGACCACTGGGGCCATCACCATAGTGAAGACCTTTAAGAAGGGCTCTGGCGAAAAGGAAGGGATGAAACCTGGAGACGTTATCTACAAGGTAGAAGGAAAGAAGATTGAAGGTCTTGAGCTCTCCAAGGTAGTGTCTATGATAAAGGGCGAAGAAGGTACCTTTGTCAAGGTAACGGTCCTTAGAGACGGTAAAGAAATCGAGTTTAACCTGGAAAGAAAGAAGCTTGAGGTAGATACCGTTAATTACAGGATGGAAGACAGAAGTGGCAAGAAGATAGGCTATATATCTGTTTCTGAATTTGATGAGGTTACAGCTTCTCAGTTTAAGAATGCGATATCTGAGCTAAGTAAAGAAGGAATGGAAGGACTAGTCATTGACCTTAGGGACAATCCGGGAGGGCTTCTTGATGTGACCTGTGAGATGCTTGACAGGATGATAAAGAAGGGGCTTCTTGTATACACTGTTGATAAAAATGGCAATAGAGTCGATGAAAATGCTACTGACAGTGATAGCTTCGACAAGCCGGTAGCCATCCTTGTAAATGGGAATTCTGCTTCCGCATCTGAGGTATTCTCAGGAGCTATGAAGGACTATGATGCCGCGACATTAGTTGGTACAAGAACCTTTGGCAAGGGTATAGTTCAGTCCATTGTTCCTTTTGGAGACGGTACGGCTATGAAGGTGACTGTATCAAAGTACTACACACCAAATGGTGTAAATATCCACGGAACAGGTATTGAGCCTGATGTAGTGGTTGAGCTTAGTAAAGATGCAACTAAAAACGGAAAGTACGATAGAAAATATGATAACCAGCTCACTAAGGCGCTCGATGTGGTTGTAGATAAGTTAAAGAAATAAAGGAAAAAATGTAATTTGCTTTCTCATTTTAAGTAGTGTATAATGGTTATTGTAACTATTAAAACACAGAAGGAGGTATTATTATGTCAGTAGAAGATAAGCTTGATCAGGCTAAAGGTGCTGTAAAAGAAGGCTTTGGTAAATTAGTAGGGGATGCAAAAACAGAAGCAGAAGGTGCGGCTGAGAAAGCAGCATCAAAGGTTAAAGAAGTAGCAGAGAATGCTTCTGAGAATGTTAAAGAAGTAGCAGAGAATGCTAAAGGTGCAGTAGAGGGCGCTATTGATGGCGTTAAGAATATTTTTGGCAAGGATAAAGAATAATCAAAAACAAACTTTTGGTTCTTATCTGTGCTAATTAAGGGTTTTAAGTAGATATAACAAAGTTTTTTTTGGTGGTGCCTACAATAATTGTTTTGTTGTAGGCACCATTTATAATGACTGAAGCCAAGAAAAACCTGCCTTTGGGTGTAAATACCTGAGGGCAGGTTTTTTGATGGGAAATTTTTAGAAATTCCCTATAACATAAATAACTCTCTCATATAAAATTATACAAAAAAAGCACATGAACTTCATACGGAATTCATACCGTTGTGATAGAATAGCTTCATAAAGAAAGAGGAGAGATGATATGGCGGAAATATTGTTTTTGGAAGATGAAGTAACCATAAGAGAAGTGATTGCGGAATATATGAATGTAGCCGGGCATAAGGTGACAGAGTGCAGCAGTGGAGATGAGGCTGTGGAGAGACTTAAAGAAAAGAGTTTTGATTTGGCTGTACTTGATATCAAGGTTGTGGGGATGAGTGGTCTAAAGGTACTTGAATACATAAGGAATGAGCTTAAGTCAGATATGGGAGTAATTATGCTGACTGCTTACGAAGACATAAATACTCAGGTAGAAGCCTTTTAACTTCTTTGCAGATGACTATATAACCAAGCCTGCCTCACCCATTATTCTCCTTAAAAGAATAGACGTGCTGCTTTAGAAGAATAAAGAGTGAGAGCAGTATGAAAGAAGCTACACTCGTCATTGATGATAAGGCCTACAGGGCTTATTTTTGAAGGTAAAGACCTGAGCCTTACAGTGAGTGAATTCCTACCCTTAAGACGCTTCACGACTTACCTAATCAGGTTTTTATCAAGGGAACAGTTAATACTAAGTATCTTTAATGAGGATTACATAGGAAATGACAGGATAATAGATGCTCATAAAGAATTTGAGAAAGAAACTTCCTGTCAATGTCATAGATACTGTCATAGGTGTAGGATACAGATGGAAGGAGGATTAAATGAAGCTTGCAAATAAAAACTTATTATACAGCATAGTTTTGGCCACTGCTGTAGGAGTATTCATCATAGGATATCTCCTGCTTATGCTGCCTTCTCTTTATACTTCATATAAAAAAGAGGCTAATTATGATGACTTTAAGAAGTCCTTTATAAGCTTCATAGAAAGTGAAGGAAATTCTGCAAAGGGTATTCCTACTAAAAGTATTGGGATAAAGATACCGATAGACGGCTATATTATAGAGCTTTCCAACAATTCTATGAAGGGAAGGATAGAAATTAAAGACAAAGACTTAAGAAAGATGCTAGATAAGCTAAAGGAAGGCTTTAAGAATATAGGGGTGGGAAATGATAAAAATAAGATAGAGGACTATGGAAAAGACTTTGAAAAGATAATTGAAAAGTTCAAGGATAAGTTTGATAAAGATAGTTTCTCTGGGAATAATGTAATGAAGGTTGAGCTTGAGTACAACGACAATTCCACTGATTTTTCAGAAGAAAACGCAAAGTTTAACGGCCTTGGAGAATCATCCTTCATTGTTGAAAGCAGTGTTAGGGATGAGGTGAATAAGATAGATTATACTACATTTTTAGGAGTAAAAAAGGGAGAAAAATACTATCTGATTGAGATGGCTGCGGCGGTTTCACCTTCAGTCACAGATATTATACCTGTTATATTTAGCCTGCTTCCCGTAATCATCCCTGTACTCCTTCTCCTTATCTTCATAACCTCAGGTCTTTATTCCAAAAACATAGTAAAGCCTATTTCCATGCTTTTGCAGGATGCTGACAACAGAAGGGGAAGCAGGGGATATATAGAGCCTATAGCTGTAAAAGGAAATGATGAAATAGCGGGGCTTGCCAACTCGCTCAATCTTTTGTATAAATCTCAGGAAGAAGCATATGATAAGCTTAACAAAGAGGGCGAAAGAAAAGAGGTGTTTATGAGGGCATTTTCGCATCAGCTTAAAACGCCGGTGACAGCGGCCACTCTGCTTACTGACGGCATGATAGAGAATTTCGGGAAATTTTCAGACAGGGATAAGTATTTGCCTGAAGTTAAGAAGCAGCTTATCGTGATTAGACAGATGACTGATGAGATACTAAGGATTAATCATATAGCAGACAACATCACACCGGTAAATGTATCTGTAGAAGAAATGGCGAATCAGGCTCTAAACTCAGTAAGGACTATTACAGAAGTTAAGAATATAAAGACAAGCTGTGTGGGAGAGGCTGATTGGTACCTCGATCCTAATATTCTGGAGCAGATTCTTGCAAATCTAATCGGAAATGCAGCTAAATATACCGAAGAAGCAGGAGAGATTTGTATTTTGATTTCAAATGAAAGAATAGAAGTTACGAATCAGCCGGCTCATATAGATGAGGATATCAAAGATTCATTATTTGAAGCCTTTGTGACAGGGGGAAAGAGTGAGGCAGGCCATGGCCTTGGACTCTATGTGGCAAAGTATTTTGCAGAACTTTCAGGCTTCATTTTAACCTGTGAAAACACAGGGGATAAGGTTGCTTTTACCATAAAAAGAAAGGAAGAGCCGTTATGTTAACATTGGACAGAGTGAAGGTGAGTTTTAAGGATAAGGTTGCCCTTGACCTTGGACGAACCATAGAGATAGCTGATAATGATAGAGTTGGGGTTATCGGAAGCAATGGAGCAGGAAAATCAACCCTTATAAAGAGTATACTTGGTGTCGTTAATTATCAGGGAAGCATAAAAAGGGGGATAGAGGCAGACAAGATAGCTGTTCATATGCAGCAGAATGAATACATAGATACTGTTCCGCTAAGAATTATTCTGGAAATGCTGATAGGAGGGCGTATAAAGAACAACAAGAAGATTCTTGAAATGATAGACTTCTTTGAATTTGAACCCTGTCTTAATAAAAGGTGGAAGCAGTTATCGGGAGGACAAAAACAGAGATTCACCCTGATTTTGGTGATGTGTGCAGAAAGTCCTATCACCCTACTTGACGAGGTTACCTCAGGTCTTGACTTTGAGACCAGACAGAAGCTGATGAAGAAGTTGGTACAGTGGTATAAGGAAAGAAATACAACCCTGCTTGTGACTTCTCATTATTATGAAGAACTTGAGCATCTGGTGAATAAAATCCTTTATCTTGACAAGGGGAAGGTGATTGACTTTGGAAATAAAGACGACTTGTTTAGAAAATACTGTGGCAAGGCAGTCATCCTCTGTGAAGAAAACAATGCTACAAAAGAAATCGCAAAAAATCACAGGCAGATAGTAGCCCCTGAAGGAATGATAGCCCTTAGATGTGATGAAGCAGAGGATGAAATTGTAATCACAGAAGCTCTTAGTAGTGTGAATGTAAACTACAGAAGGAGCAACAATGATATAGAACTAATGACGATTAACGCTAAGGCTGTGTATTATAGAGGAGGAAAAAGATGAAAAAATCGATGTTTTATCTTGTGAAATATGAGGTTCTAAGCAACCTGTACAATGGCTATTCCTTCTTTTTTGGAGCAATCTTTCCTATCTTCCTTATGGTAATCATATCAAAGGGAGCCTTAAATGACGTTCCGAGTAAATTAAAACCTGAACTGACCGCGGGTCTCTTAATAGGTATGTCGATGATAATTCCACTTTCCACTATGTTTCTTGGCTATGCAGCCACATTTTCAAATGAGCTTGAAAAGGATGTCCCTGTGAGGCTCAGTCTTTTCGGGATGTCGGGAACAAGGCTGTTTATGGGAAAGCTGATAGCTAACTATGTGTTCTTAACTTTTTGTTTTGCTTTATATCTTGTAGGAACTCTATGTTTTGTCACGATTGCCTCTCCAAAACCTATGGCTGTGTTTATCTGGATTGCAGCCATCTACCTGATGTCAGGATTTTGCATCGCCCTTGCACATGGAATAGCAAATATAATCAGAAGATTTGGAATTACCTACGCTTTGGTTATGGCTATATATTTTACCATTATGGCTCTGGGAGGTATGATGGGAATTAAGCTTAAAGACCTTCCTTTGGAGCTTCAAAATATAAGCAAACTATTCCCGTTCACTCATTTTAGTAACGGATACATAGATTTCTGGATGGGAAGAGATTATAACTTCGCCCCTCTCATCCACTCTCTTATATTCTTTGCAGCAATAAGTATAGGAGTGATGATGATTTCATTCAAGGTGAGGGGGAGAGCAGAGAGCTAATTGTTGACAGGATTAAGAATAGCAGATAGAATGGTATCATAAAGATTGATTTAGGTAAACTTAAGATAGGATGGTACTAAATTGAGAGAGGTAGGAAGTAGTCATACTATATTTAGAATTGGGGACTTATTTTTTGAGTATGATGATGATAAAAACCAAAAAAATATTGAAAAACATGGGATTTCTTTTAAAGTTGCAGCTCGAGTATTTTTTGATTACGATAGGATAGAATATTTTGATGAGGATAACAGTGAATTTGAAGACAGATTTGATACAATCGGAGATCTCATCTGCTGGAAGTGCAAATTTGCCTGGTAAATATGATAGCCTGATTGGAAATATTGAAAAAGATGATATTTTTATTCGTGGTTTATACTGAAAGAACTAAAATTAATTGTGACGGTAAAGATATCGATGTGATTAGATTAATTTCAGCTAGATATGCAACTAATTTTGAAAGGGGATATACTATGGCAAGTACTAGAAAAAAATAGATAATATTGTTGAAGAAGAAATGACTTTTAATAGGGAAGAACTAAAAGAAATCAAGAAAGCCAGAGAAATGCCAGTCATTTTAGATGATGATTGCCCCGAAGTAACGCCCGAAAAAGCAATGAAGTTCCGTCGAGTTAACCCAAGAAGACGGGTTAATACAAATAGTTAATGTATTTTTATAAATTTGAAGGCTTTAAAATTACCCCGGCTTGTTATACAATAGAATAAAATCCCATCTTTGACACTTTTATAAACAAAAAACGTTGCAAAACCCTTATCTATAGTGGGTTACAACGTTTTTTGTGTTTGTCACGGTCTTTAGTATTTTATTTCTGCTCTTTGCTAAGCTTCTGAATTGTTTTCATTGTACTTTTTGTTATGAACTGATAGTCTGTTCTGAATCCACTTATTTCGTGTAAATCATCTGTTATTTTATCTCTTTTATATAACGGCATAAAGCCCTGTTCCTGTAAATCAGCAAAATTCATTGATTTCAGTGTTCTCAATATTTCTTCGCAAGTATACTTATACTCCAGCTTTTTCTCAAGATATCTATAAAGTGTTAATGATAAGAAACAGATTAAAAAGTGTGCGCGTATTCTATTTTTTCATCTTGAAGGTACACAGGCCTTGCAGCAAAGTCTGTTTTCATAATGCGAAAGCATTCTTCAATCTGCCACCTTCCCTCACTTACATTTAAAATGTTTTCCACATCATCATCCAATAGGTCTGTACACACTGCATATAGCCCGTCATACATAGTCTCTTCGTTAATTCTGCTTTCATCTAGATAGTGATGGATATTAGCAATTTCACCATCTTTTGTCGCAGCCTCCATACCAATAAAACGTGCTGGGTCATTAGGATTTTTGCGGTTCTTTTTTGTGGAGCCGGAATCAATCATCTTTTGTGCACGGTCTATCTGCCTTTCGCGTATAGTTTTTTGATAAGCCGCATATTTAGGTGAATAAGTGACAATAAGCCTCTGGTCAATCCGCTTTGTAATATAAGGCTCCTCCTTGTAATAAAGCCCTTTATCGTCCGGATCAAGCTTTTGTTATGTCTACAGGCTTATTATCTGACATACGTCTAAAACCGTGTGGATTAAGAGCCCATTCTTTCTCTTCTTTCTTTAGTTTTTTGATTGACTGTGTGACAATAAAGGAGCGTTCAGCGGTGTGATTGTAAAACCTGATTTTCTCCGAACCCAGCCCTGCATCGCTGCAATATATGAACTTATTACAGCCAAAATCCCTAAGGACTTTTTGTTCCAGAGGCTTTAAGGAAGTCTGCTCGTTAGCATTTCCCGGAAAAGAGAGAATGCAAGTGAATACCGTCTCCGTCCATAAAAAGCCCCATCTGCATAATAGGGTTAGGGCGGTGCTCCTTACTCTTGCCATACTTTTTATCACCATCTTCCTGCTCTATTTCAAAGTAATAGTTAGAGCAGTCGTAATAAAGAACCTTATCATTCCTAGTTCCTAAAAAATGGCTATTTTTATAAACCTCAGCTTGAACTCATGTCACACTCAGAGCCCTAAGACATCAAGAGCCCTGTAGACACTCATGAAGTTCATAGGTTGGTTTTTCTAAAAAATCAGATGCAGTCTTAAAAGAGGAGCGTTTACTTGCAGGCTCCAAAACTCTGGCATAAATCAGGTCTGCAAGAATCTTGTTTATATCATACTTAAACTTATACTTTAGCTTTAATTTACGGCAGACTTTATTAAGCCTGAGCTTATAATACAAAGACTGTATAAAGAGATATCCACCCCTGTAAAATACCTGTCCGTCGTAGCCCAGCTGTCTGTCGGCATGGAAAGGAATCAATACTGTCCGGGCTTCTTTTTCTTTTTTGTATCGTTCAGTTTCTAACTTAATCTCATTGTTAGCCCAGGCAACTACATCATCTCTTGTTGGACCATGTTCAACAAGGAGTTGTTCCAAAGTACCAAGCTTACGGATAATCTTAGATGATGTGCTTCCGTTTGACTTGGCAAAGGACTTAGCAATATAAAATGATTCAGAATTTTTAGATTTTGATGTATGCAGATTCATAGTCACACCTCCTATACTCTTATTATATCACACAATAACAAAAAAATACCATATAAAAAAACAAAAAATTTGACATAAAAAAATCAGGCTTTACAATGCCTGAGAGGTGTTTTTTTATATACAACTGTCAAAGTCCCGTATTTTTATAAATTTGAAGGCTTTAAAATTACCCCGGCTTGTTATACAATAGAATAAAATAAACCGGAAAGGTGATATGCTATGAGAGAAAATTGGAAATTTAGTGAACTCGAATATGTACGCCCTGATTTTGAACAGGTGAAAGAGAACTTGAAGTCATATATTAAAAAGGGAAGGGAGGCAGATAGCTTCACTGCTGCCTTGTCTGCATACACTGAGTCAGAAAATGAAATCAATCATCTTATGATGATGTATACCCTTGTCTATATCAGACATACTCTAGATACCTCAGATAAGTTCTACGAAGAGGAGCACGAAGTGTTTAATGCACAGTTCCCTACCTTTGGGCCTATAAGTGTTGAAAGTGGAGAAGCATTAAATGAAAGTAAGTACAGAGCTGACTTTGAGACCAAATTTGGCAAGCAGTTCTTTACAAGTATAGAGCTGAAAAGAAGCGTTTTTCAGAGAAAAACATCCCTCTTTTGCAGGAAGAGGCTAAGCTTACAAGCGAGTATCAGAAGATGATGGCTTCCTGCAAGATTAAGTTTGACGGAAAAGAGCTTAACCTCTACGGCATACAAAAGTATTTTGAGAATGACGACAGAAAAGTAAGGAAGGCTGCTTTTCAGGCTTATTCTGACTTTTATCATGACAATGAAAAGCGTCTTGAAGAGATATGGGATGAACTTATTAAGCTAAGAAATGAGATGGGAAGGAATCTTGGCTTTGAGAACTTTATTCCTCTAGGCTATCTCAGACAAAGCAGAACTGATTATGGTCAGAAAGAAGTAGCTTCTTTTAGAAGACAGGTAGAAAGCTATCTTGTACCGCTATGTACGGAGCTTTATAAGGCTCAGGCAAAGCGTATAGGGGTAGACCCTCTTTATGTATACGATGAGAAGATGACCTTTGTGGATGGTAATGCTGTACCTGCGGGCGATGATGACTTTGTGATGGAAGAAGCTAAGAAGATGTACCATGAGCTAAGCCCTGAAACAGCTGAATTCATCGACTTTATGATGGAGCACGAGCTCTTAGACCTTAAAAATAAGCCTAATAAGGCATCCACAGGTTATATGACAAGCCTTGCACCACTTAAAGCTCCATTTGTATTCTCCTGCTTTAACGGAACCATATTTGACATGCAGGTTCTTACACACGAGCTGGGGCATGCTTTTGCAGGCTATATGGCTATGAGAAACCAGCCTATATCAGAGTATTACTCAGAGTCTACAGACATAGCGGAAATCCATTCCATGAGTATGGAGCAGTTTGCTTATCCTTATGCGGAGAGATTTTTTGGAAAGGATGCAGATAAGTACCGTTTCCAGCATTTACAGGATGCCATTACCTTCGTGCCTTTTGGAGTTGCTGTAGATGAGTTCCAGCATATCTGCTATGAGAAGCCTGAGCTTACGCCTAAGGAAAGAACCTATGAGTGGCACAAGCTTGAAGAAAAGTACATGCCTTGGAGAAAATATGATGAGGCTGATGAGTTTATGAAGAGAGGCGGTTATTGGTATCATAAGCTTCATATCATCCAGCATCCTATGTATTATATAAACTATACCCTTACTACTATGGGAGCGATGGAGTTTAAGAAGAAATACGCTGAGAATAAGGAAAAAGCTTGGGAAGACTATCTTAAGCTTTGCAAGGTAGGAGGAAGCCTTAGCTATCTTGAAACCCTCAAATACGCCAATGTATCAAGTCCTTTTGAAGAAGGCTCGGTAGAGAAGTCCTGCTCATATGCAAAGGAGATTCTGGAAGAAACCATTAAGTCGGGTAAGTGGGATTAAGCCCAAGCAGTTTGAAGCTGTAATGTACTGATAGGAGAAGACATTGAATAAAGTCAATTATCAAAAGCTTTTAGATGAAAAAATAGAAGAGTTTACTAAAGAGGGCAGGGTTCCTGCCCTCTTTCTCCACGCCTGCTGTGCACCCTGCAGCAGTTATACTTTGGAGTATTTGAGTAAGTATTTTAATATTACGATTTATTTTTACAATCCTAATATTGACACTAAAGAGGAGTATGAAACCCGCATACAGGAGCTACGCAGGCTGATAGAAGAGATGCCTCTTGAACATGAGGTAAAACTTGTAAGTGGAGCATATGAGCCTGAGAAGTTCTATGAAATAGCCAAGGGTAAAGAGGATTTGCCTGAGGGCGGGGCAAGATGCTACCGTTGCTATGAACTACGTATGGAGGAAGCAGCAAGGGCAGCTAAGGAGTACGGAGCGGATTATTATACAACAACTCTTTCCATTAGCCCTCATAAGAATGCAGACTGGCTCAACTCACTTGGAGAAAGATTTGGAGAGAAATACGATATTCCTTATCTTTATTCGGATTTTAAGAAAAAGGGCGGATATCACAGGTCGGTACAGCTCTCTAGAGAATATGGGCTTTACAGACAGGACTATTGTGGCTGTGTTTACTCAAAAGAAGAAGCAGAAAGAAGAAATGAAGGTAGGGCAAATTGATGACCTACCTTTTGTTTGTCTTCATCTTGATGAAAATATAAGAAATAAAACGAAATGCAATAATAGCCACTGTTAGAGCCAAAGGGAGAGGGCGTAGAGTTGCAATCTTGATTGGAAGCTTGTAGAGGAAGCCGTAGCAAAGCAGCAGATGGAGAAGGATTCCTGCTGTAAAGGTAAACTTCAGTACGGTTAATTCAATTATGTCGTTATCGCTTTCTTTCTTTGGCTTATACTTACTTTTAAGGTTTGATAAAAGCAGCCAGTGGAGGGCATTGTAGAATATAAGGGTGAAGGCTGCGGCAGGGTTATAGTTTCCCCAAAAAAGCAACACAAGGAATATTATAAAAAAGCTGATATTTATCAGATTTCTTGTTAGCTTGAGGCTTTTATACAGGGCAAGTGTGCTTTTATCTTCCATAAGTTGTTCCCCTTTGTTTTTACTTTATATCCGCATTATACAACATTATCCGTCTTGATTCAAATTTTCACAAATTCATTTAAAGAATATACTTAAATTTCTACTATCTTTTTGTTATAAGAGGGTATAATAGTTTAGTGTGACCTAAAATGAAAAAATGATAATAATTAGTGTAAAATAGATTGTCGGGTTAGGAAAGGAGTCTTGTTTATGTTGGGTAGTGATATCGGTATTGACTTAGGAACAGCAAGTGTATTGGTTTACATAAAGGGTAAGGGAGTTGTACTTAAAGAGCCTTCAGTTGTGGCTATAGACAGAGATACCAAGAAGGTAAAGGCTATAGGTGAGGAAGCAAGGTTCATGCTTGGTAGGACTCCGGGTAATATTATGGCTATAAGACCTCTCAGACAGGGTGTTATATCCGATTATGATGTGACAGAGAAGATGATGAAGTATTTCATCCAGAAGGCGGGTGGCAAGAGATTTTTCAGAAAGCCTAGAATAAGTGTATGTATCCCTTCAGCTGCGACAGAAGTTGAGAAGCGTGCGGTTGAGGAGGCTACTTATAATGCAGGTGCGAGAGAGGTTGCCATCATAGAAGAGCCTATTGCAGCAGCTATTGGAGCGGGTATTGACATTTCAAAGCCTTGTGGAAATATGATAGTTGATATCGGTGGTGGTACAAGTGACGTGGCAGTAATCTCGCTTGGAGGTTCTGTTGTGAGTGCTTCAGTAAAGGTAGCCGGTGATGATTTTGACGATGCCATCATCAAATATATGCGTAAAAAGCACAGCCTTCTCATTGGTGAGATGACTGCGGAAGAGATTAAGATAAAAATCGGTTCTGCCTTCAAGCGTCCTGAACTTGTGACCCTCGATGTAAGAGGAAGAAACCTGCTTACAGGTCTCCCTAATACAATTACGGTTACCTCTGATGAGACTCTTGAAGCCTTAGAGCTTCCTTGCAAGCAGATTGTTGACTCAGTTCATCAGGTTCTTGAGAAGACTCCTCCTGAACTTGCGGCTGATATTGCAGACAGAGGAATAGTTCTAACAGGAGGTGGTGCCCTGCTTTGGGGTATGGAGCAGCTTCTTGAGGCTAAAACAGGCATTAATACAGTGACTGCTGAGAATCCTATGAACTGTGTAGCCATTGGTACAGGAAAGTTTGTAGAATTTTTAAGTAATACTACAGGATTTAAAGAATAATAAGGGTTAAGAAATAGTTTCATATTGCCGATATATCCATGTGAAGAAAATTTATCCGATTATGGAGGAACTTAAATGCTAAGAAGCCTTTATACAGCCTACACCGGCATGGTTAATGAACAGAGAAGACTGGATATAATGACTAACAATCTTGCAAATGCAACAACTGCAGGATATAAGATGGAAAGTACTTCAAGTCAGTCATTTGATAAAGTTTTAGGGATAAAAATCAGGGATGTATCGGAAGCTTACAACGACCACGCTATAGGAAAGATGAGCCTTGGAGTGAAGATTGGTGAAGTTTTTACCGACTACTCACAGGGAGCGCTTAGAGAGACTGCCGGAAAATATGATCTTGCACTTTCAGGCGAGGGGTTTTTTGCAGTCAGATTTGTGGATAAGAACGGAAATGAATCAACAAAGTATACCAGAGATGGAAACTTCAGACTTACAAAAGACGGTCATGTAACAGATGTATATGGCAATCAGCTTAGAACAGAGAGCGGGGTATTACAGGTACCGCTTGATTCTGAAGATATTTCCATAGGTGTAGACGGAACGGTTTCAGTAAATAATCAGGTTATAGATAAGGTGAAAGTAGTTGATTTTGAAAACTACGACTACATTGAAAAATTCGGTGATAATCTTTATCAGACTGTGGCGGGAGCTACAGAGAAGGAAGCTGAGGCACAGGTTTTACAGGGATATATAGAACAGTCCAATGTAAACTCAGTTCGTGAGATGGTCAATCTGATAACTATAACAAGGGCTTATGAAGCCGGGCAAAAGATGATTCAGAGTTCAGATTCAATTATGGATAGCGCAGTTAACTCAGTAGGTAGAGTTAGTTAAGTAAGAGGAGACTATTATGCTTAGATCTTTATGGAGTGCTGCATCAGGAATGATGGCGCAGCAGGTAAACTTAGATACTATTTCTAACAATATATCAAATATAAACACAACAGGATTTAAGACTCAGAGTATGGAATTTAAGTCTTTGTTGTATCAACAGATTAAAACAAAGTCAACTGACAGTGAGGGTAATCCTAAGCCTATCGGAGTTCAGGTAGGACTTGGTGTGCGTAATGCATCCGTTACTGCCAAGTTCACACAGGGTGCAGCCCTTGATACAGGAGAGAAATACGACCTCTTCATTCAGGGAAATGGCTTTTTTGCAGTTAAAATAGCGGGAAAGACAGCCTACACCAGAAACGGACACTTCAGCCTTTCGGCCGTAGCTGACGGATGGGAGCTTACCAATACAGACGGCAATCCGGTTCTTAGTACGGCTGGCACCCCTATTAAAATAGACAGCAAGGCTGATCCTAATGCGATTAGCGTTGATTTAAGTGGTAATGTACTATATAGAGTGGATGATAAAGAGGCAAATACCACAACTTATGAGAACCTTGGTAAAATTGCCCTCTTTCAGTTCAACAATCCGGCAGGACTTAACAGAAGCGGTGGTAGCCTTTACTACGTAACTCCTGCTTCAGGCGAGGCTAGAAGCGAGGATACAGATACAGGACTTAACAGGAGTCTTATAAAGACAGGTTATCTTGAGGGTTCCAATGTATCTGCTGCTGATGAGATGGTAAATATGATAGTTACCCAGCGTGCTTACCAGCTTAACTCTAAGGCAATCACAGCATCTGACGAGATGCTTGAGCAGGCTAACAATCTTAGGAGGTAAGAATGGATTTCCTTTCTATAAATAATAACTATTACAACGGACTTATGGAAAATACAGCCACAGGCATGACTACTAAGAAGCTCACCGATTCTGTAAAAAAGGCAGAAAGCACTACCGATGATGAGGAACTTATGAAGGCCTGCAAGTCCTTTGAAGCATATATGGTTGAGCAGGTTATGGCTAAGATGGAAGAGATTTCACATATAGACGGAGCTGACCAAGATAACGATAATGAGTATATGTCTATGTTTAAGGACAGCTTCATCAAAGATAAGGCAGAATTGCTTACCGAGAATACTGATTTAGGCATAGCAAAGATGCTTTATGAGTCAATGAAAAGAAATACTACTTCTGCGGTTGTGGGTGAGAGTATTGCCGAAAAATAAATATATTAAAATTAACGCCTGCATACGGTTAATACTGTATGCAGGCTTGTTCACTGTAGGAGATTGTAGCATTGGAAAAAGAAACTATTAATGGGTTTGTGGAAAAGGTTGTATATAGGAACACTGAAAATGGCTACACTGTGGTAAATATAAGTGTAGAAGGTGATGATGTAGTGTGTACAGGCTACTTTTCGGATATAACTGAGGGGGATCAGATTATAGCGGAGGGAAGCTTTGTTGAGCATAAGCAATATGGTATTCAGTTTACTGTGACCTCTTATGAGATAAAGGAGCCTGAGACCTCTGTTGCTATGGAAAAATACCTTGGCTCAGGCATAATTAAAGGGATAGGACCAGCTCTGTCTGCAAGATAGTTAAAAAGTTCGGGGATGAAACCTTTAATATCATTGAAAGAGAGCCTGAGAGACTGGCTGAAATCAAGGGAATTACAGAGAAAAAAGCCATTGAGATAGGTACACAGTTTGAGGAAAAAAAAGAATTTCGCAATGCTATGATTTTCCTCAATCAATACGGCGTTTCCAATGCCCTTGCCATGAAGATATACAAGGAATACGGCATTAAGGTAATGAAGATAGTCCGCGAGAATCCATACAGACTTGCAGATGATATTGCGGGGGTTGGCTTTAAGACGGCAGATGAGATAGCCCTTAGGATGGGATTTTCACCAGAATCTGCAATGAGGATGAAGGCCGGTATTTCCTTTGCCCTTAGTATGGCAGCATCTAACGGACATACCTATCTTTTGTATGAGGACTTATATGAAGAATCAAAAAGGCTTTTGGGTATTTCAGAGGCTGAATTTGAAAGTGATATATACGAGCTTACAATAGAGAGAAAGATAGTATTAAAGGAAGTAAAAGGGGAGAGAAGAGTCTATAATAACAACCTTTACTATATGGAACTTACAGTTGCCAGAAAGCTCCTAGACTTAAATGCCAAGAGTGAAAATAATTATAAAGTTATGGAGGCTAAGGTAAAGGAGGTTGAGGCAAAGACCGGGATTAAGCTTGGAGACCTGCAGAGAAAGGCTGTATATGAGGCTGTAGAAAGTGGACTGGTTATAATCACTGGTGGACCGGGAACCGGCAAGACTACTACCATCAATGCAATAATCAAGCTTTTTGAGATGCAGAATATGGAAATACTTCTTGCTGCGCCTACAGGAAGAGCAGCCAAAAGGATGACTGAAACCACAGGAATGGAAGCACAGACCATTCACAGGCTTTTGGAGCTAAATGGCAATCCTGAAGAGGGTGGCTCTATGAGATTTGAGAGGAATGAGCTTAATCCTCTTGAAGCTGATGTGATAATAATAGACGAGATGTCAATGGTTGACATATACCTAATGTATTCTCTGCTAAAGGCGGTAACTGTTGGTACCAGACTCATTCTTGTTGGAGATGTCAACCAGCTTCCGAGTGTGGGACCTGGCAATGTCTTAAAGGATATAATTGGTTCCGGGAAGTTCAATGTGGTCAGGCTAAATGAAATCTTCAGGCAGGCAGCAGAAAGTGATATAATTACCAATGCCCACAAGATAAATGCAGGACAGAGCATAAGGCTTGACAACAAAGCAAAGATTTCTTTATGCTCAGTATGAATAGCCCCCTCCAGATACAAAGGGCTTTGGTGAGCCTTATTGCAGAGAAGCTTCCTCCTTATGTTGATGCTACTAAGTATGATATTCAGGTACTTACACCTTCAAGAAAGGGTGAGCTTGGAGTAGAAAACTTAAATAAAATTCTCCAGCTCTACATCAATCCACCTGCACCTAGTAAAAGGGAGAAACAGTGGGGAGAAGTGATTTTTCGTGAAAATGATAAGGTGATGCAGATAAAAAATGACTATCAGATAGAATGGAAGATAGTTACTAAAAAAGGGCTTACCATCAAGGAGGGAAGTGGTGTTTTTAACGGAGACTGTGGAATCATAAGGGAAATCAATGAGTTTGCAGGTACTGTTACTGTAGAGTTTGATGAGGGAAAGCTTGTGGAATACACGGGTGCAACCCTTGAAGAGCTGGAACTAGCCTATGCTATCACCATTCATAAGTCACAGGGAAGCGAATATCCTGCTGTGATTATTCCGCTTCTTAACGCACCTAAACCCTTACTTAACAGAAATCTTTTGTATACAGCTGTTACAAGAGCGAGAAAATGTGTTACAATTGTAGGTAGCGAAAATTCTGTCAACGAAATGATTCAAAATGAAAGCGAAATGAGAAGAAACTCAGGACTGGTTGACAGTATTATAGAAATGGAGGAAGCCGACAATGTATACATTTAAGAGTACTGTAAGGTTTAGTGAAACAGATAAGGATAACAAGCTGTCGATACCTCAGCTGATAAGCTATTTTCAGGATTGCTCTAATTTTCACAGCAATAGCATAGGCTTATATAAGGATAAATTAATCGGTTTACACAGAGCCTGGTTTCTTACTTCCTGGCAGATCGTTATAAACAGGAGGCCAAGGATAGATGAGAATATAGAGATTGAAACAAGAGCTTATGATATAAAGGGTTTCTACGGACTCAGGAATTTCATCATATACGATGAAAATAAAGAAGTATGCGCTTACGCCAATTCAGTTTGGTTTTATGTAGACACAATCAAGGGTAAGCCTGTAAAATATGAACAGGCAGAAGGAACCGGATTTGAGATAGATGAAGAGTTTCCTATGGAAAAGGCTGATAGGAAGATAACCATACCGTCCTTAGCAAGCAGGGAAATAAAGGGCGATTCCTTTAAGGTTAGAGAGTCTCATCTGGATTCAAATATTCATATGAACAACAGGGAGTATGTAAGAATGGCTCTTGACTTCCTTCCTGAGAGGTTTGATGCGGATGAAATCAAACAGATAAGGGTAGAGTATAAAAAAGCGGCTGTACTTGATGAGGTAGTGCTTACAACTTATTACTATGACGATGGTGTCAAAAAAGTATATGCTTCACTCGACAGTGAGGATGGGGAAATCTTTGCAAAGGTAGAATTTGAACTTAGATAGAGAGGGTAGGAAATGAGATTAGGTTATACACAGACATTGGTGGCAGTTAAAAAAACAGACTTTGGCTTATTTTTAACGGATATTGAGAAAAAAGATGATAAAAACAGAGCTCTGGGAGATGAGGTTCTCCTCCCTAAGAATCAGGTGACTGAGGACATGGGAGTTGGCTCTGAAATAGAAGTTTTCCTTTACAAGGACTCAGAAGACAGGATGATAGCTACAAGGCTGGTACCTATTATTAAAATAGGAGAAATAAAGAAGCTAAGGGTAAAGGAAGTAAATAAAATAGGTGCCTTTCTTGACTGGGGGCTGCCAAAGGATTTGCTTCTTCCTTTTAAGGAACAGATTTATGACATAAAGTCAGGAGATGAGATACTTGTAACGGTGTACATTGACCTTAGTGACAGGCTTTGTGCAACCATGGACCTTTATTCAAGGCTCTCTCTCTTACCTCCTTACCAGAAGGATGATATGGTAAAGGGAACTGTTTACCAGGTGCATGAGCAGTTTGGTGCCTATGTTGCGGTAGACAACAAGTATTCTGCTCTTGTTCCTAAAAAGGAGCTGCACTGTGAGCTAAAGCCGGGTGATGAGATAGAGGCGAGAGTGCTTGAGGTAAAAGAGGATGGAAAGCTTGACCTTTCTCTTAGGCAGAAAGCTTATGTACAGATGGATGCAGACTCCGCCCTCATACTTGATAAACTAAAGCAGTCTGGTGGAAGCCTCCCTTATCAGGATAAGAGCAGTGCAGAGGAGATAAAGGAGGAATTCAACCTCAGTAAGGCGGCATTTAAGAGAGCAATCGGAAGACTCTATAAAGAGAGGGTGATTGTAATTGAAAAAGATGGCATAAGATTAGTGTAATTCTTATTGACAAGCATAGCTGATTGTGGCATAAATTATGTAATGGGACAAGTGTCAAAGGTACTCATATGTGAAGTGTGATTATTTTAATAAACATAATTCTTTGACATCTGTATCCGGTAATAGGATACCGGAAAATTGTGTTCTAAGGGATGAGGTATCCGTGTATAATGTTTCAAGAAGGAGAGAAATAGGATGGAAGAAATTGTTATTGACTGTGGAGAGATGGCTACTAAGGCAATGGCTCACTCATATCTTGAAGGGGTTTTTAACTTGGATGAGGATAGTATTACTGATATGGACACACTCTTGGAGTATCTGCTCGCGGTAGAGGATTCGACTGAGATTACCTTTGAGGACGTAGATTTACTTGAAATCAATCTTGGAGAGTATGGTCAGGAAATCTTGGACACATTTGAACAGGCTGAACAGTCGAATGAGAATATTAAACTGGTATGATGAAATTATTAGAGAAGTTTTATCCTGATGAGAGGCAAAAATCGATATATGAGGTTGATTTTGACAGCCTCTACAGAAAGGGCATTAGAGGACTGATATTTGATATAGATAACACCCTCGTTCCCCACGGCGCACCTGCAACAGAGGGGATTGAAAGGCTGTTTAATGAGCTTAAACGAATGGGATTTAAGACCTGTTTGCTTCCAATAATAAGTTAGAGAGAGTGAAAAGATTCAATGAAAATATTCGTTCTCTCTATATTTATAAGGCGGGAAAGCCGGGTAAAGCTAATTATATCAAGGCAGTCAGGATGATGGGAACAAATAAAGACAATACCCTCTTCATAGGAGACCAGCTTTTTACAGATATTTGGGGAGCAAAAAAGGCAGGGCTTAAGAATATTTTGCTAAACCCCATAGACAAGCATGAGGAGATACAGATAGTTCTTAAAAGATATCTTGAAAAAATTGTGCTTAAGGCTTATGAAAAGGATAGAAAGGTTTCAAACTAAAATGGAAATTACGGGACATACAGGATTACTTGCCTTGTTTGGCTCGCCTGTAGCACATTCAGGTTCGCCTGCAATGTACAACTATAGCTTTAAGAGGCTTGGGCTTGACTATGTTTATGTAGCCATAGACATAGATAAAGCAGGCCTTAAGGAAGCGGTTTCTGCAGCGAGGCTTTATAAGATGCGAGGATTTAATCTCACCATGCCCTGTAAAAATGATGTGATTTCCTACATAGATGAGCTCTCACCGGCGGCAGCCCTTATAGGTGCTGTAAATACAGTAGTTAATGAGGATGGGAGGCTTATTGGTTACAATACTGACGGTGTAGGCTTCATTAAGAACCTTGAGGCGCATGGAGTGGATGTGAAGGGCAAGAAGCTTGTGGTTGCAGGTGCAGGTGGGGCTGCTACTGCAATTATAGTTCAGCTTGCACTTGATGGAGCAGGGACTATTAGCATTTTCAATAAAAAAAGTCAGAACTTTGATAGGATGCTTGAAACTATTGAAAAGATAAAAAAAAAGAAGTACTGGGAGCTGATATCAATATCTATGATATCGAAGATGGCTCGTTGTTTACGGAAAAGATAAAGGAAGCTGATATCTTTGTAAATGCAACTGTGGTGGGGATGAAGCCACGAGGTGATGAGTCTGTGATTAGGGATAAGTCTGCATTTAAGAAGGGACTGGTTGTAGCTGATGTGGTCTACAATCCGCTAGAGACGAGACTTTTAAGAGAGGCAAAAGAAGCGGGCTGTATCTGCATAGATGGAAAAGGTATGTTGTTGTGGCAAGGTGTATATGCTTTTAAGCTTTATACAGGGAAAGATATGCCGGTTGAGGAAGTGAAAAGCATGTTCTTTTAGCAGAAAGGAGAACCGACTATGGATGTAACTGTAAGAAACTTGACTATTGGTGAGGGAAAGCCTAAAATCTGCGTACTTGTTATGGGTAAAAGCAAGGAAGAGGTTCTTAAAGAGGCTAAAAAGGCAGTGGAAAATTCGGCTGATCTTATCGAATGGAGAGCAGACAGGCTTACTGAGAGAGAATTTGACGAGGATTTCCACAATGATATTCTTCGGAAATGAGAGAAATTATAGGAGATATGCCTATAATCTATACCTTTAGAACTTTGCTTGAGGGTGGTAAGGAGATAGAGAATGAGAAATATAAGGATCTCATTCTTTCGGTTGCCAATGCAGGGATTACCGACCTTATAGATGTTGAAATTTTCTCATTTAAGTTGAAGGCAAGAGATATAATTGATGAAATTCACAGCTTTACAGATGTGAAGGTAATCGGTTCCTATCACGACTTTGAAGGTACTCCTGACACTGCAGAACTTGTATACAGATTATCGGTGATTGACAACTGCAATGCCGATATTCTAAAGATTGCAACCATGCCTCACAAGAAAAAAGATGTGATGAGAATAATGACTGCTACCATTCTTACTTATACAAGACCTAATCCAAAGCCTATCATAAGTATAGCTATGGGAAGCATGGGAAGGGTGACAAGACTTCTTGGAGAATTCACAGGTTCATCTATAACCTTTGCAAGCATAGGAAAAGAGAGTGCTCCGGGACAGATGGAAATAAATGAAGTCAGAGAAATCTTAGACAGGTTAGATAAGGTATTATAATGAATATTGTACTTATAGGCTTCATGGGCTCCGGAAAAACTACTGTAGGGAAGGCTCTTAGCGAAAAATGTGGCAGGGAATTCTTGGATACAGATGCACTTATAGAAAGTAAAGAAGACTGTAAGATAAGTACGATATTTGCAGAAAAAGGAGAGGCACACTTTAGGGCGCTTGAAAATGCCGCACTTAAAAGTCTTGCTGCAACAAAAGATAAAGTAATATCAACAGGAGGAGGGATAGTTTCGTCTCCTAATAACCGTGAGCGTCTAAAAAAAGCCGGCAAGGTAATTTATCTTAGGGTTAGCCCCGAAACTGTAATTAAAAGGCTCGAGGGAGATATTAGCAGACCTTTGCTTATGGGAGAAGATAAGCTAAGCAGGGTGAAAGAATTATTGTTGTCAAGAAGAGCGCTTTACGAGAGCACTGCGGATAGAATTATTGACGTAGATGATTTATCTGTTGAAGAAATTGTTGACTCGATTATGAAAGATTTTGCTTGACAATGATAGTTTTAAGCTGTATAATAAACAATTGTGACGGAATAATTATGCCATTATTCAGATAGGCCCGGACATCCTATCTAAGTAATACATATTCTTCTGCCATAGTAAAGAAAACGTAGCACATACTCCTTAATGTGCTTTTAACAATATTTTTGGGAGGAATTAACCATGAAGACATTTATGGCTAACCCTAACAGCGTTGAGAAGAAATGGTATGTAATCGATGCTGAGGGACAGACACTTGGACGCCTTGCAACAGAAGTGGCTAACCTTTTAAGAGGTAAGAGAAAGCCTGAATATACACCTTTTGTAGATACCGGCGATTATGTAATTGTTATTAATGCAAAGGGCATTAAAGTAAGCGGTAAGAAGCTTGATCAGAAGATTTACTATCGTCATAGTGATTATGTTGGTGGACTTAAGCAGAAGACTCTTAGGGAAACCCTTAATACAAAGCCAGAAGATGCTATTACTCACGCAGTAAAGGGCATGCTTCCAAACGGAACTCTTGGTAATAAGATGCTCACAAAGCTTCGCGTATACGCTGGTGCTGAATATGCACAGACAGCTCAGAAACCTGAAGTTTATGAGATCAAGAGCAGATACTAATTAGAGTGAAGGGAGGATATTACATTGGCTACTGTTAAATTTATGGAACCGGAAGAAGAAAAAGCAGCGTTGCAAGAGTATATCTTGTAGCAGGATCAGGTAAGATTGTAGTAAACAAGAGAGATATAAATGACTATTTTAGTCTTGAGACCTTAAAGACTATAGTTCGTCAGCCACTTGCTCTTACAGAGACAGTTGAGAAGTTTGATGTTCTCGTTACTGTACGTGGTGGCGGTACTACAGGTCAGGCAGGTGCTATCCGTCATGGTATATCAAGAGCTCTTCTTGAGGCAGATGCAGACTATCGTCCATCTCTTAAGAAGGCAGGCTTCCTTACTCGTGATTCAAGAATGAAGGAGAGAAAGAAATACGGACTTAAGAAAGCTCGTAAGGCTCCTCAGTTCTCTAAGAGATAAATTGCCGAACAAACCGTATCAAAACAGGTCAAAAACCCCGGAAAATCAAGGTTTTCCGGGGTTTTGCCGTATAAATTCCTTTGATTCGGTTTGACTTTTTTTGTCCTGATTTATCCGGTTCTGATCCTGTTTTTTTGAGTTAAAATTGGGTGGAAAAGCATTCGTACAAACAATCCTCCACAGTGTACCACGCTGTATTGAAGGGAAAATGGGAGAATTTCGATCCTTATACGAGCACCCTAATCTTCCTTGCCGGCATAACCGACACCCTCGCGCGCAGTATCATTCCGGCGATGCAGGACGGGAAGACCGTGCTGATGGACCGCTATGTTTATACGCTGTTGGTTCGGGCTCTAGTAAGAAATGTCAGCGGACAGTTTCTACAGGTGCTGGATTCATTGAGGGAACCGGATCTGATAATATACATGGATATCGACGAACAGGAGGCCATAAAACGCAAGGGCCTTGTGAGCGAGGAGCAGGTATCCGCCTTAACAGCATATCCTGCCAGTAATAAATAAGAATAAGGAGCCGTACAGAGGTATGGGTTATACATGATAAACGATAAGGTAGCAGTATTGTTCAATTACAATTCGGAGGAAAAGCGCCGATTTTTGATCGAAAACCCGATCTCTAGCGGAGGCGAAGGCCTAACCCTGCATATTTCCACGACCGGCAGCATCCTCAGCTGGAAAAAAGCGTCTGACAGTGGTAATATCTTCGAAATGTTTGCAGCTAGGAAAATGCAGTACACCTTTTTTATAGGCATCTATGAGCATGACTACTGCCGGAAAGTATACGGTCCTTTCAGCATAAAGGCCGTCGTGATGAAGGACGCTGTCCTCGAATATTATTAAAAAACAGGAGGTAGCACAATATTGATGGATAAACTGAAATGTCTGCTGTATATAGCAAAGCTCAGCTACAAGACAAACGCCACATATAAGCAGTCTAACCTCTTCGGCATAATTGTCAATTCTTTCTGGCTGATAATCCAGATGTACATACTTGTCGCTTTTATCAAACACGGTATTAGCTCATATACCGTACAGCAGGGCGTCGGCTATGTCATTCTCACTGAGGCTCTACTGACCATAACCGGTCTTAGCGGTAGCCTGGGCGGAATAGATATAGATGATCTGATAAAATCGGGTAATATTATTTTTACCTTACCAATCCCATCGGCCTGATTGGGTACCTTATCGGCATGGAGGTCGGACGCGTGCTGTATTATCTGCTCTGGCGCTTCCTGCCGCTTCTTCTTATTGGAGTGGTTGCGCTGACATGGTATCCTAACGTCACGCCTATGATGCTGTTATACTTTGTTTATTCGATCATTATCGGACTTGTTATCGCCAACGAAATCCAGTTCATTATTGTAATGCTGGCAATAAAAAACAGAACGTCGATGGGAGTGATAGACCTGATAATGGCGATTGAGCTTTTCTTCTCAGGCGGACTGCTGCCGCTGAACATTTTTCCAGAATGGCTCTACAGGATATCTCTCCATTTACCTTTTTCCTCGCAGATTTATCTGCCTATCTCAATCATCCTCGGAACTGAGGGAAGCATACTGAAGCTGCTTATCCTTGAAACTTTCTGGGCGCTGGCACTATGGCTGGTATCTTATTTCGTTTATGATAAGGAAAGGAAAAAAGTCTATGTTCAGGGAGGTTAAACATAAGATCGGCGTTTGGGTCATGTGCCTAACGATGAGTCTTAAATCACAGTTCCAATACAGGTCGTCCTTTGTTTTGAAATGCTTTGTGATGTTTATAACTTACTTCTGCGAATATATATCGACTTTGTTCCTGATAAGTAAGGTGTCGGATATCAACAAGTGGTCAAAATATGAGATAATGCTGATTTACGGAATGGCTACCGTCGCTTACGCGATGTCTAGGCTGATGTTGTGTGGTATCAACAACATCCCCAGGCAGTTGAAAAACGGTAAGTTTCTTATGAAACTGATACGCCCAGAAAGCGATCTTTTCTGTGCGATGATAGAGGAAATACCCGTTGATCGTTTGGGGCAGGTACTGCTGGGCCTGCTGATCATAATTTACTCGTGTGTCAGGAATTTTAGCAGTACCTCTATCTTCTGGCTGGTTGTATTCCTTGCCACGGGTACCGTGATATATAGCGCGATATTCATCATTACAGCCAGTGTATCCTTCTGGATCATCAATTCGCGGGAGTTGCTTGGGATCTTCACTCACGGAACACTGCGAGCTATAGTTTACCCGATAACTATCTACAGCCGGATCCTGCAAGAAATATTTACATACTTAGTGCCCGTCGCTTTTATCAGCTATTACCCCGCCATAGTCATATTGAATAAGGAGGGAGACCACACTGTCATAAAGCTGGTGATATTCCTTGTAGTTGCTCTGATGTGGGGCATAGCAAAACTTGCATGGACGATGGGAATCAAAAAATATGAAGGAGCAGGAGGCTAATAATGATAAAAATAGACGGATTAACTAAGATATACAATAACAACACAAAAAAAGCGGTAACGGCTGTAGACAATCTGAATCTTGAAATAAAGGACGGTAGCATAGTCGGACTACTCGGGCCTAATGGTGCCGGTAAGTCTACACTGATAAAAATGATACTGGGTGTCATGTACCCTACCAAAGGATTTGTCACAATCGATGGGAAGAACACATTTAACCACCGCAAGCAGCTGATGAATGACATAGGTATAGTTTTCGGCCAGCGGAGCCAGCTGTGGTGGGATTTACCAGCTATGGATACCTTCAGTCTTTTGCGCAGGGTCTATAGGGTGGACAAGGATGAATTCGACATGTGGCTTGACGAGATTATAAATGAAATGGACGCGCGCGAAATCGTAAACAAGCCAGTCAGACTGCTCAGCCTTGGCCAGAGGATGCGCTGTGAGATAATATCCGCTCTGTGCTTCAAGCCTCGGATAATAGTCCTTGACGAACCGACCATCTGTCTGGATATTTCGGTAAAAGAAAAAATCCGCAATTTCCTAGTCTATCTCAACAGGAAGAAAAATGTGACCATTCTACTGACGACCCATGACCTTACCGACGTCGACGCTATCTGCGATAGGGTAATCGTGCTCAACCACGGCAAGGTGCTGTACGACGACACCTCGAGAGAAATAAATGAAAAGAACTCCGGAAAAAACTGTGAGATCGTTTATGCCCCTCACGGCAGAGAAAAAGGAGACTTTCCCTTTGAAGCGGAGACCGTCGATACCAGCAGCAAGAAGATCATTACCTTTAAGGGCGACACCTCAGACGTTATGAAGGCGATCATCTGGTGCAGTCAGCACGGAGACATAGAGGATGTCAATATTACAAAGCCAAAAATAGAGGATATCGTAAAGAACTTTTATTGACAAACGCAATACGCGCTGCCGGGGCGGGCCAATGAATATAAACGGTTCGCTCCGTGAAGCCAGGCAAAAGGAATGCTCAAACATGATCAATTATATTTTCTGGGAAATAACCCACCGTTGCAACCAGCGATGCAGGGTTTGCCACTTGTATGGCGAACACAACCACACAAAGCTGCATAAGGAGCTATCCTATGAACAGAATATAGGCATAATCGATAAGCTTTACGATTATTTCGGCGGCAGGGTGCTGAGGATCAAATTTTCCGGCGGCGAGCCTTTCATTAAGAGATAAGAAACAGCGATTTTTACATCCCGTAAAATTGGGCAAAACCCCGATTTTATGGGATTTTTCTTTGTCCCAAACAATTTGATAATGACTTTTAATTATTCGTTGTTAAAACAACATAATCTTATTGTATCTTGTATTATCCTTATAGTATAATAACGAAGAGGAGGACGATACAATGTCAAAGAAAATAGATTTAAATAAAACAGTATATGAATTAGTTAGTGAATATCCGGAGTTAACAGATATAATGTATAATCTTGGCTTTACAGAGATTACCAAGAAGGCGATGTTAAATTCGGTTGGAAGGATTACTACCATACCAAAGGGTGCCAAGATGAAGGGTATTTCAATGATGGATATAGTATCTGCCCTTATGTCAAATGGCTTTGAACTTGTAGGTGAGATGCCTGACATAGCAGGTAAAAAGGAGCTAGAAAAGCCTGCTGATACTGCGGTAAAGGCTGAAGGAGCAGTTAAGCCGGAAGAAGAGGTAAAGGCAGCTAAAGAGAATAAGGCCGGTGAGGAGACAAAGCCTATAACCGTACAGAGCAGTTAAAGGGATACCTAAAGAGACTTGGTGCGGGTGAAGACCTTGAAAGTGTAAGGGCTGACTTTACTAAAAACTTCGCTTCAGTAGAGGCATCTGAGATCATGAGGGCTGAACAGGAGCTTATCAAGGAGGGAACCCCTATCACAGAGATTCAGAAGCTTTGCGATATCCATTCAGCACTTTTTCATGGAGCAACCACAGAAGAAAAGATTGCCAATGCAGAGAAGGCGGTTGAGGCTTCGCTTATGAAGGAAAGAATTGCTGCTGAGCTTGCTAAGCGTGATTCATTTCCTAAAAAAGACTATTCAGACAAACACGAGAGAGCTGCGGCTCTCACAAAGACTGTAGGACATCCTCTTTATACATTTACTAAGGAAAATGATGCTCTTGCTGAACTTTTAGAGAAATTTAAGAATGAAAGAAGCGAGGAAACCTTTAATAAGATAAGGGAGATTTCCATCCACTATGCCAAGAAGGGTGATTTACTATATCCACACCTCAAAGTAAAATACGGTGTTTCAGGACCTTCAGCTGTTATGTGGACTGTGGATGATGAGATTCGTGATGATCTTGGCAAGCTTGCCAAGGTAACCGAGCGAAGCCCTGAGTGGAATGTACACCTGGATGAAGTACTTAAACGCGCAGAAGAAATGATATATAAGGAGCAGAACATTCTCTTTCCTATATGTGCAGTCAATTTTACGGAGGATGAGTGGTATGGAATTTACCGTGATTCAAAGGACTATGCTGACTGCTTTGGAGTTAAGAATGAGTGTTGGGAAGAAGCAGAGAATGAGAAGGTAGAGACAAAGCCACAGGCAGAAGGAGAGATAGTTATGCCAGGTGGACATATGACTGTTCCTCAGCTCACCGCTCTTCTAAATACAATTCCTGTTGAAATTACCTTTATAGATGAGAACGATATCAACCGTTATTTCAATGAAGGACCTAAGGTATTTAAGCGTCCAGGCATGGCTATTGACAGAGATGTTTACTCCTGCCATCCACCTAAGATTGAGCCTATGGTACGCTCTATTCTTGATGATTTTAAGAGCGGGGCTAGAGATCAGGTTCAGATTTGGATGGATAAGGGTGGACGCACTATGCTTGTAACCTATATGGCAGTTAGAGATAAGGCAGGTAAATATCTTGGAACTACAGAAGTAGTACAGGATATGGAATTTGCCAAAGAGCATTTTCAGAAGTAATAGATAGAGCATTTTAGAAGAACATAGGAAGTACATAGATATAAGAAATGAACAAAGGGTTACCGCATTGGAAAGAAGACTATCATTTTAACTCCAATCCGGTAACCCTATTATTTATGTATGTAAATAAACCAAAATAGCAGCAGGCTGCAGGATATTGCACCTTGCTATAGGCTGATAAAATTACCATACTATGTGAATAAGAGGTCTGTAGCTTAGGGAAGAATATTTGGTTAATAAAAATAGTAATTATAATTCGCAAGATTAAGTTTCATGTAGGGTAAATTCGTTTTTCTTAAAGGAAATAAGGCCATCTTTTTGCATCTTGCTTAGTTCATTTGATAATGCACTACGGTCTACGCCCAGATAGTCTGCTAGCTGCTGGCGGTCAAAAGGAATGGTAAAATGTGTGTTACTGTTTACCATTGCCTGCTCTGAAAGATAGGAGAGAAGCTTGTCACGTATTGACTTTGGGGCAGTGTGCATCATTCTTGAGGAGAGATTAAGGCTTTTCATAGCAGAGATACGAAGGAGATTGTGAATCAGCCTTTGATGGAAGGAACAGCCACTGGTACAGGTTGTAAGTAGCTTTGTTAGATTAAGAAAGAGAATTTCACAAGGTTCCGCTGCTACAACATCGCAGAGAAGTTCCTTTCCCGGAATGGCTGCATAGTTTTCCGCAAATATCATTCCCGTTTCTACATGGCCGAAGATATTGCTGTTTCCCCAGTAGAAATTGACAACTATGTTCACGCTGCCTGACTGCACAAGGCCTATTTCGTGGACGCTGCAGCCTGCCCTAAATATGATTTCATTCTTTTGATAGGTCTTTTCTCTAGCGCCAAGGCAGGAAAGCAGGTGTTCTATCTCATCCTCCCTTACTCCATGGAATAAAGGGGTATTCATCAGAAAAAAATAATTCATAAAAACCTCTTTTTTGTTGTATTGACAACGCATTTTATGTTATAATTATAGTAGAATGAAAAGATAAAGTCAACTAAAAGACACCGAAGGGAGAAATTATATATGAGTATGTTTTTAGGACCAATTCATTACTGGCTATATGACAAGATTAGAAATCAGGAAAAACTGACAGAAAGAGTTGCACTTAAAGCTAAAGAGCAGGGATGGATAGATGAGAGTAAGGCTTACACTAAGTGCTGCCTGAACTTGAAGAGGTAATTGATGAAAGTAATATCCATGGCTGGCTTCAGTCTCAGATTGTAGATGCTGAGAGCAGGTTTGCAAGGCTTGTTACAGATATTCTAGCTAAAGGCGTGGATTTTAATGAACTGATTAGACTTGTCTTTGACTTTGGAAAGGATAACAAGGCGGATTCGTTAAATGGAGTTGATGAGATATTCAAATACTTTGAAGACTTCTTTGTAAATGGTATGCCTTGTGACCATGTTAATCAGGTAACAGGAAGGACAGACACAGAGCTGTCTTGGGAAATGATTCAGGATATTCACGCACAGTATTGGGTAGACGGTGATGTGGAGAATTATTACAGACTTCGTAAGGCAGTAATGGATGGAATGCTTGAGGGTAGTGGCTATGAGGTAAAAATGAGTGACCCTTATCACTATGTGATAAGTAAAGCCTTATAAAAGGCGGATGTAGAGTCTGTAGTTTAGCTTAGTCTGACCTGTAACAAGAAAAATATAAAACAAGATTCTTGATTGAATAATTTAATAAAAGGGATTAAAATGGTAGAGAGTGTAGATTCTTTACCATTTTTTGCAAAAAATGAGTGGATTACGAATATTTTTGCAAGGATTGCTAAAGCTGTGCTGTAGTAATCCTGTATCGATAGGTGTCAAATGCTGTTGACATCCACATCATTTTATTTAAAGGAGATATGACAATGGATGAGGAAAAAGCTATATTAAGAACAGAAAGTGACTCAATAGGGGAAAAGGGGGTACCTGAGGATGCTTACTATGGGGTGCAGTCGCTAAGGGCTGCGGAGAATTTTCACATAACCGGACTTAAGATGCATCCTGAGCTTATAAGAAGCCTTGCTTTTATCAAAAAGGCTGCTGCAATGGCTAACCACAGAGTGGGGCTCCTTGATGACAATATAACAAAAGCAATAATAGTAGCCTGCGATGAGATAATACTCGGAAATTACTGGAAGGACTTTATAGTAGATCCTATACAGGGTGGCGCAGGAACTTCCATCAATATGAACGCAAATGAAGTTATTGCAAACCGTGCCATAGAGCTGCTTGGAGGTAAAAAGGGCGATTATTCCTTTGTACATCCCAATGACCATGTGAACTACGGTCAGTCAACCAATGATGTAATACCCACTGCCGGCAAGATGACAACTATACGCTTGCTTGACAGGCTTAAACACGAACTTTTAAGGCTGCATACTGCACTTTGTGATAAGGCTGTAGAATTTGATCATGTTATTAAAATGGGCAGAACTCAGATGCAGGATGCGGTGCCTATAAGGCTTGGACAGGAATTTAAGGCATATTCCGTTGCAGTTATGCGTGATATCAACCGTATGGATCACGCTATAGAAGAGATGAAATTTGTCAATATGGGTGGAACAGCAATTGGTACCGGAATCAATGCAGATAGGGATACATGGAGATTATTGCTCCTATACTTTCAGAAGTATCCGGAATCAAATTCGAGCTTGCAGCAGACCTCATAGATGCAACCCAAAATATAGATGCCTTTGTATCCGTGTCGGGTGCAATAAAGGCTTGTGCTGTTACTCTTTCTAAGATAGCTAATGACCTCAGACTCATATCGTCAGGACCTCGTGCAGGATTTAACGAGATTAATCTTCCTGCCAAGCAGAACGGTTCATCCATAATGCCTGGTAAGGTAAATCCTGTTATACCTGAGGTAGTCAATCAGGTTGCATTTAAGGTAATAGGCAATGATATGACTATAACTATGGCTGCAGAAGGAGGACAGCTTGAGCTTAATGCCTTTGAACCTGTAGTATTTTACTGCATGTTTGAGTCAATAGATATCCTTGCAAGTGCGGTGCAGACCTTTGTGGATAACTGTGTAACCGGAATTACTGCCAATGAAGCCCGTTGTCAGGAGCTTGTAGACCATAGTGTGGGCGTAGTTACTGCTCTCTGCCCATATCTAGGATATAAAAAATCAGCAGAGCTTGCAAAGAAGGCGCTTCAGTCCAATAAGTCGATTAGAGACCTCCTTTTAGAGGAAAAGATTCTTTCCTCAGAGGAAATTGACAAGATTCTGGATCCGGTCAATATGACTGAACCTATTTCACTAAAGCCTGCAAAGCACTAAAGGAGATAAATGAAACTTAGAGTACCGGATTATTATTATGATTTTAAGTGTATAGGCGGAGACTGTACAGACAGCTGCTGTATAGGCTGGGAGTTAGATATTGATGAAGACTCCTATGAGGCCTACAAGAAGGTAGAAGGGAGCTTTGGAGAAAGGCTTAGAGAATCAATGGTTGATGGCTCAGATGAGGAGGATGAGTGCAATACCTTTAGACTAAAGGGGGGGCAGATGTCCGTTCCTAAATGATAAAAATCTTTGCGACATCTATATCAATCTTGGAGAAAAGTCGCTATGTAAGGTGTGTACCGAGTATCCAAGGTTTACGGTAGAGTATGAAAATACAAGGGAAAAGAGCATGGCCCTCTCCTGTGAAGTGGTTGGAAGGCTTCTGTTTTCAAGGGAGGATGAGATTAAGTTCATCAGGAATGAAATACCCGATGAAGAGATATTTGAAGAAAGCCTCCCTATGTTTGTGGATGAGATCGAATATATAAGAGACAAAAGCATAGATATATTGCAGGATAGAACAAAGGACGTATACGATAGAATTAGCGATTTTCTTTCCTTTGTGTCTAAGGCTCAGGAAGTAATAAATGAGGGAGGAGAGGAAGATGACCTCCTCGGGATGATCCAAGAATTGAAATCTGATAGTGGCAGTGTAGAAGAAGCCTCTTTTGACGCATTTTTTGAAGAGGTCTGTTATCTCCTTGGAGAGCTTTATGTACTTGGAGAGGAATGGGTTGAGGTTTTTGCAAGATTTAAGTCAGAATTAAACAAAGAAGTTTTGGATGAATTTGAACAATGCAGAAAAGACAACAAAATGCTTGATATCTGGTATGAAAATCTCATGGTCTACTTCGTATTCAGATATTTTACCAAGGGAGTGTATGACTGCGATGTTATATCAAGGGCAAAATTTGCAATTTTGGGATTCTTTAGTATAAGAGGGATAGCTGCACTTAGGTATAAGAATGAATCAAAGTTTGACATAGAAGATATGATAGTCTCAGCCAAGGCTTATTCTAAAGAAGTAGAACATTCAGAGGGGAACATTGCTTATCTGATGGAGGAGTTTTTGTTCTCCGAAGAATTTGAGATAGCTAACTTACAGGCGGTAATTAAGAGGAGATACTAGCATAAAGATTGTCATTTAAATGCCGATATAATTGATAAGGGGCATTGTAAGTATATGTCCCTGAAACAAAGCAAAAGGATTTGCACAAATCTTCAAGGAAAGGAGAGAAAAAATGAGTAGTATTATTGCAGGTGTTAGTGCCTCCGTAGCGCCTCAGGTAGGCGAGAAAAAAGTCTCAAAGACAAAAGATGCGGAAGTTTCTGCAAAAGCCAAGTCTGTAAGTACCTCCTCATCGGAGTCCAAATCATCCGATAAGGCAGAGGCAAAAGCTAAGGCAGAGAATAAGGCAGCAGTCTTTGAAAAGACTAAGAATGAAGACACTAACAAAGAACCTTACAAAATCAATAAGATGAGTAAGGAAGACAGAGCAGCCCTTGTTAAAGCCCTAAAAGAAGAGGTTGAGGCCAGACAGAAGCAGTTTTTAGAGCTTGTGAAACAGTCATTGACCGGTCAGGGTGAAAAGATTGCTATTGCAACCGATAACATGGATGGAATCTGGAAAGCTCTTGCTAAAGGCAACTTTACAGTTAGTGAAGAGGTCAAAAAGCAGGCACAGGAAGACATTTCCGAAAAAGGTTACTGGGGAGTTGAAGCGACTTCAAAGAGAATGTTTGAACATGCTTCAGCCCTAGCAGGAGATGATGTGGAACAGATGAAAGCCATGCAAAAGGCAATGGAGAAGGGCTACAAAGAAGCAACTAAGGCTTGGGGTAAAGAACTTCCTGATATATCCAAGAAGACCTTAGCAGCTGCCAATAAGCTTTTTGAAGATTACTATAAGTCAAAAGGCGTAACGAGTGAGAAAGCTATGACAGAGAAAGTCTCATCAGAACTTACCGCTCAGGCGGCAGCACAGAGTGCAGCTACTGCGAAGACGACAAAGCCACAGCATGACCCGGCTGCAAAGGGTGTACAGTCAGTTTCAAAGAGCTGATAACAGGAACAAAGTTGAAATAAAACACGAAACGCTTTCAGAAAAGCTGTTGCATATTGCAACAGCTTTTCGTATACTTATAGTTTAGGGATACAACATAAAAAGAATAAATAATATCTATTAAATCAAAAAATTTTTTTATGTTTGTAGCCTTTATAATGTAGATAACTTTGATTTACAAACTGATGGAGGAATTATGGATAAAATAGCAAGTTTTACAGTTAATCACCTGGTACTTGAGCCGGGAGTATATGTATCCAGAAAGGACAAGGTAGGCTCTGAAATCATAACCACTTTCGATCTTAGGATGACAACCCCTAACAAAGAACCTGTTATGAATACAGCTGAGCTTCATACCTTGGAGCATATCTGTGCAACATTTTTAAGAAATCACGAAAAATATAAGGATAGCATAATCTACTTTGGACCAATGGGCTGTAGAACAGGCTGTTATCTCATCATGGCCGGAGATTTGGAGTCTGGGGACGTTCTTCCTCTTTTGATAGAAATGTTCACTTTTCTTAGGGATTTTGAGGGAGATATACCGGGAGCAAGCCCTGTAGAGTGTGGAAACTACCTTGACCAGAATCTCCCTATGGCAAAATGGCTTGCAGACAGATATTTAAAGAATACTTTAGAAAACATTGATGAAGCACACTTACATTACGCAGAGTAAATTTAGAAAAGGTATATATGAAGGAATTAGAGAGAGTTAAAGAAATAGAGAGAAGCATAGTAAAGAAGTATCATAAAGAGATATGGACCAATTTTGTAAAAGCCGTAAAAGAGTATGAGTTAATCAAAGAAGGAGACAGGATTGCAGTCTGTATATCCGGGGGCAAGGATTCATTTTTGCTTGCCAAGCTTATGCAGGAGCTTAAAAGGCATAGAAAGTTTGAATATGAGCTAAAGTTCATTGTAATGGATCCGGGATACAATCCTGCAAACAGAAAGCTGATTGAAGAAAATGCAAAGCTGCTTGAAATACCTGTAGATATCTTTGAAAGTGATATCTTTGATGCAGTTTTTGATATAGAAAAAAGCCCCTGCTATCTATGTGCAAGGATGAGAAGGGGACATCTCTACAGCAAGGCAAAGGAGCTTGGATGCAATAAGATAGCTCTTGGACATCATTTTGATGATGCAATAGAAACAGTGTTAATGGGGATGTTCTACGCAGGAAAATACGAAACTATGATGCCAAAGCTTCATAGCCAAAACTTTGAGGGAATGGAGCTTATCCGCCCTCTTTACATGGTTAGGAAGAGTATATAAAGGCTTGGGTAAACTATAATAAGCTGACCTTCCTAAGATGCGCCTGCAGATTTACAGAAGAGCAGGAGCTTCTTGGTGACGAGGGTACTTCCAAAAGAGCTGAAATGAAGGAACTTGTTAAGGAATTGTCAAAAGTTAATCCGAGTGTTGCTACCAATATATTTAACAGTATGTCTCATGTGAATCTTGAAACTGTAATCGCCTATAAATATGGCGGGAAAAAGCATAGCTTTTTGGATAAATATTATGATAATGAATAAGAATATTGAAGCAGTAAAAAGTGACACAGGCATGGGCGGTAAAAGACGTGAATGGGAAGAAAGGCTTGACCTGGTTCTTGATATTGCCGAGCAGATGGTGATGTCGGGAGCAGAGGTTGCCAGAACAGAGTATAGCATAAGAAGAATATGCAAGAGCTTTGGAGCTGTAAGGGCAGAGGCACTTTCAATAACCACTAGCCTAATTGTCACAGTATACTACGGCGAATATGGCTCTGTTACCCAGACTAGAAGGGTGAACAAGTTTTCCTACAACATGGACAGACTTGAGAAAATGAACGCTCTTTCAAGAGAAATCTGCGAAAACAAGCTAAGCGTGGAAGAAGGACGAAAGAGATTTAAGGAGTTGATGAATGAAAAGTACTACTCTTTCTATCAACAAATTCTATTCTCTATGCTGATTGCCTTTACTTTTACCCTATTTTTTGGAGGCAGTATAAAGGATGCCTTGACATCATCAGCCATAGCTGTGTTGTTTAAGTATATTGATGAATTTGCAAAAAAGATAGAGATAAATAAATTCGTCCCTATAGTAACATCTTCCCTTGTAGGTGGTTTTCTTGCCATAGTAGCGGTAAGGCTTGGGATTGCTGACTCGGTTAGTATGGTCAGTATAGGTGATGTTATGCTCCTAATCCCAGGAATCATGCTTACCAACTCCCTAAGGGACATGTTTGGAGGGGACACAATAACGGGTGGAATCAGATTCATAGAAGCGGCTATGATAGCGATAATGATAGCCTAGGCTTTTCATCAGCATCAAGGTTCTATGAGGACTTATTTGCAAAGACTATAGTGTCGAGTGTGGTAGAACTACCGTATTATATGGTAATTATCATTACGCTTGCGGCTTCGTTTTTTGGAAGCATAGGCTATGCCTGCACCTTTAATACCAATTCGAAAAGGCTTATAGCGGCTGGATTTGGAGGATTTATTGGATGGGCTTCGTATATAGGAGCGGGATACTTTGTATCCTCTGAACCTATGCAGTACTTTGTGGCTGCGGTGGTGATTAACATTTATTCTGAAATTATGGCAGTTAGTGAGAAAGCACCGTCTACTGTTTTTCTGGTAGCAGCTATAATGCCCCTAGTACCAGGAGGAATGCTCTATAGAACTATGCACTATGCAGTAACAAAAGAATGGAATAGGTTTGGAAGACTTGGTGTGGATACAATATCGATTGCTCTTGCCTTGGCACTTGGTATGCTGATTGCCAATTCGATAATAAAGAGCCTTAGGAAGAGAAGAAGAAAGAGACTTGGAATGCAGGCTTAGCTACTTTGATTTAATAGGTCGATATACCTGTAAACGCAAAAACTGATAAATGTCCGAACCCGCTTAGACATCCGCTTCACTTCGTCTAATGAGTTTGCTAAGACTTTATCAGTTTTTGCTAATATCTGTATCTGTAAAAAGTGGATAATACAGTTCTAATGTTGCTATGAAGTGCAATAAAAACAGTTAGACCTTGGATGGCAGAGGGAGGATTAGTGGAATCTTTCGCTCTGCTCTTTTATTAGTTCAACATCATCAAAGTAATTGATTTTCATAGCGGATTTAACATCTGAAAGAGTTGCAGCAGCTACACTTCTTGCTTTTTCACTACCCTTTTTAAGTATCTCATATACAGCAGGAATATCCTTTTCATATTCCTTTCTTCTGGCTCTTATAGGCTCAAGCTCCTCTTCAAGAATTGCATTAAGGAAGCGTTTTACCTTCACATCCCCAAGTCCTCCCGCCTGATAATGAGCTTTAAGGGCATCAAGGTTTTCATACTCAGGAAGGTACTTGCTGAAGCTGTCAGCCTTCACAAAGGCATCGAGATAGGTAAATACTGTATTTCCTTCAATCTTACCGGGGTCACTAACCTTGATATGGTCAGGATCAGTATACATGCTCATAATCTTAGTCTTAACTTCTTCAGCAGTATCGGATAGATAGATACAGTTTCCAAGAGACTTACTCATCTTAGCCTTGCCGTCAGTTCCCGGAAGTCTCTTGCAGGCTTCATTGTCAGGAAGCATTATATTTGGCTCCACAAGCACATCACTATAAGTGAAGTTGAACTTTCTAACTATTTCACGAGTCTGCTCTATCATAGGCTCCTGATCTTCGCCAACAGGTACATGAGTAGCCTTAAATGCGGTAATATCTGCCGCTTGGCTTATAGGATAGGTAAAGAATCCAACAGGTATGCTGGTTTCAAAGTTTCTCATCTGGATCTCGGCCTTTACTGTAGGATTTCTCTGAAGCCTTGAAACCGTAACCAAATCCATATAGTAGAAAGAAAGCTCGCAAAGCTCAGATATCTGTGACTGGATGAATAGGGTACACTTATCCGGATTAAGCCCAACAGAAAGATAATCAAGTGCTACTTCTATAATATTCTGCCTTACCTTCTCAGGATTCTCAGCATTGTCTGTAAGAGCCTGAGCATCTGCAATCATGATATATATTTCATCAAATTCGCCTGAATTTTGAAGTTCAACCCTTCTTTTTAATGAGCCTACATAGTGGCCCAAATGAAGCTTTCCTGTAGGTCTGTCTCCTGTTAAAATAATCTTAGACATTTTTCTTCCTTCTTTCTATAATTACTGACAGCGTCGAAAATAATCAATTATCCTGCAATCAAGTGATAATTACATTTTATAATCGACACTCATAGTATGAATGTTTACCTTGACATAAGCTGTAAGACTTCCCCTACATACATATAGTGATAGTCCTTATTTTCGTAGAAAGTTCTCTCGATTTCAGGATCAATAAAATCTTCAGGATTAATCTTTGTTACAGACAGCTTTTTCATAATAACAACATCACGACCTTCATCGATATAAGGTGTGCCGTTGTGAAAGGCTACATGAAACTTAGCGTTGTTAATCTTATCTTCGTCACGTCCTGACACGCTGCCGATGTATTTAAGCATAAGTCCGGTTGGCTTGTCAGGAGCGAAATAAGTTACTGAAAAAGTATCATATTTATCAAGGAACTCCTTTGTATATCTGCTTCCTCTTACAAATACAAAGCCGACATCTTTGTTCCAAATGACTCCAAGTCCACCCCAGGATATGGTCATTGTATTTACGTGCCCCTCTGTACCGCAGGTGAGAAGGGCAGGCTCCTCGTTTATCTTAAATGGATTCATTGTAAGTATATCGTTTGTATAAGGCTGAAATGTATGTTGCACTTTATACCTCCTGTTTGCTTTCGTTTTGAATAAAGACAGTATATCAAAAATATGGACGGGTTTCTACACTTTTGCAAAGTTTTGATGAAATATCAAAAAAGATAGAGGATGTTGCATGTATCCTCTATCTTTATTTAGTTATGCTATATAATTATTCTTGTGCTACTATCAATATTTTAGTCACCAGAACATACAATGTTCTTTTTTTATTAGATATTGCAAACTCACAACCTTTTACTAAATCATTTGCGAAGTTTTTTTAATTTCGTTTATCGAATAGGAAGATTCAAGTTTCTTAAACCAATCATTATTTTTTTATTTTTATTCAAGACATCTTTATTTTTGCAACTTTTTTTCCGAATTTGAGCAAATATTTAATATTTTTCGGTTTTTAATTAAAGTATCATCGTAAGGATCTATACTTATCCAAAAGTCTATTTCTTCATTTTCAAATAAATGCTTATTTTTTTGAAAATCACATATTCAAGCTCAGAATCTAAATTTGCGAAGATTTCAACCTTTTGTCGTGTTTTTATATCTTATTTCAAGTTCTTTTTAAACTATCTGCGAATATGTATTGCATTTTAATGTCCTTTCTAAAAATAATAAAAAAATATAGCCTTCTCTATTCTTTGTGTTATTTTTTTATAACTGAATCTGTAGTTAAAACTTTTCTTATACCATCTTTGCCGTTAAATAGTTAACTATTATTTTTAGTATAATACATAAAAAAACTTAAGATTTCAAGAGGTATGAGTGAAAATATAAAACATTTTAATATCTTTCATTCTCGATGAAATTGTCCGTATTTTCCTTTAGGATTTAGTAATTGATGTAACGTATGCTTAACGAGTGGATAGGGAAGCCGTTTGGCAGGAGAAATGCCCTGATTTTTGTATAAAGGATGTAAAAAGAGTGGGGAAACTAAAAAAATCTTAAGGAAAGTAGACAAAATTTAAAAAAGTACTTGAAAAAAATGTTTGACCATGCTATAATTCTTATCGTTGTTGATGGGCTATCGCCAAGCGGTAAGGCAACGGACTCTGACTCCGTCATCAAAGGTTCGAATCCTTTTAGCCCAGTTACAATTAAAGCACTCATAGAGAGTGCTTTTTGTTAGTTCACTTAAAACGCAAAGCCAAATTATTAATGCTAAAGGTCACAAACTATTTATATTGCCTATAAAGTCAATTACTTTTTTCGTGACTATTGCGTGATATTGCGTAGATAATTTGTGCCGAATTAGGGGGTATTATGGCTAAGAATGTAATGACATATGAAGGTCTTAAAGAGCTTGAAAATGAGCTTGAAGATCTTAAAGTAAACCGCAGACGCGAAATTGCGGAGAAAATCAAAGAAGCTCGTGAACAGGGCGACCTTTCCGAGAATGCAGAGTATGATGCAGCAAAAGATGAGCAGCGTGATATAGAAGCAAGGATTGAAGAGTTAGAGAAGATTCTTAAGAATGCTGAAGTATTTTTGGAGGAAGATGCTGAGAAAGGAACAGTTAGCCTTGGCTCAACATTTACTCTTCTTGACATGGAATTCGATGAAGAATTGGTGTACAGACTTGTTGGTGCTACAGAGGCGAACAGCCTTGAAGGCAAGATTTCCAATGAATCACCTGTAGGAAGTGCCCTTAAAGGCGCAAAAGAGGGTGATATCGTTGAGGTTGATACACCGGCAGGAACTCTTAAGTACAAGGTAATCAAGATTCATAAATAAGGAGAAGAATAGTGGCACAGGAAAATCAGGCACTTGACACTAATGAGCAGGTTGAAATTCGTAAGGAGAAGCTTGAGACTCTTAAGGCGGCAGGCAAAGATCCTTTTGTGACAACCAAGTTTGATGTTACGCATCATTCAGTAGATATAAGAAATAATTTTGATGATTTAGAGAATAAACAGGTAACAATAGCCGGTAGAATGATGTTTAAGCGTATCATGGGTAAGGCAAGTTTCTGTAACCTTTCAGACAGATACGGAAGTATGCAGTGCTATGTAGCAAGAGATTCTATTGGAGAAGAGGCTTATGCTGATTTTAAGAAATATGATGTAGGCGATGTAATCGGCGTTAAGGGCTATGTATTTAAGACAAAGACAGGTGAGATTTCAGTTCATGCTGAAGAGGTTACCCTCCTTACCAAGAGCCTTAGACCTCTTCCTGAGAAGTATCACGGACTTAAGGATACAGAGGCAAGATATCGTCAGAGATACCTTGACCTCATTATGAATCAGGATGTCAGAAGTACCTTTGAAAAAAGATCACAGATACTTAAAGAAATCCGTTCATTCCTTGCAGAGAAGGACTTTATGGAAGTAGAGACTCCTCTTCTTGTTGAAAACGCAGGAGGAGCCGCTGCAAGACCATTTTTCACTCATTACAATGCACTTGATGAAGAAAGAAAGCTTAGAATCTCTCTTGAGCTTTATCTGAAGCGCCTTATAGTAGGTGGTTTTGAAAGAGTGTTTGAGATTGGACGAGTATTTAGAAATGAGGGTGTAGATACCAGACATAACCCTGAATTTACACTTATGGAGCTTTATCAGGCTTATACAGATTATAATGGTATGATGGATCTCACAGAGGAGATGTTTAGATATCTCGCTGAGAAGGTTTGTGGTAGCGCAGTTATCACCTACAATGGAATAGAACTTGACTTTAGCAAGCCATTTAAGCGTATAACTATGCTTGATGCGGTAAAAGAGTATTCAGGTGTTGATTTTAGTACAATCACTACAGATGAGGCAGCTAAGGCTATAGCTAAGGAGAAGAATATTGCTTTCGAGCCTCATCACAAGAGGGGTGATATCATCAACCTTTTCTTCGAGGAATTCTGCGAAGAGAAGATGATACAGCCTACCTTTGTTATGGATCATCCTATTGAGATTTCACCTCTTACCAAGAAAAAGCCGGGAGCAGAGGACAGAGTTGAGCGTTTCGAGCTTTTCGTAAATACTTGGGAGATGTGTAACGCTTATTCAGAGCTTAATGATCCTATCGATCAGAGAGAGCGTTTTGCTGCTCAGGATGCACTTGCTGCAGCAGGTGATGAAGAAGCAAACCACACTGACGAGGACTTCCTTACAGCACTTGAGTATGGTATGCCTCCTACAGGCGGTATCGGTTACGGTATAGACAGACTTGTAATGCTCCTTACCGATTCAGCTTCAATTAGAGATGTACTCTTATTCCCTACACTTAAGAGCCTTAACCCTGATAAGAAGACTTCTTCATCAGTGAGCGCAGAGTCAAAGCCTGCAGAGAAGATTGACTTCTCAAAGGTTGAAATAGAGCCACTTTTTGCAGATGCAGTGGACTTTGAGACTTTCAGTAAGTCTGATTTTAGAGCTGTTAAGGTAAAAGACTGTGTGGCAGTACCTAAGAGCAAGAAGCTGTTACAGTTCACCCTTGATGATGGTACAGGCACAGACAGAACAATTTTAAGCGGTATTCATGCCTACTATGAGCCTGAGGAACTAGTTGGAAAGACTTTGGTTGCAATTACCAACCTTCTTCCAAGAGCTATGATGGGAATCGAGTCCTGTGGTATGCTTCTCTCTGCTATTCACAGTGAAGAGGGCGAGGAGAGACTTAACCTTCTTATGTTAGATAACAGGATACCTGCTGGGGGCGAAGTTGTACTAGTTAGAAGAATTTGTAATTGGTGTCATGTGTATTAAACTAAATAAAATGTAATAAATTTGACTGCTCTATAGCTAAAAGATAGCTGTGAGCAGTCTTTTTTTACTTGAATGATAAGTTCTTAGATTTTGTTGGAATTATAGGATTTAGGATTATTATAATCAGGTTAATTCCTTTTTTTATATGGCATAGTGTGATATAATATAAGTATTTATATACCAATTAACAATGTTAAACTATAATTGGATTAAACTATGCCCGTAAAAAAATGAGATAAATAAGGAGTATACTAATGGGGCTTTTTAGATAGACTTTTCGGATATAGAAAAGGACAACAGAATATAGTTAATGAGAGTCCTGCTCTATGTTCAGAATGAAAATGTAATTCATATTTTTTTCAATTCAGAGACTTTATTAAAGAGCTTTTTGAATGGGAAAAAGTATGTTGCAAAAAAAGCGAGTATATAGATGTAATAAAGACTTATGCAGCAGATATAGAATTCTTCGATGTACTTAAAAAAAGAGCGGTATGTTCAATGATTTTTGTAAGAAAAATGGTATTTCAGTAGATTTAATTGAAGAAATAATCCATTCATATAGAAATATTGAAGAGATTGTAGAACAACATAATGAGAAGTTCATTAGTTATAAGATGGAGTCTGAGAAAGACTATTTAGATACAATACTTAACAAAGTTGATCCAAAAATCTTTTTGGATGATGATCAACGCCGAGTTGTATTAACAGATGAAGATTATTGTTTGGTAATCGCCGGGGCAGGAGCAGGGAAGACAACAACAGTTGCAGCAAAGGTAAAGTATCTGGTCGATAAACAGGGAATTGCTCCTTCACAGATTCTTGTTGTATCATATACCAATAAGGCGGTTAATGAACTTAAAGAGAGAATACAGGGCGAATTGGGTATCGAGTGTCCAATAGCAACATTTCATTCTACGGGTAATGCAATTCTTCATAAGAACTCTCCAGAGGAAAAGTTAAATATTGTTGATCAGTCTAAGCTATATTTTGTAATTAGAGATTATTTTCGCAATTCTATAATGCGTAATGAAAGTGCAGTAAATAATCTTATTATGTTTTTTGCAACATATTTTGATGCGCCTTATGAGGGAGGAGACTTGAATGGCTTTTTTAATAATATTGCAAAAGCGAATTTTTCTACTTTGCGTAGTGATCTTGAAGACTTTAAACGTGAGGTAATTGATAAGAGAACGAAAAAGTTGGCAACTATACAAAATGAGGTGCTTCGTTCTCATCAGGAAGTGTATATTACTAATTTTCTCTATCTGAATAATATTGACTACGAATATGAGCCAATCTATAAGTACAATATTGAGTTTTCAAGGAAACCATATACACCTGATTTTATAATAAACCAGGGAGACAAGAGTGCTTATATTGAACACTTTGGTATAACTGAGTCTGGTGAAAATGATAGATTTTCTCCAGAAGAAATAGAAAGGTATAAAAAAGCGGTAAACGATAAAGTTAAAATGCATCAAAAACATGGGACAACCCTGTTGTATACATTTTCTGCATATAAAGATGGACGATTTTTTTTGGATCATCTTAAAGAAAAACTTGAATCAGCTGGGTTTGAACTAAAGCAGCGATCTAACAAAGAAGTAATGGAAATGCTTGTTGCAGGAGAAGAAAATAGATACATTCGCAAGTTGATAAATCTCTTGTGCAGATTTATTTCAAATTTCAAAGTTAATGCATTTCAGGCAGATGATTTTAACAGAATGTATTATTCTACTCAGAATGTAAGAAGTAGGCTCTTTCTATCTATATGTAACGATTGTTACTTGGAATATGAGCGATGGCTTAAGGAAAATAAGGCGGTTGACTTCGAGGACTTGATTAATGAGTCTGCGAGGATTTTACGTGAAGTCAAGGAGATGAAAAAGAAACTTGACTTTAAATACATTATTGTTGATGAGTATCAGGATATTTCCAGACAAAGGTTTGATCTTACAAAGCTTTTCTCTGAGGTAACAGATGCTAAAATAATTGCAGTGGGTGACGATTGGCAATCAATTTATGCATTTAGTGGATCGGACATTACTTTATTCACAAAGTTTGCAGAGAAAATGGGATATGCGAAGTTGCTTAAGATAGTGAGAACGTACCGGAACTCTCAGGAAGTAATTGACATAGCGGGTAATTTTATTCAGAGGAATAAAGAGCAGATAACTAAGAAATTACTCTCGCCTAAACATATTGAAGATCCTGTACTGATATATACATATGATGGATCTAGAAAATTGTGGGATGGACATCGTAAAAGTGGTAGAAACTATGAACTTGGTCATGCGATTGAAATGGTTATTACAGATTTACTTAAATACAAGAAGTATGAAGGAATCGAACCAGGAAGTATACTTTTACTTGGCAGGTACGGATTTGATGGAGATAAATTGGAAAGGACGGGTTTATTCGAATATGTGAATCGCACCAATAAGGTAAAGAGTGTTAAATATCCCAAACTTGATATTACGTTTATGACTGCTCACTCTTCAAAGGGACTAGGATATGATGATGTAATTGTTATAAATGGGAAGAATGAAACATATGGCTTTCCGTCAAAAGTGGAGGATGATCCGGTGCTTTCATTGTAATTAAGGGAGATCACTCCATTGACTATGCTGAGGAAAGAAGACTTTTTTACGTAGCAATGACAAGAACCAAGAACAGAGTTTTCTTTGTGGCACCTGAAGCCAATCCTTCTGAATTTCTATTGGAGTTGAAACGATCATATAAGAATGTTAAATTGCTAGGGAAATGGAATGAAGCAGAGCAGGTAAGTATTGACAAAAAGCCTTGCCCGTTCTGTGGATATCCTATGCAATTGAAATACAAAAGAGCATATGGGTTACGGCTTTATATTTGTACCAATGAGCCTGAAATATGCGGATTTATGACTAATCAGTATCAGGCTGGCAAGCTAGCAATTCAAAAATGTGACAAATGCCAGGATGGATATTTGATTGTAAAGCAAGGAAGTGACAAGAATTTCTTTTTGGGTTGCACAAATTACAAACAAAATGGCACAGGCTGCAATAAAACGGTTAGTAAGCAAATGTTTTATTCTATGATGGGTTATACGATTGAAGAATCTAGTGTTACTGGCAATAATCTTTTTGAAGAAAACGAGCGGCTAAAAATAGATTCTGTTAAAACCAAACAGCGGGAAACAAAGACGCATAAGGTTTTAAGACAAAATGAGATAAAGTCTCAAACTGAAAACAGTTCAACCAATATATCTAATTCATCAAAAGATGATTATGTTGAAATAGTGAGAGCTAATGTTAAGCCTGTATATTACAAAGGTAAAAGATCTAAAATGATGTTATATTTATATCATTAAAAGCTCTTCAAAATGTTAGTAGGGTTAAGTTTTTGGATTAACAGTACTTTGTGCAGTGCTTCGTGGAAGTGAGATGAAACGACTTAGTGGGAATAATTTGGACAAGCTACCAGAGTATGGAGCTTATCGAGATTTTTCAGTAGATGAAGTAAAAAAACTATTGTTGAATGGATGATTTCAGAGCATTTGATACTTCAGACAAAAGGAAAGTACCCTGTGTTACATTCTACATATGAGGGACTACATTATTCTGAAACGATTACGGAGAATAAACTTAAGAAGCTTTTTAGAATTCTTGATAGTGATTTTTTTCTAAAGAGTATGATGAAAAATAATTAATAATCATCAATTAAAAACGCTCGGATTAGTCCGAGCGTTTTTATCGGGATTCATTGAACAAATAGGAAATAGTCCAACCGTATATTAAGACAAACATCTGTGAAATATCTAAATTTTTTATAAATTAATGCGAATTAAGCAATAATTGCGAAAGCTATTTCAAGGCTGGCCGGATTCTTTTCAAACTCGATGTTTCGGATCATCCGGATTGTAGCCTCCTATAAACTGATTGAAGATATTTGTGATCCCGAGGATCTTGCACGTAGCGAGAATCTGTACTGCGTTCGGAATGCTGTTACCGGTCTCCCAAGTGCTGTATGCTGCAGGCTTGGTAGGGATTCCCATTCCGGTAAGCTTATCGCAGATATCCTGTTGCTATTATTTTAAGGATTTACGATAAGTAGCAAATATGTTTCCAATGGTGTCCATAAGTGACCTCTTTCTAAGTGCGGGATACAGCCCACACGTCTGTGAATCTAATATACTTCATAGGGCAGCAAGATACTCCATTCACAGGTAACTTTATGGGAAGGTACTTGCGGACCACGCTAACCTTCGGCGGTCGGAATTTGGTTCGCTGCTTGTTTGGGATGGAGGTAATGAACATGCCTATGATTGTTTACACGCGTAGGAGGATATGAGTGATCTTCTTTCTGAGCAGGAAGAAAAACTGAATATAGAGGCTTTCAGTGAGCTACCCGGACCTCGGGGTGTTATAGTCAGCTCGCTTTACGGATCGACTAATCAACGTTTCGCAGTAATCTGAAAAGGTGACTTTCCCTTTCCTGTTCAGACTTCAGATCAAAACAATGAATCGGAGGTGAAGAGCCAAATGCAGGCGATTGATTTATATTGAAAGAAGTGCAGAAAATCCATGAGGATCTCCTATGCACTGACCGGAGACAGGACGGCTCCGGCTATGAACGGCATTATGATAAAATGACATACTCACAAATGTACCAGGGTAGTGACCCTCAAGAATTTTACTGAGGGGCAGATCGTCGTGAGAACGGATTCTCTCGGAAAGTGCTACTGAAACAGATCTGGGCACTGGTGTAGGCTCACATTCTTCCAATTAAAAAGTTTATATTCTTCCGATTTAAACATTTAACGTGTGCGAAAATGATGAATTACCAAAAACGCACACGTTAAATATTTAAAAGTCTTTACCTTTTCTCATGAAGTCCACAAGATTAATGTGTTCTATACCATTGCGCTTCTGAAGTAGCGAATCGGCAGTGGCAACATATTTGGGGTAATTGTCTTTTATAGATTCAAGAGGTCTGTATTCGCGGTCTTCCGTATCTTTGGACAGTGCGATTGTATAAGCAACCTGGACATAGGAATAACGCATCTCATTGTCCCTTAGGATAAAGTCACATTCAAGTCTCCCGATCCTTCCGACACTTACAGAGTAGTCGTGGGATCTTGCGTATATATACGTGATGTTTTCAAGGACGGGACCGAAATTTATCCTATTATCGGTGTTTTGGACATAATAAAAACCGGTGTCGGACAGGTAGTATTTTTTCTCTCCGCTTAAGGATTTTTTCGATTTCATGTCAAACCTTGGACATTCATATAGAATCTTAGCATCCAGTAAGGCTTTGATATATCGTGCTATTGTTGCCTCACTGATTGGGGTGCCGGTTTTCTCAATTGCTTTCTTAAGACTTTTCAGGCTTGTTGTTGCACCGAAATTATTAATGATATATTTTTGAACGATTTCAAAAGTGCTTTTATTGCGGATTTTCAATTTTCTTCTGATATCCTTTTCGAAGATTTCATCGATAACGCTTTGTACATATCTGCGTTTTGCAGCCATATTATCAAGAAGGATCGTTCTGGGAAATCCGCCTTCCAATATGTAGTTCTGTAACTCTTCCTGACGATCCGGTGCGATCTCTTTTCCGTAGAACTTCTTAATATCTTCATATTCCTCAAAAGAAAGCGGAAACATCTCAAATTCGATATATCTTCCGGTAAGTTTTGTCATAAGTTCACCGCTTAAAAGATATGAATTTGAGCCGGTAATGAAGATTGACCACTCATTAGTCCCGCGAAATCCATTCAGGACAGTCTCAAACCCTTCTACATTCTGTACTTCATCGATAAAAAGATACTTGTACCGTTTACAGCAGAAACCAATTCGATCAATTGTTCCAGCTGTTCCGACTTCAGGATCTTGTTGTAATCCTTACTGTCGAGATCAAAATAAATAATATTCTCTGCCGGAATTCTGGATTCCTTAAGTTCGTAGGCAATCGTCTCCATAAGGCAGGATTTTCCGCATCTTCTGACTCCGGTGATTACCTTGATAATATCAGTCGCATGATAAAAGTCGCGGATTTTTTTTAAGTAGTTTTCTCGAGGGTACCAATCCATATCATCATTCCTTTCGAAGGTGTTTTCATTCATATGTTATCAAAATCAGATATCAAAATCAAGTTTAACGTGTGCAATATTGCAAAAATATTAGAAACGCCTACGTTAAAATCAACAAGTATGGTGCAACCATACTTATGTATGATCTTCGATATCTTACTTTTTACATAGAGTTCCGTAGAATGACAGATGTAAGCATGATATCCTCACAATCCTTATGATGAGACGGGAATTTGAAGTCTTTGACTCAGCGCTTAGGGCGCTTCCGGATAAGGAGCAAGACATTGTTTATACCTTCAACCATAAGGATCGAAATATGCCGGAGAACGCAGAGGATCGGGATCTGGCTTATCAGGCGGTGAAGAACCTGATCGGTGACATCAAGAAGCGTTTCAATTTTAATGCGTTCAGCGCCTGTTATATGTTTCTTTTTGTTCATAGGAACTCCTTTTGTTAGTATGATTTTAGTTACCTATGAATAAAAGCACACAGCAAGAATAAAAACAAGGGTCTAAATGAAGAATATAAGGTATTTCAGGCTAAAAACAACATCACCTTCAAAGTAAAAGCAACGGCACCTTTCAATGTAGGTGCAACATTATTTTCAAAGTAAAAGCAACAATATTTTTCAAGGTAAATGCAACAGAGGCACCTGTCAGAGTAAGTGCAACACCATGTTGCATTTAAGCCCCAAAACTACACAAATAACATTTTTATCTCAACTTCAAAAGACAGAGTTGACAAACAATCAAAAAAATATTATAATAAAAACTGACTGAAGTCAGTCAATAAATATGAGGTAGAATTTACATGGCAAAAACTAAAGAAGAAAGACGCAATGAAATCATTGAGACAGCTGGAAAGCTGTTTGAGGAGAAGGGATATGAGCAGACACAAGTACAGGATATTGTCAATGAAATTGGAGTAGCAAAGGGACTTTTCTATTATTACTTCAAGTCAAAAGATGAAGTAATGGAGGAGTTGGCAGATAGATATGCAGACGAGATAATAGATGCTGTCAACAAATTGATAGATAAGGATATAAGCACCTTTGACAAAATCAATCGTATTTTTCAAATTTTTATTGATTCGGCAGAAAAAAAGTCTGGCATATTTATGGGAATCCTAAATGTGAAAAACGGTATAACACACGAGAGGATTTTTTTCAATGTTGGGAAAAAAATGGTTCCTCTTGTAACAGAAATTATACTTTCTGGAAATGATAATGGAGAATGCAACTGCAGTGATCCAAAGTTTATCACTGAGTTTTTGGCTTCAGGATTGTTTAATATCATGAATCAAATTTCTCCAGATGAGAAGATCGATTATTTGAAGGAAAAACTACCGACGATCAAGACAATGATTCTTAAACTATATAATTTGCTGAATAGAAGGAGAGCAAATGAGTAGATATTACGTATACACGGAATTAACAAATGCCATTGAACAGGCGATGCTAGTAGGCATTCTGCTGGGATTAGCAATAAAGAAATAGACATGATATTGTATTCTTTACATAGCGAGGTGAATATATTGAAAACAGTTACATTTGAGAATGTATCAAAGACATATAATGTTGGTGACAGCGAGGTAACGGCACTTGATCATGTCAGCTTCAGCATTGAAGACGAAAGCGTCACTGTGATTTTAGGACCGAGCGGATCTGGAAAGAGTACGATGCTCAATCTTATAGGTGGCATGGATAGAGCCTCATCTGGGTGCATACGGGTGTCAGATACCGATATTTCAAAGCTCAATGAATTTGAACTAACCGAATACAGAAGGAAAAAGATAGGATTTGTTTTCCAGTTTTACAATCTGATACCATCACTTAATGCGCTAGAGAATGTCAGTATTGTGGCTAAGATGACGCCACATTCGTTTGACGCAAAGGAAATGATCCGTAGTGTCGGGCTGGAGGATAGATGTCAGCATTTTCCTGATGAACTTTCAGGCGGAGAAATGCAGCGCTTGTCTATCGCACGTGCCATATGTAAAAATCCTGACATTCTTCTCTGTGATGAGCCAACAGGGGCTCTGGACAGCGCTACAGGAAGGAGTGTACTTCAACTTCTTACGGATATGGCCAGGAAATACAACAAAACCGTAATCATAGTGACGCATAATGCTTCTATTGCGCTATGCGCTAATGAAGTGATACACCTAAAGGACGGTAGGATCGAATTTTCTGAGAAAAATGAAAAACCTTTGAAGGTTGACGAGGTAAACTGGTAATGGGTACACTGTTTCGTAAAATGCTTCGTGACATCTGGCGACTGAAATCTCAGTTCCTGTCGATATTTATCATGTGCACTCTTGGAATGCTGATATACTCAGGTATCGAGGGAGTATGGAACGGTATGGAGCAGGAAGAGACTGCCTATTTTAAGGATTCAAATCTGGCAGATATCTGGATCAGTGGTCTCGGATTTGACAATGATGATATTGGACAGATCAAAGAGCTTGATGGGATAAACGAAACCCAGCTTTCTGCTGTAGAAAGCGCATACCTGGATAGCGATTCCAATGTCAATATCCGTCTTATATCCAACAAAGACAATAAAATATCAAAGCCTTTATGTATTAACGGAAATGAATATAAGACAACAGAAGATGGCATCTGGCTGGATAAAGATTATGCAGACAATAAGAAAATCCATGTTGGTGACCATATTCAGATATACTACGGTGAAAAAAGTCAAAAGTTAGAAGTTAAGGGATTGGTCTACAGCCCTGAGTATATCTGCTATACAGGTTCATCTACATCCACGGTGCCAGATCATTCGAAATATACCTATGGATTCATATCAGCAGATACTCTTTCTCAGATAGTCCCTAATGCAGCCTATAATCAGATAAAAATTACTACAGATAATATAACTGACGTGGATTCACTGCGCTCAGATTTGAAAACTATTCTCGATGATAAATATATGATGTGTTATGACAGAACGGAATACACACCTGTATCTTCATACATAAATAAGATCGGGCAGATAAAAAAGATGTCTGTCATGTTTTCACTCGTATTTTTTCTTCTGGCACTCCTTACCATTTATACAACTATGACAAGAATTGTCAGGAAGCAGCGTACACAGATCGGAATATTAAAGGCGCTTGGTTTTCATCCTCTTCAGATCCAGCTACATTATGCTGTTTACGGACTTGTCATCAGCATTCCAGCAGCATTACTGGGCTATGAGCTTGCACCATATACAGTAACCCCTGTCCTTCTTTCTCTGCAGAAAAAGTTTTACAGCATGCCTGAATGGCTGGGGCGTAATTCGTATTATTCAGTAATCCTTATTGTACTGCTTATCACTATCTGTACATTATCTGCCTGGATCTCATGCAGATCTATCGTAGTTGAGACACCGACTGATTTGCTCCGTGATTCTGGCAGGCAGAGACAGAAAAAGGTCTTTGCTGAACATTTTAAAGTTCTGTGGAACAGACTGAGCTTTGACTGGAGATGGATCATCCGAGATGCAGGACAGAACAAAATTCGTACAGCAATAGGAATTGTAGGCGTTTTAGGGAGCATGATGCTTCTGATGGCAAGCTTCGGATTAAAAGACACTATCAACATCGTAAACAGTGAGATTTATGGCAGGCAATACACTTATTATGAAAAGTTAAATCTCAGTATGTCTCCAACAGAGGATGAAGTCAAAAAAATAGAATCTCTTCTGTCAGGCGACTGTCAGTGGGTAAGCGAACAGTCATGTGAGGCAAAAAGCTCAATGTCTGTTCATTCTGAAAGGCTGTTTATTATTGGTCAGGGTTATTTTTTCACGACATATGATACTGATGGAAATGTGCTGGAACTGCCTGATGATGGAATAATTCTATCCGGTTCTTCAGCCAGAGATCTGAATGTGAAAGAAACGGATTTATCAGCGTACTTATAGCGGGAAAGAGAAATTATCTGAAGGTATCCCAGATAGCAGATATAAACAGCCCTCAGGGAATATTTATGTCGCAGTCATACTGGGAATCGCTTGGCAATACATTTACAGCTAGCGCATTATTGGCAGATGACAACATGAATCTGGACGATGTGAAGCAGATGTCTGTTATCAAAGATTCAGTCAAATTGAAGAAACAATTCAGTGAGTCCGAGGAATTGCTGGACAGCGTTCAAGGAGTAATCATACTTCTGATTGCAGCAGCCATTCTTCTAAGTATTGTGATCCAGTATAATCTCGGATTATTGAACTTTACAGAAAAATACAGAGAATATGCCACACTTCGTGTTCTCGGCAGCTACAATACAGATATAAAGAGTCTTATCTTTAAAAGCAGCCTGATCACCATGGTGACAGGGTGGATAATTGGCTCGATTGCTGGATGGTATTTTCTTGGACTATATGTCAGAACAGTCTCAACAACCACGATTTCATATTCACCTCATTTACGATTGATATCATATATAATTGTTTCATTGATCGTCGTAGGCTGCTCTCTTTTGATCCAGCTTATGGTATGCAGGTTAACAGCACATATAGATATGGTCGAATCGTTGAAGTCGGTCGAATAAAATGTTGTCTTAAGAAAAAATAACCGCCGTCTGCGGATATTTAAAATCCGGTGCGAGATTACCGCACCGGGTTAACTGCAGTGTGCCTAGCGGTGCACGTTTCTAACGGGTTAAAGTCCCGAATCCGCCCGGTAGTGGGAAGGATACGCCGAAAGCAAGGGTGTCGAGAGCGACCTCGAATCTGAAGGAAGCTGGATGTGTGAGGAAGAACGTAAAAGATGAACGTGTGGTGCAACTTATCAAGAGGTATCTGAAAAGTGGCGTAATGGAAAATATAGAAGTTTAAGTCGAAACTGAAAGAGCTTTCTTCCCGTAAGTGCTGTCAGTCAATCAAGCCGAGCCTGGAAAGAATCAAGGTTTATGCAAGAGGGTGGCTTAACTACTATGGAATAGCAAGCATGAAGAGTAACATGAATGACGTTAACGGATGGCTCTATCACAGAATACGTATGTGTATATGGAAACAATGGAAACGTGTGCGAACCAGATACAGAAATCTTAGGGGAATGGGTGTTCCTAAAGACCTGGCATGGAAAGCGGCAAATAGCAGACGTGACTATTGGTTTACAACACATACAGTTGCCATAAATATGGCAATGACAAAAAAAGACTGATAAACAGTGGCTTTTATGATTTAGCCACAGCCTATCAGTCTGTGCACGTCAACTACCCAAAGTGCTGTATATGATAACCGTACGTACAGTGCTGTGAGAGGACGGCGGTTAGTCACAGCCTCCTACTAGATGGAATTTATTATCTAAAAATATGTTTTTATTTTGACTGTTAAATTTTTTAGATAAGATCAAAGGAAAAAGCCAAATTTCATTGACATTTAGTGGATTAAAAAGTATAATATAATTATTAAACTATACAAAAACATATAAGTAATTGTATAATATAATTAAAAGAGGTAATTGAAATGAGTAAAAGCCTTAGATCAATTTTTGATAAACACGGTGGAATAATGAGTACTGCTGAACTTAAAGAGGAAGGTTTTTATTATAAGAAGATTCAGAATGCGCTGGAAGAAGGCGAAATAGAGCAGGTTAGAAGAGGATATTATCAATATTTGGGCGAGCATTCGTTTTCTGATATACCTGCTATAACCAGATTATTTCCAGATGCAGTAATATGTATGGAAAGTGCACTGGATTTTTATGGATATACTGACAGGACTCCATCTGCTTGGCACTTGGCAGTGGATAATAAAAGCACAAGGACAAGGTTTTATATTGATTATCCTATTATAAAGCCCCATTTTATTAAAAGAGAGCGCTATAATGTGGGAATAGAAGAAGCAGAAATTGATGGTAAATTGGTCAAGATTTATAATAGAGAAAGAACAATTTGCGATCTTCTTCTTCATAGAAATAAAGTCGATGGCGAAGTATTCAACATAGCCATTCAAAGATATATTCAAGATCCCGACAAGGTTACTGCGAGATTGATGAAATATGCAAAGCAACTTCAAGTGGAAAAAAAGGTGAGGGAGGTGCTGGGGGTATGGCTTTGAAAAATATAGCTGCATCAGTTTTAGCAAGATTGAAGAATCAGTCAAAAGATGAAGGGATATCATTTCAGCTGGTACTTCAACTTTTTGCTCAGGAAGAATTCTTAAGAAAACTATCTGTGTCTAGGTACTCCGATAATTTGATACTAAAAGGTGGAATGTTCATCTACACACTTACAGAATTTGATTCCAGACCTACTAGAGACATAGACTTTATGATTAGAGAACTTCATGGAAGCCTTGAGAATATAAGGCAAACAATGGAGTGTATATGTAATGTCAGCACAGGAAATGATTTTATAAAGCTTGAGGTTTTGGACACAGAGCCAATTACAGTCGATAAAAAATATCCTGGTGTGAAGACTATGCTTATTGGTAGAATTGAGAAAGTGAGAATTCCATTTTCTATTGATATAGGTATTGATGATGTAATTGTGCCAATCCCCGTAAAAAGAACTATAGTTACAAGACTTCCTGATTTCGTTTCCCCCGAGGTTTTTACATATTCTTTGGAAAGTACAATCGCAGAAAAAATTGATGCAATTCTTCAGAGGATGGCTGGAACAAGTAGAATGAAGGACTTTTATGATATTTATTATCTTTGTGGGATATTTGATTTTGAAGGTATTGTCCTTACGCAAGCACTTAGAAGCACTTTAACACACAGAAATAGGGTGTTACAAACAGATGCCTTCACAGAAATCAGAGAATTTAAGGATAATGTTGTATTAAATACTCAGTGGACTGCATTTGATCCTGTAAAGAACTCGAAATTATTATTTGAAGAAGTAATAGATAGGCTTATTACATTTATTGAACCTATTTATGAGACGTTGATTGCAAAATCAAGATTTTTAATAAAAACTGGAGTTGTAAAAGTAAAATGTGGAATTAAAAAGAATGCCTACTGATAACTATTTTTTTATCTCTTAGTGGGCATTTAAAGTGGTCAAGTTGTCAAGTCGATCAAAAGGTGATTGAAGTTTAATTTATAGATTATGGTATACTGTAATAAAGCAATGTAAAGTGATATTACAAAAGTTAAGGAGACACAAAAATGTCAAAACCAACAGATAAAATACTACAGGAGATAGAGGCAAAAAAGCTTCGCAGAGAAAATCTAACACTTGAAGAACTAAAGGAAGCCTACAATAAACTGGCAGAGCAGAATTTCCCGGACGCAGAAAGAATTAAATTTATAGCTGACTTAGGGGATAGCAAGGAAATTGCCTATCACTATAAACTCATTTGTAAAGACCGGGAAGAAGGCAATAGATTAAATATATCAAGAAGTTTTGACAGACACGGAAAAGAAGGGCTTGAGTTTTTACTTTGTGAACTTGATAAATCTGAGGATGAGGAAGAAAAGGTAAATTTAGCTTATCTTATGGCGGAAAATCTTTCTAAAATGAAACACAGAGATTTTTATATAGATTTTTGTGATAGATTAAATCCTATACTAGCTTTGCTTTTAGCAACAAAGGATAGTAAGCTTAGGCGGAAGGTAATCATAGCCTTTGGCTGGGTAGGCTCTGATAGAGAAGCAGATATCTTATCAAATCGGATGCTTACTGATGAAGATGAGCTTTGTAGGGCTTGGTCCGCTTCAAGTCTTATGCAAATGTCATTTCATAGGTTAAAGACAGAAATAATATGCAAGATATCAGCTAGAGCATTTATGCAAGCTATTGAAGCTGAGAAAGATATCGAGGCTTCTACGATAATGATAGAAGCTGCACAAACTTTATTTGGAAAGCGCTTTATAACAGCATCAGCCTTAGAGAATGTAGATACTGAAAAAGTAGAGAAGGCAAGAAAATCAGCTGTAAAGTTTTTAAGTAAGTATGATATAATGGTACAAGTGTAAAGTGCTCAATGTACTGAAAGATATAATGAATAAGATCCATAAGGAAGAATATGATTTTAGTGCTTATATTGAAATGTGAACACTTAATTAATATGGTCTGCAGTATGGAGTATGAATTTCGGAAGGTAAATCTCTATGGATAAGATAGCAAAGAAAAGGCAGAATGAAAAAGATATAGCCGCATTTATGATAAAGTGGTATTGTAAAAAGAAACACGGGGGCAGGGAAAGGCTTTGTCCTTCCTGTCAGGAACTATACGACTATGCAATGTATCGTATTGAGCACTGCCCTTTTATGGCGACAAAGACATTTTGCTCAAACTGTAAAGCACATTGCTACAAGCCTGAGATGAGAGAGAAAATAAAAGATGTGATGCGTTTTTCAGGCCCGAGGCTGCTTTTTCGCCATCCGATATTAGCTATCAGACATGTAATTGATACAATTAAGAATAAAAGAAGAGGGAAATAATGACAATAGATAATAAACTTGGAATAACCGACTCATTTAAGCTTGCCAATGAAGAAGAGAGAATAAGTAAGAAAAAGGCATTAGACCTGTTTCAGACAGGTTTTTTTAGACAGTCTGGAGCCAGGTTCCGTAGATGCACTTATTCAAATTTATAGATATTTGTTTGAAGATATATATGAATTTGCAGGCCAAATAAGAAATGTTAACCTGGCTAAGGGGAATTTTAGATTTGCTCCTGCCCTATACCTGGCAGAAGCTCTAAAAAATATAGAGAAAATGCCCAGGTCCACCTTTGACGAAATAATAGAGAAATACATAGAAATGAATATTGCACATCCTTTTAGGGAAGGCAATGGCAGAAGCGCAAGGATATGGCTGGATCTAATCTTAAAATCAGAAATAGGCAAGGTTGTAGACTGGAGCAAGGTAGGCAAAGAAGATTACTTGTTAGCAATGGAGAGAAGCCCTATAAAAGATGTTGAGATAAAATACCTGCTTTCTGCCTCGTTGACAGAAAAAACAGATGACAGAGAACTCTTTATGAAGGGAATTGACTATAGTTATTACTACGAGGGTTATGCTACTTATAAGACAGATGAATTGTAATATGTATGCCTATAAATCAAAAGAGGCCATCCGGGAATTTATGAGATAGCCTCTTTTGCTACTCGCCGCAGACAGTAAATCCTTCTAAGCAGGATGTTTTTAGTATAGTCTGTAGCGTTTTTAGCTTGAATCAAGTCATTATTCCGAAGACTTTGTATTTTCCAAGTCCAGTATGAAGGTATGTTCTTTTTCGCCGTAATGCTCATTATCTACCCAGATAGCGGTCTTGTCGGTGAGATTGTAGACTACGCTGTGGATAGTTAGAGAATTGCTGTCCTCATTATTCATCCCTCTACGGCCAACTATTGCAAGAGTTTTCATTCCTTCTTCTTCATCTGATAGAACGCCGCTCTTTGGCGCAAGAGCAGCCTCAAGCATCTGATAGCGGTCAACTCCGTGCGCCTCTTTTTCAGGCACATCTTTATAATATCCGTCTGAAAGTATGTAGTTCGTTATTATTTGATAATTACTTTCCTTAGCAGGGTCGTTATAGATAATATTTAGCTTTCTCTTTGAAGCGTCGTTATCTGTTGAATCAGTGCCGTTCACCCATTCCAATATAGCACTTTTACCTGTGGCATCGGCTATCATATAGTGATAAGAGGTCTTGGCTGAGTCATGCAGATCATACTTTTGAATCATTTCAACTGCCTCATCAACATTATCTGCATAATCAAGAACCATTCTAAGCATGGTAGTGCTGGTAAGGTCCGGCTTATCGGTATTTACATCGGTAGGAACGGTCTTTTCACCCTGATAAGACATAAATATTCCGCAGCTCACCCCTGCATCATTTACTCCATCAAGAGGAGCATAGGGAGCAGCCAGACAGAGTATCTTATCCTTTAGGCCTGTAATACCAGTCTCTATATTGACACTTACAAACTGGAGGTCAACGGTGGAAACAGAAGCATGTCTGCCCCCGCCGGGGGTTGGTATGGACTATCATTGTATTTGTCTTCTTAAAATCATAGTTTCGTCCGAAAATGTGCTTTCCGTCAGGGGTTGAAGCTGTAAAAGCTGAGCAGGCAATTTCAGAATTTTTAATCTTCATTGGGATGATGCCCTTGGTAATCTTCCCGGTTATGAAGCTTATAAGCTCGGTATCATTCTTAGCGCCGTTCTCCTTAAGAAATTCATCAAAATAATAATCTCCGGATACCTTCATTGTGTAGACAGCTCCGTCGCCATGCTCCGGATTGGCATCGCTGATTTTCTTTATAGAGGTCACAGATGATATCTCGTTGTGCCAGAGTGCAAATACAGCAATTAGAAGAATGATAAATATACAGGCTATCCCTATGAAAAAAACGGAAATAAGCCTGACAGCTCTCTTTTTAGTATTCATTTTAACTCCTTTTTTTGTTGAAATAATAGTTTCAGAGGGTTACAATAAGTTTGTAGACAACTGTTGCTTTAACCAGATTATTATACTTTTATGATAATAATCTATCAATCATCAAATTACTTACAGGTGTTGACTTAAACAACACTTATTGTAAAAAAATGTTGCTAAAATGGAGAAAACTATGGATGTAAGAGTTAAGTTAACCAAAAAAATGATATTTGAGGCTTTTTTAAGCATTCTAAAGTGTAAGCCTATAGCCAAAATGACTGTTAAAGAAATCTGCGCCTTCGCAGGCATTAATAGAACAACATTTTATAAGTACTATAAGGATACCTATGATTTGCTGGAACAGATAGAAGATGAGCTTATTGACAATTTGCAGGCTAATTTAGAGCATATTGACAAGACAAGCCTCTCCGATATATTTACAATTATTCTAACTGATATCTCTGAAAAAAGGGAGCTTTATGTTGCCTTATTTTCTGAGAGTCAGGGCAAGGTATTTCGCAAAAGGCTGTTTTCTCTTTGCTATGAAGACAATAAGAAAGTGATACTGGAGTATTTTCCGGGGCTTCCTGAGGATAAGAGGGAATGGATGTATTACTTTATAGCAGATGGCTGTAATAGTGTCTTAAGGCAGTGGATACATGGTGGATTTAAGCAATCAATTGAAGAAATGGTCGAATTTTTGAGGAAATTAATTGATGCGGTAAATAAATTTGCTGACTTGAAGTAAGATAATAATAAAAACCTTTCAGTTGAAATAATTGTATGGTATAATTCACGTTTTTGACAGTAAAAAAGCCTTGTAAACTACTATAAAAGTAAGTTACAGGGCTTTAAGAGATTTTACAAATTCATGTTAGTCTTTATATTGAATTTAATGCCGATTTCTTGTAGATGATAGGCCGAAAAATTTCTTTTCATACCGGCAAATCAGTACTCTAATGATGTTTTGGGTTTAGATAAAGCCGTTTGCCATAAGTCTAATGGTATTATATGGAACAGCTAAATTAATATTTGGCCATGATCAATACCTGCGGTACTTATTCCAATGACTTCTCCCTGCATATTCAATATTGCTCCTCCTGAACTGCCAGGGGAAGTTGGAGCAGTGAATTGAATCATATCAATATCCCCTATATTACGGAAACCTGATATTATTCCATCAGATACTGAATTAAACATTCCTAATGGACTTCCAATAGCTACAACCTTCTGGCCACGAACTAGTTCTGTGTGACCATTATAGATCGGCAGTGGACGTAAAGTATGGGAAATTCGTATTACAGCAAGGTCGAAGGAAGTGTTGTATTTTATTACCTGATCAGTATTGTATATATTGTCATTATCCTCAATGCGAACAGAAAAATAGGCTCCCCCTTGAATTACATGAAAATTTGTTATGATGTATCCTTTTTCTCCAATCATAATCCCTGAACCTGTTCCCTTGATTTCACCCTTGTTATCATGAACAGTTATCATTACAATAGAAGAGGCTAATTTTGCCAGATCTTCGAAGCTTTTCTCTTTCTTTGTATCTGTATTTGAAGACTGAACATTTTTTGCCTGTCTATCCTCTCTCTTTGGAATCTTGACAACAGGAGTTGGAGTGGAATTTCTAAAATCTGGTGTTTTAGTATTTTGAGGAGCAATTACTGTTGAAGAAACAGGCCGTGGTAAATATGAAGAAAGAACCATATTACCAAATGAGCCTATAGTTATGGGGCGAGAAAGGTCCTTTAATTGGTTACTAATTTCTATATCACCTAAAGGTAGCAGAAGCATTACATCTGCACCAATTCTAGTAAGAAAATAACAGAAAAGATATTCCTGCTCCTTATTAATATCTTCCCAAATGATTTTTATATTAGTTTTTTCATCCCAGTTTTTCAAATTCTTTTTCCCAATAATTTCAGAGGCCCAGAATAATAGCTTGGAAGTAAAATTTCTTATCATAGAATTGGAACGGTTAGGATCTGACGAACTAAAAATCTCTAATACATGAACAAGTGCTTCTTTAGCACAGTCCTCAAAATCAGGAGAACTTGAAATGGAGCTGAAAAGAGGAGTTGTATAATCTTCTTTCCATTTGTCATATAATTCTGCCCAGTGTATTAAATCGTCTGTATATTTTGCAATTGATGGAAGTCCTTTTTGTCTAATGTATTTGGTTCTGCCGCTAGTAGCTTCAGAATCCATTCTTCTATCAATATCTTCTATTCTATTCGCAATATCTGGAGAAGTTCCCAAAGCTCTAACAAAGTAAACATCTCGCACATTACCATTGAGACCACCACGGACGCCAACAAAGGTCTCTAGCGTATTAAGTTGCATTATATTATAACGATAGGATCGTAACATATGTGTAATTAAGCCTCCTAAGCTGGATAATTAGATGATTTGATTATATCGTGAGATACTATCCATGTCAAGAACTTGCGAAATAATATAAAAAACCACAAATCGTGTTCTAAAAAATACTACATATAATTGACAATTGTAACATACATATTGTAAAATATAGATGATTTTGTATGACGCATTGTGATTAAAGATGACAAATTCAAAAATGCGTTAGATGTGATTGTTGCTCTGTAACAGCTTCTTAATATAGAGGCTAAAATAAAATGAATAGGTATAGGGGCTGATATCGTATGTTAAATCACATAAAAATCGAGGCCCTGGATGATTTTTTTAAGGGCTTATCGAATAGGAAAACAAAGGGAGTATATTTTTATCGAATTAACGGATACAACGAGACAGTTGAAAAGTTTATAAGAGATTATTATGAGACAGCCAGAAGGACCGGTGTAATAATTGAAGGCAGAATCCCAAATCCAGACGATAATAATCTTGCCTATTACAACGAAATAATGGGTATGAATTTTCAGATGAGTCTTGGTTTTATGACCTCAAGTCTAAAAAAGTGGCTGCCAAGAATGAACGATTACCAGTTGAAGACAGTTTCGACGTCAATTTATGACTGCTTAGATGGACTACGAAAGCTTGGGAAAAATGACAACATGCTGAAAAATGCTTATATCAAATTTATGTGCTGGCTTTATTATAAATTTGAACGGATTGTCAGTCAACTTGGTAATAATGAAGTGCCTAAAATTCTGTATGAGGCTGATATAAGTAATTATGAATTACTCCTTATATCTATTTTATCAAATGCAGGTTGTGATATTGTATTGCTGCAGTACAATGGTGACCAGAATTATTTGAAGCTTGACCCTAAGTCAGAGAGGTCAGACATACTTCAACTTCAGGGAATGATAGCATTTCCAAGTGGATATAATTTGGAGAAAGTAAGAAAAGATATTGAAGAAGAATACAACAATCAAAGGCTTTTATGGAAGTCTTCCTAATTTCAAAAACTGCACCAATGCTTGGATTAAGGGGAAAAATATACTTGATGATATACGGACTCCAGCTGCGGTTAGAGGAAGTGATACAAAGCTATACTATAATTGTTTTTGTAGGATAAATGGAGTAGAGGATAAGCTTACATACTTAAATGATCTTCATAGGCTTTATTCAGAATTAGAGCAAAGCAATCGCAAGGTTGTAGTTGTTGACGGAGAGATTCAAGCCGCTTCAATGGACGAGATAAATGCAGTTCAGCGTCTAAATAGTTACCAGAGACAAGATCAAATGTTGATGGAGCTTACTAATAATATTAAGTCATCGTCTGGAAACGAGCTGCAGTCGCTAATTAGGAAGGCATTTCTTGATATCGTGCTAGAAGAAGCAAAGTTATCTGGAATGAATCTACACAAGCTTACTAATCAAGCTGTTTATCAGGTGTGCTTGTTGCAAAGGTACATACCTCTGCTGTTTGCGGGTTGGCAAAAACCTAATGTAGCTTGTTTCATACATTTTGGTGCCTGCAAGAATGAACATGAAGTTATTTCTTGCGAATTCTAGCTAGGTTACCAATAGATGTTTTAATTCTCGTACCTAACTTGAATGAAAAATGTCTATTAGCAGATCCTTTGTTGTTTGAACATAATTATGTTACAAGTATGCTTGCTACAAAATTCCCTAAAGCATCCACCGATCTTCAGGTAGGTACTTCTGCTTATCATGCTGAACGTGAATTAGATGAGCTGATATACCAAGATAGTGGTATATATAGAAACCAGCAATATGCAAAAGCAGATTCTGTTACTCTCAAAACTATGTATGAAGAGATTAAGATCCTTTGGAAGGAGGAAGCAAAATACAGACCCAATTTTAGCACTGAAAATGGTGTTGTCAATATCCCGGTGATTTTTGCAAAAGTCTCGGGGGTTAAGGATGGGGATGTAGATGCTTATTGGAACAGTATAAGGGAACTAATGCAAGAGGATGTGCTGCTGATAACAAAAATTCCTTACATTGAACAAAATTCTCCCAATCCGATGAAAGCCTTTGCTACTGATTTTTATAAGAATGGAAGGATTTTAAGAAAGAAAATCAAAGAGCATAAGAATTATCCGTATGCATTTCTTAGGGAAGAGATACAAGAGCATATATTAGACAAGTTGCAACTACTAATTGAACAAAGGATTGTCAAGGGAACATTTGAAAATGGGACTGAATATACTATAATAGCTACAATACTTAATTTAAACAAGGAATTCACAAGGATATTGCAAAAATTTGATTTTACGAAAAAGAATCCTAAGATGGTTTATGTAATCCAAGGTGAAAGTATGATTAGCCTTGAGGATACAATAATTATTGCATTTCTAAACCTTGTAGGTTTTGATATTATATTTTTCGTTCCCACTGGCTACCAGAGCATAGAAAAATATTTCAACAAAAAAACATTTGAGGAGCACCAGATTGGCGAGTATTTATATGATTTACAGATACCAAATTTAAATTCGCCGCCAACTAAGCAGAGAAATCATGGTTAAACAGCATTTTTAAGAGAGGATGAAATTATGGGACTTGATTTTAGCAAAACGCAGCCGCAGTCTGTGCCAACAACTGCTACAATGGAGACTACATCGATAAACCTGGTTACATCAACTGTTCAGAATGAAATTCAACCGGTAGAGAGTTATGATATAGTTTCTGATAGAAACAAGATGAATCAGGAGTTAGTTAATTCTGCTGAAGTTGATGCTTTATGCAGTAAGATTGAGATAGATAATCTTGAAACGATTGTAACCTTTGGTGCTGGAGCAGCTGAAGAAATTTCAAAGGCATCAGATGTTGTTCTTAATAGCATGAATATGTCACAGTTAGATGAGTCTAGTGAAATGCTTAAAACACTGGCAAATATTATGTCTAAGTTTGACATTGACGAGATTAGGGAGAATCCTTCTCTTTTTGGAAAGTTATTTGGCAATCTGAAGAAACAACTGGATAAAATACTTGCAAAATATCATACTATGGGTCAAGAGGTGGATAAAATCTATGTTCAACTTAAAGGGTATGAGGATGAAATCAGGCAGTCAAACAGAAAGCTAAATATGATGTTTGAGGCAAATGTAGGATATTATCATGAGCTAGTAAAGTATATTTTAGCTGGAGAACAGGGGTGTAGAGAGCTTGAGGCCTACATAGCTCAAAGACAACAGGATTTGCAAACTACAGGTGACAATTCGATTCAATTTGAACTTACAACCTTACAAAATGCACTTATGATGCTTGAGCAGAGAACTCAGGATTTAAGAATAGCAGAGAATGTAGCTATGCAGTCAATTCCTATGATTAAGACAATGGAGTTTAGTAATTACAACCTTGTAAGGAAGATAAATTCTGCATTTATTGTTACCCTGCCAGTATTTAAACAGGCATTGGCACAGGCTATATTGCTTAAGAGACAGAAGATTCAGGCAGAAGCTATGTCAGAGCTTGATAAGAAAACAAATGAGATGCTTATAAAGAATGCCCAGAATACAGTTGAAGTATCTAAGAATACTGCAAGACTTGCTTCTGGAAGCTCTATACAGATTGAGACTCTTGAAAATACTTGGAGAACAATTACTACTGGAATAGATGAGACTCAAAGAATTCAAGAAGAGGCACGTAAGAAGAGGATAGATGATCAGAAGAGACTTGAAGTGATAAAGGATGAGTTTAAAAAGAAGTATAATATGTCTGGAACAAAATAATACGGTAACTTTTGGTGCGAGCCAATTAGAATAAACAATAATTAAGGAGGATTTAGTTATGGGTATCAATTTAAGTAAGGGACAGAAGGTAGATTTGACAAAGGGTAATCCTGGACTTAAAAACATCATGGTAGGCTTAGGCTGGGATGTAAATGCTTTTGATTCAGGTGCGGATTTGACCTTGATGCGGCAGCTTTTATGCTTGGTGCAGACGGAAGATGTCCTTCAGAGAAAGAATTTGTTTTTTATGGCAATTTGAAACATACTAGTGGATCTGTTAATCACATGGGTGACAACCTTACAGGTGAGGGAGATGGTGATGATGAGCAGATACAGATAGATTTGAGTAAAATTCCTGCCAACATTGAAAAAGTAGCATTTACAGTTACCATCTACGATGCAGATCAGAGAAAGCAGAACTTTGGACAGGTTTCAAATGCATTTATTAGAATTGTAGACGAATCTAACAATGCTGAGTTGATTCGCTATGATCTTGGTGAAGATTTCTCTATTGAGACAGCAGTAGTGGTAGGAGAACTTTATCGTAACAACGGAGAATGGAAGTTCAATGCAATTGGAAGTGGATTCCAGGGTGGACTCGCTGCACTTTGTGGACATTATGGAATCAGCGTAGCATAAAAGGAGGTTACTTAGATGGGCGTTAGTTTAAGTAAAGGTCAAAAAGTCAGCCTTACCAAGGACAATCCAGGATTGCAGAAAGTGGTTGTAGGACTTGGTTGGGATGTAAATGCTTTTGATACTGGCGGAGACTTTGATCTAGATGCTGCAGCTTTTTTATTGACCGATAGTGGAAAGGTGTCAAAATCCGAAGACTTTGTTTTCTTTGGCAATTTGAAACATCCATCAGGTTCTGTTGAACATCTAGGTGACAATCTGACTGGTGCTGGTGAGGGTGATGATGAACAGATTAAGATTAACCTGTCTGCTGTTCCGGAGAATATTTCAAAGATAGCCTTTACAGTGACCATATATGAGGCTGAGTCAAGACACCAGAATTTTGGACAGGTATCAAATGCATTTATAAGAATATACAATGATGCTAACGGTGAAGAAATGCTTCGCTATGATCTTGGTGAAGATTTTTCTATTGAAACAGCTGCTGTTTTTGGAGAACTTTACAGGAATAATGGAGAATGGAAGTTCAACGCTATAGGAAGTGGATATCAGGGAGGCTTAGCAGCCCTGTGTGCAAACTTTGGAGTTGATACTGAATAATTGTGCTAAGACGATTTGTTTTGAAGGCGGTACAAATGGTGCTGCCCTATACAGGACACGAGACGTTGGATCGTGCATTTGGATGGGGACTGAACCGAGAAGTTTGATGTAAGTAACAATAGGAGGAAGAAACAATGTCTATCAGTTTACAGAAGGGACAGAAAGTAAGTCTCTCAAAGGATAATGCAGGTCTTGGAAAAGTAGTTGTAGGTCTTGGATGGGACGAAGCTCCACGTAGTTCAGGTGGTTTTCTTGGCTCATTATTTGGTGGAGGCGGTGGTCAGGATATTGACTGTGACGCATCAGCCATAATGCTACAAGATGGAAAATTAAGAGATAAAGGAGATGTTATTTACTTTGGTAATCTTAGGCATCATTCTGGAACAGTTCAACATATGGGAGATAATCTCACAGGAGCAGGTGACGGAGATGATGAACAGATTGTAATCGATTTGGCATCTATTCCTGCTCAATATGATAGGATAGTAATAGTAGTAAATATTTATCAGGGAATACAGAGACATCAGCATTTTGGAATGATTCAGAATGCTTTTGCAAGAATTGTTGACCAAAGGAATAACCAGGAACTTTGCAAGTATAACTTGACAGAAGACTATTCTGGCCAGCTTGCATTGATTTTTGGAGAAGTATATAGGCACAACGGTGAGTGGAAATTTAGTGCAGTTGGACAGGGTACACAAGATCCTGGAATAGGAGAGTTAGCTCAGCGATACTTGTAATCTGTTTATTAAATATTCTTACATTTAGGATGGGTAGGAAGGATCTATCTGGTGAAAAGGTTGATTTCTACTACCCATCTCTTTATAAATTTAAACAATATACCTATGACTATAGATAAGCTTGTTTTTACAGCTAGTATTGATGGAAATGGGAATACGGGAGAAAAAGACAATGAGTAAAAACACAATCAATCAAAAGGGATTGAATGATAAAGAAGTACTAGAATCTAGAGAAAAATATGGTTCTAATGTAATACCCGATTCGGAACCAACAACGTTTTGGGAAGAGTTTAAGGAAACATTTGGAGATCCAATGATTAAGATTCTCCTTGTAATTGTTGCTATTATGCTTGTTATGTTTTTCCTTGGACACGCAGAAATATATGAACCAATTGGTACAATAGTTGCAGTTTTGATTGTGGCGTTTGTTACAGCCAAGACTGGAGTTGCAAGTGATACTAAGTACCGTGAGTTAAAAGAAAGTGCCAAAAAGGATACTTGTAAGGTCTGTCGAAATGGTATTATATCAGTTATAGAAGTTGATGATGTAGTTGTTGGAGATAGAATTTTGCTGCAGTCTGGAGATAAGATTCCTGCTGACGGTATTTTGGTTGAGGGAGACTTAAGGGTTGATAACTCTGTGCTAAATGGTGAGGCTGAGGAATGTAAAAAAACAGCTACCGATGAAAGTACAGATTTTCCTGAAGATATAACAGGTGATGTATTTGTTGATAGTTATTCTCTGTTTAGGGGAGCTGTCGTATTTGACGGAGAAGGCGTACTTGAAGTGCGTAAGGTTGGCTTAAAAACCATGATGGGTAGAATGGCTGAGGATATGCAGGAAGATGAACCTGACTCCCCATTGAAAGTAAAATTATCTAAATTAGCTAATCAGATATCTTTATTTGGATATGTGTCAGCTGCTGTAATTGTTGTACTTTATATAGCATATTTCATTTTTAGAGCAGGTGGTGTTTCAGCTTATTTTGCAATGGGCTGGAGCGATATTTTATTGAACGTTATAGAAGCTGTATCCCTAGCAATACTCATAGTAGTTTGTGCCGTTCCAGAGGGACTTCCATTAATGATATCGCTTGTTCTTATGCAAAATACAAGTAAAATGCTGGACCACAATGTACTTGTAAGAAAAGCTGTCGGTATTGAAACAGCAGGTTCTCTCAATATACTTTTTAGTGATAAAACAGGAACAATTACAAAAGGTAGCCTTGAAGTAGTTGAATTCTTCACTTCTGATGGAACCAATATTCCTTATCTGATATTAAGGCGCATGGCAAGGTTAAGTCACTGGTTGATATAGCCATTGGTAAGAATACTGCCTCTATGTTCGATGGAGAACATAGGGTTATAGGTGGTAATGCTACAGACCAAGCTTTATTGAAGTTTTTAGGTGAGGATGAATTTAACTTCCTAACTAAAGGAAATGGAAAAGACATTGAATACAGTGTTGGTATGTCCCAAGGGTTTAACTCAGCCAATAAATTTAGTCAAGTAGAAATTCGTGAGTTAAATCAGGTTTTCTATAAAGGAGCTCCAGAAAGACTTTTAGCTTCCGCTAAAAAAGGATTGGATAAAGAAGGAAATGTTATTGAACTTGTACCTGAAGTGGTAGAGAATAAAATCAATGAATATGCTTCAAGAGCCATGAGAGTTTTAGCTTTTGGATATTCAGAAAAAACATTTACAGAAAACAAGATAAATGATGATGTGGTAATTATAGGCTTAGTCGCTATACGTGATGATGTTCGTCCGGAAGCAAAAGAGGCTATCAAAGAAGTGCAAGATGCGGGAATTCAAGTCGTAATGATTACCGGAGATAGGCTTGAGACAGCAGTTTCGATTGCTAAGGATGCAGGTCTTATGAAAAATGAAATGATAAGGCACTGACATCTGCACAGCTTAATCAAATGAGTGATGATGAAATAAAGGCTATCATAAAGGATATAAGAGTAATTGCTAGAGCTCTGCCAACTGACAAGTCAAGAATGGTTAAACTCTGTCAGGAAATGAACCTTGTTGTTGGAATGACTGGGGATGGAGTAAATGACTCACCTGCCTTAAAGAGGGCGGATGTAGGTTTTGCTATGGGAAGTGGAACCGAAGCAGCCAAAGAAGCTGGAGAGATTGTTGTACTTGATGATAACTTCAGGTCTATAAAGGATGCTATTTTGTATGGTAGAACAATATATCATAACATCCTGAAGTTCTGTAAATTTCAGTTAGTTATAAATGTTGCTGCTGTTATAGTGAGTGCAATTAGCCCATTCTTTGGCATAGTTGAACCATTAAAGGTTACTCATCTGTTGTTCATCAATCTTGTTATGGACAGTCTTGGTGCAATCATGCTTGGAAATGAGCCTGCTCTTGAAAAATATATGAATGAAGCACCTAGAAGAAGAGATGAGAGCATTATAAGCAAGGCCATGGCAAGTCAGATTCTGATAATGGCATCTTGGCTTACAGCTGTTAGTTTCTGTTTCTTAAAACTTCCTGTATTTCTAAATATATTTGGAGATACCAATAAGCTATATACTGGATACTTCGTATTGTTTGTAGTTGCCGCATTGTTTAATGGATTTAATGTAAGGGACGATGGATTTGCTATCTTTAAGGGACTGAATGAGAATCCTGGTTTCTTAAAAGTGTGGTTTACCATTGTTGTTGCTCAGGCACTGATAGTAAATGCTGCGCTGATACCTCTTAAGCCTTTCGAGTGGATTAGCTCTATGTTCAGCTGTACTCCTTTCAGCATTGTAGGTTGGGGTGTGATTTTTATCATTGCTGCAACAATGATACCGGTAGATTTGATAAGAAAAGCAATAGTTAATTCTGGAAATAGTCAATGATAACGGGCTGACAATGAACAAAATCAGGTGAGTAAATGGAAACAGAAGATAAGTTAAAATATTCATTAGGCGGGCTGCTATATGCGCCCGCCATAAATAAAAAAATACCAGAGAAAATAAAAAATGGTGAGTATAGTTGCTTAACATCTATGGCATTTTGTCTAGAGGATACTATTCAAGATGATTGCCTTGAAGAGGCGGAACTCAGCTTGGCCGAAGTGTTAAGCGAAATGTTGACCATAGATAAAAAACGCCTTCCCTTGGTATTTATAAGAATACGTAATCCAAAACATTTGAAACATATTATAAGCCTCATATAACTCATATAGTAGCATCATTACTGGGTATATACTTCCTAAATACGATCTATCCAATATGGAAGAATATATGAAAATTGTAACAGAAGTGAATAATAAAAGTGCTCATAAAATTTATGTAATGCCGATACTTGAAAGTCGAATGGTTGCTGATGTCAGTACGAGAGTAGGAACGCTGAAGAAGATAAAAGAGTTGTTGGATACTAACAGAGAATACATTCTCAATGTAAGGGTAGGAGGAAATGATTTTTGTAACCTATATGGTTTAAGGAGGATGTCAACTCAGTCGATTTATGATATAGGTGTAATTCGTGATATATTTGTTGACATAATTAATATATTTGCGTCTGATTATGTAGTATCCGGTCCGGTCTGGGAATACTTTGGTATAAAATCTGATGGGAAATGGGACAGTGGTTTGTTAAGAGAATTGGAGCTAGACAAGCTAAATGGCTTTATTGGTAAGACTGCAATTCATCCGTCTCAACTGCCAATTATTTTTGAGAGTATGAAAGTAAGACGGGCAGATTATGATGATGCAGTGAAAATTCTAGGCTGGGACAATGGTCCGCTTGGAGTTGCAAAGAGCCAGGGAGGAGACAGAATGAACGAGGTAAAGGTCCATGGAAAGTGGGCAGAAAAAATTGTCCTCCTTGCAGAAATATATGGAATTAAAGAGGAATGATAATGAGGATTTGGTTCAATCACTGGTTTAGTACATCATACCACCTTATAAACTTGATGAGGGAGAAAGAGCCTGGTCGTTTTACTTTTGTTGGAACCAGCACCAATCCATTTGCTATATATAAACAGGTGTGTGATGAGTTTTATGAAGAAAGACATGATATGTCAGATGAGGATTATTTGAATTTTTGCATAGATTTTTGCAGAAATCATAAAATAGATATATTTGTTCCAAGACATAATCTTGTTTCAATAATTATTAATAGACACAAGTTTGAAAGCATTGGCGTGAAGCTGCTTGCAGAAGAGAATATTGAAATTGTAAAAAGCATTAGATGATAAGTTTAAGACATACGAGCTTTTGAAAACAATCTACCCTGAAAGAGTTCCAGAAATACAAATAAGCCACAATGTTAGCGAGTTTGAAGCAGCCTTGAAGGATATGGCTAAAAAGTATTCTAGGACTTGTTATAAACTGGTTGTTGATGAAGGAGCAAGGAGTTTTCGCGTTATCGATGATAGAATTGAAAACATAGGAAATTTATACAATAAGCCTGGTAATAAGATAACAACTGAGGCTGCAACAAAGGTCATTAATAACTATGATTTTAAGGTTCCAGTTATGCATATGCCTTTTTTAGAGGATGTTGAAATTAGTGTTGATTGCTTGAAAACCAACAGTGGAAATATAATTATTCCAAGATATAAAACAAATAAAAAGATATTCTGAAGTGATTTTTAACAAAGAGATTATGGATGAATGTGAAGTGATCATGGATAGACTAAACTTGAACTATCCTCTAAATATCCAGTATAAAAAGGGGGACGGAAAGCTTTATATTCTGGAGATTAACACAAGAATGTCGGGCGGACTTCAGCTATCTTGTAAAGCAAGTAAAATCAATCTTCCTATGATAGCCTTGTATAAGCTAATGGGAGAGGATATTAGTTGGAGTTATCCAGAATACGAGTCACAGAAGGTGGCTCATATTGAGACACCAATTTGCTTATAAGGAGTATTACAGTTGTCAAAATATAATGAAAGAGACTTATTGAGGCTAGCGAAGCGCTTTCACAATACAAAGCGTACCTACTTGCTGATGAACCCATTGCAAGCAAAACACCTGAGTATTCAACCTGCAAAAACTATTGAAATGTTTCGCTCCTTAGGAGAAAAAATTAAAGACTCTTATGATGGTATAAGGCTTGTAATTGGTTTTGCGGAGACAGCAACTGCAGTGGGGGTGGCTGTTGCTGAGGTAATTTCAAAGGATTGTATCTATGTTCATACGACTAGAGAGGCTGTCCCTGAAGAAGGTAATTGGATAGAATTTAGTGAAGAGCACAGTCACGCCGTAGAGCAAAGACTAACTGGAACTCATATCAAAGAATGGATTAAATCAACCAAGAGTATTGTGTTTGTTGATGATGAAATATCTACAGGTAAGACATTACTTAATATTATAGCACAATTAAAAGCTATATATCCTGAAATTGAGAATAAAAGGTTAATTGCTGCTTCGATAATCAACAGAGTTTCAGAGAAAAACTTAGCAATAATGAGAAAGAATGGGATAGAATCTGTGTCATTGCTCCAATTAGAGGAGATTGATTATGACAAACAGGTAGAAAACTTTACAATCTTTGAGGCTAAAGAATCAGAATATATAGATATTGCTGTTAATTATGAGGAGTATGAACCAAAAGTTAGGTTGATGAACCCGAGGTTAGGTGTGCTAGTGCAAGACTATAGACGTAATCTAGACGAATTTGTTGAAGATATAATAAACCATGTAGATATACAGGGAGAGAATGTCTTAGTGCTTGGTACTGAAGAATGTATGTACCCAGCTATTATATTAGGTGAGAGGCTTCAAAATACCTTTAATGCAAATGTATATTCACACTCTACAACAAGAAGTCCTATTGGCATATGTATGGATGAAGAATACCCTGTAAAAAGTGGTTTTAAGCTTAGAAGTTTATATGATGATGAGAGAACTACATATATTTACAATTTATCTAAGTATGACAAAGTTATTATTGTTACGGATAGTAAGATGATCACTAATAGAGCAATAGAAACATTGAGAAATGCGCTTGCGATGAGTGGAAATAGCCATATCTTAATGATTAGGGGGTAGAAGGTCTTGTTTAGCACATATAAAGACGAAGATGTAACGATTTTGCTTAAGGACATATCAGGGTTGGTTGAACCACAGAGCACAGAGGAGAGAGAAAGAGAAATACAAAATGGCAGGCACTATTGTGAGATGTTGCCAATTGAGTATGAGCCATCAAAGGCTTATGAAGCTGCATTTGAGGATGCTCTTAGAAGATATAGTCCTAAAACTGCCTTTGCAGTTTCTGCTGTTGCGCAGAGGATATGGAGAAAGAAGAAAGGAAGAGTAGTACTTGTTTCTCTCGCAAGGGCAGGGACACCAATTGGGATTTTGATAAAGAGATATATGAGCTTAAAGTACGGGGTAGAAGTACCACATTATACCATATCGATAATACGAGGCAGGGGTATTGATAAAAATGCAATAAAATATATTATTGCAAAGCATGACGGAAGGGATATTCAGTTTGTTGATGGTTGGACAGGAAAAGGTGCTATTCAAAAAGAATTGTCTAAGGCAGTGGAAGAATTTCCTGAAGTTGATGATGGCTTAGCAGTATTGTCTGATCCTGCTAAGATAGCAGCAATTAGTGGTACAAATGACGATTTTCTTATTGCTAGTTCCTGCTTAAATTCTACTGTCTCAGGTTTATTAAGCAGAACTTTTTTAAGGTCAGATATTATAGGAAAAGAAGATTTCGATGGAGCAGTTTTTTATAAAGAGCTAATGAACAAAGATGTCACCTATCATTTCATTGAAACTGTCGAGTCTAACTTTATTATGGATGACATTGAGGATGAAATAGCTGATAAAGAGGACTCAGCTATCTCTGAGGTGAAGGCGATTGCAAAAAATTACAATATTCAGGATATTAACCTGGTTAAACCAAGTATCGGGGAAGCAACAAGAGTATTGCTTAGGAGATTACCTTGGAAGATGCTAGTACATAGTCTGAACGATGAAGAGCATTTAGGACATTTATATCAGCTTGCCAGAGAAAAGGGAGTAGAAGTTGTTGAATATCCATTAAAGCATTATAGAGCCTGCGGTATAATTCAATCTCTTGAGGATACATAAATGAAAAATATATTGTTTGCCTGTGACTTGGACAATACCCTAATCCACTCATATAAGAGTAAGAGAGAAGGGGATATTTGTATTGAGTGGATAAAGGATAAAGAACAAGGCTATATTAGTTCAGAAGTCATAGAAATGATTAGGACAATCAAAGATAAAGCTACTATTGTTCCAATTACTACGAGGTCTGTAGAACAGTATTTAAGAATTTGTTGGGATAAAATATTGGTTCCTAAATATGCTATTACAACCAATGGAGCGATTCTGTTGACAGAAGATGATATAGATGGACCTTGGTTTAAGGAAAGTGAGAACATTTTAGAAATATACAGAGATGAGCTGGATTCTGTACTTGGTAAGTTAGAGAAAGAAAATGACTATATTAGATGCAGACTGGTTGATAATATGTATGTTTTCTCCTATTGTAAGGAAGGGGTAGATATATCAGAAAAAGTTATAAAGTATTCTAAATCTACCTCGCTGCAAGTTACAGCTTCCGGGAAAAAGTTATATTTTTTACCACCGGAATTTAATAAGGGAGTGGCACTTAAAAGATTATGTGATAGGATGCAGTTTGATTATATAATTGCTGCGGGGGATAGTGAGATAGATATACCAATGTTAGAAAAAGCTGATTATGCTTTTTGTAAAGAAGGCATAATTGCAAAGGTAAATAATTCCAATAAAAATGTGTTTCACAATGAAATTGATCTACTGGAGTCCGTAATTAGAATTATTTATAAGCATTATGGGGAGGGATAATATAAATAAAAAAATATAATTTGAATAGCCCCTATACTATGATAACTATCCTATCTTTATATGCAGTTTTTAGGCTTGTTATTGAGTTTTATAGGAAAAAAATAATTTATGGAGGTGAGTAAATGGTAGATATACCTATGAGGTCTGCTGGAGCCTTGGGCAGACAGAATATAATGTCTATAAACCAGAAAAAGATACAATCAGCTAAAAGCAGAAATAATATTTTAGATATTAATAATCAGGCGAAGCAGGGAAATATGCAAAACAGTCAGAAGAATATGAATTCTCCTAGTTCGCCACCTGTTCAACAGCAACAAACCATACCTAAGATTGTAGTGCCTGAGTTTTTTAATATTGTTCGAAAGGGACAGAAGGCAGCTCTTGAAAACTCAAGCAAGCTTAGTAAAATAGAGGCCTGCCTTGGGTGGAATATTAAAAATTCTGCCTGCGATGTGGATGTTTCTGCATTTTTACTTTCTGGAAATAAGGTAATAAATGACGATTGGTTTGTCTTTTATGGACACCCACAGAGCCCGGATGGAAGTACTGAGTTTTATGAAGGGAAGAATCCAGATAGAGAGTGTGTATCAATTGATTTTGGTAAACTAAATGCCAGTGTTGAAAAGATAGTTTTCGTTTTAACAATAAATGAGGCATTAGAAAAACATTTGAATTTTAGTATGATACAAGATGCTTATATTCGTATCTTTGATTCGTCTACGAAGACAGAATTAGTTAGTTTCTTAATGGATGAGTATTATGAGAATGTAACTTCAATGATGATTGGAGAACTATATAAGCATAATGGAGCGTGGAAATTTAATGCAGTGGGCAATGGAGTTGCTAGGGATTTAGCAGGTTTGTGTGAGCTTTATGGTGTTCAAGTAGACTAAAACGTAGGAGGAAATAAAATGCTGACATTTGAAACAATTAACGAATTAACACTTAAGGTGACTTGTAGTGGAAGTGATGTGCTATTTGCAAAAGCCGGGGCATTTGTTGCAGGCTCAAATACTGGTGCTAAGAACTATAGTTTTGAAAAATTGCTACTTGGACCGCAGGGAAATATAGGTCAAGCGTTATTAGGACAATTGGTTCGTAGAGTTGCAGGAGAGAATCTACCACTAATGAAGGTGAACCTCAATGGAGACTCTGTTACTTACTATGCTAATTACGGCCAACATGTAGTAATCTATCATTTGGAAAAGGGTGAAACAGTATCAGTTGAGTCGGAAAATATTTTAGCATTTACACAAGACTGTGACTACAGTGTTAGATTTATAGGGGTTGGTATTTTGTCCCAGAAGGGATTAGCTACATCAACCTTAACAGCAAAAGGAAATAATGCTTATGTGGCTGTATTGTCTGATGGCAATCCAATTGTTTTAAGTAATGTAAATTCTAATGAAACAATTGCTGTGGATCCTGATGCTGTTATATGTTGGATGGGAAATGGTAACTGTGATCCTAGGGTTGCAACTGATGTATCTTGGAAAAACTTAATTGGCCAGCACTCAGGTGAATCATATCAATTTGAATGGGCAGGAAATGCTGGAGTTACCGTAATAATACAGCCTTCTGAACGAAAAGGTGGTATAAGATTGGGGATAGATTAATTGTAATATTTTAATACGGAGGAAAATTTAATGTCAGATTTTAAGGCTAAAGGTATATATTTAGGACATAGTGGATTTTTGCTTGAGCTTGAGAGTGCGACTCTGATTTTCGATTGGTATCAGGGAGATATTCCACCTATAAGGGGAGAGAAGCCACTTTACATATTTGCAAGTAATATCAACCAGGATCATTTCAGACCTGAGATTTTTGGCGCAGTTGAACAGCTTCCTCACGCTGAGATTTTCATAGGCTTTGACCATTCCATTCCTGAGGTGGATACTTTTTTAGATAGTTTACCTGAGAAGATTTCAGACCATGTAAGCTGCTTTGGCGGAGATGCAAGACTTTACTCTGAGAACGGAGAAATGCTCGTTACCTCAATTCCTGCGACAGAGATGGGAGTAGGCTTTATAGTTGAGATAGAGGGAAAAACCATCTTTCACGCCGGTACTCTCTACCTCAATCAGACTGCTTCAGAAGAAGAATATAATAAATGGTATCAGAAAATGTCTTTGGAGCATCCTGACCTCAGCATTGCTGATTATGAGGCTTATCTTGAACATTGCGAAGAAGAGTTTGAGAAATGCACTGATAAATTAAAAGGAAAGACTTTTGATTTTGCTATGCTTCCGCTTGAGCCGAAGTTTGGTGATGTGGGAGAGCGTACCATAAAGAGATATATGGAGGTGGCTAAGTACAAGACCTGGGCGCCTATTCAGCTCCATGGAATGTACGAGATTGTGGATGAGCTTGTGACAAACCACCCTGAGTTTGCAAAAAATATGATCGGTGTTACTACGAAGCCGGGGGTAAAACAGTCCATCAAGTCCGGTGAGAAATTCACTTTTAATTAAGTCTTTAGCTGACTGCGAGTTAAGAAAGGAGAGATTATGATTACTATATATGGAAGTATGATGTGTCCTGACTGCCAGAACTGTAAATATAATTTTGACAGATATGGAATAGAATATAAATTTTTGGATGTGCATACCAACTTACAGTACTTAAAAGAATTTTTAAAATACCGCGACACCAACCCGGTTTTTGACAGACTTAAAAAAATCTATGATATTGCCTACCCTGCCTGCATTGACGAGGATGGAGAGGTGTTTACAGACTGGGAGACATACCTTAGAAATAAAGGCTTAGATCCTGTATATTTGGCTTAGTGCCAAATATCATTCTATATGTATAAGGGATTTTATTTCGCATAGCATGGGATAAATACCTGCCTCTTAGCGAGTGCAGGTGATATTATTGTAACGAAATGGCTGTTCTGCCTGATAAACAACTGCAAAGTATGCTGATTCTAGTTTCGGCTTCGCTTCGCTGTTGATTACTCTGGTGTGACAGTCATTTTTATGTGATAGGGAATTTTGGAGAAATTTCCTATAAAATTAAAAAAGCGCAGCAGCATAAGCTACTACGCTCAAAGTGTATATTTTTTTGCTATATTTCAAGCGGAGGAAGTCATATTAAGCATTTGCTATTTCATTTAACTTTTCTAAAAGTTCACCTTCATCAAGACCGTGTACAAGGCAGGCATCCTCAAGAGACTCCATAAGAGATGATGGACAGCCGACGCAGTGCATACCGGCTTCCATAAGAACCTCAGCCGCCTCAGGATAAGCCTGTATGATATCTCCCATTAGCAAATCAGCTGTGATTTTATCTCCACCTTTTGAAGATTTTTCCAAAGAAAAGCTCTATATCATCCTCAACTGTACCGATTCCAGCTATACCAAAAGTTTTCTACAAGAACCTTTGCCACATTTGGGCTAAGGAAGGCTGGGAGTGTAGGTCCTAAGTGAATGTCCTTCACTCCGAGGTAGAGGAGGGCAAGGAGTACAATTACTGCCTTCTGCTCATACCAAGCAATGTTGTATGTGATAGGAAGGTCATTTATGCTTTCTACTCCAAATACTTCCTTAAGCTTAAGTGCGATAACAGCAAGTGAGTAAGAATCGTTACACTGTCCTGCATCCAGCACTCTTGGGATACCGCCTATATCACCAAGGTTTAACTTGTTGTACTTATACTTAGCGCATCCTGCGGTAAGGATAACGGCACTCTTTGGAAGAGCCTTAGCAAAATCAGTATAATAGTTACGGCTTTTTGCTCTGCCGTCACAGCCGGCCATTACTACGAAACGGGTGATAGCACCTGACTTAACTGCTGAAATTACCTCTCCTGCAAGTGAAAATACCTGGCTGTGCGCAAATCCTCCGATTATCTCACCTGTTTCGATTTCTGTTGGAGGAGGGCATTTTTTAGCCTGCTCTATGATTTCTGAGAAATCCTTGATTTCACCGTATGAACCCGGAATGTGCTTGCATCCAGGGAAACCTGCTGCACCTGTGGTATAAAGTCTGTCCTTGTAGCTATCCTTTGGAGGAACTATACAGTTGGTTGTCATAAGGATAGGGCCATTGAAGGATTCAAACTCCTCTTTCTGCTTCCACCAAGCATTGCCGTAGTTACCTACAAGGTTAGAGTACTTCTTTAAGCTCAGGATAGTAGTGAGCAGGTAACATTTCAGAGTGAGTATACACATCAACTCCTGTACCCTTGGTCTGCTCAAGGAGCATTTCTATATCTCTAAGGTCGTGACCTGATACAAGTATACCAGGATTCTTACCTACTCCGATATTTACCTTGGTTATCTCAGGATCGCCATAAGCAGTTGTATTGGCTGTATCAAGAAGAGCCATGCCCGATACACCATACTTTCCTGTCTCAAGAGTAAGGGCAACGAGCTCATCTACACTAAGGCTGTCATCGAGTGTGGCAGCAAGTGCGCGCTGTAAGAAGATATCTACTTCCTCATCATCCTTAAGGAGGGCATTTGCGTGCTTAGAATAAGCAGAAAGTCCCTTAAGGCCGTAGATTATGAGTTCACGAAGAGAGCGGATATCTTCATTCTCGGTAGAAAGTACGCCTACAGTCTTAGCCTTCTCAGGGAAGGTAGCCTCATCACCGTTCCAAAGGGCAGCAGGAGGAAGACAGACAGTATCCTTAACACTCTTTAAGAGTTCTTCTTTTACAGTAAGAGTCTCTATAATCTTAGCTTCGATAGCATCCTTATCAAAGTTTGCATTTGTAATTGTTATGAAAAGGTTGAGGGTGATAAGGTGGTTAACATCAGAGCTTACAGGTGTTCCCTCTTTTCTAAGTGCAGTTGTAACTGCAGATATTCCCTTTGTTACATAAATGAGAAGATCCTGAATATTTGCCACTTCAGGAGTTTTTTACCACAGACACCGCTAACGGAGCAGCCCTTTCCGCCTGCAGTTTCCTGACACTGGTAACAAAACATTTTATTTTCCATTTTTACCTCCAAGTAAATTTTTTTGATTTTTATTGTAGTTCCCATTTCTCTAATAGGATGACTTAATTATAATGATGTTAATATGATAAGTATGTTGTTAAAACAACATGATTAATATCTTGACAAATTTTTTTATTAGTGATAGCTTATTATAGATAAGGTTGTAAGGAAGAGTCAAAAGAATGATTTGCAATGATGGTATAGACTACAATTATATGGTTATATTATATTTACGGAGGCTATTATGATTAAAATAGATTTGGTAACAGGATTCTTAGGTTCAGGCAAAACAACATTTATTAAAAAATACGCTAAGCATTTCTTAGATAAGGGACTTAAAATAGGAATACTTGAAAATGACTACGGTGCGATAAACATAGACTTAATGCTGCTTGGAGACATTATGGGAGATAACTGTGAGCTTGAGATGATAATCGGTGGTGGAGACCTTGAGACTCATAAGAGGAGGTTCAGGACAAAGCTCATAGCTATGGCGATGAGTGGGTATGACAGGATTATAGTAGAACCATCAGGTATATTTGAGCCCGAAGAATTCTTTGATTTGCTTTATGAAGAGCCACTTGATAAATGGTATGAGATTGGCAGTGTAATAACCATAGTGGATGTAAGCTTTGCTGCTGACATATCTGATGCTTCTGAATACCTTCTCGCTACACAGCTAGCCTGTGCAGGAGCTCTCATACTTAGTAAGAAAGAGAATTACAAATTTGTGGATGAAGAGGGAACCATCTCTTATCTAAACAGCCTGCTTGAAAGGATTAAATGCAACAGAAGGCTTAAGGATGCTGATATTATTCCTTCTGAAGGAAAGTTTGAAAACTGTGATTTTGAGATGGTTTCTAACTCGGGCTATGTTCTTTCCGATTATGAAAAGAAATTTTATGAGATTGAGGAATTTAATACTGTTTTTATAATGAATAAAAGGCTTAATAGGGAAGAACTTGAAGAAAAGGCTAAGCGCTTATTTCAAAACCCTGATAAATACGGAGATATAATAAGGATTAAAGGTTTCACCAGGGAAGATGAAGGCTATTCGTTCATAAATATGACGAAGAACAATACTGAAATAAGCAGGATAGAAAGAGGGCAGGACATCTTCATTGTCATAGGCAGACATTTAGCTGAGGTAGAGATTAGAGGGGAATTTGATTAATAAAGTGTGATTTAACTGCATTTAACCCTAGTAATATACAATTAAGGGTGTCATTGTGTTACACTTTAAACCTTCTGGACTTAAAGAACTTCCCTCTCATAAGCAACATATACTAGAAACTTATCACAGTGCTGTGAGAGGGAGGTAGTTAGTCACCACATCAAGCAGGGTATTTATTTATATCTCCTTAGACTTCCCTTCTCAAATGAGTATTCGGGGGTTCTAAGGGGGTATTTTATTTCCTCCTCGTAGTACCAAGGGTCGTCCTTGTGAAGAGGGTTCCTTAGAAGCTGGAATTCCTGTGCAGGCATGTAACCCTGTGCTAAAAGATAAGCCTTTTTACCTTTTGCATTTTTACAGATATCGGCTATCATAACCACATGCCCCGGGCTTCCGCCCCTTATAAATATATCTCCAACCTTAGCTTCAGACAGCTTTATCTTCTTAGAAGAATAGTCCATGTTCAAGGTACCTGAGTAGGCAAAAACTATCCTCATAAATCTCTTAAAAGAGTCGTAACTGCTGTCATTCTTTGAGGAATAAACCCAAGCAATCTTATTTCCACTCACACTAATAGAATATCCTTTTCTCCATTTATCAAAATCAGCTATAAAGCCATTTCCCAACGGAAAGGTTATTTTATTATATGCCTTTTTATCATAATAATATTCACCATAAACCCTCATTATGGAATCTGCACATTGCTGGAGGTCTTCGCTCTCGATAGGGAGCTTGAAGACTGCTATATGGGCAGACTGATTCCCTTTTTCGCTACCATTACATAAAAGTACGGGAGAACCATCAGGCTTTAATCTATAGTTTCTAAGAAATGCTTCAAAGCTTCCCTTTTTAGCCTTTGTTCGTTTATAGCCCTTAGGAGTAAGTATTCGTTTTACCAGAGTCTTGCCTGAAGGGTTGACAAAGGATGGAGTCTCTTCATCTTTAGCAAGAGAGTCTGCTTTCTTTAAGGCATTATCAGCAACTTTTTTTTCTGATTTTGCTTTGGCAACGCTGCTTGACTTTGCCAAGCTCAAGGTATGGTCAGGCTTGGAGGAGGCATCCGAAACAGAAGACCCTTTGCAGCCGTAAAGTAAAAGAGTAAATGCACAAAGTGCGATAATTTTTTTTATCATAACAACCTCCTGTTAGAATGATAGCATAATACAGAGAAAAATTCATCAACTTTAATTTTTAACTCTTAAATTACAAATAATTATTGTATAAAAATATCTTTTAGAATAAGATTCCCTTGCGAAGTTCCCATTTAAATCATATAATAAAATGATGCAATTATGAGACGTTATCATTGATAACTGTGCAGGAGAGGGAGTTAAGGTTGTTGTAACAAGGAATGTTGAAAAGAAATAGGAGGGAAATTTCATGATGAAATTAAAGAATAATTTACTCATACTACTTTCAGTAGTCAGCCTGGTTCTTTCAGGTTGTAGCACAGGAAGTGCCGACCTTTTAAGAGAGATTAGCAGCGTGAAGGTCTATGCCAAAACAGATAAGAGCGTTGCAGTCAATATAAAAGATGTACCCAAATACAGCGGAACACCTTACGTTGAGATAAACAATAATGAGCCGTATTTCTCTGAAAAGGACACAGAAAGGGTGGAGGAATATAGCAAGCTAGACAAGCTAGGCAGATGCGGCCCGGCATTTGCAAATGTAAGCAGAGATATCATGCCTACCAGCCCAAGAGAATCCATTAGAGATATGCGCCCAAGTGGCTGGCATACAGTGAAATATGATGATATTATTGAAGACAGGTATCTGTATAATAGATGCCACCTGATTGCCTTTATGCTTGCAGGAGAAAATGCAAACGAAAGAAATCTGATTACTGGAACAAGATACTTTAATGTCGAGGGAATGCTGCCATTTGAGAATCAGGTTGCGGACTATGTTAAGTCTACAGGAAACCATGTTCTTTACAGAGTCAGGCCAATCTTTAAGGGGGATGATCTGGTTGCCCGCGGTGTACAGATGGAAGCAAAGTCTGTAGAGGATGGCGGAAAGGGAGTTTCCTTCAACGTATACTGTTACAATGTTCAGCCTGGCATAAGAATCAATTATAAAGACGGCAGCAGCCAGCCTGAAAGCAAGGTTCAAAAGAATAAGAACAATAAGTCAAATAAAACCAAGAAGACTAAGAAAACCAAAAAGAAACAGACCAACAAGCCTAAGACCAAACAAAAGGCTGAAGCAGACAACGGCCCCCAAGTAAGCTTACATTATATTGCCAATACTAATACAAAGAAGTTTCATATAAGTACCTGCAGGGCTGTGAAGATGATGAAGGCAAAGAATATGTACGAGTCGGATGACAGGGATGAACTTATTTCAAGGGGCTTTGTACCTTGCAAGATTTGCTGGCCGTAAAATGAATCAGAAGTCATGGTAATAGTACATCAAAAATAAAGAAATGTGAAATCGCCTTTGTAAACATTTGCTGAAATTATAAATATATGAAAAAAATATCCTTGAATTTTAGTCTTAAAAGTAGTACTATAGCCGTTATATTAGAAAAAGACAAATGTCCGCGTCTTAAAGACAAATATAAAAAAGGGCTAGGGACGGAATGGAATTAAACAAAAGATAAGGAGATAGATATGGAAAAGTTAAGAGTTGGTGTACTTGGTGCGACAGGTATGGTAGGTCAGAGATTTCTTTCTCTGCTTGAGAATCACGAGTGGTTTGATGTAGTTTGTGTAGCCGCTTCTCCAAGAAGTGCAGGAAAGACTTATGAGGAGGCAGTAGGGGATAGATGGAAGCTTGATACACCGATGCCTGAGAAGGTCAAGAAGTTAATTGTTGAGAATGTGAATGAAGTTGAGAAGGTCAGCTCACAGGTTGACTTTGTATTCAGTGCTGTAGATATGACAAAGGATGAGATTATGGCTATCGAGGAGGCTTATGCTAAAACTGAGACTCCGGTAGTGTCCAACAACTCAGCTCATAGATGGACGCCTGATGTACCTATGGTTGTGCCTGAACTAAACCCTGAGCATCTTGAGGTCATCAAGTTCCAGCAGGAAAGACTTGGTACCAAGAGAGGATTTATAGCAGTTAAGCCAAACTGTTCAATTCAGAGCTATGCTCCTGCTCTTCACGCATTAAAAGAGTTTAATCCTGTAAGAGTAGTGGCTACTACTTATCAGGCTATCTCAGGTGCGGGCAAGAACTTTAGCGACTGGCCTGAGATGGTGGGCAACATCATTCCTTACATCGGAGGAGAAGAAGAAAAGAGTGAGCAGGAGCCACTTCGTATCTGGGGTAAGATTGAAAATGGTGTCATAGTTAAGGCAGAGGCTCCGCTTATTACTACCCAGTGTATAAGAGTACCTGTACTTAACGGTCATACAGCTGCAGTCTTTGTAGATTTTGAAAAGAAGCCTTCTAAGGAAGAAATGATAGAAAAGTGGAGAAGTTTCAAGGGGCTTCCACAGGAGCTTGAACTTCCAAGTGCTCCTAAGCACTTTATCCAGTATCTTGAAGAGGACAACCGCCCTCAGGTAGCTCTTGATGTAAACTATGAGAGAGGAATGGGAGTTTCGATAGGAAGACTTCGTGAAGACAGCCTCTTCCAGTACAAGTTTGTTGGACTTTCCCACAATACCTTAAGAGGGGCAGCGGGTGGAGCAGTGCTTATAGCTGAACTCCTTGTTAAGCAGGGAAGAATTGCGAAAAAATAATTAAGAGTTTATATGGAATCCCCAAGTAGTGTTATCCGTACATTGCTTGGGGGTTCTTTTTATGAGCAATATGTCATTAATTTAACAATCTATTTGGGGCTGATATCGATATATTTTTACTATATATAATTAAAATTACTAATAATAGAATGTAAAAAACACTGCTATATAAGGGTTTATTGTTGTTAGCAATAGTGCAAATTACACAAAGGCGGCTTGACAAAGCTACCCACTTGTATTAGTATTGTTTACAAGATTAAAAAGTATATTAGACAGTTAAATAATTAGATTTTTCTTTAAGTCAGGTTTTTTTCAAATGACGAGTAAGTCGGGCTCTACTAAGATATCGAGGCATTTTATTTCGCGCCCGGAATATTATTTTGGGGATGAGGGAGGATATAGATGAATAATACATCAAATGCAGTAATATCAAATTACAAAAAGCCTTCTTTGGGGAAGAGAATCAAGAAAACATGGCAATTATGGGTGTTTGTTCTGCCTGCACTCATAGGTCTCATTGTGTTCTCTTATATTCCGATGTATGGAATTGTGCTCGCCTGGAAAGACTACAGCCCGATTCAGGGAATAATGGGAAGTAGGAATGTGGGCTTTGCTCACTTTGCTAGATTTCCGTTCACCTTACTTTGTAGATATTATAAGAAATACTATAGTGATAAGCCTTTACGGTATGATTGTAGGCTTTCCTATTCCCATCTTACTTGCGCTCGGACTTAATCAGATAAGAAATCTAAAGTTCAAAAAATTCATTCAGACAGTAACTTATGCTCCATACTTTATTTCAACTGTTGTTTTAGTTGGTATTATCAATATAGTTTTTGCTGAAAAAGGCTTTGTTAACCAGTTTGTATCATTGTTTGGTAATGAGCCCATCCTCTTTATGGGTAATATCAAGTACTGGAGACATATCTATGTGTGGACAGGAGTGTGGCAGAGTATGGGCTGGAATGCCATCATCTACATAGCCGCACTTGCGGGAGTTAGCCCTGAACTTCACGAAGCAGCCATTATAGACGGTGCGACCAAATTCCAGAGAATAAAATACATCGACCTTCCTTCTATAGCGCCAACCATAGTTATTACCCTTATACTTAGCGCCGGTTCGATTATGAGCGTCGGCTTTGAAAAGGCTTTCCTTATGCAGAATTCATTAAATGCTGAGGTATCGGAGATAATTGCGACTTATATATATAAGGTCGGTCTTCTTTCGGGACAATATGGTTTCTCTACTGCCGTAGGGTTGTTCAATTCAGTAATAAACTGTATATTGCTTTTGAGCGTTAATAAAATAGCAAAGAAGATGGGGCATAGCTCAATCTGGTAATCAGAGGGAAGGATAGATATGTATGTTTTTGGAAAAGCTTTTGCAAAACAGGGGAAGTCGGATAAGATATTTGACGTGATTAATTACTCTTTTATGATATTGATTCTTTTGGTAGTGCTTTATCCCTTATACTTCATCGTAATAGCATCCTTTAGCTCCCCTAACGAGGTAGCTGCGGGTAAAGTTATGTTTTGGACAAAGGGCTTTAATGTAAAGGGTTATGCGGAAATATTCAAGTATTCCAAAATATGGACAGGCTATCTAAACAGCCTTATCTATATGTTGGTTGGTACTACCATCAACCTGATTGCCACCATTCCTGCAGCCTTTGCATTTTCAAGAAGGGAAATGGTTGCTTCAAAGTTCTTGCTGTACTTATTTACCTTTACCTATGTTCTTTGGAGGAGGCTTGATACCAAGCTATCTGCTTATACAGTCACTGCATCTATACAATACGATATGGGCTTTGACTCTTCCGGGAGCGGTAAGCGTATACAACCTCATTGTAGCCAGAACCTTCTTTGAGTTAAACATACCAAATGAATTATATGAAGCCTCTACAGTGGATGGCTGTGACTACTTCAAGTACTTTTTCAAGGTAGTCCTTCCTATATCAAAGCCAGTAATTGCCGTAATGCTTCTCATATATGCAGTAGGTCATTGGAATTCATATTTCAGTGCCCTCATCTATATAAAGGATAACTGGAAAATGCCTTTGCAGGTAGTTCTTAGGGAAATTCTCATCCAGTCAACCAGTGTAGCCAATCTAAGCAGTACAAGTATGGACAGACTGGAAGACCAGAGACAGCTTGCAGAGCTTATTAAATACGGCGTAATCATAGTTTCATCTCTTCCTGTGCTTATTATGTATCCTTTCGTACAGAAGCACTTTATAAAGGGAATGATGTTAGGAGCCGTAAAGGGTTGAGCTTTAATAAATCTATATAAACAGGAGGGAAAGTATGAAAAAGAAATTAAGGATGCTTGCTTTATCAATGGCAATGGTAATGACAGTTACCGCCTGCCAGGGTGGTGGTTCTTCCACAGCTTCCAATAAGGCTGCTTCAGGCACAGCCAATTCAGGAAGTGCAGGAAGTGCTGCTAATGAGGTTGCAAAAGAAGGATTTCCTATTGTTAAGGATACCATTAACTTCACTGCAGTTGGCTATGGTGAGCCGGGCTGCGGTGAGTGGGAGGACTATCCTATCTTTAAGGAAATTGAGAAGAACTGCAATATTGATGTGACCTGGACAACCATAAGTGGTGACGGTGCAGACGAGAAACTCGGTCTCATTCTTTCTTCTAACGAGCTTCCTGATATGGTATTCTCAGGACTTAATACCAAGAAGGTGGCTAACTATGCATCAAAGGGTATAATCAGACCTATGGAAGACCTGATTGAGGCAGGATACGCACCTAATTTTAAGAAGATTCTTGAGAAGAATCCTGAGATTCGCAAGGCTATAACCATGCCTGACGGACATATTTATGTATTACCTGTAATAAATGAGCAGGCTGATCCAATGCCTACAACTACTCTTAATATCAATAAAGCCTGGTGCGATAAATTAGGAGTAAAACCAGAGGATATTAAGACTGTTGCTGATTTTGAGAACCTTATGAAACGTTTTGTGGAAGAAGATCCTAATGGAAACGGAGAGAAAGACGAGAAGGGATTTACCTTTGAGCCTACACCACCTTACCATGTATGGAACGGTGATGCTGACTTTAGTGGTGCCTGGGGAGTTACAACTGACTGGGATCCTATTATGATTCAGGATGATAAGGTAGTTTGTGCGGTAACTCAGAACGGCTACAAGGACTACATTAAGTGGTTTGCATCAATGTACAAGAACGGCTACATCGACAAAGAGGTATTCACCCATGATCACAACCAGTACATGGCTAAGATTGACGGTGGTAATGTAGGTGCTTATCTTACCAACGGACCTGTTACATCTGCAAAGGTTGAGTATGTTGCCATAGCTCCTCTTGAAGGACCTGCAGGCAGACTTTGGGGATGTGAAGACTTCTCCATTGATAAGGGTAGAGGACTTATTACAACAGCTTGTAAGAATCCTGAAGCAGCAATGCGTTTTATGGATTCTTTCTACGAGCCTGTTACTTCATTGAAGTTACAGCATGGTATCTACCTCAAGGAAACAGGAGATGGAAAGTATGAGATTCTTCCTGCAGAAAGCGGAAAGATATCAGAAGCTCCTGGTCCTTATGTAGCAAAGGACATGTCAAAGGAAGTTGTTGAAAAATACCTTACAAAGACAGAAGAGCAGGTTAAGGCTGCTGAAAGACAGGCTATGTATGCTCCATATCTTATGAAACCTCTCCCACTTATGAACTACAGCCCTGATGAGGCAGGAGAGCTTTCTACACTGTCAACCGATATTTCAAAGGTTGTTGATGAGCAGAAGGCAAAGTGGTGTACAGGACAGGGAGACATCGACAAAGAATGGGATGCTTATTTGGATTCTCTTAACAAGATAGGTCTTGAGAGATATATGGAGATTCATAACGAGGCATATAACAGATTTAAGAATAGCTAAAATAAAGAAATACTTAGGGTGACAGGTTAAATATGAAAAGAAAAAAACTTATAGGCTATGTAAGTACTAACGACCTTTCCCTTTTAAGTGATTCTGACATAAGGGCCCTTGATGTCATTAATCTGGCATTTGGGCATATAGTAAACGGGTGCGTATATTACGCACCCGATTGCGTGTCAGAAGAGTTTAAGAGGATAAGGAAAGAAAATGCTGACTGTAAGCTAGTCCTCTCTATAGGAGGTTGGGGAGCAGGAGGGTTTTCAGAGGCGGCAGCAGATGAGGAAGGAAGAGAAAAATTTGCACTGACAGCAGTAGAAATAATTAAAAAATACGAACTTGACGGACTGGATATAGACTGGGAATATCCTTGTATAAGTACGGCGGGAATAGCGGCTACTTATGATGACAGGGAGAATTTCACAAAGCTTATTAAAACTTCAAGGGAGATAATGGATAAGGAATTAGGTAAGGATAAAATGCTTACCATAGCTGCAGGTGCAGGAGAGTACTTCATTAACTCGACCAATATGAGTGAGGTAGAAAAGTATCTCGACTATGTTCAGCTTATGACCTATGATTTAAGGGGCGGATATCATATCATTACAGGACACCATACCAACCTTTTGGATGATAAAAAGGACATTTTACAGGCAAGTGCCAAAAAAGCTGCAGCCTGCTTTGAAAAGGCTGGAGTCCCGAGGGATAAGCTGATTCTTGGCGCTGCATATTATTCACGTATGTGGAAGGGTGTACCTGACAGAGAGAGCGGACTTCATCAGATGGCTGAAACGACAGGTGGTTATGGACCGTCCTATGGTGAGCTTGTAAAAGATTATATTAACAAAAATGGCTATAAGAGGTATTTTGATGAGGAAGCCAGAGCCCCATGGCTGTTTAACGGAGATACATTTATAAGCTATGATGATGAGGTATCCTGCAAAGAAAAGGCTGAATATGTGGTAAAAAACGGCCTTGGTGGCATTATGTTCTGGGAATACAGATTGGATGAAACAAGAACTCTTACAGAAGTTATGAGAAAGGCGCTGGATAAAAATTATGAATGAATGGTTTAAAAAGGCGAAACTTGGCTTATTTATACATTATGGAATATATGCAGTAAAAGGGGTAGCAGAATCCTGGTCGTTTTATAACGGGAAAATCTCTTATGAAGACTATATGGCTCAGGCAGAGGGATTTAGTGCTTCAAAACTGGATATGAAAAACTGGGCAGAACTGGCAGTAGAAGCAGGTGCAAAGTATGCTGTATTTACTACTAAGCACCATGACGGGATGGCGCTTTTTGATACCAAGTACTCTGACTTAAACATCCTCAAGCAAACTCCTGTAAAAAGGGATTTGGTTGCTGAATATGTCGATGCTTTTAGAGAAAAGGGAATTAAAATAGGCTTGTATTATTCTCTGATAGACTGGTCACATCCTGATTATCCAAGTGTATATCAGGGGGGAGTCATTCCTGAGGATAAGTCTCAGTGTAATCATTTTAGCTCTCCTAAGGATGGTGTGCAGGATGAAAAAAGATGGGAAAACTTCCTTGAATTTGACAGAAATCAATTAAAAGAACTTTTGACCAATTATGGTAATGTAGATTTGCTGTGGTTTGACGGAGACTGGGAGAGAAGTGCTGAACAATGGGGGTTGCCGGAATTTAAGGACTATCTGCTCTCTTTTAACAAGGATATTATTATCAACTCAAGGCTTGCAGGATATGGCGACTATCTTACACCTGAACAGGGACTTCCTGTGAAAAGACCCGAGGGAGAGTGGGAGTTCTGTACTACTATCAATGATTCCTGGGGTTACCAGCAGGATGATAACCACTATAAGAGTCCGGGTCAGGTTATAAGAATCTTTGTGGATACCATAACCATGGGTGGCAATCTTTTGCTTGATATAGGACCAAGAGAAGATGGAAGTGTTGATGAAAGACAGATAAATGTGCTAAGAGAACTTGGAAGCTTTATCAGGGAAAATGAGGAGGCTATATACAACACAAATGCAGGCCTGCCTTTCAATTATTTTGCAGGGGGAAGTACAGTATCTGAAGATGGCAAAACTCTGTATCTCTTTGTATACGACATACCTAGGGAAGCTATCTGCATAAAGGGACTGTGTAATAAGATAGAGTCAGTTAAGATACTTAGTACCGGCAAAGAACTTACACATGATGTACAGGGAGGAGCCGCATGGTTTAATATACCGGGGCTTACCTGGATATCACTAACTCCTGCAGACTGCGGTAAGTATATGACTGTATTAAAGGTAGAGCTTGATTCCCCTCTAACTTTGTATTCAGGAGAGGGAGCCGTAATAAGCCAGAATTAATTGTGTTGACAATAGATAGCAATAAAAAACCGATTGATAGTCTTAATTGACTTTCAATCGTTTTTTTCGTATAATCCAGTTGATATAGAAATGCCTGCTATCGTGCATTTCTAATTAAAGAAATCTATTTTTTTCAAGACTTAGAGAATAATGGAGTAACTTATCAAAGCATGGAAAAATACAGGAAAAAACGGATACACGATATTGTTTTGGGACTTGCATTACTTATTGTAGCAATGACTCTATTTGTGGTAGATATAACCAAGGCTTCGAATGATGATGGAAACAAAACTGTGGTTATCTCAATTGATGGTGAAAAAAAGTCGGAATATCCCCTTAAAGAGGATGGGGTTTACCTTCTTGAAGGTTCTCATCTGGGCACGAATAAACTTGTAATAAAGGATGAGAAGGCTTATATAGAAGAAGCGAGCTGCCCTGACAAACAGTGTGTAAAGCAGGGTAAAATCAGCAAAGCAGGAGAAATGCTTGTCTGCCTGCCAAACAGGGTGGTAATTAAGATAGTGGATGCAAATGAAGAAGAGCCTATAATTGACGGAGTTTCAGGTTAGGAGGTAAGGTGGCTAAAAAAGTTTCGCTGTATGGAATCCTTGTATCCCTTGCTTTCATAGCAAGCTACATAGAGGTGCTTATTCCATTTAACTTTCACATACCGGGTATGAAGCTTGGACTGGCTAATATTGCTGTTCTCATTGCTTTGTACACAGGTGGGGCAAAAGCAGGAATAACAGTGTCAATTATTAGAATAATCTTAGTGGGCCTTACCTTTGGCAATCCTTATAGTGCAATATACGGGCTTTCAGGTGGAGTGATAAGTTTAGCTGTTATGATAGCACTAAAGAAGACGGACTTCTTTGGTGTGATGGGAGTAAGTATGGCAGGAGGAGTGGCGCATAATATCGGACAGCTTGCCTGTGCTATGATATTACTTAAACTGCCTGCAGTATTTACCTATCTTTCGTATCTTATACTTGTTGGAACTGTTACAGGGGCTTTGATAGGTATAATTGATGAGGAAGTCTTAAAGAGGCTGAAGACAAGGCTTATTATGTAATATTTTAAAACTACTTAATGTGATACTTTCAAATGTATAATAACTTTCTTGTGCCTGATTCCAAGAAAAATAAATAAAGGGAGAAAAACTATGTCAAAAAGAGTATTAACAAAGGTTATTGCCTTAGCGCCTATAGCGGCTCTGCTTATAAATCCTGTTCAGACTATGGCAAAAAGCACTGATTCATCTCTTAAGATGAACAATGTAGCAGCTGCAAAAAAGGCGAAATATGAAAAGGAAATTGAGATATTTCCTGATGTAAAGTTTGTCAAGTCTAAGGACAAATGGGCAATTGTAAAGACTAACGGGAAGAAGATTACAGGCTTTATCTACGATGACGTGAAGGTGGAAAAGCTTGATAACGCCTATGGTACTATAGCCATTGCAGTTAAGAAAGACGGTAAGTGGGGCTTTGTAAATGACCTGGGTAAAGAGACTGTGCCTACGCAGTATGATGAGGTTAAAGAAATAATGTTCACCGGAGTAAAGGTGAAGAAAGATGGAAAATGGGGACTTGTTACAACAGATGGAGATATTATAATCCCTGTAAAGTATGATGATATTGAAAAGTTTGATGGTGCACTCGCTAAGGTTGTGCTAGACGGCAAGAAGGGACTGGTAGTTGACGGCAAGGAGATTGTATCTCCAAGCTATGATGATATAAATTATACGGCTAATTCTCCGTATCAGGTGAAACTCGGGGATAAATGGGGCTTTGTAAGTGAGACAGGAAGAGAAATCACACCGGTAAAATATGATGAGGTTACTGCTTTTGCTGAAGGGCTTGCAGGAGTTAAGATTGATGGGAAATGGGGCTATATCAACTTTAGAGGTGAAGAAGTAATTGCTCCAAAGTATGATGAAATAAAAACGTTTAGTGAAAACAGAGCCGGAGTCAAGTTTAATGGTGACTGGGGCTATATAGACGGAACAGGTGAAGAAGTTATATCACCACAGTATGACGATGTTGAGAACTTTAATAAGGGACTTGCAAGCGTTAATATCAATGGAAGATGGGGTTTGATTGGTAAAAATGGTGAGGTTAAGGGTAAGATAGCATATGATTCTATCTTCAATAATGAAGACATGTCCCTCATAAGAGTAAATCTTGACGGAATGACAGGCTACATTAGCAGAGAAGGCAAGGTTGTAATACCTGTAAAGTATAAAGAAGTTATAAACTACGATGATGAAGCTGTTGTTGTAAAAGCAGGTAAGAAATGGGGAGTATATGATAGCACAGGTAAGATTGCTGTTCCCGTAAAATACGAGGGTATAGACAACATCAATGTGTATCACGAAGACAAGAAGGGGAATCACTACCATCTATGTAAATGCAACCTTAAAGAATAAACCGCTCTTCTTCAGTGTAAAAGCAAGGAGCCGGAAATCAGCAAAAGGTGAGTATACATATGGTAAGTGGTCCAAACCTAAGACTAAATCGAAGACAAAATCAAAAGCAAAATCTAAAAACAAATAGGAGAGAATAACAAATGTGGGCTTATGAAAAAGTGTTTTATCAGTTTTATCCTATGGGATTTTGCGGTGCGCCATTTGAAAATGACGGGAATCTGGAGCATAGGATACTGAAGGTCGTTGACTTCATCCCTCACCTTAAAAAAATGGGAATAGGAGCAGTATATTTTTCTCCTATATTTGAATCCGATACACATGGCTATAATACAAGGGATTATAGAAAGATAGATGTGAGGCTTGGAACCAATGAGGACTTCAAAAAAGTCTGCGAAGAACTTCATAAAGAAGGAATTAGGGTGATACTTGACGGAGTATTTAACCACGTAGGCAGAGGCTTCTTTGGTTTTAAGGATGTACTTGAAAAAAGAGAGAATTCACAGTATAAAGACTGGTTCAACATCAATTTTGGAGGCAACAGTAACTATAATGACGGGTTGTGGTATGAAGGCTGGGAAGGGTATTATGACCTTGTTAAGTTAAATCTAAAGAACCCTGCAGTTACCGACTATCTTATAGAAAGTATAAGAGGCTGGGTTAAAGAATTTGATATTGATGGTCTCAGGATTGATGTAGCCTACATGGTAGACAGAGATTTCTTAAAGAGGCTTAGATATGAAACCAGTCAGATGAAGACTGAGTTTTTCCTTGGTGGAGAAATGATTGGTGGAGACTACAACCAGATTATGAATGATGAGATGTGCCACTCAGCTACCAACTATGAGTGCTACAAAGGAATATATTCAAGTCTGAACAGCTTAAATCTATTTGAAATAATGCATTCCTTAAACCGTCAGTATGGCGAGGAGAACTGGACCTTATACAGAGGTAAACATCTGATGAGCTTTGTAGACAACCACGATGTATCAAGGATTGCAAGTATTCTTACCGAGGAGAAGCATCTTTCCCTAGCCTATGCCCTTATGTTTACCATGCCTGGTATTCCTATGATATACTACGGAAGTGAATGGGGCTTTAAGGCAGACAAAAAGGAAGGTGACCCTGCACTTAGACCTGCTTTTGATAAGCCTGAATATAATGAGCTTACCGAATATATCACTAAACTAACAAAGATACACAATGCCTCACCTGTGCTCTGGTACGGAAGCTTTAAGCCGTTACAGATAGCCAATAAGCAATGTGCATTTCTTAGAGAAAAAGATGGAAAGCGTATGATAATCGCCATCAATGCGGAGGGCAATCCTGCAAGGCTTAACTTTAACCTTGACAATTTAAATGGAAGCCTGACAGACCTTATTACAGGGGATGAGGTAGAGTTTAAGTCAGGACTTGACCTCTCGGGCTTTAGGGCATATATATTTGAGGCATAACAAAAAAATCCTGTTTCAGAAGCTAGCGTAACTGCTTATCCGAATACAGGATTTTTATAGAAATCCGCCAAAATATTTTTAAAATTTTTACTTGAAACTTGCAGTAGACTATGTTAGTATATAAAGTGGACTTTATTCAGAAAGGAGTTTTCGAAATGAAAGTTAGGTCATCTGTGAAGCCAATTTGCGAAAAATGCAAGGTTATCAAGAGGAAGGGTGCAATCAGAATCATCTGTGAGAACCCAAAACACAAGCAGAGACAGGGATAATTCTGATTAAGATTAATAATTAGGAGTCTTGCTTTCTGCGTTATGGATATCACCGGAAATGTGAGCCGGTCATATCTGTGATACCGTATTTATAAGCTTTTGCTTATATTATGAAGATAAATATTTCTTCGCCTCGAAATTCATCATTTCGTTGTACGGTTTAAAGCGGCTGGGTAGAGGAAATCATCATTCCGATACCAAATTCACATATATTGTTACTATTAATTCAAAAAATAACGGAGGTTAAACGCTAATGGCTCGTATTAGTGGTGTCGATTTACCAAGAGAGAAGCGTGTAGAGATTGGTCTTACTTATATCTATGGTATTGGTAGAACTAAATCTAATGAAATTTTAACAAAAGCAGCTGTTGATCCGGACATTCGTTGCAAGGATCTTTCTGACGAACAGGTTGGAAAAATCCGTGATGTAATTGAAGAATCCGTTCTGGTTGAAGGTGATCTTCGTCGAAGTAGCTATGAATATTAAGAGACTTCAGGAGATCGGTTGTTACAGAGGTGTTCGTCATAGAAAGGGACTTCCTGTTCGTGGACAGAACACAAAGAACAACGCAAGGACAAGAAAAGGTCCAAAGAAGACCATCGCAAATAAGAAGAAATAATTAAAGGAGGATTCTTAGGTCATGGCTAGTGCAAAAGGTGCAGCAAAAAAAGTGACAGAAGCGTGTGAAAAAGAATGTCGAGCGCGGACAGGCACACATTCAGTCATCATTTAACAATACAATAGTTACATTAACAGATTCTGAAGGCAATGCTCTTTCATGGGCAAGTGCAGGCGGACTTGGTTTCAGAGGTTCTAGAAAGTCTACCCCTTACGCTGCTCAGATGGCGGCTGAAACTGCAGCAAAGGCTGCTGTTGTTCATGGATTAAAGTCTGTTGAGGTTATGGTTAAGGGACCTGGTTCAGGTAGAGAAGCAGCTATTCGTGCTTTAGAGGCTTGTGGTATTCAGGTTACCAGCATAAAGGATGTTACTCCGGTACCTCATAACGGATGTAGACCACCAAAACGTAGAAGAGTTTAATTCCAGGTAGATTATTTTAGGAGGAAAAATAAATGGCAAGAGATATGGTGCCTGTATTAAAGAGATGCAGGGCTCTCGGCATAGAACCAATGGTTATGGGACTTGATAAGAAGTCCAACAGAACTGCAGGTAACAGCAGAAGAAAAATCAGTGAATATGGTGCTCAGCTTCGTGAAAAGCAGAAAGCTAAATTCATTTACGGCGTATTAGAGAAGCCTTTCAGAAACAATTTTGCAAGGGCTAAAAAGCTTAAATATGGTACAACCGGTGAGAATCTTATGATTCTTCTTGAGTTGAGACTTGATAACGTTATCTTCCGTCTTGGTCTTGCTAGAACAAGAAAAGAAGCCAGACAGATGGTTGGTCATAAGATGGTGCTTGTTAACGGCAAGCAGGTAAATATCCCTTCTTATACAGTAGCAGCGGGCGATAAGATTGAAATCAAAGAGAAGAAGAAGTCTATCCAGAGAATCAAGGATGTCCTTGAGGCAACTAACGGAAGACTTGTTCCGGCTTGGCTTGAGATTGATCGTGAGAATCTTACAGCAACTGTTAAGGAGATTCCAACAAGAGATCAGATAGATGTTCCTGTAGATGAGGTGTTCATTGTCGAGTTGTATTCTAAGTAATTAATTCGAATAACACACTTAAAGGAGGAGCCTGGTAATGTTTGATTTTAAGATACCGAATATTGAAATTGCTGAGATTTCTGAAGATAAGAAATACGGGCGCTTCGTAGTAGAGCCTCTTGAGAGGGGTTATGGTACCACTCTCGGGAATTCGCTCAGAAGAATTATGCTTTCATCTCTTCCGGGAGCAGCAGTAACAACTGTTAAAATTGAAGGAATTAAGCATGAGCTTAGTTCTATTCCCGGAGTAAAAGAAGATGTTACGGAAATTATTATGAACATCAAGAGTCTTGCTATTAGAAATGACAGCGAGGCTGATGAACCTAAGACCGCATACATTGAATTTGAGGGAGAGGGTGTTGTAACAGCTGCTAACATTCAGGCAGATTCAGACATTACAATTACCAATCCTGACCAGGTGATAGCTACTCTTAACGGTGGTAATAATAGCAGATTATATATGGAACTTAGCATTGGACGCGGACATGGTTATGTTTCTGCAGACAAGAATAAGAACGATGAACTTGCAATCGATGTTATTCCTATTGACTCTATTTATACACCGGTAGAAAGAGTAAATATCAATATAGAAAATACCCGTGTAGGACATATGACAGATTATGATAAGCTCACATTGGAAGTATTTACCAATGGTACAATGGGGCCTGATGAGGCAGTAAGCCTTGCAGCCAGAGTAATGAGTGAGCATCTCAATTCTTTCATTGACTATCTGAAAATGCTAAAGTAGTTGATGTTATGGTAACTAAGCCTGACAATGAAAGAGGCAGGGTTCTTGAGATGAGTATAGATGAGCTTGAACTTTCAGTTCGTGCATTTAACTGTCTTAAGAGATCCGGTATCAACACTGTTCAGGAGTTGGTTGGAAAAACGCATGAGGATATGATGAAAGTCAGAAATCTTGGTAACAAATCTCTTGAAGAGATTAAGGCGAAGATTAAGGCACTTGGACTTTCACTTAATGAAGGCGATGAATAATTAGGAGGATATAGGAATGGCTGGCTATAGAAAGCTTGGTAGAACATCAAGTCAGAGAAAGGCTTTACTCAGAAGTCAGGTAACAGAGCTTTTATATCATGGCAAGATTGTTACCACTGAGGCTCGCGCTAAGGAGCTTCGCCGTATAGCTGAGAAGCTTATCACACTTGCTGTTAAAGAAAAAGATAATGTTGAAACAGTTACAGTTAAGTCAAAGGTTCTTCGTAGAGATGCCAATGGCAAGGTTGTTAAAGAAGTAGTAGATGGCAGAAAAGTAGCTGTATATGATGAAGTAGATAAAGAGGTTAAGAGAGACCTTCCTACCCGTCGTAATGCAAGAGTTCAGATGAACAAGGTACTTTACTCAGTTACAGAGCGTCCTGAGAAGGCTGCCGGAAGAAAGAAAAAACACAAAGGTTGTTGATCTTTCAAACAAGCTCTTCGATGAGATAGCTCCAAAGTATGTTGACCGTAAGGGTGGATATACAAGAATAGTTAAGATTGGTCTCCGTAAGGGAGATGCAGCTATGGAAGTTCTTATTGAGCTTGTATAATATGAATATCAAAGAGAAACTGTAAAAGGTTTCTCTTTTTTTGTACACAAAAATACTTGTGTTAACATGTACATTATGGTTGCAAAAAGTTTAGAGGTATTTGCAAATATGATCTCAAAGTTAAGTTTCAGCAAATCTGACGCAAAAGCTGATTTTTGAAAACTATGAAAACATTTTTCTTATAATACTAGATTGCTGAAAATACTTTCTGCGCCCTTGCATATTGCACAAAAAAATAATCCTGAAAAAAATAAGCGAAATAGCTAAAGGAATATAAGTTTATGAAAAATATTTTTCATAATCAATGATTAATATTGAAAATAATTTTAATTACGATATAATACGAATTAGAAATGAAATGTAAAACAGAAGGGCAGATTATGAACGAGAGAATAGAATCGCTTAGAGGCAAACTAATAGTGTCCTGTCAGGCACTTCCACACGAGCCTCTTCACTCATCATTTATAATGGGCAGGATGGCTTTAGCTGCAAAAGAAGGTGGAGCAGCAGGAATAAGAGCAAATACCAAAGAGGACATAGCAGAGATACAGAAGAATGTAGACCTTCCTATAATCGGTATAGTTAAAAGAGATTATGAAGGCTCTGATGTGTATATAACTCCTACTATGAAAGAGATAGAAGAACTGATGGAGGTTAGACCTGAGATAATTGCGATGGATGCAACCATTAGCAAAAGACCGGGAGGACTTACACTGGATGAGTTCTTTAGGGAAGTTAAGGCTAAGTACCCTAATCAGTTATTTATGGCAGATTGCTCGACGGTTGAAGAGGCACTTCATGCAGACGAACTGGGTTTTGACATCGTAAGTCCAACTATGGTGGGTTATACAAAGCAGAGCGAGCATCTTAAAATTGCGGATAATGACTTCTTGATACTTCGTGAAATCATTAAACATGCGAAGCATCCTGTAATTGCTGAGGGAAATGTAAGCACCCCTGAAAAGGCAAAAAGAGTAATAGAACTTGGAGCCTTCAGCGTAGTAGTTGGCTCTATTATCACAAGACCACAGCTCATTACGAAATCTTTTACAGAGGCATTAGCTACTGTGAAATAATAAAAAGACATTTCTAAGGAGGAATGAAAAATGAAATTGAAAAAAGTAACATCACTTGCACTTGCTGCTATTATGGCGACATCCCTTATCGGATGTTCAAAGCCTGCTGACAATAACACAAGTACAAAGACCTCAACAGCTACTTCATCTGCAAAGGCTTCAAGTACAGCAAGCAATCCTGGCAGTGCTGCTAAGACAACTTCAGCTGCAGGGGAGAAGACAGCTATTACTCTTTGGACATATCCAATTGGTAAATGGGGTGATTCTGCAACAGTTGATGGACTTCTTCAGAGCTTCAACGCTAAATATCCTGACATTAGCGTAAGTGTTGAGTACCTTGATTACACCAATGGTGATGACCAGGTAAATACAGCTATTGAAGGCGGACAGGCTCCTGACATCGTTATGGAAGGACCTGAAAGACTTGTAGCTAACTGGGGTGCAAAGGGACTTATGGTTGACCTTTCAGACCTTTATACAGATGCTTCAAAAGACTTCTATGAGAATGTTACAGCGGCCTGCAAGGGCTCAGATGGCAAGTATTATGAGTATCCACTTTGCATGGTTGCGCATTGTATGGCAATAAACAAAAAGGTATTTGAAGAAGCAGATGCTCTTAAGTACCTTGATGCTGAAAAACATACATGGACAACTGAGAACTTCCTTAAAGCTGTAGATGCCGTACAGAAAAAGGACAGGAAAATGTACTTGCAGTTTACTGTAGCGGACAGGGTGGAGACCAGGGTACCAGAGCCCTTGTAAACAACCTCTATGGTGGTACTTTTACCAATGCTGAGCACACACAGTATACAATAGATGATGAAAAGAACATCAAGGCGCTTGAGACACTTAAGAATACAAAGGGTGTTAACTTCGATCCTTCTATAGCAGGTGGAGATGAGATTACACTCTTCCGTAACGGAACTCTCGCTGTATCACTCTGCTGGAATGCTTCACAGCAGAACAACGCGGACAATGCAGCAGCAGGAACCACTAATGACGGAGCTGAGATTCTTCCTATGCAGTTCCCATCAGAAGATGGAAGCGCTAAGCTTTGCGGCGGTATATGGGGATTTGGTATCTTCGATAACAAGGACGAGGCTAAGATTAAGGCTGCTAAGACATTTATAGACTTTATGGCAAATGATGCTGACCAGGTTAAGGAGTCTGTAAAGGCTTCAGGATTCTTCCCGGTACACAGCCAGTTAACAGATGTTTATGCAGGAACTGATATTGCTGATACAATGTCTATGTTTACTACAAACTTCATGCCTAACATGGGTGACTACTATCAGGTAACAAAGGGATGGCCTGAGACACGTACAGCTTGGTGGAATATGCTTCAGAAGGTTGGAGCAGGTGATGACATCAAGACAGTTGTAACTGAGTGCAACAGGAAGCAAATGCAGCAGCTGCAAAATAATAATAAAAACTATAGTCTTTAGAATGTAAATCGTGCCATAGACCGCGGAATACTCAGATAGGTGAGCAAAACTAAGTTATGCTGCAGTCTGAACGCGTCTATGGCATCTTTTGTAAAATAGCAAATTATAATTATTCACTCTATAGGTCACAGACCTATAATAATATTAGAAAGTGAGGAAACTGTTTTGAGAGCAAATACAGTTTCGGCAAGGAGTAAGGTTCTTGCCGCAAGAGAAACAAGAAATGCCTATCTTTTCTTACTTCCAAGTCTTATTTTCTTTGTAGGATTCGTTATAGTACCGATGTTTATTTGCATATATACGAGTTTCTTCGATTCTACAATGGGCAAGGATGTAAAAGATGTATTCATAGGGTTTGACAACTATACTAATCTTTTCACTGATAAGGTATTCTTAAAGGCACTTGCCAATACCTTTTTAATAGTTGTTGTTTCAGTCCCTGTAGTGGCTATATTTTCGCTTTGGGTATCTTCTGCCATTTACAATATGAATGGGAAGCTACTTTCGATATTCAGAGTAATTTTCTATCTTCCTGTCGTAACCGGTTCGGTTGCTGTTACCGTGGTTTGGAAATGGATATTTAACAATTACTACGGAGTAGCCAACTATTTGGGAAAGACAACAGGAATTATTGATAAAAATATCAACTGGCTTGGAGATGAGAGATTTGCGCTTTGGTGCATCATCCTCATACTTTTTACTACCTCTGTAGGCCAGCCTATAGTCCTTTATGTAGCAGCTCTCGGCAACGTGGACCTATCCTTTATAGAGGCGGCACAGGTGGATGGTGCAACACCTTTCCAGATATTTTGGAGGATTAAATGGGCCAATATTATGCCTACTACTCTTTATATTTAGTAATTACAACTATCAACAGCTTCCAGTGCTTTGCTCTCATCCAGCTGCTTACATCAGGTGGACCTAACCACAGCACTGATACAGTAATGTACTATATCTATTATACAGCTTTTAAGCTATATAAGTATGGTTACGGTAATGCAATGGGAGTAGTACTTGCTATATTCATCGGCTTACTTTCAGCAGTTCAATTCTTTGCAGCGAGAAAGAGGTAGAAAATGAAAAAGAATAAAAATGTAGATTTTGGTGGTTCAGGTATTAAAAAGATGACACCTTACAAAATATTTTGTCTGGTCGTGCTTACAATACTTGCCATACTTTTTACCTTTCCATTGTATTGGATAATTACGGGAGCATTTAAGACTCCTGCGGAAATAAACGCTACTTCTCCTGTTTGGTTTCCAAGCGAGTGGGTGATGACAAACTTTCAAAAGCTATTTTCTAAGCAGTCCGCACCAATATTTGAACTTGGCAAGCTAAGCGGACCTGAGGTGGCAGCTTCTATTAGATGGCTCCTTAATACAGTATTTATGGCGGTTGCGGCTATGGCACTTACCTGTATTACAGCAGCAATGGCGGGTTATGCTTTGGCTAAAAAGCGCTTTCGTGGCAGAATACTATTATTTCCCTTATAGTTGCAGCTATGGCACTTCCTAAGCAGGTTATTCTCATACCTCTGCTTCGTGAAATGTCTTCACTTGGACTTTACAACACGATATGGGCAGTCATCTTCCCAACTGTTGGTTGGCCTTTCGGAGTCTTCCTTATGAAACAGTTTTCGGAAGGAGTGCCTACTGAAATGCTTGAAGCAGCTAGGATAGACGGAGCAAATGAGGCTAAGACCTTTATTCAGATAGTACTTCCTATGGTTAAGCCTGGTATAGGTGCTCTCGCAATCTTTACATTTATCAACAGCTGGAACGATTACTTTATGCAGCTCATTATGTTAAGCTCTAAGAACAACTTAACCATATCACTTGGTATAGCAAAGTTACAGGCAGAAAATGCTACTGACTTCGGACTTATTATGGCAGGTGCATCTCTTGCATCAATCCCAATTCTTATGGTATTCTTATTGTTCCAGAAGTACTTTACAAGAGGCATTGCAATGGGAGCGGTTAAGGGTTAATAAGTTAATAGCTATAGTAGTTAGCGTAACCGGAACTAATAACCTGTTACGCCATTTTTGCAAAAAATGAGCGGATTACGAATATTTTTGCAAGGATCCTGCTAAGCACAGCTGTAGCAATCCTGTATCAATGGGTGTCAAATACTTTTGAAACCTACATCATAATATTTTAAGAAAGAAGGAATTAAAATGAGAAATTTAGATAAGTACAAAGGTATAATCCCTGCATTTTACGCTTGTTATGATGAAAAGGGTGAAATCAGCCCCGAAAGAGTAAAGGCTCTTACAGAGTATTTCATTAAAAAGGGTGTCAAAGGAATCTATGTAAACGGTTCCTCTGGAGAATGTATATATCAGAGTGTGGCAGATAGAAAGCTTGTTATAGAGAGTGTAATGGAAGTGGCTAAGGGTAAGTTAACTGTCATAAACCATGTAGCCTGCAACAATACAAAGGATTCTATGGAGCTTGCGGCTCATTCGGAGAAACTTGGAGTAGATGCTATTGCTGCTATCCCTCCGATTTACTTTAGACTTCCGGAATATGCTATAGCAAAGTACTGGAATGATATAAGCAGCGCTGCACCACATACAGACTTCGTTATTTACAATATTCCTCAGTTGGCGGGTGTGGCCCTCACTTGTAAATTATTTGAAATTATGAGAAACAACAAAAACGTGATAGGCGTTAAGAATTCATCAATGCCTGTACAGGATATCCAGATGTTCAAGGCAGCAGCAGGAGAGGATTACATCATTTCAACGGGCCTGACGAGCAGTTTATAAGTGGAAGGATTATTGGAGCAGAAGGTGGAATTGGTGGAACCTACGGTGTTATGCCTGAGCTCTTTTTAAGGATGGATGAACTTGTTAAAAAGGGTGAGTTTGATAAGGCTAGGGAAGTACAGTACGCAGCCAATGAAGTAATATATAAAATGTGTTCTGCAACCGGCAATATGTATGGAGTCATCAAGGAGATACTTAGAATAAATGAGAAGCTCGATATAGGAAGCGTAAGAGCACCTCTTTATGAATTAAATAAAGAGGATATAGTTGTTGTTGAAGAGGCAGCTAAGATGATTAGGGAAGCAAGAGAAAAATTCTGCTAAAAGGAGATAGCTATGGTTTTTGGAAACATTAAATATCCTGAGCAGTATGAGTTTTTACAGGAAAAATTTAGGAAGTGCTTTGAATTTGTAAAAAACAACGACTTAAACTTAATGGAGCTTAAAAGATATGACATAGACGGAGATAATGTCTTTGTAAACCTCATGGAATTTACCACAGCTCCTGTAGAAGAGAGGGCATTTGAGGCACATAAGGATTACTGCGATATACATTATATAGTCCGTGGCAGTGAAAGAATTGATTTCTGTATCACTGACAATATGGAGGCGGGCGAGTATAAACCAGATATAATGACTCTTTACGGAGAACCTATTGGAACAGTTAATCTTTATGCAGGAGATTTTTTGCTTTGCCTGCCACAGGACGGTCATAAACCGGGAATAATGACTGATAAGCCTGAAACTATAAGAAAGGCAACTTTTAAAGTTAGATTTTAATCACTAAACATCTGCAAATATCGGGGCTAGGTTTATCCGGTTACGGTACTTTGCGGATGTTTTTCAAATTAACATACAATTGCTTAGTGTAGCTGACAGCTATTTTGGCAAAGTATCTGTATTAAGAAGATTTTGCCGGGCTTTGGCAGGCAAATCCGTAGCAATCTTATTGGGATATAGGGGAGGAATTATGCAGGAAAGAAGAATAGTATGCTTTGGAGATTCCAATACCTGGGGTTATGATGCTCATACGGGAGATAGATTTGGAAGAGATATACGCTATACGGGAGTATTGCAGGACATCTTAAAAGATGAATATATAATAGTTGAAGAGGGGCTTTGCGGAAGAACTTCTGTGTTTGATGATCCGTTAAACGATGGCTTAAATGGACTCAAATACCTTACACCCTGTCTTAACACCAATTCAAGGCTTGAATGGCTTACAATCATGCTAGGCACCAATGACTGTAAAGATAGATTTGGTGCTACCCCTCAGAATATAGCTGATGGTGTAAGAAGATTAATAAGAGCTGCCAAATCTCTTGATGTATGGGTTTCAAAACCACAGATAATAGTAATAGCACCTCCTCCTATGGAAAAGGGCTGTGAGACAGCAGTATTTGCAGGAGAGATGGGAAGATGTTCAGACAAATCCCATAAGCTGGCAGCACTATATGAAGTTCACGCTAGAATGGAAGGCTGCTTTTATATTGATGCCGGAGAGTTTGCACAGATGAATAATATTGATTATATGCACTTGGATGCAGACAGTCACAAAAAGCTTGCAAAAAAAATAGCAGATATATTAAAATTAGCTGACAATAATTAGTTTGATTTAGTAAGGAGTAATATATGGCATTTTATTCAAAATCCCTGCTCCCTATAATAGAGTCAAGATATAACACATTTACTCAGGCTGAAAAGGGGATTGCGGATTTTTTTCTAAATAATACTGATAATATAGACTTATCTGCAAAAAATATGACAGAAACCTTGTTTGTATCCAATGCCTCCCTTTCAAGATTTGCTAAAAAATGTGGCTTCAATGGATATAGAGAATTTGTGTATGAATACAAGGAAACTTTTGTAGAAAAAAAAGAAACTAAGGCTGCCAAAACAGTGTATGAAAGTTATCAGGAATTGTTAAACAAAACCTATAACCTAATGGATGAAACACAGATTGCGAGATTGGTAAATCTCTTATACGAAAAAAGCAGACTCATAGTATTTGGACTTGGAAGCAACGGGTATGCGGTCAAAGAAATGGAGAGCCGTTTCATGCGTATAGGTGTTGACATTGACAGCCTTGACCACCCTGACAGGATGAGGATGCAGGCACCATTTTTGACCTCTAAGCACCTTGTTATGGGTTTTTCTTTGAGTGGTGAGACTGAACCTGTACTGTATTTGCTAAAAAATGCAAAAGAGAAGAAAGCCGCAGTTGTTCTATTTACATCATCTGACAATGGTGAGTTTAAGAAATACTGTGATGAAGTGGTGCTTGTTGCCTCACTGCAACACCTTAATTCAGGAAATACCATTTCCCCGCAGTTTCCTATGCTGCTTTTAATAGATGTACTCTATAACGAATATGTAGGCAGAAACAAGCACGAAAAAGATGCGCTACATGATCAGTCTTTACAGGCTCTTAAGGGAGTTAGAGAGTAAAAATAATAATACTTATCATTTTAGAAGTTTTGTGTTATACTTTCATCGAAACAGATTGAATAAGGTCTGTAAGATGAAAAGGATAACTAAATGGGAATAATAGATATTAAAAATCTTGTATTTGAGTATATAAGACGGGACGAAGAAGGAAATACAGAAGAGATAGAACGTGCTATAGACGGAGTTGAACTTGAGGTTTCTGAGGGAGACTTTATAGCCATCTTGGGACATAACGGCTCCGGTAAATCAACACTTGCCAAGCACCTTAATGCCCTGCTTGTACCTACAGAGGGCACAGTGTGGGTAAATGGCTTTGATACAAGGGATGTAAATAATTTGTTAAATATAAGACAAAGTGCAGGCATGGTATTTCAAAATCCTGATAATCAGATAATTGCTTCTGTAGTGGAGGAAGATGTGGGATTTGGTCCTGAAAATATGGGAGTGCCTACAGATGAAATTCTTACAAGGGTAAAGGATAGCCTTGCTGCAGTGGGGATGTCAGGTTATGCCAAGCACTCCCCTAATAAGCTGTCAGGTGGTCAGAAGCAGAGGGTTGCAATTGCAGGAATAATGGCAATGAGGCCAAAGTGCATAGTCCTTGATGAACCTACCGCCATGCTTGACCCAATAGGAAGAAAAGAGGTACTTAAAACAGTTCATAAGTTAAATAAAAATGAGAATATAACCATCATCCTCATTACTCATTACATGGACGAAGTCATAGATGCGGACAAGGTTTTTGTTATGGAAGAGGGGAAGGTGGTGCTACAGGGCACTCCAAGAGAGGTGTTTTCAGAGGTGGAGAGGCTTGAGAGCTATAGATTAGATGTGCCTCAGGTGACAAAGCTAGCCTACGAACTTAAAAAAAGTGGAGTTCCTATAGATGAAACAGTGCTCACAGTTGAAGAATTTAGGGAGGCTATTAAAAAATGTTACTCATAGCAGATCATATTAGTTATGTATATAGCCCCGACACAGCCTACGAAAAAAAGGCTCTTGATGACGTAAGCCTTACTATAAATAAGGGTGAATTTGTCGGTATCATTGGGCATACAGGCTCTGGTAAATCTACTCTCATTCAGCATTTTAACAGACTTGAAAAGGCAACGAGCGGCACCATATATTTTGACGGACAGGACATATATGATAAGGACTTCAATATGAAGAGTCTTAGAAGCAGAGTAGGACTGGTGTTTCAGTACCCAGAGCATCAGCTTTTTGAGACAACTGTGCTTGAGGATGTAAAGTTTGGGCCAAAAAACTTAGGACTTAGCAAGGTGGAAGTTGACCTTCGAGCCTTTGAAGCCATAAAGCAGGTAGGGCTTTCTGAAAAATGTTATGATGATTCGCCTTTTGAGCTATCAGGCGGGCAGAAGAGAAGGGTGGCTATAGCTGGAGTACTGGCAATGAAGCCTGAAATCCTCATCTTAGATGAACCTACAGCAGGACTTGACCCGAGGGGTAGGGATGAAATCCTAGACCAGATAGCAAAGCTTCACAAGAACGGACTTACAGTAATTCTGGTATCTCATAGCATGGAAGATGTGGCTAAGTATGCAGATAGGATTATAGCCATGAATTCTGGCAAGGTTGCCTTTGACGGAAGTCCGAAGGAAGTGTTTAGGCATTATAAGGAGCTTGAGAGAATGGGACTTTCAGCCCCTCAGATTACTTATGTAATGCAGGAAATGAAAGAGCTTGGGCTTAATGTGGATACGGATGTTTCTACTGTAGAAGAGGCAAAAGAAGAAATATTAAAGGCTTTTCATAGCAAAAAATAAAGGTTAAAACGGTATAATAAAAGCTTTACAAGACTGAGCTTTGAAGAGAGTGTAATTAACTCTAAAGTCTGACATTGTGAATGTTTTAACATAGATAGGATGTATAATGATTAGAGATATAACAATAGGGCAGTATTATCCTGCAGATTCGGTTATACACAGGCTTGATCCAAGAGTCAAGCTTGCGGGAACCATTATCTTCATTGTATCACTGTTTTTATTCAGCAGTTTTACAGGCTACATAGTGGTAGCCTTGTTTTTGGGTACAGTTATCAAGCTCTCAAAAGTACCCTTTAAGTTTATAATCAAAGGTCTCAGAGCAGTATTTATATTGCTCTTGTTTACTGTGGTCTTCAATATGTTTTTAACTCCGGGTAAAGAGCTTATACATTTATTTGGCAATGTGAGGATAACGGAAGAAGGTCTTAGAACTGCTATATTTATGGGAATAAGGCTTGTACTTCTTATAATAGGCTCTTCGGTGCTTACACTGACCACCAGCCCAAACCAGCTTACAGATGGTATGGAAAAAGGATTATCGATATTTGGGAAAATAGGTTTACCTGTTCACGAAATAGCTATGATGATGTCGATTGCACTTAGATTTATACCCATACTGCTTGAAGAAACAGATAAGATAATGAAGGCTCAGTCTGCCAGAGGCGCTGATTTTGAAAGCGGAGGATTTATAAAAAAGGCAAAAGCGCTCATACCTATTCTGGTTCCACTTTTTGTATCAGCCTTTAGGAGGGCAATTGACCTTGCTATGGCTATGGAGGCAAGATGTTATCACGGTGGAGAAGGCAGAACCAAGATGAAGCCCCTCAAGTATAAAAGGAGTGATGGAGTAGCATATATTACCTGTTTTGCCTATGTAGGACTTATAATAGTCGTAAATATACTGGCGAATAAATATATTGGAGTCTGAGTAATGAAGAGATTTAAGTTGACTGTTGCCTATGATGGGACAGCTTTTTGCGGCTATCAATATCAGCCGGAACTACCTACAATTGAAGGCTTTGTAAATGATGCCCTCTCAGGCCTTTTGAGGGAGGACATTGTCACAATTGGAGCAAGCAGGACAGATGCAGGTGTACACTCTTACGGCAATGTGGCTGTATTTGACTCAGACACTTCAATTCCAGCAGAAATTGGCTCCTGCACTTAATACAAAGCTTCCTGACAGTATCAGAATAATGGACAGTATAGAAGTCAAATCTCTATTTCATCCAAGAAGAAATGTACTAGACAAGACTTACGAATACCATATCGATACTGCCAGTATCCCGTTTCCGACAGACAGGCTCTACAGCCATAATGTGAAACATACTTTAGATATCAAGGCTATGAAAAGGGCTGCTTCATTCATAGAAGGAAGGCATGACTTTACCTCTTTTTGTTCAGCCAAGACTGATAAGGAGGATAAGGTAAGGACTGTTTTTCAGATAGACGTGGAAGAAACCGTAAGGAATAGCCTTATTATAAGGATTAGGGGTGATGGCTTTCTCTACAATATGGTTAGAATAATTGCGGGAACACTTGTAAAAGTCGGGGAAGGAAAGATTGCTCCTGAAGACATCCCTGATATCATAGAAAGAAAAGACAGAGGACATCTTGGAACAACCTTGCCTGCCAAGGGACTGTTTTTAATGGGTATAAGGTATAAAGAAGAGTAATATAGACTACCAACAGGGAGAAAAAGGATATGGCTGATAAAATCTACTTGGGAATCGATATTGGGGGTACAGCAGTAAAGTTTGGACTTGTAGACGCTGATGGAACTATGATAAGCAGGGTTTTAGAATATCCTGTAAAATTCGATAATTATGAAACGCCCATTATTGAAACTGTAGTTAAGAGCACAAGGCTTTTTATGGAAGAAAATAATAAGAACTTTACCGACATTGCGGGAATTGGTGTGTCGGCTACAGGAGGCATAAACACTAAGCTAGGCATAGTAGAGGGCTCAGCAGGTCATATCAAGAACTGGGAGGGAACTAACATCAAGTCAAGGCTTGAGAGTGAATTTGGCGTAAAGACTGCTGTATTAAACGATGCCAATGCTGCAGCCCTTGGAGAAATGTGGAAGGGTGCCGCAAGAGGTAAGGAAAATGTTGTTGTTATGACTATAGGTACAGGAGTTGGCGGAGGGATAATAGTAGACTCTAAGATTTTACTTGGCAGAAAGGGATTTGCAGGCGAGATAGGCCATATACCTGTCAATGTTGACGGAGAAGACTGCTCTTGTGGCAATAAGGGCTGTATAGAGCACTATGGTTCTACTAGCGCCCTTGTAAGAAATGTAAAAGAAGCTGTTATCTCAGGAGAAATAAAGGGAATTGAAGCTGATGATGTTGACGGCAGGTGGATATTTAAGGAAGTGGCAGCGGGAAATGAAATGGTTATGAAGTATGTAGATGAGTGGATAAATTACATATCAGCGGCACTGGTAGGACTTGTCCATACCTTCAATCCTGAAATGATAATCTTAGGCGGAGGAGTATCCGGGCAGAAGGAACTTTTTTGTAGATAAGGTAAGGGAAAGGGTACTTCATGGTGTAATGCCTAATTTTGCCATTGGGTTAACAGTAGAGGCAGCAAAACTTGGAAACGATGCAGGTATTATAGGGGCAGTAAGGTTTATAAAATGATGCTTGACATTTAGGCTAAAATTTAGTAGAATGTATAAGGTTGCTCTAAAAAGAGTAACGTGTTGCTGGCGTGGCTCAGGTGGTAGAGCGTCGCATTGGTAGTGCGGAGGTCACGGGTCCGACTCCCGTCGCCAGCTTATACAAATTGGGAGATGACCGGTCAGGGTGTGGCCGGTCTTTTTGCGTGTTAAAAGATAATATATTCTTTTGTAAGCAAGTTTGATCGAAGCTTTATGAATTTGATACTTGTATCCGACAGATAAAACTTTCTGAACAACAATCTAAAATTGAATAAGATAATTGACTGTAGAGGTTCTTATGTGGTAAAGTACAAGAGACACTTTAACAAAATAACAGATATTCGGTTAAATCACAGATAGGAGAAAAATAAGATGAACAAAGGATTTAAGATATTTGCGGTAATGGCTTTACTCATTTGTGCGATGTTTATTACCCCGCTCGAAGTTGAGGCAAAGACAGTTAAATATGATGATAGCTTAGATAAGAACATAGAAAAAGCTGTCAATAAGTATAATATTGTTTCTATGGATCAGGTAAGTAAAAATTGATTTTGGTGGAATGAAATCCCAATCTATAATAAATTATAAATTTAACATTAAGAAACAAATGGTTACAATGAAATATTCAGGAGTATCAACTATTAAGAACACTAAGGTAAAGCAGAATTATATAATTACCAAGAATTTAAAAACAGGTAAAGTAACATATAAAGAGAATGAGTCAACTGTTCATTTGAATGATGAGAGTGCCAAACTTATGACAGACTCTATTCAGACAGGTGAATATAAGAAAATGTCTGATGTATGGAAAAAAAGTATTTATATGGTGATTTTATCAAGAACGGAACAAAAAGGGAAATTGGCTTCCGGTAAGCTGACATTTAAGACAAAAAAATAAAAAAATAAATAAAGTAAGTATGAATGCATTACATTCTATAAATGATAAGAAAAAAACTTCCTGAGAAACTATATATAAAAAAATGGACGGAATGGAAATAAATATTAAAAAAATATAAAGTTTTTCAAAAATAAAGCATATACTGCCACTTCACATTAAAAAAACGTGTGTGGTGGCAGTGAAGTTTACTTTACAGCACCGCTTTCACGCTTTTTTAATTAATGCTTGACAATATCTTTCCAATATGTTATAAATATTACCGTTCGTAAGAACAGCTGCCGAAGACAGCAGGTACATCAGTTAAGATGTGTAAGTGGAAGCGCCTGCCGAGGGATGTAATTATTTTTAGAAATATTACGGTCTGAACTCTCGCAGTTTCAGACTTTTTTATTTGAGTAAAAGCAATAATTCATCTGACTTCAAGCAGTAAAGGGATATTACTAGAAACACTCTATCCCAGCCTTTTAGGCTACAGGTGTTTCGGAATGGAGGAAGATTATGCCTAAAGTTGAAATCAAACAGCCAATAGTTGACGAGATTAAGGGACATGTTGAGAAAGCAAGTTCAGTAGTTTTAGTTGACTATCGTGGACTCACTGTTGAGCAGGACACAAAGCTCCGTAAGGAGTTAAGAGAGGCAGGAGTTGTATACAAGGTATACAAGAACACCCTCTTAAAGCGTGCCTTTGAAGGAACTGATTTTTCACAGTTAGACGTGGACTTAGAAGGACCTTCAGCTGTTGCATTTTCTTACGAGGATGCTACTGCTGCTGCAAGAATTATGTCAAATTTTGCAAAGCAGGCTAAAGCGCTTGAGATTAAGTCCGGCGTTGTAGAGGGAACCTACTATGACGCAAAGGGAATGAATGTTATTGCAACCATTCCTTCAAGAGAGGAGCTTATTTCCAAACTCCTTGGCAGCTTACAGTCACCTATTACCAACTTTGCTCGTGTGCTTAAGCAGATTGCAGAGAAGGGTAACGGAGCTGAAGCCTAAATTTTGTTATCAGATGGTCAAAGATTTGACCGAAAAATCATTTAATTTTAATGGAGGTATTTAAAATGACAACTCAGGAATTTATCGATGCCATTAAGGGCATGAGCGTACTTGAATTAAACGATCTCGTAAAGGCTTGCGAGGAGGAATTTGGTGTATCTGCAGCAGCAGGTGTTGTAGTTGCAGCAGCAGGCGCTGGCGCAGCAGCAGCTGAAGAGAAGACTGAATTTGATGTAGAGCTTACAGAGGTAGGCGCAGAGAAGATTAAGGTTATTAAGGTTGTTCGTGAGCTTACAGGCCTTGGTCTTAAGGAAGCTAAGGAAGCAGTTGAGGCTGCTCCAAAGGTAATCAAGGAAGCTACTTCTAAGGAAGATGCTGAGTCTATCAAGGCTAAGCTTGAAGAGGCGGGCGCTAAGGTTACACTTAAGTAATTATATTTTAAGATTATTAAGACAGGTATTGCATTGTTGCAATATCTGTCTTTTTTTTGGTTGATAATCATTGTAAAAATGGGTATAATAGAAGTATAACTATTAACTTTGATGAGGGAAAATTATGGTATTAAAAAGATGTGGGGAATTGCAACCCGGTATGGTTATAGCCAAAGATGTACATACTAAAGCAGGTTTACTCCTTATCACTTCTGGAGAAGGAGTAGATAATGACAGTATAGAAAAACTAAAGAAAAATGAAGTTTCTTTTGTGTTCGTTAAGGAAGAGAAGGACTTTGACAAGGCTCTTTCAAAGCCTGTATCGTACTCAGATGAGAAGTACTCATATTATGAAAGAGTTCAGCAGAGTCCTGACTATAAGCTTTTTAGAGGAAAGTTCTCCTCAGGAGTTGTAAAATTAAGGGGTGCATTGAATCGTATCGTTGATGGCAATCCTGATGCAGATTTAGAGACAACAGCTAAGAGGATAATGGGAGATTTGATTATGCCTGAAGGCAGTCTTCCTATATTTGACTTACTTGCAAACTTACGCCGCTTTGATGATGTTTGCTTTGTCCATAGCCTCAATGTTGCTATGCTCGCAGGACTTCTTGCCGAATGGCTCGGTTGCTCTCCAAAGGAAATTGCCCTTGCACAGCAGTGTGGTCTGTATCATGATATAGGAAAACTTACTATTCCTTCTGAAATTATTACAAAGCCGGGGAAACTGACAGATGAAGAGTATGAAATAATGTGCAACCATCCTGTAGCCGGATACGAGATTCTTAAAGAGATGAATGCTAACCCTCATGTATTAAATGCAGCCCTCCAGCATCATCAGAAGGTTGACGGAACAGGGTATCCAACCCCATTTAATCCTAAAAAAATCGATCCTTATGCTAGGTTGATTGCACTTGTTGATATTTACGATGCCATCACTTCTGAGAGACCTTACAGAGGTATGATTTGTCCGTTCAAGGTTATTAAGATGTTTGAAGACGAGGGTATACAGAAGTACGATGCAGGAATGTACACAGTCTTCCTTAAGCATATAGCGGATAACTTTATAGGAACAAGAGTTGTCTTAAATGACGGACGAGAAGCCAAGGTGCTTATGACAAATAAGGTTTATCTCTCTAAACCTATGATTGTAGCGGGTAGCGATTTCATAGACTTATCAAGGAGAAAAGACTTATATATTGATGAAGTTATCTGATAATGAAAGCTAAACTAATCTAATCTAATAGAGTGCTTGCAATATATACAGTTTGTGATAGAATATACCTTGCGCAAAAATTGTGCAGGGTATTTTTATGAATATCCTAACTATTAAATCATGTCTGTTTTATACTGATGGTGCCCCAAGGGGTATGGCAGGTAAACGCTGAAACAGGCAGAAGAAAAACCATGGAGGTAGAAAAATGAGCGTTATTTCAATGAAACAGTTACTTGAAGCAGGTGTACATTTTGGACACCAGACCAGAAGATGGAACCCTAAGATGGCTCCATACATCTATACCGAGAGAAACGGTATCCACATCATTGACTTACAGAAGTCAGTAGGAATGGTTGATACAGCTTATGAGGCTATCAAGAACATCGTAGCTAATGGCGGAACCATCCTCTTTGTTGGTACAAAGAAGCAGGCTCAGGAAGCAGTTAAGGATGAGGCTATTCGTTCAGGTATGTACTATGTAAATGAGAGATGGCTTGGTGGTATGCTTACTAACTTTAAGACAATCAAGAGCCGTATCGCAAAGCTCAAAGAATATGAGAAGATGAGCGAAGACGGTACATTTGATGTCCTTCCTAAGAAGGAAGTTATCCAGATAAAGAAGGCTTGGGAGAAGCTTGAGAAGAACCTTGGCGGTATTAAGGAAATGAAGAAGCTTCCTGACGCTATCTTCGTAGTAGATCCTAAGAAGGAAAGAATCTGTATTCAGGAAGCACATACACTTGATATTCCTGTTATCGGTATCGCTGATACAAACTGCGATCCTGATGAACTTACCTACGTAATTCCTGGTAATGATGATGCTATCAGAGCTGTAAAGCTCATCGTTGCTAAGATGGCTGATGCTGTTATCGAGGCTAATCAGGGTGAGCAGGTTGGTGATGCAGCTGAAGAAGTTGCAACAGAAGAATAATATGATAGTTATTTAGATAAAGAATAATAGGAGGAAGAGAAAATGGCAGCAATTACAGCAGCTATGGTTAAAGAGCTTCGTGAAATAACAGGCTCAGGTATGATGGATTGCAAGAAGGCACTTGGTGCAACTGACGGAGATATGGATAAGGCAGTTGAATGGCTTAGAGAAAACGGCTTTATGAAGGCTGCTAAGAAGGCTGAGAGAATTGCAGCTGAAGGTGTTTGTGCAGCAGCAGTTGCAGAAGACGGAAAGAGTGCAGCGATTGTTGAAGTTAACTCCGAGACTGATTTCGTTGCTAAGAATGAGAAGTTCACTACATTTGCTAATCAGGTAGCGGCTAAGGCTCTTAAGACAGCTGCAGCTGATATAGAGGCTTTTCTTGAGGAAGAGTTTGAGGCAGGAAAGTCTATAAAGGCAGCTCTTACAGAGCAGATTGCAGTTATCGGCGAGAACATGAACATCAGAAGATTTGCAGTGCTTGTGGAGAATGATGGCTTAGTTGAGTCATACATTCACGGCAGCAGAATTGGTGTACTTGTAGCTCTTAAGACTAACGTAGTTAATGAGGCTACTAAAGAAGCTGCAAGAAACGTAGCTATGCAGATAGCAGCTATGCGCCCTACATACCTTAATAGAGATGCCGTTTCTAAAGAATATCTTGACCATGAGTTAGAGATTCTTAAGGCTCAGGCAGCAAATGATCCTAAGATGGCTAATAAGCCTGCTAATGTTCTTGAGAACATTCTTCAGGGACAGCTTAACAAGGAACTTAAGGAAATCTGCCTTGTTGATCAGTTTATGTTAAGGATAGCAGCATGACAGTTCAGAGCTACATCGATAGCGTAGCTAAGGCTGAGGGAGCAGACATGGCTCTTACAGGTTTTGTTCGTTTTGAGACTGGTGAAGGTCTTGAGAAGAAGAGCGAGAACTTTGCTGATGAAGTTGCAGCTCAGATGGGCAACTAATTCCTAAAATTTAATTAAGTAATACATAGGTCTCTCTGCAAATGTTGTGGAGAGACTTTTAATTATACTGCTATTGTCAAATAACACTAATTTATACTAATTATACTTGAAAGATAGTATCATCTTTTGTTACACTGATATGGATAATAGGCTGGTTGAGGAAAAGTTTGGCTTGGATTTATTTAAAAGATTTTGGTGATTTTGTTGATAATATATGGATATTTGCCGATATTATTAGATGGTGATATTATTTTTAGGAGGTGGACGCTATACTTGACTTGTTGAGGGATCAGATTCTCTTTCAGGGAGAATTTGCGTTAAGAATACTACTTGCAGGACTCTTGGGAGCCGCAATCGGCTTCGAGAGAAAGAACCGTAATAAGCTGGCAGGAGTTCGTACACATGCAATAGTGGCACTTGGAGCAGCTCTAATTATGGTAGTATCAAAATATGGTTTTTATGATATGGATAAGTTTGATGCATCTAGAGTTGCTGCTCAGATAGTTAGTGGAGTAGGTTTCCTTGGTGCGGGAATTATATTTGTAAGAAATAATAATTCGGTAAGCGGTCTTACAACTGCGGCAGGCATCTGGGCTACTGCCGGAATGGGAATGAGTATGGGTGCAGGACAGTACTTCATTGCTACCATAAGTACAGTGATGATTCTGGTAATGCAGGTGGTGTTCCATAGAGTGAGATTCTTGTCAAATGAAGCTTATCAGGATAATCTGAGAGTTGTATTGCAAAAATCTGACGGAGCAGTCAAAGAGCTTGAAGAGTATATGACAAAAGAAAAAATTGAGATTAGGTCTATTAAGATAACTAAGGGAGATGGCAACAATCTCAAGGTTGATTTTGAGCTGCTGTTCCCAGCGGGCTATGACAGAACAGGCTTTATAAACAGGCTGGTAGAAAAAGAGAATATTGTGTCGGTTAGAGGATGAGAATAATACCCCTATAAAAGGCTTTAATGAGCTAATTATAGGGGTATTTATATTGTACTCTTTGAATTTGATGATATATGTTTGTTTCAATCATTTTAGTTTTCTACATTATAGCAGATTTAGTTAAATGGTATAATTAATAGTAGAATGTATACTAAAAATATGACTAATTTATACATAAAATTGATTAAAAAAATTATATTATAAAGTTATAATATACAATATAATTAAGTAATCATATAAGTTTTAAGAAAAAGTGATTAATATTTATGGGTGAGGAGGAGTACAATGAAAACAAAACGTTTATTAGCTTTATTTCTGTCAATTGCAGTAACTTGTACATTTGGGGCTTGTGGTAACTCTAATAAGGATTCTGCTCAGAAGAATTCGTCACAGAAGAGTGCAGAAAGTGTATCTGACACAAAAGATGGAAACGGTAGTTCATCTGTGAAAAAGTCAGAAAGCTCCGCCGAAAATGATACGAATACAACACCTCGTAAGGAAACCTTGTATTTTGCCGGACAGCAATGGGGGACAATTGGTGACTGGAACCCTATGTCTTCAAATTCTAATAATGGAATGGCATTAACACAAGCAGGAAGTGCTAGGGAAATAGTATGGGAAACTCTTTTTATGTATAATATGCTAGACGGCAAACTCTATGGGCTCCTTGGTACGGACTATTCTTGGAATGCTGATAATACTGAGTTAACGGTTAACTTGAATAAAGATGCAAAATGGAGTGATGGAAGCAGCTTTAAAGCATCTGATGTAGTGGCAACATTTGAAGCACATATAAAGTACGAAACGCCTGCAGGTGCAGACTATAAGCCGTATATTGAAAAGGTAAAAGCTGTAAATGATAATACTGTAGTATTTGTTGCAGTTAAAGATAAAAAGGGGAAAGCGGTCAACCCTTTGAAAGTTCTTGACTTTATACCTAAAATTTATATTATGCAGGAGAAGTACCTTAAGACTGTTGCAGACCGTAACGCAGATAAGGCAAATGCAATAAAACAGGATAAAATGGAAGACCTTGTAAATACTGGTGCCTATAAACCTTATTATTCTGATGACCAGAAGGTAGTACTAATTAGAAGGGATGATTATTGGGGCCAGGCTAAATCTATGTGGGGGAAGCTACCTGCTCCAAAATACCTGGCTCACACAATATTTAGTGGAAATGATACAGGACTGGTTGCTCTTAAGGTTGGTGAAGTTGATGTTGCTCAAATGTTTGTCCCTGACGTACAGAATTTATGGTTAAAGGATAAACTTCCAATTTCTACTTATATTGAAGAAGCACCTTATGGTATTTGTGCAGCAATGCCAACAATATGGTTTAATACAAAGAAAGAAGGGTTGAATAAAAAAGAAATACGTAAGGCAATAGCTATGGCTGTGGATTTTGATCAAATTAATAAAGCAGCTATGACTGGTCAATCGCCTACTTTTGAAGAAGTTCCTAGAAGTGTAATGAATGCCACGGATGCAGAACAAGAGATGATAAATAAAGATAAGCTTAAATCATATCAGTTCGGTAGTGATGTTGAAGGTGCTAAAAAACTATTGGATAAAGCAGGCGTAATAGATAGTGATGGTGATGGAATTAGAGAGTATCCTAAAGGAAAAAATCTTAGCTACAAAGCAGAATGCCCTGAGGGATGGTCGGATTGGAATGCAACTCTTGAGATTATTGCGGCAGCAGGTAAAGAAATTGGAATAAATATTGAGACATATTTTCCGGATGCCCCTACTTATACAGAGGATTATACAACAGGAAACTTTGATATCGTAATGATGACACCTAATGGAACAGCAGCAATATCCTGTCCTTGGCAAAGATGTTTGGAACTGATGAGTTCAGAATTGAATAATCTTGACATTGTAACTAGAGGTAATTATGGAAAATGGGAAAATAAACGTGCAGATGAGTTGATTGCTTTAATTCCGAATGAGAATGATAAAGCAAAACTAAAAGAATATTACACAGAACTATCGCAGATTTACTTGGATGAAGTGCCTTCTTTTACCGCGATGTATAGACCTGCAGCGTTTCATATTGTTAATGAATCAGTGTGGACGAACTTCCCGCAAAAAGATGATGGAAAAAATATTCCTCCATACGATTGTACAGATGGATATGGTGTGGCAGCACTTTACGATTTGACTTTGGTTGAGGAATAAATATCTTGGAAGCCGGTAGTGGGAACTACCGGTTTCTGCTTTTATAAAAGTATAAGGAAGGTGATCATAATTTGAAAGGATATAAAAAATATTACTTAAATAAAGTAATCTGGTATCTTCTTACTTTTTGTGGCAATAATACTTAACTTTACATTACCTCGGTTAATGCCGGGTAATCCTGTTTCAGCTATAGCTACGCAGACAGCACAAGGATTAACAGATGCAACAGCTATACAAAAGGTTTATGCAGAATATGCAGAATCATTTGGAGTTAATAAACCTATATATCAGCAATTTTTTTATTTGGATAGTAAATATGTTTTAAAGGGATCTTGGTGTATCATTTAGTCAATATCCCAGAAAAGTAGGAGATATTATTAATAGTAGTATATGGTGGACAATAGCTTTACAATTACCGGCTATAATTGTTGGTTGGATTTTAGGAAATGTGCTGGGAGCAATTGCCGCATATATTAGAAAAGGCTTTGATAAAATGATATTACCGCTTTTTTTGTTCCTTAGCAATATACCGGCATTTGGAATGGCAGTTATCTTACTTACGCTATTTGCAGTAAAACTACATTTGGCACCTACAAGTGGAGGATATGGATTTGATTTAATACCTAGTTTTAGTCCTACTTTCATATTATCAGTATTAGATCACTATAAGTTACCTTTCTTTTCTATAGTACTCGTAACTATAGGTGGGCAAGCCATTGGAATGAGGTCAATGTCAATATATGAGTTAAATGCAGATTATGTGAAATACAGCCGTTTCTTAGGTATCAAGGACAGTAAGATAGTATGGTATGTTTTTAGAAATGCCATGCTTCCACAGATAACAGGATTAGCTATGAGCTTAGGTACTATAGTGGGTGGGGCTTTAGTTGCGGAGATAATATTTTCTTATCCTGGAATTGGAACAACGCTTCTATCTGCTATAACAGGAAGGGACTATCCACTTATATCCGCGTGCACTTTGATTATAACAATAATGGTGTTGATTGCAAACCTTTTAGTGGAATTACTATATGGTTTAATAGATCCAAGAATTAAGGCGACACAATCTGATTAAGGATGGTGAAAATGAAAAATATATTAAAACAGCTAACAAAGTCATCTCAATTCAAAATAGGTTTTATAATACTGTTTTTTTACGATATTAATTGTAATCATATATCCCTTGATTGTCTCAACAAGTCAACTTGAGATGATAGGAAAAGGAATATTCTACAAGCCTGGAACTTATATTTGTGCTGTAGATACAGTAAAGCAAAGTATATCAAAAGATAAAAGCTATGTACTTAATATTGATGGGTCAATTAACAGACTTAGGACTATAATAAATAAAGAGACTAGAATTGATATGATTGCCTGGCTTGAGAAATATGGTGGTGTAGAAAAAGGTGTTATCTCTGATTCAGATGCAGATATTAGTAAGCTTATAAATGCTTGGCATGAACGGTATGACGTAAAAAATACACAAAAAGGCTTAATTGCAGCTAAAAAAAAGTATTATGCACGATTAGATAAATCGCTTAAAGAACTTCTAAATAAGCAAAATGTTATAATTGCAGAAAAGGATGAAGAAGGTAAATTAAGCGAACAGGCAGAAATTAGTGATGACATCTATGTAAATGTCACTGATGTACCGAATCGTAGGACTTTTTGGTTAGGCACAGATAATTTTGGAAGAGATGTACTAACAGAACTTATATATGCTATTGGTACTTCATTAAAGATTGGTTTGATAGCAGGAATAGTAGCAACCGGTATAGGACTAATTTTTGGGCTTTTTGCAGGGTTTGTAGGAGGAATCGTTGATGATTTAATTATGTTTATTACAAATCTTTTTACTGTTATCCCTTCATTTATTATACTCATACTGATTTCTTACAGTGTTGGGCAGCAAGTAAGAGGTGTAGGTATAGTAGCTGTTATTATTGGGTTAACATCTTGGCCTTGGACAACAAGAAGTGTTCGCTCACAGGTAATATCGTTACGTAATCGTGATCATGTAAATATGTCAAAGTTGTCTGGGCATGGCTTAATTAGAATTATTTTTGTGGATATTTTACCTTATATGGCATCATATGTTGTCATGGCATTTATATTGCAGATTTCATCGGGAATTTTGGCTGAAGCTCAGCTTTCTATGTTGGGATTAGGGCCTGCAACGACTACAACCGCAACACTTGGTCTGATGATGAATTGGGCTATGACATATACAGCGCATTTAAATGGATCTTGGTGGGCTTATTTTCCTGTTATTTTTGCAATTGCTATAATATCATTTTCTCTTAATCTTATGAATACAGGCATGGATCAAGTATTCAATCCGACATTGAGAGAATAAGGAAGGAGAAAATAATGGGTAAAACTATTTTAGAAGTTATAGGATTGAGAACAAAGTATGTAACTCGCTCTCAAGAAGATGTTTATGCCGTCGATGAAGTATCATTTAAAATTGAGGAAGGCAAAACTCTTGGGATAGCAGGGGAGTCCGGATGTGGTAAGTCTACATTAGCACTTAGTTTAATGGGTTATTATTTTGCTCCATTACATTATATTAGTGGGAAAATAATAGTTGATGGTAAAGATTTAACAGGTATGAAACCAGATGAAGTTAGAAGACTAATGCTTGGAACAGAAATTGCATATATTCCTCAGGCAGCTATGAATGCTCTAAATCCTACTCAAAATAATTAAATTGATATGGGATGTAGTTCATACACATGACAAAACTAAGACTAAAACTGAAGTAAGAAAAATGGCTGTAGAGAGATTTGAATCGTTAGGACTACCGGAAGAAGTTTTAGATAAATATTCAGTTGAATTGTCTGGTGGTATGAAACAGAGAACTGTCATTGCAGTATCAACAATATTGAATCCTAAGGTTTTAATTGCAGATGAGCCTTCATCAGCCTTAGATGTATCAAGTCAGAAGTTAGTTATCAAAATGTTACATGAGCTGATGTCAAAGGGTTATATAAAAACGATGATATTTATTACTCATGAATTACCTTTATTATACAATGTTACTGATGATATTTTGGTTATGTACGCTGGACAAATTGTAGAAAAAGCAAGTGCAAAAGACATGGTATTTGATCCTATACATCCTTATGCAAAAGGCTTAATGGATTCTATTCTTGTACCGGAATCAGGTACGAGAGAGAAGAAACTAAGGGCTATTCCGGGAACACCTCCCAATCTGAAAAATCCACCCAAAGGCTGTGCATTTGCTGAAAGGTGTCGTTATGTACTTCCACAGTGTCATATTGTTAGGCCCAATATGGTAGAAACCGGCAATGGGCGTTGTTATCGCTGCCTGTTAAATGAAAATGAATTAAAGGAGGTGTATGAAAATGACAAATGATATTAAACCCTGTATCAGCGGTAAGGGAGTTACCAAGATATTTGGGATAGGGAATAAATGCAATATGGCTGTAGACCATGTTGACTTTGAATTTAGACAAGGAGAAGTAGTTTCTATAGTTGGAGAATCAGGAAGTGGTAAGACAACTCTTTTTAAAATGATATTAGGAATACTAGGTTCAAGTGAAGGTGAATTTTTATTTGATGGAAAACCTAGGGATCTTACTACAGGAAAGAAGAGGAGAGAATATTGGAAAAATATACAAGCTGTATTTCAGGATCCATTTGCATCATTTAATATGTTTATTAAAGTAGATTCAGTGTTGAGAGATTGTATTAATCTAAAAGGAAATAAACACATTACAAATGATGAAAAAAGAAAGCTTATGGAAGATGCTTGTAGCTTTGTGAATTTAAAATATGAAGAACTATATAACAAGTATCCTTTTTGAATTATCAGGTGGTCAGATGCAAAGATTAATGATTGCGCGTATATTTTTTTATTAAAACCAAGAATTCTGATGGCTGATGAGCCTACATCAATGGTTGACGCCTGCTCACGAGCAACCATATTGGATATGCTATTGAAACTTAGAGATGAAACCAAGATGACCATCGTATTTATTACCCACGATATAGGTTTAGCATATTATATTTCTGATACAATTTATATCATGGAGCATGGCAAATTTGTTGAAAAAGGTTTAGCAAATAATGTAATACTAAACCCTCAGGAATCATATACAAAACGTCTAATAAGTGATGTGCCTAAGCTCCATGAAGAATGGGATATTTCTATGTCTTGATATCTGCTGAAGACATGATATCTGAAGGGAGGGATTTGCGTTGCTGATTTGGAGTTATACCAAATAATTTTTTATAAGTTTTAATAAAGTGACTACAGTCCGAAAAACCTGTTTCACATGCAATACAGTTTAATGATTTACTTGTAAACAGAACTAGGTCCTGAGCTTTGCTTATACGCATATATTCAATATACTCTTTGCAACTACGTCCTGTCTGTTGTTTAAAGAGGCGGGAAAATGTTGAATAACTCATATTACATTGCTTAGCAAGACTTGGGATAGCAATGGATTCGCACGAATGATTTGATATATATTCAAGCACCTTAAATATTTCAGAGCAGTTATTGCTTTGTTTAATGATGGTGTTAAGGTTTATGTCCTTTTCCTCCCAAAACCGCAGTATTGTAACCAACAATGTAGCTATTTGGGAATTGATAAAGTCAAAATAAAATATATTTTTCTTCTTCGCTTCAGAAATAATATTATCAATTGTATTCTTCATAAAGAGCTGATTGATATCTGATGCAGAAAGATATATTGGTAAAGAATCCATAGGCATAGCCCTACTAAATATAGCATGTATCAATGTAGCGGCTTTGGTAGAAAATTTAACTTTAGTATGATTAAATTTGATAACACCATAGCGGATATGACCTGTAAATTTGGAATAGAAACTATGTATAACTCTTGGCATAATTACCAAAGAATCACCAGGGTTAAGTGAATAGGGAACGTTATCACATTCAACAGTTATGTGCCCTTCATAAATATACAAAAATTCTACATAATTGTGCCAATGTGCTCTGTAAGTGACGCTATCAATATTACTATCAAACATAAATATATCAAATGGTGTTTCAAGTATATCGGTATCTTCAAAAAATGCCAAATTTAGAACCTCCTTAACTAATGAATGCACATATTATATCATAAAAAGGAGTTATTAGAAAAGAATATACAAATGACAATATATATTATGAATACTTCAGGAGGGAAAAATGAACATACAATATTTGAACGAAAATTGGAAATTAAGAGAAAGAAACGCTGAAGATCACTTAGAAACGAAAGTTCCCGGTTCAGTGTATCAGACGTATTTGGAGCATGGATTAATGAAAGATCCTTACTATAGGGCACAGGAAAACGATGCTCTAAAAATGATGGAACAAGACTATGAGTATAGTACTGTATTTTCGCCTGAAGAAGAACTACTTAGATATCCTTACATATCGATTGTTTTTGAAGGGCTTGATACTTTGGCAGATATTTGGCTAAATGACAAACATTTGGGATATGCGAATAATATGCACAGAAGCTGGGAATATGAGGTGAAGTCTGTATTAAAAAAAGAAAACAATGAGCTTAAAATACTATTTTATTCTCCCACAAACTACATAAAAGAAATGGATAGTAGAGATGGATTTTGGCCTATACCTACAGAGGCAATGAGGGGTACACCGCATATTCGCAAATCACAGTGTATGTTTGGCTGGGACTGGGGTCCAAGGTTACCTGATATAGGAATTTTTAGGGAAATTAAGCTTATTGGATGCGATACAGATCGATTAGATAGTGTATATATAAGACAGAAACACCAACAAGGAGAGGTTAAACTTAGTATAGATATTCAAGTAAAATGTATGGATAGCAGATTTCCTTTATATTTTGGTAAAGACGAAGAACAAATATGTACTAGACAAATAGTCGCTAAATTAAGATAGTGGATCCTAGCGGTGCACTTATTAATGTCATAGAGGTTAAAGATGGTAATAAAGTACCTGAAATAGATATTAACCACCCAGAACTATGGTGGCCAAATGGATTAGGGGAGCAACCATTATATACAGTGATAGTCGAACTCTTAAAAAATGGTGTTGTAGTAGACACATTTAATAAGAGAATAGGACTTCGAACGCTTACTGTACGTAGAGAAAAAGATAAGTATGGCGAAAGTTTTGCACAAGAGGTTAATGGAGTAAGATATTTTGCGATGGGAGCTGACTATATACCTGAAGATTGTATATTGAGCAGGATTAATGAAGAACGCACTAGAGAATTGCTACAACACGCAGTAAGCGCTAATCATAATAGTATAAGAGTATGGGGTGGAGGATATTATCCTAATGATTTTTTCTGGGATATTTGCGATGAACTGGGGCTTGTAGTGTGGATAGATTTCATGTTTGCCTGTGGAGTTTACAGGTTATGTGATGAAGAGTTTGAGCAAAACATAATAGAGGAATTCATACAAAATATAAAAAGAATTCGCAATCACCCTTGTTTAGGACTTTGGTGCGGAAATAATGAAATGGAGAGTTTTTATTGTGCGAATATCTTGGGGTTTGATATAGATAAGGAATTTGCAGCTGATTATATAAAGCTTCATGAATATATTATACCAAAGCTTGTAAAACAATATGATCCGGAAACTTTTTACTGGCCTTCAAGTCCTTCCTCGGGAGGAGGATTTAAGGATACTAATAGTCCGGATAGAGGAGATGTACATTACTGGGATGTATGGCACGGAAATAAGCCATTTACTGAATATAGAAAGTTTAAATTTCGTTACCTTTCGGAGTTTGGATTCCAGTCATTTCCGAGTTTTCGAACTATTGAGTCTTTTACAGAACCGGAGGATAGGAATGTATTCTCATTGGTTATGGAAAAACACCAGAGAAATGCAGCTGCAAATGGTAAGATAATGAACTATATGGAACAAACATACCTATATCCGACAAATTTTGAAATTCTTCTTTATGCCTCTCAACTTTTGCAGGCTGAAGCAATTAAATATGGAGTTGAACATTTTAGAAGAAACCGTGGTATATGTATGGGTACTATAATCTGGCAGCTGAATGATTGCTGGCCTGTTGCGTCATGGTCTTCTATTGATTATTATGGCAGATGGAAAGCACTTCACTATTATGAAAAGCGGTTTTTTGCCCCATTATTACTATCTTGTGAGGAAGAAGGCGCACTTTCTCAAGATCCGAATCCTAATGCAGAACCATATGTACTTAAGAAATCAATTAAACTATGCGTTACTAATGATACAATAAACAAAGAAAAAGTAACTGTGAAATGGGAATTAAGAGATAATACCTCTGGAATATTAAGGGAGGGTGAGAAAGAAGTTATAGTTGATGCAATGAGTTGTACCTGGTTAGAACAGGAGAATTTTGATGATGTGGATGAGTATAATAGCTATATAAGCTATAGGCTTGTCAAAAAGGGTGAGGAAGTAAGCAGTGGAAGTGTGATATTTACAGTACCGAAGTTCTTTAAGTTTTTAGATCCAAACCTACAAGTATTTGTTGAACAAGATGAAATAGTTGTTGTTGCAGAAAACTATGCAAAGTCTGTTGAAATACGTAATGAAGATGACAACCTAATTTTATCTGATAATTTCTTTGACTTGAATGCAGGAGAAAAGCGTGTAAAAATACTAAGGGGCAAGCCGGATAAACTAAAGGTAAGAAGTGTTTTTGATATACGTTAGTCTAAAGACTTATATGAAGCCGTGGGGGAAGCCTCACGGCTTTTTGCTGTTTATAAATTATTAAAATAGCAAATAAGTCAAAAATGAATGAACAATAACCTTCTGTCTTTATAGAAGGTAGTTAGATAGTCTTCTACAGGATCAAGTTCGCTTATTCTATAAGTTTTTCTGCTACCCACTTTTCTCCATCCTTCGTCTGACAGACAGAAGTCTTTTAAGAAGCCTTTTAACTTTTTCATCTTCCTCCTCTGTTTCAAAGTAGAAGTTAGTACAGTCATAGTAAAGTATATGTTTCTTTCTCTCTATAATGGACTTGGAGTTCTCGTAAAGCTTTTTCTGTGTCAGGTCATTTTAATTTGCAATAACTTCAAGAGCGCGATAAACCTGATGAAGTTCAACCATAGTTGGCTTTAATAAAAGAAAGTAGAGTTTTGAGGTTGGAAGGAAGTGTCAAACTTCCAGATAACAATAGCACTCAGTAGAAGGTGGTAATATTTACATAGAAATACTTGGACTTCGTTTCGCTGTAATGGTGAATTGTGGGAATTCAATTGACATAAGTAATACTAATGTTGTATATTTACTAAGTAGACTAACTTAAAATAAGGAGAAAATCTATGGCTGATACAAAGACAGTTACTTGCTCATTTACTTTAGATAGGGAAACATATGATGCATATAAAAATATTGTGACTAAAAATCATGAAAATGTAAAAGGTAATCTTTTAAAATATATGAAGGATGTAATACGTTTTGAAATACCCAATAAAGATACCATTGATGCGATTAAAGAAGTGGAAGCTATGAAGAAAGATAATTCCATTGGTAAGGCATATACAGATGTTGATAGGATGATGGAGGAACTCCTTGCATGAAATATACAATAAGGCCTACTGCGAAATTTCAAAAAGACCTTAAAAGAGCTAAAAAAAGAGGTTACAACATGAATCTCATTGCTGATATTATCAAGAAATTGGCAGCAGGAGAAAAACTGAATCCTAATCATAGAGACCACCAATTAACTGGAAAGCTTGCACAGTATAGAGAATGTCATATTACACCTGACTGGCTTCTAATGTATGAAATAGATGGGGTAGATCTTTATTTGTATTTGACGAGAACTGGAACACATAGTGATCTTTTTGGATAAGGGCACATATTTCCCATTGCAATTTCAATTAAGAAGTTGCAATGGGGTTTTTCTACCGATTGTAAACGAGAAAGTAGAGAACATTGTTGAATTTATGAAAGTGACCTTTAACTTCATTGGTGGAGTATCATCAGATAGTAAAGAAAATCTCTTAAACGATATTAGTTTTTACAGTAAAGTAGAAAACTTGATTTCATCAATAAATTTGTGGAAATAGAATATATAGTATTGTTAAGAGGATGAAGTTCATTCCCTCTAAAATGGTTACTAAGAGCTAATTATAGGGTATTTTTATGTAAATACACTTTTTATGTAAAAAAACGCTCAAAAAAATACTTGAAATAGATAAAAAAATTTTAGTAAAAATAAGACTATAATCTTTGTGAGAGGATTAGTTATGGATATTACTAAGATTAATTTGGAAAAAGTGTTATTATATCACGGATAGAATTAGCTTAATCAGTTTTTTTGCGAACTTTTTTTGGGAATTTTTATTAAAGAATTGTTAGTAATTAAGGACTACTATGGGCTTTTTAGCCTTGGTAGTCCTTTTTATATATTATCAGGTATTTTTTTATTGCAAAAGGAGGTTTAATATGTTGAGTAAAGCGTTAAAAAGAATTTCAATGGTACTTGCAGTAACTTTGACTGTTAGCACATTTAACACAGCAAAAACCCTAGCGTCAGATCAAGTAAAGTACAGTGTAGCTATTAAGGAGAAAGACTGTATTCGCTTGAGATAAGAGGTGATGAAGTTAAGTCCACTCTTGTAGATGAAAAATCATCCGATAAATAAAGGTTATGGTGGGGATGGAGTAAGCGTCTTGACTATTGATTCTAAAAACTAAAACTAATTTAATCTTTGATAGATATGGAAAAAAATATCTGGGAAAAATAGAAGATAATGATTTTTATGTAAATCTTTTTAACCCACAAGATGGTGTTGGTAGTCCTTTTATTAATAGGATGCCCCTTGTAAGAGATTATTACTTTGGGAAAAATTAAATTTGGACTTTTTTTATTTAACGAACAGAGAATCTATGGAGGTAGAAGAAAAAGCAGTTATATGCTGATAGAGCAGGTCTAATTCCTTATAAATATGATGAGGGTGATTATCAGTATTGTACTTTGGATTATTTGGTAGTAAAGAAGGATGGGAAGTTAGGAATTTTAGATGAGTATGGAACTGAAATTCTACCTTGTCAGTATAATGAAGTAAAATTCTTAGATAGACATTTACTGGAAACACGTCTTAACGGTAAAAACAGGTATTTTTTTATCAAAAATAAAGAGTTAATTAAATATGATGCTGCTGATACTTACACCAGGTATCCGGAGAATATAAGGTACATAGTGGTGAGGAAAAATGGCAAATTAGGGATTTTAAGAGATACCGGAGAAGTAATCTTGCCTATAGAATATGATGAAATAAATAATAGTGCTTATGATAATGGAGCCAGTAGATTGTATAATGAATTGAATAGAGTTAAAAAAGATGGTAAATGGGGATTTGTTGACAAGAATGGGAAATTTATAGTGCCTTTAAAGTATGACGATGCGGGTATTTTTTCGAATGGATTGGCAAAAGCCGGAAAGAATCGAAATTGGGATTATATTGATAAAACCGGAAAGGTGAAATTCCATTTTAATTATGAAAAGATGGGATCTTATGGTGATGGGCTTTTTCCTGCTGAGCGTAAAGGAAGATGGGGATATGTGGATAAAAAAGGGAAAAAAGTAATAGACTTTAAGCATGATTATGCAGCGAGCTTCCAAAATGGTTTTGCTTCTGTTATGAATAATTGGAAAATGGGTCTTATAAATAAAAAAGGAAAGATGATTTATCCTTGTGAAAGTGAGATATATATAAATTTTTGAAGAAAAACAATAAAAAAATGTTGCTAACATAATGCAAGGTGGGAAATACGGCCTTATAAATAAAAACGGTAAGGAAATATTAGCTTGCAAATACGATTATAGGATTGATTTTTTGATAAAGATTATGCAGTTGTTGTACAGAACGGCAGAAATGGTATCGTCAATGGGAAGGGGAAAGTGATTTATCCTTGTAAGAGTGAGATTGGAATTGAGTTTAATAATGGATTTGCCAGTATTAAGGAAGATGGCAAGTATGGTATAATAAATAAAAAGGGAAAGATAATATATCCTTGTAAAAGTGAAGAAAAAAATTTATTATACGAATGGAATAGCTTGTATAAAGCAAAAATGATAAGTATGGTTTGATAGATAATAAAAGGAAAAATAATATATCCTTGTAAAAGTAGCGAATATATATTTTAATGAAGGACCTTTTATTCAATATAATGAAGATGGTAAATTTATATTAAAAATAGGTCAGGAAAAACTCTTATATAGTGGTAAGAATCGTGCAGATTGTTCTAAATATATGGCAGTAATTAGAAGGGACAATGACAAAGATTTAATAATTGATGTTGACGGAAACAGGATAACTAATAAAGATTATGATTCTGCAGTGTTAACTGGAGATGATAAGGTAATAATAGGAGTAAACAAGCCTGGTTTTGATAGAAGGAACTATTTGTATGGTTTAATCGATAGGAATGGAAATGAAGTTATAGCGCCTATTTATGACAATATAGATGATATTTATAAAAACAGATGCTTTTATTGTGGAAAAAGATGGGAAAACGGGGATTATCAATTCAAAAAGGAAAACAGTTACTTCCTATCGAATATGATAAAATAAGTTATGCGTGGTATTAAATGGATATTAATTTAGTTGTTGTGGAGGCAAAAAGAGTGAAATTAATAGAACATATTAAGATAGTAATATTTATTTCAATTTTTGGTATTGGTATTTATTATAAGGGTGTGTTATGAGCAAGATGTGACAATGGTTTATGCGAAAGGTAAAAACTGATGAAAAACTTATAAGAGATTTGACTATGTAGGTGAAGGGAGTGAAAGTAATTATAAAGACAAAATTCGTTGTTATGTGGACAAGGAAAATGATAAACTTTATATAAAAAGTCGAAGATTTTTTGAGAGTTTAGCAAGAACCGGCAACGAGGCGAAAATTAAGGTTAATATCATTAAAAACTGTAGATGTTAAGAAAGGTAAAAAGTTTGTAGAGGACGATAAAAAAATATAGTTCTATTAAGTTTCCTAAGAGCATAAAAAGGTAAAACCGGAAAAATATCAAGTTTAATATTAATGGCAAGAATATAGCAGTTAAAGGTTATGTGTTAAAAGTCAATGTTAAAGAGATAGATTTCGATCAGTATTGGAGAGAGATATGGAAAAAGTATACAACTTCAATTATGTTTGTAGATTTTGATGAGCTTGCTGAAAAACTTAATTTGGTATCTGACAAAAAAATATGTCGAAAAATAAACTATTTCTATGTACAAAGCTGCCAAAGAATGTGATGGAGTTAAAACAGGGAAATCCCCTATTGAAAGCTATGATTTAAATAATAACACTTCTTCGAAGATGATACCATATTATGATATTGACGATAAATGGGCATCAACTATTAAAAAGTACTTGTATGAAGAGGGCGGTGACTTGATAAGAATAGAAGGCAAAGGTGATAGAAATATTTTCTAAAAGTAAGGTTATTATAAATAGATACGATAATAAAGGGGATCGGGTATCTATGAAAACATTAGCCTTTCAAGGAGAAGAATTTGGAGGTTTCTATAGAGGAGATGATTACAATTATCTTATTTTTGGAAACAACAATAAACAAAAGTTTGGAAGAGAGGTGGTAAGAGTAGTTAAATATGATAGAGATTTTAATGAACTGGGTAAGCTTTCCGTATATGGTGTCTACACAACAGAACCATTTGGTGCGGGTTCTTTAAGATGTGGTGAAATAGGCAATATTATCCTAATCCATACAGCAAGAGGGAGGTACGATGGTCATCAGAGCTCTCTAACAATAGGATTTGATGAAGATGATATGACTCTTTTAAATGACGATGACTTGGGGGCTTTTCAGAGGAATCATGTCAGCCACAGTTTTAATCAGTTCGTTATGACAGAGGGAGATGAGTTTATTACGGTTGATCATTGTGATGCGTACCCTAGGAATATTTTAGTTACTTGGTTGGCTACGCAAGTTTTGGAGCCTATAGCAGATATGATAAATGGAAATTATGCCGTTATAGAAAGAAAAATGTTTTCTCCAATTAAGAAGAAAGCTATACTGGAAATACCCGGAATGGTGGGGGCTAATCAAACAGGAGTCTCAATAGGCTCTACTGTCAATATGAGCGCTAAAGTTCTTGTTGGAGTTAATAGGGTTGATTATTCAAAAGTTAAAAGCTTTAATAGTTATACAATAAAGGGAAAGGATGTATACAAAAGAGATATAGTGCTTTACTCTTTAGATAAAAACACTTTAGAAGTAACTGAGAATAAGTATACTGATTATACCAAGGATAAAAACACTACCTACACTGCGCCAAAGATGGTAAAGTTAGACGACACTAGGGTGATGCTTATTTGGAATAAATTAAATATTACTTGGGAAAAGTATAGTGAACAGATAGTTGTTAAAATTCCCAAAGACAGTGTCCTTCAGTACATGATTGTTGACGAGAATGGTAATAAGCTTTCTGATATTAAGACAGTAAAAGATATGATATTAACAGACGAAGCTCCTATTCTCTTTGATGGTAAAGTAGTTTGGACTCAGTATAAATCGGGAAGATTGGTATTAAATTCTATACTGTTGGAGTGATAATATAAGGTGTATTTAATATAAGGCGGATATATGGAGGTGATAGGGTATTAAGTTTATTAAATTAAATTATGGAGAGGGATGACTTGGAAATATAAAAACGAGTAGGGATATATAAAGGTGTCAATATAAGCAGATTAACTAAATGAAAGGACAAATGTTTATGATTAAAAATAAAAAGTTTTTCAAAAATTTTTAGGGTAATGAGTCTATTTTTTTAATTTTTACAATGATAATAGGTTTTTTTACATCCTGAAAATATACTTGCAAAAGGAAAAATTTTATGTATTTAAGGAAATAGGTAACGGATATTCTGTTGTGATAAAAATCAAAAATTCTTTTCAGATATGGGATAGCTGACAGTGATAATAATGTTGTACTACCTATTGAATATGATAGGATAGATGATGAAAGTGATAATCTTTTAGAGGTTAAAAAAGGTAAAAAATATGGTTTTGTAGACAAAGAAGGTAAAATTGTAATACCTGTAGAGTATGATAATGCATTTGATTTTTGTGAGGATCTTGCTCCTGTCAAAAAGGAAGGGAAGTGGGGCTTTATAAATAAGAATAACGAAATGGTCATACCATTTAAATATGATGATGCATCTTGTTTTCAGGATGGCTTCGCTGTGGTCAATAAGGAGGGTAAATATGGGATTATAAATAAAAAGGAATAGTGGTAATAAAGTTTATTTATGATTTTTCTCCTGGTTTTACCGAAGACTTTGCAGCAGTAGAGAGAAATGGTAAGTGTGGATATGTAGATAAGAAAGGAAAAGTAGTAATTCCGTTGACATATGATGGAATGTATAGTTTTAGTGAAGGTCTTTCAGCAGTTAAGAAAAATGAAAAGTGGGGATATATCAACAAGAAAGCTTCCTGTATACTATAAATAGGTCAAGAGATTGACATAAAAAAATACCTCAAGTAAATTTAGATTATTACTGACCTGCCAGTTGGTAAAATCTAAAAATACAAGAGGTATCTAAAATGAATATTAAAGGCACAAAGAAAAAAAATCAAGTAGTAACAGCAAATATTTTTGAACAGCAGGAGCTTTTGAAAAAAGCGGAGGTGATTAAGGAAAATCTCACAGCTTCAACCTGGCGTGAGTTGGAAACCAATGGTAAGTTCGATAAAAATAAAAAACTCTCTTTTATCAGCGATGACATGCTTATCTTGGGATGTGATGTAGGCAGCGAAACGCACTATGTGAGAGCAATTGATACCAGAGGACGGGAACTCAGTAAGTCCGCATATTCTTTCAACAATGATTATGAGGGATTCCAGAGTGCAAAAGAATGGGCAGTAAAGATAGCTGCTGAACATGATAAGAGTCAGATAGTACTTGGCTTTAGAGCCGACCGGTCACTACTGGTTCTGCCTTGCTACCTGGATGATTGCAAATGGAATCAGTGTTGTTCAGGTAAACCCTTTATGCTGTTAAGCAGACAAAGGAGGTTGAAGATAACAGCCAGCTGAAGTGATGACAGGAAGGATCCAAAACTGATAGCAAATCTTGTCAAGGATGGCAACTTTGGTATGCCATATCTTCCAGAAAAATCTATGCTGAACTTCGTAGGTTATCCATGTTCAGAGACCAACTGAATGAAGACAGAATTCGAACAATCAACCGGATGCACAGGGAGATGAAGATATATTTCCGGAGTATAAGGAAGCATTGGGAAAAAGTCGATGGAGCATTTAGCCTTGAACTGCTGAAAGAGGCACCATTTCCGGATGAACTGACCGCACTTGGAGAAGAAGGGATAAGACAGATTTGCATGCTGCTAAACTTAGAGGACGCGGGTACAGCAGAGCCAGAGAAATCTTACAGTACGCAAAAAGCAAGTGTTGGGATTAAGGATGGATCTATTGCAAGCAAGGCAGCTGTAAAGTGGTTCGTGCAGAAAAACTCATGGAACTGGATGTTGAACTTGCTGTTATAGAGAACCAGATCAACCAGAAATGTCAGGAGATACCGCATACAGGTAACGTTCTGGAGATATCTGGGATTGGAGAAAATACACTTTCCGGTATTCTTGCAGAGATGGGAGATATTTCAAGATTTGATGATGTTAAGGAAATACAGAAATTAAGCGGATTAGGCCTTGTGGCATGCAGTTCAGGAAAGCATAGGGAGAAACCAAAATCAGTCATAGAGGACGCAAAACGACTCAGATATTGGTTATTCCAGGCAGCAAAGTCAGCAGTGGCCCATGCAGAGGAATTCAAAGAACTCCATATGTATTATACGACACGAGCAGATAATCCATTGAAAAAGATGCAGTCATTGATTGCGATAGCCTGCAAGCTTCTGAGAATCATCTATACGATTCTGAATACTGGTACGTTCTATGATCCGAAGAAGATGTTGATGGACATCAGACGTCCGGAAAAGAAGGAAGCTATTGTAGCGTAAGACAGTCGGCAGCAAAATTTATTCCAGAACCTTGCCGGTTTTCGGATTCTTCCGAGAACAGGCAGGGTTCTGGAAAGAAACCCGATAACGATGGAGCGCTACAGGCGCTACATCATCACAATGACCAGCAAAGCGAGGCAGGGTAAGCGTCCACGGAATATCCGTACCCTGCGGAGTAGACAGGTCAGTAAAATCAAAAAACAAACAAGAGCTGTAGCTTGCAGTAGTTCTCTCCGTAGGGCATGACCCTGTTAGAAAGCTTAGCAGGCACTCGGTGTATGGACAGGTGGGACGAAGGAAGTTGGGACACGATCCCTTTAGACACGGAAGGTTCACCATCATAGTTAGCAGAGGATTTATAGCCTTTATAAAGCAAAACAATGGGATGCTTTATAAACTACACCCTCTTTTAGCTGTTCAGTATAAAATACAATGACTGTCATACATTTTTTGCTCTGTTTTATGAGGTAAATATTTAAAGAAAAGCCTGAAATTAAATGATTTAGGGCTTGACATTATAGGAAGGAAATAATGATTATGATTAATAACAAAAAGATTTCAAAAAAATTTTTAGGTAATGAGTTTATTTCTAGTAATTATAATGGTGGTAGGACTCTTACATTCAGAAAGAACATTTGCAAAGAAGAAGGGTTATGATATCTTTAAAACTTTGGATAATGGTTATTCTATAGTGATGAAACTGCATGAACACACGCCGCCTTCTTATGGAATGGCAGACAAAAAGGGAAAAATTGTTCTTCCAATGAAATATTATGAAATAAATAACGAGTCAGACGGCCTTTTAGGAGTGAGAGCTGAGCAAGAGTACACATTCGGATATGTAGATAAAAAAGGTAAAATTGTTATACCTGTTGTTTATGAGGCAGGATATGACTTTAATGAAGGGCTTGCACCTGTATCGAAAGATGGGAAATGGGGGTTTATAAATAAGAAAAATGAAGTAATAGTACCATTTAAATATGATGAAGCAGATTGTTTTTCAGATGGTCTTGCTCCTGTAAAAAAGGGGAAAAAATGGGGTTTTATTAATAAAATAGGAGATTTAGTAGTACCTTTTTCAGTATGATGATGCATTTAGTTTTAATGAAGGTCTTGCAAATGTAAAAAAGTCTGGGAAATGGGGCTTAATAGACAATGAAGGTAAGGTTAAGATAGAATTTCAGTATGAAGAAGCATATCCGTTTTGTTGAAGATTTAGCACCTGTTAAAAATAAAGGTAAATGGGGATATATAGATAAGGAAGGTAACATAGTTATAGAATTTAAATATAATCGTGCTTTTTAATTTTTCAAGAAGGTCTTGCAATAGTAAAAAGGTGAGAAATATGGATATATAAATAAAAATGGTAAAGAAGTTGTAAAGGCTAAATACTTGAGTGCGGTTGCATTTAGTGAAGGTTTAGCTGCGGTTATGAATTCTTCTGATAAATGGGGCTTTATAGACGACAAGGGAAAAACTGTTATACCATTTAACCTTTATTTATTTGTAGAAAATCCTCAATTTGAAAAACGGTTACGTGGTCATATGGAAAGGTAAAAAAAGCTGGAAGACTAAATAAAAAGGTGTACTCACTCCGTTTGAAGATTTTTATAAAAATAGGGTTAACTTATGGATATAAGTATAAAAACTCCATTGCTAATACAAGTTTGAACTTTCAATCCCTCATGTTGCATTTAAGTTGAAAAAAACTACACAAATAACACAAAAAAATATTTTTCTGTAAACTATTGACTGATTGTTAATATCAGGGTAAAATTGTAGAGGATGTTTTGTTTTTTTATTAAAATGTATTATCTGATGATGGTGGTTTAATTAAAAATAGAACAAAAATATAGTTTATGGGAGGGTTGTAATATGAAGTTTAAAGACAAAGGAGTAAATTTCGGTGGTAATGGATATCAGGAAACACCTGATAATGGTGGATTTTTATGGGGACTATTAGGTTGCTGTGTACCAATAGCAGGTCTCGTGCTTTTCTTAGTGTGGAAGGATATTAAGCCTAAAACAGCTAAGGCAGTGGGTATAGGTGCATTAGTTTCAGTATGTATAGGTGTCCTTTACTATGTACTGATTGCTACCCTAGGATTTACAATGTTTTCATTTATGAACTAAGCAATGATTGAATTTGCATATAGTTGGCTTCCGAGAATATTTGGTTGTCATTGTAGAGATGATAGGTCTTTTCATTACAAAGGACACAGATTTCCCATATGTGCTAGATGCACAGGAGAACTGATTGGAATATTTGCAAGTATAATTATGTTTTGGTTTTGGAGACCAAATGTTATTGAATCGCTTATAATGTTGCTTCCACTAATTTTAGATGGATTCTTCCAAGCTTTAACTAAATACGAGAGTACAAATATTAAAAGGCTATTTACGGGACTTTTGTTTGGGATAGGACTGACATCGCTATTTATACAATCTAATATAATAGCATTTAATTTTGGAATTGAGCTTGCTAAGTCGCTAAATAAGTAGAAATTTAAACTTAGTTTTTCGACAATAGGATATTTTTAAGGCACACTTAACTGGATAGTTGGGTGTGCCTTTTTAAGGGGGATATTTTTGTAGTTATACTTGTGCTATACTATCTGAGGAGAATGATGCTATCGTATAAATTAAAGTAGCTTATCTTTATTTAGGCATGAGAAATAGTGATTAAATTGATATTATATAATCTGCAAAATTGGGAGAAAACCATTGAGAAAATTATTAATATACATCCGTGATTACAAACTTGAAAGCATACTAGGACCGCTTTTTAAGCTCTTAGAGGCCAGCCTTGACCTCATAGTGCCACTTGTAATGGCGTATATTATAGATAAGGGAATAGGTGGGAATGATAAGGGGCTTATAGTGAAGCTTTGCCTTTTACTTGTAGGCCTTGGTTTGGTTGGGCTTACATTTTCGATAACTGCCCAGTTTTTTGCTGCAAAAGCAAGTGTGGGATTTATCAAGCAGGTAAAACACGCTGTATTTGCACATATTCAAAAGTTTTCATTCTCAGACATAGACAGAGTTGGCACCAATACACTTATTACAAGGCTTACTAGTGATATGAATCAGATTCAGACCGGAGTGAACCTTACACTTAGATTATTCTTACGCTCTCCATTCATAGTAGTTGGTGCCATGATTATGGCATTTATGATAGATGTGAAAATTGGCTTTATCTTTGTTATTACCATTTTAGTCCTATCACTTGTGGTATTTGGAGTTATGTATTGGTGCATTCCTAAGTACAAGGAAGTGCAGATGGCACTTGATAAGGTGCTTGGAAAGACCAGGGAGAACCTGACAGGAGTCAGGATTATAAGGGCATTTTGCAAGGAAGATGAAGAAATAAGAGAATTTGAAAATTCAAATAAGTTTTTGACTGATTTAAGCAAAAAGGTTGGAGCTGTATCTTCTCTTATGAATCCGCTGACCTATGTAATTATAAATATAGGGATAGCTTTCCTCATATATAAAGGTGCAATCAGGGTTGAGGCAGGAGCCCTTACCAAGGGACAGATAGTTGCTCTTTATAACTATATGTCACAGATACTCGTGGAGCTTGTAAAATTTGCCAATATGTTCTTAAACATTACCCGCTCCATAGCCTGTGGCAACAGGGTTTATAGCATACTTGAAATTGAGCCTGGTATGAAAGAAGGACATGCAATGGCTCTTAAAGCAACAGACGAAAATGGTGATATCATAGTTGATTTTGACAATGTCAGCCTTAACTACAATGGTAGAATATCTTCTGATAGAGAGGAAAATGCCTTAAATAATATCAATTTTACGGTTAAAAAGGGAGAAACCATTGGTATTATCGGAGGAACAGGATCAGGAAAGACCTCACTTATCAGCCTTATACCAAGGTTTTATGATGTAAGTGAGGGTGAAGTAAGGGTTAAGGGGAGAAATGTAGAGGACTATAGCTTTAAGGAACTAAGAAAAACCGTAGCTGTTGTGTTGCAGAAGGCTTCACTTTTTAAGGGGAGTATAAGAGACAATATCAAATGGGGCAATGAAAATGCTACAGATGAGGAGATTATGGAGGCTGTACGCATTGCCTGTGCAGAAGATGTGGTTAATTCAAAGGAAGGAAGGCTTGACTTTGTGATAGAACAGGAGGGAAGAAACCTGTCAGGAGGACAGAAACAGAGGCTTTCGATAGCTAGAGCCCTTGTAGGAAAGCCTGAAATCCTTATTCTTGATGATAGCTCATCTGCTCTTGACTACGCTACTGACCTTGCCCTTAGAAAGGGGATAAATGCACTTTCTTATAAGCCTACGGTCTTTATAGTGTCACAGAGGACTTCTTCCATTATGCAAGCTGATAAGATTGTGGTGCTTGACGATGGAGAGATGGTAGGACTTGGAAAGCACAAGGAGTTACTTGACTCTTGCGAGGTATACAGGGAGATTTATAATTCTCAGTATAAGTAATCTGTTTATTGAATAAGGAGCAATATGAAAAATAACAAGAAGATAATTAAGGCGGTTCTTGCCTATATAGGCAATTATAGGATTTTGCTAGTGATATCGCTTGCAATGGCGATGGTAACTGTGGTTCTTACCCTATATCTGCCTATATTGTTTGGAAATGCCATTGATCTTATAGCAGAGAATGGCCTTAATGAGTTAGGCAGCATATTTAAGATTATCATAACGGCTTCACTTGCGGCAGGGACAACGGCCATGCTTCAGTGGGTAATGACTACAATCAACAATAATATAGCTTACAATGTGGTAAGAGATATAAGAAACGATGCGTTTAAGAGGATTGAACATCTCCCTCTTAGCTATCTTGACGCCCATCCAACAGGAGATATAGTAAGCAGGGTGATAGCTGATGCCGACCAGTTCTCAGACGGTCTCTTGTTAGGCTTTACCCAGAGTTTTACAGGGATTGCGACTATTTTAGGTACATTGTTTTTATGGTAAGGTTAAATGTATTTACTGCCCTCATTGTAGTAGCCCTCACCCCTCTATCGCTATTTGTCGCAAAATTTATATCAAAACATACCTACAATATGTTTAAGCTCCAGTCCGAAACCAGGGCGGAACAGACAACACTCATCAATGAAATGATAGGTGGCTCACAAGTTGTAAGGGCTTACGGAATGGAAGAGAAGGTGATAGCTGACTTTGATGAGGTAAATGAAAGGATAGAGAAAGCTTCACTTAAAGCCATATTTTTCTCGTCTATTACCAACCCTGCGACCAGATTTGTAAATAACATAGTCTATGCCCTGGTAGGACTTGTAGGAGCCTTTCAGGTAATAAATGCAGGCATAAGCGTAGGTGGTCTTACTGCATTTTTAGCCTATGCAAACCAGTATACCAAGCCTTTTAACGACATTTCAGGAATCATTACCGAGCTTCAAAATGCCATAGCCTGTGCAGGCAGGCTTCTGGAACTTATAAATGAGGAGGTTGAGGTAAAAGATGGCGAGATTGAACTAGGCGAATCAAAGCACAGGGGGCAAAATAGCGCAGTAAAGGGCGAAATTGGTGATATAGAACTGGATAATGTTTCATTTTCTTACGTAAAGGATAAAAAGCTTATTGAAGGGCTAAACCTTAGTGTGAAAAAAGGACAGAGAATAGCCATAGTGGGGCCTACGGGCTGTGGCAAGACAACAATTATCAATCTTCTTATGAGGTTCTATGATGTGGACAGCGGAAGTATAAGGGTTGAAAATGCTGATATAAGGGATATTAAAAGACATAGTCTACGAAAATCATACGGAATGGTGCTTCAGGAGACCTGGCTTAGACAGGGAACTATAAGAGATAACATAGTTATGGGTAAGCCTGATGCAACTGATGAGGAAGTAATTGCGGCTGCAAAGGCTGCGCACTCACATAGCTTCATAAGCAAGCTAAAAGACGGCTACAATACTGTGATAGACGAGGCTGGAAGTGGACTGTCAAAAGGTCAGATGCAGCTTTTATGTATCACAAGGGTAATGCTCTTATTACCTCCTATGCTGATTCTTGATGAGGCGACCTCATCGATTGATACAAGAACCGAAATCAAGATTCAGAAGGCATTTAACCGCCTGATGGAGGGAAGAACGAGCTTCATAGTTGCTCACAGGCTATCAACCATTAAGGAAGCAGACATTATACTAGTAATGAAGGCAGGAAGTATAATAGAGCAGGGTAATCACGAGGAACTTCTTGGAAAGAAGGGCTTTTATGCAGAGCTTTATAATAGCCAGTTTGTCGGAGTGGGTAGTTGATGTGAATACAGGATATCTAAAAATATAGCAATTGTGGCTATGCGTTAATGTTAGGATGCTTCTAATAATTGTGATATACACTTGTATTTTTAGTGCTTTGGACTATAATTGTTGACAAACAGTTGGATACAAGCTTTATGAAAAGAGGACTAAATGAAATCAACACTTAAAAGAACCTGGGCAGAAATAAACTTAGATGCCGTAGAGTATAATTATAAGAAAATCAAAGAGCATATCGGAGAAAATGTCAAGTTTGCAGGTATTGTAAAGGCAGACGCCTACGGCCATGGCTCTGTTAAGGTGGGAGAAAAGTTACAGGAGCTTGGTGCGGACTATCTTGCAGTCAGTAGCATTGATGAGGCCATGGAGCTTAGATTTAACGGAATTACCATGCCCATCCTAATCCTTGGACATACTCCTAGAGAACAGGTGGATAGGCTCATCTGTTTTAATATAACTCAGGCAGTAACCTGTGAAGCCAAGGCTCTGGAATACAGTGCAGAGGCAGTAAAATGCAAGGGAATTCTTAAGATTCATATAAAGGTGGACACAGGTATGTCAAGACTTGGCTATCTGTGCGAGGGAGAACATTTTGAAACGGGAGTCCAGGGAATCGTAAATGTATGCAATCTTCCAAACTTAGATGCAGAGGGCATATTTACCCATTTTGCTGTATCTGATGAAGAAGGAGAGGAGTGCAGAGAGTATACCGAACACCAGTTAAAGCTTTTTAAGGATGTGATAGCTGAAGTAGAGAGAATATCAGGAAAGAAGTTCTTACTTCACCACTGTGCCAATACCGGTGCTACAGTAAATTACCCTGAAAGCTATATGGACATGGTGCGTCCGGGACTTTTGCTCTATGGATACGGCGAATATGCTAAAAAACTTGGTCTAAAGCCTGTAATGTCAATGAAAACCACAGTTAGCACGATTAAGGTTTATCCAAGGGGAACTAAGATCAGCTATGGAGGAATATATACAACTACCGAGAAAACCCGTATGGGAGTTGTGCCTTATGGATATGCAGATGGATTTATGCGCTGCCTCTCTAACAAATATTCATTTATGACGGAAGAAGGACCTGTTAAGCAAAGAGGTAGAATCTGTATGGATATGTGTATGATTGATATAACGGACAGATACAGCATAGATGTGGGCAGTGAGATAGAGATATTTGGCGAGAACAATCCAATAGAAACCATGGCGGAAATGGCAGGGACCATTCCCTACGAACTTGTATGCGCCGTAAGCAAGAGGGTACATAGGATATATATTGAACATGGAGAAGTGGTAGATAAAGAGTTGATGCTAAGGATGTAATCCTGAGATTACTACAAAAACGTTGATAATTGGATGTTTTGGTGAGTTTTGGCGGGGCTAATGGATTATTTAAGGGAGAATGACTAAAAGTAAAAATGCGACTGTTAAAAATCTGTCAAAATATCCGATAAAATCATTCTAACTCAATTAAATATTGTCTTTTTTGACGAAACATGATAAACTGTTCTCATCAGCTGGGAGCAGTTTTTATTTTATGATACAAGTGTCAAAAGTATAAAAATTCGATGCAAGCTTGCTTGCAAGAGAATTTATTATCTTTTGACACGCAAAAAATATGAGTAAGTAGCCATTTTTTTGTAAAAAAAATGAGCGAATTACGAATATTTTTGCAAGGATTGCTAAAGCTGCGCTGTAGCAATCCTGTATCAATGGGTGTCAAATACTTTTTGACACCCAGATTATTTTTATAAAATATACACTCGTGTGTATATAGTGATTTTTATGAATTAAAAAAATATTATATAAGGAGATAAAAATGTCTAAAAAACAATTCATTTTAATTATGACAGACAGCCAAAGACGTGATATGATAAGCTGCTGCAATGAAAGAGGAGAGAATATGCACACACCTTGTCTTGACCGCCTGTGTGACGAGGGACTTGCATTCAATTCTGCCTACACTACACAGCCCGTTTGTGGTCCTGCAAGAGCCGGATTGTTTACGGGAACCTATCCTCATACCAATGGGATGTTAGGGTAACTGTATGGCTTTGTCGCAGCAGAGTTTAACTATAGGACAGAGACTAAGCCGTGCAGGAATACATGCTGCCTATATAGGGAAATGGCATTTGGATGGCGGTGACTACTTCGGAGATGGTATCTGCCCTGATGGGTGGGATGAGGAATATTGGTATGACATGAGGAACTATCTGGATGAGCTTGAAAGTGATAAAGATAGGGCACGCTCACGCAAGCTTGAAACTGCTCTAGAGGGAGAGGGCATAGGAGAAGAGTTCACGTATGGATACCGCTGTACCAAGAGAGCGTTAGACTTTATGGAAAAGCATAAGGATGAGGACTACTTTTTAGTAGTATCTTATGATGAACCTCACCATCCTTTCTTAGCACCAAAGTCATATTATGAGCCTTTTTATAAACCATATTTACAGAAGGCTAACCAGCATATGGATTTTTCAAAGCTGCCTGACCACATCAAGGTATGGCACGAAAAATATATGGAGATTCAAGGCGGTAACGGAGATGGATGTGCGGTAGGTCTGCTTGGTTCTAATTCATTCATTGATTCTCAGATTGGCCGTGTGCTTGATGGAGCTGAGAAAAATGCTGAGGATGCACTTGTACTTTACACCTCCGACCATGGAGATGCACAGGGTTCACACGGAATTCACGCTAAGGGGCCCGCTATGTATGAGGAAATAACCAATATCCCATTTATTGTGCGCTGGAAAGATAAGATCCAGAAGGGTATTTCCAGTGAAATGCCTGTTTCCCACATAGATGTTGTTCCAACTATACTTGACTTTTATGGACTTCCACAGCCTGAGAGCTTAGAAGGGGAAAGTCTTCTTCATAGCTTAACGGATGGAGATATCACGAAGAAGAAGGAAGGAAGGCCTGTCTTTGTAGAATTTAACAGATATGAGGTAGACCACGATGGCTGGGGTGGCTTCCAGCCGGTGCGCTGTATAGTAAAGGGCAAGTGGAAGCTTACCATTAACCTAATGACTCAGGATGAACTTTACAATCTTGAGGAAGATGCTGATGAGATGAACAACCTGATCGATGATCCGTCTTGTGAGGCAATTAGAAATGAAATGCATGATTTGCTCCTTGACTGGCAAAATGATACCAGAGATCCGCTAAGAGGCTATTATTGGGAGAAGCGTCCTTGGAGAAAGGATAGGCAGAAGGTATCCTGGGATTGTGGCGGATACTCCAGAAGCCGTCACAGAGAAGAAGGAGAAGTTATGGAATACGGCTATGGAACAGGACTTCCAATAAAGGAGTATAACCGTAAATATTAAGTGGAAGGTATGAAATGGAGCGTAAGCCGAAGAAAAAAGATGTAAAGCCCGAAGAAGCAAAGCCTGAAGAAGTGAAGCCTGAAGAAGCAAAGCCTGAAGAAGTAAAACCTAAAGAAGTAAAGCCTAAAGAAGTAAAGCCTAAAGATGTAAGACCAGATGAGATTAGACAAAGTCATAGGGCGACACGAGCTGATGTTGCAAAATGCGCAGGTGTGAGTGAAACAATAGTTTCTTATGTGGTAAATGACAATAGGTACGTGGCAAAGGACAAGAGGAAAGAGTTAAAAAAAGGCCATAGAAGAGCTAAACTATCATCCTAACGTGATTGCAAGGGCTTTGAAAAAGAAGACAAGTAAGCAGATTCTCTTGATTACTGATATAGTACTTGATGAATATTTTGGTGAAATCCTATATCAGTTAGATAAATATGCTTATGATAAAGGCTACCTGGTTTCGCTTTGTAAGTATCACAACGTGGATTCCTATATTGGAAGGGTTATGAATAGCCAATTCGATGGAATAATAATCAATTCTGCGGGATTTAAGACAGAATACATAAGGCAGATTGCGGGCGGCGGAACCCCTGTGGTGTTATTCCTAAGCAAAAAATATGAAGATATACCTAAGGGAGTAGCTACTATTGACTCAGGACTATATGATGGAGTATTAAAGGGCCTTGACCTGCTTTGGGAAAAGGGAGCAAGGAATATAGTTTATCTGGCTCAACCTCTTAAAAAGAGCGAACTAAATAAGGATATAAGGTATTTAGCTTTTGAAGAGGCTGGGAAGCGTCATGGTCTTAGCAGGGAGAAAGTCCTAGAGCAGACTTTTGCAGGCTGTGATGAAGACCTATGGCAGGAGAATTTTGCTAAGTTTTTATTAGATAATCCCAAAACAGATGCAATTTTTGCAAGAAATGACAGGCTGGCCGCAACTGCCTCAAAGATTGTCACGAATATTGGCAGGAGGATTCCTGAAGATATTATGATACTAGGAGTGGATAATTCGAGTATTTCACGCCTTATGACCCCAAGCATAACAACAATTGAACAGCAAAAGGAGGAGATGAGCAAAACTGCTATTGAACTAATCGAAATTATGAACCAAGGCACAAAAAATCATGTACCGAAAGAGCTAAGCAAAGTATTTGAAACTAGAATGATTGAAAGAGAGAGTACGAAGCGGAAGGGATATGCAGTATTAAATTAAGGAGACAACAATGAAAGTAAATTCTGTAGCAATTCTAGGTCTTGGAGCTGTAGGCTCGTATGTTTTATGGGGCTTGTCTGAAAAGTCTGATATTGAGCTTTCTGTGATTGCTAAAGGTGATAGAAAACTAAGATATGAAAAAGAAGGTTTCGTTATAAATGGTAAAAAATACCACCCAATGATAAAAACACCTGAAGAAGCAAGCGGAGTAGACCTTTTGGTTGTAGCCACAAAGTACAATTCCTTAAAATCTGCTCTTTCTGATATAGAAAAAATTGTGGATAAAAATACAGTGGTAATGAGCCTAATGAATGGTGTTGAGAGCGAGGAAATTATTGCAGAGAAGGTTGGAGAGGAGCATATAATATACTCCCTAATCAAGGTAGCGGCAGAAAGAGACGGCAATTCGGTTGTATTTGATCCTGAGACTACCATTGGAATAATTTACGGTGAAAAAGACTTAAACAGGGGTAGTGAAAGGGTGGAAGCCTTAGCAGAGCTATTTAACAAAACAAAACTTCATCACTCGCCTTCAGATGTTATTATCCATGAAATATGGAATAAATTTCGTTTAAATATAGCCAATAACCAGATTCAGGCTATTATAGGCTGTGGGGTGGGAGGATACAGGGATAGTGAGCATCTTGGCTTTCTTAGAAGAAAAGTCAGAGAAGAACTTGAAGAGATTGCAAAAGCAAAGGGAATAGACTTCTCGCTTTGTAAAAATACCCCTGCAGGAAGCAAGGTAGCTGATAGTGCAAGATATTCCACCTTGCAGGATATTGACGCAGGAAGACATACAGAGATAGATATGTTTGCAGGAACTGTAGTAAGAATGGGAAAAGAACTTAATATTCCAACACCCTATAATGAATTCATCTTCCATGTCATTAAAGCTCTTGAAGAGAAGAATGACGGGAAGTTTGACTACGATAGTTAAGAAAAAGATGCGAATAAAAAAATATTGACAAGCTGTATGAAATATCCCGTCTTTGACAGCTTTTTAAGAAAAAAAGCTTTGTAATTCGCTATAGAAGCGAGTTACAGGGCTTTTGGAAAATTTACATATGCACGTTACACTATCTATTTTTTTGTTTGTGAAAAAATATTCCTCATTTTTTTTATTGGAACTATCTGCTTAGATGTACAGAATCCAAATGCATCGTGCAGTGCATCTGTGAGTTCTGTTCTGGTGTAAATGGGCTGATAACCTTTACCCTCGTACTTTATGAAATCCATTTCCTGAAGGGTAGGAAGTATCTGGTCTATGGTATATTTATTATTAAGTTTCTTTTTCAAGATACCTGTATACAATAAGCGAAATAAAACAGGTTATGAAATGGGCAAGTATCCTGTCTTTCCTGTTTAAATATACAGGACGTGCTTCAAAAATCAGTTTTCATTATTCTAAAAGCATTCTTCAATCTCCCAACGTCGCTTGTTTGCCCTGACTATACTACCTATGTTGTCATTAAGATTGGTGCATACAGCATAGAAACCATCATATTTTTTTCTTCATTTTCAATATATGACTGGTCTATGCTGTTTATGGATACATCTGCAATCTCCCCGTACTTTGTTGTATGGTCGGTTTTTATAAATCGTTTAGGATCATTCTGTTTTTTCTTTCTATCGATGAGCGTCCTTTTTCAATCATTTTCGCAGCTCTTTCAATCTGTCCTTTACGCACTATAGCGCTGGAAATCACGGTATTTTTAAGGAGTATGAAACAATAAGCTTCTGTTCGATTATTTGCTTTCTGTCGCCACTGTCTGTATGGACAATACCTTCCTCTTTAATCCATCGCGATCTGTAGAAAATCTTGTCTCTATCCTTTTTCATTGTCTAATTCTGATATCCTATATTTTTTTGCCGCTTCTATCACCATCGAGAAGCCATCCATCATCAGCCATACACCACTCTTGTAAGAAGTCTTTAAGTATTTTTGATAGGCTGTGTTGTTATATACCCGCGCATGCCGTTTTTCGCTGTCGTAGGAATTAAACACCCGGTTTTGTTGCAGATGACAGCCCTGAATCTGTACAGACAACAAACTTGGACATATCAAATCCAGAAAGCATCTTCTTTTCAAGCGGAATCATAGTGGTCTGTTCATTGCGGTTTCCGGGATAAATACAAAAAAAGATATAGGAATACCATCACTATCCATAAACAGCCCCATTCCTACTATAGGGAGTGGGCGGTTTTCCTTACTTTTGCCAAACTGCTTATCATCCTCTTCATTGTCGATCTCAAAGTAGAAATTTGTACAGTCATAATAGATTACTTGAGTATTTCGTTTTTGCACTGCAGTGCTATTTTTAAAAATGCGGCTCTGAATATAATCAGCCTCTTCTGCTATCACTGATAAAGAGCGGTAAACATCATGCAGTTCAAAAAGAGGGCTGTTCAATAAAACGCTTTGACTCTTCAAAGCTATTCCTTTTGATGACGGGAAAAAGTATTCTGCTGTATATAAGACGTGAAAGTATGTCATTCAGGTCGTACTCAAATGGGTGTCTCGCAGAGATTGCACGGCAAATCTTATGCATGCCTAATTCATAATAAATATCCTGAAGGAAAAGATATCCGCCATTAAACCTATGCTGTTCATTACTAACAAGGTCATTAGCGGCACAGAGCCCAATATTAAATGTTGCGGAATCTTCTTTTTCAACTTCATTCATAATACGCACCTGTTCTTTAGCCCAGGCTTTTGCATCTTTCACGCCATACATCTCGCAGATTTGTTTTTCTGAGCCGAAAGTTTTAACAATCTGAGTTTTGTTTTTCCCATTGATTCTAACTGTTTTAACAGCACGATAGGTAATTGAATATTTTTCCGGTAGTCCATCCTAATCTCATAGTATTATCCTCCAATACTATTATAACGTATCGGAGTGGAACGTGCAAGCATAAATTTAAGATTTGACAAAAAAAATAAGCCATATCTGGCTTTGATGAACCTCATAACGGATTAGGTTGTCAAACTCCCGAGTTAAGAAAAAGATGCGAATAAAAAAATATTGACAAGCTGTATGAAATATTACATACTTTATAAGATACAAGGATTACGAAAGGTGAAACCTGAGTAATCCTGTATCAATAGTAGCAAAAACCTGACTTGGGATAAACTGCTGACATACCCGCAGATTTCGACTCAGGTAATAAAGAAGAATGAAAGGAGTGATTTTTTTATGAAAAAGATAAATCGTGTATGGAGGGTTCACGAAATTTAACCCTCCAATAAAAATCGGAGGATTAAAATGACCAGATTAGTTGAACTAAATGAGAAAAACTGGATAGATTTTGCAGGACTATCCGTAAAAGAAAGTCAAAAACATTTTTTGGCAGACAACATAGGAATAATTGCCAGAGGATATGTTTATCGTTCATCCGGAGCAAGAGTAATTGGAATAGCTGATGATGAATTAGCCATAGGGCTTGTTATGGTAAGGGATATGGATGAAGAGCCTGCCTGTTATGAGCTTCAGCAATTTATGATTGACCGGAGGTATCAGGGAAAAGGCTATGGTACACAGGCATTAAAAATGATTCTGTCGGAGCTTGAAAAAGAGCATAAATATGACTGTGTTGAAGTTTGCGTGAAAATGGATGATGTTATCGCCCTGCATATTTATAAAAAGTTAGGATTTGCAGACACAGGATACATTGATGAAGATGTACCTGATAGCTTCAATCTAATGTATTATTTTAAGAAAAATGCAGAAAAGATTAGGATTTCAGAAGTAGAAGATCCTGTGGAAAAGCAGAGGATTACGCGACTGATACTGGAGGCTCTCCCGGAGTGGTTCGGACTTCCCGATTCAAGGGAGGAATATATAACCGAAAGCTCAAAACGGCCTTTCTTTGCTGCATACGATGAGAACAAACCTATAGGTTTCGTATATTTGGATGAAACCGGTAAGGATACGGTTGAACTCTATGTGATGGGAATACTTAAAGAGTATCACAGACAAGGTATTGGCAGAAAGCTTGTGGAAAAGGCTAAAGAATTGGCAAAGCGGGAGGGATATTCCTTTATGCAGGTAAAAACGGTTCAGATGGGGAAATATAAGGAGTATGATGATACCAACTGTTTTTATCTTTCGTTGGGATTTAAAGAATTTGAGATATTTCCTACTCTTTGGGATGAATGGAATCCTTGCCAGGTGTATGTGATGGGACTTTAAGTAATGTAAATTTTAAAACACCAAAATGGTATATAAAATCAGTTTGGAAGTTTAATGAAAAGTTAAAAGCCTGTAATAAGTTACATATTGATATGATATCAATTAGTTTCTTATTACAGGCTTAATGTTACTAATATCTAATTACAACTCTTTAACCCAAAGTCCGTGAAGGTTGCAGTATGCATATACTCTAAGAGCCTTGTCGTCAGCCACCTTAAATACAGCCTTAGGTTCATCAGTTACCTTAAAGTGCTTTAACTGTCCGCCCTTTTCGGTCTCAAGATATACCCACTCAATATTGTGCTCTTCTGTCATTGGGTGAAGAACGCTGCCTACTGCAACATTGATGGTATCGCCATCTACTGTAACATCAGGTACGTGCTTCTCAAGAGCAGCTTCCTTTGAGTTTGGCTTTAAGTACTTAAGCTCCTCTGAGAAAAGCTTGTGCTCATGTTCGTGGTCACCCTTCTTAATTACCTGTACCTCAAAGTCGCAATCCTTACAGACATAAAATCCTAAATTCTCCATTTCATAACCCTCCTTGTATTTGTTTGATATGAGCAAAACTGTGCTCAATTTAATATTATACTTAAACCGTAAAAAGTCAACTGAATTATTAAAACTTCAGATCACACTTTTCGTTTGGTTTTTGTAAAATTATATCACATACAATATAAATTGTCTAGATGTAAATTAAAAATATTTTTCAATCCCGCTACGATTTCTGGATATATATATATTTTGCAACTTATCACCATATATTTCCCTAAAGTCCTTGAGGTCAAGACTCTCATTTTCAAACAGTATTTTCCCATTCGTTTCATTCATATGAGTAATTGCTAGAGAAGGCTTGATGTTTATATCTTTAATATCGTTGGTAACAGGAAGAAGAAAGTCATAAGTGCTTCCATGACTTGCATACCTGATATCTCCCTGCCATTCATTAGGAAGATTTGTCATATCCATCTCCAAATCAGCCCAATCACTTGTACTAAATTCGTATGGAAGCGGTCCTGCGCCGTGTTTTGTAACATAGGTTCTTGTAACATATATTGCTTCCTGTAAGCTAAGACTTCTCTTATTTAAGAATCTAAGGGGTTCGGTAATGCCGGTTTTAGAGGATGTGAGATGGGGTGCATTCGCAGTATAATCCTTATCCAAAAGCAAACCCTGTCCCGATTCGAATATCAATCCATCATAACGCTTTAGCCAAGTACTATCCGCACTGACAAGTTCGATAAACCTGCTGTTGTCTTTTATTTCTACAGCAAAGTTATCTACAATATTATCATCAAAAATCATAGAATAATATGGATTTTGTTCGGATATTTTCAATTCTTTTATTCTTTTTAGGGTATATTCTTTTCTTATATTTACAAGCAAATTGCGCAGCCCGTCATAGGATGAATCTGCTATCTGCTTAAGAGTTATCTTATATCCTGCTCTAATCCTCTCGCAGCATTCGTTGATTCCCATACCACAGCTGCCATGTCTGTGCTTGCCCCTTTTAGTTTCAATAGCCATATTTATAAGGATATCGTCTATTGTCGTTATACAGCAACCTTCCTCACCATAAATCCTTGGAACATATCTGAAAATGGATTTAAATTCTTCGATTTCCTTTCTTATCTGATACAAATCCGGATAATAAGTTTCGGCAAAGAGGGTACCAGCACCATATTCAGCACCAGAACCTATCTGATGATGGACAAAGCGTGTGCCTCTTCCCTCATTTTCTACGGTGTGACCTGCCTGTGCACCGCCATTATGTTTTATAATTAACGGATTTTTAAACGAAGAACAAAGGCTTGCAGTGACAAGCCCTTTGCCTTCATCACCGTAATTCTTGCCTACTACAGCTATTGTTCTCATAGGGTAATCGACTGCCCGCTATCAGCTATGCTTAACTGCCTGATTGCAGCACTTATCACAGGAACACTGAGAGGATCCCACTGCGCCAGTACGTCCTTTAACGACTTGCCTAGCTGTAGCTGAATAGCACTTATAATAATTTCAGGTATATTTTCAATCTCATTTTCCGAGATCATCATCTTTTTACCAATCAATATATCCTTGTTTCCTTCACCACCTATCATAATGTGGAAAACATGAAATTTCTTCTGTACTTCCTCCAAAATACTCTCACGGGTAGCCCCTGGAACATCATCACCTATTACCCTTTTGATGGTTTCCTCAATCTGATCTTTTCTGATATTTGCATTGTCACCTATAGTAAACAAAAATCCTTTTTTCGATCTCTTATTGATGGCATCTATGTTGGTATGTTTTGACAAAAATTCCCACAAACAGGTAGGTACAACCTCGCCACATCCGTGATTCTCAAAATAAAGCTCTAACAGCTGTTCAGCTATTCTTATATCTGATTCAAACTGAGTTACCTGAAGAGGTGAAAAATCACCAAAATCACCATACGCAGCACACATAAGTGCGGGATCTTCAACAGCAGCAGTAGAGTACAGCTTCATAATAAGCTGATTAAGTGCCTTTGTTGCGACCTCCACAGCAAGATAGCCCATAGATGCGGTAACATCAAGACCTACTACAATAGGAGTGGTATTTGGATGATCCTCAGAATCAAAACACTCCCTGGTTCCTATAAACTTTGGATCGAACTTAGGATTGCAGGCTCTCCTTTGAAATATTTCATTTACGCTTTGTGTATCCGAAAGATTCCTGCTTGATTTTAATCTGCTCCAATCTGAAGCTGAATAACTTCCATATCCCATACAGTGACTTCTCCTTTACATTTTTATGAATTTATGGCCGCCAAAGCCTTTTTCTATAACATCATCCCAAGCCTTAAAATCAGCAAAAGCATCTTTTGCAGGGTTTGAGTTAAGAAACTTATATAACTCGATAGGTTCTCTTGAATTTTTAACTATTTTTATAGCCGTCTTTCTGACATCTACCAGGTCTTTATTACCATCAATCGGCCTAACCTTTCTCCAATCGCCAAACAGCGCCCCTTCATGAGTGATGGGATTAATCCAGACTGCACTCTGGTCGATGCAGCCGTACTCAATACCGGAATACTCTAGCTCGCAGCAGATATTCTCCATTCTAGATATTACCCAAGCCAAATGCTTTGACTCAAGCGGTGCAAAATACTCGACAGGGAAGAAGTTAGGACGTCTTAGGAATACCAAAGCCTCCCTGCCGTCTTTAAGGGAGATTTCCATCTTTAACTGCGGAAAGCAGCGGTGCAGCTTGCTGTCTGCCTCCGGAAATACAAGGGAATTGACTCCAAATAAAAATCTTTCTTTCTCACGCACATTATCTAAAACATATACCACATTTTCTTTTGAAAGGTAGCAAAGACAGGAGTCATAATCGTACTTAAACATATACTGTATGGTAAGCTCTTTGTCGTTTGCCATAACAAAATAATCTTCACCGGCTAATTTCCATAAAGAATCGCTAGCATAGTCAAAATCTTTGTTACAAGCCTCTGCCTTTAAGTACTCGAGAAGCTTCTTTCTGAATTCTTCGTTGCCCCTAAAATCGGCATCGGACATAAATGATTTTGAACCGCAATAAGGACATTCAAACATCCCCGAGCCTTTCAGTTCAAGCTCTCCACCGCAGGAACTGCATTTCAGTCTTATCATAACTTTCTCCTTTAGTCTTTACTCTGCATATAAACAGAATATTACATACAAAGGTGTAAAGTCAACATTTAAAAGAAAAAAGCCACCATACTGATGACGATATGGCAGCTGTTTTTATATGCAATATAATTTATTACGCAAGCTTGTTTACAGACTTTGTAAGACGTGAAATCTTTCTAGAAGCTGTTTTTCTGTGATATACGCCTTTGTTTGCAGCCTTATCAATGGCAGCAACTGCAGGAGCGAGAGCAACCTTAGCAGCCTCGTTATCACTAACTGCAACAGCAGAAACGACTTTCTTAACAAGAGTCTTAACTCTAGAAGTAATCATTTTATTTCTGAGAGTCTTCTTTGCAGTAACCTTGATTCTTTTCTTCGCAGATTTAATATTAGCCAATTTAACACCTCCATTATCATTGTTTGATTAAAAGTGTTTCATTAATCCGGACACGGACGCTTAACGCAAACACACTAATTTACTTTAATACAAAATGGAAGGAATGTCAACAGATTTAAAAGGAATTTTACTTGATAAATTTTAAAAATACTGTAATCTGTATAAGTCAGAGTAAATATTAAAATACGGAGAGAAGAATGTCGGAGATAAATACTAAGAATATCAGAAATTTTTGCATTATTGCACATATTGATCATGGCAAGTCAACCCTTGCGGACAGGATAATAGAGGCAACAGGAACTCTTACCAAGAGAGAGATGCAGGATCAGATTCTTGACAATATGGATCTTGAGAGGGAGCGTGGCATTACCATCCGTTCTCAGGCGGTGAGAGTGGTATACAAGGCAAAAAATGGCGAGGAATATATATTTAACCTCATTGATACTCCGGGACACGTAGACTTTAACTACGAGGTATCAAGAAGCCTTGCGGCCTGTGAGGGGGCTATCCTTGTAGTAGATGCTTCTCAGGGAGTGGAGGCTCAGACACTTGCCAATGTATACCTTTGCCTTGAGAGCACGACCTCACGGTTGTGCCTGTAATCAATAAGATTGACCTTCCAAGTGCTGATCCTGACAGGGTGAAAGAGGAAATAGAGGATATAGTAGGCATTGAAGCCCACGATGCACCACTTATTTCTGCCAAGAATGGCCTAAATATAGAGGATGTGCTTGAAGCCATAGTAGAGAAGATACCTGCTCCGTCAGGAAAGCCTGAGAATCCTTTAAAGGCACTTATTTTTCAACTCGCTTTTATGATGCCTATAAAGGGAGTTATAGTATTTGCAAGGCTTATGGAAGGAACAGTAAAAAGGGCACAAAGATTAAGATGTTCCAGTCTAGTGCAGTAGAAGAAGTTGTAGAAGTAGGTACCTTTGGAGCAGGACAATTTATTCCTTGTGAAGAGCTTACTGCAGGCATGGTAGGCTATATTACTGCAAGCATCAAAGACCTAAGGCTTACCAATGTGGGTGATACCATCACCGATAAGGACAATCCTTGCGATACGGCACTTCCTGGCTACAAGAAGGTGCTTCCTATGGTCTACTGTGGACTTTATCCTGCCGACGGAGCACATTACGCAGACCTTAGAGATGCACTTGAAAAGCTTCAGTTAAATGATGCTGCCCTCCAGTTCGAGCCTGAAACCTCCATTGCTCTTGGCTTTGGTTTCAGATGCGGTTTCCTCGGATTATTACATCTCGATGTAGTTCAGGAGAGACTTGAGCGTGATTATGACATAGACCTAGTAGCTACTGCACCTAGCGTAGTGTACAAGATACATAAGACTGATGGCACGGTGATTGACATTACCAATCCGTCAAACCTTCCTGATCCTTCAGAGATAGACTATATGGAAGAGCCTATTGTTAAGGCTGAAATTATGGTTACAACCGAGTATTTAGGCTCCATTATGAAGCTTTGCCAGGAAAGACGTGGTGTAAATAATGGTATGGACTATATTGAGGAGACTAGGGTAGTACTAAAGTATGACCTTCCGCTTAATGAAATTATTTACGATTTTTTCGATGCCCTTAAGTCCCGTTCAAGGGGCTATGCGTCATTTGACTATGAATTTAAGGGCTATCAGAAGGCTGAGCTTGTAAAACTGGATATCCTTATTAATAAGGAATCTGTAGATGCACTTTCCTTCATTATAGTTAAAGAAGGTGCTTACGAGAGAGCTAAGAAAATGTGCGAGAAGCTTAAAAATGAAATTCCCCGCCAGCTTTTTGAAGTGCCTATTCAGGCAGCTATTGGAAGCAAGGTAATTGCGAGAGAAACAGTAAGGGCTATGCGCAAAGACGTGCTCGCAAAGTGTTACGGTGGTGATATCTCAAGAAAGAGAAAGCTTCTTGAGAAACAGAAGGAAGGAAAGAAGAGAATGCGCGAGGTGGGTAACGTAGAGATACCACAGAAGGCATTTATGAGCGTACTTAAGCTGGATTCGGGGGATTGATAGCTTCTTTCCAAAGATTAAGTTTTTCTTCAAAATTCAGCCTTGCATTTGCTGGGCTTGTAGAAGGCAGAGTGATGGTATTTATAGGTATTTGGCTGAAATATCTATTATACATCGCTTCTGCCTTTTTTCCATTTAAAAGAATGGTTGAAATGCTATGACACTATTTATATAGCGAACAAAAGTAAAGTTTGATTCGCTTTTTGGATAGTTTTATGGTATAGTTAAGAGGATATAAAACAAATACAAGGGGAATAAAATGAAATTAAAGAAAAATTGTAAAAACAATCATGTTATCATCAGTAATTGCTTTGGGCTTGACTGTATCGAGCGTTGAAACAGGAATATTGAATAACTCTATAGTTAAGGTATATGCGAAGAAGCAGACTGTTAAAAAGACTAAAAAAAGAAAATAAAACAAGATAAAAAAAGTATTAAAGAAATTTAAGGCTATAGTAGAAGGCGAGGGAGAGAATGAAACTTACATCTATACAGATGGTAAAAAGAATAAAAATATATTTCAATTGAAGATTTTTTTCAATAATTTAAGTGGAACAGAAAAAGAGTGTAGTATAAGTGTAAATACAAAGAAGAAATCTGTAAAGGTAAATATAGGTAAAGAATACGAGAATAAAAATAACAATCCGGATTTGCCTAAAAGCATTTATAGAAAGCCTGAAAAATATTAAGTTAGATATAAACGGTAATAAAACAGTGGTTAAGGGTTTTTATTGTAAAGTATTATTATTTTTTTGGTCAAGTGTAGATGTATTATATGTGGACTTTGATGAATTGGCAAAAAAGTTTGATCTTATTTACGATAAGGATGTAGTAAAGAAAAAATATTTGCTTTATACGAAGCTCCCTAAGAATATAGTGGAATTAAAATCAGATAAGCCAGCTATTGAAAACTATTCAAATGATTTAGATACCTTAATTTCTATCTATGATATAAACGGAAGATGGGCAAATCCAATTGGAAACTATTTGTATGAAGAAAATGGCAATTTAGTAAGGGTTGAGGCAGTAGAAGCGTATGATAAAAAAGGGAAAAAAAGAGTTGGCATTAAGAGATATGATTCGTTAGGGAATTTGCTTAATGTGAAGGAATTACCTTATCAAGGTGAAAACTTTGGTGGATTCTACAAAGGTGAAGAGTATAACTATCTTATTTTTGGTAACAATAATGAACAAAAAGATGATAGCATAGAAGTGGTGATAATAGTTAAGCTTGACAGGGATTTTAATGAACTAGGGATTCTTTCCGTAAAAGGAGCATACACAGTCTATCCTTTTGATGCAGGTTCTCTAAGATGTGCAGAGATAGGTCAGACAATTCTTGTACATACCTCAAGAATAAGATATGACGGACATCAGAGTCAGCTGACTATTGCTTTTAATGAGGATACAATGTCGTTACTCAATGCAGATGACTTAGGTGAATTTCAGAGAAATCATATAAGCCATGACTTTAATGAATTCGCTATGGCCGATGGTAATGAGTTTATAGTTGTAGATCATGGTGATGCCCATCCTAGAAGTATAATGGTAAGTTGGCTTAGGGCGGGCAATTTGGAACCGGAAAAAATGTTGGCTGGAGAAGATGACTTGCCTAGAATAATAAACAGAGATATACTTTCGCCTTCAAAAGAAAAAGAAATACTTAGTATCCCGGGAGAGAGAGGTGCCAATCAGACTGGTGTGTCTATCGGTTCTGTCTTAAATACGGCAAATAAAGTACTTGTTGGAGTAAATAAGATTGACTACTCAAAAGCAACAGGCTTTGACAGTTATGAAATTGAAGGTGAAGATGTATATAAAAGGGATGTAGTGCTTTATTCTTTGGATAAGAACAGCTTAGAGGTGGTTGAAAATAAATACACAGATTATACTAAAGAGGAGGATATCTCTTTTACTGCTCCGAAGATGGTTAAGCTTGATGAAACTAGAATCATGCTTGTTTGGAATAAGTTAACCCTAAAAAGTGATAAGGATGAATTACAGTATCTTATTGTAGATGAAGCTGGAAATAAGCTAACTGAGATAAAAACTCTGAAAGATATGAAGATAGCAGATGAAATGCCTATAGTTTACAATGGCAATATAGTGTGGAGCGAGTATAAGAAAGGCAGATTGATACTTAATTCAATACCATTAGAGTAAGTTGGTTAAAGCATTTAGAGACGACAAAATTAGACGTATGATTTAAGCGAACGCAGATTCAGGCGTTCGCTTTTTACTGCCTTTTGTGATATAATGTGAACACTTAACGAAATCGAGCTGTAAAGCGAAGACTTTGTTTAGTGAGAGCGGTATCTAAGCACTTAGTGACGACGCACCGTAGGTGCTAGTGCTGTGCAATTCGAGCCGCTTTGGCGAAGACTGAACTTAGTACTTATGATATAATGTGAGAATATTTTAATAGGGGATGTAAGAAGCAAAGCTGTGGCAATCCGATATTGGTGTTTTGATAGTGCTTTTGGCATCCTAAAGAAATACAAGAAGAGTTTAGTTAATTGGTGGCTTAGGAGGAAGAGTGAAAAATAACTTATATTTTTGGGCACACTTATATAAGGGGTCGCAAGATCCCTAAAATTGGTAACTATATAAATAATAAATGTTAGTTATCGTTGCGTTTTACTAACTTTGAGCTATCATAACCAAGGCTTTCAAGATAAGCAAAGACATTGTTTTCATTTAGAATCACACGTTCTATATGATTTTTAGGAGACATAAGTTCTTCATAATCAATAGGATTAAACGGTTTTTCTTCTGAAACTATGTGATAAATGCAAACTATCATCATTCGTGCTATGGCAATGATTGCTTTCTTATGACCACGGCGTTTTTTAACTCGACCATATTTGATTGCAAAATAAGGCTGCTTTTTGCTCTTGATTGCTGCAAGTGCACATTGCACCATCATAGGCTTTAAGTAATCTCCTGCTTTTGAAATCCGCACAGACTTCTTTTTACCGGCTGACTCATTGTTAGTAGGTGAAAGCCCACACCATGAGCACAGGTGCTTTGCGTCATCAAAGATGCTCATATCTACGCCTGTTTCAGCAAGAACGATTGTTGAACTTAGTTCGGTCATCCCAGGCATTGTAGAAACAAGTTCAACGAACTTGTAGTAAGGCTTCATCCTTACATAAAGCTCAACTTCAGATTGAGTAATCATGCTATCAAGATACTCCAGATGGCTTCGGGCAAGTTCAAGCTTTTTAGCCTGATCAGATTCTATGTTATACCCCCTGATTGCCTCAATGATTTCATCGGATTTAGCTTTTGCCCCTTTTTTAATGAGTCTGCGGACAGCTTTTTCATCAATGGAATCAGAAGTATGTGTAAGAAGATACGACATGATTTCTGTGGCTGTTTTGCCAAAAAGGATCAGACAGTACACTGGCAATGCCGACATTGGAAACAGTCATGCAGTTTTTGTATGCGGTTTTTTTCTCAGAAGATTTCATACATACCAGTTTGAAACGGTATCTTGCGATTTCACGCAGCTGTCTGAAGTCTTTAGGGGGAGTGAACGAGCATCTGACAAGGTCGAATTTGTAGAGGTCAGCAATCCATTTAGAGTCTTTTTTATCAGTTTTCTTTCCCTTGATGGCTTTGACATATTTAGGATGGGTAAGGCAGACTTCTATGTCATTCTCGAGATAATTAAAAATAGGAATCCAATATTTCCCAGTGGATTCCATACATACATGATAACAATTATTCTCGATTAGCCAGCTGTGAAATTTTTCTAATATCTGAGTTGAAAGTAGAAAATGATTTTTTTGCTTGTACTCAGAGATTCCATCAGCATTTGTGATTACGATGGTTGCAACGATAACATTTTTTTGTGGACATCAAGCCCACAGCAGATGGAGTATTTTAACTTCATCATAAGTATCACCACCTTTATAAAAAAAGGATAGCAACATTGACTGTCATCCTGCGACTGAATAAACATGGTTTACTACCAATGATAAGAGTCCGGGCTCAATGTCCCACTTGTTTGTGCTTGTAAGGATGACGGCACATATAAATATACGGGGTCGAAAATAAATTCGCCACTCCTCCTCCCGTGCTCTGTAGTATATTGCTATCCTATATAGATATTATAAGACAAAGCGAGGGAAGGCACAACATTTTTTCATAACTTGTTTGTGCCTTGAGCGAAGCGAAAGGAATGGTAAAAAATATGGAAGCAAATAGTAAGGATAATCTAAATGAAATATCAGGATTAAATGATGTTAGGGATAGAGCTGAATTTAGAGATAAAAAAATCATCCAGACAAGTATAGTGGGAATAGTTGCCAATGTCTTCCTTGCTGTCTTTAAGGCTGTGATTGGAATAATGACGAATTCTATAGCCATAGTTCTTGACGCAGTGAACAATGCTTCTGATGTAGCAAGCTCTGTGGTTACTATAATAGGTGCAAAGCTGTCAAAGAAAGAGCCTGACAAGGCACATCCCTTTGGACATGGCAGGGTTGAGTATTTAAGCGCGATGGTAATTGCTGTCATTATCCTATATGCGGGTGTGACATCTGCTGTCGAATCTATAAAGAAGATAATTAGCCCTGATGTACCTGAATACTCTACAGTTTCGCTTATAATAGTCGCTGTGGCAGTTGTAGTGAAAATAATTTTAGGACGCTATGTTAAGACAGTTGGAGTTCTAGTTAAGTCAGAATCTCTTATCAATTCAGGTACTGATGCAAGTATGGATGCTGTTATTTCTGCGTCAACTCTTGTAGCAGCGGTTTTGTACTTAAATTTTAAGATTTCTGTAGAAGCTTATTTGGGTGTAATTATATCCATTTTCATCATAAAAGCCGGTATTGATATGTTGAAAGAAACTTTTTCTCATATACTTGGAGAGGCACCTGACGCTGAGCTTGCTTCGAAAATAACTGAAACAGTAATGGAATTTTCTGAGGTAACCGGTACCTATGATTTAGTTTTACATGACTATGGGCCTGATGTTTATCAGGGTTCGCTTCATATAGAAATTCCTGATGTCTATACTGCTGATGAGATTGATAAATTGTCAAGAAAAATAGCAACTGAGGTATATGCAAAGCACAATGTTGTCCTTACAGCTATAGGCATTTACTCCCTAAACTCAACAGACAAGCTTGCAATCAAGATCAAGAATACAATCGAAGAACTTGTGCTGATGAATCCGTATATTCTGCAAATACATGGCTTTTATTTTAATAGAGACGAAGCGTCAGTGAGATTTGATTTGGTTGTTAGTTTTGATGCGAAGGACAGGAAGCAGATATTTGAAAAGGTAGTATCTAAGATACAGCAGCACTACCCTGAATATAAGATAGAGGCGGTTATGGACACAGAGTACAGTGACGTGGCTTCAAAAGGAGTAGATGATATATCTTAAACGCTTGAAAATACCGGGTTTTAATATTTGAAAAAAATATTATATCGGAAGTTTCGAAAAATTCTTTAATAAATTTTAAAAAAAGTTGTTGACAAATATGTCAGAACTGTGGTAAGATACTATCCGTTGCCCCACAGAAGACCACTTAATAAAAACTGTAGAAATATAGTAAATAAGCGGTTTCTAAGGCGAAGAACCTTGATAACTAAATAGTGAGACAATCTTGAAAATTCAAACGAACGCGTATGAGTAGTAATACTTATACACCTTTAAAAAAACAGTAAAAATTATTGACTTTAGCCGGTCAATAACGGAATAAGCAAGAGATGATAAATGTCAGCTTGTTCTGACGAAGGCAAACACTTTTTATGAGAGTTTGATCCTGGCTCAGGATGAACGCTGGCGGCGTGCCTAACACATGCAAGTCGAACGGAGATTACAGACGGAAGTTTTCGGATGGAAGACTGTAATTCTTAGTGGCGGACGGGTGAGTAACGCGTGGGCAACCTGCCCTATACAGGGGGATAGCAGCTGGAAACGGCTGGTAAGACCGCATAAGTCGGCGAGACCGCATGGTTTTGTCGGGAAATGAGCAATCAGGTATAGGATGGGCCCGCGTCCGATTAGCCAGTTGGCAGGGTAAAAAGCCTACCAAAGCAACGATCGGTAGCCGGACTGAGAGGTCGGACGGCCACATTGGGACTGAGACACGGCCCAAACTCCTACGGGAGGCAGCAGTGGGGATATTGCACAATGGAGGAAACTCTGATGCAGCGACGCCGCGTGAGTGAAGAAGTATTTCGGTATGTAAAGCTCTATCAGCAGGGAAGATGATGACGGTACCTGACTAAGAAGCCCCGGCTAACTACGTGCCAGCAGCCGCGGTAATACGTAGGGGGCAAGCGTTATCCGGATTTACTGGGTGTAAAGGGAGCGCAGGCGGTTTGGCAAGTTGAGAGTGGAAGCAGGGGGCTCAACCCCCTGACTGCTCCCAAAACTGTTAAACTTGAGTATGGGAGAGGCAGGCGGAATTCCTAGTGTAGCGGTGAAATGCTTAGATATTAGGAAGAACACCGGTGGCGAAGGCGGCCTGCTGGACCAAAACTGACGCTGAGGCTCGAAAGCGTGGGTAGCAAACAGGATTAGATACCCTGGTAGTCCACGCTGTAAACGATGAATACTAGGTGCTGGGAGGCATAAGCCTTTCGGTGCCGTCGCAAACGCATTAAGTATTCCACCTGGGGAGTACGTTCGCAAGAATGAAACTCAAAGGAATTGACGGGGACCCGCACAAGCGGTGGAGCATGTGGTTTAATTCGACGCAACGCGAAGAACCTTACCCGGTCTTGAGATCCTCCTGAATACAGGGTAATGCCTGTAGTCCTTCGGGACAGGAGAGACAGGTGGTGATGGTTGTCGTCAGCTCGTGTCGTGAGATGTTGGGTTAAGTCCCGCAACGAGCGCAACCCCTATTTTTAGTAGCCAGCGGTTCGGCCGGGCACTCTAGAAAGACTGCCGAGGATAACTCGGAGGAAGGCGGGGATGACGTCAAATCATCATGCCCCTTATGACCGGGGCTACACACGTGCTACAATGGCAGTTACAGAGGGAAGCGAAGGCGTGAGCTGGAGCAAATCCCAGAAAGGCTGCCTCAGTTCGGATTGTAGTCTGCAACTCGACTACATGAAGCTGGAATCGCTAGTAATCGCGAATCAGAATGTCGCGGTGAATACGTTCCCGGGTCTTGTACACACCGCCCGTCACACCATGGGAGTCGGAAATGCCCGAAGTCAGTGGCCTAACCGCAAGGGAGGAGCTGCCGAAGGCAGGTCTGGTGACTGGGGTGAAGTCGTAACAAGGTAGCCGTATCGGAAGGTGCGGCTGGATCACCTCCTTTCTAAGGAAGAAGAAGTAGAGATTGTTTCACTCTTTAGTTATCAACGAGCAACGTGGATGCGAAAGAAAAATTTGTGAAAGCTTGCTTTCGGACAAATTTTTATGAGCAGACACACTGCGACTGACTCTAGCGAGGACGAACGAAGTGAGTTCGAGCTAGGAGGAAGGCGTGAGTTGCGAGTTTTAGGTAACAAAATACGTCTGGTGGCGATGCGTCTAGGGGTCACACCCGTTCTCATCCCGAACACGAAGGTTAAGGCCTAGGCGGCCGATGGTACTGCACTGGAGACGGTGTGGGAGAGTAGGTGGCTGCCAGACATTAAATTCTTGGCATTAAATTCTTAATGAATGCGAGCCGAAGGCGAAGTATGAATTTAGAATTTAAGTCGTTCTTTCAAGCGAAGCGCGAAAGAACTTCCTCTAATAAACGCTACACTCTTCGAGCACGAGCGAAGCTCGCGCGGAAGTAACTAAACTTCAATTAGTGATTTGATGTAATCAATCCCGATTGGTTGTATCAAATGACTGATTGAAAAGTCAGTCAAATGTACCTTGAAAACTGCATACCGAACAAATATTTATGCAAGTATAGCTTTTAGTGATTTATTCATTAAGGGATATATAGCTAGATATGAAACAACATCGAGAAATTGTTTTCTTGACAAACAAGAGTCGAAGACAAATGTTAATAGAGAGAACAATAAAACAATGTATTTATTAAAAAGATTTAATACTGATACGCTAGTCAGTGTTAAATTAAAGAGAACCAATATAAGTTATCAAAAGTTAAATTGAATTGGGTCACTCGCAGAAATGCTTCGCATTTCACGCTCGTGATGCGCGTTTCATGGAAACGCACCCCACAAGGCATCAGGCACCGTAAGCAAGCAAGCTTGCACAGTGCCTTACGCCTTGTGGCATTCCCAATTCAATAATGGTCAAGATTACAAGGGCGCAGGGCGGATGCCTTGGCACCAGGAGCCGAAGAAGGACGTGATAAGCTGCGAAAAGCTGCGGGGAGGAGCAAATATCCATTGATCCGCAGATATCCGAATGGGGAAACCCGGCAGAAAGAACTTCTGTCACCGTATGATGAATCCATAGTCATACGGAGGGAACCCGGCGAACTGAAACATCTAAGTAGCCGGAGGAAGAGGAAGAAACATCGAATCCCTAAGTAGTGGCGAGCGAAAGGGGACGAAGCCCAAACCAAGGATTTATCCTTGGGGTTGAGGACCACGTACGAAGAAGCAGTAGGTAGCAGAACGGTTTTGGGAAAGCCGGCCAAAGAGAGTGAAAGCCTCGTATGCGAAACAGACTGTGATTCAGTGGTATCCGGAGTACTACGGGACACGAGAAACCCCGTAGGAAGCAGGGGGGACCACCCCCCAAGGCGAAATACTACCTGGTGACCGATAGAGTATAGTACCGTGAGGGAAAGGTGAAAAGAACCCCGGGAGGGGAGTGAAAGAGAACCTGAAACCCTGTGTCTACAAGCTGCGGAAGAGCGACTAACGCTCGACCGTGTACTTTTTGTAGAACGGTCCGGCGAGTTGCCGTTGCTGGCAGGTTAAGTACTTAAGGTACGGAGCCGAAGGGAAACCAAGTCTTAATAGGGCGGTAAGTCAGTAACGGCAGACCCGAAACCGGGTGACCTACCCATGGCCAGGATGAAGTCTGCGTAAAAGTGGATGGAGGTCCGAACACACGTCTGTTGAAAAAAAGGCGGTGATGAGCTGTGGGTAGCGGAGAAATTCCAATCGAACTCGGAGATAGCTGGTTCTCCCCGAAATAGCTTTAGGGCTAGCCTCGGTATAGTCTAATGGAGGTAGAGCACTGAATCGCTGCGGGGGCGTCAAAGTCTACCAATGCGTATCAAACTCCGAATGCCATATAGATGTTTACCGGGAGTCAGACTGTATGAGATAAGTCGGACAGTCAAAAGGGAAACAGCCCAGACCATCTGCTAAGGTCCCAAAGTGTATGTTAAGTGGTAAAGGATGTGGGGTTTCGAAGACAACTAGGATGTTGGCTCAGAAGCAGCCATTCATTCAAAGAGTGCGTAATAGCTCACTAGTCGAGAGGTCCTGCGCCGAAAATGTCCGGGGCTGAAACATAACACCGAAGCAATGGAATATACCGTAAGGTATGTTGGTAGGGGAGCATTGATAACACGAAGAAGCGGTACCGTAAGGAGTCGTGGAGAGTTATCAAGAGAGAATGCCGGAATGAGTAGCGAGATGAAGGTGAGAATCCTTCAGGCCGTATATCCAAGGTTTCCAGGGTAAAGCTGATCTTCCCTGGGGAAGTCGGGACCTAAGCTCAGGCTGAGAAGCGTAGGCGATGGACAACTGGTTGATATTCCAGTACCTCTGGCTATCAGAAATGTGGGGACACGGAGATTCAGGAGTGCCTGTAAAGGATTCAGGTGCAAGCATGGTTTATGCCGGGCAGGCAAATCCGTCCGGGTAAGTGAACTGTGTGATGCGGACCGAAATATAAGTAGGGAAGCTCCTGGGAGAGCCGTCGAGAAAAGCCGCTATTGTGTAGTCAGAGCCCGTACCGTAAACCGACACAGGTGGATGGGGAGAGTATCCCAAGGCCGGCGGGAGAAGCATTGTTAAGGAACTCGGCAAAATGGCCCCGTAAGTTCGCGATAAGGGGTGCCTGTAGAGATACAGGCCGCAGAGAATAGGCTCAAGCAACTGTTTAGCAAAAACACAGGTCTATGCGAAACCGTAAGGTGATGTATAGGGGCTGACGCCTGCCCGGTGCTGGAAGGTTACGGGGAGTGCTTAGGAGTAATCCGAAGGTACGAACTTAAGCCCCAGTAAACGGCGGCCGTAACTATAACGGTCCTAAGGTAGCGAAATTCCTTGTCGGGTAAGTTCCGACCCGCACGAAAGGCGTAATGATTTGAGCGCTGTCTCAACAATGCACCCGGTGAAATTGAAGTACCAGTGAAGATGCTGGTTACCTGCGCCAAGACGGAAAGACCCCATGGAGCTTTACTCCATCTTGGTACTGGGATTAGATATATGATGTACAGGATAGGTGGGAGACTAAGAAGCAGGGACGCCAGTTTCTGCGGAGTCAATGTTGGGATACCACCCTTCGTGTATCTGGTTTCTAACCTTTGCCCGTTATCCGGGCAGGGGACAATGCCAGGAGGGGAGTTTGACTGGGGCGGTCGCCTCCGAAAGTGTATCGGAGGCGCTCAAAGGTTCCCTCAGAATGGTTGGAAACCATTCGCAGAGTGTAAAGGCAGAAGGGAGCTTGACTGCGACACCGACGGGTGGAGCAGGTACGAAAGTAGGACTTAGTGATCCGGTGGTATGTAAGTGGGAATGCCATCGCTCAACGGATAAAAGCTACCCTGGGGATAACAGGCTTATCACTCCCAAGAGTTCACATCGACGGAGTGGTTTGGCACCTCGATGTCGGCTCATCGCATCCTGGGGCTGTAGTAGGTCCCAAGGGTTGGGCTGTTCGCCCATTAAAGCGGTACGCGAGCTGGGTTCAGAACGTCGTGAGACAGTTCGGTCCCTATCTGGCGCAGGCGCAGGATATTTGAGGAGAGCCGTCCTTAGTACGAGAGGACCGGGATGGACGAACCGCTGGTAGACCAGTTGCAGTGCCAGCTGCACGGCTGGGAAGCCAAGTTTGGCAGGGATAAACGCTGAAGGCATCTAAGCGTGAAGCCCCCTCCAAGATAAGATATCCCATAGCGTAGGCTAATAAGACCCCTTAGAGAGTATGAGGTTGATAGGTCAGTGGTGTAAGCGGAGTAATCCGTGTGCCTTCTGATACTAATAGGTCGAAGGCTTGACCAAAGTAAAAGGAAGATGTTGATTCGGTTGCAGTTTTGAAGATATATGTAAAAAGGACACCTAGGGGTGTTCTTTTTTTGTTTAAAGGCATATATAGGTGAAGTCAATAATAAAAAAATCCCTACTACATGCCCCTGTTAAATTTTTTTAAATTTATGATAATCTATGTAAAAAAAGGAGGGATTATGAAGACTATAGAGGTGAGCAATTTATATAAAAATTTTGAATATTATGAAAAGAGTGAAGGACTGAAAGGATCATTTAAAAATCTATTCATTAGAAAAAAAACTCATTAAAGAGGCTGTAAAAAAATTTAAGCTTTTTCAATTGAGAGAGGTGAAATAGTTGGATTTTTTTAGGTAAAAATGGAGCAGGAAAGACAACTAGTCTAAAGATATTGTCAGGAATTTTATATCCAACTTCAGGTAAGGCAAAAAATTCTTGGTTATACGCCTTGGGAAAGGGAAAATGAGTTTAAGAAAAATATCAATTATTATGGGACAAAAAGAATCAGTTGTGGTGGGATTTACCAGCTGTTGATAGCTTGGAATTAAATAGACAAATTTATAATATAAAAAGTTAATGATTATAAAAAAATAGACTTGAAGAAATGTCTGCACTTTTTAGGTGTAGAAAAACTCTTAAACATACAGGTGAGACGACTTTCCTTAGGAGAGAGAATGAAGATGGAAATAATAGCAGCTCTCCTGCATCAGCCTGAGATATTATTTTTTTAGATGAACCTACTATAGGGCTTGATATTATTTCACAGAAAAAAATATTAGAAAAATTTCTTAAAGAATATAATGATAAAAAAATAAGGTAACTATTCTACTCACTAGTCATTATATGGAAGATATCAATGATTTGTGTAAACGTTCAATAGTTATAAATAATGGCGAGATTATTTATGATGGTGAAACAGCAAAAAAATTAGGGATATTTTTAGGCGAGAAGAAAATAATTAAGTTAATATTTAAGAAAAACAAATAATGATGATTTTTTTCTAAGTATGGAAAAGTGAAAGACTATATCAATAATATAATGACATTGGAAGTAGATAAGGACAAATGTAATTATGTTATGTCTCGTTTGTTGGCTGAATACGAAATTGAGGATTTCTTGGTAGAGGATATTTCGATTGAAGATGGAGTTGCTTTATTATATCAGGGAGAAAAATATAATGGAGAAAGACTATGAAAAAATATATATATTGCTTTTTACAATGGGGATTTCAAAGGCTACCGAATATAGATTTGACTTTTTCAGCTATTTCGGTGCTTTTATTTCCTATTTTTAATTCAGGTATCGATGTGGAAAGCTATTTATGAGACTACAGGAGAAGGAATACTATATGGTTACACATATCATAAGATGTTGTTGTATACTTTTTTTGTAGGAGTAACTGCAAAATTCATTTCCACAGGTTTTGAATGGGAAATAAATGATGATATAAAAAAATGGAGGGTTGAATAAGTATATAGTTAAACCAATTAATTATTGTTATTATAGGGGAGCCTGTTTCTTTGGTGAAAGATTTTTCTTTGTCAATTATATTTTTTGATAATACTTGTGGTAATTTCAGGTATATTTTAAAAGTCTTGGTTATTTTGAAATAGATTTGCTTGGAATAGGACAATTTATTGTTGCTATATTATTAGCACTTGTATTAAACTTTGTAGTCTTTTTTTATAGTAGGGTTATTAGGATTGTGGTTCTCTGAGATATCTAGGATATTCCCTGCAATTAGCATAATAATTATGGTAATTAGTGGCGGAATATTTCCACTTGACATATTAGGGGATAGTTTCAACAGAGTAATATTATTTTTACTATTTAAATATATGTTGCAGTTTCCGGTAGAAATAATAACAGGAAAAGATATGCCAATACCTATATTTTTTTATTTATGGTACAAACTTTTTGGATTATTGTTTTTTTGGAATAGTCTCAGGTATTCTATGGAAAAATGGACTTAAGAAATACATTGCAGTAGGAGGATGATAAATGTTAAATATTATAAAAAGATACTTTATTTTTAATTATTATGTTTGCAAAAAAATTCTCTGGCTGCACAACTGGAATATAGGGTTAATTTTATCTTGGGAATGGCAGTGGAGGCAGGATTTTTAGTTGTCAAACTGACTTATGTAATTCTTATATACAAGACAGGAGTAAATATAAATGGTATGAGCCCTGATTATATGCTGGTATTTATAGGTACTTATACTATAATGACAGGAATTTATATGTCGTTTTATACTAATTTTTGGAATCTTACAAACTATATTAGAGAAGGAACTTTGGACTTGTATCTTACAAAGCCTGTGTCAGGGATGTTTTTTTAGTAACCTTTAGATATATTGATTTTTGCAACTCCTATTCCAGCAGTAACGGCAGGCTTTTATTATGTTGGGAATAGGGTGGAATAGATGTGGTTTTGATTTCAATATTCTTAATATAGGTATTTTTATAGGATGTTTGGCAATTGGCACAGTACTAACTTATTCTATATTTTTAATGCCTCGATTGCTTGGATTTTGGACTATGTCCACCGGAGGGATTGCTCAGATAAGTGATTCAGTATGGGATTTTAATAATATGCCAATGAAGATTTATAATAAGATTATTCAGGATATAGGTTGTTATATATTTCCTGTATTCTTAATTACTAATGTACCTGGCCTCATAGTAGGTGGTCATATAAGCAAAATACTTATAATCTGGTACTTTATGGCACCTGTTATTATGTTTAATTTATGTGTTATAATGTGGAAGATGGGGATAAGAAGATACTCAAGTGCAAGCAGTTAAGATAGGTAGGTAAGATGGACAAAAAAAGAACATTTAGGGACAATCCTTCTTATATAGTAAAGGAAATTTGTGAAAGCAGCGAAATTTCTTATAACAAAGCATTCAATGGACTTTGTAGTAAAAATGATTAGTAAGTATAAAAATGGAGAAAAGCACTTTGATGTTTTTTTATATTTTGTACTGTTTTAGAAAGATTGGGATTTTCTGCGGAGCATTTTGAAATACTTGTGCCTGACAAAGTGCACGAGTTTTTCTTATGGTTAAAAAAATGTTCGCGCCATATAGAAAATCAGAACTGGCAAGCTTTAGAACAGGGGATAGAAGATTTTAAGCATATTCATCTAGTAAATGTTAAGATTCAGACTAGTTACAGAGATTATTTTTATTTACATATTAGAAAGATATCATAATAAAAAAATATGGATTTAGCATATGAATATATAAAAAAGTCGTTGAATGCGACGGGACAAGACGGGTCCATTTTATATGATACAAATCCGCTATTATCTGCATTTGAATGGCATTTATTTATTAATTTGTGTGATATGGAGGATTTGCTAAATATTGGAGCAAAAAAACAGAATTACAGTATAGATTATATGTAATATATTTAAACAAGGTAAAGTTAATAATTGATGAAGACTTAAAAGGGAGAATTCTCCCGCCAATTGCTCTCTTTATATTATATAAATATTGGGATAAACTAGCTTTTAGATAAAAGACTTGGGATAGAAAAAAATACAATTAAAATAATGGTTAAATCTTCAACAATTATTGGACTTCCAACATTAATCGAGTACTTTATAAAGGATGTAGAGTCTTCATGTGAGGAAGAAGTATATACAAGAAAATACGGTGCATTACAAAAAGATTTTTTAAATACGTTGGTGTTGATTCAACATATAATATAAGTAGACTATATGGGTATAGAATAAGGTATGTGGTCTTATCTGACTACCTAAAATTTAAAAAGAAAAGAGTTATGTCTTACTTGTGAGAAAGTAAGTGAAGGTATATGTTCAGTTGAAAAATTACAGAAAAATAGAAAGGGGGAAAAATTCATCCTAGTACTAAAAAAACTTAATTTCTCTAGCTAAGAAATTAGAATTCACTTTTATATTTTTTAAAAAGGAGATATTGAGTCTGGTAGATATAAGTATTACTTGTTGGCAAAAAGAATGTAGTAAACTCATAGCTACAAGTAAGTTCAAGTCTGTACAAGAGAGGATTTCAGAACTTAAAAAAATAATATTGATATGCAAATATTGGACAATTTTAAATATATAAATTTACTAGAAACAAAAATGAAAGAAGAAACTAGAGAAAATAAAATTGCTATATTGCAAGAGGTATTTAATCAAGAAGACAGGTTGTCCAAATATCATATATGTGAATTAATTGACAATCAGGTCTTGAGCTATTTGAGTACACTAATTGGAAAAGACTGTATTAAGAGTCTTGAACTATTCCTTGAAAATGAAAAACAGAAAAAAATATGTAAATTGGTGCAATATCAAGGAAATAGTAAAAAGCACTTGTACATTTATATAAAGAAGGTGGAGAATATGATAAATTTGAGATTATTACCAGAAAAGCATTGAAAAAAATGTTCGAAGAAAATGATGTTAGTATTCTAGTGCCTTTGCTGGAAGATGTTGTAGAGGCAAATAAAAAAGAAGAAGATGGCTATTGTTCTTACAAGGATATTTTCTATATAGCTGAACTATACGAGTTATATGATGATAGCAGAAGAATTAGAAAACTATTTAGTTAACCCATTGCATTATTCACAATTTACGGGTTCATTAAATGGTCAATGTATACGATATATATATTGTCGCATATATGCGAAAAGTATTAAATAAATTGCAAATTTGCCTGCAAAGAATTTATTATTCGTATATTCAGGGAGGAATGATGTTTAATTTTACTAAGGATTGTTTTGTTGGTGCGGTTAGTATTGATAAATACAGAATTGAATATTTTGAAATATTGAACTATGCTCTTAAGAAGGAAGCTTCAGATAGCGATTTAGAGAAGTTAAAGAAGGTAATAGCCTGTTTAGAACAGTATTCTGGTAGTGGTTTTAAGGAAGAAGAAGACTACATGACTGAAATAGCAGACAAAGAGATTGACATACAGAAAAATGAGCATAAATGGTTCGCTGATAAACTACAGGTAATCAAAAGTGAAGTTGGCAGTGTGGCAGATGAGACTGCAAAGGCAAAACTTGACGAAGTGATTAGATTTATGATTAAGTGGCTGTACACCCATATTGTCAGTAAGGATACTCTTATTAGTAAGCCTGTTATTGTATCTGAAAAGAAGGCTTCTAAAGAAAATGTTGAAGAAGAAAGCTCAGATCCATTTGCATTTACAAGTAAATATCTGGTTGGAATCAGTATTGTAGATGATGAGCATAAAAGGCTCTTTGAAATCATCAAAGAGGCAAACGATGTGATGCATAACGACTTTCTCTATGATAAATTTGACCAGATTAGTAATTTGCTTGGTGAGCTTGTGGAATATACAAAGGTTCATTTTGCAGATGAAGAGAAGTATATGGAGAGCATCAACTATGAGGGACTGGAAGACCAGAAGAGGGCACACTCTATGTTTGTAGAGAAAATTGAGAATATTAATCTTGATGATGTGGATGAAAATCAGGATGAATATCTGACAGGACTCTTGAATTTCCTCTTGGATTGGCTGGTAAATCACATATTAAAGGCTGATAAGCTAATTCCTGTTAGCTAGATTCACTAGGAAAGTGAAACACTTTGTAAATATTGCAAAAGAAGCGATATTTTTCCATGTAAATGCAACAGAGGCACCTGTCAGAGTAAGTCCCATTTTCGACACTTAAAAAAGAATAAAGTGGCGGTAACCCTTGTATCTACTGGGTTTACGCCACTTTCTATAACTAAAAAAACGTTGTATGGAAATGCTACTTCAAAAATATTTCTAATTTTTTTATTTAATTCTTTTTGGTTCATAGTATTTTTTTATCTAATCCAAGGCCGGTAATGGCATTTAGAGCAGTACACAAATCTGAGCTTGTGTAGGTTGACATATAGCACATATCTTCCAGATTAGCCACATTCATATTTTTTAGCGTTTCTATTGTGTTCTCTATTGTAAAATGTGTGCCATAATTATCAAGCTTCTTCTCAAGAAGACGGTAGATTAGCAAGGCTGTGTAACAAATCATAAAATGTGCAATTATTCTGTTTCGTTTCTGATGGAAAACAGGGCGTGCAGATAAATTTGTTTTCATTACACGGAAACAGTCTTCAATCTTATAGCGGTTTTTCGCTTACTGCCAGTACGTCTTTTTGCTGAATCCTCCAGGTTTGTTGCAACAGCGTAGAAGCCGTCAAATTTTTTTTCTTCCTCATCAATAACTGACTGGTCAAGTACATATGTATCAGTAACATTTTTCCCCTGATTTTTGACTCTTGATATACGCTTAATAAAGCGTGTTACATCATTTGGACCTTTCTTATAGGTTTCGGGGTCAATATTTTTTTAGAAGTTTTTTTGCACGTTCAATCTGACGGTTCCTTTATATTTCTCTGATATTCCATCATTTTTTTCTTGAAAATGAAACGATAATATTTTTGAGGAATTACCGCTTTTGATTTCACTTTCTTAACTGCACCGTTTTTTTACATACCTTTTTCCTCATAAAGCCCCCAAATCAAAAAGCTTTTATCAGCAGGAATAATCTTATATATTCTGTCGTTATACAGGCTTATATTTTTTCATCAAACCTGTCAAAGCTCTTCATAGAGTTTATGCTTGCTGGCTTATCAGTTGACAGCAGGCGGTAATCACAGTCGCTAAATATGGCCTGCTTTAGTTGTTCAGACAGCTTTTTTTAATTGACTGGGTTACAATAAAAGCCCTTCCACCCATAGAATTAAAAGCTGCGTATGTTCAACGAACCAAGTCCTGCGTCTGCGCAGTAAATGAATTTTTACCCTTAAACATCTTTTGTCAGTTTGGTTTCAAGTGGTATAGCTGTAGTCTGCTCATTGTCAGAACCTGATGTAATACACATGGACAAAGGGATTCCGTCTCTATCCATAAACAGACCCATCTGCGCAATAGGATTAGGGCGGTGTTCTTTGCTTGGGCCATATTTTCTAAGCCCCTTTATAAACTCACCGGTTACCTCGTCTACATAATCCTCATCATCAGTTTCGGTTTCAAAGTAATAGTTTGAGCAGTCATAGAAGCAGACCGATGTATCCCTTTTCACAATCTTACAGCTTTTTTCATAAAGATGGCTGATATACTCATCATAATGCTCCTCTAAAATATCCATGGTGCGAAGAATATGCACATAGTCAAAATCAGGCTTTTCATAATACCTGCTAAGGTTCTGATGTGTTCCGAGTTTTGAATCAGGCTCAAGAATGCGTGAGCAGGTAAGAAAGCGGTTAACCAGGTTTGGGTCAAACTCGTTTTTCATATCAGCAGTAACCGTTTCAAAAAAAGATGCAATCTCAAGATCCTTATAAAACTTTTTGAAGGAAAAAGGTAGCCAATATTTAAAAAGGGTGCTCTGCGAACAGGTTGAGCTTGAAGACTTTATTTTTTCAGCAAAATCAACCTTAATCTCTAAAGATACCTTGTTTTCCTTTCTATAAACCTCATTATATTTATTAACCTCGTCCTTTGCGTATGCAAGTGGGTCGTCGGTAATCTTTAGAAGCTCAGAATGCTTTCCAATACGTGCTACATTTTTTGTTGTTGTTTTCTTTCCGTTACGGATACCAAGCTGTATAAAGTAGGTTGGATCCTTGGATTTTTTATCATACCATAGTTTCATGCATCTATTATATCATACTTTTAATAAGAATACAACACCATACAACGAATAAATTTAAGAAATTTGACAAAAAAATACCGCATTTCTGCGGTTTATAGAGTTTATGTAGTTTTAAAGTGTCGAAAACCCGGCACACTCTATGTTTGTAGAGAAAATTGAGAATATTAATCTTGATGATGTGGATGAAAATCAGGATGAATATCTGACAGGACTCTTGAATTTCCTCTTGGATTGGCTGGTAAATCACATATTAAAGGCTGATAAGCTAATTCCTGTTAGCTAGATTCACTAGGAAAGTGAAACACTTTGTAAATATTGCAAAAGAAGCGATATTTTTCCATGTAAATGCAACAGAGGCACCTGTCAGAGTAAGTGCAACACTGGATTGGCTTTAAGTTGCAAGACTGTAACTGACCGTACAAGACAGAATAGGTGTTTCTAAAAATATACTTTACTTATTTAATAATTTATGATAGAATAACGTGAGTGTGTATACACACATAGAATACTGCCGCGCAGTATATGGATACTCCGACCTTATACTTGGCGACAGCGAATCAATGAAAGGAGAATAATATGATAACAAAAGAGAAAAAAGCCGAACTTATTAAGGAATATGGCAGAACACCTGGAGATACAGGTTCACCTGAGGTTCAGATAGCTATCCTTACTGAGAGAATCGCAGAGCTTAACGCACATCTTTCTGTTAATGCAAAGGATCATCATTCAAGAAGAGGTCTTCTTAAGATGGTTGGTGCAAGAAGAAGACTTCTTGCTTATTATCAGAAGAAGGATCTTGAGGGATACCGTAAGCTTATCGCTCGTTTAGGACTCAGAAAGTAATAGGATTATTAACACACAACACACAAACACTGAAGGATGTCATCTGGCATCCTTTTTTTATTTGATAGGAAATTTCTTCAAAATTTCCTATCAAATAAAAATCTCTCCGAGGGATCGCCCTGCGGCGGATGAGCAGATGTTGCGGATACGACCCTCCGCAGGCGGTAAATCCTGCGAAGTATGATTCTTTCTTATTTAAGATAAAAAAACTAAAAATCTATATAAAAATGACACAAATCTATGTTATACTGTAAGAAAGTTGTGAAGTTTACAAGGATGGGTATTAAACTTAGCTTCGCAACAGATTATGAGCATTATGAAAGGGATATCAGATGCAGAATAGATTAAAACTGGCAGTAAAACTATCACTAGCCTTTATTTTTTTTACTGCTATAAATAATTACACTGAAGTTTCGGCAATGGCCGCGAACAGAGTAATAAAAGTGAATAATGATGATTCTAAGGAAATACGAATAAAAGAGGATGATTTTATTACTTTCATACCTCAGGTTAAGAATAAAAAGGGAAAACAGTCATATTTTTACTATTCTCCTGAAAATGGGAAATATATTTACCAGTTTGGCAACGGAAAATACTGGGTAAATAAAAAAGGACTTGCAACTGTTGCTATCTCCGGTATGGATAGGCAGGGAAACCTGACTTTTATGGCTGAATACAAGCTAATCATAGAGAAAAAAGCAGCGCCCAAATTAAATGTTGTTTCAGATAAAAAGCCAAATGCAAATGTCGGAAACAATAATGGACAGGGCAATGCAGGAAACAATAATTCTAATACCGGTAATAATAACAGTAATAATAATGGCAATAACGGCAATGGCGTTAATGTGGGAAGTGGCAGTGCTGTCTATAATAACAATATTATTCCTACACCATCATCACTTCAGAAGACTCTTGCAGATGTTACCTCGGTGACCCTTGCACAGAACAGACTAGCAGCCAAAAGGACTAAATTGGAGCCTTTGACAATGAGGTTACAAGCTTTAAGGTGGATGTTAACAGCAGGGTTGAGCTAAGTGAAACTACCAATGCCAATGTAAGTGTGGTAAGCTCTAACTCAAATATGAAGTTTGCAGCCTATCTTGAAAAGAATGTGCTTTCAATAGATGCGTATAACCCTGGAATCAGTACAATTACGGTAGATATCAACGGCAAGAAGTTCAATTTGGATGTGAATATTATTGATAATGAAATGTCATCTACCTCAGTTGTATTGACAGAAGGTGGTACTCATCAGCTTAGAATCAGGGGAGAAGGGGCAGGAAATATCGAATGGAGCTCTGCAAATCCTGAGATAGCCGAAGTAGATTCAAGTGGAAGAATAATTGGAAAAACTAAAGGAAATACCTTGATTACAGCTAAGGTAAACGGCAAAACTTTTGGTTGTGTTGTATCCGTAACTACTATGCTTCGTAAAAATGCAGTGGAATGGGCAAGAAGTTATTCCTTAAGAAGTAAATACAGCCAGTCAAGAAGAATGGAAGATGGCTACTATGACTGTAGTGCTCTTGCCTGGAGGGCTTATAATAAATTTGGATTTAATATAATGAGTACCAACTATGCACCTACAGCTGCTGCTATGGGAAATACTATGATCAGAACAAGCAGATTGTTGACGGTGGGCTTTCAGATGCTAATATAAGAAATATGATGTTTGAGCCTGGCGACCTCTTCTTTATGGAAGGTGTTGTAAACAATGGAAGATACAGAAATGTATACCATGTTGAATTAATTTCAGGCTATACTTTTAACGGCTTTGACAAAAATGGCAATCCGATTATAGGAATAGAATTTGCCAACAGAAATCAGAGTGATTTTAGAGGCTTTGTCGGAAAGCCGTAAATGGGAGAGTTTATATGGTAATAGGTTTATATTTTATATGCTTTATAATATTTAGTCTTATGGGTTGGGTATATGAAAGTATATATTGTACTATACGAACCCACCATTGGGACAATAGAGGGTTCTTATTTGGACCTATTTGTCCGATATATGGAACAGGGGCAGTAGTTGCCACTCTTGTATTTAATGAGATATTTAAGGATGGTGAAGCTTCTTTATGGCAGATATTTCTTATAAGTATGTTTGGAAGCGCAGTCTTAGAGTTTGTGACTTCCTATGTACTTGAAAAGCTTTTCCACGCAGTTTGGTGGGATTATAGCAATGCACCTTTTAATATCCAGGGAAGAATTTGTCTTCCTGCATCAATAGGATTTGGCATAGCGGGTATATTTGTGGTAAAATATATATCGCCATTTGTATTTGGACTGTTTGTAAATGTTCCTCCACTGGCAATAGAGGGAACCTCTATGGTACTAATTGCAATACTTGGTGCAGACCTTGCACTTACTGTATCCGGTCTTACTGAACTTGTCAAGAAGATGGAAGAAATGGGTGCGGAATTTGACCGCAGAATGGAAGCTTCTTATCAGATTATCGAGGAGAAGAGACAGTTTATTACAGAGAAATGGGAAGAATACGAGAAACTTACTACTGAGAGAGTGAAAAACTATACCTTGACTATGAACAAGGCACAGCAACATGCTCTTAGAAGTATGAAACAATTCAGGTCAACAGGAGCTGCTCAAATAGCAGAGAGAGTTAAGGATACTATCGGTTCTTTACCTGTAGTTGAGAAAATAAGGAAGATTAGTGATGAAAAATAATGAAGTTATAAAGAATGAAGTAACAAAGCTTCTTGAAGGGATACATGAGCATGAGCGTGTGCTTAGAATGAGAACCTTCATACAGCATGGCAAGATAACAACCTATGACCATTGTTTTAGGGTAGCAGCAATGAGTTATAAGATTAATAAGCTGTTTAGGCTTAAGTCTGATGAGAAAGCGCTTATAAGAGGTGCATTTTTACATGATTATTTCTTATACGATTGGCATAAGAAAAAGGCTAAATTTAGGAATCTAAAAGAATTTTTTAAGTTGCATGGCTTTATGCACCCTAGCTATGCAGCAGCAAATGCCAAGCGTGACTTTGGGATAGGTGAGAAGGAAGAGAATATTATAAAGAGCCATATGTGGCCTCTTACAGTAACCAAGGTTCCAAGATGCAGGGAGGCTGTTATAGTATGTATAGCGGATAAACTAACTTCAGCAACAGAGACAATTATGAGATTCTAAAAAAAGCCCTTAGATAGCGACTGATTATATTTTTTATAAAACCAGCCGATATTTAAGGGTTTATATTTATATGCAATATCTAAGAATTTTTATGAAATAAAAATCATACTAGGTATGCATAATGATTAGATTTCTTTGATTTTATAGGAAAGTGTAATTTTGTCAGTTCGATGCCTCTTCTTATACTTAGCAATAATTCTATTCATAACTATGTCAGCATTTTCAAAATTCACACAAGACAACATAATTATATACTGAGCTCCACTGTATTTTGCTACAACATCTCCCGTTCTAAGGCTTATCTTAAGTATACTAAGAACCTTTGCCATATAGTCATCAAGTTTTGCAAAGTCTAGTGATTTAGCACTATTTGCCTGAATGGTTACCAAACAGAGGTAGGTAGAGAGACCTAAGCGTTCAAGCCTTCTCTTGGTGAGTTGATAAGTTTTTACAAAATAACCGTACTCGCAAAAGAAAGCTCCCTCACCTGAAGAATTTTCCATTAGTTGACCTTGAATGATAGCAAGGTCAGTTTCCATTGCCTCTTGAGTGTCCATAATCTGACTGTACAGAGCACTAAGCTCGTCAGAAGGGCTTACACCAAGGTTTCTATAAAGCGTCGTTGTTGCGTTATCATAATGTTCAAGAGCGTCCTTATAACGGTCACATCTCATATAAGCAAGTATTAGTAAGCAATGAAGTTTTTCATCAAGATTATCTATTTCTATAGCTTTAAGTATTATATTAATTATTGTTTCAGAATCATTTTCTTTTTCTAATAATGCACATAGTTTTTTAACTGATTCAAGATACAGGCTATGATATCTGGCGCTAATTGGAATAGTCCAAACCTCTCCTGAAAGCTTAGGAATGAAATCGCCTTGGTAGAGCTTTATTGCTTCAAGGTACTTATCTATTTTTTCTTTATTTGAAAGTGATGTGTTTTCAGCATCCTGAACAAGCCCTTCAAAAACTTCGCAGTCTAAGACTATTTCATACTCAGGGTTCCACGAATATGCCCCTCTACTTGAAAGAATACATCCCTCTCCTTCAAGTCCTAGAGGCTTAAGCATTTCTCTGGTACGAAAAAGCTGAGTCTTAAGGGCATTTACAGGGTTATTATTATCATCAGACCACAACGAGTCAATAAACCTAGCCTGCGTAATGGCTGTGTTATGATTCATTACTATAAAGGCAAGAAGATTCCACATTTTTTTGGAACGGTTAATATCGTCAGATACTGTCTTTCCGTTATATTCAATGCTGAATTTCCCCAGAACAGAAATATTCATTGTCATCACGACTACATCCCTCTCTAATACATTCTTTGGTTAAGTCTATTATACAGTCTATACTATGGTTTGGCAACTATGAATTTTTATAAGAGTTTTTTTGTGTAAATCTACTGTTATAGTATGTTATAATGGTCTTGTAGATGGTTATGGTAAAGGAGGACAAATGGAACATATAAAAGTATCTGTTTCCCCTGTAATTAGGCAGGATGGGAGACAGAAGATATTTATAAGCTTTATAGACGAAGAGGATGAGAGAGAGGCTGAGGCTATTATCCCGGGTCTTGTTTTTATTAAAAACACAGGATTTTCTGATGAAGAACTGGTAGAGTTTAAAGAATTTCTTGCAAATGAACAGAGCAATATATTGGAAACCGCAAGGACTATCAATCCACTTGCAGACTTTTTCGGAAAGAAGAAGTAGAAAGATGCACTACCTTCTTATGATTCCTTGAATTAAATATTTAAAAATAGTATAATGATAGGGTATGATTTTTAGTTAAAGTGAGGTTGATAATGCGTTTTAAATTTAAAAAGATAATTATAAGTGCAAGTTTTTCGATCATGTTACTTGGCATGGTGATTTTTACCACTAAAAAAAACGTAGTAATAGGTACTGAGGGAAGTCAGACAGTAGCTGAGGTAACTACAACTGTAGAAAATAATGACGTAAGCAGTGCAACAGCTGATAACAACTCGACAGATACCACTTCAACCGTGGATAATACTGCAGCTTCAAGTAAAACTTCTGAAGAAAAGATAGGTAACACTGCTGGAGGCGACAATGCAAAAGGTATCAGCATATTGATGAAAAATGCTTACCCTGAGGTAAATAAGGTGGTAAAAGAGTATCTTGAAGCAAGACTTAAGGTGGATAAGGACGAGATAACAAAGCTGGTTGACAATGTTAATTACGCTGGTATAGAAGAATTACCTCAGATAATGAAAAATTTTGAAAGCATCAAGCTTGTTGACTGCTATACCATAGATGGACCTGAAGAAAAGGCAAAGATGGTTTATGCGAAGTCAAGTATTAAGATTAAGGGTATAGACACAATGGCATCGAGCATTGATGGATTTTATGTAAGGGTTGATGATAATGGTGATTATAAGATAATTCTATCACCTTTGCCTGATGAAGTTCAGAAAATAATTGATGAAGATGTTAAAAGGGATGATGTGAGCGCTCTGCTTTCAGATGTAAATACTCAGTTTGCACGTGAGATTAAGAGTGATAAAAAGCTCGCTGATTTTTATAAAAAGCTTCAAAATAGGGAAGCGGGAAGCAATGAAGATATAAAAGTTTCGGAAAGTAAGGATGAGACTAAAAGTAAAAAGAAAGAAGATAAGTCGGCTGAAAAGTCAAAGAACAATAAGAAAGCTGCTAAAAGCAAGAAAAACAATTAGTATTAACACTAGTATAAATAGCATAGGTGATTATGAGAGCAATAAGGATAAATAAATTCTTAAGTGATGCAGGTATCTGCTCCAGAAGAGGGGCAGACAGGCTAATTGCAGAGGGCAGGGTGTCGATTAATGGGAGCCGTGCCCTCTTAGGCTCTGTTGCAAGTGAGGGAGATGAAGTCAGGTTAGATGGAAACCTCATTACGGGAAGTGCAAAAAAAGTCCTTATAGCTTTCAACAAGCCAAGAGGCATAGTCTGTACTACATCAGACCCTAAGTCAAAGGATGTAAATATAGTTGAATATATCAACTATCCTGAAAGAATCTTCCCTGTAGGAAGGCTTGATAAGGACTCTGAAGGGCTGATTCTTCTTAGCAATGACGGAGATCTTTCTAACAGGATAATGAAGGCGAGAAACTACCACGAAAAAGAATACGAAGTAGAAGTAGATAAGCCATTTGACGATGAATTTCTTAAAAAAATGTCAGAAGGAGTACCTATTCTTGACACTGTAACAAGAAAGTGTAAACTAAAGCGTACAGGTAAGACGTCGTTTAATATCGTTCTCACACAAGGGCTTAATAGGCAGATAAGAAGGATGTGCGAGTATTTTGGCTACAGAGTAGTGAAACTAAAAAGAATAAGGATAATGAATATAAAGCTCGGGAATATAAAGCCCGGCACATACAGAAATATAACAGAAGCAGAGTATAACGAGCTTATAAGAGGATTGAGGTAGATATGGATATAAATGCAAAAAAGCAGAGGATGAGGGAGCTGATAGAAGTACTTGATAGGGCTGCAAAGGCCTATTATGCAGAAAGTGCAGAAATCATGAGCAATGCAGAGTATGATAGGCTCTATGACGAACTGGAAAATCTTGAAAAGGAAACAGGCATAGTGCTTGCAGGAAGCCTTACAAAGAAAGTAGGTTATGAGGTACTTAGTTCCCTGCCTAAGAAAGCACACAAGGAGCCTAGGCTTTCCCTTGCCAAGACTAAAGAAGTGGCTGAACTGGAGTCTTTCCTGGGTGATAAAGAGGGGATACTTATGTGGAAGTTAGATGGGCTTACCATAGTTTTAACCTATGAAAACGGTGAACTTGTTGAGGCTCTAACAAGGGGTAATGGAGAAATAGGAGAGGTTGTTACCGAAAATGCGAGGTTTTTTGAAAATATCCCTATCGTAATCCCGTATAAAGGGAGCCTCATGGTGCGTGGAGAGGCTATAATCAAGTATTCGGATTTTAATAGGATAAATGAAGAAATTACCGATGTGGCTGAAAAATATAAGAATCCAAGAAACCTCTGCAGTGGCTCAGTTAGGCAGTTATCTACAGAGGTTACTGCGAGCAGAAATGTAAACTTTATTGTATATGAAGACTTAGAAGGTGGTGAGAAATTTAACACGAGAGTAGAGGAATTAAACTACCTTGAAAGCCTTGGATTTAGCGTGGTCGAGCATCCACTTGTGACCAAGGAAAGTCTTGAATCAGAAGTAAGGGCTTATGAACAAAAGATAAAAAGTTCAGATCTCCCATCTGACGGTCTGGTTCTTCAGTTTAACGATATAGCATACGGCAACAGCCTTGGAAAAACTGCAAAGTTTCCTAGACATTCCATCGCATTTAAGTGGAAGGATGAGACAGCTGAAACCATTCTTCGTGAGATAGAGTGGTCAGCATCTAGGACCGGACTTATCAATCCTGTAGCCATTTTTGACCCTGTCGAGCTTGAAGGCACCACAGTTACGAGGGCCAGCGTACACAATGTAAGCATAATGAGAGGACTAAAGCTTGGCGTGGGAGATAAGATTAAGGTATATAAAGCCAATATGATAATTCCACAGATATTAGAAATCTAACCGGAAGTGATGCTGAGCAGGTTCCTGAGTTCTGCCCTGTATGTGGAGGAAGGACTGAGCTTAAGGATGAGGAAGGAGTACAGACGCTCTACTGTACCAATCCTGACTGCATGGCGAAGAAGATAAAGCTCCTTACACATTTTGTAAGCAGGGATGCTATGAATATAGCAGGACTTTCTGAGATGACATTGGAGAAGTTTGTAGCTGAAAATATGATACATGAGCTAAGTGATGTATTTAAGCTTAAGAACCATAGAGAAAAGATAGTAGCTTTAGAGGGCTTTGGAGAAAAATCATATAATAACCTTGTTAAAAACATCGATAAAGCAAGAGAAACTACTGCGGTTAGAGTACTTTACAGCCTTGGAATAGCCAATATAGGACTTGCCACAGCTAAGCTGATATGCAGATTCTTTGATGATGATATAGAGAGGATAACAAAGGCAAAGTCTGAGGAGCTCACCAAGATAGACGGTGTAGGCGAGGTTATGGCTGGAGTATTTGCAGATTATTTTAATAAGGATGAGAACCTTAGGACTTTGGAACATCTTCTCCGAGAGGTTCATATTGAAAATGCTGAAGTAAATGTGAATGATGAGGGCAGCAATGAAGGTAATAATGCGATTTCGGGACTTACCTTTGTAGTTACAGGAGATGTAGAGAAGTTCAAGAACCGTAGAGAGCTGTCTGACTTTATTGAGAGTAAGGGCGGAAAAGTAACGGGCTCAGTTACCGGTAAGACTGATTATCTTATAAATAATGACCTTACCTCTAACTCAGGTAAGAACAAAAAGGCAAAGGAACTTGGAATCAAGATTATAAGCGAGAACGAGTTTTTGGAGCTTGTAGGAGGTAGTAATGCCGATTAAGGTAAAAAATAATTTTCCGGCAAAGAAGATACTGGAAGATGAAAAATATATTTATAATGGATGAAAAACAGGGCTATGTCTCAGGATATCCGCCCGCTCAAAATCCTTATACTGAATCTGATGCCTCTTAAGGAGGATACGGAAGTTCAGCTGATGAGGGCTCTTTCCAATACTCCTCTTCAGGTAAATGTTACATTTTTAACAACTGAAAGCTATGTAGGGAAGAACACCCCAACAAGCCATTTGGATGAATTCTATGTGACTTTTTCAGAGGTTGAGAATAAAAAATATGACGGACTCATCATTACAGGGGCACCCGTTGAAACACTAGCTTACGAAGATGTGGCTTACTGGAAGGAGCTTTGTGAGATTATGGATTGGGCAAAGACTCATGTGACTTCAACTCTCCATATTTGCTGGGCAGCAATGGCAGGAATGTACCATTATTATGGAGCTGATAAGTACCAGTTTGAGGACAAGCTCTTTGGTATATATCCACATAAGGTCTATAACAGAAAAGAGCCGTTAATAAGAGGGTTTGACGATTATTTTTACGCTCCACACTCAAGGCATACAGGGGTTAAGAGAGAGGACATAGCAAAGAATGATGACCTTGTGATACTTGCAGAGTCAGAAGAAGCAGGAGTTTTTCTCTTTATGACAAAGGACGGAAAACGCATCTTTGTAATGGGACATCCCGAGTATGACAGAATGACACTTGATGCAGAGTACAAGAGAGATAAGTCTAAGGGGCTTCCTATCGAGCTTCCTAAGAATTATTATCCTGAAGACAATCCTGCAAAGAGGCCTGTTCTGTCATGGAGGGCACACGCCAACACGCTTTATACTAACTGGGTGAACTATTATATCTACCAGAACACGCCTTATGATTTGACGAAATAAATTAAGCAAGGAGTCAGACATTAGTTAATGTCTGACTCCTTGTTTTCTTCTTCAAGCAATTTTTTATTGGATTTATGTTTATCAAATGTAAGAAAAACTGTTTCTTTAAGTGTAGCATCTTCATTTAGACGCATTCTTTGAATAATAGCTTTTTCTGTACTTAACCCAACTCATGATATAATTTGAATACATTTTTCGTAGTACTTTCTATTTTTACATAAATCAATATCTTGAACTGTTTTATTGGTAACTACAATAAAAAATCTTCTGCCAAATAATTCGTCTAAGGTATCAAAGTCCAAATTCCCCTGTTCTTTCATCAGATATATACTTTCAAAGAAAGTTAAATAATTGAGTAAGATTTCTTTGCCTCCATCTTCATTTAGAAAAGCAAGGACAGATGTAGGTTTTTCTACAGATTCATTGTATTCGCTAAATTTGTATTCTTCCCAACAGGTCATAAAAAGCTTGGAAAATCCATTAGAGTTAGTATAAGTCTCCTGTAAACCCATTACAAATTCAGCTTTTGCTATTTTAGTACCCTGCCTTATCTGAATAAATACTGCAACAGCGGCAAATAAGGAGATTAGTGTAATTATAATATCCTTTAATTCATTGTTTGAAACGCTTGAATATACTGCAATAAGCATAATTACGGATGTGATAAGTATAATCACAAGATTTTCTTTTATTTTGTTTACTCATTATTTATGCCTCCAATAAATCAAGTAAAAAGATGTATCTTTCATATTTATCGCTTTTTACGACCTTAAGTTTATTATCAACTTTAAAGTCGATTAGTATTTTTTTGGCTTGGTATGTTATTAGGATGAACAGTGGCTATTACTTTTTTTATTCCAATATGTTTGGCTTTTTCTAATAATCCGGCCAATATTTGTTTCATTATGCCTTTGTTCCTCTTATCAAAACGAACCATGGCTCTACCATATTCAGCAATACCGTCAAATGAAATTCCAAGAGCTTTACAACTCTCACCAAATTCATTTTCGTTAAAAAACAGGGCGGCTGCCCCTATTAACTCATCATCCTCAAAAGCCCCCAGGAAATAAGTCCAGTCATTATTAAAATAGTTTTCTCTTGATTTCTCTGTGATGGGAAGCCAAAAAGTATCATCTTCTAAATTATCTTCAACATTTTTAATCAAATCTTCAAGCTTTTTGCTGTCTGATTTTTCAAGCTTTCTAAATTCCATTTAATACCTCACTTGACTTATCATAAAGATTATCTTTCCGTGTTTTCACTTGAAATGAGAACAATCTTATTCGTTGTTATTTCCTGCCACAATTCTATCCATTGCTATACTATATCCGTCATTGCCATATTCCAAGGAACGGTTAACACGGCTTATGGTTGCGGTGGAAGCCCCTGTTACCTCCGATATTTCTATATATGTCTTTCCCTCAGTAAGCATCTTAGCAACCATAAGTCTCTGAGATATGGTAAAGAGCTCATTTATGGTACAGACATCTTCAAAAAAACTGTAACATTCTTCCCTGCTTTTAAGTGTGAGGACTGCATCAAAGAAGTAGTCCATAGCAGGAGTTCTTAGTTTATCCTTCATCTCTTTTCTCCAAAAGTCATAATGATATCATAAAAGTTGCTAATAAATATCATAAATACAAGCTTAGGTTTACATTACTTGGTTTAACCATGATACAAGGTAATTTTAGCACTTTACAAGGGCAAAGTAAAGAGTAATAAATTCACCCTGATATTTAACGAATTTAATTCTTATGGCATAATGAAGGCTGTATAGGACGTTGCTTTGATGTCAATATGTATATGTAAGTAATGAAAATGTGTGAGAGTTAATGGGAGTGAGGTAATGGAGAAAAATGAGATATCAAAGATCAAAAACTATAAGATGGAATAAAAAAACATATTATGCCACGAAAAATTATTCCTTATGATTGCGATTACTCTTTAACTGTGATAAAAATACATACAAATAAAAAAACGTGGCAAAATATATAAATTATTCGCAGAAAAGAGGCGTGGGATATGATTATAGAAAGAAAGCAATATTTAGATGAACTAATTAAGAAAAAGGATAACGGAAGAATTAAAATCATCACAGGTATCAAGAATGAAATGAAGCGACTAGAAGATAAAAAATCTAGTCGTTTTTTAGTGTTTATAAACAGGAGGAAAACGATATGTATGAAAATAAAAATGAACAGAATACAGGGACAAAGACGATAAAGAAAATTGGGAAAGTAACCTATGAGATTGTTGTCCACTTTAATGAAAATGCAACGGAAACCATGCAAGACAAATTAAAATGCATCATACTTAGAGAACTGGAGGGTGAAAAACATCAAAAAGGCGATAAAAAGTTGAATTGAAAAAGTAAGTTCAGCATCCCGGCTTCAATATTTTAATTCAAGCTCAGACTGGAACTTACTTTTTCAAATAACAAATTATACACTAACAATTCACCCTGATATTGATTGAATTTAATTCTTGTGACATAATGGAGGCTGTATAGGACATTGCTTTGATGTCAATATGTATATGTAAGTAATGAAAATGTATGAGAGTCAATGGGAGTGAGGTAATGGAGAAACTAAAACTAAACCTTATAGAAAAATGGGATACAAACGGTGAATATACCTTTGTCCATAGTTGTGGAATATTAAGCGGTAACAGAGCATTGGTACTTACATCTGAGGCTGAAAACTATCGTAAATACTGTGTTCTTGAGCTTTCATCACAGGGTATTAGAAAGGTTGCTGCCTTTGATTACACAGGAAGCAGGAGAAATTATCCTGTGTTTTTTAAGTACGGAGAAGGATTTGGCATAGTAAAGCCTGAGAATGAGCTTCTGTACTACACCGGAGATTTCTCTTCTCCCATGGTCATACCAATCAAAAATGGCTCCCTATTCTCAGGAAAGATTGTGCCTGAAAAGGCAGAGCAGAGGTATTTTCAGATAGTATCCGACAGCACTCTCATACCGGTTTGCTTTGAGGATAAGGTATATTATGATTTATCAAGGTGTTTTGCCTTGTTAGATATTGATTTTAAGGGGAGAAAAGCCAAGTGGAAGAGCTTTTTGGAAATTGATAAACAGGGATTTACAAATCATGATGAAAGTAATGAAGAAATGCCTAAAATCGACTCCTTGAAAATACTTAACAATGAAATCTATGCCTTTACTTCGGGAGAAAGCACAACATCTGTCAATAAATGGGGCTTAGACTACTATGCACTTGCTAAGATATCAGATAAGGGAAGGGTAATTAAAAAGTATATTGAATCGGATAACTTGAAAAAGTCAGAGAAAAAAGGCGGTGTAAACGGGGTATTTACAGACTCAAACTATGTGATATTGACTCCATTATTTAAGAGCGATGAGTGGAAAGGGAAACAAAGAGTATTTTCTCTAAGTAATGGAGAATACTTTGACATAGGTTTTCCAAAAGGGATGTCAAAGCATAAACTGCATAATATTAACGGCAATCTCTGTCTGACTTCTCTGCATGATAGAGGGTTACAGGAGATTGCAGTGTGTAAATTTGAAGGCTAAAATTTTGTAAAATGATTGAGTTACTGACAAATAATTTTGCAGTCTCCCTGAGAATTGAAGCTGTAGGGGAACTCATTAATGGTTGCCAAATACTTTTGACACCAATATTATTTTGATTAGATAAGAGGAAAAAGAATTGAAAAAAGGTGAGATTAACGAGGGTATAGTAAGTTATGTAGATTTTCCTGACAAGGGAATTATACTTCTTTCAGATGATGAGAGAAAGGTTGTACTTAAGGGTGGAATCGAAGGACAGAAGGTTAGATACAGGGTTGGGAAACGAAGAAATGACAGGTACGAGGCCCGTATAGAAGAAGTAATAGAAAAAGCACCTACAGAGACTAGGGAGCCTGCCTGTAAGAACTATGGACTTTGTGGAGGCTGTTCATATCATACCCTGCCTTATGAGGAGCAGCTTAAGCTAAAGAGTTCACAGGTAAAGAAGATGCTTGACAGGGTGATAAGCAGCGAATATGAGTATGAGGAAATTCTTGGAAGCCCTTCAGAGTGGGAAACCAGAAATAAGATGGAGTATGCCTTTGGGGACAGCTATAAGGGAGGCCCGATGTCACTTGGTCTTCATAAGCGTGGTCATTTTCACGATATTTTATTCACAGATGACTGCAAGATAGTCAATGATGATTTTAACAAGATATTAAGATGCGTATTCGAGCATTTTAATGAAGCAGAAATCTCATTTTACAATAAGGCAATGCACAGAGGGTATCTCAGGCATTTACTCGTGAGAAGGGCATCTAAGACAGGTGAAATCCTGGTTGCCCTTGAGACTTCATCAGACTTTATCACAAAGGACGAAAAAACAGCCATGGAAATGGACAGCCTGAAGGAATTTTTGGCTTCTCCTAATGCGGTATACGATAAGGGAAAGGCTATAAGTCAGGCAGAGAAGGACATCTTGGAAGAAATGGTGGAAAAACTAAAGAAGGTTGGTTTAGAAGGGGAGATAACTGGTATTATCCACCTTGTAAATGATGAAGTTTCCGATGATGTGAAGGCAGAAAGACAGGAAATTCTATATGGCAGGGATTATATAAATGAGGAGCTTCTGGGGCTTAAGTTTAAGATAACCACATTTTCATTCTTCCAAACCAATTCTCTCGGTGCTGAGGTGCTTTACAGTAAGGTAAGGGAGTATGTAGGTAACAATGAGGGCAATGTAGTCTATGACCTATACAGTGGGACAGGCACCATAGGACAGATAATTTCTCCTGTGGCAAAAAAGGTTATAGGGATAGAAATAGTGGAAGAGGCTGTAACATCAGCCAATGAAAATGCAAAGTTAAACGGACTTACCAATACTGAGTTTTTGGCAGGTGATGTATTTAAGGTACTGGATGAAGTGAAGGAAAAGCCTGATTTTATCATCCTTGACCCTCCAAGAGACGGTGTGTCTCCTAAGGCGCTTAAGAGGGTATTATCTTATGGAGTTAGGGATATAGTTTACATAGCCTGCAAGCCAACCAGCCTGGTAAGGGACATCCCTGAGTTTGAGGAGGCAGGATACAGGGTGAAGAAGGTCTGTCTATGCGATATGTTTCCTGAGACGCTGCATGTGGAGACGGTAGCACTTTTGTCCAAACTCGATGTCGATAAGCATATAGATGTTGAAATTAAGCTTGATGAGCTTGATTTGACAAGTGCTGAAAGTAAAGCGTCTTATGCACAAATTAAGGAATATATATTAGAAAAATTTGATTTAAAGGTTTCGACACTCTATATTGCACAGATTAAAAAGAAGTGTGGAATTGTACTGAGGGAGCATTATAATAAATCAAAAAAAGAGAAACAGCTTATTCCACAATGCACACCAGAAAAAGAGGAAGCTATCATTGATGCTTTAAGGCATTTTAAAATGATTTAATAGAAATGGAGGGTATTTATGAGATGGATAGTAAAAATAATCTTGTTCCCAATCAGTTTGCTGTTAAGCATTTTGACTTCCTTTCTGACATTCTTGCTTAGCGTAGGAACAGCAATCCTATATTTGCTTATGCTGATATGTGTATTTGTTGCCATAGGCTCGTTCTTTATGCTACACGATACAAAAGCAGCAATAGAAGCACTTATCCTTGGATTTTTACTAAGTCCTTACGGAATACCGATGATCGGAGCTGTAATCATAGCGTTTCTACAAGGAATCAATGAAGCGATAAAATCAATCTAAAAAATTTCATAAAAATGGTTATGGGAGGCGATAGAGAAAATCTATCGTCTTTTTCTTTACGAAAAATCAAGGAAGGAGGAATTATGGACTTTGACTATTTCTATAACAGGGAAGCAGAGAGATTTAACTTTCTAAAAGTGCCTGAAATATTGGTAGATGGGGAAGAATTTAAGGGATTATCGGCAGAAGCAATCATACTCTATTCCATGCTTTTGAAACGGACAGGAATGTCCTTTAAGAATAACTGGATAGACAAAGAAGGCAGAGTATTCATCTACTTCACAGTTGAAGAAATTATGAAAAGAAGAAATCTCTCAAAACCTACGGCAATAAAAATATTGGATGAACTTGATGTCAAAAAAGGCATTGGACTGATTGAAAGAATAAGACTTGGACTTGGAAAGCCGAACATCATTTATGTAAAAGACTTTTATGAGTATATCGGAAGTAAAAGAAACTGACCTCTTGAAGTTAAAAACTTTTACTTCAGAAGTAAAAAATATTGACCTCAGAAGTAAAGAAAATGAACTTCAGGAAGTAAAAACTCTTTACCCTAACTATATAGATAATAATAAGAGTGAGTATAGTAAGAGAGATTTTATGAAGCTCGGCACATTTCAAAATGTGTTTTTAACAGATGAAGATGTATCAGAATTGCAAATCACGATGAACGGACAGCTTGATAACTATATCGAAAGACTATCCGCATACAGCAAAAGCACCGGAAAGACCTATAAAGACCATAAGGCAACAATCCTTCATGGTTTTATAAGGATCAGGGAAATAAGAAAGCGGATAAGCCATCCAATATCCCGACATGGGAAGAATATGACAAAGGAGAGCATTTATGATGAGTGAGATGGAAAAAATAATGATTGAGGATACTGAGTATTCCTACGATCCGGAAAGAGAATATATCAAAGACGGACACGCCTATTGCAAGAACTGTCATGAAAGAAAAGACGGAAAAGCCTTGGAGATGCTTGGTGAAAAGAGAATCTATAAAGTTTCCTGCAAGTGCGACAGGGACAGAGAAGCCAAACAAAAGGCAAGAGAAAAGCAGATGGAGATTGAGCGATTAAAAAGAAGTTGCTTTGCCTCCCTTATTCAGTGGACATACACCTTTGAAAACTATCAGGGAGAAGAAAATCAGAGCCTTACCATTGCAAAAAACTTTGTAAAAGAGTATGAGGAGATGAAAAAAGAAAACATCGGACTTATCTTTTACGGTTCAGTAGGAAGCGGAAAGACATATCTTGCCTGCTCTATCGCCAATGCACTCATAGAGCAGTATCAGATAAGCGTAAAGATAAGAAACTTTGCCCAGATAATCAACAATCTGCAAAAAAAGCGGCTTTGATTTTGATAAAAATGAGTATATCGAATCGCTTGTAAATACTTCCGTTCTCATCTTAGATGATTTGGGAATAGAAAGAGATACCAGCTATGCCAAAGAACAGGTCTATAACATTGTCAATAACAGATACCTGAAACAAAAACCGACCATATTTACAACCAACCTGTCCTACGACACAATTTCAAACTGCACAGAAAGCGTGGAATACCAAAGAATATATTCAAGAATTATAGAGATGTGTATTCCGGTGATGGTTGTCGGATTAGATTACAGGAAGATGATTCAAAAAGAGAAGTTAAACCGAAATAAAGAACGATTACTAAACGGAGGTGATAGAAGTTGATTAACGAAGAAATTGCAAGAAAGACACTAAGCCTTGAGGTTAAGGCTGCCAAAGTAACCGGAAAACTTCTTTTAACGCTATTGAAAAAACTGATGAAAGAAGCAGAGAAACTGGGAGGACTTGAAAAGCTCGTTAAAGTAAACGGAAATGAAGTCAAGCTCAAGGATATGGCGAAAAAAGGACAGCTGGAAGAAATACCGGTAGAAGAAGCGGAACTGAAAGAACTGAAAAAAGAGCTGAACAAATACGGTGTTAAGTTTTCGGTAATGAAAGATAAAGAAACAGGTAAATACTCCGTATTTTTCCAAGCCAAAGATATGAAAATGATGGAGAAAGCCTTTAAAAATGCTCTTGCAAGCTCAGAAAGAAAAACGGAACGGAAAGAATCCATTCGTAAAAATATCGAGAAGTTTAAAGAGATGGCAAAAAATACTGTTTCTAAGGATAAAGTTAAGAATAAACAGAAGGAGCAGAGCCTATGAGCAGCTTGATAACATTTGAAAATATGGAATTTGGGAAACTCACTGTAATGGAAAAAGACGGTGAGTTTTTCTTTATTGGAAAAGAAGTTGCCGAGAAGTTGGGATATGCAAACACGAGAGATGCTTTGGTAAGACATGTGGATACAGATGATAAAGCTGATGTCGTGTTTCACGACGGCAGACAAAGAAGAAATATGGTATCTATCAACGAGTCAGGATTATACTCCCTTATCCTATCTTCCAAGCTGCCACAGGCAAAGGACTTTAAAAGATGGATAACCACAGAGGTATTGCCGAGCATTCGTAAAAATGGCGGGTATCTCAAGAACCAAGAAAAAATGAGCAATGAAGAAATATTGGCAAATGCGGTACTCCTTGCTAATCACCTGATTGCTGAAAAAGAAAAAATCATAGAGGATTTAGAGCCGAAAGCCAAGTATTTTGATGAATTGGTGAATAACTATCTGCTGACCAACTTTAGAAATACATCAAAAGAGCTTCATATCCCGCAAAAAGTGTTTATTCAATTCCTCATAGACAAGGAACTTATTTATCGGGATAAGAAAAATAGACTTCTACCCTATGCCAAGAACAATAAAGGATATTTTGAAGTAAAGGAATGGTGCAAAGAAGGGAGCAAAGCGGTCGGAATACAGACCTTTGTAACACCGAAAGGCAGGAACTACCTATTACTTTGATTGGAGGTGAAAAGACTCGTGATAGCTAAAATATTAAAAGACATGAAAGGATTATTCAAAGTGCAAGATAAGGCAAAGTTTATGAAACAAAACATTCCCTATCTTGCATTTTTCTATGTAGGCAACATCTTCTCTCATCATGTAAGAAGCTATACCGGCGGAGATGTCATAGATAAAATCTTTCAAGGGATATTAGAGCTTAACACAATGAGCTTTATCCCAAGCATACATCTTATTGATATACTGGTAGGAGTTGGAGTAGCAGCCTTAATTAAATTTATTGTCTATACCAAAGGTAAAAACGCCAAGAAGTTTAGACAAGGAAAAGAGTACGGCTCTGCAAGATGGGGAAATAAAAAAGACATCGAGCCATATATGGACGAGAAGTTTCAAAACAACATCTTGCTAACACAAACAGAACGACTGACAATGAATGGCAGACCTGCTAATCCAAAGTATGCAAGAAATAAGAATGTACTTGTCATAGGAGGTAGTGGAAGTGGTAAGACGAGGTTTTATGTCAAACCGAACCTTATGCAAATGCACTCGTCATATTGCGTAACCGATCCGAAAGGTACGATAGTCCTTGAGTGTGGCAAAATGCTTGAAGATAACGGATATGAGATAAAAATCTTAAACACCATTAACTTCAAAAAGAGCATGAAGTACAATCCCTTTGCTTATCTTAGAAGTGAAAAGGACATACTCAAATTAGTACAGACAATCATCGCAAACACCAAGGGAGAGGGAGAAAAAGCAGGTGAAGATTTTTGGGTAAAAGCCGAAAAACTCTACTATACAGCACTTATCGGCTATATCTTCTATGAAGCTCCAAGAGAAGAAAAGAACTTTGCAACACTCCTTGATATGATTGACGCTTCGGAAGTAAGGGAAGATGACGAAACCTATATGAATCCGATAGACAGACTCTTTGAAGCATTGGAAAAGAAAGAACCTACACACTTTGCGGTGAAGCAATATAAAAAGTACAAATTGGCTGCCGGAAAAACAGCGAAATCTATTTTAATTTCTTGCGGTGCAAGGCTTGCTCCATTTGACATTCAGGAACTTAGGGACTTGATGCAAGAAGATGAATTGGAACTGGATACTCTTGGTGATAGAAAGACTGCCCTCTTTGTTATTATCTCCGATACCGATGATACTTTTAACTTTGTAGTGTCCATTATGTACTCGCAATTATTTAATCTGCTCTGTGATAAGGCGGATGATGTTTACGGCGGAAGATTACCTGTTCATGTAAGGTGTCTTTTGGATGAGTTTGCAAATATCGGCTTGATTCCAAAGTTTGAAAAGCTGATTGCAACCATCAGAAGCAGAGAAATCTCCGCAAGTATCATCTTACAGGCACAATCTCAGCTAAAGGCAATCTACAAGGATAATGCCGATACCATTGTTGGCAACTGTGATAGTACCCTATTCTTAGGTGGGAAAGAGAAAACAACTATAAAAGAGCTTTCAGAAACACTGGGAAAAGAAACCATAGACCTATATAACACATCGGAAACAAGGAGCAATCAAAAGAGTTTCGGATTAAATTATCAAAAGACCGGTAAGGAACTGATGAGCCAAGATGAAATAACAGTAATGGACGGCAGTAAATGTATCTTTCAACTTCGTGGTGTCCGCCCTTTTCTATCGGATAAATTTGATATTACAAAGCACAAGAACTATAAGCTACTTGAGGACTATGACAAGAAGAATTTGTTTGATATTGAAAGCTACATGAAGCGAAAAGGAAAGCAAAACTGAATAGGGATACGGTTATTACAAGAATGCAGTAAGTCTAAAAAATAGATTTGCTGCTTTTTTATTACTCAAAATCAGGAGGAAATATGATAAGGATAAGAAGTCCCACTAAGGAAAAACTAAATAGCAAAAGCATCAGCGATTGGAAAATGAAACTTTCAGTCGCTTTTTTTATTGAAATGAAAAGGATAAATAAAAAATATGAAGCAGGAAATGATGAACATCAATGCCAACTTGGTTGCAGAGCCTATTTTCTCAAGTTTTGAAAAAGACGGAGAAACGGTAGAAGTCGTTAATTTTGCACTTGTAAAGAAGTACGGGAAAGGCAAGGAATATATCAACTGTGCTGCTTACGGTGAAAAGGTGGAAACAGCGAAAGACTTTGAAAAAGGCGATCTCATTCATATCTTTGGATATTTTAAAGATCGTGAAAAAGACGGTAAGACTTACAAAAACTTTATAGTGAAGTCATACAACAAAATTGAAAAGAAAGAAAACAAGGAGGAAGAATAAAATGGAATTTTTTACACAGGCAGTAGATGTACTGAAAGTATTGGTAATGGCGGTAGGAGCAGGACTCGGTGCGTGGGGCGTGATCAACTTGATGGAAGGTTACGGGAACGATAATCCCGGCGCAAAGAGTCAAGGCGTGAAGCAGCTCATGGCGGGAGGCGGTATCGTCCTTATCGGCTTAAAACTCATTCCGCTTCTTGCCAATGTACTGAAGTAGGAAGAAAAGGAGCGATGAAATGTTTGGGATATTCGACAAGATAGAAGAATTTTTCAAGGAGCTTCTACTGGGCGGTATCCAAGCAAACTTAGAGTCTATGTTTCTTGACATTAACAATCAGGTTGGGAAAGTGGCAGCAGATGTAGGACAGACACCGATGGGATGGAACGGAGAAGTATTTAACTTTATCAAGAGTATTAACGACTCCGTTATCATTCCAATAGCAGGACTAATCATAACGGCAGTCCTTTGTATCGAGCTCATTAATATGGTCATGCAAAAGAATAATATGCACGATACGGACACCTTTGACTTTTTTCAAATACATCATCAAGATGTGGATTGCCGTATGGTTAGTATCCCATGCCTTTGAATTTTCGATGGCAGTCTTTGATGTGGCACAAAGCATGGTAAACAAAGCGGCGGGGGTGATTAACACCTCTGCTGTTGTTTCCGGAGATCAAATTGTTCAGATGGTAGAAGCTTTAAAAGATAAGGGACTGGGAGAACTCATTATGATTCTCTTTGAAACCTCACTGATCAAGGTTGCCATACAGGGAATCTCCATTGTCATCATGCTCGTTGTTTACGGAAGAATGTTTGAAATTTATGTGTACTCATCGGTTTCAGCCATACCGTTTGCGACAATGGGAAACAAAGAATGGGGACAGATCGGAACAAACTACATTAAAGGACTGTTTGCCCTTGGACTGCAAGGACTCTTTTTAATGGTTTGCCTTGGAATTTACGCAGTATTAGTTAAGACCATACAGATTACAGACATTCATACCAGTACCTTCACGATACTTGGGTATGCGATTTTGTTGGGACTGATGATGTTAAAAAGCGGAACACTGGCAAAAAGTGTTCTCAATGCTCACTAAAAGAAAGGAAGATAGTATGAAGAAAAGAAAAACAATATGGAAAGCAGCCATTCTTGTAACAGGCATTGCCATTTTGGTGGATAGAATCAGAGTTCATAAAAAAAAATGAAAGAGCTAAACAAAAGAATCACCAAGGTTGGACATTGCCACAATGATTTTTGTCTGATGCAGGGAAGAATCAATCAAAGCACAGAGGAACAGCTTGCCAGTATTCAGGAAGAAATCGGCTCCGTATATGAACACATGGAGGAGCTGTCAAAGGAAAAAGAAGATGGGAGGTAAATCATGGCGTATGTACCAATCCCGAAAGACTTAAAGAAAGTAAAAACGAAGGTCGCTTTTAACTTAACCAAAAGACAGCTGATCGGCTTTACTTTCGCAGGACTGGTAGGAATACCGGTCTATTTATTTATGAGAAAGTTTGTAGCAAATGATATAGCAATTCTATTTCTCATCGTGTCCACACTTCCCATTTTTTTCATTACACTGTTTGAAAAAGACGGACTGACCTTTGAAAAGTATTTTAAGTATATCTATTTACACAAGTTTTACCAACCGCAAAGCGTGTGAGAAAGGAGGTTTACCTTGAACAGCAAAAGAAAAATTCAGCAGCTAAAGCTCACGCAAAACAAAAAGGCGTTAAGAAGGGAGAAACAGGAATTAAAGCAAGATAAAACAGAGATGAAAAAAGAGAAAGGCGGATTTTTAAACCTTATCTTTAAGAAAGAGCCGAAACGCCATACTGTAGAAGATACCCTTCCCTATCTTAGAATGTTGAAAAGCGGGATATGCCAGAGTGATGAAAAACACTTCAGTAAAAGCATAGCCTTTGAGGATATTAACTATCAGCTTGCCTTAGAGGAAGATCGAGACCTTATTTTTAATCAGTTTGCCAACTTCTTAAATTCCTTTGATCCGAGTGTCGGGATTGAACTGTCATATATCAATCAGCTTGGAAGAAACGAAGAAATGCAGTCGGCAATTCAGATACCGGATAAAAAAGACGGCTTTGACGAGATACGCCTTGAGTTTCGAGAAATGCTAAAAAATCAGATTGTAAAGGGAAATAACGGGCTTAGAAAATCAAAGTACATTACTTTTACCGTCGAAGCGGACAATATGGAGCAGGCAATCTCAAAACTGGAAAGACTGGAGATTGACATCTTATCGTCCCTAAAAAGTATGGGCGTGCGTGCAGAAAGCCTAAACGGAGAAGAAAGGCTGAAAATCCTTCACGATGTATTAAATCCGGGCAAGACCTTTGAGTTTTCCTACAAAGACCTAAAGAAAAAAGAAAGCACCAAAAGCTACATTACGCCTGATGAATTTAACTTTACACCGAGTAGATATTTTAAGTTCGGGAAGTTTATCGGAGCGACAAGTCATTTTCAAATCCTTGCCAGTGAACTTTCAGACCGTATGCTTGCCGAGTTTTTGGACATTGACGATAACATCAATATTTCCTTTCATATCAGGGCAATTGAGCAGTCGGAAGCCATTAAGATGGTAAAAAGAAAAAACACCGACATTGATAAGATGAGAATTGAGGAAAACAAAAAGGCGGTAAGAGCGGGTTATGATATGGATATTTTACCCTCAGACCTAATCACCTATGGTGAAGATGTGAAAAGCCTGTTAAAAGACTTGCAGACAAGAGATGAGAAGAATGTTTGTCGTAACCATTGTCTTTATGAACTTTGCAAGGACAGTACAGAAACTGGAAAACACCATTGCACAAATCAGCTCCATTGCCAATAAGCATAATTGCAAGATAAAAAGACTTGATCATGCACAGGAGCAAGGACTTATAAGCGTACTTCCTCTTGGCGTGAATAAACTGGAGATTAACAGAGGCTTAACTTCCTCATCAACAGCCGTCTTTATACCGTTTACCACAGAGGAGCTTTTCATCAATTCAAGCAACAGTTTGTACTATGGACTGAATGCACTAAGTCACAACCTGATTATGGCAGATCGAAAGAAATTAAAGAATCCCAATGGGTTAATCTTAGGAACTCCGGGCAGTGGTAAGTCCTTTAGTGCAAAGCGTGAAATGGCAAATGCGATTTTGGTAACGGACGATGATGTCATCATCTGTGATCCGGAGGGCGAATATGGAAACCTTGTGCGTCAGTTTAACGGAGAGGTCATTAAGGTTAGCAGTAAATCAAAGGATTACCTCAATCCCCTTGACATCAATATGAACTACGGCGATGGAGATGCACCGTTAAAAGACAAGGCAAACTTCATCATGAGTATGCTTGAACTTGTCGTTGGAGGAAGCGGACTGACAGCAGAAGAAAAGTCGGTTATAGACAGGTGCTTACCGAAAATCTATGAAAAGTATTTTAACGAACCTGAACCGAAAAACATGCCTATCTTACAAGACCTATACGATATGTTAAAAAATCAGGAAGAAAAGGTCGGGAAAAAACTGGCAACGGAGATGGAGATTTATGTAACAGGCTCTCTTAATGTCTTTAACCATCAGTCCAATGTGGACTTAAATAAACAGCTCCTTTGTTTCGATATTAAGGAATTGGGATCGCAACTTAAAAAAATAGGTATGCTTGTGATTCAGGATCAGGTTTGGAATAAGGTATCCCAAAACAGAGGAAACAAGGCAACAAGGTATTACATCGATGAGTTTCACCTACTTTTAAAAGAAGAACAGACCGCCTCCTACTCCGTTGAGATATGGAAACGATTCAGAAAATGGGGAGGAATTCCGACAGGCATTACGCAGAATGTCAAAGACCTACTGATGAGTAAGGAGATAGAAAACATCTTTGATAACACAGATTTTGTTTTAATGCTCAATCAAGCAAGCGGAGATCGGGAAATTTTAGCAAGAAAACTGAAAATCTCCAAACCGCAGCTTAAATATGTTACCAATTCCAATGCGGGAGAAGGACTGTTATTCTTTGGGAACACCATTGTTCCCTTTATTGACAAGTTCCCGAAAGATACCATTCTCTATCAGAAGATGACAACGAAACCGGAAGAAGTGAGGTGATAGCTTGTGGAAAAGAAATTAAGGCGAGATTTTAAGGAAAGGCAGAAAATCAAAGAGGAAGCAAAACTGTTAGGGAAAGAATATATGGATGCGGATGAAGCCGGTAAATTAAAGCATGGCGATGATTACCGAGGGAAAATTATTCACGAGAAAGACCGATTTCAGGATAAGATCCACGAAAAGGAAAGCAAAAGAAATTCCAAGAATGAGCTTTTGCAAGGAAGTTCCAAAAGAAAGGTGAAACAGCTTAAAAATGTTGTAAAAGACAAGGAAACAGATACCTCAAAAGAAGATAATAAATCCCCTCTTGTCTCCGGCGATGAAAACAGTGTTTTTACTTCCCTTGCAAATGATGAAACAATAGCCGATGAGATAGTTTCTGCACCGAAAAGCATAAAAACAGAAAAGGAAATCTCCTTTGAAGAACAAAAAGCCGAGCTTTTAAAGAAAAGAAAAATGGCTGAAAAAGTCAGAAAAGAGTTAAGAACGGAAGGAAAGTACAGTCAAAATGAAGAAATCTACGATCCTTTGGGAAAAGACCTTGATAATGACGGTATCATCGACAGGTATGACAATGACTTTAGAGACAGCGACTATTTTGAATCGACTTATGATGTGGAAGATAATCTTCATACCAAAGAAGGTATAACGGAACACTCTAACAAAAAGCACAATGCTCAAAAGAAGCTGTATAAACGAAAAAACTATTCGGATAAGGTCTATACAAGGGAAAAGGAAGACAATCACGCAGACGATAAGACGGAAGGGAAAAAGTCTTCCAAAGAGATGATTCAGGGCAGAGAAAAGAAAAAGTCTGCAAAGGGATCTGTTCTGTCAGGTTTAGCAAAAGGAAGTGAAGCGGTAAGGGATTACCTATCCCATGGCAGTGATGAAAATCAGGGTGTGGAAACCGGAGAAAAAGATTGCAGACGGCAATTCAAAAATTACTTATGGGATAAAAACTATGCCGATAAGAAAAAGGCTAAAAAAAGCTATAACCTAAGCAAAAAAAGATTACAAGATACGAAAGCGTAAATCAAAATTGGAGTTTCGGGAAGCCAAAGAGGAATTAAAGAAAACAAAGGAATATAAGCAAGCAAATGCTTTTAAGAAGTTTCAAAAGAAAAAGCAGATGAAATCCGCTATTGGGAAACGAAATAAATCAAGGCTTAGAGATCGTATCAAAGAAAGTCTGATCGGAACACTGAAAAGCTCCAAAGAAATGCTGATACGAAAAAGCAAAGGGACTTATGATGATTGTCATAGGTCTTATTATTTTGGGGACTTTTATCATTCAATTTGCAGGCACCTCCATGACCGGAATGATAAACTCTACAAGCGGCGTATTAACTACAACCTATCTTTCCGACCAAAATGTACTAAGTGAAATCAATCAACAGTTTTCGGGATTGGAAGAAGGTCTGCAAGATGAAATCAGTTCCGTAGAAGAAAATTATCCCGGCTATGATGAATATCTCATAGAAAAAGAGGGAGAAATCGGACATAACACCCATGAGCTTTTATCCTACATCACTTCAAGATGTGGAGAAATTAAGGATTCAAAGGAAGTTCAAAGTATCATCCATGACATTTTTACAAAGATGTATGATTTATCTTATCGAGAAGAAATTGAAATCAGATACAGGACGGTTACGGAAACATATACCGATGAAGATGGCAATGAGCATACCGAAAGTCATGAAGAAGCTTATGAGTATAAGAAGCTCATAGTAACACTGAAGAAAAGGGAAATGGACAGTATCGTAAGAGAAATCTTCTCAGAGTATCCCGATAATGTTCTTCACTATGAAGCCTTGCTTGCCTCTAAGGGAAACATGGAAACTGTCTTTGGAAGCGGAAACGGAAATTTATCGGAGATTGTAGACAATCCCGACTTTTTCAAATCCGGGAATTGCCTTTGACGATGTAACGGTGAAGGCACTGTTTAACGAAGCGAAAAAGCATATCGGAAAGAGATATGTATTTGGGGCGAACGGGCCGAATAACTTCGACTGTTCGTCCTTTGTGTGCTGGAGTTTTACCCATTCGGGTGTCAAGAATATGCCAAGGACGACCGCTTGGGGAATATACAAAACTTACTGCAATCCCGTATCTCCAAGTGAAGCAAAGGCGGGAGATATTATCTTCTTTAAGAACACCTACGACAGCGGCTCCCCTATTTCTCATGTCGGCATTTACGCAGGAAACGGAATGATGATACACGCCGGAGATCCGATTCGATTTGTCAGTATCAACACACCTTACTGGAGGGAGCATTTCTATGGATTCGGCAGAGTAAAATAAAGAAAGGACGGTAAAATGTGAAAAAAGAACTTACAGCAGTGAAAAACAAAATACAAAAGTTAAAGGATAAAAAGGCTCTGATTGATCAGGAATTAGAGCCTTTGTTTATCAGAGAAGAAGAACTGGAAAATGAGGAGATTATTGCCATTTGCAGAAAAAACAATATCACAATTACAGATTTAATGGCAAAGGTTAAAAAAGAACAATCGGAAATGAAAAAGGAGAAAAATCATGAGAACAGTTATGAAAAATAAGGTATTTACAAGGTTAATTACAGCGTTACTTCTTGCTGTTACGGTCATTATGGCAGCTTACCCATCGGTAGCCTATGCACAGGTTGATGAAAAAGAAGCAGCACAGGAAACACTAAAAGAAGAACCGAAAAAACCGGAAATTACAGTTATTAAAAAGGAAGAAGAAAAAGAAGTGCGTTATCCCAATAAATTGACTGCAAAAGAACCGGAGAATTTAAAGCAAAAAATGGCTTCAAACGGAGAAATAACCAATACCAATAAAGGGATTCCGACCGAGCCTACCAAATCAAGGGCAAGTGTTACGGAGAATGTAAATAATGCCAATCAGGAGTATCCCATTCACCATGGAGATAGTAGCGATAACAAAGAAACAGATAAATATTCTGCGGATGCCAGACAGTTTATTACCTTTCAGACCAAGAACGGAAAGACCTTTCACCTCATTATCAATCATGATGAACAGGGAGAAAATGTCATACTCCTTACCGAAGTTTCGGAAGATGATCTTCTCAATATGGTTGAAATCAAGGAAAAACCGAAAGAAGTAGTCAAGGAAGAACCCATAAAGGACGAACCGAAAGAAGCAAAGCCTGAAAAAAAGGAAGAAAAAAGCAGCACCGGAACATATATCCTGCTTGCTCTTGTAACTTTGGGGGCATTGGGAGCAGGCTATTATTTTAAGGTGGTAAAAAAGAAAGAAGATAAGGAACTGGAAGCCTTAGAGGAAGATGATGATTTTTTCTCGGAAGCGGAAGGCAGTGAAGAAACGGAAAATGAAGAAGTTGAAAATCAGGAAATGGAAGATGAAACAGAGGACAGCGAAGAAGATTAGGAGTAAAAAAGATACTATTTGCTGTAAAACACAGGGCGAAGGAGAGAAAATCTTTCGCCCTCTTATATTGAAAACGGGAGGAAAAATATATATGAAACTTGTAATTGCTGAAAAGCCAAGTGTTGCATTATCAATCTCAAAGATAATAGGAGCAAAGAATAAAAAAAGACGGATACTATGAGGGAAACGGGTACAGAGTAAGCTCGTGTGTCGGGCATTTAATTCAAATGGCAAATCCCGATTCTTACGATGAAAAGTATGCCAAATGGAAGATTGATGACTTGCCGATTATTCCAAGTGAATATCAGTATGAAGTGGCAAAGGCAACAAAGAAGCAGTTTGCAGTCCTAAAAAAACTGATGAATGATAAGGCGATTGATACTGTTATCAATGCCTGCGATGCCGGACGAGAGGGAGAAGCAATCTTTAGACTTGTATATCTTCAGGCAAGCTGTAAAAAGAAGATGAAAAGGCTTTGGATTTCCTCCATGGAAGATAGTGCAATTAAAGACGGCTTTGATAAGCTAAAAGACGGAAAAGACTATGATAATCTCTTTGAATCGGCTCAAGCAAGAGCGGTTGCCGACTGGCTTGTTGGAATGAACATCAGCAGGCTATACTCTTGCTTATATAAGCAAAATTACAGTGTTGGGAGAGTACAGACACCGACTCTTGCCATGATTGTAAAAAGAGATGACGAGATAACTAATTTTAAGAAAGATAAATACTACACAGTGGAGCTATCTATGAACGGCTTTATACTTTCGACTGAGCGAATTGATGATGAGGTTGCTGCTGAACAGCTAATCAATTTAGTTGGCGATAAGATTGAAATCACTGATGTTATCCAAAAAGAGAAAATTACAAAGCCTGATTTACCATTTGACCTTACGACACTTCAAAGAGAGTGCAATAAGTATTTTGGATATTCTGCAAAGCAAACTCTCGACTATGCTCAAAGTTTGTATGAAAAGAAGCTGATTACCTATCCAAGAACAGACAGCAGATGCCTTACTGAAGATATGATTACAAGTACCATCAATAATATTTTGGGCAAAAATGACTTTGATACAGGTCGTATCAAGACGGTGTTTAACTCAAAAAAGGTTACGGATCATCATGCGATTATTCCTACAGTAAGCTCACTGAGTGAAGATTTATCGGGTATTCCTGAGAGTGAAGCAAAGGTATATCGACTGATTTCTAATAAGCTCCATGCAAGTGTAGGCTATCCTTTAGTGGAAAATACAACGAAGATTGTAGCTGAATTTGACGGCTTTCAATTTACGAGTATTGGTAAGGTTATTAAGGACGAGGGCTTTACAAAATATCTTAAAGAATACAAGTTCAATAAGAATGAGGATTTGGAGCTTCCTGATGTAAGCATTGGAGATGTTATTATCATTGAAAATAAAGAGATTAAAGAAAAGTACACTAAACCTCCGAAACACTTTACGGAGGACACACTCTTAAAAGCTATGGAGCTTGCAGGTAATGATGCATTGGAAAAAGGTGTTGAAGTGGAAAGAGAAGGACTTGGAACACCGGCAACAAGAGCAGGCATTATTGAAAATCTGATTTACAAAGAATTTATTGAACGAGATAAGAAGAATCTGATTGCAACACCGAAAGGAAAAAGCCTGATTGAAATTGTTGCAGATAACTTCAAATCAGCAGAAATGACGGCACAGTGGGAAATGGAATTGTCTGAAATAGCACAGGGCAAATCTTCCAAAAAAGAATTTTTAGAAAAGATTGAGGAACAGATAAAACATACGGTAGAGGAACACCAGAAGAATGAATAGGAAAAATGAATATTAGAAAAAGGAGGTAAAAATGCGAATCAATGATTTTCATAACATTTTGGAGCTTGTAAAACAGGACATTCTGCATAGTGAAGCGGAATATTTAAAGCTCCTGAAGGTTGTCGGGAACAATCAAAGATATGACTTTAGAAGTCAATTAAGTATCTATGATAAAAATCCTGAAGCAACAGCTTGTGCCAAGTTCGACTATTGGCGTGAACGCTTTCATCGAACCGTTGTACGAGGACAGAAAGGGATTCCGATTTTAGAGGACTACGGCACATATAAAAAGTGGACTACATCTTTGATGTAAGTCAAACCGTTTCAAGAAACAGAGATGTTAATGAGGTAAATCTTTGGAAATTTGATAAAGAAGCCCATCAAGATGTCTTAAAGGAAATGATAGCAAGTGAAGGCTATGAAGAAAGCGAAAGTAACCTTGAAAATATCTTTTCTTTAAGCAGAATTTATGGTGATGAAAAGATAGACAGCTTGATGAATGAGCTTAGAATCGCCGATGAGGACAGAATATCCTTTGTCAAATTCGTCAGGGACTCCATCAGCTATGCGGTAGCTTCAAGGTTTAAGGTGGATTATCCGATGGATAAGGAACTGTTAAAAGAAAACTTCAAAAGACTGGACAGCATATCCCTTATGGCACTTGGGGATACCGTATCGGATATTAGCGGAAGTATCATAGATACAACCATTCAAAAGAGCAAAGAGCTTGAGAAGCAAAAAGAAGTTTTAAGAAACAAAGAAGCAGGATATAATCAAATACAAGAAGAAATTGAGGAGGTAGAAGAAAATGTACTTCGACGAGATGATCAGGAAAGAATTAGTGAAAGCGAGCGAGTTTTCAGAAATGGAGAGTACGGACGAGATCGCAGGCAAAATCAGGGAGAATACACTAAGCAGTTTGGAGGAACAGACGGAATTCATCAAGGAATATCCCAATCCGACCTACGCAGTGATGAGGCTGGATTATCTTTCACAGAGCGAGGAGCAGAGCCGATTCGAGATGTTAGTGGATTTATACAAGGAGAAGAAACTGACCAATCATTTGATGGACATTCAGAAACAGGCGATAGCGTTTATGAGAACAGAGAAGCCGAAACTGATGGAAGCTTGGAAGATAGAGAGCAAGAGCGATCCGCAGTATGGAGCGATGATTTCAGCTCTCAAAGAAATGACCATCAAGGAAGTCGTGAAAATCTAAAAGAAAATACCGAATCAGAGATAAGAGAAGCGGACAAGGCTTCTTTTTCTTTGCCTGAAAATGCTTACGGACAACTGATCCTGACCGTTCCTCTTAGCCAAAAGGAAAAAGATGTGTTCCTGATTAACGGGGGAAATCACGATGGGGGCAGACTTCCTATCATTGCCGAGTTTTCCAAAGGAAAAAGCAATGAAGAATTGGGAGAATACCTAAAAGATACCTTTAACGGTGGAAACGGACTGTATATTGATGAAAGAGAGGTATCTTCCTGGTATTCGGATAAGGGGATTCATTTTGCTTCCGGAACATCGGCAAGAGAAGATCATACGCAGGTTTTAAGTTGGAGTGATGCGGCAAATAGAATTGCTGAACTTTTGGAAAACGGAGAGTTTGCTACCAATGTGGAGATTTCAGAAGCTTTGGATTATGAAAGAGATCGGATTTCAGAGTCCCTATGGTATCTTATTCACGATTTGAGTGAGGAAGGAAAAGAACAAGGCTTTTTTGAATTTCTCGAAAAAGGAGGTGGCTTTCCGGATGAAACAAAAAGATTATCCGAGGCACTGAAAAATCCTGAACACCTTGGGGATGTCATCAAAGAGTATGGACGATTTTTAGAAGCATATAGAGAAGATAGAGATGTACTAAGGTTTCACTATCATAAGGTGGACAGCCTTTATCAGAAATTACAGGAGCTTGCACTGCCAAGAAAAGAATACAGTACCAATCTTACTGAACTTCCAAAAGTAAAAGCCTTTATTACAGAAGATGAAGTCCTTGCTACTATTTCAAGGGGAAGCGGAATCGATAGAGGAAAAGAGCGAATTACAAAGTTTTTCAAAGAAAATCACACTTTACAGGAAAAAGCCGACTTCTTAAAAGATGAATATGGAACAGGAGGAAGAAGCCATGCGGTATCAGGCTTGACAGGTAGTGGAGAATGGCACGATGCCAAAGGAATAAAACTGGAAAAGGATAATTGTAAAGATGTGTTTCTCACTTGGACAAGTGTGGCAAAGCATATTGACGAGCTGCTTTCTAAAAACCTTTACCTTGAGGAACAGCACATAGAAAATATAGCGGAGAAGGAAGAAGTAAAAGAGCCACACTATTACTCGAAAGATAATCCTGAAAACTTGATGACTGATGAAATGCTGAAACGGGTGCCGGAGCTTTACGCACAGGAAGAAATTGCTTTAGCGGACAAGGAAGTTCATGCAGCATATATCATTCCTTTTAGAAGCAACTGGACTTGGTATATGACGGAGTACGACAGAGAAAGCGGTGATGTTTTTGGTCTTGTTTTAGGGATTGAACCTGAATGGGGATATTTCAATCTTGAGGAGCTGAAGGAACTAAACGCTCAGAGGCTCATTTTAGAAGATTTTCCAAAGACTTTTCGAGAGATTAAAGACACAGAGCTTGTAAAACAGATGAGCGAGGAAGAAATAAACCGAGTATTTAACGGACAGCTTTCCTCAAAAGATAAGCAAAAGGAACAGGACATCTTTTATCTTAGCGATGAAATGGGAATTTCATTAGAAGAAGCAGAGAGTATTATCAACGATAGGAGCAGGTTATCAGGGATTAGTACAGAGGATACAGATAACAAAGATAATTTACTTGATGAAAAAAGTCCTGTTCAATCTACCCTGTTTGACTACATTCAGCAAAAAGAAGAAGTAGAGCTGAATGAAAAAGAGGAAAGCCTTGCAGAACAATTTGCAGTGAAACAAGGTGATACCGTCTATTTTGACCATGAAACATATATTGCAAGGGATATTGAAAAAAATAAAGTAAACGGAAAGTCGGAGGTATGGCTGTATCCGGCAAGAGATGGAAATAGGCAAATTGCAATCGTACCGTTTATGGATAATGAAGAGCTGTTAAGAAAGATAAGCCTTGAAAGACCGAGTTTTTTGGTTGGCGATGAAGTGAGATACAAGGATAAGGACTATACCATAACCCGCTTTGATAATATGGGAAATAACCTAAAGACCGTAACGGTTATGGATAATACCGAATATCTCGGCGATATGATAACAGGCTCAGATGTGATTCCCTATCGTTTAGAGAGCGACCTTGAGAGAATATTTGAAAATCTGACATACAAGAAAGCTAAAGATACAATTCAAGACATTGATGAAAAGGCAGAAAAACCTAAAACAGAAGCTCATAACTTTAAGATTACCGAAGAAATCCTCCCTGAAAAACTAAGTCCGAGCGAAAGACTTAATAACAACCTTGAAGCAATCTCTATGCTTAACCGAGTGGAGAGCGGGCAAAGAGAACTTGACAGCACAGCTCAGGAAGTTTTGGCAAAGTATGTCGGCTGGGGTGGACTTTCCGAAGTCTTTGACGAGAGTAAGGAAGGGCAGTGGAAAGAAGCAAGAGCATTCTTAAAAGATAATTTATCGCCATCAGAATACGAAGCTGCTATGGAATCAACCTTAACAGCTTTTTATACGCCTAAAACAGTCATTGACAGTATCTACTCTACCCTGTCAGGAATGGGCTTTAAGAGTGGTAATATCTTAGAACCGTCAATGGGCATCGGAAACTTTATCGGCAATCTTCCTGATGAAATGAGTGAGTCAAAGTTTTATGGCGTGGAGATTGACAGTATAAGCGGTCGCATTGGAAAACTCCTTTATCCGGAAAGTGATATACAGATTAAAGGGTTTGAAGAAACGAGCTTTTCCAATAACTTTTTTGATGCAGTTATCGGTAATGTTCCCTTTGGAGAATATAAGGTAAATGACAGGGAGTATAACAAAAATAACTTCTTGATTCATGACTACTTCTTTGCTAAGTCCATTGATAAAGTAAGAAATGGAGGTGTTATCGCCTTTATTACATCAAGTGGCACAATGGATAAAAAGGACGAGAGTGTCAGACGCTACATTGCAGCAAGAGCAGAGTTTTTAGGAGCAATCAGACTTCCGAACGATACCTTTAAGGGCGTTGCCGGAACGGAAGTAACCTCGGACATTATCTTTTTTAAGAAAAGAGACAGTATCAGAGAAAGGGATGAGGACTGGATACATCTATCTGAAGATGAAAAGGGAATGACCTACAATAAATATTTTGTGGAAAATCCTCACATGATACTTGGAACTATGGAAGAAGTGTCAGGAAGATTTGGAAATACTCTTGCTTGTTTGCCAAAAGAAAATACAGACCTAAAGGAACTTCTTACAAAAGCAGGCACAGAAATATCAAAGAACACAAAGTATGAGGAAATAGAGCTGCTTGATGATGAAATAACATCTATCCCTGCCACAGACGATGTCAAGAACTTCTCCTACACCATTATTGATGATGAAGTGTATTACAGAGAAAACTCACTTTTCGTAAAGAAAGAAATAACGGATAAGAACAAGGAAAAGATTAAGGATTACCTTGAATTGAATGAAGTCCTAAAAGATGTCATTTATAAGCAGAAAGAGGACTATTCCGATGATGAGGTAAAGAAAGCTCAAGAAAAGCTCAATGAAGTCTATGATGGATTTTCAAAGAAACATGGCTTTGTAAATAACCTTTCTAATACCAGAGCCTTAAAAGAGGATAGTAACTTTCCTTTGGTATCGTCCATTGAAATCCTTGATGAAGAAGAAAATTTTAAAGCAAAGGGAGATATTTTTAGTAAGAGAACCATCACAAAAGCAAAGGTAATCGACCATGTGGATACTTCCCTTGAAGCCCTTGTTTTATCTGTTTCAGAAAAGGGTTATGTGGACTTTGACTATATGGAAAGCCTGACAGGAAAAGAGCGACCTACTCTAATAGAAGAATTAAGGGGAGAGATTTATCTAAGTATCAGGGAAGAACAGAACTTTTACAGACCGCTATCCTTTAACCCCGAAGATGGAGATTTGCCTTTCGCCTGTGCAAATGGCAGCAATTCATATAAGTATGGCTATGTTACAAAGGACGAATACCTATCAGGGAATATCAGAGAAAAGATTACCATCGTAGACAGTTACCTTGCAAAGTTAAGACAAACGGAACGGGAACTACCTCATCTTGGCTATGCGGAAGATGGCAAAGAAAAAGAGCTGATAAGCTATGAGATGAACCGTTTGGAATATCAAAAATCGGAACTTACCAAAGTATTACCGAAAGAACTGGAAGCAAGTGAAATCAGCGTTCGTCTTGGAGCAACTTGGATACCGATTAAGGATATAGAGAAATTCATCTTTGAAACGCTGAAAACACCGGGCTGGGCAAGATGGGATATTAAGGTCAAATTCTCAAATCTTACAAGTGAATGGAATATTGAAGGAAAGAGCAAAGACAGAGGAAATGACCTTGCTGAAATGACCTACGGAACATCAAGGGTAAACGGATATAAGCTGATTGAAGATGCCTTAAACCTTAAAGAAACAAAGGTCTTTGACCAGATTGAAAATCCGGATGGCTCAAAAAGTTCTGTCTTAAATAAAAAGGAAACTCTCCTTGCGGGACAGAAACAGGAGCTTCTAAAAGAAGAATTTAAGAACTGGATATTTAGTGATCAGGAAAGAAGAAGCAGACTTGTAAAGCTCTACAATGAGCGTTTTAACTCTATCCGAAATCGTGAATATGACGGAAGTAATCTCTCTTTTGAAGGAATGAATACGGAAATCAAACTCAGACCACACCAAAGAAATGCCATTGCAAGAAGCCTTTATGGAGGAAATACCCTGCTTGCCCATGTGGTAGAAGCGGAAAGACTTTTGAGATGGTCGCTTCCGCAATGGAATCTAAAAGGCTTGGAATGTGCAGTAAATCTCTCTTTGTTGTACCGAATCACCTGACAGGTCAAATAGGCAGAGAGTTTATGCAACTTTATCCGTCAGCCAATATTATGGTGGCGGATAAGAAAGACTTTGAGCCGAAAAACAGAAAAAGATTTATCGGCAAAATTGCAACAGGCGAATATGATGCGGTTGTAATCGGGCATACGCAATTTGAAAAAATCCCGATGTCAAAAGAATACCAAGAGAAGCATATTCAGGATCAGATTGATGAAATTTTGAACTATATTGAGGAATATAAGCACGACAGAAATCAAAACTTTACGGTTAAGCAGCTTGAAAAGACCAAGAAAAAACTGGAAGCAAGGCTTGAAAAACTAAACGATGATTTTAAGAAAGACGATGTCATAACCTTCGAGGAACTTGGTGTAGATAAGCTTTTTGTGGACGAAGCACATGGATTTAAGAATTTGTATCTTCATACAAAAATGCGTAATGTTGCAGGAATCGGGCAATCGGAAGCCTTTAAGTCCTCTGATATGTTTATGAAGTGTCGCTATATGGACGAGATGACAAATGGAAAAGGAATAGTCTTTGCAACAGGAACGCCTGTATCAAATTCTATGACCGAGCTTTACACCATGCAGCGTTATCTTCAGTATGAAAACCTAAAGAAGAATCACTTGGAGCATTTTGATGCTTGGGCAAGCACCTTTGGAGAAACACAATCCGCCTTTGAACTTGCTCCTGAAGGAACAGGATACAGAGTGAAAACAAGATTTTCAAAGTTTTACAATCTGCCTGAGCTTATGAGTATGTTTAAGGAAGTCGCTGACATTCAGACCGCAGATATGCTTAATCTTCCAACACCTGAAGCACACTATGAAGTGATTAAAACCTTGCCAAGCGAGGAGCAAAAAGAAATCTTAAAGAGCTTATCAAAACGGGCAGATGATGTGAGAAACAAAGCGGTAGAGCCTGATGAAGATAATATGCTGAAAATCACCAATGACGGTAAGAAACTTGCTCTTGACCAAAGGCTGATCAATCCCCTACTTCCTGATAATCCCGACAGCAAAGTCAATGTTTGCGTGAAAAATGTCTTTAGTATTTGGGATAAGACCAAGGAGAATAAATCCACACAGCTACTATTTTCCGATATGTCCACACCGAAAGGCGATGGAGAGTTTAACATCTATGATGACATCAGAGAAAAGCTCGTTGCAATGGGAATCCCGAAACAAGAAATAGCCTTTATTCATGAAGCTAATTCAGATAAGCAAAAGGACGAACTATTTGCAAAGGTGCGTAAGGGAGATGTGAGGATATTGCTCGGCTCTACTCAGAAGATGGGAGCTGGGACAAATGTGCAAAATAAGCTGATTGCACTGCATGATTTGGATGTACCTTGGCGTCCTGCGGATGTAGGACGGATTTTGCGGACATTCAAAATAAAAAAGAATGTGGAGGTAACAGACAATGGCAAAGACAATTTTTGAGGAAATGGGCGGCAAATACGAAAGGCAAGGCGATTATTTAATACCGTGCTTAACTGTACCCGCCGAAGAAGAACAGCCGATAGGCATCTGGGGACAGCGGCATTTGGATTATCTGAAGCATCACTGCAAAGTTACATACACCAATCTTCTTACAAGCGGCAGACTTAACGCTTACCTTGCCGACATTGACAGACAGGCACAGGAACGCTTTGAAAGGCTCATAGAGGGTATGAAACAGGCACAGGGCATAACGGAACAGCTAAAGGCAGAAAACGCCTTAGAATGGACAGGATGCCTCAATAACATAAGGGCTTGTGCGAGGGAGATTGTGGAAAAGGAAATTATTTTTGCATAAACAGATGATTAGTGGCAGGGGGAAATCCTGCCGCTTTTTCTGCTTTAGTTTGTCAGCTTGACAAATAAAGGGTTAAGGAATATAATTAGATTCAGTATTATACAAGGAGTTAATAAATATGCGGCAAGGTATTCTTAAATAAACTGTCAATTTGATAGTGGGAACAAAAAGTAGCAGTCCCGTTTCACTTTTAATATGGGGCTTAGTTTTTTGTACCCAGTTTAAGAATACTTTTATCATGTAATTTTATATGCCCGAAAACATATAAGTGTTTTGGGGCTATTGGAGTTATTTACCCAGTGATAGGAGTATTTATCACTGGGTATTTTTATGCCCTTTTTTGGGTGTTGATAGGAGGAAAATCACATGAAAATAATTAACTTAGGCATTCTGGCTCACGTTGACGCAGGAAAGACAACATTAACGGAGAGTTTATTGTATACCAGTGGTGCAATTGCAGAACCAGGGAGCGTAGATAAAGGCACAACAAGGACAGATACAATGAATTTGGAGCGTCAAAGGGGAATCACTATCCAGACAGCAGTGACATCTTTTCAGTGGGAGGATGTAAAAGTCAACATTATAGATACGCCAGGCCATATGGATTTTTTGGCGGAAGTATACCGTTCTTTATCCGTATTAGACGGAGCAGTATTATTAGTTTCTGCAAAGGATGGCATACAGGCACAGACCCGTATACTGTTTCATGCACTACAGACAATGAAGATTCCGACAATTTTTTTCATCAATAAAATTGACCAAGAGGGGATTGATTTGCCAATGGTATATCAAGAAATGAAAGCAAAGCTTTCTTCGGAAATTATAGTGAAGCAAAAGGTTGGGCAGCATCCCCATATAAATGTAACGGACAATGACGATATGGAACAGTGGGATGCGGTAATTATGGGAAACGATGAACTATTAGAGAAATATATGTCAGGGAAACCGTTTAAAATGTCAGAACTGGAACAGGAAGAAAACAGGAGATTCCAAAACGGAACGTTATTTCCCGTTTATCACGGAAGCGCTAAAAACAATCTGGGGATTCGGCAGCTTATAGAAGTGATTGCCAGTAAATTTTATTCATCAACGCCTGAAGGTCAATCTGAACTATGCGGGCAGGTTTTTAAGATTGAATATTCAGAGAAAAGGCGGCGTTTTGTTTATGTGCGTATATATAGCGGAACATTGCATTTGAGGGATGTTATTAGAATATCTGAAAAAGAGAAAATAAAAATCACAGAGATGTGTGTTCCGACAAACGGTGAATTATATTCATCCGATACAGCCTGCTCTGGTGATATTGTAATTTTACCAAATGATGTTTTGCAGCTAAACAGTATTTTGGGGAACGAAATACTGTTGCCGCAGAGAAAATTTATTGAAAATCCTCTCCCTATGCTCCAAACAACGATTGCAGTAAAGAAATCTGAACAGCGGGAAATATTGCTTGGGGCACTTACAGAAATTTCAGATGGCGACCCTCTTTTAAAATATTATGTGGATACTACAACGCATGAGATTATACTTTCTTTTTTGGGGAATGTGCAGATGGAAGTCATTTGTGCCATCCTTGAGGAAAAATATCATGTGGAGGCAGAAATAAAAGAGCCTACTGTTATATATATGGAAAGACCGCTTAGAAAAGCAGAATATACCATCCACATAGAAGTCCCGCCAAATCCTTTCTGGGCTTCTGTCGGGTTGTCCATAGAGCCGCTCCCTATTGGAAGCGGAGTGCAGTATGAAAGCAGAGTTTCACTTGGATATTTAAATCAATCGTTCCAAAATGCGGTTATGGAGGGGGTTCTTTATGGCTGCGAGCAGGGGCTGTATGGATGGAAAGTGACAGACTGTAAAATCTGTTTTGAATATGGATTGTATTATAGTCCTGTAAGTACCCCCGCAGACTTTCGGCTGCTTTCCCCTATCGTATTGGAGCAGGCTTTAAAAAAAGCAGGGACAGAACTATTAGAGCCATATCTCCACTTTGAAATTTATGCACCGCAGGAATATCTCTCACGGGCGTATCATGATGCCCCAAGGTATTGTGCAGATATTGTAAGTACTCAGGTAAAGAATGACGAGGTCATTCTGAAAGGAGAAATCCCTGCCAGATGTATTCAAGAATACAGGAACGATTTAACTTATTTCACAAATGGGCAGGGAGTCTGCTTGACAGAGTTAAAAGGATACCAGCCAGCTATTGGTAAATTTATTTGCCAACCCCGCCGCCCGAATAGCCGTATAGATAAGGTTCGGCATATGTTCCACAAGTTAGCTTAACAGCTTGCAAAAGTCATATAAAATGAGATTTGAAAGGATTAGAGACTAATTATGATGAAATGCGAATGGATATTGTGTCCTGTTTGTGGGAGCAAAACCCGTAATAAAATTAGGAAGGACACTGTTTTGGAGAATTATCCCCTTTATTGTCCAAAATGCAGACAAGAAAGCTTGATTAAAGTTGACAACTTGAAGATAACTGTCATCAAAGAGCCAGACGCTTAAGACGCAGAGCCGATGAAATTGTGGAACAATTCACGAATCATCGGCTCTTTTTGTTTCGTATTTGAAAGAACAAACTCACCAAATAAAAAAAACGATATTCGGGTGGGTTATTTTGTTATACCCTAAATTACCCTCTGAATTTGTTTTTAAATTTGGAGGGATTTTTTTATGTTCTTTTTTCGGGCGGTTATTCATCTGCTCATACGAAGTAAAATTTATCAATACATAGCATATCAGAGAATGGCAGGAAACCAGTTAAAAAAATTTCTGCCAGTGCAGCGGTACTTCTCACCTTGAAAGTGGAAGTACAATCTCCATACAACAGAATTTGTATTTCCCATAACCGTGAAGGTCACAGAGCCTTTGCGGTTTTTCTTTTGTCGTTTTTTGTTGGAAAGTGCCGCAGGGCTGTTTCTGGTGTGCGTTGCCGCTCCCCGCCTCTCCATCTGGATTTTTACATTTCAAAAATTCAGATTGGAGGTATTAGCGGTGAAATACGCACCAAGAAAAGTATATATCAAAGAAAGCGGCGGCTATGTGGAACTGTCCTATACGGATTTCTGCCGCCGCAGGCAAGCCGACAAGGGATATATGGACAAGCTGTTTATCCCCGTCCAAGGTTGTCTGCTTGAAGTCGTAAGGGAGCAATATGCGGACTTCTACCGTGACAGGGAGCGGTGGCGTTACCTGCAAAAATTAGATGCGAGGAACAGCCTGCTATCTCTGGACGGATTTACGGACAGCGAGGGGAATCCTCTGGACTTTATCGCTGATGAAGCGGCGGACATTGCGGAAACCGTTGTCAATGCTGTTATGGTGGACAGGCTGAAAGCCGCCCTGCCTTTGTTGTCGGATAGTGAGCAGGAGTTGATACAGGCAATCTTTTTTGACGGACTTTCCGAGCGTGAAGTCGGGGCGAGGTTAGGCATAACCCAGAGCGTTGTGAACAAACGCAAAGCCAGAATCCTAAGAAAACTAAGAAAGATAATAGAAAATTAAAATTTAAGGCGTTCAGCCCCCTTGTTTTTTCCTTTGGGAAAATGAGGGGGCTTTTCTCTGCCCTCTCAATCAATTCTGATTGGAGGAAGAAAGAATGGCATACAACCACGGACGGGAGGACAGGAAATGGCGTATCTGGAAAGAAGCGGAGGAAAAGCTGCTGCGTGAGTGCGGCGTTGATGAAGTGACCATTGAGCAGATACGCATAGCGGACAGGGCAGACTTCAATTCCAACAGGCGGTTTTACCGATGGACGAATGACGTTGCGGAATACCTTGAGGACATGGCAGACAGGGAGCGGCAAGCGGAGGTGAATACAGTTGCGGAGTTACTGGACGAGATTGAGAGCGAAAATCTCTATCAAGTATTAGTCACGGTGGACGGGCGTACCTTGAAAATCGTCCTGCTGAAAATGCAGGGGTATTCCACAAAGGAGATTGCCCCACTTGTGCATTTGACGACTGGTGCCATCTATGCGAGGTTAGACCATCTGCGGAAGAAGCTTCGGAAAATTTTGTAAGCGTCTAATACATCCCATTATTCTGCGGGCTACTGGGTGGGGAGTGGAATCTCCCCGCTTATTTTTGGCAGGAGGAAAACGGGATGGCATATAAAGCTAAGGCGTACACGCTTCGGGAGGAATCCACGGAAAGCGGTATAAGGTATTTTATCAGTTTAAGGACGGGCAGGGGGAACACCACGAACTGGAAGTATCCGAGCAGTTATTCTTTGAATTTCGGCAGATGGAACGCAGGAACAGGAATCTTCTCCAATGGGACGAGCGGCACAGGGAGTTTTCGGAAGTATGGGACGAAACGCTGAACAGGCGGGCGTTAAAGCTGCCTAAGAGCATTGAGGAACAAATGATTGAAGCAGAACGGGCGGAACTGCTCTGTAAGGCGGTTGACAGACTGCCAGAGATACAAAGGCGACGTTTCCTGCTCTACTACGAGTATGAGTTCAATTTTTACCAAATCGCCGCTATGGAGCATTGCACCGCTTCTGCAATACAGAAATCCGTTGCTGTTGCAAAGAAGAAAGTAAAAGCGGAAATGAGGAAATATCTCCAACCATGACCGACACCGCCCGAAAAAGAAATCTGTTTTTTATTTGTGTGGGATTGGCGGTATTACATACTCTCACTTTTTTCGTGGGAGTAAATCTATTTTTAAGGAGGTCAACGCCTATGTGCAACAAAAACAAGATAACTGCCCGAAAGGAGGAAACCCATGCAGAAGTTACAGACAGTCAACGCCGAAACGCTCCTTTATGAGCCGCTTGAGAAGCCGTCCTTTGTGGTGGACAGCCTTATCCCCACAGGCTTGTCGCTGTTCTGCGGCTCACAGAAGATAGGCAAGAGCTGGCTCATGCTGAAGCTGTGCTTATGCGTGTCGCAGGGAATCCCCCTTATGGGACATGACGACAATGGAGGGCGATGTGCTTTACCTCTGCCTTGAGGACACGTTCTGCCGCATACAGGACAGGCTGTTCCGTTTGACGGACGAAGCGAGCGGGCGGCTTCATTTTGCCGTGGCAAGCTGCAAGCTGTCAGACGGTCTTATCGTGCAGCTTGAGGATTATCTGAAAGACTATCCAGACAGCAGGCTCATTGTCATTGATACCTTGCAGAAAGTCCGTACAGCTTCAAAAGACAACGCCTATGCAAGCGACTATGGGGACATCTCCCTAATCAAAGATTTTGCCGACAGGCACTCTCTGGCGGTCATTGTCGTACACCACATCCGAAAGCAGAATGACAGCGATGTGTTCAACAAGGTGTCTGGGACGACAGGCTTAACGGGGAGTGCGGACGCTACCTTTGTTCTGGAAAAGGAGAAACGGGCATCTGACACCGCCAAGCTGTATGTAACGGGCAGGGACACGCCCTATCAGGAATACACGCTCCGTTTCCGTGATTGCAGTTGGGAACTTGTGGAGAGGAAAACGCAGGAGCAGCTTGCGAAAGAAACGATACCAGATGTCCTTTTTCGGTTGGTGGATTTTATGAGGGATAAGGAAGAATGGGCAGGCACGGCAACGGAGCTGTTAGCCGCTATGGGGGAAACGGAAACCATACCCACGGTGATTACGAAATGGCTGAATGAATATCACACCACATTTTTAAGCGAGAACCGTATCTGCTACCAGTACAGCCGCAGGAAAGACGGCAGGCAGATTGCCCTTGCAAGGAGGGCGGGTGACAGCGGTGACGGCGGTGACAGCGATATTGGGATACCCCCTGTTACTGTCATTGACGCTTAAAGCCATGTAAAGTTGGCGGCTCTGCCCTGCGGGTGACAGCGGTGACGGCAGTGACAGTGATTTTAGGATACCCTGCCGCTGTCATCCCTACGGGAGAACACCCCGCAAACGCAAAATGCAGGCGTGGGATTCACCCGCCCTTTTCGGGCGTGTAAAATCACCCCTGCGGTCAGAAAAATCTCTCCGATTTTTCCGACTGCGTTTACAGGGTGTAACACACTACACTTTGCCCTGCAAAGAGCCGTGTGCCAGACGTTCCCTCTGGACTCCCTTATGGCAGGTCTTACGCCCTGCTATCCTACGCCTTGCGGCTTCGGATAAAAGAACGGCGGCATGACGGTTACAGCTCTTGCGAGGGAGTATCCCAAAAACACCGTCACCATCGTCATGACCGTCATGCAGGGGATAAGGGTGACAGTTACGGCAATCGGCAGGGGGCATCCCAAAACTGCCGTCACCACCGTCACCGCTGTCACCCAAAGGGCAGTTACCCGCCGAAGAAAGGAAGATGATGGATTATGCCCTATGCAATCCTGCGTTTCCAGAAACGCAAAGCGGGCGGCGTTGCGGCTTGCGAACGCCACAACGAGCGGAAGAAAGAAGCCTACAAAAGCAACCCAGATATCGACATGGAACGCTCTAAAAATAACTATCATCTTGTCGCACCGCCAAAGTACACCTATAAGAAAGAGATTAACCGAAAGGTAGCCGAAGCAGGGTGCAGGACAAGGAAAGACAGCGTGATGATGGTGGAAACGCTCATCACGGCTTCACCAGAATTTATGAACCAGTTACCGCCCGAAGAACAGAAAGCGTATTTTACGATGGCTCTGGATTTCATTTCGGAGCGTGTCGGGGAGCAGAATATCCTCTCCGCAGTCGTCCACATGGACGAGAGAACGCCCCATATGCACCTCTGCTTTGTGCCGATTACACCAGACAATAAGCTGTCCGCCAAAACAATTTTAGGCAATCAAAAGAGCCTGTCGGAGTGGCAGACCGCCTACCATGAGCGGATGTCCTCACGTTGGAATCAGCTTGAGAGAGGTCAATCTTCGATGGAAACCAAGCGGAAACACGTCCCCACATGGCTCTATAAGTTGGGCGGCAGGCTTGATAAGCAGTATGGGGAAATCGTGTCTGCCCTGTCCGACATCAACGCCTTTAACGCAGGGAAAAAGCGTGACAAGGCTCTGGAACTGGTTGCCGCATGGCTGCCCGAAGTGGAGAAATTCTCTAAGGAAATCGGCAGACAGCAGGCGTATATCGACAGCTTAAAGGAGCAAATCGGGCAGGAAGCCGACTATGCAGGGCGTATGCGTGATGAAAAGTACGAGCAGGAATTAAAGGTGCAGAAAGCCAACCAGAGGATATTTGAATTGCAGAGAACCAACGAGCAGATGGGGCGGCTGCTCTCAAAGATACCGCCAGAAGTGTTGGAAGAATTACAGAGAACAGGCAGAAACAAATCAAGAGAAAGGTAAAAAGTGAATGAAGAAACAGGATTTTAAGGTGTTAAAGACCAAAGATTTATACCCGTTTCCCGACAATCCGTTTCATGTTGTGGAGGATGAAACGCTGTCAGAGTTAGCGGAAAGCATCAAGGAATTTGGCATTGTCACGCCGATAATCACACGCCCGAAAGAGGACGGGAACGGTTATGAAGTGATTGCGGGGCAGCGGCGTGTCCGTGCGTCCGAACTTGCAGGTATAAATACCGTGCCTGCATTTGTCCTGCCCTTAGACCGTGACCGAGCCATCATCACCCTTGTAGACAGTAATTTACAGCGTGAAAATATCCTGCCATCGGAGCGGGCGTTTGCCTACAGGATGAAATCCGAAGCCATGAAGCGGCAGGGTTTCCGCACAGACTTAACCTCGTCACAAGTTGTGACGAAGTTGCGGACGGACGACAAAGTGGCACAGGGCTTCGGCGTGGGCAGGATGACCGTCCAGCGTTTTATCCGCCTGACGGAACTGATACCGCCGATTTTGCAGATGGTGGACGAGGGGAAAATCGCCCTCACACCTGCGGTGGAACTGTCCTTTTTGAAGAAAGACGAGCAGGAAAATCTCTTTGCCACGATGGAGAGCGAAGAAGCAACGCCCTCACTCTCACAGGCACAGCGGATGAAAAGCATGAGCCAGAGCGGGCAGCTTGACATGGATATGATATTTTCCATTATGACGGAGGAAAAGGGAAACCAGAAAGAAACCTTGAAAATCAACACAAGCAAACTGAAAAAATACTTTCCGAAGGACACAACGCCGAAGCAGATGGAGGAAACCATCATCCGACTTCTGGAACGTGAGTTGCAGAGAAAACGGAGCAGGGACAGCCGCTAACCTTCTTTTTTCGGGAAGTAAATGCAGGAATTTGGAACAGAAGAAAGACAGAATTTTAAGGAGAATGAGGTAAGGAATGAAAGAAATCCAGTATGAGATTGTAAAGGAAATCGCCGTATTGTCTGCGAGTGACAGCGGCTACACAAAGGAAATCAATCTTATTTCATGGAACGGGAGAGAGCCGAAATATGACATCCGCAGCTTTTCCCCGAACCGTGAGAAGTGCGGAAAGGGTATCACGTTGAACGCTGATGAAGCAGCGGCACTCCTTGAAGCATTACAGAAAGAAGTAAACAGCGGGGATTGATGGTATCTGATTGACAGGGCGGGGCGTTTCCAGACGTTCTCCTGCCCTGTCTGGAAAGGAAGATTTAAGTATGGGCGAGGATAGGAAAACAACTGGAAGAAGAAAGCGTATTGTGCCAAAAGGGCAAGTACAAATGATTATCAGTCGAGAATATATCGGCACACAGACCGTTGCAGAAGCGTTTGTCCCGATTATCTCCGAGGATATTCGGAAGAAGATTGCCGAGGGCGACACCTTCGACAATGAGGGGCTGTCCGCTTAGAATGTACGCAATGGAACATGAAAACGTTAGGACAGATATGGAGGTTTTACAGTATGGCAGGAATAAGAACGGAGAACAAGATTTATGAAGTCGGCATTTACTGCCGCTTATCAAAGGACGATGGCACGGATAACGAGAGTGCGAGCATTGCGACACAAAAATCCATCCTCACGGATTATGTGAAAAGGCAGGGATGGCATTTAGCAAAAACGTATGTTGACGATGGCTACTCTGGAACAAATTTCCAAAGACCAAGTTTCCAGAATATGATTAAGGACATTGAAAACGGGCTGATAAACTGCGTGATTACAAAAGATTTATCCCGTCTGGGGAGGAACTATCTTGATTGTGGGTTATATCTGGAAGTCTTTTCCCAGAGCATAACGTGAGGTATATAGCGGTCAATGACGGCGTGGACACCTTAAACAAATCCGCTATGGACATCACGCCTTTCCGCAACATCCTAAACGAAATGTATTCTGCCGATGTGTCAGTCAAGATAAAATCGGCGTACCGTGCGAGGTTTCAGCAGGGGAAATTCATGGGAACAACAGCCCCTTATGGCTATGTCAAAGACCCTGCCGACCACAACCATCTGCTGATAGATGACAAAGTTGCCCATGTGGTAAGGGAGATATTCGACCTTGCGTTAGCGGGCAACGGCATCGCCAAAATCCGCAAGCACATCAACAAACAGCATATCCTACGCCCTGCCGCTTATGCGGTGGAGCAAGGGGCAACAGGCTATGAGCGGTACTTTGAGGATAACGAGGAAAACCGTTATATTTGGAGCGAGAACAGCGTGAGGGGCATTTTAAGAAGCCCGATATATGCGGGCAACCTTGCAGGCTACAAGCGGATTGCAGCCAACATGAAAAGCAAGAAACGCCCCTCTAAGCTGCCCGAAGAATGGGAAGTGATACCAGACACCCATGAGGGGGATAGTCACGCAGGAGGAATTTGACACCGTACAGCAGCTTATGACGAGCCGCAGGCGGGAGCAGAACGCAGGGGGATTTGAGAATATCTTTTCGGGCGTTATCAAGTGTGCGGACTGCGGCTATGCGATGCGGGCGGCGAGTGCCAACAGGAGGAAACGCCCCGACATCATCGACTGCGTACAATACACCTGCAATAATTATGGCAGATATGGCAATGTTATGTGTACCGCACACAGCATTGAAGCGAGGGACTTATTCAATGCCGTCCTTGCCGACATCAACCGCTTTGCGGATATGGCGGTCAATGATGAAAAGGCGGTCAGAGCCATAGAAAGGCGGCTCACGGAAACAGACCAGAGCAGGGCGAAATCATTAGAGAAAGAAAAGAAGAAGCTGAACAAACGCCTTGCGGAGCTTGACAGGCTGTTTTCCTCTCTCTATGAGGACAAGGTAATGGAGCGTATCACGGAGCGGAATTTTGAGATGATGTCGGGGAAATACCAGAAAGAGCAGCTTGAAATTGAAGCACGGCTGAAAGAGGTAACGGAAACGCTCAATGACAGCTATGAGAAATCGCAGGGCGTGAGGGACTTTCTATCCCTAATCCGCAACTATCAGGGGCTGAAAGAGTTGGACGCAACCATCATAAACGCACTCATAGACAAGATACTTGTTTCGGAACGTGAGAAACTTGCGGACGGGACAGTAAGGCAGGAAATCAAGATTTACTATAAATTCATCGGCTTTGTCGGTGAATTACATATCACACCCACAAAGCGGTGGACGGCGTTAAAGCCTAAAAATTGTACGGTGTGCGGTGTTGAATACGTCCCCAGCTCTGGAATATCAAAGTATTGTCCCGCTTGTGCTAAGAGGATACAGAGGGAGAAATCAAACGAGAGCAAACGCAGGAGTAGGGAGAGGAACCGAAGGGCATGTATTGAACTGTCCGCAAAAAATGACCGACTGACCTTGAGCAGCGTGCGGGTAGAATTGTAAGACAGGGTAACGAAAA